>OBZO01000053.1_pt1 | contig 100417 bp, 76 predicted proteins | sample 1477001 | NCBI WGS metagenome assembly OBZO01 (sample SAMEA2580258, study PRJEB22360) | human gut metagenome | biome: human gut; feature: human-associated habitat; material: faeces | place: Denmark | collected 2008/2010 | reverse complement strand
CAAAGGTAAAAGGTTTATTTTAAAACACCAAATGTTTTGGAAGTTTTTTTTAAAATGTTTTTCCGGTCTGTTCTCTGGCTCTCTTAGCGAAAGGGAAAGGCACCGGAATAAACGCCTTTTATCGCGAATCGGACTGCAAAGATAACGAATTTTAATATTAAACTCCAAAGAAAAAGGAGATTATTTTGGTTGTTCGTTAAGGCAATCAATACGCACTTGCAACATGTCAATTTCAATCGGCTCTCCGTCTCTTGGAAAGCGGGTGCAAAAGTACGCGATTTACCAATACAAGGCAAATATATAAGGAAATTTTTTTTCATAAAAATATAAATTCAGATGTAAAGGACTGAGGGAGAGGTAGGTTTTAGAGCATACTTTAAAAAGAAGGGAAAAGGGGGGGCCAAGGGGGACACATTATTATAATATATAGAGGGGGAATTTTCAGGAGATAAAGGAAAGGATATGTGCTACGAAAGGGAGGGGAACAAGTGTTTTGGAGAGGGAATTGCGGAGAAAAATAGGGGATTTAACGGGAGCTTGACGGAATTTAAACGGGAGTTAAACAGAAAATATGGCGGGATTTTGACGGAAATTGAATGGGAATTGAACGGAATCCAAACGTTAACATTGTTAATGCAGTTGGGGAGACATTTATTTCAGGGGCGGAAATAACAAAGCTTTTGCTTCGAAAAGACTTGTTATTTGAAGACAAAAGGCTTGATTTAACCCCCTGTTAAATCAAGTGACGGGAGGAGAAGAAACGGAAGAGAGAAAAGGATTGAGAATGAATACAATAGAGAGACAAGGAGTTATTTTTTAGAAAAAGAGATAAGTAGTGGGCCGAAAGGGATAGTTGCGATTAGAACAAGTATGGGCGCAGCGGATTTTCAAAAGTAAGGTTTGGAGCGGAAGCGGGAGGAGTGCAATTACAAAAGACAAGAGAATAGCAGGACAGGCACAAGTTAAAGAAAGAAAGTATCAAAGATTGGATCATAGATTAAGAATCGGACATAAAAAGAAAGCACGTCTTCAAATATCCCTAAAGCAAATGTCTTCCTGTTAAAATCACCCTTTCAGGAAACAAAATCCCCTGCCCCATGTTACTTAACCAACTTAATTTTTATAACCTAAACCAAAAGAATTATGGCTAAAGAAAGTGTAAAAATCCTGCAAGGAAAGCTCGATGTAAAAAGTTTGATTGATCAGCTGAATGCTGCATTATCTGAAGAATGGTTGGCATACTATCAATATTGGGTAGGTGCATTGGTAGTGGAAGGTGCTATGCGCGCAGACGTACAAGGTGAGTTCGAAGAACATGCTGAAGAAGAACGTCACCACGCACAATTGATAGCAGACCGAATCATCGAATTGGAAGGTGTTCCGGTACTCGATCCGAAAAAATGGTTTGAACTGGCCCGCTGCAAATACGATTCTCCAACAGCATTCGACTCTGTCAGCCTACTGAACCAAAACGTTTCTTCAGAGCGTTGCGCCATTCTCCGTTATCAGGAGATTGCCAACTTTACAAACGGTAAAGATTACACCACATGTGACATCGCCAAACATATCCTGGCTGAAGAAGAAGAGCATGAACAGGACTTACAGGATTATCTGACTGATATTGCCAGAATGAAAGAATCGTTTCTTAAGAAATAAATAATGGTTTCTTCAAGAATGGAAAGAGGGAATACTCCGTCCGGGGTAGTTTCCTCTTTTTATTGTTACTCCTCACTGTAATAATCACCTTTCCTCTACTCCGCAGACATACCTAAATAATCATATTTTATGCACTCCGACCGTGACAAAACAAAAAACTATGCGACTTATGGGATGAATTTCAACTCAATTATTTATCTTTGTTAGCTTTAAAAAAGCTGGCATAAAAACAATATGTACAATGAAAGATTTCTTTAAATTTACGCTTGCTACATTGACCGGTATCGTACTATCGGGCATTGTTTTGTTTATCATCGGAATTGCGACGCTTGTCGGCATCATTTCGTCATCGGATACCGAAACAGTAGTGAAAAAAAATTCCGTAATGATGCTCGACTTAAAAGGCACATTGGTAGAGCGTACTCAAGAGAGTTTAGAAGGGCTATTGGGAAAATTCACCGGTGAAGCGGGCAACACATACGGACTGGACGACATATTAGCTTCAATCAAAAAAGCTAAAGAAAATGATAATATAAAAGGCATTTATATACAGGCTTCATGGCTGGATGCCCCTTATGCCTCATTACAGGCAATACGGACCGCTTTGGAAGATTTCAAGGAAAGTGGCAAATTCGTTGTAGCATACAGTGACAATTATACGCAGGGGCTTTATTACCTATCGAGTGTTGCCGACAAAGTAATGCTTAACCCTAAAGGCATGATTGAATGGCGAGGACTCGCTTCAGCTCCCATTTTCTACAAAGACCTATTACAGAAATTGGGAATTGAAATGCAGGTATTCAAGGTAGGTACTTACAAATCGGCTGTAGAACCGTTCACTTCAACCGAAATGTCTCCGGCCAATAAAGAGCAAGTTACGGCATTCATCGGTTCAACCTGGAACCAAATACTGGATGGTGTTTCGGCTTCACGCAAAATAGAAAAAGACTCACTGAATGCGTATGCAGATCGCATGCTTATGTTTTACCCATCGGACGAAAGCGTGAAATGCGGATTGGCCGATACCCTGATTTATCAGAATAACGTACGCAGCTATCTGAAAACACTTGTAAAAATCAACGAAGACGACCGCCTGCCGATATTAGGGCTCGATGATATGATCAACATCAAAAAGAGTGTACCTAAAGATAAAAGCGGTGATATTCTGGCTGTCTACTATGCATCCGGTGAAATAACTGACTATGACGGATCGGCGACATCCGACGAAGGAATTGTAGGGAGCAAAATGATTCGTGACCTGCGTAAGCTAAAAGAGGATGATAACGTAAAGGCAGTCGTACTGCGTGTTAATTCTCCGGGAGGAAGCGCATTTGCATCCGAACAGATCTGGCATGCCGTAAAAGAATTAAAAGCTAACAAACCAGTAATTGTTTCGATGGGTGACTATGCCGCATCCGGCGGATATTACATCTCTTGCGCAGCCGACAGCATCATAGCCGAGCCAACTACCTTAACCGGTTCTATCGGAATTTTCGGCATGATCCCGAACGTCAAAGGATTGACGGAAAAGATCGGACTAACATTTGACGTGGTAAAAACCAATAAATTTGCAGATTTCGGTAACCTGATGCGTCCTGTGAACGGTGATGAAAGAGCATTGCTGCAAATGATGATCAGCCAGGGATATGACCTGTTTGTAAGTCGTTGTGCCGAAGGTCGCCATATGACCAAAGAAGGTATTGAAAAAATAGCTGAAGGACGCGTATGGACCGGAGAAATGGCCAAAGGAATCGGACTGGTAGACGAACTGGGTGGAATCGACAAAGCACTGGAAATTGCAGCACGGAAAGCCGAATTGAAAGGCTATACCATTGTATCTTATCCTACCAAAAAGGATATTCTATCCACATTACTCGATGTCCAACCCAATAACTATGTAGAATCCCAAGTGCTGAAAAGCCAGTTAGGAGACTATTACAAGGATTTCAATCTATTAAGAAATATAAAAGAACGCGCCATGATTCAGGCACGTGTCCCGTTTGAACTGAATGTGAAATAGCGAACTACATGGAAGAAAGCTCTATTAAGATACATAAATGGCTATATCCCGTTTCATGGCTCTATGGAATGGGAGTAGCACTGAGAAATAAACTCTTTGACTGGGGTAAACTTCAGTCAAAGAGTTTTAACATTCCCGTGATTTGTATCGGGAATATCGCCGTGGGCGGCACAGGCAAAACACCGCACACAGAGTATCTGATAAAGCTGCTCCATCGCAACTTCCGGGTAGCCGTACTGAGCCGTGGATACAAGCGCCATACGAAAGGATTCATACTTTCAACAGCAGAGAGCAATGCTCGTAGCATTGGTGACGAACCCTATCAAATAAAATCGAAGTTTTCCGACATACGAGTTGCAGTGGACGAAGACCGTTGTCATGGTATCGAAAAATTGCTCACATTGCAAGAGCCTCCTGTCGAAGTTATCTTACTGGACGATGCATTCCAACACCGATATGTGAAAGCGGGACTGAATATTCTTCTGACAGATTATCATCGCCTGTTCTGTGACGATGCTTTAATGCCTGCCGGACGTTTACGGGAATCTACCCGGGGGAAAAACAGGGCACAAATAGTCATTGTAACCAAATGTCCGCCGGATATCAAGCCTATCGATCATAATATCATCGCAAAACGGTTGAATCTATTCCCCTATCAACAACTTTATTTCTCGTCATTCCGATACGGCAAATTACAAGCGGTCTTTCCTGTTTGTACTGCCGTAAGAGAAAGGGAACTATCGTCCTTGCAAGCAGATGAACAGATACTAGTGATAACCGGAATCGCGTCTCCGGATGCTATCATCCGGGAACTGGAAATGTATACACGGAACATCGACCTACTCGCTTTTGACGATCACCATAGCTTCAGCCAGCGAGACATGTCGCTAATTAAAGAGAAGTTCGGTAATTTGAAAGAAGGACGGCGTCTGATTATCACTACCGAGAAAGATGCCACCCGTCTGATAGACCATCGGGCACTGGATGCAGAACTAAAACCATTTATTTATGCCCTGCCCATCGAAGTAGAAATATTACAAAATCAACAAGATAATTTTAACCAACACATTATTGGCTATGTTAGAGAAAATACAAGAAACGGCAGCCTTCCTGAAAGGGAAGATGCACACAAGCCCTGAGACAGCAATCATTCTGGGAACCGGACTTGGCAGTTTGGCAAACGAAATTACTGAAAAGTATGAAATAAAGTATGAGGATATTCCCAACTTTCCGGTGTCTACCGTAGAAGGACATAGCGGAAAACTGATTTTCGGTAAACTCGGCAATAAAGAAATCATGGCGATGCAAGGCCGCTTCCATTACTACGAGGGGTACTCCATGAAAGAAGTGACTTTCCCGGTACGTGTGATGCGTGAGCTGGGCATCAAAACTTTATTTGTATCCAATGCCAGTGGCGGTACTAATCCCGACTTCGAAATCGGAGACCTGATGATTATTACCGACCACATAAATTATTTCCCCGAACATCCCCTACGGGGTAAAAACATTCCGTATGGGCCGCGTTTTCCGGATATGAGTGAAGCCTACGACAAAGAACTGATACGCAAGGCAGATGCTATTGCAGCAGAAAAAGGTATTAAAGTGCAACATGGCATATACATCGGTACACAGGGTCCAACATTCGAAACACCGGCTGAATACAAGTTGTTTCATATCTTGGGTGCCGATGCAGTAGGTATGTCTACTGTCCCCGAAGTAATTGTTGCCAACCATTGTGGCATTAAGGTATTCGGTATATCAGTAGTGACTGATCTCGGAGTAGAAGGCAAGATTGTAGAAGTATCACACGAAGAGGTTCAGAAAGCAGCCGACGCTGCCCAACCGAAAATGACCACCATTATGCGTGAGCTGATAAACCGTGCATAGATACTTTTTTTCATAAACTAAGATATATGAGAACAGAAATAGCAACCTTGGGTGAGTTCGGTCTGATCAAGCACCTCACCGAAGGAATTAAATTAGAAAACGAATCGAGCAAATATGGTGTGGGTGACGATGCCGCCGTCCTCTCCTATCCTGCCGATAAGCAGGTATTGGTCACCACCGACCTGTTAATGGAAGGGGTACATTTTGACTTGACTTACACACCGTTGAAACATTTGGGTTACAAAGCCGCTGTTGTCAACTTCTCCGACATCTATGCGATGAACGGGACACCGAAGCAGATCACAGTTTCACTTGCCCTCTCCAAACGCTTCAGCGTGGAAGATATGGATGAATTTTATGCCGGTCTCCGTTTGGCGTGTCAGCAATACAAGGTGGATATCGTAGGTGGTGACACTACTTCTTCCTTGACAGGATTTGCAATCAGCATCACCTGCATTGGTGAGTCAGATAAGGATAAAGTAGTTTACCGCAACGGTGCTAAGGACACCGATCTGATTTGCGTCAGTGGTGACTTAGGTGCGGCCTATATGGGGTTGCAACTGTTAGAGCGTGAAAAAGCGGTCTTTAAAGGTGAACAGGATGCTCAGCCGGATTTCTCCGGAAAAGAGTATTTGTTGGAACGTCAGCTCAAACCCGAAGCCCGCAAAGACATTATTGAGAAACTGGCTACTGCAAATATAGTCCCGACTTCAATGATGGACATTTCTGACGGTCTTTCCTCGGAACTATTGCATATTTGCACTCAAAGTAAGGCAGGTTGCCGCGTCTACGAGGAACACATCCCCATTGATTATCAAACAGCTGTTATGGCAGAAGAGTTCAACATGAATCTCACCACATGTGCTATGAATGGCGGTGAAGATTATGAACTGCTTTTCACCGTTCCTATTGCCGATCACGAAAAGATATCGGAAATGGAAGGTGTTCGTTTGATCGGTCACATCACAAAGCCCGAATTAGGCTGTGCACTTATCACACGCGATGGCCAGGAATTCGAGCTAAAAGCTCAGGGATGGAATCCGCTACAAGAGAATAAATAAAAAAGTTCAGTAATAAGAACACTGATAATAAGCAATATATCTTTTTATCAGTGTTTTTTATTGTGCTAAGATTTGCAGAATTAAAAAACTTTCACTACCTTTGCAACCGCAAACAAGAAAGGTGCCATAGCTCAGTTGGTAGAGCAAAGGACTGAAAATCCTTGTGTCCCCGGTTCGATTCCTGGTGGCACCACTTTTTAAGAAAGAAAAACGATGTAAATCCTTGAATTTCAAAGAAGTTCAGGGATTTTTCATTTCCAAGAATAAGCAAAGCAAGGGGATCAATGTAAAAATCTGAGAGCTTTTCTTTTTATGCATATAATTTAGCGAGTCTGTACAAGAAAAATGGGGTCAGTCCGAAAACCCTGTGGGTATGTTAAATCTACCCTGTTAGTTTGCATAATCTAAAAATAAAGAATGGTATATCTCCGACTTCCCTAAACTGTGCTCTGAACCCTTAAATTTTTGCATTGAATGATTCTGCAAATGCATTTGTTTCCCTATTAACGAAATAGTTTAGTATTGTTCATATTAGTATTGTTTCATAATAGTTCTGCATGGTATTTGTTACGGTTCTGAAACATCCGTATCCAAGCTTTTCTATTTTATTGTACCACTTAGTTGGTTAGCTCTATGTTATTTGCTGAATGTCCCTATTATATATATGGGTATATCGCAAGTACATTTACAGTCAGCATACATCTCTTTTCAATAAGATACACTCGATATGTTTTCAAAGACAAGCAGCCAATTATTAGAGCTACTGTTTTGTTTGTTTTTCAAGCACTACATATAGCTCCATTATGAGAGGGTCCATTCTGATTTATGAGTACAAATATAGATAATAATATTTAATATAAAGAGCTTATAATGACATTTTTTTCAGAAGCAGTTTCCTTTAACACACACATAATGAATTCATTATTAGAATCATAAATTCTCTCTACATTATCTAAATCATGTATTGTTTAGTTTAGACTTCACCGTTTCGTTTTTCCAACTTGGAAATTTCGTTTTTCGGTCTATAACAATTGGAAGATGCAAAAGCGTACCTGCATTTATATACATCGACAACGAAAGTGCAATTCCAGCTGAACTTTGACAATTGATGAAGCATCATTTTGTCTCTTTCCAAAATAGTATAGTCTACATCCGAAGGCAACAAATTTTGTTTTGCCCACAACTCTTCTCCGGTAATAGGGATTGAATCCATTGTTTTTCCGGATTTTCCGCCAAAGATATGGTAAATCGGATAATAAAAAAGAGATAGACCGTGCAAGGTTAGAAATAAAAATACCATCTTTGCAGAAGAATCCAATTTCACTGTACTCCAAATATGAATTATAATCTTATGGACACCATCACTTTAGAAACCGAACGCCTCCTTCTCCGCCCTTTCCGGGAAACGGACTTACAGGAACTCTTTGAATGCTGCCAGAACCCGAATCTGGGAAATAACGCCGGTTGGGAACCTCACAAAAGTATCGAAGACTCCAAAGAAATCCTGCATACGGTATTTATGGGGAATGAAGGAGTCTTTGCTATGATTCTGAAAGAGAATAATTCTCTGGTGGGTTCTATCGGCATTATTCCCGATCCCAAACGGGAGACCCCCCGGACACGCATGTTAGGATACTGGCTGAAGGAGTGCCATTGGGGAAAAGGAATAGCTTCGGAAGCAACACACGCCGTATTGGATTATGGATTTAACGTACTGGGGCTGCATTTGATCTCGGCAAACTGCTATCCGCATAATACCCGCTCCCGACATTTGCTGGAACGGCACGGATTTGTATACGAAGGTATCCTCCACGAAGCGGAAATGACTTATGACGGCCATATATACGATCATTTATGCTTCTACCTGAAAAAGGAAATGTTACGATGACGCCCGCAAATAAAGGACGGACTGGATAGCCAACAAAATCACGAAAAGATATTCCGCCATCAGATAGACAGCCAAAGGGACCCCGGCATATCGGCTCAGCAGATATAAATAGGCCAGATAGACAGCAATCGTTGTCAACTGAAACAGAAAGGCAGTACGGGTTTTTCCCGTACCCGTCACCGCATTGATATACACATATCCCGGCAAGGCAAACACATAATTAAACAGCATCACTATAAAAGGGACGGCTGACATTTCTATCAGTCGGGTACTATCCGTATAAAGCCCGGCAATCTGCCGATGAAAACACGCAGCCAATACTATCAGAGGAAAACCAATTGCATAACCTAACTTCACAATTTTCCGGCAGAGCGGAAACAACAATCGCCTCTCCCCCGCTCCGATCAGGTTACTGACCAGTGCCCCTGTAGTAGCGGCAAACGAATTGACAATAACAAAGAAGACGGTAGAAACGCTCCTTATAATATTGGAAACAGCAAGTTGCACCTCCCCCAACCGTTCAATTGCTACAAAAAACAGAAACCACGGAGCAACGCTGATAAAAGCGTGTAACATGCTCCATAGGGAGAGACGCAGCAGTTCGGCCAACAACCGTTTGTCATATAGGGGGTTAAGTCCGAACTCTCTCCCGTCCACTTTCACCCAAGCATAAACGGCAACGATCAGGAGGGAAGCAGCCTCAGACAGAGAAGAGGCTAAGGCCGCACCTGCTATTCCCTTACCCCAAACAAAAATAAACAGATAGTTGCAGAGGATGTTGACTGAAACAGCCGTCATCGCCGCCCACGACAAAGCATTGGTCCGGGTGATGCCAACATAAAAAGAACGGAAGGCCAGAAACGGGAAAGAGAACAGCAGGCCGAAACATCTCCAATCCAGGTAATCGGTCACGGCACGATAGATCTCAGGCGAGTGAATGAAATACTTCAGGATAAATGGTGAAAAGAAATAAGAAGAGAAGCTCAGAAGGACAGCCAGCGCACTTAAGAAAAACAACCCTTGAAAGAAGGTTCTGCCTGTTCCGGCATAATGCCTCTCACCGTTACGGCGGGCGATCATCACTTGCAGACCCAGACTGAAACCGAATCCCAACATGTAAACAGCGAGATAATAGATGCTGGCAAGAGCGGAAGCTCCCAATTCCACTTCACCGACATGTCCTAAAAAAATAGCATCGGTTATATTGATTAACTGTTCCATCAGGATGCTCAGCATCACAGGATAATTGATAAGTCCTATTTGTCGATAAGTATAATTCATTGCTTAATTGAATGAAAACGGCACATTCAGGTATCAAACAGACATACGAGTCCGGTTGTACCTATATGCACGTAACGGGTAAATAAACGGATATAAAAAACTCGGGGAAAGACGCCGGAGCATCTGTCCGATAGCTGAATAGCTTTATAAATCGGGAGCTATTCGTTGAGCGTAGCTATATGCAGAGTTTCATTCGGAAGATCAATGACTTAATAATGAATATGCGGCAAAGGTAGAAAAAAGAAACAGATAAACAATCTTTTTCTTCAAACGTTCTATCTTCGTATCTACTCAAAAAACAATATTGAATATGGAACAGTCTTTTAAAAAGGGAGCCGTACTCCACCTGCCTTCATTAGTGGAATATTCCGAAGGAGGAATTATCAGTAAACAGTTGATCAAGAGTCCTGCCGGGAATATCACTCTATTCTCGTTCGACAAAGGAGAGGGACTTAGTGAGCATCGTGCCCCGTTCGATGCTTTGGTACAAATATTGGAAGGAAGTGCGAATATGATAGTAAACGGTCAGGAGTTTACGGTGAAAGCCGGAGAAAGTATCGTGTTTCCGGCCAACGCGCCGCATGCACTGACAGCTATTGAAAGGTTTAAGATGTTGCTGACAATGATCAAAGAGTAACATCTGGAGGCAAGGTAGCTGTATACTAATCCATCTTATGAATACTTCGGATATTCCCATATCAAATCATTTTTTGTAAAACAGGTTTATTTGTTTATTTTTCAGAAAGATCCAAAAGCTTCAAAAAAGGCAGGAGGAGGCTGAATCGTAAATTATTAAATAGGATATCATTCTGCCCCGAATTCTGAAGTATTGGAAGAAAACTTGTTAAAAGAAGCAATTAAACTGTATCTTGGCTGGCAAGATACATATCTTAGCCGCCAAGATGTATATCTTGCCTGCCAAGATGCACATCTTAGCCGCTAAGATGAAGAGTTCGACGGGGAGACAACAATTTATCCAAGAGACAAAAGAAACTTTAGTAAGGTACGTCCGGGGGTTGGGGGTTAACTTCCGGGCAAGTGAATCCAAGGCCATTTGTCCTGTTTTTTTAGGATGTAAATCCGAGTATACATATCCAATCTTTTATATCAAACTTTTAAACTTAAAACATCCCGTTGACGTATCCTATCGGATTTATTTCCGATTCTTTTTATATCTCTTAAAACCAATTCTGCTCCAAGCCTATGAATACCCGAATAGAAAGTAACCGGCAGCCGCGCTCCCTAAATGAATCCGGCAAGCCCTGTTCCCGAATAAGACCAATCGCATTTTTATTTGTATTCCGCAACATCGGACAAGTCCTTTCTCTCTTTTCACCCTATCTTTGCAGCATTGAAATACCAATTGAATCATGGAAGGAAAAAAGACAACGCAAGAAGAGTATCAGAAGTGTGTGAACGCAGTGGTAGATTATATCAATCTCCACTTAGGTGAAGAAATTGACCTGAGATCACTGGCCAGGATTTCCCATTTCTCTCCTTTTTATTTTCACCGCATCATGAAAGCTTTTTTAGGCGAGCCCGTCGGTACTTTTATCGTCCGGACACGCACCGAGGCCGCAGCCCGCCTATTACGCTACTCATCCGCTCCGATAGCTGATATTGCCTACCGGATCGGATATGCTTCTCCATCCTCTTTCTCCAAAATATTCAAACAGATGTATGGTATTTCACCAACAGAATATCGTAATAATAAAAACTTTGTAATTATGAAACCAGCCATTATCAAGCCGGATCTGGAATTGAAAAAGGAAATCAGGGAACTTCCTCAACGAAATGCAATTTACATCCGTCTCTTCGGCGACTATAAACTCAATGACTATGCAGGCACCTGGATACGTCTGATTCAGTTTGTGAAAGAACAAAAGCTTCCGATGGGAGATCCTTCACCTCTCTGCATCTACCATGATGATCCTAAAGTGACTCCCGCCGGAAAACTTCGGACGGATGTATGTATGTTGTTACCAACAAGCGCAACTCCAAAAGGAAATGTCGGATTCAAACAATTACCTGCGGGACGTTATGCAACCTTCCTCTACCAAGGGCCATACGATCAGTTACAAGCTGTATATGATACAATTTACGGCAAATATTTACCCGAAATGGAGTGTACCCTGAGAGATGAACCCAGTGCTGAAAGATACCTTAATGATCCTTCATGTACTCTTCCCGAAGAATTATTAACCGAAATCTACATTCCGGTCGAATAAATTCCAAAGAATACAGGTTGGCAAAACGTGATGCTACTTTGCCAACCTGTTCACAATCTGGAAATGCCATAAGAAAAGTCAGAACAAGCAAGACACTATAAACCTAAAAACCTAACTATCAACCTCATGATTATCCTAATCCCCCTTAAAGCAATAATGTAAGAATCTTATAAATGCTTCGATAGCATACTGCCTTGGGTAACAAGTTTATTATATTGTTGGCAAGCTTTCTCTGATATACTTTTCGTTTTAGGACGATATCAATCAGCTAAACGATAAAACTCATTTTTAAACAAGTCTCTCTCTCGCTGATGCGAATCTGCAGCATATAGGATAATATCATACATATATATATCAGATTGTCTTTTCCTGCACTGCGTAAGATTCATGAGATGGGTTGAACCCACACCATAAACACTACCAGTTATACTTTGCAATTCATCCACAACAACACCTGTAAATCAATGTCCGGAAACATGATTTCACACAATGTTTCTCAAAAGTATTTTTCACTTGCTTTCCTATGACAGAAAAACGCACTATCTTTGCATTCGTTCAGCGAAGAAAAAGAAGGGCAAAACGGACTTTTCTACCATTTAAGTTTCAAACTATTGGTAATCAATTAGTCCAATATGCAGCATCGGTGCAAATAAACAACCTAAGAATCATTACCCTATACCCAATTTGAATACCTAAATATTATGGCAGACAATTATATCGAAAGACAATACGAGCAATACGAAGCCAGAAAAGCGGCCTGGGAAAAAGCACGCAAATATGGCAAAAAGAAAACGAGTATCACTCACTCTGCTAAAAGGGAACAAGCGGCTCAAACGACAACAGAGCCCCATAATCATAAAAGAGTATTTGTAACGGGAGGAGCCAATGGAATTGGTAAAGCTATTGTAGAAATATTCTGCAAAAGTGGGTACCGGGTGGCATTTTGTGACAAAGACGAAATAGCAGGAAAGCATACCGCAGAAGAAACAGGAGCCATTTTCCATCAAGTTGACATAAGTGACAAGGATATGCTTGAACACTGCATGCAACGCATCATTGAGGAATGGGATGACATTGATGTCTTGATCAATAACGCAGGCATCAGTGACTTCTCTCCTATCACTGAAACAAGCGTAGAAGATTTCGACAGGATTCTATCCATTAATCTACGCCCGGTATTTATTACTTCACACTTCATGGCTGTCCACCGTCAATCACAAACAACACCCAATCCGTACGGAAGAATCATCAACATCTGCTCTACCAGATATTTAATGAGTGAATCCGGCAGCGAGGGGTATGCAGCCTCTAAAGGGGGAATCTATTCACTAACACATGCGTTAGCCTTGTCACTTGCTCAATTTCATATCACAGTCAATTCTATTGCGCCGGGCTGGATACAAACCCATGACTACGATTGTCTCCGTCCGGAGGATCATGCACAACACCCTTCAAGAAGAGTCGGTAAACCGGAAGATATAGCCCGCATGTGTAGATTCCTTTGTGAAGAAGGAAATGACTTTATCAACGGTGAAAATATCACGATTGACGGAGGGATGACTAAAAAGATGATTTACACGGAATAATATAGTTCCAAACCAAACATACAGAAGTAAAATGGAATATGGTATAATGTACTAAAACCGTCTCCACTTTCCTGCTTCATGATACACTTTATTTTCAAAACAAAGATCGGTCCTTGTCCCTAATTTAAATGATACTCCAAATAAAAAGCTGCCCCCGAAAATCTTCAGGGCACTGAAAAAGCACCCTCCTAAGGATCAGGTTCTTGATTTGTCCAAAGATCTGCTGATCCTTCTAACTAATCGGCAAGACTGTGTCCATAGCAATCGAGAAAGGCATTATGAAATCGAAAGCCATCATAGTTGATGCTACTCATACGGGGGCTCGCAGTTGATCTTTCAAGATATGGAAGACCTTAAAGCCAAGTCCCGTATAAGGTATAAAACAGAACCGAAAAACGCGGAACTAAAGCAGGTATTCGGATACGACAGGGCATTGTCGTACGGGATCTTTTGTATGCAACCGCAAGGCGCTATGGTCATCTTTGCAGCAAATATCAAGAGGATCTTCAAATTAATTTAAGGAAAGCTGCTTTTTTACATAATTAATCAAGATAAGTGTTTGCCTGCCCATACGGACGAGGCTATCAAGCGTTTCAAGAACTCGCTTTAAAAAAAAATAGAAAAGTCGCCAAGTTAGTATTTCTAACTTGGCGACTCTCACTTTTGCTCTTCAAGAAGGCTGATCTGAAAAAACAGATGGTTTTTCAGTACCGAGATGCTTTTCTTTTTTTGAGCCTCTTGTCGGATTCGAACCAACGACCCCGAGATTACAAATCACGTGCTCTGGCCAACTGAGCTAAAGAGGCAAGTGGGTAAGCTTACTATATCGCGCCGCTACAACCAACTACCTTTGCTGCGATCAAGCCCTGGAGGATTCGAAGGGAGCTGGCCGTATAGGACTTACCCGGGTGCAAAGGTAGGTATTTTTATTAAACCTGCAATAGGGAGCTTGCATTTTTTTGTAAGGTTCATCAGTAAGCACCTACTTTTCAGAGATTTAAAATCGAAAAAAAAATGTTTTTTTTCTGTCCGGATAGCTTTATTAACTTTAACAGGCATAAATTCCATACCAACCAATATTATTTGTACCTTTGTGCGCTATTTATTAATAAAATGACAGAGAGCAGAAGTAACTTACAAAAATATGCCATGCATTTTGGCACCTATATGGGAGTATACTGGATACTTAAGTTCATTCTATTCCCACTGGGATTATCTATTCCATTTCTTTTATTCCTGTTTTTCGGACTGACTTTAGGAGTTCCGTTTATGGGATATTATTACGCACGTACCTATCGCGACAAAGTATGTGGCGGTTCCATCCGTTTTCTGCAAGCATGGGTATTTATTGTCTTTATGTATATGTTTGCGGCACTCCTTACGGCAGTAGCTCATTATATTTATTTCCGGTTCATCGACCATGGTTTTATTGTAAACACCTATATGGGAATGTTCGACGAATTGACTAATAAAGATGTACCAGGCGTAGAAGGTTATATCGGACAACTCAAAGAAGTGATGGAAATGATCAGTACATTAACACCGATAGACATTACCATGCAACTGATGTCGCAGAATGTGTTCTATGGCAGCATATTAGCCGTCCCCACTGCCTTATTTGTAATGCGAAAGCCTAAATCACCGGAGGTACAACCTCTATAATTTATAATATCTAATTCATATAAAAAATGGATATATCTGTTGTAGTACCGTTGTTCAATGAAGAAGAATCCATCCCGGAACTTTATGCCTGGATTGAGAAAGTGATGAAAGCCAATGGCTTTTCGTACGAAGTTATCTTTGTAAATGATGGTAGTACCGACCGTTCATGGGAAATTATCGAATCACTCCAAAAACAGTCGAGCACAGTAAAAGGTATCAAATTCCGACGAAATTACGGGAAATCACCTGCCTTATATTGCGGATTCGAACGAGCCGAAGGCGATGTAGTAATCACTATGGATGCTGATTTGCAAGATAGTCCCGACGAAATACCGGAACTATATCGCATGATTACCGAAGAAGGGTATGACCTTGTCTCAGGATATAAACAAAAAAGATACGATCCGCTATCGAAAACTTTACCTACCAAATTATTTAATGCGACTGCACGCAAAGTTTCGGGGATACATAACCTCCACGACTTTAATTGTGGACTGAAAGCTTATCGTAAAGCCGTAGTGAAGAACATCGAGGTATATGGAGAAATGCACCGCTATATCCCTTATCTGGCAAAAAATGCCGGATTTCAGAAGATCGGCGAAAAGGTGGTACATCACCAAGCACGTAAATTCGGAAAGACCAAATTTGGCGGGTGGAACCGTTTCTTCAACGGGTATCTTGACTTAATCTCTCTCTGGTTCCTTTCCAAATTCGGCATTAAGCCGATGCACTTTTTCGGATTGTTAGGTTCACTGATGTTCATACTGGGATTCATCTCAGTGGTTATTGTAGGAGCCAGTAAGTTATACAATATGAATCACGGCATGCCTTACCGCCTGGTAACAGACTCCCCTTATTTTTATCTGTCACTGACTGCCATGATTATCGGAACACAGCTATTCCTGGCTGGTTTCCTTGGTGAACTGATCTCACGAAACGCTCCGGAACGTAACAATTACCTGATAGAAAAAATAATATAATGAATGATAAATGAAACCTGTACGATGAAAAAATTAATAAAACTGATACTCTTCCTGATGATAGCTTACCCACTGACCGGTGCTATCTTTTCTGCTTGCTCGGAAGAGAGCGACTGCTCCATGACCGGACGTCCGATGGTTTATGCCAATATGTATACCATCAATCCGGAAACAAAAGCCGTACTGAACGACACTCTTGACTCTCTGACCGTAACAGCGTTCGGAACTGACTCAATTATCATCAATAATCAAAAAAAGGTTCATGATATCGCCCTTCCTCTACGCTACACAAGTGACTCTACCATTCTTGTGTTTCATTATACCCGCCTGTTAAGAGATACAATGGTTATCCGACAAACCAATACTCCCTACTTCCAATCTATGGATTGTGGATACAGTATGAAACAAAACATTATCAGTATTCATCCGATTGATTATACAGATACCAATAAAAAGAAATATCATAGCATAGACTCCATATATATCAAATCAAATGCAGCTAACATTAATGGAACAGAAAATCTTAAAATATTCTACCGCTACAATCGTTAGTCTGCTGTGTCTTGCATTCAGTCTTCCGCTCCATGCACAACAACAAAGACCGAATGCACGTCCCTCCACTAAAGAGAAAGCTAAAGAGGAGATAAAAGTGGATACGATTCCATTTTATAATGGTACGTATGTAGGTGTAGACTTATTTGGGTTAGGCAGTAAACTACTTGGAGGGGATTTTCTAAGTTCCGAAGTAAATGTACGGGTGAACTTAAAAAGGAAATTTATCCCCACAGCAGAAATAGGTTTCGGACAGACAGATACTTGGAGCGATAATGGTATCCATTACAAAAGTGCAGCCCCTTACTTCCGTATCGGAGTAGATTATAATGTCGTTAAAGAATATTTGTATGTGGGACTGCGTTATGGATTCAGCAGTTTCAAATACGACATCTCAAGTACACCCTTTTCCGACCCTATTTATGGCGGAAGTATGGCCAATCCAGGATTAATAGACGGTATCTGGGGAGGAAGTGTACCTTATCATTACAATGGACTAAAATCCAATATGCAATGGCTTGAGTTAGTAGCCGGAGTAAACGTTCAAATCTATAAAAGATTCTATATGGGATGGACCTTACGCTTTAAGTTCAAGACCTCGGCTTCAGTCAACGAACATGGAAATCCATGGTATGTACCGGGTTTCGGTGAATATGACTCTTCAAACATAGGCATCACATATACCCTGATTTATAAACTACCATTTTAACGACATGACAGGATTAGAAATTTGGCTGCTTGCAATTGGTTTAGCGATGGACTGTCTCGCTGTCTCTATTGCAAGCGGTATTATTTTAAAACGTATCCAATGGCGGCCCATGCTCGTCATGGCATTCTTTTTTGGACTTTTTCAAGCTATAATGCCTCTATTAGGGTGGCTGGGAGCAAGTACATTCAGTCATCTTATCGAATCGGTTGATCATTGGATCGCCTTTGCCATCTTGGCTTTCCTGGGAGGACGGATGATTAAAGAATCCTTTAAAGAAGAAGATTGTTGCCAAAGATTTAATCCGGCAAGCTTGAAAGTTGTGATAACAATGGCTATAGCAACCAGCATTGACGCATTGGCTATAGGAGTGTCTTTCGCTTTTCTCGGTATTAAGAGTTGCTCATCCATCCTTTACCCAGTGGGCATTATCGGATTTGTCTCCTTTCTGATGTCTCTTATAGGACTCATCTTCGGCATCCGCTTTGGATGTGGTATTGCCCGAAAGCTCCGTGCTGAATTATGGGGAGGGATTATACTGATCCTTATCGGAACCAAAATATTAATAGAACACTTATTCTTTAATAATTAGCTATCAACCACAAGCCACAAGACTCTGGAAAATCATAAACAGGTTTGTCGCTTGCATACTTTTATTCATTATGGAAAAGAAAACAAGAAAAAGCTTTATTTGGCTGGCTATCCTTCTGCTGGGAACGATCTGGATATTAGCTCAACGCAATAAACAGCTACCTTACAACAGTATCAACGGCCTTGTATTCGGTACTGTATATAATATTACTTACCAATATGACGGTAATCTGAAAACAGAAATTGACGCTGAATTAAAGAGGTTCGACGGTTCCCTCTCCCCTTTCAATGACACGTCTGTTATTACCCGTGTCAACCGTAACGAAGAAATTGTAACGGATAGTTTCTTCCAAACCTGTTTCAACAGATCCATGGAAATCTCAGCCGAAACCCAAGGAGCTTTCGATATTACAGTAGCTCCGTTGGCCAACGCATGGGGATTCGGTTTCAAGAAGGGTGCCTTCCCTGACTCAACCATGATAGACAGCCTGCTCCAAATCACAGGTTACCAAAAAGCGAAACTGGAAGACGGCAAAGTAATAAAGGAAGATCCCCGAGTGATGTTAAGTTGCAGTGCAGTGGCCAAAGGTTATTCAGTAGATGTAGTAGCACGGTATCTGGATAGCAAAGGTATTAAGAACTACATGATCGATATAGGTGGAGAACTGGTTGTAAAGGGACTGAATCCCAAAGATGAAGCATGGAGAATCGGCATTAACAAACCAGTAGACGATTCGTTATCCCTCAATCAAGAGATACAAACAACGCTCAAGTTGACAGATGTCGGCATTGCTACTTCCGGAAACTATCGTAACTTTTATTATAAAGATGGCAAAAAGTATGCCCATACCATCGATCCCCGTACCGGATATCCGGTACAACACAACATTCTTTCGGCAACCGTAGTTGCAGAGGATTGCATGACTGCCGACGCATTGGCTACAGCCTTTATGGTAATGGGATTGGATGAAGCGGAGGCATTTACAAAATCACACCCAAACATAGGTGCTTATTTTATCTACAGTGATGAAAAAGGGGAGTTGAAAAGCTATTTCACAAAAAACATGGAACAATATCTTGATAAATAAAAAGAATATCCCCGGAGAAATATGTATATCCTTTCTCCGGAGATATTCTTTCGGGAGATACCGACGCAAACTGCCTACTTCATAAACACGAAATATACAGCCGCTATCAAACAGACAAAAGCAGCCACATGATTCCAATGTAATGACTCTCCTTTAAACAGTAAAGTAGAAAAGACAGTAAATATGATCAAAGTGATCACTTCTTGTATTATTTTGAGTTGCATTAATGAAAATGGTCCCCCGTTCCCACTAAACCCCAATCTATTGGCCGGAACCTGACAAGAATATTCTGCCAGCGCAATGACCCATGAAAACAAAACCACGCCATACAGAGGCCAATTACTGATCATTTTTGTCTCCTGCAGTTTCAGATGCCCATACCAGGCAAAAGTCATAAAAATATTGGAAACAATCAATAACGAAATTGCATAAACACCTTTCATACTTATATTTGAAATTAAAATTCTACTTCTTTAGGCAGTAACTCTTCCTGTACATTCGTCATGCTTCCCCAAAGGCTATATCGGGCTTCCGGATTCATCTTTTCCAATTGGCGGAGTATTCCTTTCATATCACTACGGCTCGACTGCGATTCATATGGACAGTTTTTTACTTGCTTCCTGTATCCACGTATCTGCGCGAGTTCCAGCAGATCTGCTTCGTGCACCAGACACATCGGACGAATAATAGTCATATCAAACTTATTCATTACTAACCGTGGAGGCATTGTGCTGAATGCTCCTTGATATGTAATATTCATCAATAGTGTTTCCAGAATATCGTCCATGTGATGTCCGAGAGCAATCTTATTGCACCCCTGTTCTTTGGCAACTGTAAACAAGGCTTTTCTCCGATTCCACGAACAAAGAAAGCAAGGAGATTTGCGGGTATCAGTAGAAGGATCAAATGAGGTTTCATAAACAACCAACGGGACTCCATAACTTTCAGCATGTGCACGAAGATAATCCAAATCACTCTGATAGGGAATATTCTTCATAACCACATGTACTGCCACCACCGAAAAACGAGGTTTGAAAATACGTGAACGCTTACCTAATAATTCCACCAATGCCAAAGAATCTTTCCCTCCCGAAAGACCGACAAGCACTTTATCTCCCTCTTCTATCAGTCCATATTGAACTATCCCTTTATTAAACCGTTTTTCGATACGCCGAATGGTTTTCTCTTCTTCCGTAATCTGTGCCATAACTCTTTTAAAAATCGGCTGCAAAAGTAAGAGAAAAGAATGATTTAAAGAAGAATTAACATAATAGAAGAAGAGAAAAAAGGTTTATTTCCAATTAATTTGTATTTTTGAACTTCCGAATAATAACCCGAGACCATTTATGAAGAAAAAAAATATTCTATTCTTTCTATTATGCTTTCTCCTGACAAGCGTATCGGCACAAACCTTGGAACAAGCAAGGGCCATGTACGGTAAAGGACAATATGCTGAAGCCAAACCCGTTTTCCAGAAATATGTTAAATCGCAACCGGCAAACGGTAATTATAATCTATGGTATGGCGTATGTTGTCTTAAAACCGGTGATGCAGCCGAAGCGTTGAAGTATCTGGAAACTGCAGTAAAAAAGCGAATTCCGAGCGGGCAGCTGTACCTTGCGCAAACTTACAATGATCTATACCGGTTTCAGGATGCGGTAGACTGCTATGAAACATACATAGCTGACCTATCAAAACGGAAGAAACCCACAGAAGAAGCGGAACAACTGCTGGAAAAGGCAAAAGGAAATCTTCGCATGCTGAAAGGAGTAGAAGACGTGTGTGTCATCGATAGCTTTGTAGTAGACAAGGTCGACTTCTTGAAAGCTTATAAAATAAGTGAAGAGGCAGGTAAACTTTTCACTTACAATAATTATTTCAAAACCAAAGGTCATCATCCGGGAACGGTTTATGAAACAGAAATCGGAAATCGCATTTATTACAGCGAACAAGGAGAAGAAAACCTGAATATCCTGTCCAAGACCAAAATGTTGGATGAATGGAGTCAAGGGAAACCACTTCCGGGAAGTATTAATGCCTCGGGAAACGCCAATTACCCATACGTATTGTCGGATGGAGTGACTATCTATTATGCTTCCGACGGTGATGGTTCTATGGGAGGATACGATATTTTTGTGACCCGATATAACACTAATACTGATACCTATCTGGTTCCGGAAAATGTAGGAATGCCTTTCAACTCTCCTTACAACGATTATATGTATGTCATCGATGAATACAATAATCTGGGATGGTTCGCTTCCGACCGTCACCAACCCGAGGACAAGGTTTGTATATACGTTTTCGTACCCAATGAATCCAAACGGACTTATAATTACGAAGCAATGAATCCGGAAGAAATAATCGGGTTAGCTCAACTCCATTCTTTGGAGAGTACCTGGAAAGATCAGAAAATAGTGGATAATGCCCGCCAACGCCTTGAAGCAGCTATTAACCACAAACCTGACATACAACAAAACTTCGATTTTGAGTTTGTTATTGACGACCATTCTACCTATCATCATTTGACGGATTTCAAATCTCCTAAAGCCAAACAACTGTATTTGAAATACGAACAGATGGAGAAAGACTACCGTCAGCAAACTAACAAACTAACTAACCAACGTGAGGGATTTGCACGGTCTAACAAAGACGAACAAACGAAAATGGCTCCGGCTATCCGTGATCTTGAGAAAAGGATATTCCAAATGTCGAAAGAACTGGATAAACAGGCTATCGAAGTCCGGAACGCAGAAAAACAAAATTTAAAATAACCCAATTATGGATGTACTGATCATCATTGCATTGATTGTTGCAGCAGTAATACTCTTTTTAGTTGAACTGTTTGTGATTCCGGGTATCAGCCTTGCCGGTATTTCGGCTTTGGTTTGCATCATCTATGCCAACTATTACGCTTTTGTCAATCTGGGGACAGGGGCGGGATTCACAACACTTATCATTTCAGGAGTTGCCTGCATCGGTTCGCTTGTCTGGTTTATGCGATCGAAAACTCTGGATAAGCTCGCATTGAAGAAAGATATAACATCCAAAATAGACCGAAGTGCTGCCGAAAAAGTAAAAGTGGGCGATACGGGTATCACAGTTACCCGCCTGGCTCAGATTGGCAATGCTGAAATCAATGGGAATATCATAGAAGTAAAATCAATGGACGGTTTACTGAATGAAAAAACTCCGATTATAGTCAATCGGATCACTGATGGAATAATCTTTGTCGAAAAACTAAAATCCTAATATTCATTTAAAATCAAGCACAATTATGAATGTCGAACCCATGTATCTGACTATCTTCTTGATAGCAGGAGGTATTATCTTCCTGGTTCTCTTCTTTCATTATGTACCTTTCTTCCTGTGGTTGTCAGCCAAAGTATCGGGAGTTAATATTTCACTGGTACAACTTTTCCTGATGCGTATCCGTAATGTTCCGCCCTACATCATCGTACCCGGTATGATCGAAGCACATAAAGCGGGATTGAGTAACATAACCCGTGACGAACTTGAAGCACACTATCTGGCAGGCGGTCATGTGGAACGGGTAGTTCATGCGCTGGTATCGGCATCAAAAGCCAATATTGAACTTCCATTCCAGATGGCTACTGCTATAGACCTCGCAGGTCGTGATGTCTTCGAAGCCGTACAGATGTCAGTTAATCCGAAAGTTATTGATACACCTCCCGTAACAGCTGTTGCCAAAGACGGTATCCAGTTGATAGCCAAAGCACGCGTGACGGTACGCGCCAATATCCGTCAATTGGTGGGTGGTGCCGGTGAAGATACAATCCTGGCACGTGTAGGCGAAGGTATCGTTTCGTCAATCGGTTCCTCTGAAAACCATAAGTCAGTACTTGAGAATCCTGATTCTATCTCAAAACTGGTACTACGCAAAGGACTCGATGCAGGTACTGCCTTTGAGATCCTCTCTATTGATATCGCCGATATCGATATAGGTAAGAATATTGGTGCTGCTCTACAGATAGACCAGGCAAATGCCGATAAGAATATTGCGCAAGCTAAAGCAGAAGAGCGTCGCGCAATGGCTGTGGCTACCGAACAGGAAATGAAAGCCAAAGCAGAAGAAGCCCGAGCTAATGTGATTCAAGCAGAAGCAGAAGTCCCCAAAGCCATGGCTGAAGCTTTCCGCAATGGAAATCTTGGTATTATGGATTATTATAAGATGAAAAACATCCAGGCTGACACCTCAATGCGTGAAAATATAGCTAAGCCGATTGGCGGATCTACCAGCAAACCACTGGGTGATTAAAGAGAAATCATTCACCACAAACTACACAGCATACCACAACTGACTGGAGAAGAATAATCTCTTAAAAAGAGTGGTTAATCTATGTAATTTGTGGTGAACTTATTTATAAAACTAAAACCTTTCAATAACATGAAAAAGTATTTTCCTTCCTCCGAATTAATCATTAATGAAGATGGTTCGGTATTTCATTTGCATGTAAAGCCGGAATGGTTGGCAGACAAAGTTATATTGGTAGGTGATCCCGGACGGGTGGCTCTCGTAGCTTCTCACTTCGAAAACAAAGAATGCGAAGTGGAAAGCCGCGAATTTAAGACTATAACCGGAACTTACAAAGGCAAGCGAATAACGGTCGTATCTACAGGTATCGGTTGCGACAACATCGACATTGTGATTAATGAACTGGATGCTCTGGCAAATATCGACTTTCAGACACGGGAAGAGAAAGAGCACCTTCGGTCATTGGAATTAGTCCGTATCGGTACTTGTGGGGGACTGCAACCCAATACACCGGTTGGAACTTTTGTCTGTTCCGAAAAATCAATCGGTTTTGATGGTCTGTTGAATTTTTATGCCGGACGCAATGCCGTTTGCGATCTTCCTTTTGAGCGGGCATTTCTAAACCACATGGGTTGGTCTGGCAATATATGCGCTCCTGCCCCTTATGTGATTGATGCCAATGCTGAATTGATTGACCGTATTGCTCAAGATGATATGGTACGTGGAGTTACCATTGCAGCGGGAGGTTTTTTCGGACCGCAAGGACGTGAACTTCGTGTTCCTTTGGCAGATCCCAACCAAAATGACAAAATCGAAAAGTTTGAATACAAGGGTTATAAAATAACTAACTTTGAAATGGAGAGTTCCGCTCTTGCCGGCCTCGGCAAGCTGATGGGACACAAAGCCATGACAGTCTGTATGGTTATAGCCAACCGTTTGATCAAAGAAGCCAATACGGGCTATAAAAATACCATCGATACATTAATAAAAACTGTTCTTGACCGAATCTGATGAATCTATCATTTGCCGCCATCGATTTCGAAACAGCCACAGGATACATGGAAAGTGCCTGTGCCGTAGGTATTGTCACCGTTACCGACGGAGAAATTACGGATGAATATTACAGCCTGATTCAACCACCGGAGAATGAATACTGGCGTGCAAATATCCTCGTACATGGAATAACCCCGGAAATGACGGAATCACTTCCGGGGTTTCATGCCATTTATCCTGAAATAAAAAAGCGGTTGCAAGGAAAAGTAGTAGTTGCACATAATGAGCAATTCGACCGTAATGTACTAAAACGCACCATGCGGATGTACAGACTGGACTATGACGAGCTATTACTTCCGGAACATTGGGAATGTACCTGCCGAATCTACCGTTCTTTGGGATATAAACCAGTCAATCTGAGTGCTTGCTGCGAACGGGAGGGAATTGAACTTAAGCACCACGAAGCCCTTTCCGACGCCCGGGGATGTGCAAAACTTTATCTTAATTATCTTGAGAGATACCGTCCGTTTAATACCCTATGGTGAAACGTTCCTGATGATGCTCCGGCTTTTCAAGTTCATCAACCATGGCAGCGGCATAATCTTCCACGGAAATATGACTGTTACCCACAATATCTACAATCATATCATCCTTACCCAGACGGTATCTTCCGGTACGTACTCCCGGAGCCATATCTGCTGCCGGTGAGAAGAAGACCCAATCAATCTCTTTTTCCTTCTTCAAGAAATCAAGGTAGAAATCACTTAAAGCCCTCACCCCGGGCAATATTTTTTCGGGAACTTCTCCCGAATCAACGAGACGAATACCCGGAGCAATAAACAATGAACCGGCCCCTCCCACCATTAAAAAACGGTTGACTCCAGCCTTTTTCACACCATCAATAATCGTTAGATAAACCTCAATGGTTTCCTTATATATATTAGGATTATTCCAACCCGGATTAAAAGCACTAATCACGGCATCGGCACCTTGACAAACTTCACAAACTTCATCTAATGAAGAGACATCGGCTCTCTTCACTTCCAGATTTTCATTCTCAATCTTAATTTTTTCAGGATGACGAACTACCGCCGTCACATGAAATCCACGGTTCAAAGCTTCATTTAGAATAGCCGAACCCACGAAGCCGCTGGCTCCGATTATCACAACTTTCTTCATAATTCAATTTATCTATATAGTATTATTTGTTTTCTACATAACACTCTATATCATAAATTGTTGCATCGAAAAACAGGCTTATCTTCCCTCCTGCAAATAAGCTCCGATAGTTTCTCTCAGCTTTTCCAGAGGATAAGGTTTCGCAATCACTTCGTTACACCCTACTTCAATAGCCTGCTCCCCTTCCGGACAGAATGCATATGCTGTAACCGCAATAATCGGTACCTCTTGCGAAATTGCACGAATTTTAGCTGTCGCCTGAATACCATTCATCACCGGCATTCGGATATCCATCAGAATCAGATCGGGCTTCTCACGCATGAAACTTTTTACTGCTTCCTCTCCATTTGGCACCCAAAGAATTGTATATTCTTTCTTCAAAAAGGCATTAATCTGCAGATAACCGGACTCCACATCTTCCGCTATCAGTATCTTCTTCTGCCGGTTGCTCAGTCCCACAGTGACGGTTGCATTTCCTCTTTCCGCAACCGTTACTTTTTGCTCTTGCTTATTGGGCAGATAAAGAGTGAAAGTACTCCCTTTCTCAAGCTCGGATTCCACTTCGATCCGACCTCCTAACCGTTCCACAATACTTTTACAGATAGGTAAACCCAATCCTGTACCTTGTACAAAATCATTCAACTTCTCAAAACGGGTAAATATCAAAGGGAGCTTATCTTTAGAAATGCCACAACCGGTATCTGCCACATAAAATTTCACCCATTCTTCCTCTTTTACAAGTCCAAAGGTGATGCTCCCCTCAATCGTATTTTTAATTGCATTCGATAAGAAATTAAACAATACCTGTGTTACACGATTTCTGTCCGTCGAAATCCAGATTTCATCTGATGGACGAATCACATTTAGTTCGACCCCTTTCTTCATTTTAAGACGGTGTACCTTATACACTTCATCTGCCAGCCCGCTTATTTCTGTCAACTGACAGTGCATTTCCGATTTACCAGACTCTATGCGTGACAAATCAAGAATATCATTGATCAGTTGCAGCAATAGATTACTATTCTGCTGGATAATCCCTAAATACTCCTCTTTCTCCTTTTCATCCTCAGTCAGAGCTATTATCTCCGAGAAACCGACAATCGCATTCAAAGGAGTACGTATTTCATGGCTCATATTAGCAAGAAACAGCGATTTCATCCGGTCTGCCTCTTCTGCCCGCTGTTTAGCATCAAGCAATTCTTGCGAGCGCCGTATCCGGTCACCTATATCATGAATCAGAGCTAATACCTTATTCCCCTCAAACGGAGCAATACGCGCCTGAAAATAATGCCTGCCGGTTTCTACATCTAAAGGATATTCTATTTCTTTCAGTTTTCCACTTTTCAGACATTCACGTATACTACTGATAAACAATTCGCTGACCTCCGCTGAATAAATAGATCTCCCATCTGCTCCTTTCAAGACTTCTACCGGATGTAATAGTTCCGTACCGGGTGCCATCAATACATCCGTAATAAAGAAATTATCATCAAAAATAAATATAAACTCAGGGAGTGCCTCAATGATTTTCCGGTTTCGCTCTTCAAGCTGTCTGATCTGCACTTCTTTTTCACAGCGTGAAGTAATATTGGCAGTATATGCTATAATTTTATCAGAACCATTCTCCTTATTCTTCTTATACGCAATGAAATTATCTTCAAGCCAAATTGTTTCTCCATGCTCTCCCAAGCAACGCACTACTATTTGAGAAGTCTTTGTATCCGACTCAAGCATGCGGTTAAAAGCTGTTTGATAAGAAGTAACATCATCCGGATGAGTAAACCGATAAAAGTCATTAATTTCTCTGAAAACAATTCCTGCTTCCTTTAAACCCAAGATACTAAGATATTCATCTGTAAAATTACATTCGCCCGTGGGAATATCGTATTCCCAGAATGCAATCTGATGTCCGGCCAAAACAGAAGTGATCTTCTGGTAATCCTCTTTTAATTTTTCAATATTCTCCATCCCCGAAAATGAATCTTTTGCGTGTCCCATAGCCATAAAATTTGTCTTGCTGTATGCGAGCAAAGATAAAATAATAAAGCATAACTTCTATCTGTTTACTCTGTTTTTTACAGAGAAAGCTCTATCTTTGCCACTCAAAATGAAATAGATAATGAATCAAGACACAATTTGCGCCATAGCAACCGCTCAAGGAGGAGCCATCGGAAGCATTCGTGTTTCCGGTCCTGAAGCAATAACCATCACCAGTCGTATTTTTACTCCGGCTAAACCCGGAAAGCTGCTGAGTGAACAAAAGCCTTATACGCTAACTTTCGGCCGAATTTATAACGGAGAAGAACTGATAGACGAGGTTCTCGTCAGCCTTTTCCGGGCCCCACATTCCTATACGGGGGAAGACAGTACTGAAATCACTTGTCACGGCTCATCCTATATTCTACAGCAAATAATGCAATTGCTGATAAAAAACGGATGCCGTACCGCACAGCCAGGAGAATACACTCAACGAGCTTTCCTCAATGGTAAGATGGATTTAAGTCAGGCCGAAGCTGTAGCCGACCTAATAGCCTCATCTTCTGCCGCCACCCATCGTCTTGCTCTGAGTCAAATGCGTGGCGGATTTAGCAAGGAATTGGCAATATTGCGCGAGAAACTATTGAACTTCACATCAATGATTGAGCTGGAATTAGATTTCAGTGAAGAAGATGTGGAATTTGCCGACCGATCTGCCTTGCGCCAGTTAGCTGACGGAATTGAGAAGGTGATCGCACGCCTTGTAGACTCGTTCAGTGTAGGAAATGCTATAAAGAATGGTGTTCCGGTAGCTATTATCGGAGAAACCAATGCAGGAAAATCTACTTTACTTAATGTTCTGTTGAACGAAGATAAGGCAATTGTCAGTGACATTCACGGCACAACACGCGATGTCATTGAGGATACTGTAAATATAGGTGGTATCACTTTTCGCTTTATCGATACAGCCGGCATTCGGGAAACTAACGATATGATTGAAAGTCTGGGTATCGAACGAACTTTTCAAAAACTCGATCAGGCAGAGATTGTACTATGGATAATTGATTCAGCAGACGCAATCTCACAGCTAAAATTACTCTCCGATAAGATTCTTCCTCGTTGTGAACACAAACAATTGATTTTAGTCTTTAATAAGGTAGAACTGATAAATGAAACTCAGAAAAATGAACTTACCTCACAACTTTCTGAGCATGTCGGTTCGGAAATAGAATCTATTTTTATTTCTGCGAAACAACGTCAGCACACGGATGAACTCCAACAAAAACTTGTAGCAACTGCCCATTTACCAACAGTCACACAGAATGATGTTATTGTAACGAATGTCCGTCATTACGAAGCGTTGACACGTGCATTGGATGCAATTCACCGGGTACAAGAAGGATTGGACGCAAATATTTCCGGGGATTTTCTTTCACAAGACATACGTGAATGTATTTTCCATTTATCCGATATAGCAGGGGAAGTGACCAATGATATGGTGCTACAGAATATATTTGCACATTTTTGCATCGGTAAGTAGGATATTGTAATCAACTGCAATGAATTAGAACCAACTATAATGAAGTCGCTGAAAATCAGCGGCTTTTTTATTTGCCAAAAATCCAGCTATAAACAGTTGGATACTGTTGTTCACCATATTTTTCTACCGTATTTCTACCGCGGAACAATTAAGGGCTTTTGCCCGATGTCACACTGACGCATTTGTTGACGTGTGTTGACAATGGTTTACGTGAGTAGACAAAAAGGGAAATAATCCGAGCTGTAAAAAGCTCATGTTTCACTAAAATATGGAGAATAACAAAAATGGAAGTAAAAAGAATCTGCCAGTGGTGCGGCAAGCCTTTCATGGCAAAAAAGACCACTACCAATTATTGTAGTCCGCAATGTTCCAAAAGAGGTTATAAACACCGGATGAAGGAACGTAGAATGGAAATGCGCGAATTTCAGGAAATGATGGAGGTAAAGAACAAACTGGAGAGCCAGGAATACTTTACCTTTTCTCAAGCAGCCAAACTAATGGGCGTTTCTCGCCAGTATGTCTATAAACTGGTAAAGGAGGACAAACTTCGTGCATCAAGGTTAAGTTCAAGAATGTCGCTCATCAGAAGAACCGACATCGAACTGATGCTGAAAACAAAACCTTATGAAGTTCTCAGACCAAAAGATGAATTTGACGTTACCGAGTATTATACAGCTGAACAGATTGCGGAAAAGTACAAAGTCAACGCCAAATGGGTGTGGACCTATACCCGGCAAAACAATGTTCCCAAGGTCAGAATCCGCCAGTTTAATTATTACAGTAAAAAGCACATAGATGCGGCATTTGCCAAATATAAGACTGATGACGCCTTGACCGAATGGTACACTCCGGAAGAAATCGAGAAAAACTATGGGATGACACGTGTAGCCATCCGTTCACATGTTTACCGCAACAACATCCCTTCAAAGAAAGAGCACGGCCAGATATTCTACTCAAAACTTCACTTCGATCTGTCCAAGAAGACAACCGAAGATGATTCTTCAGAATACTATACCGTGCAGGAAGCCATGAAGAAGTATAGTCTCACACGGGATTCTGTTTACGGCATTCTGCAATTCCACGAAATAAAACGGGAGAAGAAAGGGTGCTTTGTGAGATTCCTGAAAGTGGAATTTGACCACATTATGGGCGCCAGATAATGAATCTGTACAGACAGATATACAGACTGGAAAATGATTTTATGCTGAATACGGTCTGCATAAAGTCATTGTGCATCTTCACCGCAAAATTTAAGTCAACTAATAACATTTGTAACTATGTCAGAATGTAAAACTGTAACTTTGAGAACCCGCCCGTTAAAAAATGGTATGCTTTCCTTCTATCTGGACTATTATCCGGGCTACCGTGACCAGGACACGATGAAGACTATCCGTCACGAAGGTTTGAACATTTATATCTATGCCAACCCAAAGAACCAGCGGGAGCGTGACTTCAATGCAACCATGTCAGAGAAAGCAGAAGCCATACGATGCCGGCGCTTTGAAGCTATCGTAAACGAACGTTATGATTTCTTCGACAAGAGGAAATATAAGGCAGATTTTCTGGAATACTACCGTAAGCAACTTCCCAAGCACGACCAGAAATGGGAATTCGTTTATCAGCACTTCTATAACTTCGTACATGGCAAATGTACTTTCGAAGAAATTGATGTGGAGCTGTGCAACAAGTTTCGTGAATATCTGCTCAATGCCAGACAGCTAAAACGGGATGGATATATTACACGAAACTCAGCGTCCGGCTACTGGTCCACATTCAGAGGATTCCTGAAGATTCTCTACCGCAATCGGCTGATCAAGTCAAACATAAATGATTTTCTGGAAAAGATTGAACCGGAAGATGTGGTAAAGGACTATCTGAGTGTAGAGGAATTGTACTGTCTGGCCGAAACACCATGCAAGATACCAGTTCTAAAAACCGCTTCCCTCTTTTCGTGCCTGACCAGTTTGAGACTCAGTGACACACTTACTCTCTGCTGGGAGGAAATTGTTGATTTTGCAGCAGGAGGAAAATGTGTACACACCATCACACAGAAGACAAAGACGGAAGACATCATCCCCATTAGTGATGAAGCCCTGAAGCTGATAGAATACTCACCAGAGAAGAAGGGTTTGGTATTCAAAGGTCTGAAAAGGTGCTGGACCCAGGTTCCCATGAAGGAATGGATTCGTTCTGCCGGAATCACCAAGAATATAACATTCCATTCGTATCGTAGAACATTCGCAACCCTGCAAGGGGCGGCTGGAACCGACATTCGTACCATACAAAGTATGATGGCTCACAAGAGCATAACCACGACCCAAAGGTACATGAAAGTAGTGGACAGCAACAAGCGTGAAGCGAGCAATAAGATTACCCTAAAAAGGAAAGAATAGCAGTCTGTATCCTATATAAATAATATGCCTAAAGTATGATTATAGTATGATTTAGAGTATGATTTTCGTACTTTAGGCTTATTTTTCTTAAAATCTCAACGATTATCTGTCACTAATTACAACTATTTGGAAATAGAAAATATATTTGCCATAAAAACTAGTACATATAATTACAGAACATGACAAACAATATTAAATTATCGGCACGAAAGACAAGTTTCATACTTGCAGTAAGTTGTATCCTTTTTTCAGTAATTGCAACATATCTGTACATTAATCACTAGATAGATCTGACCAGATATACAACACCTATAATATTAGGAACCGTTGTAATAATCATAACGTGCGGAGGATTACAACGTGTATTCTATATATTCCTTACGGATGAATGTCCGCAGATCTTTTCTGATAATCAAAGAAATTCTATACCTGACAAGGTTATTCCCAAACCAGATATGATAATTGAAAAATGCAATGAACCGACTGTAGAAGTTTCAGGTTTAGAAATTATTGAAGTTAGCAATGCAACAGAAGTTATTTCAATGATTGAGTTACCAGAAAAGACAAAAAATACTGATATTACAGAAAACAAAGCTACCAGCTCTGAAATCGTTACATCCATTACAATATCAGAGAAGCATGATGATTCGAAAGAAATAAAAGTTTTGGAGCAACAACCTACCTCAGAAGTTAAATCCGAAGCTTTTTCATATCTCCAGGGATTCGAAAGCCGTATGGAAGAAATTCAGAAGGAAGAACTAGAGAGAAAAAAAATGATTATAAAGGCTATTCATGAATATGTCACCTATTCTACCGCAAAATTTCTTACCAAAGAGAATCTGCTTATACTACATGAAAACATAGACCATTTGGCAAGTGGGCAATCAGATTTGTATAAACCCATCCGTTCAAAAATGGAAACTCCTCTTACATCACCTTCATTAAGACATTTTGTCTGGAATATAGGCGAACGGTTAGGCATATCATTATCAGAAAGAGCCAATTTCATAAAAACCATATTTCCTAATGAATTAAAAAATGCAACCTTGGGATACCTTGTCAAGAATCTCAAAGATACCATACACAGTCAGATTCCTATTGACAGTCCAAAATATGATGATTTCAAATTTGATTATACTCTTATAAACAAAGCGCAGTGTGATAAAAAATGAATTAATACAGACCGGAAAATGATTCTCGTCTCCTATTTTTCTGCATAATGTCATTGATTTAGTTTGTGGCATATTCAAACACAATAAATAAAAACATTATGCATTTCAAAAATTTAACCTTTAACGATTTACCTACAGTCGTAGGTGAATTATGTAAGAGAATTGAAAGTCTGGAAACTGTATTGAAAAACAGTCTGGCAGTCCAAAACAAAGTCAAAGAGAACCATCACGTTCCTATGACAGTGGATGAAGTATGTACCTACCTTGGCATATCCAAATCCTCATTTTATTATAAGGTCAAGCATGGGGGCATTCCTGTAATCAAACAAGGCAAACATCTTTTTGTCTATCGTGATGAACTGGACAAATGGCTTGAGACCGGAAGAAAGGTACAGGTTCCACTGACTTTTGAAGAAGAACAGGCACAGATGCTTGCTGCCACCCGTCGTAAGGCTAACCCTAAAAACGTGTAAAGCCTATGGACAAGACAGACATTAGAATTCCTACTGACAAGGAATTGACCGCTTATATGGAGGAATCTGCTGTAAGTGCAAACGGAGCTTATGAACAGTCACCGGTTGTATTGATGGTAGATGATGCCGCAATCGGTACACTGGGGAACTTCAGTGCCTCTATAGGCAAGGCCAAAAGTAAGAAAACTTTTAACATAACAGCCATTGCAGCATCGGCATTGAAAAACGGAACAGTGCTGAAATACCGTTCATCATTTCCAGAGGATAAGCGAACTGTTCTGTACATTGATACAGAACAAGGACGCCATCATTGCCAAAAAGTATTGAAAAGAATCCTGCGCCTTGCCGGACTCCCAGAGGATAAGAATCCAGATAATCTAATTATGCTGGCTTTGCGCAAGTACGCCCCTCCGATACGTCTGGCTATAATCGAACAGGCTATCGGCACAATCCCCGATCTCGGACTGGTGATTATAGATGGCATCCGAGACTTTCTTTATGACATCAATTCCCCCAGTGAAGCGACCGATATTATTTCCAGATTCATGCAATGGACTGATGACCGCCAAATTCACATACATACCATTCTCCATCAGAACAAGAATGACGAGAATGCCCGTGGTCACATCGGCACGGAACTGAACAACAAAGCTGAAACAGTCATGCAGGTAGAAGTGGACAAGATGGACAGGACAGTAAGTGTGGTCGAAGCCATTCATATCCGTGACAGGGAATTTGAACCGTTTGCTTTCCGTATAAACGATGAAGTCTTACCAGAACTGTTGGATTCTTATCAGCCCCAGGAGAAGAAAATCGGAAGACCTGCAAAAGAGCCGTTTGATCCGTACCAGGAAATTTCCGAGAGCGTGCATCGGGCAGCTCTGGACGCAGCTTTTACAAACGTCTGTATTACCTGTTATGACGATTATCTGGAACGACTGAAGGAAGGATATGCCCTGCAGGACATTAAGCTGGGACATAATAAAGCGGTTAAAGTTGCCACCTTCCTCAGTAACAAAAGGATGGTCATAAAAGAGGGAAAGGAATATAAAATCAACCCAGACAGCCATTATTGAATCCGGCTTTACTTTATTGGCAGTGTGTACATATTAGAATAAAGCAAAGTCATAAAGATGTTAATAGGAAATATTCATCTTCTCCCCTTTTATTGGATACCCAGAATACTGATATCATTTATGGTACCAGTTGAAATGCCGATTTCATTTGTATATACGACACGGCTTGCCGTGCAGTTTCAACAGGTATCTGTTGCGAGATATGCCAAGGTATAACCTCCACTCCGTTATGGTTGTACATTGGCGCTCTCACCGGCTCAGCCACTTCGCTGGTGCGGTACTCGCAGGCTCGCACCTTAACCCGTTATAATATTAGATTCTCATGGAAAAAGAAATAATAAAACAAACAGAACGAGACTCCGGACAATAGGAGAACCGTATTTATCGGGGCCAAAGTCAGCCCCCGACAGAAAGAACATATCAAGTCAATGGCCGAACAATGCGGAATGACCGTAAGCGATTATCTGCTTGCACGGGCATATAATTATAAGCCAAAGGCAAGACTCACCAAAGAGGGAGCTGCACTTCTGCAGAATCTGGACAACTGCCGTGCTGACCTGGTGAAATACACATCAGCCCTTCATGGAATGAGTGCAAGCCAACGGCACATGATGTTCAACCAGATTCCATTTATGGTGAACTGGCTGAAGGAGCTTGGCAATGTGGCAGAAAATGTCTGCCAGTTCCTAAATTCCGTAAAAGAGCCGAACATTATTCCAACCAATAATAAAACTGAAGAATCATGATCGCAAAGGCTAAAGCAATATCGCATGGCATAAACGACATCCGTTATATAACCGGCGAATCACATAATAAAAAACATCCGGAAAAAATCTATCGGATATTGGATAATATGATGCCATCGGAACCAGATGCAATGGGTGTCTGGAATTCCATGCAGCTTACTCTTTCCCGCTTCCGCCCAGTGAAGAACTCAGTCATCAGAATAGAACTTAGTCCGTCACCCGAACATACCAAGGATTTCACCATTGAAGACTGGCAAAAACTTTGGCAGGATTTCGCCATAGAGTTTGACAAACAGGTGTTCAAAGACAAGGACGGAAAAATACGAAACTGTCCGACCAATCTGCCCAACAGCAAATACACAGTCTGGCTCCATATGGAATCCTATAGCGGAGTTCCTCATCTTCATGCTGCTGTCTGCCGGATGGATGAAGACGGACAGATCAACAACGACCACAATATACACCTTCGTGCTCAATGGGCAGCGGAAAGAGTGGCAAAGAAACGTGGATGGATAACAGCAAAACAGGTAAGAAATATCAACACACAATTAGTTACACGGGATTGTATGAATGTCCTTAAATCAATGTCATCATGGTCATGGGATGAATACAAAGCAGCATTGACAAAGAAAGGATACACCATACATGAGCGAAAGGACGATGATGATATTCTTCACGGATATGCTATCATGAAAGGAAAGACGAAATACAAAGCTTCCGATCTGGGCATTGGTAGAAACCTGATGGTTTCAAAACTTCCTGCCACATGGGAGAAACTTCATTATAGGCTAGGCATTGCAGCGAATAACAAACCTAAAGACACTGATTCGAAACAGATTCAGAAGCCATCGGCATCCGCTGATTATACCAAATATAAGATCTACAATTCGAATACGGTTCCCTATACATTGAGTCACGAAGGTCAGGAACATCGGTTCTACATTCCAGAAAAAGTGCTCAACCATTTTAACGATGAATTTGATTATCGTTTCTTCTCCAATTCACAGGAGTTAACCGATATGGCAGTAGCAATATTTGTCGGATTGCTGGAAGTTCCCAATGCGCCAACCGGAGGTGGCGGTGGTTCACAAAGCGAATTGCCATGGAGAGATAAGGACGAGGATGATCTCTTATGGGCAAAAAGATGTGCCCGTGCTGCCATTCGTACCTTAGGAAAGAAACCGAAAACTGGATTAAAACGATGAGCTTATGAAAAAGAAATTTGATTTTACCGCTGAAATGAAGGAAGCGCAGGCTACCAAAAGTACTCCTCAAAATGAATATCTTGAGGAGGAAAAACGTCTGCTTGGCATAAACGTAAAAGAACTTGCCGAGTTGAATGACAATGTGTATGGATTGAGGACGGATCTTACCGCATTGGTAGATTTATTAGGAAAATACAAACTGTCTATTACTCAGGATACGCAAGAGCAGGCTGTAAAATTTGGCAATACCGTTCTTGGCCAATTCATTGATCAAATTGAAACCAAGTGTACAGAGGCAGAGCAGAGGATTGCTCAAATGGATAACCGTATTTCTCTATCATATAAAGCATTTTATATTTTGATTGTCATTCTAATAGCCCTATCCTCTTTCTTGGTCTGTATGATCATGGCGAATGTAGAATTTTTGCATTCTTGGTTAATTTGGAGGATGGTTGCTATATGTGGGCTTATTGCGATCTTGGGAATTACGATGGTGGTAGTAGTTCATAAGTTACTTGGGAATAAAACCTGATGAAAAAATATTAAACAATAGCTTTCTGTTCTAAAAAATATGTGACAAGAATTATAGTTTTCAAGTTGTAACTCTTGTCACACATTTTATTTATCATTTATTTTTAACTTTTCATTTCAAGCATAGCAAGTATTAACAAAATTTCAATCGAGTACTTTATTAATTATAAATACTTTAAGCCTACATTAGAATTATAATGAACTAAAATCCTACACGAAAAACTCAAATTAGCGGGAAAAGAAAAGTTTTGACTTGCAGATAATATTATGTGGTTGGAAATTATTCAAGCTCGGTATACTCCCTATTATTCAAAGAATCAAAATGTTTAAGTTCCCTATTCATTTCATCTTGATTTATCAAGAAAGAAGGACAAGATTTTGCTCTTGCAGTATCATGTTGCTCAAACCGGTCTATTCCTAAATATTTATACAAGCGGCATAGTTTTCCTGAGCCGTCATAGCTATCAACAAAATTTTTACAGTATAAACAATTCTTAATACCAAATCTTTTATACCCTTGATATTTAACCATTTCATATACTCCAAAAGCAACAGGTGTATGAATGCATATTTCCAAAAGAGATTGTTTCCTAACTTTAGCTATATTCTTACACAAAGATGTGTCTTGATAACATTGTGACTTACCGGATGCATATAGAATATAACGAGAAAATTCTATCTCTTGTGTAATATTTTTAGCATTATAGTCCTCCGACTTGAATCCCCAAAACGTTGTTTCACTTATATTTTCAGATTCTATTCCTTCTAGGAGCCTGCTATCACATTTAGAGGATTCAATGAAACCATCATCGACAATTCTTTAAATGTCATTTTCAGATTCAATCTTAACTTCAATAATTTTACCACCATTATGCAATTTAGATACATCACTTGCATGAGTAACAAAGAATTCAATATATATAGGCGCCAATTGAGGCTTCTTAGACGAAAATATTTTCAAATCAGAGCGTCTGTTAATTGAATCATACTGTATTTCTTGTTCACATGAGTCATAAAACTCTTTTAAATTGAATCTTTTATGAGTTGATATATAACAATTTCCATTTCTAACGAATGCACATGTCTTTACATGTGGGCAATATGAACGATACTCAAAACCAACATTAAATACTTCTTTAGATAGAAATGCCTCTTGAACTCTTAATTTTGCCAACTGATGCAACATAGTCTCATATGCATTTTCACAATCTACTCCAGAAGCATGAGCAAAATGATGGACACGTTTCATTCCACCATTTTTCGCTACCAATTTTTCCTTACATGATAGACAATAACAATTGCAAAGCTGCCCTGTGTCAACTTCGTCTATATAGACAAGATTACCAATTGAGTTTAATGCGTATGTTAGTAAACCTTTCCGATGCATAAGCAGTACTTCCTCTAAACCTTTTATTAATTATTTTGCTAATAGTTGTATAGGTAATCACAGATTTTAATGAATATTTTGTGATCGTTAATTATATAGATGGAGTTCTTTATTTTATACCTTCATAATAAATATTTAGTGGCTATTCTAATCCCCAAAAGTAGTATAAAGTTTGAATATATTCCTTATCATAAGATATCGCTACTTTTTCTTACTATCTGGTGTCATAGAGTTCAACTCGCAAGCATTACTCACGAGTTGGACTACATAAATTTTCAACTTGTGTTTTAGCCAACATCAAGAGTTTCATGTTTCAATCATTATTAATTCTTTTCTCTGTATCTATAGCCGTTAAATTTCATTTAGAACATTCTACTACTCAAACAATATACACTTAGCATTCATTGTAGGATTTTATTAATATTTTTACTTATAATACCCTTACTGCACTATCCGTTTTTATATAATATAGCCAATAACGCATTTTAATAAATCATTATTATATACGATCTAGTCCTACTAGATTCTTAAAGAATCCGTATTCTTCATCTACTAGAGCTCGTCTGTCTAATCCCATATTCTGATATTCACACGAAGTCTCAGAAACCATGGTACAACCAAAACATGATGCTCTATTTAAGCTATCTTCATTTTCCCAACATAAAGGATCTGAAGAACAATTTACTGCACGTTTCATTGCAGATTCAATAATACTACTAATAAGTCGAGGCTGTCCTTGCCATACAAGGCCTCCCATACTGCCTTCTGCTCCATCTGCTGTATAAATAAGCACGCCACACATTTTGTCTGAGTAATATAGCCGCTCACTCAAACTTGCAGTAGGGTAACCACAAGTAAACTCAAGTTCTTTCATTAACACATGGCTAAATGTATGAAGTAGATAAAATTTAGCTCTTCCGTAAAGAGAAATCTCCTGGTATAAAAATTCTCCTAATGCCCCATTATCAAGTTGACATTTATAATGATCATTTAAATCATTTTCTTCAGCCCACTTTTCAATAGTAGCCATATCAAATGCAAAAAACAAGCCTTCACCATATATTTGATTAGCAGGTAATACATATATGTCAGACGGTATTCCATCAAAAATGGGCTTCATCTCATCACCTGGTGCCACAATCTTCCCACTATCATCAAGTTTAGATGTTGGCATGTTTACTCGACCAAAGCCTAACTGTGTATTTGTAAGAGAAACTGTATTCACCTGTTTAATTGTTTTAAAATATGGCTGTAAAGAGTTAGGAATAATAATTTCATTAAACTCTAATCCTTTAGATTTTCGATTGGGTTCATGAATATCAGTGAGAACTTCAAATTCTGTTAACCGATATGTTGCAACAGGATCATTATCTTCGTCTTCTACAATTAATCCAAGAAACATATTTTTGATATTTTCATAATCAAAATCTGTCAGACTACACTGCCAGTTAAGATTTGCATCCTCAATAAATTCATCACAATCATTATACTTTTTTTTCCAAAATTCTTCTTGAGTCATTTCTGCCCTTCTAGTAACCATTGTATTATATTTCTCAGTTACTTTACTTAACACCATACGAGCCTGATCATTCAGCTGCCCAGGCTTTAATGGAATAAAATCTTTAGGAATATATAAACTACTAAAACCACTTGCATAGTATATGCTATTACTAGTTACCATTGCTACTTGCATCTTAGTCTTTTGGCCAGTAGACAAGCATCGTTCATATGCATTATCTTTGTTAACCCATGGACGTTCACCTCGACAATAAGGTTTAATATTCATTATACCAGCTAATGAAACAGAATAACCGCATTTTGAACATTTTAGTGTGCCCCACGATTCTGCTTGGTTACGAGAATTAAGCCATTTAATATTATGCTTACCTCCACAACTACAATCTTCACAGTCGTAACCAAACAATTCGAAACCTGCATCATCATCCATTTTCTCATGTTTAAGAGACGCACAGAAGAACTTATACCATGGGATATCTGATATATGGCCATTTGGGCAAATAAGAATAAGTGGAACTGGTTTTAATAGACCATATTCTACATCATCATGTAAAACTTCAGCCTTTATTTTTCTATAAGTTTTCTTATTAGGATCGCGTGGAGGAACAAAATATGTCATTTTCCCATCATTACATTTACGAATTTGCCATTCCTTACGCCACTCATTAAGAGGTTTGATTTCAGAATTAGCAGAAATGAACCACTGAGGAAAATTAATAGCAGGGATATAAAACATATCTTCGCCTAATTCAGTTCCAAATCGCGCTTTAATAGATTCATAAAGTGGATTACCTTTACGTTGTATTTGATTAAATGAATTCAGTTGAATATGAGGTATTGCAACAAAACATTTTAATTGGGTAAACCCTTTTTTCACATTTAAAAAATCCACAAAACGCGGATCTTCAATCAATTCAACACCACATTCTTCTTGAATTTTTTGGATATTTAATGTTTGTGATTGTATCTCCTTTATTTTATTTGATACCACCTCCACAAATTTCCAGTTATTAATACTTAATGGCATAATAAAACCGCCCCACTTGGTAGTAATAATAGATCCTACACCTGCAGCAGTAGACAAGATTTTATACTTGCCCATAGATTGATTATATTGATTCTCTTTACGTATATCCATAATATTATTTATTTAAAATGTGAAGGACAGCTTCAGGTTCAACTAATCTTAATGCGGATGGTACTATCCATTTGCTAGCAGCTTTTTGCTCCGAATAATCATCTGTAGAAACTAACAGAGATACCTCTTCAGCACCTTTTCGCCCAGCTGCATAATAGACTAGAGAATCACCATATTGTTCTGCTTTATTTACCCATTGGTCAAGACTTATATCTATCCATTCATATATGTAAGATAATTGCTCTTTTGTTATGATTTCGTGCTCTAGTGCATGTAATGTAGAATCAAGAGCCTGAGTCCTTGCGTAACGATTCTCAAAATACTTTTTCAGCTCAGATTTTAATTCTGTTGCGATTGGAATGGACATTTTATTTGCATCTTTGCGATCAGCAAGATTCTTGTATAAATGTCTAATTATAGTAGCCATATATAAAGGCATATACTTTTCTACAGCCTTTGGTGAAAAAGGAGTGATGGAGATTGGCTCAACATAATAATATAACTTTTCATGAAATTCTCTAAACTTTTCAAAATGAGACATATCTCGAGAACGAAAAGGATTATGTAACGTTAAGACTAATCCTTCCTTATCACGTGCGACACGAGAGCTTGCTTGAATGTACTCAGCGATATTTCTAGGCATAGAATTAATTATGATTGTATTAAAACGGCTTACATCAAGTCCCACTGATATCATATTTGTTGCTAAAATATAATCAGCAGGAAGAATTGCACTATTATATATATTTGTTTCACCTTCTTTTAAATATGGCAATCGCTTATTAGGATCCCATTTTATTGTTTGTACTTTTGTTAATTCTTTTACTGCATCACCACCAGATAAACGACCAGTCAACTCAGTCTTAGAGAATACTTCGTTATATGCATAAAAACATTCCAACATATCAGTAAATCGAAGTACTCGTTTAAATAAACGACGAGTATACTTAGTAAATTCAAGATAGAATTGAGCATCAGTCTTTCCTACCTCTTTTAATGAGTTGAAATAAGAAATTATCGAATAATAATAGTCTGCAGCCTCTATAAATGACTTATCATTAATCTCTAACAATGCTTTATTTTTACGTTCATATAGTGCTCGATGTACAAATAAAATTGCAGCTAAACGCATTTGAGTAGTCATCTGAGTACGTCCAGTAGGCATTATACCAATATATTTGCGTTTAGAAACGTACGACCAATTATCATTTTCTCCTTGTTTATCCCTTTTATAGAAAGCAAAAAACGAGTCATCATAATCTATTCCATTTTTAGGAAAGATACAAATATCCCGATCATATAGAGCTCGCACTTGAAAACTGGTATTACGTGTGGTAGCTGTTGATGATATAATCTTAGGACGAATCACAAGCCCATCCTGCCTTTTGTATGAACACAACTGATCAATAGCTGCTTCAAACAAACTTACTGCAGAACCCAATGGACCTAATAACAAATGTAATTCATCTTGAATAATCAAATCTGGTGGATTGCATCCTGTCCCATTTCCGAATAAACGTCTAGAATCTGCACACGCTTCATTTACATTAACTCGGCGTGCAAGTTGAGCAAATTTATCTACAGTCCCAAATAGTAATGTTGGCGGCTCTTCATATACATGGTCATCACAAAGTCTGATAGGCAGATAGTTTCGTTTTCCATATGTACATTTTTTGTTACTACATCCAAAATAATAATGATCAACAGATACTTCTTTCTCTCTAAGCAAAGAGCCACACCAAGGACAACGATCTAGTGGTATTTGTCCATGTCCTCCATCAGAAACCCAGTTTTTTCGAATTTCTTCAGCTAGATTTTTATAATGATTAGGCAATGAACTTTCTCCAACAAATAGGCCAATAGAAATTTCTTTATCTCCTAAATTGTATTTATCCCATTTCCTAATCTGTTCTAATGCAAGAATAAGTCGTAACGCACGTTGAAATTGTTGAGTTGTAAGTAAGCGTAATGTATAGCGCATTATTGCAGCAACGCCATCGCCAGCTCCATTTTTAAGCAACAATCTACGATTTATTATGACTAATGCAATTATACCCAAATAAGACTCTGTCTTACCTCCACCGGTTGGAAACCATACAAGATCTACTAATTCATTGCGTTTTTCCCATTTTGGATCACACTTACTTTGGAAAATTCCATCAAGATTAAGCAAAATAAACGCAAGCTGGAAAGGTCGCCATGCAGCTACAACTCCAGGAAAAATTGTAGTATCTAGCGCTTTATCTTTATAATATTCAAAACTTAAAGTTTTTTCATCCTTTAAGACTTGTTCTTGATTATTACTTTTACTATGCCAAAGCTGCATAAACATAGCAGTATTCATTAATCGAAAAATCTTCATCTTATCAGGATTTGTCAAGAATTCATCAATATTATTCTTTATTCTCTGATAGTCCTTCTCACATTTAGTAATATTCTCTCGTCCAATCGAGTTGCCAGCAGCATCTAATTGCTTTATCCATATTTGATATGAATCAGCAAATTTACGAAGGCCTTCAACAATCTCAGTATCTGTATTAGAAGAAAGGACAGAAAGCCACTTAAATTGAAGATATTGATTATCTTCTACGTATTTCTTTGGTAAGAATTTGTTAGTCTTTTCATCAAAAACGTGTTTAGTCTTATCTCGTGGTTCTGGTTCTACATCAGGTGTTTCAACAGACGGCATAAACTCTGAACAAACGTGTATTATTCCATTATTATCATTGTACCAATTTGCAGAACAGATGTGGCCAATAGCATAATCTTCAATATTACGATAAAGATACTGCAAACTGCTTACTTCACAATCATCAAGTTCTGGATTTATTTCGTTTCTATATGGTATAATTTCAGAACTTGAGACGTCAATTTTAACTCCAAAAAATGTTAACTCATTAACCTTCTCTGCAACAATAGAATAGTAATGCTTAGTATCAACCTTAACCTTAGTAGAGTCATTAGCAAGCATTACTTTTAAATATGTCTTACCATTGATTCCCTTATAAATCTGTAACCATATGGACAAAGAAGCTTCGACTTCAGGAGTAAGAGTATACTCTACTATTCCTTTTGTAACACCTTCTTTAGGGGGGATTATGATCTTTCTCTTCCCTGATTCAAAATCAAAAGCAAATGCTGATAAATCAATTTCTTTACAAAAGTTTGTTCCTACCCAGAACCCGAATCCTTTAGAATCACATATGGATAGTATATCTTCAAAATAAGATAAAAAAGTTTCATATTGTTCTATTTTTGCAATACGAACTTTATTTTCTGCAACCTTATCCGGACTCAAATATTCACCTTCTCTGTTTACGTATTTTAGGGATTTAAATAGTCGTTCTTTATATGCACTTAAAAATTTGTTTTTATCTTGGAAAGAGCTATCTGTATAAATTGAATCATATTCTCCATTAGGATTTTTAGCTATAATTGAACAAAAATATTTATTAAGTTCTCGCATTTTATCGCGAAAATCCTTCAAGTCCTGTGCTTTATTTATAACTTTTAACAAACTTATTTTTTTGTCTTGGTATCTGAAATACTGAGAAAATAAATCTTTACATTTTTCTATAGAATATACTTTCTCAAAAAAATCATAATCTTCTATATTTACATATAAACGTGTTTTCTCAGATAACTTTCTATAATAACGTCCTGAAATTGTTATTTTAGTACTCGAAGTTAAAGATTTAATGTTTCTAACACAACAAGATATACCTATTCTATCAGGGAATCTACGACTTAGCGAATTAATATCTTCATCCTCTTCTTGATTTCCTAAATCCCTCATGTCATCTCCTTGTTCGTCCGAATCCTCATCTGATAAATTTTCATCACCAATATTTTCATCACCAATATTTCCATCGTCGTTCATTTCGTATTTTCGATCAGACATAAGTAATGACTGATTATCTTTTCGTGGGAAAAGAATACCTGTACTATAAATAGAGCCTGGCGTTGTATTAAGTACTTCACATACAAGTTCTTTCTCATTTTCATTAGAAACATATACTCCAAAATTATTTCCGCAACCACCTGGACCTATTAACTGTTCCTGAATGAAAGATTCCAATGAATTTCTTTTATCTTTGATCATAACTTATGGATTTAATTAGTCTAAAATTTATAGTGCCGTCTTTTATAAGATCTAAAATAATCTTAATATCATTTTCACTACCAATATTAAGATAATCAAGAACTTCATTACTTAACTCTTTATAGGCTTTCTTCATGTCAGTTTCAAGTAAACAGTGAATTAAAAATGTCCTGAAAATTACATTTTTACCTTCAGTATTTGTACTTATTCTTGACTTTCTATGTCTTAACATTCGAGTATATAATCCCTCTATTTGAAGATATTCTTCAATCACTCTCTTTTGCATACGTCTACTACGAGGAAGTACTGAATTTTCAGATGTGTCTAACCATCGTTTAAATGAAATAAATTGTATCCTTTCAGCTGGAAGAAGTGGTTTCATTATATCATTATAAACAACTTGTTCTCCATATTGTGCTACTCGATGCCCTAAAAGGATCTTCCACATTTCTCGGCTTGATAGTTTCTCTTCATCAGTTAAGCAATACTTTGGATTATTTCGTATCATTAATTCACCTTCACCTGCTCTACGTTCCTCATTATCAAGAAGATCTTCAAGTGATTGATAAAAATCTGTCAATGGTTGAATTGAAATAACTGTTGGGTCTTCAAAATCACGTAAAACATCTAGAATTGTACAAATTGAAATTTCATCCATATATTTACATAAAACAAAATCATATTCATCTAACACTTTATGCTGACGTGGTCCAAATGAAACTTTCACTCTGTTTTGTTCAACTCCTGATTGCCTGTCACGAACATTTTGTTCATCTTCATCTTCTTTGGGCTCAATACCTATTTTTATCGGTTTATCAGGAAGCTGTATACCGTTTTTCACGTATCTAACACGATAGTTTGAATTTAGAAGTAATCTTAATTGTTCTTTATAGCGATAAGAATACCAACTATAACGAGGATCAAATACAATCTTATTATTTATTTGTAGAACACTTTGTCCAGGATTAAGATGATACTGATCAAAAGAGTTTGGATATATTGCCCAACTCCGTCCCGTACAATGATTAAGCATTGATAGAACAAGGATCTTTTGTTCATGTATTGAATTTAAGAAAACTAAGCCATCTTTATGAGCTTTAAAATTCTTAAATGTATAAAAATTAACCGAAGATGCACCACATTTAGACTGTAAGAAGAATTTTAATTGTTTTTTATAATACACATCTATGTTGTAATCCAAAACTACTGCAATCTCATGGAATTTTATCCAGTTATATAAGATTTCTGTAAGTTCTGTTTTGTACTTATTATGAATAAGTTGTAAAAAATAATCTGTATACTCTTCATTTACCTCAGAATTAAGGTTTAGAATCTCCTCCTTTATCTTTGATAAACTTTGATCTGTAAAACAAATCGCCAATTCATTCCGTAGTTTTACTTCATGAGCAATATCTTGAATCATGAAATCAAATGTATTCTTTATTTGGTATTCTTCTGCATTTATTTCACATCCTAATTCATAGAAATCAATACATGGTTCTTGACGTTCAAATAAGTAATCCATTTCTGCTTTTGTGAATGATATAAAATCACGCGTTTCAGCAAATTTTTCACGTTGCCAGCGTTCTACTAGACTGTGTTTATTTTCGTATATCCTCTGTAGTCTATAAGGTTTTTGCGAAAATAAAAATGCTATAACATTATGAATACCAGCATCATAGTCTTCATTATATTCTTTAATTGTTGAGCGTTGCATTTTCATACATAATTGAATGTTACGCCCATCAATATTTTTCTGAAGAAAAAGGAATATATGGGGGATTTTAAACCTCCCATCATTTTTTTCTATTTTTTTATATACTTCATCCTCATCTCCATTTAAAATAATTAGAGATTTTTCTGTTGAAAAAGAATCTCCAACTACATCTTGAATAAAATGATAATGTCCTTTAGTCTTTAATGAGAGATTATATTCATCAGATAAAGTACGACTATAAAAGAAACATTTCTCATTTGCGTTGGAAGGCATATCTAAAATGTCATCTGTTAAGTATTTTGCAACATCCCGTTTAAATCTAAAATGTTTAGAACATGCTTCACGCTCCTTTTTATTAACTTTTTCTGGCAAATATATAAATGGCTTTGACTTATATGAGGAAAGTATATTTGTACGAGTGCTTTTACCCCAAAGTAACGACATCTTTAATGCAACAAATTCCTCACATAACATCTGAGCCCAATCTTCACATAATGGGAAATATACTATAGGCATTTTGACATCATCACTATATTCCACTTCTCTGTTAATGTAATAATCAATAATATTATTCAGAACACACAATAACTTTCTACCTTCTTTAGTATGTAAATTAAGAGAAGATAGTATATTCAAAAGAGCCTTGAATTCAGGGCCTTCCTGTTTTGCTGTTTTTATAAAGTTGTCGTGTAACATATTAGTTAGATTTAAGAATAATAATGTCCAAATTCATGATTGCCCGTGTCATACCGACATAAATTTCGAATAGAAAATTATCCCATGAACTCTTGATCTTTGAAGCTGGGATAACAAGTATTATATTGTTATCCTCTAAACCCTTATATTTAAGTATCGTTGTAAAGGCTAACAATTCCTTAGACTTCCTTTCTATAGTTTTTTCAGATAAAACTTCAAGAAATGACTCCATTTCTGCTATTATATCATATACTGAATCATCATCTTCATTTTCTTTATATTTAAAATCAGAATGTATCAGCAATGTTGTAGAAGAAATTTCTCCGCAATATTGAAATAGATGTTTGGTGTGTTCTTTAATAGCTTTCTTTACTTCTCTTACATTATCATGGAAAGATATTGTAAGTCCTGCTATATCATTTCCTTTAAGAGAATCTAAATATAACTCAAAAGCTTCCTGGCAATGTTCAACTGACAATACTTTATTGGCATATTCTACAATAAGTTTATTTGTAGGAACACGTTTGTTCTCATCAAGTATGAAGCATGCTGCGTATTTTGCTATTTTATTAATATTTTCATTCAAATTTCGACTAACATTATTATATCCTTGTTCAAGATCATAAAATACTAGATATCGTCCTTGTTTAAGACCATTGTGTTGTGAACTTAATAGTTCATTGAGCACAATATCAACACCTTTATCAATGACATCTTGCGCTTCATCAATAATAATATAGTCATAATCTACCTTAGTAATTTTACTGAGTTCTTTGCTTAAAAGTTTGTAAACATCATATTGGCTATTCTCACTTTTAATATTAAGTTCTATATTTGTTATTTCCTTGATATAATTATTGAATGTTTTGACAGTACATGAACTTAATCGTTCTTTATCTAAATCAAGCCGAACCTTACTTGCTAGCAGTCCTGTCCAACATAGATATAAACCCTTAAGACCACTATGTCTTTTAATAAATGCTTTAGCCATAGTGGTTTTTCCTGTTCCTGGTCCACCCTCAATTAATATTCTAGGATTTTTTCTCAAACCTTCTAGAATACTTAGATTGTCAATCTGTAACCAATCCAAAACTTCGCGAAGCGAAGTTAGTGAATATTTATAACGATCTTCAATTGATGGAGCAAGTGAGTTTACAATAGACTGTAATTCTGTCTTTGATATTATACGTTTAGAGCGTTTATTTTTACGAATTACACTTAAACAGAAGTCTGCAAAAGAATTATCACTATCTTGATCTAACTTATTCCAAAGTTTATGAGAAAGGTTGATTTGAGAAGAGTCACGTGATATGTCAAGAGTACTATGAGGGAAAGCACATACATAATCAACAAATATTTGATCCTTATTTAATATCCCATTATTTAACAATGCCCATTTATAATCATGAGCTTGCTTAAATGGTGTTCTACTCATTTCCCTTAAGACCCCTTTATAGCTATAATAAAAGAACCCTCTTATCAACTCAATTATACCACCTTTAACTTCAACAATAATTGCACCTTCTTGGCATATAAGGAGAAAATCAATCTGTATTTCATTTTGACCTCCATATGGTATGTTGAAAGTTTTATCATACCACATATACCATGTCAAAGGACTTGCTTCACAATCTCGTACAATACGTTCATACATATCTTTTTCTCCCTGAAGTACATTACCACTATTGTAATTAATACCAATAGTAGAGTCAATTAGAAGAGTATCTTTATGAGATTTAATAATGATTGCCATATTGTTGTGAGTTATTTATAATTTGATTACTTCCAAAGATTTTCGTCTACAAGTTCGGACATTGAATAGTTAAACATGTCTATCAATTCTGCCCTATGATTAGGAAACATTTCTAGAACTTTTATTAGAGACTTTAATGATAAACACATTTTGACTCTATCGTAATATCCATCTCTTATATCTTGTTCAAATTCATCGAATGTTTTTAGCTTTGGCCGTGTAGTTATTTTTAATGTCTTTTCTTCCCAATAAGATTGATTTCTATAACAAAATTGCCAAAAAGACATTTTTTTGTAAAACTGCTGCTGGTTACACCATCTGGCAATTTGGACATAAAAATTTGATACTGGGGCATTATGATAGTCTTCATGCCTCATCACATATCCAACACATCCATATTGCATGAGTATTTTAATTCTTTGAAATAATTCCCAAATGTCTTTATAAAATATATCTACTTTTGTTGGAGACTGTTTAAAACCACAAAACAAATAGAACTTTGTACCTTTCTTTGGATTGTAACGTTTCCAGATTTTAAGTGATTTTTCAATTATCTCATGATCTTTCCAATTATCAAAAGCAAAAATAAAATCACCATGATAACGCGACCGTGATAACATTTCTGCCATTTCTTCGCCATAAGGACTTTCTGCTAACATGCGTTCATCAAGACCTTGCCGGAATTGAAATGGGCGTTTAGTCTCTATAAGTTGCTTCAGTAGTGGTCTCCAAATAGATGGGTCAGAAGCAAGAAAATTGTCATCCCATAAATAGATATATGGCCGAACAAGTTTTCCGTTTTTATCTTTCTCATCATCCAAGAACCATTGTAATTTAGAATATGGTAATATACAATTCTCTAGTTTATTAACACAGAATGGACAATGTCTTACACAACCACGGGTTAAAAAACCTATTGAATATTTTTGATAATCTTTAAATTTTTCTCGTTTCAAACCTTTCTTAACTTGTTGATTAATAAATTGATCATATAAATGATAGTAAGGCATCTGACGAGACATGCTAATCCCATACTCTTTACCTCCATGAAAGTTTCTAAGTGTATTTAGGAATTCATCATGTTCTAATTGGTTCATATCTTTTTCACGTTTTCTACGATATTCCATTACACTTACTTCATTGGCATAAAATCCAGTTCCTCCACATTTAAACTTCTTTTCTTCCGGTGTTCCTTTTGATCGTATATATAGTTCTGGTAATTTGGTAAACGTAAAGACACAAGACAAATATATTCTTGTATAATGTAAAGTATTTGCCTGAGGATCAAGAATTAATTCAAATGGAATTCCATTATCATGGAAAAATCCTGCCAATTTTAGTAATACAAGATTTGGGTGACGCGTACCATTATCAAGTAGATCCGCATCAATTAGTCCTATTATTTCTTGTTTTTTTGACATATTATTCATTCATTGATTTTATAAAGGCTTTGCCTTTCTCTGTCAATACATAACCGCCTGTTTTACGCGAACCTTGATACTCAATCAAATTAAGATCTTCTGAAATAAGTTGCTTAAGGATTCTATCAATAGTAGGCATTGATATTTTTATTGCATCATGCAAGTCTTTTCTTTTAGCTATTCCTAGTTCTGAAATCTTTAACAGGACACTTTTTATCTTATCATTTATCTTATCATTTATCTTATCATCATCTGAGGAAATAAAATCATCCCCAATCAAGACTCTATCACCAAAACCTTCTCTACAAGGAATCTCAATCAAGAAATAACTTCTCTCTTCATTTGTCTCAATCACAGCAGGAGCAGAGCCATTTCTTCTTAATTCGTCTTGTATGGTTGGGATACCGGTTCCTCTACCTTCGGACAACTGAAGTTCTTTGAGATAATCGCCCAAACGACGATTACGGTAGCGGCGTGACTTCAGACGTTCAGCCTTTTGGATAGCATCAATGCTGATGGAACGGTCCGGACCGACATAACTAAGAATAGAAATCTTATCTGGCTCAATCGTAATCTCAACCGGTTCTCGTTCTTGATAATCTCTATGATACAAAGCATTAACGACTGCCTCTTCAATTGCTTGATAAGGATAGTTGAAGAAGATTATAGATTCAGCCTTGTCTTTCTGCTTAATGATACGTTTCTTGATAACATTCGTTTTGATATAGTCCAATGCCTGTTTTATCATATCGGGAACAGGGCCAACAATCTTTGGAACCTCAATCATGTTATTGGGATTCTTAATGCAGCCCTCGGGAAAGATAACAATATCTACTTGTGTTGTCGGGAAAAATTTGGCAGGATTCTTACAGAACATCATAGCGGCCACATTCTTGACTAGTTGACGTTCAACGGGCCCTACCAGCAGGTCCATTTGCGACAACAACTCGAACAGGGACAGCTTTTCGAAATCAGCAACCAAACGACTGTTGACTGTTTGCAAGTAATCCAGAACCAAGGCTCTTGAAATATCTGTTATCTCTATACTCTCATTACCCCTTTCATCAAATGGAGTACGATTCGCCATCTCACGCAATTCATCCAAGACTTCACCTCTCGCCTCAATAGTATTGGTTCCACTACGAACATACCACTTACATGGCGACTGATTACTTGCTGTAACTCGTTCACGTACATTATAAGGACGGTTCACTCCAGCTGGCACCCAAATAAGCAAAACGTATTTCCCGTCAATCTCCTGCACGTCGATTCGTGGCAAATAGAATGGCTCAATCTTATGATTGAACCCAACCATATCACGTTGTATCTTATCAAGTTCCTCTATAGGAACACCTGTCACTGGCCGTTTTGCGATACCTGTGTTTTCTTCTTCTTGAACACCTACGATGATGTATCCTCCGCCAATGTTATCAAAATCATTAGCGAAAGCACAGATGGTACGATAAATTTTATCTGGATTCCACCCTGTCTTAAACTCAATACGGGTGGATTCTATTTTACGCTTATGAAGCAAGTCTTCTATGTTTACCGGAATAGCCATCTTGATATACTTATTTAGATTTATCCTTTTCTACATGAAGCAATTTTCTTACATCAACATCCAAAAGTTCCGCTATGCGAAATAATGTTTCCAAATCTGGTTGTGAAGCATTAGTACACCAACGGGAAACAGATGTCACATTCCTACCAACTTGCTCAGAGAGCCATTTAGCCGTTTTATTCTTTTCAACAAGGACTATTTTAATCCTATTCAGTTGCTTCATAATTGAAATAATTTGTAGTTTAATGCAAATATATCAAAATTTAATGTGACAAGCTAATATTGTTCAATTTATTTTGGTAAAATACTTTTCAATGATAATTCTATTCAAAAATTAACCACCATACCATTAGCCTTGTCAAGTTCATTCCAGCGAGTACAGAACAAACGTGAGTGGCGAACAGGAGGATAGTCTGCGAGCAGAGCACCAGTATTAGTCAATTCACACTTCTCGTTGAGAATGCCGAATGATTCATAGTCGCTATTCTCAAACAAACGTTTAGTGCGCTTAAAGTATGTGGCACGAAGCACGGTAAATACCATATCCACGAACTTCCAACAATACACAAGGCTCATACGACATGTTACTACCCTTCAGCACCAGTTCTTTGTGCTTCAAGATACTAGCTACTACACTCTAGTTACCAACACGAACAAATGCCTACATCGGTCCATCATCTATGTTATAATAAGGTATCTGAGCACCAGGCATCACTGTGAGTACAACGAACTCCTTGTCTTCAGCCTTTGCGAACGAGAGGTTGAATCAGGTATTGGATCAATGTGAGACTTGATAGCTTCGCTGATCTTCTCCGCATCATCTTTTACGTCATCAAGACCGACCGATAGTTTTATCATTAGCAATACCCCAATGAGTCTGCCACCAATGCCATTGGCAAAGGTGCTCACACTCTTGCACCAACTTTTCGGTTTCTTCACCTCCAGAGCCACCTTCTTATCATATTTTGTTACCCCGCCTATCAGTTGGTGAATATCTAGTACTTCCATTTTATATATAACGTATTGACCTACTATTTATTTAAATGTTTAGAGTTCTATCGAACATAACGATTCCTCTTTATATTTTATAATATGTAGCATCTGCCTCACAGAAACAACAGATGATTACTTTACCATCGAAGTCACTCTCATGGATTGCCTTCAACGCAATCTAAGCAGCCTCTGCCTTTGGATAGCCATACACACCAGTACTAATACAAGGGAAAGCGATACTCTTAATGCTCTTTCCCTTAGCAATGTCAAGTGCAGTCTTATAGCATGAAGCCAGCAACTGAGACTCGTCACCATTACCATAAAAACAGGTCCGACGGTATGGATTACATACTTGCAAGGCAAGTTATATGCCCCTGTTATCTTACTCTGACCAGTCTCGCAACCGCAAGAGTCATGCACTCCTTCAAGAGTTCGCGACCTGCAGCACGATGAATAGCACCATCCACTCCTCCACCATCTAACAACGAGCGGTTAGCTGCATTAACGATTGCATCAACTGCCAGTTTGGTTATGCCACCAACGACGAGTTCTATCTGTTTCATATACTTACCTCTTATTCCATATCGGTTAGAACCATATCGCAAAATTCGTTTGCATTATTTGCATTATAAATTTTAGCGCCAATATTCTTTAATGGTTCATAGCTATGTAGAGATTTTGAATCACCAAGTAAAAAAATATATAACTTATTATCATCATTCAAATAATCACGGAAATAGCTTACAGATTCATTGATATTGCCTAAGTCACCATCTGTAATCAACACGGTAACTAGATCTCTAGACTTTACGTCTAACGTTGATTTAATTCTTGAAATTGGAAACTTAGTTCCACCGTGACCATTTGTTAATAGACGCTCCCTTACGTCATCATATTTATCAGTCCAATCAACGTATGCATCAATTTTATCACTAAATCCTATAAATGCAACCTTGCTTTTTGTTGATTCAAAGTATGATAAAATACCATATGATGCAAGAACAGCCTGATGCATATTAGCAGATTCCTTCATCGCAGACCCCATACTACCGGATGTATCAACGACCAACAACAAATCCATTTGTTTGCTTTCAGTACCATTATCATCATTAGATACATATTCCCACTTTTTTGTAGTCATTCCAGGAATAAGTCGTGGAGATGTCATATATGTTAACATTAAATCCAGCTCCTCTATTGGGTCACCAATTCTCCATACAGAGGGATATGTATATGAAGACTTGTTTCCTGTATTCGAAATTTCAACAATTGGTATGATATTAGCACTTTGAACATTAAACCAAAGAACTCCCTTCTGCTTATCAGACATACCTATAATACCAGCAATTGCTAATAGGTCGATGAACTCTTCTACAGAGGTTTCTTCTGCGAGTGCTTCTATTGCTTCTTTGACTTTATCAGGATCCGCAAAAACAAAAGCATTTCCGTGTTCATCGCCATCTTTAGGTCTACCAACACCCCATTGACCGCTCTGTTGTTGAGATCCCTGCTGACCGCTCTGTTGCTGAGATCCATGCTGACCGCTCTGTTGCTGAGATCCTTGTTGACTACTCTGCTGAGGATTCTTTTGGTCTTCAACATATAGTTTAAAGAATATTTCTGCATATTCTTCAACTTTATCTAAAAATGACGATTTATCTTCTATGCCGTTTTTCGTGAATGAATCAGCTAATTGATGGACAATTTTTAAAAATTCAGGATCAGTTTCATTTATACCAAGATCTTCTTTCCAAATTGCCTCTTTTGTTAGAAACATTAATTTGCAATGCCTTGGACAGGCACTGATATTTGCACCTATTTTTATCCAATCGATTTCACTCTTTAAAGTTTCTTTACTATGTCTATAATAGTTTTTTGTATCAACAATAATATCAGCTGCTTGATTTGAAATTGCTCCACACGCATACTCGATATTTATACCAAGATGAGAGAAATGCTTATAATAAACATCTCTAATTCTTTTTAGCATTCTAAAATGAGTAATTACATCAAATGGGCAACACATATAGTGCTCTATTTCATGTCTTGTAAGTACTTTTACTTCATTCTGAAACTCATGATAACTTATAGGAAGTTTTCCGAAATTAAGATGAATCTGCCAAGTCTTATCTATAGTAATATAGTATTGCCCAGTTGAATAATTAGCATCATCCGGCAAAAGCATTTTGACAATAGGCATAGGAATCCCCAAGGAATTGTGATACTCCTTGACGAATACATACTCAATTGCTTCTTGGGCTTTCAATCTATATGTTTCAATATCAATTGACATTGTTTGCTTGTAAGTATTTGAATAATTCAGAATCTTCGTCCCCTTGGTAGGTAAAGATATATTTTTTCAATCTCTTAACTGACAAGTCGCATGCATCTCGTGTAATATCCAACAACTTAAATGGTTTTACTTTTTGTATGTCACCATTTGCAAGATCGGTACCAGGAATAACCGCTTGAATAAGAGCTGACAGTTGAGGATTCGATATTATTGAATCTTTTTCGAGCTTAAATGTATATTCCTTTATTTCTATCTTTTTGATAGAACGGTTAACTCGCTCTGAAATGTACTGTCGATTGGGAATATCATATCTAAATGCTAATTCTGATTTTATAGCCTTAAGCTTCGAAATGTCACCTTTTGAGTTATCTATCTGGTTGTTATAGGACACAATCTTATCATAAACGGGAGCATATTTTTCATTTAAGACTGGAACAATCTCTGCAGATATTACAAGAGAATTATATGACGAGTCTCTTATTTCTTTAAGATACTCATTGAATTCTGGAACTGAAAGTGTTCCTGTCTTAACTCTTTCAAAACCCATAAGAAGATCTTTAATACCATCAAACTCATTCTTGATCATTTGTATGATATTTCGAGTTCCATCTAAATCAATATTTGTTATAAAAATGGATGTTTGCTTCCCTGAATTTGTATTTTTCCAATGTTCAGTTAAAGTTGACACATACTTTTTGCTCAGAACAGCTCTATGCCAAATCATATATGGGGCTAAAACCTCAATATGATTTACATTGACTTCTCTGTCTCCAAGGAACCATGCAAGAGCTTTTCCATATCTGTACAGGTCTTCTTTTACTCTGACGCTTAGTGGTAACTTGATTTTTGAGCACACTTTTTCTGGTGCACACATATGACAATTCTCACAAAGACTCTTGTCAACAGACAAGTTATCATTAGACTCTTTAGAGGCTCTTTCACATAGGCGATATGAAGCAATTATGTAGTTGATAAACAATTCGGCTTCTTCTGTATATGGAATATTCTTAACAATTTCTTGAAGTTCTTCTAGATTAACATCCTGAAGATATTCCTCAATACGATCATTATAAGATGATTTATCTCGTTTTCCAATAGTACTGAAACTGTCATAATCAGGCATGGTTATTGGAAGTGCAAGAGCAAATCTATCCTTGAATGGCAAAGACAATTCTGTGTTCGCATTGTCCTTTGGGTTCAAGGTTGCAAACAGGGTGAAAGCAGGAACAATCATACTCTGATCATGATATTTTACTGACCCTTCTGCGAGCAATGACAATAGAATATTTTGTGCATATGGAGATAAACGATTTATCTCATCAATGATTTTCCATCTTGATGTGACAAATTCGTTCCAGACCACTGACAACTTACCATTATCAAGTGGTTTGTTTCCTGTCATTTGAGCAAAATCTAAACTACCAAGGATTTTTTCTTCTGTCAATTGTGGATGTCCTCTCAATATACAATCTTCAATCTTTTCCTTGGTAAGATGGCAAAACAACTGACCTAAATACTTAGACAAGGTGGTTTTTCCTCCGCCATGTCCTCCATACAACATCATTGTGCCACGCTCAACAAGTGCATTGATTACAGCAAGCGTTTCTACCAAATACACTTTTCGATCTTTCAGCTTCTCGTTCGAGAACTTTGCACCTTCAAGTTCTGAATTGTGCACATACAAATTGTTTATTCGTATGTTATCCAATGCCTGAATTATATCAATATTTGTCATTATTAGTATTCTTTTGTATATGATAATTTAATAAGTCCACTCTCCAATAGTTTTCGGAGATAGTCATGATCTAAATCGGATGGCGTTAACTCTAAAGACTCTTTTTGTTGAAGCCAGTTTATCTCTGTTTCCAATCCAGATTTTTTCATGATGTCTTCAAATATCTGCTGAGTTTTATTCTTATCCTCAAGCATTGTATCTAAAGTTTCATCAGAAATAGAATTCATAAAATCAGAGAGTGGCTCTAAACCATTCACAATTGTTGCCAGAGTTCCATTTTCAGAATCATATATTGAGTCAATATCATTTTGTAATTCTGGATGAGTTTTTGCAATCTTTTCCAACATAGCTTTTTTGGTCTTGTTATAGTTTGCCAAGAATTCATCAAAGCAGTCTTTTACTTCGTCAAAAATCTTTGTTTCTGAACTATGGAGCTTTGCAATTTCATTATGACATTTGTTTAGTTTTGGAACGATTTCCTCAAATTTCACAGTAAGTATCTGTGGTAGTACATTAGCGTTTCTTACTGTCTTGTAATTCTTTATGAGCAGATCTATCTCACCATCTTTTTCGAATCCATCCCAAGTTTTATTAAACGACAATTCATCTTCTGCATAGAATTCTTTTATGTCAATGTACTTGGCTTCAATATCATTCCAAGTATTCTCAATAAAATTATTCAAGCATTCAGCTACATCTCCTTTTGTTGCCAACATGGTGTCATCGAACTTCTTGAAAAGTTGCTTAAGTGTATCATCCGAATTACTTGAGATGCCAGTATCAGAAAGTATGGTTATTACTTTCTTAATAGACGCGATTCTGTTTCTTACTCGCAAGTATAGTCTTGACTTATTTTCGGACTCATTAAGTGCTGTAAGATTCTGTCCATTTTTTATAGACTGCTTAATTATTTCGGAATAGAATGATATTGTCTCATCATTCTTTTGTTCTTCCGTATATAGATCTTCTACCTTTGTATAAGCCAATTCAGAAATGTCTGCTAAACCAACAAATTCATCCTCTAAATCTGTCAAGAATCCATCAATATTATTCTCAAATTCATCTGGCTTATTAACAAATGCTGAGACATCTGATTTCAACTTTTTGTTGAATTCAGAGATGATTTTATCAAATATACACTTGTCATCATCAAAAGAAATGTTTTCAAGTGTACTTAATATTGAATCAATTCTAGAAGAATATGTCTCATAATTACCTTTTAGGAAATCTCGCAATTTAGCAATATTATTTTCGTTATTCTTTGTATGTTCCTCAACCCATGACACAAATGCATCTAACCCTGGAGCTGTCATTTTTTCATACAAAGAATCAAATAACTGTTCAAGTTGCTTTGTGCATTTTTCAAAATCTTTTTTGGTAAGGATATTTGAAATCCTTTCCTCAATTGCGTTAAGTTCATCTTGCCACTCTTGCTTGCTAAGCTCTAATTTAAGAGTTTCGGCATATTTATCACCCTTTTTTATCTCAAGAGCCTTATTGTATTGCTTTGTAATTTTATCAATATTCATATGGTTACTCTTTTAACAAATCTTTGATATATTCATAAACCTTGGTATAACTCAATGCTTCTGCCTGACAATCTTTACAGAACTTTAAGGTTTCGTCCATTCGAACTTTATATGTAGAATTAGTCAAACTTGTTTGAAGAAAGGCCTTGAACTTATGAATATCAGACTCGTCAATTGAAGTTTCTTTTGCAGGATGCAATTTTGCATCAATGACATTTTGAACTTCTGATCTTGGCGTCAAATATCTAGCATACTGTGTCCAACACCAATCACCATCATATCTTTGTGGCTGACCATTAGGCTTATGATCAGAAAGGTTAATGAGTTTTGATATCAATGAATCCTGATATATTGTATTGATAGGTAACTGATATTCTTTTTCGATAAGTTCTTTCTTATTCTTTAAGGATATCAAAATACCATTAATCTGACGTTCAACAACTTTGGCTTGTGAAACTATATTTGAGATTCTCCATACGATTGATGAAATTATTGCAAATATTGATACACCATCCTTATCTTCTAATACGATTCTCTTACAGTTTGACAGTAATCTAGATACCAATTGTAATTCAGATACATATCCTTGGAAAGGCATTTTCTCTGGATTCGCTTTCGCATAATTCTTAGAATACAACAAATTTGTTATAGCTGCTATGTGTTGAGTTGAATTCGATATTGTTGAAACAAGCTCTGTTTGCTTTTCTTCAATTCTTGTATTCAACTGACTACGCAACAAAGAGAAATCAATCTTTTCGATATACGCTTTAAGATATAGCAATTTTATCAATGTACGCCCCTTGCTAAATCCATAAGACATATCATTATTATATGAAGCTATCCAATGATCATTTAGAGAATCCTTCATAAAAGTCAGCAGTTCGTCCAACTTACTTACAGATCTCTCATTATTCATCATAGCTGTGAAAGAACACAGATGTTTAATGATGTAGTCTTCATTATCATAAGAACTCATCAATTTACTGGCAGTTTCTCTTGATAAAATATTTAATATTTGATCAAAGAATAAGGATTCGTTAATACTATCTTCAATTGGGGGCAGATACAAAGCATTTCTAAAGTTTCCTACTTCTTGAAGGATCTTTAATAATGATTGATAACTTGATGTAGGCTTCTTTGCATTCTCCAATATATAGTACATTGCAAGATACTTACTTTTTGTATCAGTTATATCTGCAGATTCAAGACTGGTAAAATCCCAAAGAATATTGTCTTCATAATCCCTCTTTTCGCAGATTAGGTTTTCCATTGCTGACTCATGGTCTTTTTTCTGCGCAAGAGAAATTGTGTTAATAACACAACTATCCCCTTCCAATACAAGTCTAGAATAGTGTTCAATTGTTCTAATAGCCTCCTTTTGCTTTGTCCATTCTCTATTTTTAATAATGTCAATGGCTGTATGGAAGTCGTATGTACGATTGTCGTCAATCAAAACAATATCATTGCAAGATCCAGCTGCTATGACAATTTTTGCCACAGAGTCAATAAAATCTGCTATTTGTCCCCCAAAATTGAACTGATAGTGATTGTAATCCTCAAAAACCAACTTTTTCATTTTACAGATTGGCAGAAGGTTACTTGAACCATCCTTACATACTTCTTCTTTCAGTTGGCTTATATATTCATGTTCTTGGAGATATACTATTCTAATAGTTTTACTTGCATTGGTATGCAAGTCATTCTTTTGTGATTTGATATAGTCTTTAAGCCTGAGGATATACTTTTTTAAAGGCTCATCCTCTAAAATAGGAACAAAGATAATTGTATTGTCACTACTACGAGAAGTCAAAAGGACACTCTGTCTGAAATTTGAGGATTCAAGTTTTTTATCCAAACTCATATCCTTATATTTCAACTTCGGAGAGCCAATAGGCTGTTCAATGATTTCCCTAATGGCACGTAATGAATACTGCATATAAATCTCATTTCCTGATTTTATTTTGCAAGTTTCAAAAATACTATTAAGATTCTCAAAGTTATCATCAATTGTTTCCTCTTCGACAGAAGATTCAATAAATTTGATAGAATCTAAGATAAAATCTTTTGTCTCTCGTGTTACTTGGTCCTCATTATCCTCATACTGACTAATAAAGTCGTATGTTAACTCTAGTAATGGAATCAAGAAAGTTGTAGCAAGTGCTTTCTCTTTGTTATTTCTGCATGCAGTTGAAAAAGCAATTTTACCGTCAGAATTAGAACAAGCAGAGAGAATATAGCTAAAATACTTACCAACGTTTCTTATATAATCAACGCTTGTGTATTTCCCTTGTTCTTTACACTTTTCAAGATATGCAGAAAAATCATCACTAATTGCAGGATTGAGTTCTTTTACTACAGATACTAACTCATCTGTACAGAAGAAATCTTCTACACTATCCTTCATTGCCTCTCTGTATGAATCCTCAATCTTAATGGATTGTGGTTCAAAATCGAGTAAAAGTCTACCAACAATCGGACGAATGTAACTATTCATTTGATTGAAATAAGAAACCTTTAGGTATTTTACTTCTTCACCACTTTCATCTATTGGCTCATTGAAAATGTCCTTTACAAGGAATTCTGTTGCATCATATTCCTTATAAATACTATAATCAATGGCATCCCACAATTTCTGTATATGACCTGGACGGCAACGAGACATCCACCATATAAAATTCACATATCCATTAGCGCACTCCTTCATAAACTTACGTTTAAGTAAGGCTACCGTTGGAAATGGAATCTGAATTGTCTTCAGTCTTCTATTAGCAGCTGTTTCGCTATCATTATTTCCATCTGTTCCCTTTTCTTTTGCTACTTCATAGCCAGAAGCTGGTCCATTGCCAATAACTAATAAGAAAGGTTTTGTCTGAACAACTTGATCAAACAATTCACGAAGGATACCACCCCCAGATGATTCAACATAACGTTTGAGTTCATAGAATTTTGACTCAAATTCATCCACAAGGAGTATAGGAGGTGTAGTGCCTTCTAATGCTTGGCGGATAACTTCTTCGGAAAAAACAAGTTTGCTAATTTCTGATTCTTTGGTATCATTTGAATCCAATGTGACAGGAATGAAATCTTCCAAATACTGGTTTAAGCTTGGATTCTCAGAATCATCACCAGACTTAAAATCAGGGAAATCAATATCGTTTATATCATTCCAATTAGAGTTTCTCAATTTGTCGATCTGCTCTTTAATGATACTATTGATAATTCTGCTAAGTTGGTTATTTTGAACCTTACCAGATTCCGATGACTCTGCTTCCTTCTTTACAGCATCAACAATCTTAGCCAAAGGCATGTAGAAGGTAGGCGTTTTTAGCACTTCCCAACCGTAATGGAATAGATAGTATAATGTTGTTGATTTACCAATACCAAAAGCCCCCTGTAACATTATTGGTTGGATATTGCCTTTGTTACAGCCTTCTTTTAGATCAGACTCTACAGTTTCTCTTAGTTTTTTATGTTCGTTACTAAGATCAACCCATTTAGTTCTTTTTATGAGTGGGATGTAAGTTCCTGCCATATTATTACTTTAATCTAATTGTTATCGTTTTATTCAAAAGTGGAGATTCTATTTGGTATAAACCTTTTCGCAAACCTCCATATACTATTCTCTCAGAATTTGAGGTACCTTCTATTTGTTTGTTTTCTGGATTCCGCAGTACTACTTCTACTTTTGGAATAATAGTTAAAATGAACTCTGCTTTCTTCTTCCTGACCTCAATAGAGAAAGGTATATGCTCATAATTGAACTCAATGCAATCATTCTCAGAAACAATATTATTGGTTCTGGCAGCCATCGCATATTCTTCATGTCCATTAAGAGGAATCAATCTTGGCTTAAGGACATTCATTTGAGGCATGTGTTTTGTCTTAGAATAATCCTCATAGTTAACATCTACAGAGAATGAAAAATTCTCAGACCTTTCAAGATTATTCATAAACGCAATCACAGAATGGTTTAAGAATCGAGCATTTGATATTTCTATTTCTCTGAATTCTTCTTGATCATTTGTCAACTTACAGTCTTTGGAAGAGCTATCCAAATAATAATCACCTACGTATTTATCCAGAATTTCAGTAAGAATTGGCTGCTCATTCCATCTCTCTATAAAGAATGGAAAACCTGTTATTGATTCCTCTTCACAAATTTGATCATTCTCAGAAGCCATTTCAACAAATGGAGATATAGGACATACTCTAACAAACGTTCCATCTTCTCCTATCATTTCTTCTTGAGAAACCAATAAAACCATAATAGAAGCAGCAGCCGACTGGAGTATTCCTTCGTAATCCATATAACTTCTTTTAATTGTCCATATCTGATTCTCTTTGATTTTAGGACGTAGATGCAAATAATTGACAGGCACATCATTCGAAGCGAATAAGTCGTTAATGCTGGCCAATTCTTTATCTGATACTATAATGTCTTCTTTCACCTCAGGAATTATCGGGTTCTTGAGGAAATCATTTATGATGTTCATATGTTCTACGTTTGTCATAATGGTAATACTCCCGTTTCTGATATTTTGTCCAAAGCTAAAGCAATATTTTGCAAGAAAGAAATACCTTCCTCTTCATTATTAGGCACATAAGTAGAGAAAAATTTTTTCTTAAAATCTTCTATCTTGCGATGGACAGAGCTTTTCGGAAGGTTATACTTATCAGCGATGGATGATAATGATATACCACCTGTATTCTGAAATATGTACTCTAAGAATATACGTGAATCTACTTGACCTACGTCTTCGATTATTGTCTTTATTGCTTTGGTTTGCTCATCGTCAAGTTGATTATAAACAATTTGATTTTCTGACACATTTGTCTTGAAGACTGACTGATCTAATAATTCAAAGACAGCTTTAGCCAAAGAAGAAACCGATACATAACCATCAGCCGACAAAAGAATATCTTCTATTGCCAGTTTCACAATTGGCTTAAAATGTTTAGTATCTTCATTTATTGGATAATGAGCAAGATACTTAACGACATCATCTAACTTATCTATCCAATTATTACCATCGGACATTGAACTTTTAACATAAGCACTATGTTCGTGAGTTTCTTCATCATAGTCTTCTTGGCATATTTCTTGAACAAGTTCCTGACACTTTTGAAAACTCAGACCGACCTTTTGTTGTTCTTCCTTAATTCTGTTTGAAACAAAAGAAATGAACACTTGTGTAAAATAATAAGACAAATATTCAAATGGCACTTTTGACAAATACTTAATCTTATTTTTGGATATAATCCACTCAAAGAACTGGTGACTCAATTCCTTAATATCATCACTTTGCCAATCATTGTCATTATGATCCGATACTATGATACTTTTCTTCCACTGGTATTTCCTCACCATCGAAGTAATCGTACCAAGTATGTTTGCGTAGCCTCTGGATGTTAGTTTTCCAGAGAGCAACTCTAATAGATATTCTTCCTTAAACATTGATTCCTAGGCTAAATTTGATTTGTAATTTGAGTTCTTCTATTTGGCTGTCACTTAAGGAGTCTATTCCATTCCAACCTCGTTGCAAATTAGTTAAATCCTTAGAATTATATGTCATTCTAAGTTTTATCAAGAAGTAAGAGTAAGGACAATCGGGATCATTTGGATTGATCTTTACCCTAAAGACATTTGTGCCCTTATTATAGTCTTTGGACGTTCCTGGAATTATCCAGCATTTTTTGTTTTCATCAAATACTCTTCCAACAACAGACGGATGAAAATCATCTTTGTCCTTGTTGTGAGCAAAATGATTATCCCAAATACCATTAGGAGCAACCCATATAGAGCCTATTACAGGACAATAAATATCCTGTAGTATGCTCTTCCAATTGGATAATTGTAAATTAATCATTTTAATGTTCTATCTATAAACTTTTTGTTACCGTTCGTCCCTTTGCATCAATCATTTAAATCAAAATACTGGCTACCCAAGAATGGCAGTTTCACTAATTTACCTTGTTTATATGCATTATAAGGCGAGAGATTCTTATGTAGCCCTAAAGCTGAAAGACGAACCACATTTGTTTCTCCCTGTTCATCTTTATCCGTAAACCATATTGTATCACGGCGTATAAACTCCTCATTTAATAGGTTAATGTCGTGAGTAGTCAATAGCATTTGTGAAGTCTGATTGCTATTAGCCAAGAATACTTTTATAAAATAGGATAGCAATTCATAATGAATGCTTGTTTCAACTTCATCTATGGGTACAAACTGGTTATTTTTCAGAAGGAAATTCAGTATTATGGCCATTCCTAAAAATCTCATAGTACCGTTTGATTCATACTCTTCAGATAATTCATATAAACCATTCCCTGTCCTATGAGTGAATGTCAATTCCGTATTTGTTATTTTACCTTTTTTCAACATTTCTGATTTTGCATCATCAGCAATTGGAGCTTTCTGAATCAGTTGTTCTAGTTCAGGCGTTATAAGTTCTTCTTCTTCATGAAGAGTAACATCTTCAATATTAAAATCCGAATCCTTTAAAAAGTTCAAAATAAATTTCTTCAGATTTCCATCCTTGTCCTTATCCAAATGACGTTTCACATATCCCGACAAAAGCATTCCAGGAGCAAGAACATCTTTTACTTGCTTTGCAAAATAGTTATAGACATCATTTAGCTTAGTCTTCCCTACATTACAGTTTCCAAAAGCAGCAAGCACACTGCAGTTATTTATTGTGTTTCCTGCTATGGTATCCTGATTTTTCTTTGCCATTTTCAGGTTTGTTCCAAATTCTATAACTGAAGAATCTGTATAAGGATCATAGCTACGGCTATAAAGTTTTGTAGGGCGTACGGATTCATATACAGTTAATGTTTCGGAATATATACGCTTTTTATCAAGTTCAAAGCTAAGGATATACTTCAATTGGTTCACATAAAAAGACATAGACATCTTTGTCGTTTTAGTCTTTGATGTTTCGTCTAATAAAAAAGGAACAACTCTAGTAGTATCATTACGACCTTTTGGTACCCTTAACACCAGCATCTTGAAAAAATCTATAGCTCCCAGCACATTGCTTTTACCAGACGCATTAGCCCCATATATTATTCCTGCTTTCAGTAATCTTACACCATCCTTAACTTCATAAGTGTATTCATCCAACATGAAACTGTCTGATGAAGGTTCAAAGCTTATTTTTTGAGTCGACCTTATTGAGTAGAAGTTTTCTACTGTAAATTCTGCTATCATAGTCAATCTATTTCTTCTTTGATTGCAAATATATCAAATAAAATAAGAAATAGAATATTATACTACCTGTTTTTGTAAAATAGCTACATTTATCCTGTTTATAATTAGATAAAATCAAATTATTCGCTTGACAACTTTACTTTACCCACGTACTAATATATACGTCCATTAAAGTAAAGTTAAATAGAGGGAAAAGAATTAATTCTATTTTTCCCTTTGTTCAGTAAAACAATATACGTGAAACTCTCTTGCATTTAGTTGACATACTTGGAGAAAAACTCACGTATTATTTGTACCTTTGTAAGTAGATAGAAAACTGGTGAACTTCAGTTGGAAAATTTAGATTTTCCACGGCTCTAATTTTATGTTGAAGAATAAACGTAGGAACAGTAAATTCAGGTTCAAAAACAACCCATTATGACCTAAAAAATACTTTTCTACCGTTTAAAATATAAGTTTTTGATTATCAATTACATCTACATGTTTGCATCGGGAAATAGAAGCCAATAAAAAGCAATTAATCCTTATTAGTGACGATAGTTTGAGATTGTACCAAAACTTATGTAGGCTAATTTTTGCCTACATAACAACTTGCATTAGAATAGAGGTTATCCACTATTTTGTTTATCCCTGCCTTTCACCCGGTTAATTCCCTATTCACCAATAATTTAATAATAAGTATTTTAATGCTAACCGCTTCATATATGGCAATAAAAAAAGGCTATCTATCCCAGACAGCCAATCTTTTGTTAACCTTAAATCTAATACTATGAAAAACACATTGCAAAGATACGGACTTCTGGTAATTTTGCAAATTTACAAAGCAAAACAGGATATCTTATAACATGGTTTAATAGAAAAACCATGACGTTAACATTTAGTCTTTCTTTCGTTAACATTTAACAGACTTATAAAGATTTAGCGAAATAGAAGATACATAGATGCTAAAGTCAGGCAAATGGTGCTAAAGAGGGTTTATTCGGATAACAAATTCCCCAATAAACTGTTTTTGAGGATAATAATCCTCAAAAATAATCCTATATGAACAGATTTGAAAATAAAACAGCCGTTATCACGGGCGCTGCCGGTGGAATTGGCGAAGCAACCACACGCCGCATTGTATCCGAAGGTGGGAAAGTTGTTATAGCCGACCACTCAAAAGAAAGAGCAGAACAACTTGCTGCCGAACTCAATGCTTCAGGAGCAGATGTACGCCCGATCTATTTTTCTGCAACAGAATTGCAGAGTTGCAAAGAGTTGATCGCCTTTGCCATAAAAGAATACGGGCAGGTAGATGTATTGGTAAACAACGTAGGAGGTACAAATCCTAAACGGGATACCGACATTGAGACACTGGACATAGATTACTTCGACGAAGCTTTCCATCTTAATTTATCTTGTACCATGTACCTGTCCCAACTGGTTATCCCCATAATGAACGCACATGGCGGTGGCAATATTGTGAACGTAGCCTCAGTCAGTGGAATTACAGCTGATGCGAACGGCACTCTTTATGGAGCAAGCAAAGCAGGAGTCATCAATCTGACCAAATACATTGCGACACAAACAGGAAAGAAAAACATACGATGCAATGCTGTAGCCCCGGGACTGATTCTCACACCTGCAGCATTAAACAACCTGAATGAAGATATACGGAACGTATTTCTCGGACAATGTGCGACACCATATTTAGGAGAACCGCAAGACATAGCCGCAACAATTGCTTTTCTGGCTTCCGAAGACGCACGATACATTACCGGGCAAACAATAGTAGTAGACGGCGGTCTGACCATACACAATCCAACGGTAAACCTGGCATAAAAGATTCTCCTTTTACCCCAAACATATTATATCCCAAACAGTAGAAAAGTGCTGTTTGGGAAAAATATTTCTCTTTTCCTCTCGATGTTACCGATAAGAAACATATTTTTGTGACCGATCAGTAACAATAATATAAAGTCATGGAAAAAGAGTTTATCAAAAACAGACAGGTAACAGAGCTAATCCTCATCAAAGCAGTAGACGAATTAATCGAAGAGAAAGGTTTCGAAGGATTAGGCATCAATGCAGTAGCAGCAAAAGCCGGAGTATCAAAAATGTTGATCTACCGTTATTTCAACTCTTTAGAAGGTCTGATAGCAGCATATATCGGCCAACATGATTATTGGATTAACTTTGACGGAGCACTACCGGATAAAAACCACCTTGGTGAATTCATCAAAGAGATGTTCCGGAAACAAATCATAATAATGCGAAAAAGCTACACTTTGAAACGGCTATACAGATGGGAACTCACATCAGACAACAATTTTATAAAAGACCTCCGCGAAAAAAGAGAAGCCAAAGGCATTTGGCTGATAGATGCTGTAAGCAAACTGTCAAAACACCCGCAAAAAGAAATAGCAGCCCTTGCCACTATCATTACAGCAGCCATCAGTTATCTCACGTTGCTGGAAGAAAACTGTTCTACCTTCAATGGTCTCAAACTTCAGGAAGAGAGCGGTTGGAAAGAACTGGAAGACGGAATCAACATATTAGTGGACCTATGGTTAGAAAAGCAATAACAAAAAATGAAAAAGATGATAACGTTTGGAATTTGCATACTGGCAATATTACTCAACGGATGCAATAAAGATATAATAGAATACAGCAATAATGATCTCAGATCGACCTATTAATTATGGAAACAATAACAGATGACTATCTATTCATGATAGAACAAGCCACTAAAGCTCCTTCGGGACATAACACCCAACCTTGGTTATTTCGTATCGTAGAAGCAGGTATTGAGATTCATCCGGATAAAACTAAAACACTATCAATTGTAGATGGAAACCGGCGTGAAATGTTCATCTCCCTGGGATGTGCAACTGAAAATTTGTGCCTGGCTGCACAAACTAAAGGATATTCAGCCCAAGTAAACATTGCAGATAATGGAAATATCACAGTAAAACTCCAGCCCAATGCAGGCGTAATTACCCCTTCTTCTATCATTGTACAAATTGGCAAGCGGCAAACCAACAGAAGTATATATACAGGACAACTGATTCCGGAAGAAATGATACACAAGTTGCTTTCAATACCGAAAGCAGCAACAGTACACCTCCATTGCTGGAAAATCGGAACGCCTGAGTTCGACAAAGTTCGTTACTATGTTCTGAGGGGAAATACAATCCAGATGACCGACTTCCACTTCAAGAATGAGTTGAAAAACTGGATGAGATTCAATAAGAAGCATGCAGAATCGACTAAAGATGGTTTAAGTTATGCCGTTTTTGGTGCACCTAACTTACCACAATGGTTATCTCGCCGCATCATGAATGCTTGTCTGACTCCCAACATACAAAATAAAAGTGATGAAAAAAAGCTCCGATCGTCTTCACACATCATGCTGTTCTGTGCCGAAAAAGATACTCCGAAAGATTGGATTAATCTGGGAAGATCTTTAGAGTGCTTTCTGCTGAAAACAACGGAAATCGGTGTGTCCACCGCTTTTATCAATCAGCCATGCGAAGTGGAAATCCTCTCTGAACAAATGCAAAGAGAACTGCTAAACAATAAAAAAACTGAAATACCGTGTGTTTTACTCCGTATGGGATATAGCAGTCCAATGCCCTACTCGCCAAGAAAAAATCTTCATGAAGTGCTGATGCCCTAAAAACTTCCTTTTATAAAACCTAAACCTTTGGACAATTGTTAGTATCTTCGCCCTACATTTTAAATCTGAAATATCGTTTTACCAATTAAAAGAATCCAATGATTATTCGTACCATACTCGATACAGACCTTTACAAATTCACTACCTCGTATGCTTACATTAAACTATTCCCGTATGCGATGGGCACTTTCAGTTTCAAAGACAGGGATGAAACTGAATACAGCGACGAGTTTGTAGAAAGACTGAAAACTGAAATCAGTCGCTTATCGCATGTAGCACTGACTGGAGAAGAACTGGAGTACATGGTGAAGAACTGCCGTTTCCTCCCCAGAGTCTATTGGGAATGGCTCTCTTCTTTCCGTTTCCAACCGGAAAAAATAGAAGTCCGTTTGGACGAAAATCGACACCTCCACATAGAGATCAGTGATTACCTTTATAAGGCAACGCTTTATGAAGTACCTTTACTTGCCATCGTTTCCGAGATAAAGAATCAATCATCCGGCAATATCGCCAGTATGGGAGATATCTTGTGTAAACTATCCGAAAAGGCAGAACTATCCAACAAGCATCAACTGTTTTTCTCTGAATTCGGAACACGGAGACGCTTCTCATTCGACGTGCAGGATCAAGTCATCGGACACCTAAGACAAACAGCCCGCTATTGCATCGGCACCTCCAACTGCCATTTCGCCATGAAATACGGCATGAAACCCATGGGTACACATCCGCATGAATGGTTCATGTTTCATGGAGCACAATTCGGTTATAAACACGCCAATTACATGGCTCTTGAAAATTGGGTAAATGTATACGACGGGGACCTCGGCATCGCCTTGTCCGACACCTATACATCTGCCATCTTTTTAAGCAACCTGAGTCGCAAACAAGCCAAATTGTTTGATGGTGTAAGATGTGACTCAGGCGATGAATTCAGGTTTATCGACCGATTGACTGCCCGTTACAAAGAGTTAGGCATTGACTCGACTACCAAGACAATCGTATTCAGCAATGCACTGGACTTTGACAAAGCACTGGACATTCAGGAGTATTGCCGGGGAAAAATCCGCTGTTCATTCGGTATCGGCACAAACCTGACTAATGATACCGGATTCAAGCCATCAAACATCGTCATGAAGCTATCGCAGTGCAAGATGAACCTGAATCAGGAATGGCGCGAATGCGTGAAGCTATCAGATGACATAGGGAAACATATCGGCAGCCCGGAAGAGGTACGTGCCTGTTTATACGATTTGCGGCTGGAATAAACTCCAACCGCAAATACATTTCATCATAACAATGCTTTGATAGCGTCCGTTATCTCTTTATCGGTTTTCTCTATTCCATATCCCTGAATGACTTTTCTGACCACGCGGTCCTGATCTAATATAAAGAAGAAAGGTGCTGCGCCATATGTCCGGTATGACTTGACAATGCCTTCATCACCACATAAGAATCTATAGTTTATCTGGTTCTTATCCGCATAAGTCCGCAGCGAATGAGGTTTGCGTCCCCAGGTTTCTATAGAAACCACTTCAAATTCATCGGCATTGAACTTCTCTTTCAGCCCGTTCAGAAAGGGAATGGATGCATGACAAGCACCGCATCCGATACCGGTCAGATTCACTAAAAGCACTTTACTCTTAAGATTAGATAATGACACCGGATTCTCGTACATATCTTTCAACATCCAGTCGGGAGCTTTCTTCCCTATAAGTTCTCTTGCCGAAAGTTGGGTAGTCTTTCCTTTCTCACCATACTTGCGGATTTCATAGTCTTGGGGCAAATAATCATATAAGTTAAAATCGGCTATCGACAATTGATTCAACACTACATCCGAACATATATTGGCAGAAATCTGATGCGACATTTCCCTGCGGACTTTATAAGGCAAATCATCCGATTTATTAATCCACAGTTCGTAAATCGAGGTCGGGTCCCCCAAGTCAAAAGGAGGTTTCGGTATATAATATGCCTTTCCAAAAAATTCAACCTGTCTGTCTTCATGTATCACCAACTTGAAGTAATACGCTTCTCCTAAATCCTTCCATTCGGTTGTGATGCTATCCCCCGTACTCAAAGCATATCCGATGATATTCCGGCTGTAACAGAAAAACGGAGGACCCACCAACCTGAAAGGAAGTTTTCTGGTCGTGAAATCATCGATCATAATCCCTTTATGCTCATGAAAACTTATCATTTTCACTTTTCCATCATAACCAAATTCAAATCGCGTCGTATCTTTGGCGTTAAGAGCCACATAACTTGCACCGATAGTTGAATCAGAAGGATTAGTGTATTCTTTAATAAACCGAAAAGAATTAGTTATAGCAGTCGTATCACCGGGTTGCCAGGACTGAGATTGTTCATGATAAGAAGCTGATTCTACCTTATCAAGATTACTTAGAACTTTTTTCAAATAAGTTCTCATATCCACATCATTCTTACCACAGACATTCATGACTAATAAGAATGAAATAACAGATAATAAAATGGACTTCATAGTACTTTATATTTTAGACATACACAAATATAGCCAATGAAAGTAGAAATCAACAACCGGCATCTTAACTTTTATACTTAATAATAATATTATAGTATCTACTAACTTTTCATAGAAAGTCAGAGTTTTAAAAGCCTAAAAACAAACAGATGCATATATCTCTATTTTAACATCAAAAAGAAACTATTTTCCCTTTTTGAACAACACACTTTATATTAAAAACCGGTGCAGCAGAAGAATACAACGCATAGATATGACATTTACATACAGAAAGTTGCATCATATTGAGTAAATATGCTATTTCATATAACAAAAGACCTTACTCTTTTCCAAAAAGAAGTAAGTGTTTTGTTCGGAAGAAGCTAATCTTTTGTCCGAAAGAAGTTAATAACGCAAAAAGAAGGCGTAAAATACAAGTTTCCTGAAATTATCGGAGGCTTCAGAAGGGATATGTGTCAACTATCATTTTAAAGGTTCAATCCGACCTACAACGACAGAAGATGTCTAAAAACAAGGATCACCAACCATATGCTTGATAAAAAGGTAAAATCACATCATTTTGATTCTGTCTGATGGGAAAATAAGAGTCTTTTCGGAAGCAGTCGCAAACGAGGCCGGAAAGAAACGAATACAGACCGTATTGAAAATACAGAATGATACTTCATTGTGTATCTGTCAAAATGCAAATTTTCGCCTCAGCCGTTTTCCTTTCCTCTGCTCTTTACCACTCTTACTTCTTCCGCACCAAAAACTGCCTGATCTTCTCCCTGTCTCCTACCACCCAAACCAAATCTCCCAATTGGAAAACTATAGCCTGATTCACCGGAACCAATTCACCCTCTCGTTCAAGGGCTACGACGAGACTATCATATCTTTTTCCTAACCGGGACTGGGCAATGCTTTTGTTCAGAAACGGAAAATCTTCATCTACCGTGAATGAATGAAGCGTCACATCTTGTTTTATGTTCTTTTCATCCGGCAAATCCTGTCTGTTCTCAAGTTCCGTCCGGAACTCTTGCAGCTGTCCGCCTGTTCCGACCACTACTAACTTATCCTGCGGATAAATTCGTTCGGAACTTTGTGGAATGTATATTCTCCGCTCCCCTCTGACAATACTTACTATATTGACACCAAACTCCCGCCTGAAAGGGAGTTCATCCAATGACTGACCGATATAAGACGAATAAGGAGACACCCAAACGGAAGTCAGCTCAACATCTTTGTCATTAAACTCACTGTTAAAACGACTTTTCAGAGGATAACGTTTGCGGACAGCTTCTTCCCTTCCGTTCAGATTGGTCAGGAAGTGTGTTTCCAGATGCGAATATTGCGTGAGGTTCTCCCTGAAAATAAGAATCAATGCCAATACGGCAACGGCTATCACAATGCCTATCCCATAATTGAGGCTGAAGTAACTGATAACGACCCCTGCAATGAAAAAGACGGCAACCGACACACGGAACAAAATCAGCGCGACCAACCGTCCGTGATTGTAATTATCATCATTCCACAACTTAAAAAACACATCCGGGGAATTATACTTATCTGAAACAAGTGCCCACAGGAAAGGTGTCATCAACAGAAGTGTGACCAGACACATCCCTATGTTTACCCATCGCCCGGGAGCATCGAACATCTCGTTTATCGTGGGATAAACGGTTTGCACAGACAATAGCCAAATCGCCGTGAGAAGAACACTATAGATAATCACTCTTCCGACAATCGTCTTCAACAACCGCTTCCAATCGCTGTCATGATTGACCGTCTTCTTACCGTAAGCATAGCGGTCCAGACTTTCCCTGGTTTTAGGCGGAAGTATTTTATAAAGCCATTCGGCAAACGGATTTGCCAACCGGATGAAATAAGGAGTTGTGAATGTAGTAATCACCGATACCGCAACAATAATCGGAGGGATAAAACTATCCAGTACTTTGAGTGAAGCCCCCAGCCCTGCGATAATGAAAGCGAACTCTCCTATCTGGGCAAGGCTGAATCCTGACTTGACGGAAACCTTCAACGGTTCACCGGATAATAAAACTCCCAATGAAGAAAATATGGATTTACCCACAAGAGTTACCAAAGTAATGATGACCACCGGCCAGGCATACTGCACCAAGACAGCCGGATTGACCAACATACCGACAGAGACAAAGAAAATAGCTCCGAAAAGATCTTTCACCGGCTGGATGATATGTTCTATGTGTTCGGCCTCAACCGTCTCGGCAAGGATAGATCCCATAATGAAAGCACCCAGTGCAGCCGAGAATCCTGTACGGGTAGCCAACACAACCATTCCCAGACAAAGTCCCAGCGAAACGATCAGTAAGGTTTCGTTATTCATCAGCCGTTTTGCTTTTTTCAAAAAGAACGGAAGGATAAATATCCCAATCAGGAACCATAGGATCAGAAAGAAAACAACCTTCAACACACTCATCAACAACTCTTCACCTACAAACTCCTTACTCACTGCCATTGTAGAAAGGATGACCATCATCAGGATAGCGATCAGATCTTCAACTACCAATGTCCCGAATACAACACCCGTGAAGCGTTGGTTACGTAAGCCGAGATCATCAAACGCTTTGATAATAATCGTTGTTGACGACATGGACAACATACCTCCCAGAAAAATAGAATTCATTGTGCTCCAACCTAACAGATGTCCTACCATATAACCGATCAGCAACATGCTGATAACTTCGGTGGTTGCCGTGATAAAGGCAGCTGACCCGACATTTATTAATTTCTTAAAACTAAACTCCAACCCAAGGGCGAAAAGTAAAAAAACAACTCCTATCTCAGCCCAAATATTGATGTTCTCAATATCACCTACAGTCGGGAAAATCTGCACGTAAGGTCCCGCCAATAATCCGGCGACGATATATCCCAGTACCAAGGGTTGTTTCAACCATTTGAACAAAAGGGTAATGATACTTGCGGACATCAGTATTAGGGCAAGGTCGGCAATTAAGGTAGGTAAGTGTGACATGGCATGTATATTTCGTTAGTAATTCATTCCGTTTATGCTCTTTTATTTGTAAAAAAGAACAATCGACAGTCTATTTGTGTTTCGTCTATATGACATTTATTTTGAAACAAAGCGCCGTTGGTCATTGCACAAAATTGAACTTTTCGTGCAAAAAGTATCCACTCTATCCAATATTTCTCTATATTTGTCCCCGAATTGGTTCGGAATCCGTGGTCAACGGACGAAGATTAAAAGGGAATCGGGTGTAAATCCCGGACAGTCCCGCTGCTGTGAAGCTCTATATAACATCTTATCAATAAACCAATTACAAACCACTGACGGAAAAAGAAACGTCGGGAAGGTCCGATAAGATGTAGAGTCAGTCAGAAGACCTGCCATTCAATGAATAAGAGCTTTTTTACCTCGTGGGTTAGGAAAGAAAGCATCGTTGTTAAGCCCCAAATCGTAGAAATACTGTGTTTTCATCGGGTGGACTCATGTCCGCAGGGTGGAAAGCATGAATATGTGTATTCCATTTAATTGAGAAATGAATATGATTAAAAGAATCTTAGTCGCCAACCGCGGCGAAATAGCCGTGAGGGTGATGCGCTCCTGCCGGGAGATGGAAATAACGAGCATTGCCGTTTTCTCGGAAGCGGACCGAACAGCGAAGCATGTGCTCTATGCCGACGAAGCTTACTGCATCGGCCCGGCAGCATCGAAAGAGAGTTATCTGAATATAGAAAAGATTATCGAAGTGGCAAAGTCGTGCCGCGCAGACGCCATCCACCCGGGATACGGGTTCTTGTCCGAAAATGCAACCTTTGCCCGTCGTTGTCGTGAAGAGGGAATCATCTTCATCGGTCCGGACCCGGAAACCATGGAGGCGATGGGAGATAAGATTTCGGCACGTATCAAGATGATAGAAGCCGGTGTACCGGTGGTTCCGGGTACTCAAGAAAACCTGAAGAGCCTTGAAGAAGCGGTAGAACTCTGCAATCAAATCGGCTATCCGGTAATGCTGAAAGCCTCGATGGGAGGTGGTGGAAAGGGTATGCGGCTGATTCATCGTGCAGATGAAGTGGAAGAGGCCTACACAACCGCCAAGAGCGAATCACTTTCGTCATTCGGCGACGACACGGTTTACCTGGAGAAATTTGTAGAAGAACCGCATCACATTGAGTTCCAGATTCTGGGCGACAAGCATGGCAACGTGATTCATCTGTGCGAACGTGAATGTTCGGTGCAACGCCGCAACCAGAAGATTGTGGAAGAGAGCCCTTCGGTGTTCGTCACTCCTGAACTACGCCGGGATATGGGAGAAAAAGCAGTGGCCGCCGCCAAAGCCGTGAACTATGTCGGAGCGGGAACCATCGAATTTCTGGTGGACAAGCACCGCAACTATTACTTCCTGGAAATGAACACGCGCCTGCAAGTGGAACATCCGATTACCGAAGAGGTAGTCGGCGTAGATTTAGTGAAAGAGCAGATTAAAGTGGCCGAAGGACAGGTGTTGCAACTGAAACAGGAAGATATCCAGCAACGCGGACATGCCATCGAATGCCGCATCTGCGCAGAAGATACAGAAATGAACTTCATGCCCAGCCCGGGTGTCATCAAGCAGATTACGGAGCCAAACGGCATCGGGGTGCGCATCGACAGCTATGTATACGAAGGTTACGAGATTCCGATTTATTATGACCCGATGATCGGCAAGCTGATTGTATGGGCAACCACACGCGAATACGCCATCGAACGAATGCGCCGTGTACTCCACGAATATAAGCTGACAGGAGTAAAGAACAACATCAGTTATCTGCGCGCCATCATGGATACTCCCGACTTTGTGGAAGGGCATTACGATACGGGATTCATCAGCAAAAACGGGGAAGTGCTCCAACACTGCATCACCCGTACCAGCGAACGTGCAGAGAACATCGCACTGATCGCCGCTTACATGGATTACCTGATGAACCTGGAGGAGAATAACAGCGGACTGGCTGCGGACAACCGCCCGATCAGCAAATGGAAAGAATTCGGACTGCACAAAGGGGTATTAAGAATATAGAAGAGTATGGAAATACATATAGGGAATCGCGTGGCCGAGATAGAACTGGTCAGCAAAGAAGATAACAAAGTGGTACTCACCATCGACGGAAAAACGTTCGAAGCGGACGTTGTCATGGCAGAGAACGGGAATTGCAACATCCTGATGGACGGACGCAGCTCCAACGCCCAACTGATTCGCAAAGAGAACGGAAAGAGTTACAAAGTGAATACACACTACAGCAGTTTCAATGTCGAGATTGTGGACAGTCAGGCAAAATATCTGCGGATGCGCAAGAAAGGTGAAGAAACACAGAACGACCGCATCATTTCGCCCATGCCGGGCAAGGTAGTGAAAATCCCCGTCAGTGTGGGACAGGAGATGAAAGCCGGAGAAACTGTCATCGTCATCGAAGCGATGAAGATGCAGAGTAACTACAAGGTGACTTCGGACTGCCGGATTAAAGAGATTCTGGTACAGGAAGGTGATAATATCGCCGGAGACCAGACGCTGATAACGTTAGAATAACGAATAATAGAAAGACAATGGAAGAAGTAAATAAAGCCTATGCCACGTTCGAAGAGCGTGACCGTATCGCTTCCCAAGGCGGAGGCGCTGCCAAGATTGAAATACAACATGCGAGCGGAAAGATGACTGCCCGCGAACGCATCGATATGTTACTGGACAAGGGAACATTTGTGGAACTTGACAAGCTGATGGTGCACCGCTGCACCAACTATGGCATGGACCGTAACAAGGTTCCGGGCGACGGTGTGGTGTCGGGTTACGGAAAGATCGACGGCCGTCAAGTGTTTGTCTACGCTTACGACTTCACCGTTTACGGTGGTTCACTCTCGGCATCGAATGCCAAGAAGATAGTCAAGGTACAACAACTGGCTTTGAAGAATGGCGCGCCGATCATCGCACTGAACGACTCGGGCGGTGCACGTATCCAGGAAGGAATCGAAAGCCTGTCGGGCTATGCCGACATCTTTTACCAGAACACGATGGCAAGCGGCGTGATCCCGCAGATTTCGGCTATCCTCGGTCCATGCGCCGGAGGTGCCTGCTACTCTCCGGCACTGACGGATTTCATCTTTATGGTGAAGGAGAAAAGCCATATGTTCGTCACCGGACCGGATGTGGTAAAGACGGTGATCCACGAAGAAGTCAGCAAAGAAGAACTGGGCGGTGCCATGACGCACAGCAGCAAGAGTGGTGTAACGCATTTCATAGCAAACACCGAGGAAGAATTGCTGATGTCGATCCGCGAGCTGCTCTCCTTCCTCCCGCAAAACAATATGGACGAAACGCGCAAGCAGAACTGCACCGATGACATCAACCGCGAAGATGCATCACTCGGCAGCATTATCCCCGCCGACCCGAACATACCGTATGATATGAAAGAGATCATCGAACGGGTTGTTGACGAGGGCTACTTCTTTGAAGTGATGCAGAACTTTGCCAAAAACATCATCATCGGTTTTGCCCGCTTAGCCGGACGCTCGGTAGGTATCGTGGCCAACCAGCCGGCATACCTGGCGGGTGTGCTCGACATCGATGCCAGCGACAAGGCAAGCCGTTTCATCCGCTTCTGCGACTGTTTCAACATTCCTCTGATTACGTTCGAAGACGTTCCGGGCTTCCTGCCGGGATATACGCAGGAGAACAACGGCATCATCCGCCACGGTGCCAAAATAGTGTATGCCTTTGCCGAGGCCACAGTGCCCAAGCTGACTGTGATCACCCGCAAGGCCTATGGTGGCGCTTACATCGTGATGAACTCCAAGCAGACGGGGGCGGACGTGAACTTTGCCTACCCGAGTGCGGAAATTGCCGTGATGGGTGCCGAGGGAGCCGTAAACATCCTGTTCCGCAAGGCGGACGCAGAGAGCAAAGCTAAAGAACTGGATGCCTACAAAGAGAAGTTTGCCACTCCATACCAGGCTGCCGAACTGGGATTCATCGACGAGATCATCCTGCCGAAGCAAACCCGTAAACGCTTGATACAGGCATTGGAGATGACGGAAAACAAAATGCAGACGAATCCGCCGAAGAAACACGGAAACATGCCGCTGTAGGCACAGCAGGCGGACCAAGCAGAGAGAGGGTATATGCGCGGGGCAAGGCGACCGGAACAAGATTTCGCCCGTCTCCCCGCATTTTTCAGGAAGTTTTATCCTATATTTGCGTCAGCTAACTCCAAAACCTTTCATCTTATGCCCACTAAGCGCCTTTTCGTCCCCGATGACATTCTCCGTCCGGCACAGCCGGGTGAAAACAAGAACATACGCCTGCTCCAATACGTCAACTCTACCACACAGGAAAACTTCGACGCTTTCCTGACGCACCATGCCCTGGTATACATCCTCTCCGGGGTGAAGCAGATCAAGGTAGGGAGCAATCAGTTTGACATCCGCCCCGGAGAACTGTTTCTGATACCAAGGGGAGAGTACGTGATGTCGGAATACATTACCGGCGAACATGGGTTCCGCAGCCTGATGTTGTTTTTCAGCAAACGGGTTGCGCAAGGACTGGCCGAACAACTGAGCGGATGTTTGCCGGAACGTATATCGGAAAGGATGCCGACAAAAAGAGAAGCCATAAAGATCATTCCCCACAACCGGGAAATAGAGAAACTGTTTTCTTCGTTGGAGGAATACAGCAAGAGTAAGAGTCCGTTTATGTGCGAACTGATCCGGCTGAAATTTACCGAACTGGTATACCTGCTTCTGGACAGTCCTTACCGGCAACTAATAGCTTCCTTCCTCCTGGATGCGGCACGAAGCGAAAGCCCGGCACTGTCAGCCGTGCTCGACCGGCATTTGTATTCCCCAGCCACCGTCAACGAACTGGCTATGCTTTCCGGCAGAAGCCTGTCGAGCTTTAAGCGGGAGTTTGCCCAGGAATATGGTGAAGCTCCCCGCGGATGGATACGCAGAAAAAAACTGGAACGCGCTGCTTATCTGCTCGACACGTCGGACAAAACGATCGAAGAAGTAACGGACGCGAGCGGATTTGTAAGTGCGGCACACTTTGCCCGGCTCTTTAAAGAGCAATATCAGATGACACCTACTGAATATAGGGGGAGGAATGATGAATGATGGGCGAAAAGCGATGAACGATGGACGAGAAGTGAGAAATGGAGATGATCGAAGACCTATATATAAGGTGTGGGAAGCTGCCGGAACGAAGCATTCGTAAACGTACCCTGAACCAAACAGACCGGAGACTGAACCAAACGGGCAACAACCCGTTCTCTATTTGCCTGTATCTTTGCTGCATGAAATTCATCTTATGAAATACAAGATCAGCTTATGAAAACTAAATTCTTTACTCCCATCCTATTGATCACCTTCTCGGCTACCGCTCTGTGTTGCCAAAGCAAAAAACAAAACCAGCCGACGGAAAAGGCACAGCAACCGGAAACAACGATCATCAGTGACAGCATTCGTTTCTGCGAAAGCACGTACCCCTATCAGGGAGGTATCCTGATCGCCAACTTCGGAACGGAGCAGCTCAATCCACTCAACACGGAAGGCAGGGGATACATCGCCTACCATAAAGATAACCGGACGGAAATCCTGATTCCTGCCGACGGCAACCTCTCCGGACCGAAAGGAATGTTTGTTCGTGACGAGCACCTGTTCATCTGCGACGTCAACAAAATCGTAGTCTACAACCTACAAGCACCGGAGAAAGCACCGCAAGTCGTCCTGCTGCCCGAAGGCAACCTTTTCGTAAACGACCTCGTGGCGGAAGGGAATACACTTTATGCTTCTGTCACCAATACAGGAAAAATCTTCAGCATCGACATCAGTGACCCGGGCGCAGTAGGGATTCCTGCCGAATGGGTGAGCATCGCCGGACCTAACGGGCTGATTATCGAAAACAGAACCATGTACGTCGCCTCTTATCCCGCTGACGGGAAGACAACGGACAACAATGTCATCTATCAGATTACCGACCTGAGCAAACCCGTTCCGGAGAAGTTCATCACCACCCCGGGACAATATGACGGTATCGCCCTCTCTGCCGACAAGAAAACGATGTACATCACCAACTGGACACCCGCACAAGTTTGTGCCGTCGACATGAATACCCGAAAGATCACGCCACTCGACATTAACCCGGAGAAACCGCTGTCCGGCCCGGCAGATATCACGGTAGCCTCCGGAACGATGTATATTCCGGACCTGCCCAACAGCAGGGTCATCGTTTATCCAATGTAAGATTCGGTTCATAATCCGTCATTACTTATACTAAGAATTCCCTTATCCCAGCTTTTCCCATCCATTGAGAAAGTTGAGATAAGGGAATCTTCCGTCTATCGGAAGGCCGTTTTCGGGATGATTATCCTTTCAGGAACTCCGTTCAGAGAGCCCCCCCGATTAACGGTCTATATAACCCCGCGCTCACCGCTCCCGCATCTCTGCCACGAACTCGTCGGTGGTGTAGACCTTCTCTGCCAGCAGGGTGAAGTTGATGAACGCTGCCGTATCGGCGTCCAGTCCGGGGAGCTTGGCAGAGGCCGTGGCGTCAAAGACGACGGCTGCCTCAAATCCGCGTTCCTGCAACTCGCGCAGATGGGACTCCGCGCAGAGGTTGCCGGACATGCCGCACACCACTACCTTGTTCACCCCACGCTTGCGGAGTTGAAGAATCAGGTCATTGTTTTCCGGCCCGTACAGTTTGTGGGGTGCCGTGACGATGATATTCGTGCCCCCGTCGATATAGGGTTTGTAGAGTTCCAGCCAGTCGGCACCCGAACCTTCGAAACCCTCGCCGGTCAACTGTCCCCGGCGTTCGAACATGCCCGTGTCGTGCATCAGTTTCTCGATGGGACCTTCGAAAAGCCATTGGTGATCATGCTTATAGTAATAGTGCGGGGAGATGAATACCAGCATGCCTTTTGCGGCTGCCACCTCGAAGATGCGGCGGAGGTTTTCCACCGTGCCATTCTTCTGTATATTCTCTCCGAAAGCGCCCCAGCCCAGACCGTTCTCGCTCAGGAAATCGTTCTGAGGGTCTGTCATTACAATCGCTGTGTGTTCGTCAATGACGAACGGGGTGTTGATACCTTCCATAATCTTTTTTTGTTTTTAGATGTTTATACTCCTTTTAGCTCAGGGTGCGGCGTCGGTGTACCGCTTGTTTTCCGACTTTGCAAAGATCGGCATTCCACACAGGGCGGGAAAGGGCCATACGGCTGGATAAGTTAGCAATTCTTCCCGAGCAAGAAGAAATCATGCTATCTTGTCCTATGAGGAAAAGAAATGGATCAGAAGAGGGAACGGAAACACCTATTTATATATAAAAGGCTTATAACAAACCGGTTTTAGAGAGTGGAAACACCACTCTTCCCCGCCTTCGGGAACAATTGCCTATTCAATGTGTGATATCGCTCTTTCCCGAGCAGCGATAAGCACCTATCTTTGCAACATCAGATTTAAACAACTAAAACAATCCCACGAACGTTATGAAAAAGAATTTATTAATTTTAGTCGCACTGCTGACTTCGGCAACGATCTCGGCACAGAACGGAGGAACCATTATGAAGAAGTATGAGAACCAATTGCCGCAAACCGGCAGGGGAAATGTGCACGTTGCCTACCAAGGCAAGGCCATCGACCAGATGATTTACGATTTTATGGAAGAACAGGGAATACCGGGTATAACGCTTGCCATCGTACAGGCGCCTTACATCCCCCGGGTGGTGGGCTACGGAGTGACTGATTTCACGAAAGGAAACCTCGCCGCCGCCAAGACGCTTTGGCCCATCGGCCCTATCTCGCAAGGATATGCTGCCGTGGCGGTGATGCAACTCTACGAACGGGGCAAACTCGACCTGAACGACCCCGTCGGCAAGTACCTGAAGGATGTGCCGGAAAGCTGGAAACCGGTCAGCATCCTCCAGTTGATGCAGCACAGCTCGGGCATCGCCGACTACCGCGCGCAGAAGGGTTTCGACGTCTCTGCCGATTATCGTCCGGAACAGTTGATCGAGACCGTAGCCGCACTGCCACTGGCCTTCGAACCGGGAACGGATGTGAAGCAGAGCGCCACGAACTTCCTGCTGCTGACTTCCATCATCGAGAAGGCGGGCAAAATGCCTTACCACGATTTCGTGAAGAAGTATCAGATTGACTACCTGGGACTGCGGCAGACTTTCTTCGGAGAAGACCTGGCGAAAGTAAAACAGGAGGACGTGACCACTACGGGCAACGTGCACCAGACATTCAAGAAGGACCGGGACTATATCAACCCCTCGGAAACAACGACCGGATACGTTGAAAAAGACGGCCGGCTCGTCGCAGCGCCTGCTGTCAGCCCTACGGCACTGAAAGGTTTCTCCGACATCTGGGCATCGGCGGAGAACGTTTCCCATTGGGACATCGGACTGGCGGGAAGCGCCTTGATCGAGAAACCGGAAAACCGTGACATCGTGTACAAGCCCACCCGGCTGGCCAACGGCAAGGTGGTCCCCGCCATGGCAGGCTGGCAGTTCTATAACCACAACGGGCTGATGGACATCAAAGGCGACGTATCGGGACATTCGGCTTTCCTGAGCCGTTTCACCGACGCTTCGGAACTGGTATGCGTCACCCTGCTCGCCAATAAAGAGGGAGTGGACCTGACGAACCTGGGACGCCGCATTGCCGCCGCTTTCGACAGCGCCAAGATGGGCACGGGAGCCAACGATAACCTACTTTACACCTACGAGAGCCAGTTCAGCGTAGACGAAACCATGGGACGCATCGAGCAGACGCTCCGGGCAATGGGAATCCCTGTCTTCGCCAAATTCGACCACGGAAAGAACGCAGAAGAGGTAGGCTTGACGCTTCGCCCGAACCAAGTGATCGTCTTCGGTTCGCCGAAAGTGGGCACAAAGCTGATGCAGGACAATCCGAGCATCTCGATCGAATTGCCGCTGAAGATCTCCGTTTGGGAGGATAAGAACGGCAGTGTATGGGCCACTTTCCCACAGATGCAGGTGATGGCGGCCGAATACGGGCTGGAAGCGGAACCGGTGATCGGAAAGATGCAGGAATTGCTGGAAAAGATCGTGATTAAGGGGGCAAGCGTGTATTGACTCCATGCCCGAGGGCATTCTTAAAATAAACACAGAAACGGGGAAATCACAAGCGGTTATGGGACAACGCGCAACGTGACTTTCCCCGTTTCATTCGGGTCCTCCCCGTTTCTATTTTCCTCCTACCGGCAGGCAGACTTCAAACCTCGCCCCCTCACCCGCTTCGGACTCCGCACGAATCTCTCCGCCGAAATGTTCCACAATCGTCTTGCAGATGGCAAGTCCCAACCCCGTTCCTTGAACAAAAGAATCTCCTTTATAAAAGCGCTCAAAAACATGCGCGATCACCTCCTCCGACATTCCCTTCCCGGTGTCTTCGACAAACAGCTCTACGTCCTTCTCCCCCCTCCGGCGATAGCCTATCCGGATGCTGCCCCGGCTCGTAAACTTTATCGCGTTATTGATCAGATTGTTCACCACCTGCTCCAGCCTTACCGGGTCCGCAGTAATCGACACATCCTCTGCGGGCAGATCCGCAATCAGTTCTACACCGGGCTTCACATTCAGACGCTGCATGCGGGCTATGTCGGCAAACATCTTGTTCAGTGAGAAAACCGAAACGTTAAACTCCATGGTGTTCGATTCAATCTTCGAAAGATCCAGAATATCCGAAATCAGGAACATCAGCAACTGCCCGTTCTTCTCTATCAACGCAGCATACTCCTCGATGTCCTCCGGCCTTAAATCGGACTGCTCGCTCACCAGCAGTGTGGAAAAACCCACGATGGCATTCAGCGGAGTACGGATCTCGTGACTCATATTGGCCAGGAAAGCACTCTTCAACCGGTCGCTCCGCTGTGCCTTCCGGAGGGCATCGTTCAGCCTGTCCTCTATATCTTTATGCCGCTGCGTACTCATGCAGATACCTACAATACGGAACGGCAGATCCGACAGTTGCCCCACATAAGTAGACTGCCCCTCGAACCACTCCCAGCCCCCGTCTCCCCGGCGCAGACGATAAGGTACGGGTGCCTCGTACAAGTTTCCCGTCAACTGCCCGGCAAGGGCGTCGAAAAGTACCTTCCGGTCATCGGGATGCACCAAGTCGGAAAACTGTTCCATGGTCAGTGTATAATCTTGAGTCGGAATCTTCAGGTAGTCGAAATAACGCGGGTCAATCACCATCAGGTTCCGCTCCATGTCGAACGACCAGGAAAAGATATGTGTTTTGCTCAGGGCGATATTCAGCACATGCCGTTGCGTCCGTTCTTCAAGCACATTGCGCAGGTAGACGATCATCTTGATCAAGCGCCCGCTTTCATAAATCCCCACAATGCCGCCTTGAATCAGGAAGCTGATATTGGAACGGGGTTCGCGAATGAAGCAATTGGTAGAAAACAAAATGTTGCGCTTTCCGCTCTGTATCTCTTCCAGAAACCGGGGCAAAAGGTTCTCCTTGTCCTGGATCAGTTCGATGATGTCAACTGCCTGCCGCCCGGCAACCTGCCTCAAATCCAGTTGCAGTTCTTCCAGCAACAACTTGTTCATCCGTTCTATCTTCCCGTCAGCGCCGAGGACAAGAATGCTCAGCGGCCACACATCAAACAGTTGCCTGCATACGGCATCTCCCACCAGCGCCTTTTTGAGCGCCCGCCTCTGCCCGTAGAGGCACTTCACCGCCACACACAAGACAAACACGACAATAAGCAGCAAAACAATAACCGTAATCAGACTATTGTCCCCAATGGCCAAAGAAGAAAAAAAGACAGGAAAAACAAAGGTGTTGAATGAAGATCGGTTCATATAAATTCAGTTGTGTCAAGGCACAAAGATCGTACTAATATCAGTTATCGGCAACGGATCGGGTTGGAAATAATATTCTATTATTCTCACAAAATATTCCATCGTGTACGGATTGACCACTTTTAACTATGACAGGAAAAGCCCCGTACAGAATTAACAAGTCATTAACTATATTAGACTGTAATATAATGACTTTTGCAACCAAAAAGGGATCTCAGCGTTATAGCAAACAAAAGAACATGCTTACTCCAGAATTAAATATATCGGCCAATTTCACCACTGCCGACCGCATCAGCAGCGAAACACTGTGGGCATATTGTGCCGAACTCAAAAAGACAAAAGCCGTCATATTTGCCCTCTGCATACGGGGGCGTGTCAAGGCAATGATCAACCTGGTGCAATACAATATCGGTCCCGGTACGATGATCGCTATCCCCTCAGAAAGTTTCGTACAAGTGCTGAAGACATCGGACGATGTGCAGCTGCATGCGGTACTCTTTTCACTTGCGTTCATCCACGAAACCCACTTGGACAGATCGATCATCCATACGTTCTACATCATCAACGAACACCCCTTGCTCCCATTGTCCCCGAAAATTTTCGGCATCTACGTCCAGACTTTCGCGCTTTTGACACACATCCATAAAGACGCTCCGTTCCTCTTCAGTCATGCCACACTGAAGTCTATGCTTGAAGCACTCCTACAGGGGTTCACAGAGCTCAGTCAGCGAAAAGCGTTGTCGCAGGTAGCGCCCGCCAACAAACATTCCGCCGTCTTTCGCCAGTTTGTCCGACTGGTACAGGAGAATCATGCCCGCCAACATCAGGTACAGTTTTATGCGGCCGAAATGGGAATGAAATCAACTACCCTCTGCCACATCATAAAGAAAGAATCGGGCGGACAGACAGCAATGGAAATCATCAACAGTATCCTGATCCTGGCTGCCCGAACCCTGCTGCGAACCACACCCACTCCGGTGAAAGACATTGCCTTGAACCTGGGATTCAACAACGCGGCGTTCTTCAATAAGTTTTTCAAGAAGCAAGTGGGGATGACCCCACAGAAGTTCCGGAACGCAGAGAAATAAGGTCAAACCTACGAAACAGGCGGACCGAAACGAGTTTCAACAACTATACAGTCATCTCAAACCCCGTATCCGTCCGCCTGTCCTATATTATTCGCACTTATTGGATGGCCTGTGTGCGGATAGTGAAAAGTTTATTATCCTTTTTCCTTCAGAATCACGTCGTGTGCCCCGCCTTCTACGATACTGGTAGACGAAACCAATGTAATCTTGGCGTTTTGCTGCAAATCGGGAATGGTAACGGCACCGCAACTGCACATCGTAGCTTTGATCTTGCTCAGTGTGGCAGCCAGATTATCTTTCATCTTACCGGCATAAGGCACGTAACTATCGACTCCCTCTTCGAACTTCAAAGATTCCGTCCCGCCCATATCATAGCGCTGCCAGTTCTGGGCACGGTTCGAACCTTCTCCCCAGTACTCTTTCACATAATTGTTCTTGATGCAGAGCTTCTTTGTAGGCGATTCGTCGAAACGGGCAAAGTAACGGCCCATCATCAGGAAATCGGCCCCCATGGCAAGGGCAAGCACCATATGATAGTCGTGCACCAGTCCGCCGTCGCTGCAAATAGGCACATAGATGCCTGTGCGTGCCTGATATTCGTCACGGGCACGAGCCACGTCCTGCAAGGCAGTCGCCTGTCCGCGTCCGATACCTTTCTGTTCACGGGTGATGCAGATAGATCCACCGCCAATGCCCACTTTCACGAAGTCCGCACCGGCTTCCGCCAGATAGAGGAAGCCTTCTTTATCTACCACGTTACCGGCACCTACCAGTACTTTATCCCCATACTGCTGCTTGATCCATTGCAGAGTCTCATATTGCCATTCCGAATAGCCGTCCGAAGAATCGATGCAAAGCACATCCACTCCTGCTTCTACCAGAGCAGGTACACGTTCCTGATAGTCACGGGTATTGATACCGGCACCCACCAGCAATTTCTTATCGGGGCTTGACACCTCGTTAGGGTTTTCCTTGTGGCTGTCGTAATCTTTGCGGAAAACGAAATAAGCCAGACGGCCGTCCTTGTCGATGATGGGAAGAGTGTTGAGTTTGTGGTCCCAGATAATCTGGTTCGCTTCGCTCAGTGTCAGTCCCACTTCGCCTACAATCAGCTTGTCGAAAGGGGTCATGAAGTCTTTGATCTTTTTGTCCAGCGGATCTCTGGAAAGGCGATAGTCGCGGCTGGTTACCAATCCCAGAAGATGTCCGTTCGGTGTGCCGTCATCCGTGATTCCGATGGTAGAGTGTCCGGTCTGACGAAGCAGGCGAAGTACATCATCCAACGTATGTTCCGGTGTCAGGTTCGAGTCACTGGTCACGAAACCGGCTTTAAATTTCTTCACTTTCCGCACCATTTCCGCCTGACTGGCGATGGGTTGCGAGCCGAAGATAAACGAGAGTCCTCCGTTGCGTGCCAGCTCGATAGCCAGTTCGGGACCGGAAACCGACTGCATGATTGCCGAAACGAAAGGAATGTTCAATTCGATTGCTGCTTGTGTGCCTGCCGCATGTTTCACCAGCGGGGTGCGTAAAGATACATTGGAAGGTACACACTGTTTGGTGGTAAGACCGGGAATAAGTAAATATTCACCGAAAGTTCTTGATACTTCTTCTACGTAAACTGCCATAAGATAAGTTGTTTTTTGGCATGCAAAATTACATCTTTCTTTTTAATTATGTGACAGGGACAGGGGTATTTTTTTCAATTATCCCTTCACAGCATCCTATTCTTCTGCCGTCCGTCCATTCAGGCACGGATATTATTGATAAGTCTCAAACGTATGTCCCTCTTTCCGGAGTTGGCCGGCATATTGCTGCAAGGCGGTATCGGATATGCCCAAAGGTTCTGACAATACAGACATAGCCTGATTTCTTTAGTTCACCGGCAAAGGTAATACAAACCGGACTACGTCATGCTTTCCTTATAGATTTAATCCGAAACCGGCATCCCTGCTTTTAAATTAACAGAAAACAACGCCATTTAGCAAACACTTTTGTACCTCCGGTGTTATTCATTACCATACTATAAATAACTACCGCTTATGTCACAAGAAATGAAAGCATTCTCCGGAATGAAAACTACACGGAATTTCAGTTTCAGTCATTCCGAAGTCATTATCAACAGCACACCGGGCAGAAAAGTTGTTCTGGAATCGACTCTGTTGGAACAGTCGCCAATTGAAAAAGGATGTGGAGATACCTCTTCACAGGCATGGAAGGCGACTCCGGCAGAAAGCCGGACAAGGCCTGTGTATAACGAGATCTGGTATACATAAGCAACCGCCTTTCCTGTTTTTATTCAATCACACACAAGAACCGGATACTTCGGTTCCATCCGGAGAATGCGTCGTTTGGATGCGCATCCTACAGGGGGACATCTGTTACCTTGAATGCCGACTTCATTTACGTGCCGGGATAACCGGTTTTACGTGCCGGGGTAAATGGCTTTACATACCGGGGTAAACGGTTTTACGTGCCGGGGTAAATGGCTTTACGTGCCGGGGTAAACGGTTTTACATTGAAAGAAAAATATAGGTAAATACAATCTGCTGATTATCAAGATTACCGGGACGGATGTCGCAACTACGCATTTCCCAGAGAACTCCTATTTTATACCCGCCAACCTCGCCCTGTACTCCATCGGCGAAACCCCTTCGTGACGTTTGAAATACCGGCCAAGATAAGATTGGTCGGGGAAGCTCAGGCGGTCGGCTATCTCCTGGATACTGAGATCGGTGGACTGGAGGAGGACTTTGATCTCCAAGGCCGTGAAATCATCAATCACTTTTTTGGCTGAGCCGCCCATAAGGGAGCGGCAGATGCTCGTCAGGTATTTGGTAGAAATGCAGAGACGGTCAGCGTAGAACACAACGTCGCGCTGCGAACAACAATGCTCGTGCACCAAGGTGACGAACTTATGAAAAAGCTCGTTCGGACGGTTGCCGCCTTCGATCTCTTTATGGGTGAAAAGGCGGTGCACTTTATCGTATACATCGAGCAGGAAGCTTTGCAGGTGGTTGCGGGCTATCTGGTTGCGGAAGCGGTGGTCGGTGTCGGCGAAGATGGCGCCGGTGGCGTGCAGAAGACCATTGATGGGGGCGGTAAATTCGGGAGGGAGCGTATAGCAGGGCTTCTCCTTGAGGAAGCGGAAGAAGGAGGGTTCGAAGCGGATGCAGGCTTCACGGAACATCTCGATGTGGGAGGCGAAAAAGGAGATCTGCAGGTCTTCGCTCTTCTCTTCAAGGGTGATGACGGAGCCGGGCAGGAGGACAACCTGGGTATTGGGGGTGATCTCGTATTTCTTCAGGTCGATGGCAAGCGTGGCATGACCGCTGCGGCAGTAGAGAATGATGGCACAGTTGAGCTTGTGCAACCGGTTGTAGAAAGGGGCGAAGTCGTCGGTTCCTGCCACGAAGGGCTGGTCGAGAGTGAGAGTGAGCGGATTACTTTTTTCCATATCGTGTTCTTTATTTCGCCTGCAAAGGTAGGTCTTTTTAGTGAATTAGGCGAAAAGTTGTTCCGATTATGAACAATAGTGGGGCGGGTATGAAAAGCTGCCGAAGGGGAAAACGCTCTACCTTTGCCGCGACAAAATTAAATAGGAACTATGATTGAAAAGGTAAGTAAAGTGAAACAGGCCGTGATACTGGCCTGCTGTCTGGCCGTCGGGGGATGCAAGCAAGCACCGCAGGCAAACGTGGAGTCGGGATACAAAGTGATGACCCTCGCGCCTGCCGACCGGACGCTATCGAGTACGTATTCGGCAACGATACGCGGACGACAAGACATCGAGATCTATCCGCAGGTAGGCGGTACGCTGACGCAGGTGTGTGTCAGCGAGGGGGAACGGGTGAAACGGGGACAGTCGCTGTTCGTCATCGACCAAGTGCCTTACGAAGCTGCCTTGCAGACTGCCCTGGCAAACGTGGAGGTGGCAAAGGCGTCGCTGGCCACAGCACAACTGACGTATGACAGCAAGCAGGAATTGTACAGGCAGAACGTAGTGTCCGCCTTCGACCTGAGCACGGCAAAGAACTCCCTTCTGGCAGCGCAGGCGCAACTGGCGCAGATGAAGGCACAGGAGGTGAACGCACGCAACAACTTATCGTATACGCTGGTGAAGAGTCCGGCGGACGGAGTAGTGGGCACGCTGCCCTACCGGGTGGGAGCACTGGTGAGCGCCAGCCTGCCGGAACCGCTGACTACCGTTTCGGACAACTCGGACATGTACGTCTACTTCTCAATGACGGAAAACCAGCTCTTAGGACTGATCCGCCGTTACGGATCGAAGGAGGAAGCCTTGAAACAGATGCCGGAAATCGGCCTGCAACTGAACGACCGTTCGGACTATCCGCAGGCGGGACGGATCGAGACGATCAGCGGGGTGATAGACCGCACGACGGGAACGGTGAGCCTGCGGGCGGTGTTTCCCAACCGGGAAGGGCTGCTGCATAGCGGCGGCGCCGGAAACGTGATCGTGCCGACGGAGAAGACGGGAGCGCTGGTGATTCCGCAAGCGGCCACATTCGAAGTACAGGACAAGGTATTTGTATATAAGGTAGTGGACGGCAAGGCGCAATCGGCTCCGGTACAGGTGACGCGCGTCAACGGCGGACAGGAGTACATCGTGGAGAGCGGGCTACAGACCGGTGACGTGATCGTGGCCGAAGGCGTCGGACTGCTCCGGGAAGGAACGGAGATCAAAGCGGTGAACGAGGAACGGTGAACGCTCATCGTATGCAATAAAACAAAGAACAAGGCTCACTACAGAGTGGCACAAAGGAAACATATAACCCTATAATTATGAACTTACGAACATTCATCGAACGGCCCGTCCTATCGGCCGTTATCTCCATCACCATCGTCGTGGTCGGGATCATCGGGCTGTTTACGTTGCCCGTCGAACAATACCCGGATATCGCCCCGCCAACCATCATGGTCTCCACCAGCTACTTCGGAGCCAGCGCGGAGACGTTGCAAAAGAGTGTCATCGCCCCGCTCGAAGAGGCCATCAACGGAGTGGAGGACATGACGTATATGACCTCCAGCGCCACCAACGCCGGAACGGTCTCCATCACTGTCTACTTTAAACAGGGAACCGACCCGGACATGGCGGCGGTGAACGTGCAGAACCGGGTCTCCAAAGCCACGGGACAGCTCCCCTCGGAGGTGAACCAGGTGGGTGTCACCACCTCGAAGCGGCAGACGAGTATCCTGCAAATGTTCTCGCTCCACAGCCCGGACGACTCTTATGACGAGGCTTTCCTGGCCAACTACATCAGTATCAACCTCAAGCCGGAGATTCTCCGCATCTCGGGCGTGGGCGACATGATGATCATGGGAGGCGACTACAGCCTGCGCATCTGGATGAAACCGGACGTGATGGCGCAATACCGCCTGATCCCCTCGGACGTTTCGGCGGTGCTGGCGGAACAGAACATCGAGTCTGCCACCGGATCGTTCGGCGAGAACTCCGACGAGACGTACCAATACACCATGAAGTACAAAGGCCGCCGCATCACCCCAGAGGAATTCGGCGAGATCGTGATCCGCTCCACCGACGACGGGCAGGTGCTGAAACTGAAGGACATCGCCACCATCGAGTTAGGGCAGGAAAGCTACGCCTACAGCGGAACGACGGATGGGCATAACGGTATCTCGTGCATGCTCTTCCAGACTGCAGGCTCCAACGCCACGGAGGTGAACAACCGCATCAACGACTTCCTTGAAGAGGCGCGCAAAGACCTCCCCCGCGGAGTGGAACTGACGCAACTGATGTCCAGCAACGACTTCCTCTACGCCTCCATCCACGAGGTGGTGAAGACGCTGCTCGAAGCCATCCTGCTCGTGATCCTCGTCGTATACATCTTCTTGCAGGACATCCGCTCGACACTGATCCCGCTGGTGGGCATCATCGTGTCGCTCGTCGGTACGTTCGCCTTCATGGCGATGGCGGGATTCAGTATCAACCTGATCACGCTGTTCGCGCTGGTACTGGTCATCGGTACGGTGGTGGACGACGCCATCGTGGTGGTCGAGGCCGTGCAGGCACGGTTCGACGTGGGCTACAAATCGTCCTACATGGCGAGCATCGACGCCATGAAAGGCATTTCGAACGCCGTCATCACCTCGTCGCTGGTATTCATGGCGGTGTTCATCCCCGTATCGTTCATGTCCGGCACATCGGGGACGTTCTACACGCAGTTCGGACTGACGATGGCCGTAGCGGTAGGCATCTCCGCCGTGAACGCCCTGACACTGAGCCCCGCCCTCTGCGCGCTGCTGCTGAAACCGTACATCAACGAGGACGGCACGCAGAAGCAGAACTTCGCCGCCCGCTTCCGCAAAGCGTTCAACGCGGCGTTCGACGTGGTGATAGACCGTTACAAGGGCATCGTGCTCTTCTTCATCAAGCACCGTTGGCTGACGGGCGGACTCCTCGTGGCAAGTATCGCCCTGCTGGTGGTGCTGATGAATACGACGAAGACCAGCCTCGTGCCCGACGAAGACCAGGGCGTAGTGTTTGTCAACGTCAGCACCGCCGCCGGCAGTTCGCTGCGCACGACGGACGAGGTGATGAAGCGCATCGAGCAGCGCATGGAACAGATCCCGCAAGTGGAACACGTGCAGAAAGTGGCGGGCTACGGACTGCTGGCGGGCCAGGGAAGCTCGTTCGGTATGTTGATCCTGAAACTGAAACCGTGGGACGAACGCCCCGGAAAGGAAGACAACGTGCAGTCGGTCATCGGCCAGGTATACGGACGGACGGGCGACATCAAGGACGCCACCGTATTTGCCATCTCACCGGGAATGATCCCCGGATACGGTATGGGTAACGCCCTCGAACTGCACATGCAGGACAAGACGGGAGGCGACGTGAACACCTTCTTCCAGACCACGCAGCAGTATCTGGGCGCGCTGAACCAGCGTCCGGAGATCGCCATGGCCTACTCCACGTTCGACGTCCGCTACCCGCAATGGCTGGTTGAGATAGATCCGTCGAAATGCAAGCGCTCGGGCATCACCCCCGACCAGGTGTTGAGCACCCTCTCGGGCTACTACGGCGGGCAGTACGTGTCCAACTTCAACCGCTTCTCGAAAGTATATAAGGTGATGATCCAATCCGACCCGCAATACCGCCTCGACGAAGCTTCGCTGGGCAACACCTTCGTGCGGATGTCGAACGGCGAGATGGCGCCTCTGAGCCAGTTCGTGACGCTGACCCGCACGTACGGAGCCGAGTCGCTGAGCCGCTTCAACATGTACAACTCCATCGCCGTGAACGCCATGCCGGCGGACGGTTACAGTACGGGTGACGCCATCCGTGCCGTACAGGAGACAGCCTCCACCGCCCTGCCCAAGGGCTACGGCTACGACTACGGAGGCATCACCCGTGAGGAGACGGAGCAGAGCGGCACGACGGCGATCATCTTCGGCATCTGCTTCCTGATGATCTACCTGATTCTGAGCGCGCTCTACGAGAGCTTCCTGATCCCCTTCGCGGTGCTCCTGAGCGTGCCGTGCGGACTGATGGGTTCGTTCCTCTTCGCCCGCCTGTTCGGTCTGGAGAACAACATCTACCTGCAAACGGGACTGATTATGCTGATCGGTCTGCTGGCCAAGACGGCCATCCTGCTCACCGAGTATGCCGCCGAACGCCGCAAAGCGGGCATGGGGCTGATAGCCTCCGCGCTGAGCGCCGCAAAAGCCCGTCTGCGCCCGATATTGATGACGGCACTGACGATGATCTTCGGGTTGTTCCCGCTGATGGTGGCGAGTGGCGTAGGGGCAAACGGTAACCGTTCGTTGGGAACGGGCGCCGTGGGCGGTATGGTCATCGGTACGCTGGCACTGCTGTTCATCGTGCCGTCGCTCTTCATCGCTTTCCAGTGGTTGCAGGAACGCATTCGTCCGATACAGGCCGAACCGACGCACGACTGGCAGATCGAGGAAGAGATCGCAGTGAGCGACCGGGAAAAGAAGGAAGCGAAAGGAGGGGCTTTGAAGGAATAAAGGGTTCTTTTCACCACAGAGGAACACAGAGTGACACAGAGGAAGACAGGTTATTGGTATGAATGATCAAAAGAGCAAGATTCACCCGGTGATACTCTGTACTACTCCGCGATACTTTACTTCGTATCGCTCTGTATGACTCCGTACCACTCCATATCACTCTGTGATACTCTGTGGTGAAAAGAGTTCTTCCCCCGTTCAACCCTATTTATCATTAGCAGCCCCCTCCCCTCCTCTTCCACCGGAGGAACCCGGGGGAGGGAGGCTCCCATAAAACAAGCAATCATGAAAAAGTTAATCATATCCCTTGCCGCCACGCTGGCACTCAGCAGTTGCGGCATTTACTCCAAATACAAACCCGCTACCGAGGTTCCCGACGGCCTTTACGGCCAAGAAGGCGCGAATCCTTCCGACTCCGCCTCCAACCTCGGCAGCCTCCCCTGGCAGGAGGTCTTCACCGATCCTTGCCTCCGCACGCTGATCGACACTGCCCTCGTACGCAACACCGACCTGCGTACGGCCCACCTCCGTGTGAAAGAGGCCGAAGCCACCTTGCTCTCCGCCCGACTCTCCTATCTGCCCGCCTTCTCCCTCTCCCCGCAGGGAACGGCCAGCAGCTTCGACGGCGGGAAAGCCTCGCAAACCTACTCACTGCCCGTCAGCGCCAGTTGGGAGATCGACATCTTCGGCCGGCTGACGAACGCCAAGCGGCGTGCACAAGCTGTCGTGGCGCAGAGCCGTGATTATGAACAGGCGGTACAGACGCAACTGATTGCCGCCGTCGCCAACAACTACTATACGTTGCTGATGCTCGACGCCCAGATCGAGATCTCCACCGCCACCGAAGCCGCCTGGAAAGAGAGCGTCGCCACCACCCGCGCCATGAAAGCTGCCGGAATGGTGACCGAAGCCGCCCTCTCGCAGACTGAGGCCACATACTACAATATATGTACCACCCTGCTCGACCTGCGCGAACAGCTCAACCAGGTGGAGAACGCCCTTTCGCTGCTCCTTGCCGACGTCCCCCGCACCCTTCCCCGCGGACGCCTCGCCGAGCAGCGCCTGCCGGAGAACCTTTCGGTGGGCGTGCCCTTGCAGATGCTTGCCAACCGCCCCGACGTGCGCAGTGCCGAACAGTCGTTGGCACAGGCATTCTACACTACCAACGCCGCCCGTTCCGCCTTCTACCCCTCAATCACGCTGAGCGGCAGCGCCGGCTGGACAAACTCGGCAGGTGCGATGATCGTCAACCCGGGCAAGTTCCTTGCCACCGCCGTGGCCTCGCTGACGCAGCCTTTGTTCAACCGGGGAGCGAACATCGCCCAGCTCCGCATAGCCAAAGCGCAACAGGAGGAGGCACGCCTCAGCTTCGAACAGACGTTGCTCAACGCCGGAAGCGAGGTCAACAACGCCCTGGTGCAATATCAGACGGCACGGGACAAGGCAAACTACTTCGAGAAGCAGGTGGCTTCCCTCGAAAACGCCGCCCGCAGCACACAACTGCTGATGAAGCATGGCAACACGACTTATCTGGAAGTGCTCACCGCACAGCAGACATTGCTCAATGCGCAACTCTCGCAAGTGGCCAACCGGTTTACTGAAATCCAGGGGGTCATCACCTTGTATCAGGCATTGGGGGGAGGAAGAGAGAGGAGTTAAGAAGAGGAACTCACCACAGCGTAACATAGAGGGAGTCAAGCCGATAACCAACGGCTTGACTCCCTCTATGTTACGCTGTAGTGAAAAAATACGGGAGAAACAAGAACGAGGGAAAGAAGCTAATGGAGCCGGACCGATGAGAAGGGGATGGGTCGCAAGGGTGTGTCTCCCGACAAACCCTGTCTCAACTCTATGAGCGCGGCCTTCTTCTCCCGGTCCTTTGCTCCATCCCTATATATCACGTACTTCAGCGCTTCTTCCCTCGTCTTTTTCTCTTCTCCCTACATTTCACTCTATCACATTATTAACACTTGTCTTTCTACGTCCCCTTACAGAAACCTGCGCAGTGTCCCGGCCAGGGCATTGCGGTCGATGGGCTTCACCAGGAAACCGTTGCAGCCGGCGGCTATCGCCGCCTCCTTATCGGAGTTGAAGGCATGTGCCGTCAAGGCGATAATGGGAACTTCCCGGTTCGTTTTCCTGATTTCACGGGTAGCTTCCAGACCGCCCAGACGGGGCATCTTGATGTCCATCAGCACCAGGTCGAAGTGTTCCGACAGGACCTTTTCCACCGCCTCTACGCCATCTGCCGCACGGGTGAATTGATAACCCATATTGCCCAGCAGGATGGTCATCAGAAGGTAATTGCTTTCTATGTCTTCAACCACGAGGATCGTTTTTTTATCCGTATGTCCGTCAGACGACGGTTCGCTGTCCGGATCCGCGGGCGAGGGTTCGTCGGTGGAAGCGGATAGGTTTTCCGTCCCCTCTCCGGCGTCAGAACCGTTGCCAAGCCCGGCACCAACCCCCGCTGCTTCCTGTCCGCCTGCTTCCGCCTCTCCGCCTATACGCATAATCTCGCAGGGAACCCACGACCAGAACGTGGACCCGACTCCTTCTTCCGACTCAAATCCCACCCGTCCGCCGGAGGCTTCGGTGACCACCTTGCAGATGGTCAGCCCCAGCCCCGTGCCTTGGGCAAACTCGTTCAGCTTCTCAAAACGGCGGTACAGGCGGGGCTTATCCTTGTCCGGAATGCCGATGCCCGTATCGGAGACGTAGAAGTAAATGCCCTCTCCCTGACGCCGGTAGCCCATGCGTATCTCTCCCCGATAGGTGCATTTGATGGCGTTCGTGGCATAATTCAGCACCACCTGCGCCAGGCGGTTGGCGTCCATCCGCACCAGGCAAGATTCGTAGGGGTTGTCGCAGACCAGCTCCACGGACGGATTGGCCATCGCCTGGCGGACGGAGCCGTAGAGTTCGTCGAAGTAAACCGAGAGGTCGAACTCGCTCAGTTGCCGGTCTATGAACCCGGCTTCGATCTTCGACAGGTCGAGTATATCGTTTATCAGACGGAGCAGCAGGTCGCTGTTCGTCACGATGATCCGCTGATATTCGGCTATCTCCTCCTTCTTATCCGTATTGGTGAGGAGGTTCGAGAAGCCGATGATGGCGTTGAGGGGCGTGCGTATCTCGTGGCTGATATTGGCGAGGAAAGCCGATTTGAGCTTGTCCGAGCGTTCGGCGCGCTCCTTGGCTTCGCTCAGTTCGTTGACCATCTTTTTCCACGACGTGACGTTGCGGCGGAAGCCGGTGTAGAGCAGCACTTTGCCCGTGGCGTGGTCTTTCAGGAAAGAGGTTCCGGTGACGACGCAGTCCTGCCACCCGTCGTCGTAGGTGGTCTTCACCCGCATCGGGGCTTCGTCGGAGAAGTCGGCGCCAGCGTCCATCATCCGGAGGTAGTCCATGATCCCGGGCCGGTCGTCGGGATGGACGGTGCCGAGGTAGTCTTCGGGGGTGAGCCAGACACTGCTGTCGAAGTTGGTCACCGGGTCGTTGTAGGACGAGAAGCGGCGGATGCGGTTGTCGTACCGCCAGTGCACCAGCCCTGAGGCCTGTATGGCCTGGTGTGCCAGTTGGGCGCTCTCCTTCAGTTTCACGCTGTATTCGTGCTCCCGGCTGATATCGTTCATGATGAAAACGTAGTTCTGCATCTTCCCGTCGGAGCCGAAGACTGGTGTGCCTTTGCAGCTGATCCGCTTCACCTCCGAGGTGCACCGGGTGTTGTAGAATCCCGTCCGGCATACGATGGAGAAGTCGTAGTCGAAGTCTACCTGTATCTTCCTCTGCCGTTGGAACGCCTTCTTTACGGCGTCGGGGATGACGGGATTGTCCATGATGGGCGTGGAGCCGATGACCGCCCTCTTGTCCACTACTCCGAAAGTCTGGCACGTGCGCTCGTTCATCCACACCAGGATGCCTTCTTTCGAATAGACTTCTATGCCGACGGGGAGGTCGCCAAAAATGGTGTCTGTCCGCAGCTTTTGCAGGTTCAGTATTTCCTGGGCTTCCCTCAGGGCGCGGGTCGTACGCCGGCGGCATCTGGCCAGCAGCACCAGGAAGACGGACAGGATGAAGACGGCGCAAAGCACGGCGGGAAAGAGGAAGGGGGGTAAGTTTGACATAGGCTTTCAGTAGTTTGATATATGTTTTTAGTGGTTTGATATATGTTTTTAGTAGCTTAATAAGTGTATTTGCGCGAACGGCCGACGGGCGGAGAAACGGATTTGCTTCGTAGCCCCGGACGGGGGCTCACCGCAGCTTCGTACGGGAGATCGCCGCAGCCTCGTACGGGAGATCGCCGCAGCCTCGTGCGGGGGATCGCCGCAGCCTCGTGCGGGGGATCGCCGCAGCCTCGTGCGGGGGATCGCCGCAGCCTCGTGCGGGGGACAGCCGGATAAATGGGTAAATAACCGGCGCGCCCCCGATATCTGCCTAAAGGGGGGGATAGGCGGAGTACCGCTTGGGGGCGTACCGGATTATCGTTTGAGAGTAGGGCGTTCATTATGCGGTAGGGTCCTCTACATACCCTTCGTCTCCCACCGTAATGGGGCGTGCCAACTCGAAAGTACGTGGAGTTTTCGTCAGAACCTTGCTTTTGCTATATTGGGTGGTGACTTTCACCTTCCAGTCGCCGTCCGTAATCCCGGCGGGAAGGACGAATTGCAACCTCTTCGGCGTGTTCGGGCTGATGTCTGCCATAGCGATGGTGAACGATTTCGACGGGGTAGAGACGGAAGTCAGCGTGATGCCCACCGACGGGTCTGTGCCCACCACCTTCAATCCCTCTCCGGTGATGACCGCCATCTTTCCGGCTTCCATCGGGGCGCGGGTGGTGGCGGTGGCGTCCGTATAGCCGGTGCTCGTCATGCCGGCGATGTACGGTCCGGTCAGGGCCGGCTGCGTAAAGAGGGTGATATGCGCCTGCCCTATTGCCTCCTTCATGGCCGGGCCCTGGCTGAAGCTGGCATATACTTTTACCCTCTCCCTGTCCACGGGAAGGGAGAGCTCCTCTTCCATCACCACGCCGCTCGCCATGGGGCGCGCGTAGCAGAGGGGGGTGGAGACGCAATAGCCGCTTGCCACCGCTTGCGCTATGGCCTCAAAGCCCATCTCGAAGAGGCTTTTCACCTCCGAAGCCTCGAATTTTCCCGAACGGGCGGCCACGTCCGCTGCTATGTCTTCCAGCGTCAGGCTCTGGCTCTGGGTCTTCACTTTTACGATATAATCCGAATCGCTGTCGGTAGTCAGTTCGTTGGGATAGGCCATCAGGGCCAGGTCCATCTTGTAGTTTCTTGTCTTCATAGGTCTTAAGTCGTTTTTAAAAGGTTCGTTATACTGATGGGATGCTGCGTCTGTGGGAGTTCAACCGGAGGGGTAGGGAACCGATGGAATGCAAGGGGGCGATGCCGGCGGGCGGTTTTACTGATAGACTGTTTGAGTTGGTTCATGATTCTAAATCTTTGACCGTTCCGGGAAATTACTTTCTAAGTAACGGCAGA
>OBZO01000041.1_pt1 | contig 120526 bp, 105 predicted proteins | sample 1477001 | NCBI WGS metagenome assembly OBZO01 (sample SAMEA2580258, study PRJEB22360) | human gut metagenome | biome: human gut; feature: human-associated habitat; material: faeces | place: Denmark | collected 2008/2010 | reverse complement strand
TTACTGGGTAAGGGAGGATAATATAAAAAATACCCCCCCCCCCAGCCAGTACATGCAGCTTAATGGCGGGCCGCAATTGTTTGTGGTGCTGGCCTTCGCTGAAGACGGACAACAAAAATGGGTCACTCAGGATCAAGCCACTCTCGTCACACAACATGGTCGTCTGGTGAAGACTTTGCTTGGCGGCGACAACCTGATTGAAGTGAATAACCTTGCCGCCGACCCGCTGATTAAACCCGCACAAATCATTGATGGTGCAACCTGGACGCGCACGATGGGCTGGACCGAGTATAAGCAGGTACGCTACGCCACCGCACGATCAGTCTTCAAATGGAATGGTACCGATACCGTCAAAGTCGGCAGCGATGAAACCCCGGTTCGCGTGCTGGACGAAGAAGTCTCCACCGACCAGGCGCGCTGGCATAACCGCTATTGGATCGACAGCGTAGGGCAAATTCGCCAGTCGGAACAGTATCTCGGCGCGGATTATTTCCCGGTGAAAACCACTCTCATCAAGGCGGCAAAACAATGATTAAACAAACTTTTGTCGCGTTGCTTTTGAGTGTGGGAGCGTCATCGGTCTTCGCGGCAGGAACCGTCAAGGTGTTCAGCAATGGCAGCAGTGAGGCCAAAACGCTAACGGGCGCAGAGCATTTAATCGATCTGGTAGGCCAACCGCGGCTGGCAAACAGCTGGTGGCCCGGTGCGGTGATTAGCGAAGAGCTGGCAACGGCGGCAGCATTGCGGCAGCAGCAGGCGTTGCTGACACGGCTGGCAGAACTGGCTGCAGATTCCAGCGCCGACGATGCCGCCGCGATTAACGCCTTACGCCAGCAAATTCAGGCGTTGAAAGTGACGGGCAGGCAAAAAATCAATCTTGATCCTGATATCGTCCGCGTTGCCGAACGCGGTAACCCACCGTTGCAGGGCAACTACACGCTGTGGGTCGGGCCACCACCGTCCACGGTCACGCTGTTCGGGCTTATCAGCCGTCCTGGCAAGCAGCCATTCACTCCAGGTCGCGACGTGGCGAGCTATCTCTCCGGGCAGAACCTGCTTAGCGGTGCGGATCGCAGCTACGCGTGGGTGGTTTACCCGGACGGACGCACGCAAAAAGCGCCGGTGGCTTACTGGAACAAGCGTCACGTAGAGCCGATGCCCGGCAGCATTATTTATGTTGGCCTCGCGGACTCCGTCTGGAGTGAGACGCCTGATGCCCTTAACGCCGACATTCTTCAGACTCTGACGCAGCGGATACCCCAATAATGAAAAAAAGACATCTGCTTAGCTTACTGGCGCTGGGCATTAGCATGGCTTGCTACGGCGAAACATATCCTGCGCCCATTGGCCCGTCGCAGTCGGATTTCGGTGGCGTAGGATTATTACAAACGCCCACCGCACGCATGGCGCGGGAAGGGGAGTTGAGCCTGAACTATCGCGATAACGATCAGTACCGTTATTACTCAGCTTCAGTGCAACTCTTCCCGTGGCTGGAAACAACGCTGCGCTACACCGACGTGCGCACCCGGCAGTACAGCAGCGTCGAAGCGTTCTCTGGCGATCAAACGTATAAAGATAAAGCCTTCGATCTCAAACTGCGTTTGTGGGAAGAGAGTTACTGGCTGCCGCAAGTGGCGGTTGGTGCGCGGGATATCGGCGGTACGGGGCTGTTTGATGCGGAATATCTTGTTGCCAGCAAAGCCTGGGGGCCGTTCGATTTTACGCTCGGCCTGGGCTGGGGATATTTGGGCACCAGCGGTAATGTGAAAAATCCGCTCTGTTCAGCCAGTGATAAATATTGCTATCGCGATAACAGCTACAAACAGGCGGGATCTATCGACGGTAGCCAGATGTTCCACGGTCCTGCCTCACTGTTTGGCGGCGTGGAATACCAGACGCCCTGGCAACCGCTGCGCCTGAAACTGGAGTATGAAGGCAATAATTATCAGCAGGATTTTGCCGGGAAGCTGGAGCAAAAAAGTAAGTTTAACGTCGGTGCGATTTATCGCGTTACCGATTGGGCCGACGTTAACCTTAGCTATGAACGTGGCAACACCTTTATGTTTGGCGTTACGTTGCGCACCAACTTTAACGATCTGCGCCCGTCTTACAACGATAACGCCCGCCCGCAATATCAACCGCAGCCGCAGGATGCCATTTTGCAGCATTCGGTGGTGGCGAATCAGTTAACGCTGTTGAAATACAATGCTGGACTTGCCGATCCACAGATCCAGGCGAAAGGCGATACGCTGTATGTTACCGGCGAGCAGGTGAAATATCGTGATTCGCGCGAAGGGATCATCCGTGCGAATCGGATCGTGATGAACGATCTGCCGGATGGGATCAAAACGATCCGCATTACGGAAAATCGCCTTAACATGCCGCAGGTGACGACGGAAACCGATGTCGCCAGCCTGAAAAATCATCTCGCCGGAGAGCCGTTGGGCCACGAAACGACGCTGGCGCAAAAACGCGTCGAGCCAGTGGTTCCGCAGTCCACCGAGCAGGGCTGGTATATCGACAAATCACGCTTTGATTTCCATATCGATCCGGTGCTGAACCAGTCGGTCGGTGGCCCGGAAAACTTTTACATGTATCAGCTGGGCGTGATGGGAACGGCAGATTTGTGGCTGACGGACCATCTGCTGACCACCGGCAGCCTGTTTGCAAATCTTGCCAACAACTACGACAAGTTTAACTACACTAATCCTCCGCAGGACTCGCACTTACCGCGCGTGCGTACCCATGTGCGCGAGTATGTGCAGAACGATGTCTATGTGAATAACCTGCAAGCCAACTACTTCCAGCATCTGGGCAACGGCTTCTACGGTCAGGTCTACGGTGGTTATCTCGAAACCATGTTTGGCGGTGCGGGGGCAGAAGTGTTGTATCGCCCGCTGGACAGCAACTGGGCGTTTGGTCTGGATGCCAACTACGTTAAACAGCGCGACTGGCGTAGTGCAAAAGATATGATGAAATTCACCGACTACAGCGTGAAAACCGGACATCTGACCGCCTACTGGACGCCATCTTTCGCTCAGGATGTGTTAGTTAAAGCCAGCGTCGGGCAGTATCTGGCAGGGGATAAAGGCGGCACGCTGGAGATCGCCAAACGCTTTGATAGCGGCGTGGTGGTGGGTGGCTATGCCACGATCACTAATGTTTCGAAAGAGGAGTACGGCGAAGGGGACTTCACCAAAGGCGTGTATGTCTCGGTACCGTTGGATCTCTTCTCGTCTGGCCCGACACGCAGCCGTGCGGCGATTGGCTGGACGCCGCTGACGCGTGACGGTGGTCAGCAACTTGGGCGTAAGTTCCAGTTGTATGACATGACCAGCGACCGTAGCGTCAATTTCCGCTAAGTCATGGGAAAGGTGCCAGTTTTCGCACTCACTGGCACCTTCATTCTTAATGGCCTGTCGAGCCATCAGGAACGCAGTTCACTCCCGGTTTGCGATCTGGTGTGTAAAGGCGAAAACATTCTGTCTTCCTGTCCGTCGATATCGGTTGCAGGTCTGGTTGCCTGAGCGACTGGGCCATCATTGGGCTGGAGACATTGCTTTGCGGTAGGTCGGCTTTATCAGCAGTACCGAGCGGACCAGCATAAGCAGGAAGAACAGAGACTGATAACATCAAAGCAGCAAAATAAGGCTTCATTTTTACCACCTTTATCAGGTTACGTTTCATTTGTTCCAGAGGAACATTGTCGATTTTTCGCGCATTGCTGGTGGCTGGGAATCACCTGAATGGGTGATTTTTGAATTACCGGCTTTGGTGCGGTTTGTCTTGCCGGATGCGCCGCCAGGCGCGGCTTATCCGGCCTACGGGTAGGTATATCCGGCTTTGGTGGAGGCGCGCTCCAAATCCAGGTTGAACAAAACATACACAAAAAATATAGATCTCCGTCACATTTTTGCGTTATACAGGAAGCTCGCCACTGTGAAGGAGGTACTGCTATGACGTCACTCTCTCGTCCGCGCGTGGAGTTTATCTCCACCATTTTGCAGACCGTACTCAATCTTGGCCTGCTGTGCCTCGGCCTGATTTTGGTTGTCTTCCTCGGCAAAGAAACGGTGCATCTGGCTGATGTGCTGTTCGCGCCAGAACAAACCAGCAAATATGAGCTGGTAGAAGGACTGGTGGTTTACTTTCTCTATTTCGAATTTATCGCGCTGATTGTGAAGTACTTTCAGTCCGGTTTTCACTTCCCGCTACGTTACTTTGTCTATATTGGGATCACCGCCATTGTGCGCTTGATCATCGTCGATCATAAATCGCCACTGGATGTGTTGATCTACTCGGCTGCGATCCTGTTACTGGTGATCACCCTGTGGCTGTGTAATTCGAAACGGCTGAAGCGGGAGTAAAAAGTCAGCACGCCGAAATGGCGCGGCGTGCTGGACAGGAAGATTACAGCGTAGCAGTTTGTTGTGTTTTCTTCGTTTCCGGTTCCCAGAGCGCTTCCAGCTCCTCAAGGGTTTTACCTTTGGTTTCCGGGACAAATTTCCACATAAACAGTGCTGCCAGAACGCCCATACAACCGTAAATCCAGTAGGAGAAACCGTTGTGGAAATGGGCCACCAGCCAGGAGTTTTTGTCCATCATCGGGAAGGTCCAGGAGACGAAGTAGTTCGCCAGCCACTGGGCCGCCACCGCGATTGCCAGCGCTTTACCACGAATAGCATTCGGGAAGATTTCCGACAGCAGTACCCAGCATACCGGACCCCAGGACATGGCAAAGGCGGCAACATAGAACAGCATCGACAGTAGCGCCACAATACCCGGTGCCTGAGTGTAAAACGCGGTACCGAGGCTAAACATACCGATTGCCATTCCGAGTGCGCCGATAATTTGCAGTGGCTTACGACCAAATTTATCCACCGTCATAATTGCCAGAACGGTGAAGGTGAGGTTGATAACTCCGACAATAATGGTCTGCAACAGCGCGATATCCGTGCTGGCCCCCAGCGTTTTGAACACTTCCGGCGCGTAGTACAGCACCACATTGATGCCGACAAATTGCTGGAAGATGGAGAGCATTACGCCGATTACAATCACGCCCACGCCAAACATCAGCAGACGACCACCGGTTTTGCGGCCATGATCCAGGGAGTGTTTAATTTCCTGTACTGCCTGAGTTGCAAGCGTGTTGCCCATAATTTTGCGCAGGATACCTTCCGCCTGTTCTTGCTTGCCGCGCGACATCAGCCAGCGAGGACTTTCTGGCACGGTATACAGCAGCATTAAGAACAGCAGTGCAGGGATACATTCCGAGGCAAACATATAACGCCAGCCGTCAGTATTCAGCCAGCTGGCATCACCGGAACGGGCAATAAAATAGTTTACGCAGTAAACTAAAAGTTGCCCGAAAATAATCGCAAACTGGTTAAAAGAGACCAGTTTCCCGCGAATATGAGCTGGAGCCAGTTCCGCAATATACATTGGCGAGAGCATTGAGGCTAAACCAACGCCAATACCGCCAATAATGCGATAAATAACAAATTCCGGGACATAACCTGCCAGATAAACAGGCACTGTGTTGTCCGGGTTTATAGAGGTAAAACCAAGTTCTGGCCAGGCAGAACCTACACCAGAAATAAAAAACAGGACAGCAGCAATCTTAAGTGAATCACGACGACCGAAGCGGTTACTGCAATAACCACCGAGGGCACCGCCGATGATGCAACCAATCAGAGCGCTGGCCACGCAAAACCCTAACAGGGAGTTGGCAGCGGATTCACTTAAGTTTTGTGGAGCAACAAAGACGGTATTGAGTGACTCAACAGTACCGGAAATAACGGCGGTGTCGTAGCCAAATAATAAACCACCTAATGTAGCGACTAAGGTAATCGAAAATATATAACTGGAATTATACTGGGTATTCATTCAGACCTGCCTTAGACCATTCTGATCTTTTATCAGTGCATTGATGTTGGAATTGTCAGGCAGTTAAGGCAATTATCATTTTTTACAATGCGTTTACGTAATGTCTTTTCTGTGATCTTAATTGTGATAATTATCCAAAATTGATAAAAACAATACTATTGCCGTGACTCAGAGCACGAAAGAGAATTATCGTAAGTGGGAAAACAAATAACGTAAAAATAATAAGCTCTATGATGGAAATATTAACCGGCGAACGATTCAGATTGCAGACGAAAGAAAAAAAGGCGCTCCGTGGAGCGCCGAATAACAGTCACAAGTTGGGATAACGTAAGTTGAGGGTGCAGCGGCATAACATTGGCAGAACAACATCTTTAACCTTTCACACCACCTGCCGTCAGGCCGTTGACCAGCCAGCGTTGAGCCAGCAAGAAGACGATGGTGATCGGTAATGCAGACATCACGGCAGCGGCGGCAAAGTCACCCCACAGGTAGTTTTGCGGGTTGAGGTATTGCTGCATCCCCACGGCCAGGGTGTAGCTGTTTACGTCACGCAGTAACAGCGACGCGACCGGAACTTCAGTAATGGCAGCGATAAACGACAGGATGAATACCACCGCCAGAATCGGTACTGACAGCGGCAACAGGACAAGGCGGAAGGCCTGCCACGGTGTCGCACCATCCAGCGCAGCAGCTTCTTCCAGCGAACTGTCGATGGTTTCGAAATAGCCTTTGATGGTCCAGACATGCAGCGCAATCCCACCCAGATACGCGAAAATTACGCCGCCGTGAGTATTCAGGCCAATGAATGGAATGTACTCACCCAGACGATCAAACAACGCATACAACGCGACCAGTGAAAGTACTGCCGGGAACATCTGGAAAATCAGCATTCCTTTCAGCAGCGTCGCTTTGCCTGGAAAGCGCATACGGGCGAAAGCGTAGGCGCAGGTGGTGGAGAGCGCCACAATGCCAATCGCGGAAATCCCGGCGACCTTTACCGAGTTCCACAGCCACAGCAGTACCGGGAATGGCGGTGGCGTAATGCGACCATCAGCCTGTTCAACGCTAAAACCTAACGCCAGTTTCCAGTGATCCCAGGAGATTTGCTCCGGGATCAGGCTGCCGGTCGCAAAGTTTCCCTGACGCAGCGAGATAGCGACGACCATCAGCAGCGGGAACATAATCGCTGCGATAAAAAGTAGCAGTAGCAGGTGAGTAATAAATAAACGAGCTTTTTGCGATTTCGGTTGGACCATTGCCATTTTTGTTATCTCCCTTAATCAAACTTCATTCGCGTGGCTTTCAGGTTCACTATCGCCAGCGCACCCACCAGCAGGAAGATCAGCGTGGCAATTGCTGCCGCCAGACCGAAGTCCTGACCCCCGCCGCCTTCAAAAGCGATGCGGTAGGTGTAGTTAACAAGCAGGTCGGTATAACCGGCTGGCGTGGTCGTGCCAAGACGATCCGGGCCGCCGTTGGTTAACAGTTGAATCAGCACGAAGTTGTTAAAGTTAAAGGCGAAGCTGGCGATCATCAGCGGCGTCAGCGGTTTAATCAGCAGCGGCAGCGTAATCTTAAAGAAGTTCTGGAACGGACCTGCGCCATCCATTGCTGAGGCTTCATACAAATCGTCCGGAATCGCTTTCAGCAAGCCCATGCAGAGGATCATCATGTACGGATAACCCAGCCAGGTATTGACGATAATTAGCATCGTGCGGGCGGTGGTCGGATCGCTGAACCAGGCGGGCTTCACGCCAAACAGCGCGCTCAACATCATGTTGATTTCACCGAAGCTCTGGTTAAACAACCCTTTGAAAATCAAGATTGAAATGAACGATGGCACCGCGTAGGGCAGAATCAGCAGGACGCGATAGACCGCTTTGCCGCGCAACGCTTCCCACTGCACCAGACACGCCAGAACCATGCCGACCGCCACCGTTAAAAAGACAGTGATCAGCGAGAACACCACGGTCCAGACGAAAATGGCGAGGAACGGTTTCTGAATGCCTTCGTCGGTAAAGACGCGGGTAAAGTTTTTCCAGCCGGTGGTCACGGTGTAACCGGGGCTTAGCTTTTCATCACCCCAGTTGCCGTCGGCGGTAATGGACTGGTAAAAGCCAATTTGGTTATTCGGACGATATTTCACGCCGCTCTGATTATTCGTCAACGTGCCGTCACCGTCGAGTGTGTAGAGCGGCTGCGTGCCAGAAAACTGGCGCAGGGAGCTCATCATCACTTTGTTGCCATCCGGCAGAATGGCGGTAATGTCACTCAGCGCCTGACGATTCTGGGTAATCACGCGCAGATTCGCGCGTTCGCCTTCGGGCTGGGCGGTCGTTTCTTTCAGTTGCAGCTTTTGCTCGCCGCCAAATTTAAAAGCGTCGGAGAGGTAATTTTTGCCGGTTTCGCCGTCGCTGAGCGCCAGTTGCCACTCATCGCCCGCCGGGTAAAGACCAAAGTTATAGGTTTTGCCTGCTTGCCAGGAGCGATCTAACAACACTTCCTGCGCACGTTCAAAAGTCAGCTGGTTAGTGCTGCTGTAGTTGGTGAAGGCAATGGCGATGGTGCAGACCAGAGGGAAGAGGACGAATAATCCCATTCCAGCCATTCCCGGGTAAACATAGCGCCAGGCGTAGGCTTTACGATTGGCGAAAATATACAGCCCCGCTGAACTCAATATCAGCGTGGTAATGGCGAACAGGTATTCCCCTTGTGCGTACATTAAAACAACAAGGTAACCCACCAGCAGGCCGAGCAGACCTAGCACTGACCATTTCAGCGCGTCGCTTTGCCACCAATGTTTCTTTTTAATGACATCCATGGGGTTCTTCCTCATTCCAGGACGGATAAGGCTTTCACGCCTTATCCGACAACAACTGCCTGATGCGACGCTGACGCGTCTTATCAGGCCTACATACGTTTCGGTTTTGTAGGCCGGACAAGGCGTTCACGCCGCATCCGGCATTTCACAGCATTACTTGGTGATACGAGTCTGCGCGTCTTTCAGGGCTTCATCGACAGTCTGACGACCGCTGGCGGCGTTGATCACCGCAGTACGCACGGCATACCAGAAAGCGGACATCTGCGGGATGTTCGGCATGATTTCACCTTTCTGGGCGTTTTCCATGGTGGCGGCAATACGTGGATCTTTCGCCAACTCTTCCTCGTAAGACTTCAGCGCTACGGCACCCAGCGGTTTGTCTTTATTAACCGCTTCCAGACCTTCATCAGTCAGCAGATAGTTTTCGAGGAACTCTTTCGCCAGCTCTTTGTTCGGACTGGCGGCGTTAATACCTGCGCTCAGCACGCCAACGAACGGTTTGGATGGTTGACCCTTGAAGGTCGGCAGTACCGTTACACCATAATTCACTTTGCTGGTGTCGATGTTGGACCATGCCCACGGGCCGTTGATGGTCATCGCTGTTTCGCCTTTATTAAAGGCAGCTTCTGCGATGGAGTAATCGGTGTCTGCATTCATGTGTTTGTTTTTAATCAGGTCAACCAGGAAGGTCAGACCCGCTTTCGCGCCAGCGTTATCCACGCCCACGTCTTTAATGTCGTACTTGCCGTTTTCATACTTGAACGCATAACCCCCGTCAGCAGCAATCAGCGGCCAGGTGAAGTACGGTTCTTGCAGGTTGAACATCAGCGCGCTCTTACCTTTCGCTTTCAGTTCTTTATCCAGCGCCGGGATCTCTTCCCAGGTTTTTGGCGGGTTCGGCAGCAGATCTTTGTTATAAATCAGCGATAACGCTTCAACAGCGATCGGGTAAGCAATCAGCTTGCCGTTGTAACGTACGGCATCCCAGGTAAACGGATACAGCTTGTCCTGGAACGCTTTGTCCGGGGTGATTTCAGCCAACAGGCCAGATTGAGCGTAGCCACCAAAGCGGTCGTGTGCCCAGAAGATAATGTCAGGGCCATCGCCAGTTGCCGCAACCTGTGGGAATTTCTCTTCCAGTTTATCCGGATGCTCAACGGTGACTTTAATTCCGGTATCTTTCTCGAATTTCTTACCGACTTCAGCGAGACCGTTATAGCCTTTATCGCCGTTAATCCAGATTACCAGTTTACCTTCTTCGATTTTGGCGAGAGCCGAGGCGGAAAACATCATCGTCGTTAATGCGGATAATGCGAGGATGCGTGCACCTGTTTTTATTTTCATAATCTATGGTCCTTGTTGGTGAAGTGCTCGTGAAAACACCTAAACGGACTCTAGTTTCTTTATACGGCAACCTCTTTCCATCCTCCTTGCCCCTACGCCCCACCGTCGCTTTGTGTGATCTCTGTTACAGAATTGGCGGTAATGTGGAGATGCGCACATAAAATCGCCACGATTTTTGCAAGCAACATCACGAAATTCCTTACATGACCTCGGTTTAGTTCACAGAAGCCGTATTCTCATCCTCCCGCCTCCTCCCCCATAAAAAAGCCAGGGGGTGGAGGATTTAAGCCATCTCCTGATGACGCATAGTCAGCCCATCATGAATGTTGCTGTCGATGACAGGTTGTTACAAAGGGAGAAGGGCATGGCGAGCGTACAGCTGCAAAATGTAACGAAAGCCTGGGGCGAGGTCGTGGTATCGAAAGATATCAATCTCGATATCCATGAAGGTGAATTCGTGGTGTTTGTCGGACCGTCTGGCTGCGGTAAATCGACTTTACTGCGCATGATTGCCGGGCTTGAGACGATCACCAGCGGCGACCTGTTCATCGGTGAGAAACGGATGAATGACACTCCGCCAGCAGAACGCGGCGTTGGTATGGTGTTTCAGTCTTACGCGCTCTATCCCCACCTGTCAGTAGCAGAAAACATGTCATTTGGCCTGAAACTGGCTGGCGCAAAAAAAGAGGTGATTAACCAACGCGTTAACCAGGTGGCGGAAGTGCTACAACTGGCGCATTTGCTGGATCGCAAACCGAAAGCGCTCTCCGGTGGTCAGCGTCAGCGTGTGGCGATTGGCCGTACGCTGGTGGCCGAGCCAAGCGTATTTTTGCTCGATGAACCGCTCTCCAACCTCGATGCTGCACTGCGTGTGCAAATGCGTATCGAAATCTCCCGTCTGCATAAACGCCTGGGCCGCACAATGATTTACGTCACCCACGATCAGGTCGAAGCGATGACGCTGGCCGACAAAATCGTGGTGCTGGACGCCGGTCGCGTGGCGCAGGTTGGGAAACCGCTGGAGCTGTACCACTATCCGGCAGACCGTTTTGTCGCCGGATTTATCGGTTCGCCAAAGATGAACTTCCTGCCGGTAAAAGTGACCGCCACCGCAATCGATCAAGTGCAGGTGGAGCTGCCGATGCCAAATCGTCAGCAAGTCTGGCTGCCAGTTGAAAGCCGTGATGTCCAGGTTGGAGCCAATATGTCGCTGGGTATTCGCCCGGAACATCTACTGCCGAGTGATATCGCTGACGTCATCCTTGAGGGTGAAGTTCAGGTCGTCGAGCAACTCGGCAACGAAACTCAAATCCATATCCAGATCCCTTCCATTCGTCAAAACCTGGTGTACCGCCAGAACGACGTGGTGTTGGTAGAAGAAGGTGCCACATTCGCTATCGGCCTGCCGCCAGAGCGTTGCCATCTGTTCCGTGAGGATGGCACTGCATGTCGTCGACTGCATAAGGAGCCGGGCGTTTAAGCACCCCACAAAACACACAAAGCCTGTCACAGGTGATGTGAAAAAAGAAAAGCAATGACTCAGGAGATAGAATGATGATTACTCTGCGCAAACTTCCTCTGGCGGTTGCCGTCGCAGCGGGCGTAATGTCTGCTCAGGCAATGGCTGTTGATTTCCACGGCTATGCACGTTCCGGTATTGGTTGGACAGGTAGCGGCGGTGAACAACAGTGTTTCCAGACTACCGGTGCTCAAAGTAAATACCGTCTTGGCAACGAATGTGAAACTTATGCTGAATTAAAATTGGGTCAGGAAGTGTGGAAAGAGGGCGATAAGAGCTTCTATTTCGACACTAACGTGGCCTATTCCGTCGCACAACAGAATGACTGGGAAGCTACCGATCCGGCCTTCCGTGAAGCAAACGTGCAGGGTAAAAACCTGATCGAATGGCTGCCAGGCTCCACCATCTGGGCAGGTAAGCGCTTCTACCAACGTCATGACGTTCATATGATCGACTTCTACTACTGGGATATTTCTGGTCCTGGTGCCGGTCTGGAAAACATCGATGTTGGCTTCGGTAAACTCTCTCTGGCAGCAACCCGCTCCTCTGAAGCTGGTGGTTCTTCCTCTTTTGCCAGCAACAATATTTATGACTATACCAACGAAACCGCGAACGACGTTTTCGATGTGCGTTTAGCGCAGATGGAAATCAACCCGGGCGGCACATTAGAACTGGGTGTCGACTACGGTCGTGCCAACCTGCGTGATAACTATCGTCTGGTTGATGGCGCATCGAAAGACGGCTGGTTATTCACTGCTGAACATACTCAGAGTGTCCTGAAGGGCTTTAACAAGTTTGTTGTTCAGTACGCTACTGACTCGATGACCTCGCAGGGTAAAGGTCTGTCGCAGGGTTCTGGCGTCGCGTTTGATAACGAAAAATTTGCCTACAATATCAACAACAACGGTCACATGCTGCGTATCCTCGACCACGGTGCGATCTCCATGGGCGACAACTGGGACATGATGTACGTGGGTATGTACCAGGATATCAACTGGGATAACGACAACGGCACCAAGTGGTGGACCGTTGGTATTCGCCCGATGTACAAGTGGACGCCAATCATGAGCACCGTGATGGAAATCGGCTACGACAACGTCGAATCCCAGCGCACCGGCGACAAGAACAATCAGTACAAAATTACCCTCGCACAACAATGGCAGGCTGGCGACAGCATCTGGTCACGCCCGGCTATTCGTGTCTTCGCAACCTACGCCAAGTGGGATGAGAAATGGGGTTATGACTACAACGGCGATAGCAAGGTTAACCCGAACTACGGCAAAGCCGTTCCTGCTGATTTCAACGGCGGCAGCTTCGGTCGTGGCGACAGCGACGAGTGGACCTTCGGTGCCCAGATGGAAATCTGGTGGTAATAGCAAAACCTGGGCCGGATAAGGCGTTTACGCCGCATTCGGCAACCAACGCCTGATGCGACGCTTGCGCGTCTTATCAGGCCTACAACGGCTGTCAAATGTAGGCCGGATAAGGCGTTTACGCCGCATCCGGCATAAAAACAGGTTGTCATTATCTGAAAGGGGCGAAAGCCCCTCTGATTATCGGGTTTAGCGCGCTATTGCCTGGCTACCGCTGAGCTCCAGATTTTGAGGTGAAAACAATGAAAATGAATAAAAGTCTCATCGCCCTCTGTTTATCAGCAGGGTTACTGGCAAGCGCGCCTGGAATCAGCCTTGCCGATGTTAACTACGTACCGCAAAACACCAGCGACGCGCCAGCCATTCCATCTGCTGCGCTGCAACAACTCACCTGGACACCGGTCGATCAATCTAAAACCCAGACCACCCAACTGGCGACCGGCGGCCAACAACTGAACGTTCCCGGCATCAGTGGTCCGGTTGCTGCGTACAGCGTCCCGGCAAACATTGGCGAACTGACCCTGACGCTGACCAGCGAAGTGAACAAACAAACCAGCGTTTTTGCGCCGAACGTGCTGATTCTTGATCAGAACATGACCCCATCAGCCTTCTTCCCCAGCAGTTATTTCACCTACCAGGAACCAGGCGTGATGAGTGCAGATCGGCTGGAAGGCGTTATGCGCCTGACACCGGCGTTGGGGCAGCAAAAACTTTATGTTCTGGTCTTTACCACGGAAAAAGATCTCCAGCAGACGACCCAACTGCTCGACCCGGCTAAAGCCTATGCCAAGGGCGTCGGTAACTCGATCCCGGATATCCCCGATCCGGTTGCTCGTCATACCACCGATGGCTTACTGAAACTGAAAGTGAAAACGAACTCCAGCTCCAGCGTGTTGGTAGGACCTTTATTTGGTTCTTCCGCTCCAGCTCCGGTTACGGTAGGTAACACGGCGGCACCAGCTGTGGCTGCACCCGCTCCGGCACCGGTGAAGAAAAGCGAGCCGATGCTCAACGACACGGAAAGTTATTTTAATACCGCGATCAAAAACGCTGTCGCGAAAGGTGATGTTGATAAGGCGTTAAAACTGCTTGATGAAGCTGAACGCCTGGGATCGACATCTGCCCGTTCCACCTTTATCAGCAGTGTAAAAGGCAAGGGGTAATTACGCCCCACAGTGCTGATTTTGCAACAACTGGTGCGTCTCCTGGCGCACCTTTTTTTATGCTTCCTTCCTGGGATATGAGCGATTTTTTATAGTAACTCACTTCTTCTTCACTAAGAATATCCATTATCTCAATGCCTTATCAGAGATTCTTTTCCTTTCGCCGGTAGTGTCTGGACATTCAGGCTACTTTTCCAGGTTATTTTATTTCTGTTATGCAGAGGTTTTATGATAAGTCATATCCTAAATTCTGGCGGCAATAACTCTTTGATGAAACATGATGTGGTGCAAGGAAATAATATAGTAGATCTTGATTTACTACGTAATTTAAATGGGGTGCCAGGTTTAAACATAGATAACTTTATTTATATCAGCAATATTTTTTCAAATATAAAACAACGGAACGAAAAAATCATGCAATAAATATGTTTCGTGAAGTCTCAATCAGTAATGATACTATAAGTGTAAAATTCTACAGAAATGAAAAAAATTGAATGCGCTTGCAATTTTCTGATGGATAAAGATGCGCAGGGGTATATCGACCTGTCTGATTTGGATTTAACAAGTTGTCATTTTAAAGGTGACGTTATATCGAAGGTGTCTTTTTTATCATCAAATCTACAACATGTAACATTCGAATGTAAAGAAATTGGGGATTGCAATTTTACTACTGCAATAGTTGATAATGTCATATTTAGATGTCGACGTTTACACAATGTGATTTTTATCAAAGCGAGTGGTGAATGTGTCGATTTCAGCAAAAATATTCTTGATACAGTTGACTTCTCGCAGAGTCAACTTGGTCATAGTAATTTTCGCGAATGTCAGATTAGAAATTCAAACTTCGATAATTGTTATCTTTACGCTTCGCACTTCACCAGAGCAGAGTTTCTGTCTGCCAAAGAAATATCATTTATTAAATCGAATTTGACAGCTGTTATGTTTGATTATGTGCGAATGTCGACAGGGAATTTTAAAGATTGCATTACAGAACAATTGGAATTAACTATTGATTATTCAGATATATTTTGGAATGAAGATCTCGATGGTTATATCAATAACATTATAAAAATGATTGATACATTGCCAGATAATGCAATGATATTGAAATCCGTTCTGGCCGTAAAACTGGTGATGCAATTAAAAATACTTAATATTGTTAATAAAAACTTTATTGAGAATATGAAGAAAATATTTAGCCATTGTCCTTATATAAAAGATCCCATTATACGCAGTTATATCCATTCTGATGAAGATAACAAGTTCGATGATTTTATGCGTCAACATCGATTCAGTGAGGTGAATTTCGATACCCAACAGATGATCGATTTTATTAACAGATTTAATACGAATAAATGGCTAATTGATAAAAATAACAATTTTTTTATCCAACTTATCGATCAGGCCTTACGATCAACGGATGATATGATCAAAGCAAATGTTTGGCATCTTTATAAAGAGTGGATTCGTAGTGATGATGTTTCACCTATATTTATAGAAACTGAAGATAATTTAAGAACCTTTAACACGAATGAATTAACACGAAACGATAATATCTTTATCCTGTTCTCCTCAGTCGATGATGGGCCAGTTATGGTGGTAAGCTCCCAGCGCTTACATGATATGTTGAATCCTACAAAAGATACCAATTGGAATTCCACGTATATCTACAAATCCAGACATGAGATGTTGCCTGTTAATCTTACTCAGGAAACACTTTTTAGCTCCAAATCTCATGGTAAATATGCGCTTTTCCCAATTTTTACTGCGAGTTGGCGAGCTCATCGTATAATGAATAAGGGTGTTTAAGTAAAGGAAAACATCACCGTTCCTGGCATCCTGGACGGTGATGCCCCTACGGTTGCCCTCGCCAGCACGGGCATCGGTAAAGCGTAAGGTTCAACATCGTTTTACCACTTCATGCGATTGTTGCGTTTTTGTTGCGTATTAGATCACTTAATTTGCTTTACATCTCCCGTAAACACTTTTCTGCGATACAATGCCTTTACGTTATGTAACGGAGAGTTCGGCATGTCACACCCCGCGTTAACGCAACTGCGTGCGCTGCGCTATTTTAAAGAGATCCCTGCCCTGGATCCGCAACTGCTCGACTGGCTGTTGCTGGAGGATTCCATGACAAAACGTTTTGAACAGCAGGGAAAAACGGTAAGCGTGACGATGATCCGCGAAGGGTTTGTCGAGCAGAATGAAATCCCCGAAGAACTGCCGCTGCTGCCGAAAGAGTCTCGTTACTGGTTACGTGAAATTTTGTTATGTGCCGATGGTGAACCGTGGCTTGCCGGTCGTACCGTCGTTCCTGTGTCAACGTTAAGCGGGCCGGAGCTGGCGTTACAAAAATTGGGTAAAACGCCGTTAGGACGCTATCTGTTCACATCATCGACATTAACCCGGGACTTTATTGAGATAGGCCGTGATGCCGGGCTGTGGGGGCGACGTTCCCGCCTGCGATTAAGCGGTAAACCGCTGTTGCTAACAGAACTGTTTTTACCGGCGTCACCGTTGTACTAAGAGGAAAAAAATATGGAGTGGAGTCTGACGCAGAATAAGCTGCTGGCGTTTCATCGCTTAATGCGTACGGATAAGCCAATTGGCGCGTTACTGCTGCTCTGGCCAACATTATGGGCGTTGTGGGTGGCGACACCGGGCGTTCCCCAGCTCTGGATCCTGGCGGTGTTTGTCGCGGGTGTCTGGCTGATGCGCGCTGCCGGATGTGTGGTGAATGATTATGCTGACCGCAAGTTTGATGGTCATGTTAAGCGCACGGCGAACCGACCACTTCCCAGCGGCGCGGTAACAGAGAAAGAGGCGCGCGCGCTGTTTGTCGTGCTGGTACTGATTTCGTTTTTACTGGTGCTGACGCTGAATACGATGACCATTCTGTTGTCGATTGCCGCGCTAGCGCTGGCGTGGGTGTACCCGTTTATGAAGCGGTATACCCATCTACCGCAAGTGGTGCTGGGCGCGGCGTTTGGCTGGTCGATTCCAATGGCTTTTGCCGCTGTGAGTGAGTCGGTGCCATTGAGTTGCTGGTTAATGTTCCTCGCCAATATTCTCTGGGCGGTGGCTTACGACACGCAGTATGCGATGGTTGACCGCGATGATGATGTGAAGATTGGCATTAAATCCACGGCAATCCTGTTCGGCCAATACGATAAATTGATTATTGGTATTTTGCAGATTGGCGTACTGGCACTGATGGCGATCATCGGTGAGTTAAATGGCTTAGGCTGGGGATATTACTGGTCAATTCTGGTGGCTGGCGCGCTGTTTGTTTATCAACAAAAACTGATTGCCAACCGCGAGCGTGAAGCCTGCTTTAAAGCATTTATGAATAATAACTATGTTGGTCTGGTACTATTTTTAGGGCTGGCAATGAGTTACTGGCATTTCTGATGATGTAAAAAAGCCGGATGATCATCCGGCTTTCTTCTGGGTTGCCTGATGCGCGGCGCTTCTCAGGCCTACACAACACATCGCAATTTATTGAATTTGCAGATTATGGAAGGCCGGATAAGGCGTTTTCGCCGCATCCGGCAATTCTCTCTGATTACCCTTCGCCCTGCGTCGCACTCTCAATCGTCAAACGCACGTCTGATGTAATCAACTCCGCCAGCAACTGATAAACCTTCATCGTTTCTGCCGGTTCGGCATCGCCGCTATCGCTGATATACCCTTCATCACGCAGTGTCAGCACCAGAGAACTGAACACCGCCTTGTCGAAGAACTCCGGCGCGTTGATGCCGTGCAGCACGGAGAGACGTTGCGCGACGGTGCGGCTCTCTTTCTCCAGCGTACCGCGGTTGATCGACGGGTTGGCACTCAACAACCAGAAGGTGATGGCATAACGTTGCAGCGTTTCGCGCGCGCCTGCGGCCAGCAGCTGTAGCGTGCGAGAATGCGCCGGGTTGATATGCAACTCATCATCTTGCAGGGTAATCAGTCCCTGACGTTGCATCTCATTTGCCAGCGCATCAATAACGTCCGGCAACTCGTCGCGATCCCAGCGCAGGAACAGCTCCGCTTTCAGCATTGGGTAAAGCACATTGACGTGCTCCATCAATACGTCGCGGGAGATGTGGCGATGCTGGGTGACGATTGCCGCCATCAGCGAAGGCAGCACCAACATATGCGCAATGTTGTTGCGATAGTAGGTCATCAGCACCGCTTGCTCGCGCGGCAGAATGATGATGTCGCCGATTGTGTCTTTCTCGACTTCAAACTTGTTCATTTGCAGCGCGTGATCGATAAGCTCGCTGGCGCTGGCTGAAGGAACGGTAGAGTCCGTGGAGTAAGGTACGTTGCGCATCAGATCCAGGTAGCAGTTGAGTTGCTCGGTTAACTGCTCGCGGGTGAGTGAGCGCTGACGTGACGCCAGAAGCGCAGTACAGCACAGGTTCATGGCGTTTGCCGCGCCTGCGTTGTTAATGCGTACCATCAGATCGGCAGCAATATTATTGACCGTCGGCGTTAACCATGCCGGACGCACCGCTTCGATGGGATCGATAGATTCACGCCAGTCTGGTACGTGCTGGTTAAGGTAGGTCATCAACGGCATTGGTTCACCGAAGTTGACGTAACCCTGACCGAGATTACGCAGCTTGCTTAAACCGCGCAGCATCTGCGGCAGGCTCTCTTTCTCTTTCGTCGCGCCGCGCAGTTCTTTGGCGTAAGTACCCACTTCCATGACGTGCTCATAACCGATGTAGATCGGAATCAGCGTAATCGGACGCGTGCCGCCACGCAGCATCGCCTGAATGGTCATCGACAGCGTACCGGTTTTCGGATCCAGCAAACGCCCCGTGCGGGAACGACCGCCTTCCACGAAGTACTCGACGGAATAACCACGGCTGAACAGTTCGCCGAGATACTCACGGAAAACGGTGGAATAAAGTTTATTGCCTTTAAAAGTACGGCGAATAAAGAACGCCCCCAGACGGCGGAAAATCGGCCCGGCCGGCCAGAAGTTCAGGTTGATCCCAGCGGCGATATGCGGCGGCACCAGCCCCTGGTGATACAGCACGTAAGAAAGCAGCAGGTAGTCCATGTGGCTGCGGTGGCAAGGCACATATACCAGCTCATGACCGTCGTGGGCCAGCTGGCGAACGCGCTCGGCGTTATGGACGTTGATGCCCTGGTAAAGGCGGTTCCAGGTGAAGCCCAGAATACGGTCAGTCAGGCGAATCATCTCGTAAGAGAAATTCGCCGCAATCTCTTCCATCAGCGCAATCGCGTTCTGCTGCGCTTTTTCATGGGAGATTTTTTTGCTGCGCGCTTCATCTTCTACCGCTTTGGCAATGGCGCGGGAGGCGAGCAGCTTATTAAACAGATCCTGACGAGCAGGCAGACGTGGGCCCACAGCAGCCAGACGTTGACGGGCAAAGTGCATACGCGCCACGCGCGCCAGTTTCTGTGCGATAGTTTTATCCGTGCCGTGTTCATCCGCCATACGGCGCAGCGAAACTGACGGCGAGAAACGCACAAAACTGTCGCGACCGAGCCACAGTACGGCGAAAAATTTCTGTACGCCGTTAAGCATACGCAGCGGCGGGTTTACTTCGCCTTTTTCACGCCCCGGCGCGCGACCAAACATCACCGATACTGGCACCATCTGCACATCCAGATTTGGGTTGCTACGGTGCAAATCGAGATAGTCGTGGAACAGCTTAATAGACTCTTCTTTCGGCGTGTAATAGGTGAATACACGCGGCCCGCCGTGAATGAACACATAGCGCGGCAGTAGCGTGCCGTCGATTTCCAGCGGCTCTAACGGGTCAGGCAAGTCATGAGCCAGACACTGGGCGCGTAACGTCAGCAAATCTGCTTTCGAGTTGTACGGTAAAACGTACATAATTGGACGAGAGGTATCCAGCCCCAGTTCCGGGGCAGGATCTGCCGGAATAGACTTGCTTTTTACCAGGATGCTTAATGGTAAATTCAGTAATTTGTAGTAAATTCGTGGCCAGCCGGACATAAACGATGTAAAGCCTCTGGTTAATAATGCAAATGCGCGGCAAGGATAGCAGAAAGTCATGGGAAATTCTGTGGTATCCGCTCATGTTTCGCGCGGCGTTACGCAAACCCGAATCATCGGATTTAACGGTACACTGATATTGACGCTCATAATGTAAAAAGGTTCTTTCAATGGCCAATAATACCACTGGATTCACCCGAATTATCAAAGCTGCTGGCTATTCCTGGAAAGGTTTACGCGCTGCATGGATCAACGAAGCGGCATTCCGTCAGGAAGGCGTAGCGGTATTGTTGGCGGTGGTCATCGCCTGCTGGCTGGATGTGGACGCAATTACCCGCGTGCTGCTTATCAGCTCTGTGATGCTGGTGATGATTGTGGAAATCCTCAATAGCGCCATCGAAGCAGTGGTTGACCGAATTGGCTCTGAATACCATGAGCTTTCCGGACGCGCTAAAGATATGGGATCCGCCGCGGTGCTGATTGCGATTATCGTCGCCGTGATAACCTGGTGCATCCTGTTATGGTCGCATTTTGGATAACCCTTCCAGATTTCGATAAATCTCTGGTTTATTGTGCAGTTTATGGTTCCAAAATCGCCTTTTGCTGTATATACTCACAGCATAACTGTATATACACCCAGGGGGCGGAATGAAAGCGTTAACGGCCAGGCAACAAGAGGTGTTTGATCTCATCCGTGATCACATCAGCCAGACAGGTATGCCGCCGACGCGTGCGGAAATCGCGCAGCGTTTGGGGTTCCGTTCCCCAAACGCGGCTGAAGAACATCTGAAGGCGCTGGCACGCAAAGGCGTTATTGAAATTGTTTCCGGCGCATCACGCGGGATTCGTCTGTTGCAGGAAGAGGAAGAAGGGTTGCCGCTGGTAGGTCGTGTGGCTGCCGGTGAACCGCTTCTGGCGCAACAGCATATTGAAGGTCATTATCAGGTCGATCCTTCCTTGTTCAAGCCGAATGCTGATTTCCTGCTGCGCGTCAGCGGGATGTCGATGAAAGATATCGGCATTATGGATGGTGACTTGCTGGCAGTGCATAAAACTCAGGATGTACGTAACGGTCAGGTCGTTGTCGCACGTATTGATGACGAAGTTACCGTTAAGCGCCTGAAAAAACAGGGCAATAAAGTCGAACTGTTGCCAGAAAATAGCGAGTTTAAACCAATTGTCGTTGACCTTCGTCAGCAGAGCTTCACCATTGAAGGGCTGGCGGTTGGGGTTATTCGCAACGGCGACTGGCTGTAACATATCTCTGAGACCGCGATGCCGCCAGGCGTCGCGGTTTGTTTTTCATCTCTCTTCATCAGGCTTGTCTGCATGGCATTCCTCACTTCATCTGATAAAGCACTCTGGCATCTCGCCTTACCCATGATTTTCTCCAATATCACCGTTCCGTTGCTGGGACTGGTCGATACGGCGGTAATTGGTCATCTTGATAGCCCGGTTTATTTGGGCGGCGTGGCGGTTGGTGCAACGGCGACCAGCTTTCTCTTTATGCTGTTGCTGTTTTTACGCATGAGCACCACCGGGCTGACTGCGCAGGCTTATGGTGCCAAAAATCCTCAGGCATTAGCCCGTGCGCTGGTGCAACCGTTGCTGTTGGCGTTGGGGGCTGGGGCGTTAATTGCGCTGCTGCGTACACCGATTATCGATCTGGCTCTGCATATTGTTGGCGGTAGTGAAGCAGTCCTGGAACAGGCGCGGCGCTTTCTTGAAATCCGCTGGTTAAGCGCACCGGCGTCGCTGGCGAATCTGGTATTACTCGGTTGGTTACTCGGCGTGCAATATGCCCGTGCGCCAGTAATTTTGTTAGTGGTCGGCAATATCCTCAACATTGTGCTGGATGTCTGGCTAGTGATGGGGCTGCATATGAACGTGCAGGGCGCGGCGCTGGCGACGGTTATTGCGGAATATGCAACATTGCTGATTGGTCTGCTAATGGTGCGTAAAATCCTCAAACTACGCGGAATTTCCGGCGAAATGCTGAAAACTGCCTGGCGAGGAAACTTCCGTCGCTTGCTGGCGCTTAACCGCGATATCATGCTGCGTTCGCTGTTGTTGCAACTCTGTTTCGGCGCGATCACCGTACTTGGTGCGCGACTGGGGAGTGACATTATCGCTGTTAACGCGGTTCTGATGACGCTACTCACCTTTACCGCCTATGCGCTTGATGGTTTTGCCTACGCGGTTGAAGCGCACTCCGGTCAGGCATACGGTGCGCGCGACGGTAGCCAGTTGCTGGATGTATGGCGGGCAGCGTGCCGCCAGTCGGGGATTGTAGCGTTACTGTTTTCGGTGGTTTATTTGCTGGCAGGGGAACACATCATTGCGTTGCTGACGTCGTTAACCCAGATTCAGCAGCTGGCTGACCGCTATCTTATCTGGCAGGTGATTTTGCCGTTGGTTGGCGTCTGGTGTTATCTGCTGGACGGCATGTTTATAGGCGCAACGCGTGCCGCCGAAATGCGTAACAGTATGGCGGTGGCCGCCGCAGGTTTTGCGCTGACGCTCCTTACGCTGCCGTGGCTGGGTAATCATGGTTTGTGGCTGGCATTAACCGTCTTTCTGGCGTTGCGCGGGCTTTCTCTGGCGGCTATCTGGCGGCGTCACTGGCGTAACGGTACCTGGTTTGCCGCAACGTGACGGTTAAAAATTCTGAATAAATTATCCTAAGCCAAATTGCTGACTACACTTAATCTCACGTTCAGAAGAAAAGTGAACGTACTCTCATTCACAACCTAACGATGAGGTCTTGATTATGAATAAAGATGAAGCCGGCGGTAACTGGAAACAGTTTAAAGGTAAAGTGAAAGAGCAATGGGGCAAACTGACCGATGATGATATGACGATCATTGAAGGTAAACGTGATCAACTGGTCGGTAAAATCCAGGAACGTTATGGTTATCAGAAAGATCAGGCAGAAAAAGAGGTCGTGGATTGGGAAACCCGCAATGAATATCGCTGGTAATTAATCCCTCCTGCCCGACGTGTACAAGGATGTACGCCCTCTTAACGCGGTTTCTTTTTCACCTGCACAGAGTGATCATGCTGGCACTGTTCAGGATGACGACACGCTTCCACTTCCACGCATGCCGCACAGAGCCCATGTGCTTCAATCACATTATGCCGCAGGGCAAACCCCATTTTTGCCGCCAGCGTATGCATGATGTCTTCCACGCCTTCTGCACATTCTTCTTTCACCGCGCCGCAGCGATCGCAAATAAACATAGCTGACGTATGGGTGGGCTGGTCGAACAGATGGCAGAGCACATAACTGTTGGTGGATTCCACCTTATGCACAAAACCTTGCTCAAGCAGAAAATCCAGCGCGCGATAAACCGTTGGCGGCTTGGCTTGCGGTTCAGCTTCGCGCAGCAAATCAAGCAGATCATAAGCGCTGATAGCGCCATCCTGCAGACTCATCAGGCGCAACACTTCCAGGCGCTGTGGGGTCAGGCGCACATTACGCTGCGCGCAGATTTTTTCAGCCTGCGCTAATAACTCCTGCGTTGTGGTCTTTTCCATCGGGCACCTCAAAGTGGGGGTTAAGAATGTCCTTACTTTACCATGTTCCAGGAAAAACACCGAGAACCCTTATTGTTGCCGTAATGTTGCTTTTCTGTTTTGTACGTAAGGTGTTGTGTTGCCTGGTCGTACCATTATCAACACGATAATAATTAATAATTCATTTTTAAATAAATTGCTTCAAGTTAACTCGCTATTTATTTAACTGGGGTTGTTCGCATACCTGTAGTTCAGAAAATTATGAGCGATTTTTGATAGTTACCAGATGGCAAAACACTTATAAGGAGGACACGGTACGACAAAAAAGGTAGATGAATCATGTTGAAGATAATACCCGGTGCAACTGGATACTTTAATAAAACACTTAATTCAAATCAATTCGATAATAAAGATGCAACCAAAGATAAATTAGATAATATAGATGCAACCAACGATAAATTAGATAATAGAGGTACAATCAAAGATAAATTAAATAATATATATGGTAAGTCTATTGATTATTCAGCGCTGCGTCATCGGGATATAATTATTGCAAAAATAGATTTGTTTATTCAAAGAATCACTCATAATTTATGGCATGCACGTAAAAAAATGTGTTTTTAATTGAGCAAATAACTAATCTCAAAGAGTGGGTTAATAAGTATATTGGAGATTGCACTGATGAGGAATTAAACGATCGTGAATTTATTGCATCAGTTGTTGATCGGGCTATTTTTCATTTTGCGATTAATAGTATATGTAATCCTGAGGATAATAAAGATGCAACGCCCATAGAACGATATACTTTTGATGTAGAAACCAAGAATGGCCTTCCCTCCACGGTTCAGCTTTTTTATGAGGAATCTAAAGATAATGAACCTTTAGCGAATATACATTTGCAAGCAATAGGTTCTGGTTTTTTAACGTTTGTTAATGCATGTCAGGAATATGATGACAACAGCTTAAAATTATTCGCTTCGCTGTTGATTTCACTTTCATACTCTAGTGCCTACACAGATTTAGCAGGAGCAGAAAAAGTGAATATTAATGATGATAATGAGAACTATCTGACAGCTCAGTTTGAAGAGTTATCTCAACGTGATATGAAGAAGTACCTGGGAGAGATGAAGCGTCTGGCAGATGGGGGAGAAATGAATTTTGATGGCTATCTGGATAAGATGTCACATCTGGTGAATGAAGGAAAGCTCGCCCCTGATATTTTAAGCAAAATGCGAGATGCTGCACCGAAATTAATTGACTTTGCTAAGTCGTTTGACCCAAACTCAAAGGAAAAGATTAAAATATATACAGACACTTCTAAATTAATTTATGATTTATTCGGGGTTAAATCGGAGAAATAATATGTGAAGTTCTTCGATGGTATGGAAGGCATTACATAAAAGAACCCAATGCTTATTGGGTTCTTTTTTTCTCTATCAGTGCTATTAGCAGGGAGAGATATCACCGGAGTTTAATGTGTGATTTTTATTTATCGTCGAACCTGGATTGTTTATCATTGGCCTTAACAAAGCTAACGGCTAATAAGATTATTTCCATCACTTCGTGAGAGCTTCATGCCTTGAGAGGATCTCAATTTTCTTTTGCAATGAGACAGGCGCTTCCTGTTGTTATGGTATAGTACCCCGTTATTGAGCCTCCTGAACAGTGATGCTGAATAACATAACCCCATGATATATCGATAAAATAATCTCTACATTTGAAAATGCACGGTAATTCTGAAATGCAAAAAATCAACCAAACCAGCGCAATGCCTGAAAAAACTGACGTTCACTGGAGTGGTCGGTTTAGCGTTGCACCAATGCTCGACTGGACGGACAGACATTGCCGCTATTTCTTGCGTCTGCTTTCCCGCAATACGTTGCTGTATACCGAAATGGTGACCACAGGGGCGATTATTCACGGTAAAGGTGATTACCTGGCGTACAGTGAAGAAGAACATCCGGTAGCGTTGCAACTCGGCGGTAGCGATCCAGCGGCGCTGGCACAGTGTGCGAAGCTGGCAGAAGCGCGTGGATATGATGAGATCAACCTGAATGTCGGCTGCCCGTCTGACCGGGTGCAGAACGGCATGTTTGGTGCGTGTCTGATGGGTAATGCGCAGCTGGTTGCCGACTGCGTGAAAGCGATGCGCGATGTGGTGTCGATTCCGGTGACGGTGAAAACGCGTATTGGCATCGACGACCAGGACAGCTATGAATTTCTCTGCGATTTCATCAACACCGTTTCCGGCAAAGGCGAGTGTGAGATGTTCATCATCCATGCACGTAAAGCCTGGCTTTCGGGGTTAAGTCCGAAAGAAAACCGTGAGATCCCGCCGCTCGATTATCCGCGTGTGTATCAACTGAAGCGTGACTTTCCGCATCTGACAATGTCGATTAACGGTGGTATCAAGTCGCTGGAAGAGGCCAAAGCACACCTGCAACATATGGATGGCGTGATGGTCGGGCGCGAGGCGTATCAGAATCCGGGTATTCTGGCGGCGGTAGACCGGGAGATCTTTGGTTCCTCGGATATCGATGCCGATCCGGTGGCGGTAGTGCGCGCCATGTATCCGTACATTGAGCGTGAACTCAGCCAGGGGACGTATCTCGGTCATATTACCCGGCATATGTTGGGCTTGTTCCAGGGTATTCCTGGCGCGCGGCAGTGGCGGCGTTATTTAAGTGAAAATGCCCATAAAGCGGGTGCAGACATTAATGTGCTGGAACACGCGCTCAAACTGGTGGCGGATAAGCGTTAACTTTTCACCAAAAAATAGTCAAATTCACCACGCCCTGCGCACCGTCGCGGGGCGTTTTGCTGTTAAATCAATAGATTATTTTTGGCATGATTCTTGTAATGCCAGCAAGAGATTTCATATTTGGGAGTGCATCATGCTGGAACTACTTTTTGTGATTGGCTTTTTTGTCATGCTGATGGTCACCGGCGTTTCGTTGCTGGGCATTATCGCCGCGCTGGTTGTGGCGACGGCCATTATGTTCCTCGGCGGTATGCTGGCATTGATGATTAAGTTGCTGCCGTGGTTACTACTGGCGATTGCGGTGGTGTGGGTTATTAAGGCGATTAAAGCACCAAAAGTGCCGAAATATCAGCGTTATGACCGCTGGCGTTACTAAGGGATTGTGCGGATGATCACAACCTAAGGTTTTATCCTTAGAACAAAATAGGAATTGATAATCAAATCTGTCACTATTGCGCCTCTAACAGATTCATCGTGCTGTACCCTACATACAGCCGAACTATAAAAGAAAGGGCTTCCCAGGTGGAAGCCCTATTTCTTTTATGGAATCAACAGGCTGGAACCTTGCGTTGCCCGGCTTTCCAGAATTTCATGCGCACGCTGCGCATCCTTCAGCGGATATTTCTGCTGCTCGGCGACATCGACCTTAATCACACCGCTGGCAATCAAAGAGAACAGTTCATTACTGGCCTCGGTTAATTCCTCCCGCGTGGTGATATAGCCTTGCAGGGAAGGGCGTGTCACATACAACGAGCCTTTCTGATTGAGAATGCCTAAGTTCACACCGGTAACCGCACCTGATGAGTTGCCAAAACTCACCATTAAGCCGCGGCGTTGCAGGCAATCCAGCGACCGTTCCCAGGTGTCTCTGCCCACGGAATCGTACACCACGCGCACTTTCTTACCGCCGGTGATCTCTTTTAACCGCTCGACCAGATTCTCTTCACGATAGTTAATAACCTGCCACGCGCCCGCTTTTAGCGCGCTCTGCGCTTTTTGCGCGGTTCCTACGGTGCCGATAAGTTTCGCGCCCAGGGCTTTTGCCCACTGGCAGGCAATCAAGCCAACGCCGCCAGCTGCTGCGTGGAACAGGAACTGCTCATCGGGTTTAATTTCATAGGTTTTGCGCAGCAGATAATAAACCGTTAAGCCTTTCAGGAAGGATGCCGCAGCTTGCTCAAAAGAAATTGCCGCAGGCAGAATCGCCGCTTTATCCGCAATAATGTTATGCACAGAGCTGTAAGCGCCTAACGCCGACTGCGCATAGACTACACGATCGCCTGCCTTAATATGCTTTACACCACTGCCGACTTTACTCACGATGCCTGCTGCTTCGGTGCCTAATCCGCTGGGTAGCGATGGCGGCGGGTAAAGGCCGCTGCGGATATATGTGTCGATAAAATTGATGCCGATGGCTTTATTTTCGACCTGGATTTCATTCTCCGCCGGATCGGCAGGAGTGAACTCTACGGCTTGAAGTACTTCCGGGCCACCGTGCTTGTGAAATTCAATTCGTGTTGCCATGTGTCCTCCAGAACGTATCGTCAGGGTCTGCTTCATATGGTAAAGTTTCGACCCATTCTTTATCTCGGTAACTCCATTCACTATGGCAGGAAATAAACCCTTCAACAAACAGCAGGCTGAACCCCGCGAACGCGATCCACAAGTTGCCGGGCTGAAAGTGCCTCCGCACTCGATCGAAGCGGAGCAGTCGGTGTTGGGCGGTTTAATGCTAGATAACGAACGCTGGGATGATGTAGCCGAGCGTGTGGTAGCAGACGATTTTTACACCCGCCCACACCGTCATATCTTTACTGAAATGGCGCGTTTGCAGGAAAGCGGTAGCCCTATCGATCTAATTACTCTTGCGGAATCGCTGGAACGCCAGGGGCAACTCGATAGCGTCGGTGGTTTTGCTTATCTGGCAGAGCTGTCAAAAAATACGCCAAGTGCGGCGAACATCAGTGCTTATGCTGACATCGTGCGTGAACGTGCCGTTGTCCGTGAGATGATCTCGGTTGCGAATGAGATTGCTGAAGCCGGTTTTGATCCGCAGGGGCGTACCAGCGAAGATCTGCTGGACCTTGCTGAATCCCGCGTCTTTAAAATTGCCGAAAGTCGTGCAAACAAAGACGAAGGGCCGAAGAACATCGCCGATGTGCTCGACGCAACCGTGGCGCGTATTGAGCAGTTGTTTCAGCAGCCACACGATGGCGTTACCGGAGTAAACACCGGTTATGACGATCTCAACAAAAAAACCGCTGGCTTGCAGCCGTCGGATTTGATCATCGTCGCCGCGCGTCCGTCGATGGGTAAAACAACATTTGCGATGAACCTCGTCGAAAACGCGGCGATGTTGCAGGATAAACCAGTACTTATCTTCTCGCTGGAGATGCCTTCAGAACAGATTATGATGCGTTCTCTGGCGTCGCTGTCGCGCGTTGACCAGACTAAAATCCGTACCGGGCAGCTCGATGATGAAGACTGGGCGCGCATTTCCGGCACCATGGGTATTTTGCTCGAAAAACGCAATATCTATATCGATGACTCCTCCGGCCTGACGCCAACGGAAGTGCGTTCCCGCGCACGCCGTATTGCCCGTGAACACGGCGGCATCGGGCTTATCATGATCGACTACCTGCAACTGATGCGCGTACCGGCGCTTTCCGATAACCGTACGCTGGAAATTGCAGAAATCTCTCGCTCGCTGAAAGCACTGGCGAAAGAACTGAACGTGCCGGTGGTGGCGCTGTCCCAGTTGAACCGTTCTCTGGAACAACGTGCCGACAAACGCCCGGTCAACTCCGACCTGCGTGAATCTGGCTCTATCGAGCAGGATGCGGACTTGATCATGTTTATCTATCGTGATGAGGTGTATCACGAAAACAGTGATTTAAAAGGCATCGCGGAAATTATTATCGGTAAACAACGTAACGGCCCAATCGGGACGGTACGCCTGACCTTTAACGGTCAATGGTCGCGCTTCGACAACTATGCGGGGCCGCAGTACGACGACGAATAATAATTATTTTATGAATTAGGTAATTAAAGCAAACACTTATCAAGGAACACAAATGCAAGCGGCAACTGTTGTGATTAACCGCCGCGCTCTGCGACACAACCTGCAACGTCTTCGTGAACTGGCCCCTGCCAGTAAAATGGTTGCGGTGGTGAAAGCGAACGCTTATGGTCACGGTCTTCTTGAGACCGCGCGAACGCTCCCCGATGCTGACGCCTTTGGCGTAGCCCGTCTCGAAGAAGCTCTGCGACTGCGTGCGGGGGGAATCACCAAACCTGTACTGTTACTCGAAGGCTTTTTTGATGCCAGAGATCTGCCGACGATTTCTGCGCAACATTTTCATACCGCCGTGCATAACGAAGAACAGCTGGCTGCGCTGGAAGAGGCTAGCCTGGACGAGCCGGTTACCGTCTGGATGAAACTCGATACCGGTATGCACCGTCTGGGCGTAAGGCCGGAACAGGCTGAGGCGTTTTATCATCGCCTGACCCAGTGCAAAAACGTTCGTCAGCCGGTGAATATCGTCAGCCATTTTGCGCGCGCGGATGAACCAAAATGTGGCGCAACCGAGAAACAACTCGCTATCTTTAATACCTTTTGCGAAGGCAAACCTGGTCAACGTTCCATTGCCGCATCGGGTGGCATTCTGCTGTGGCCACAGTCGCATTTTGACTGGGTGCGCCCGGGCATCATTCTTTATGGCGTCTCGCCGCTGGAAGATCGCTCCACCGGTGCCGATTTTGGCTGTCAGCCAGTGATGTCACTAACCTCCAGCCTGATTGCCGTGCGTGAGCATAAAGCCGGAGAACCTGTTGGTTATGGTGGAACCTGGGTAAGCGAACGTGATACCCGTCTTGGCGTAGTCGCGATGGGCTATGGCGATGGTTATCCGCGCGCCGCGCCGTCCGGTACGCCAGTGCTGGTGAACGGTCGCGAAGTACCGATTGTCGGGCGCGTGGCGATGGATATGATCTGCGTAGACTTAGGTCCACAGGCGCAGGACAAAGCCGGGGATCCGGTCATTTTATGGGGCGAAGGTTTGCCCGTAGAACGTATCGCTGAAATGACGAAAGTAAGCGCTTACGAACTTATTACGCGCCTGACTTCAAGGGTCGCGATGAAATACGTGGATTAATCGTTCTGTAATATTTGATTGTCTGTGCCGGATGCGGCGTGAATGCCTTATCCGGCCAATAAAATCCTAAAAATTCAATAAGTTGATGTTCTTTCATGCTCTTATAAAGGTCGTGCCTCTGGCGGATGTACGTTTGTCATGAGTCTCACTCTGTTGCTAATTGCCGTTCGCTCCTGAACATCCACTCGATCTTCGCCTTCTTCCGGTTTATTGTGTTTTAACCACCTGCCCGTAAACCTGGAGAACCATCGCGTGTTTCAAAAAGTTGACGCCTACGCTGGCGACCCGATTCTTACGCTTATGGAGCGTTTTAAAGAAGACCCTCGCAGCGACAAAGTGAATTTAAGTATCGGTCTGTACTACAACGAAGACGGAATTATTCCACAACTGCAAGCCGTGGCGGAGGCGGAAGCGCGCCTGAATGCGCAGCCTCATGGCGCTTCGCTTTATTTACCGATGGAAGGGCTTAACAGCTATCGCCATGCCATTGCGCCGCTGCTGTTTGGTGCGGACCATCCGGTACTGAAACAACAGCGCGTAGCAACCATTCAAACCCTTGGCGGCTCCGGGGCATTGAAAGTGGGCGCGGATTTCCTGAAACGCTACTTCCCGGAATCAGGCGTCTGGGTCAGCGATCCTACCTGGGAAAACCACGTAGCAATATTCGCCGGGGCTGGATTCGAAGTGAGTACTTACCCCTGGTATGACGAAGCGACTAACGGCGTGCGCTTTAATGACCTGTTGGCGACGCTGAAAACATTACCTGCCCGCAGTATTGTGTTGCTGCATCCATGTTGCCACAACCCAACGGGTGCCGATCTCACTAATGATCAGTGGGATGCGGTGATTGAAATTCTCAAAGCCCGCGAGCTTATTCCATTCCTCGATATTGCCTATCAAGGATTTGGTGCCGGTATGGAAGAGGATGCCTACGCTATTCGCGCCATTGCCAGCGCTGGATTACCCGCTCTGGTGAGCAATTCGTTCTCGAAAATTTTCTCCCTTTACGGCGAGCGCGTCGGCGGACTTTCTGTTATGTGTGAAGATGCCGAAGCCGCTGGCCGCGTACTGGGGCAATTGAAAGCAACAGTTCGCCGCAACTACTCCAGCCCGCCGAATTTTGGTGCGCAGGTGGTGGCTGCAGTGCTGAATGACGAGGCATTGAAAGCCAGCTGGCTGGCGGAAGTAGAAGAGATGCGTACTCGCATTCTGGCAATGCGTCAGGAATTGGTGAAGGTATTAAGCACAGAGATGCCAGAACGCAATTTCGATTATCTGCTTAATCAGCGCGGCATGTTCAGTTATACCGGTTTAAGTGCCGCTCAGGTTGACCGACTACGTGAAGAATTTGGTGTCTATCTCATCGCCAGCGGTCGCATGTGTGTCGCCGGGTTAAATACGGCAAATGTACAACGTGTGGCAAAGGCGTTTGCTGCGGTGATGTAATGCAGGAAAGCAGGCTGGAGTTACCCAGCCTGCAGTGAAATTAAACTGTCGTCGCTTTCACTATTTCTTTGTAGATGATTTTTTTGATGCCGTTGTTCTACGTGAGAGATAATAAAACGTTGTCAGTTCTTTTATTGTTAAGTTTATCCCAATTATCTGGAATTCCTTTCCCTATTTTTTCGTGTGGAGTAATAATTTCTGCACATCTAACCATTATTAAATTTAATAATAAGTATCGGGTTTGTTACGATAGAATATTTCTATATCCTCAAGAATATGCTTTGCCTTATTACCTGTGACTTTCTGAGATTCAATTATAGTATCGTTAAATTCTAATGTTAAAGAGAGCTATTTTTTCCGCTTTGTGTAAGTTTAACCTTATATTGATTACCAATATCAAATAAAAAGGTCCTGTAATGAGAATAATCACCTTTAACCTCCTCGGCAAAACAGCAAAGCGTGCAAATATACATAAAGTCTTTCTTACCCCTGATTTTGTTAACTAAATCAATAAATGCGTGAAAAACTTTACTTGCAATAGAACTTGATACTTCTTCTCCAGGTCTACAAAAATCTTTTGCAATTTTTAACTGTGTTTCTATGTATAAAAAGAAATCTTTAGCATAAGAAAAATCTTTGGCATAAGAGGTATCTTTATTATTTAGTGCATCTAGCTCAACAGGTAAAGATGTCGTTTTGTTGCTATTCACATATGATATATTCATATCATCATCTCCATCGGGAGTAATAAAATTAGTCACCATTGTAGGATAGGGTTCTGGTCAATCAGGAATCATCTTTATAAACTTCGATTGTTTTTGTAATGCTGTATCATTAAGTTCATTAAATCGTACAGCAGATAAATGTTCTTTCAAATTTCGCTCATTTGCAGAGGATTCATCATAATAAACGTAAAATTAATGTATCCTTACATCGAGTAATAAACATTTTTTATACAAAAAAAGACAGGAACGTATTTACTGGGTTAAATATAATCATCCTGCTTTTCATCACAAAAACCGCAGATAATCCTTCCTTTCCCCGGCAGCTGGCGTTATGGTCAGATGGTTTTTGCAACAAATCTCACAATAAAAAGTTTCAACATACTGACTATTTAGGGAAAAATATGCGCAAGATCACACAGGCAATCAGTGCCGTTTGCTTATTGTTCGCTCTAAACAGTTCCGCTGTTGCCCTGGCCTCATCTCCTTCACCGCTTAACCCTGGGACTAACGTTGCCAGGCTTGCTGAACAGGCACCAATTCATTGGGTTTCGGTCGCACAAATTGAAAATAGCCTCGCAGGGCGTCCGCCAATGGCGGTGGGGTTTGATATCGATGACACGGTACTTTTTTCCAGCCCGGGCTTCTGGCGCGGCAAAAAAACCTTCTCACCAGAAAGCGAAGATTATCTGAAAAATCCTGTGTTCTGGGAAAAAATGAACAATGGCTGGGATGAATTCAGCATTCCAAAAGAGGTCGCTCGCCAGCTGATTGATATGCATGTACGCCGCGGTGACGCGATCTTCTTTGTGACTGGTCGTAGCCCGACGAAAACAGAAACGGTTTCAAAAACGCTGGCGGATAATTTTCATATTCCTGCCACCAACATGAATCCAGTAATCTTTGCGGGCGATAAACCAGGGCAAAATACAAAATCGCAATGGCTGCAGGATAAAAATATCCGAATTTTTTATGGCGATTCCGATAACGATATTACCGCCGCACGCGATATCGGCGCTCGTGGTATCCGCATTCTGCGCGCCTCCAACTCTACCTACAAACCCTTGCCACAAGCGGGTGCGTTTGGTGAAGAGGTGATCGTCAATTCAGAATACTGACAGAGCGGGAGAGCGTGATGCTCTCCCGAATGCTGTTTTTTTAATCACACCTTTATCCTTTCGCTGTCTTGCTGCAAACTGATTAAGAGAGTTTTATCAAGGAGCAGCACATGTGGTATCAAAAGACGCTCACGCTTAGCGCCAAATCTCGTGGGTTTCATCTGGTAACGGATGAAATTCTGAATCAGCTGGCTGATATGCCGCGCGTTAACATCGGCTTACTGCATCTGTTGCTGCAACATACCTCCGCCTCTCTGACACTTAATGAGAACTGCGATCCCACCGTACGCCACGACATGGAGCGTTTTTTCCTCCGCACCGTTCCCGACAACGGAAATTATGAGCATGACTATGAGGGAGCAGACGATATGCCTTCTCATATCAAATCCTCAATGCTGGGAACATCGCTTGTATTGCCGGTACATAAAGGGCGTATTCAGACCGGCACCTGGCAAGGCATCTGGCTGGGGGAACATCGCATCCACGGCGGATCGCGTCGCATCATCGCGACACTACAAGGGGAGTAAAAAATGACCATTTCGGAGTTGCTACAATATTGCATGGCAAAACCAGGCGCAGAACAGAGCGTGCATAACGACTGGAAAGCGACGCAGATCAAAGTGGAAGATGTACTGTTTGCGATGGTGAAAGAAGTAGAAAATCGCCCAGCTGTTTCGCTGAAAACCAGCCCGGAGCTGGCGGAGCTGCTACGTCAGCAGCACAGCGATGTGCGTCCAAGCCGCCATCTGAATAAAGCGCACTGGAGCACCGTGTATCTCGACGGTTCGCTGCCAGATTCGCAAATCTATTATCTGGTGGATGCGTCTTATCAGCAGGCGGTGAATTTGCTGCCGGAAGAAAAACGTAAATTGCTGGTGCAACTCTGAAAGGAAAAGGCCGCTCAGAAAGCGGCCTTAACGATTACAGCATCGGCTTGAGGAAGCGCGCCGTATGCGAAGCTTCGCACTCCGCGACGGTTTCTGGCGTACCGGAGACGAGGATCTCGCCGCCGCCACTGCCGCCTTCCGGTCCCAGGTCGACAATCCAGTCAGCGGTTTTAATCACGTCGAGATTGTGCTCAATTACCACAATGGTATTGCCCTGATCGCGCAGTTTATGCAGCACGTCGAGCAGTTGCTGAATATCGGCGAAGTGCAAACCGGTGGTCGGCTCGTCGAGAATATACAGTGTCTGCCCGGTGCCGCGTTTTGACAGCTCACGCGCCAGCTTCACGCGCTGGGCTTCACCACCAGAAAGGGTGGTTGCGGACTGCCCCAGGCGAATGTACGTCAGGCCAACGTCCATCAACGTTTGCAGCTTACGCGCCAGTGCAGGTACGGCATCAAAGAACTCACGCGCCTCTTCGATGGTCATATCCAGCACTTCGTGGATGGTTTTGCCTTTGTACTTAATTTCCAGCGTTTCACGGTTATAGCGTTTACCTTTACACTGGTCGCACGGTACGTAAATGTCCGGCAGGAAGTGCATCTCCACTTTGATCACACCGTCGCCCTGACAGGCTTCGCAGCGTCCGCCACGGACGTTAAAGCTGAAACGTCCTGGCGTATAACCACGCGCACGGGATTCCGGTACGCCCGCAAAAAGTTCGCGCACAGGTGTAAACACGCCGGTATAGGTCGCCGGGTTAGAACGCGGAGTACGACCAATTGGGCTTTGGTCGATATCGATCACTTTGTCGAAATGCTCCAGCCCCTGAATATCGCGATACGGTGCCGGTTCGGCGATGGTCGCACCATTCAACTGGCGTTGGGCAATAGGGAACAGCGTGTCGTTAATCAGCGTCGATTTACCGGAACCTGAAACCCCGGTGATGCAGGTAAACAGACCCACCGGCAGCGTCAGCGTCACGTCCTTCAGGTTGTTGCCGCGTGCGCCTGTCAGCTTCAGCACTTTTTCCGGATTCGCCGGAACGCGTTTCTTCGGCACTTCAATCTTGCGTTTGCCGCTCATGTACTGCCCGGTCAACGACTCCGGCACCGCCATAATCGCTTCCAGCGGACCTTCTGCGACCACTTCACCGCCGTGAACACCTGCGCCCGGGCCAATGTCGATCACATGGTCAGCGGCGCGAATTGCGTCTTCGTCGTGCTCCACCACAATCACGGTATTACCGAGATCGCGCAGATGGATAAGCGTACCCAACAGGCGCTCGTTATCACGCTGGTGCAGGCCGATAGACGGCTCGTCCAGCACGTACATAACGCCAACCAGGCCCGCACCAATCTGGCTCGCCAGACGGATACGCTGTGCTTCACCGCCAGAAAGCGTTTCTGCCGAGCGGGAAAGCGTCAGGTAATTCAGGCCGACGTTAACGAGGAATTTCAGACGATCGCCGATCTCTTTAAGGATTTTTTCTGCAATCTTCGCCCGCTGACCTGCGAGTTTGAGATTGTTGAAGAATTCCATCGCATGACCAATGCTCATGTCGGAGATAGCAGGCAGCGGCGTATTCTCGACATACACGTGGCGCGCTTCCCGACGCAGACGCGTCCCTTCGCAGCTGGCGCACGGACGATTACTGATAAACTTGGCTAATTCTTCGCGTACCGCGCTGGATTCCGTCTCTTTATAGCGGCGCTCCATATTATGCAGCACGCCTTCGAACGGATGACGACGAATGGAGGTATCGCCACGATCGTTCATGTATTTGAATTCAATGTTTTCTTTGCCAGAACCGTACAACACCACTTTATGCACGTTCGCGCTCAGGCTGCCCCACGGCGCTTCGACGTCGAACTTATAGTGATCTGCCAGCGATTTCAGCATCTGGAAATAATAGAAGTTGCGGCGATCCCAGCCACGGATCGCACCACCAGCCAGCGACAGTTCCGGATTCTGGATCACTCGATCAGGATCGAAATATTGCTGTACGCCAAGGCCGTCGCAGGTCGGGCAGGCCCCCGCCGGGTTGTTAAACGAAAACAGTCGCGGCTCCAGTTCACGCATACTGTAGCCGCAAATTGGGCAGGCGAAGTTGGCGGAGAACAGCAGCTCTTCCGCTTTCGGGTCGTCCATATCCGCCACTACCGCGGTACCACCGGAAAGCTCCAGCGCGGTTTCAAATGACTCGGCAAGACGTTGGGTAAGATCGTCACGCACCTTGAAGCGATCAACCACCACTTCAATGGTATGTTTCTTTTGCAGTTCCAGTTTTGGCGGATCGGAAAGATCGCAGACTTCGCCATCAATACGAGCACGGATGTAGCCCTGGCTTGCCAGGTTCTCCAGCGTTTTGGTGTGTTCGCCTTTGCGCTCTTTAATGATTGGCGCGAGTAGCATCAGACGCTTGCCTTCCGGCTGCGACAGCACGTTATCCACCATCTGGCTGACGGTTTGCGCCGCCAGCGGGACGTCGTGGTCCGGACAGCGCGGTTCGCCGACGCGGGCGAACAACAAACGCAAATAGTCGTGGATTTCGGTGATTGTCCCCACCGTAGAACGCGGGTTATGAGACGTCGATTTCTGCTCAATTGAGATGGCAGGAGAAAGCCCCTCAATATGATCGACGTCCGGCTTTTCCATCAGTGACAGAAACTGCCGCGCGTAGGCGGAAAGGGATTCAACGTAACGGCGCTGCCCTTCGGCATATAAGGTGTCGAAAGCGAGCGAGGATTTGCCAGAACCCGAAAGCCCGGTCACGACAATGAGCTTGTCGCGGGGGATAACGAGGTTGATGTTTTTGAGATTATGGGTGCGGGCGCCCCGAACTTCGATCTTATCCATTCACCTTTCCCGGATTAAACGCTTTTTTGCCCGGTGGCATGGTGCTACCGGCGATCACAAACGGTTAATTATGACACAAATTGACCTGAATGAATATACAGTATTGGAATGCATTACCCGGAGTGTTGTGTAACAATGTCTGGCCAGGTTTGTTTCCCGGAACCGAGGTCACAACATAGTAAAAGCGCTATTGGTAATGGTACAATCGCGCGTTTACACTTATTCAGAACGATTTTTTTCAGGAGACACGAACATGGCCAGCAGAGGCGTAAACAAGGTTATTCTCGTTGGTAATCTGGGTCAGGACCCGGAAGTACGCTACATGCCAAATGGTGGCGCAGTTGCCAACATTACGCTGGCTACTTCCGAATCCTGGCGTGATAAAGCGACCGGCGAGATGAAAGAACAGACTGAATGGCACCGCGTTGTGCTGTTCGGCAAACTGGCAGAAGTGGCGAGCGAATATCTGCGTAAAGGTTCTCAGGTTTATATCGAAGGTCAGCTGCGTACCCGTAAATGGACCGATCAATCCGGTCAGGATCGCTACACCACAGAAGTCGTGGTGAACGTTGGCGGCACCATGCAGATGCTGGGTGGTCGTCAGGGTGGTGGCGCTCCGGCAGGTGGCAATATCGGTGGTGGTCAGCCGCAGGGCGGTTGGGGTCAGCCTCAGCAGCCGCAGGGTGGCAATCAGTTCAGCGGCGGCGCGCAGTCTCGCCCGCAGCAGTCCGCTCCGGCAGCGCCGTCTAACGAGCCGCCGATGGACTTTGATGATGACATTCCGTTCTAGCCCTGATAAATATTAATTTGTAATCTTTTAGGTTTGGTTTGTTTTAAAAAAGACATATAAATTAATAGGTTAAGTTAATAAATAGCCCTCTTTTGTCTGTAAAGATACTAGAGGGCTTTTTATTGCCTAAAAAATGTGTGATTATTAGAATTCGTATATTATTATTTTTGTAAACCTGTAGGTTTTCAAGTTTTGTAATTGTAAAGATATGGCTTGAATGAGAATCGTAACTGTAAGTCATAGATCAGGTGATTTATTGCCAATACTTTTGGATGGTGATGGTTTGCCGATTCCCTCTCCAAATGAATTTCTGTTGAGTCGAAGAAACTTAAGTACAAACACGCTAATCAGGAATCTTCGAGAGTTGTCTGTTTTGTATCGATGGCTGGAGGACAGACAAATCGATCTGAGAGCAAGGCTGAAAATTGGCACACTATTCACAGAGGCTGAATTCAGTGGTGGTCTGATAGAGTTCCTAAGAAAAGATATGGAATCTGAAGATAAGGTTGTCTCGCCTCATACATTCAATAATCGATTAGCAACGATCCGACAGTACTTCGTATGGGAGCTCGATGTTTATATTTCATCTTTACCACTAAGTGATTCCCAATATGAGGTTCTTCAGGCTGCAAGGAAGCGCCTAATGGGATGGATTGATCGAGCCTTTATAAATACTCCAAGGGCTGGAAGTATTCCGAGGAAGTCTCTAACCAATGACGAAGCCGAGTTCTTACTCCAGTGTCTGAATCCTGAAAGTCCAGATTCGTTTGCGCATTTCGAGCCTGTTAAATTTAGAAACTTCGCGGCGGTGTCTCTGATGCTTAATTGCGGACTTCGCCCTGGGGAATTGCTTAGTTTGCGTGTAGAGGATATTCAGATTGGCTCGATCTCGTCGGTGACTGTTAAAAGAAGGTCCCCGGACCCGCTCGACAAGAGAAAACCAAGACCCAGTGTCAAGCGCAATGGCAGGGTATTGCCTTTAGAAGGACATCACTTTGTGCGAATGCTGGATCGCTACATAGTTGAGTGGAGGGAGATTTTGGAGCAGAAATCGAGCAGTGAAACCGACTATTTGATCTTAAGTGATGAAGGCGACCCTCTGTCTCATTCGTCTCTTACGCAACTTTTTTCTCGTCTACGGAGTGAATATTCTGGTTTGCTTCCGGAGATTCTTACACCTAAATCTCTGAGGCATACCTTTTCTAGCCGTATGGAACAGGTACTTAGGGCGGCAGGCATGGAAGAGGATAGAAGGAAGCAAGCCTTGGCTATGTTGCGAGGAGACTCAAGTTTGGAGTCCCAATCTGTGTATATCGCTCAAGAGGTTGAAGAGCAGGCTCGTCGGGCACTTTCTGACTATCAAAAGAAATTGATTACAGGGTTCAATAAATGAATTTGCTCTTGCATAAAGCGCCCCAGATTTCTGACTCTGCGCTAGAGTTACCCTCTCAATTTTTTACTCGAGAGGGTGTAAAAGTTGAGATTACTGGTGATAGATGGACATTTCCTCTTCTGTATCGGCATAGCAGGCTTGATTTTTCTCGAGTTGAAAACGACACGCTTAAAACTTCGATTAAGCGCTGTATTATTGATCAGGCATCAAGGGTGTCAACTCATGCAGGGTGCCAGTACTGGAGTGATATATCCGCTGCAATAGTCTCTCGCCAAAAAAAGCACTCCTTGTTGCCCGACATTTCCGCTGATGAATTTCAAGAACGTCTGATTGCTGTAATGGAAGAGGCAATCAGTCAGGCGCGAAATAAGCACAGGCTGTGGGCGTTGTACCGGCCAATTCAGTGGTACATCTGGTGCTCTGAAAACTATTCGGAGCTCGGGTTCTCGATAGCCTATGCACAAGAGCTCGATTCTCTAGAAATTCCAGGCAACCCTAAGGGTGAGGCGGTTCGTCAGGAAGATCCAGAATGTGGGCCGTTGCATAGGACGCTGGAGCTTCAGCCTATAATCAATGCGCTTAAGCAGGATCAAAGTAAAGTCTACGAGCATTTGCAGCAAAAAACAGCTGTGGCTCTATCTATAGCTTTTGGCCGAAATCCCGCGAATTTAACATTTTTAAAAGAAACTGATTTAGTTGACCTGACACCGGGTTCATCGCCACCGTGTTATGTCTTGAAAATGCCAAGAATAAAGAAAAGGCAGTTGGCTCCAAGGGATGACATGATCGATGAGTATTTAGAGCCTGAGATCGCAAAGCACGTTTTGGAGCTTATAGATGCGTCCAGGCATAGGAAGCTTCTAATTGAGGTAGATGGAAAGGCAGTAGAAGTCACCAGACCTCTATTTATAAACCCCAGAAAAAATGCTTATGCGATTGATTCAAAGCGTTGGGATGAGGCTTATAACATGCTGTCCACTGGGATAGCGAACCTTGTGAAAGCTTTTATAAAACGTCACAACATTATCTCGCCGCTTACTGGCGAATTATTGCATGTCACGCCAAGGCGGCTGCGATATACCTTGGCAACTGGGCTGGCTGCTGAGGGAATCAGTAAGCGTGAGCTGGCCAGAATACTGGACCATACAGATACCCAGCACGTGAATGTCTATTTTGAGATGGCTGGAAAAATAGTTGAACACCTAGACAAAGCAACCGCGAAAGGTTTCTCGAAGTACCTCAATTTTTTCAAAGGCAGGCTAATCGATAGTGATGAAGATGCTGTCAAAGGTGAGCGAGATGACAAGCATCTAACGTTTGTAGATGATCAGAATCCTGCTGATCAAGCTGATATTGGCGTGTGTGGTGAATCTAGCGTCTGCCACCTTAATCCCCCCTACTCATGTTATTTGTGCCCCAAGTTTCAGCCATATCGTCATGCTGATCATGAGCATGTCTTGGAGTGCCTGCTGGCCGGTCGCGAAGAGCGTTTGAAGAAGTACGAGAATGCGCGATTGGGCATGCAGCTCGATGAGGTAATCGCAGCGGTCGCACAAGTAGCCAAACTCTGTGAGGAAGGGGGGCATCATGTCTGATGGTCGCTCTAATCGCAAGGCCAAGGTCGTCCCTTTCGTTGATCGTCTTGAGCGTGACAGGAATGAAAATCTCAACTCTTTAGTCAGCAAAGCAAAGCTAATGAAGCTGGAAGGGTTTGAGTCGGTTGTTTGGGAGGACCCCGAGTGGCAAGTCGATGCAGGTCGCCTAGTCAAGTTAACTGGTAAAAATACGAAATCAGCCTCTTTTGGTTTTTTGCTATCTCCGAAGCTGGGTTCAGCGCCACTAGACGGTTGCTGGGAGCTGGTTGCCAAAGCATTGTTTGTTCTCAGGTTCCACAGAAAATATCAATCAGCACCGAATCAGCGCAGTTTCATTACCGCTATTGGATATGTCTCATTTGCAGCTAAACAGTTAGGGCAGGAATTAGTTGGGCTTACGCCAGAGGCTCTGGATAATGCGTCTGGTTTAATTTCAAAACACTACAGTGAAACCACTGCCTACAACCTTCACAAGCATGTTGCAGAGTTCGCAGCGCATTGTGATTCGAATGGTCTATGTCGGGTTTTATTTCAGTACAAATACGCCAAAATGAAGCGTCCCGCGAGCACGGGAGGGATAAATCACAAAAGGTTGGATGATCCAGAGGCTCTGGATACGAAGTCGGACAAACTTGTCGATCCCGCTGTGTTTCGAGTCATTGGCGAACTCTACTTAAACGTTCCCAAAGAGCATAAGTATCGCTTCTATATTCTGATGTTGACGCTACTTGCTTGCACAGGAAGGCGATTCAGTGAGATTTCACTATTACCAAATCAGCAATTGTCTTCTGATGAAGAGGGGATTGCCTATATCGAATACTTTCCGCGGAAGGCAAGTCGTGGTGACGTTTTCACACCTAAGCGTAGACTTTACTTGCCGTCAGAAGTGACCCCCATCGTTGGTGATGTGCTCGTTGAGTTAGCGGAAATTACATTTGAAGCGCGTTTAACAGCGGAAGAAATTCACAAAGTTGGTGAGCCTGATCTAAGGTTTCTGGATGGCATACCTGAAGATAAAAAGCTCTACGCGGCTGATTTAACTGAATTGGGGATCAGTCATACTGTTTTGGGCACAACTGGCTGGCTCAGGAAGCAAAACCTCGCGTGGCCAGATCATAGCGCATTAACCAAGCAGGGAATTAAGCCTGCAAATCCCATTTTTTACACTTACAAAAGTGGATTGGTTGAATACTGTTTCCGTGATTTCTCGGGAGCATATTTATCGGCTCTTCATACGGACCAATTTGGTAAAGAATACTACCTAAAAGATCTTTTATTCATTCGTTCTCTTGGACTTTCCAGCGGAAGCTACGCTCATTGGCTGGCCACAAGTTGTAGCCAGTCCATGTTTACTACATTTCTCCGCTATTTCCCTGCGCTCGCCGCCGAATACGCCTCCAGCAGTATCGAGGTGGACTTCACCAGTCATCACTTCCGCCATACGCTCAATACTCTGCTTGATGAGGGCGGGTTAAGTGACCTGCTGCAAACTGAATGGTTTGGTCGAACGAACCCAAGAGACACCAAAGCCTATCAGCATACATCCCGTGAAAAACGAGCACTGATGCTCCGTGAAGACATCAAAAAAGGTTTGGTTGGAGGTCAGTTAGCTGAGCAAATCAAAGTGGTTCCGGTAGAAGTACAGGATGCCATTCTGAAAGCACGAATTCAGGCCGTACATGATGTCGGTACAGGTATCTGCATCCACAATTTCTCTCAAACCCCCTGCGAGCGCCATTTGCAGTGTTCGGCGGACTGTAAAGACTACGTGTGGGCTAAGGATGATAAGGGTCGTCTGGACGAGCAAAAACGCCAATATGCGCTTACTGCTCTAGCCCGAAAAAAAGCTGAACAGCAGTTGGATAGCACTAAGCCAAAAAAGAGTGCTGACTGGCTGGCACACAACGATAAAAAACTGAAAACACTGGCTGCCCAACTGGCCGACAACGGGGTGGAGCACTTTGATCCCGAACAATATTTACACGAGGTAGAGCATGGTTAAGCGCTTCAGACGCATGTCCGACAGTGACATCAATACAATCGTTGCCGATTTGGATCGCTGGGCGTTGGGTGAGCTTGGATCAAAACTCACCTGGGCTGTGCTAGAAGAGCGCTTTGGCTTTAGTCGCCAGTCGCTCCAAGCTAAATCTGAGATCAAGGCCGCCTATGACAACGCCAAGCGAGCATTGTCGGGCGGATTGGTGAAAACCAAAGAGCAGGCCACTAAAGAGGCCGAAGAGCTTCAGGTAGAGGTAGATCGCCTCAAAGCGGAGCTAGATGCCTACAAGCGAAAAGAAGAGCAATGGCTGCGCCGCTGGCAGCAAATCGCCTTTCATGTGCGGCAGAAAGGGATACAGATGGCTAGCGTTGATAAGGCCCCACCAGAAGGGGCTGAGCTGCCCTCAAACACTGAAACCGCGCAGATACTCCGGCCGTTTGATAAGGAAGTTCCACCTTCAGGGAGGGTTTAGTAGGCACTAGTCTGGAGATTTTAAACTTGACAAAACTTGACTGCGGCATATACTTCGCGCATGCAAAAAAGACTAAATACAGATAAAGCACAGCAGGCGATCGATAAGGCAGGGTTAACCCAAACTGCCGTCGCGGATGCTCTAGGCGTAACCAAAGAAGCCGTTTCCCAGTGGCTTTTGCACAAGTCTTTTCCCCGACCTAACAAGCTACTTCAGTTAGGCAAGTTGTTAAATCTCTCTTTTGATGATTTGGTCATCAAGGAAGATCCGCACGCCCCGAAAGTGGCATTCCGCAAAATGCGCGGTACCAAAACCAAGGATTACCATATCGAAAAAGCGCAAGAGATTGGTCGCTTTTTGCGTCACCTCGTGCCCTATTTGCCGTTTGACACCTTTGAAATGCCGCCGGTACTCAAGTCGCCGAGCTGTGATTATGACTATCTTCGAACGGTAACAGCGAAAGTCAGAGAAGATATTAATCTTGGCCCGGTGGAGTGTGTGGATTTCACGCATTTGATTCGCCGCTTCAGCGAACTACAGGCCGTTGTGGTCCCAGTTATGTGGGGAGCAAAGCAGCGTCATGAAAATGCAGTACACATACACCTTCCTGACTCGGGCAGCACATGGGTATACCTGAATCTGGATACCAATACCCATGACTTCAAGTTCTGGATGGCACATGAGTTGGGGCACTGTCTTTCGCCAAGCCTTGAGGGTGATGACGCGGAAGACTTCGCCGATGCTTTTGCCGCGAGCTTGCTTTACCCTCATGAATTAGCGGAGCAGGCCTACGAAGTGTTGGTTAAAAAGCCGTCGACTGCTGCAAAGATCAATACGTTAAAGCAGATGGCAGAGCTGCAGGTAATTTCCCCAAATACTATCCTTCAGCAAGTTAACAAGTACGCAAAGCGGCTTGATAGAGCTGAAATTATAATGGGTAATTCCTTCTTTGGTGCGGTAACCAAATTTAACCAGCAATTCCTAAATATCAGCGAAGCCCTGTTCGGTGATAATGAGCTGGACGAATACGGCAAGCCAAGCGCGCGCGACTACATCGAAAAAGTAGAAGGCGCTTTCGAAACTCCTTTCTTCGATATGCTTCGACAATATCTGAAAGAGCACGATAAAGGGCCGGGTTATGTTCAAACTGTGCTGGATATGCCACTCCTCGATGCACAGAGTATCCACGCAGAGTTGACCTGATGCCGCAATCGAAAATCCTCGTTGATACCAACGCCTACCTAAGGTTGGCCAAAACCGTACGCCCCTTACTGTTTGTGCCCTTTGGTGACAACGAGTATTGCCTGTACATTCTGCCTGAACTCAATGAAGAGCTGGCGGGTAGGAAGCTGCAAAGTAAGTTCCCTTGGGTAGATGACGAGGAATTCGCCGAGAATCGCAAACACTTCCCCCAAATCGGCAAAAAACAAAAGAAGTCCATTCAGCAAACCTTCGAATACGTGTGGGATCATGTGCAAACCGAGTTGCCGGGTCCGTCCAAGGTGGATACTTGGTATGTCGCCTATGCATTGGAGTTGGGTGTACCGGTGGTGACGGACGATCAGGATATGACTGATTTGGCCAAAGCCTTCGATGCGCAGGTCATGCCAACCTTAGAGCTGCTCAAAATCATGCTGGACTGTGGCCATACAGACATGAAGACCATCAATGGCCTGGTTGAGTACTGGAAGTACTTTGCAGACATGCCTGCCAACTTCAAGCCCGACTACCAGCGCCTGTTTGGTGATCAATAAGCCTGAAAGCTTTTCTTACTTGATCTCCCTCCCAGATCCTATATATTGACAGTCTTGTACTTTTTCGACACCTCCGACATAGCTGAGATACCTCGTCATGAGTGACCCCATATTGACCATCAAAGACGTGGCCGATTACCTCAAGGTGAATGAACGGACCATATACCGGTTGGCTGCAAGCAGCGAATTACCGGGCTTTAAAGTGGGTAACTCCTGGCGATTCAAACAGAGCGAGCTGGAGCAATACATCGCCGCCCAGCACAACCGCGCCGGTGTCAGCGAAGCAATGAAATCACCAAACAGTAAATCAGAAGATAACTAGGAATCCGGCCCCATGGCACAACTGGAAAACATCGAAGCAATTGAAAAACGCCTGTGGAAATCGGCTGATACCCTACGCGCCAACTCCGAGCTGGCCAGTAACGAATACTTTTTGCCGGTGATGGGGCTGATCTTCCTGCGACATGCTTACAGCCGCTACTTATCGCTAAAAGACGAGATAATCGCAAACCTGCCCAGCCGTGGCGGTAAAACCCGCGAGCTTACAAAAGAAGATTTCTCTAAAAAGAGCGCCATCTATCTCAAGCCAGAAGCACAGTTCGACTACCTCATTGCTCTGACGGATGCTGATAATCGCGCCGAAGCCATTATTCATGCCATGGACTCCATCGAGACCGATTACACCAACCTCCGTAACCAGCTGCCGAAGCAGGAATACAACAACATTCCCAATGATGTATTAGGTATGTTGCTGCGTACGCTCAACCCAGAAGAGCTTAAAAAAGCCACGGGTGATATCTTTGGCCGTATCTATGAATACTTCCTCACCCAGTTTGCCGATCAGGGTGCGCACGATGGTGGTGAATTTTTCACGCCGGTATCGTTAGTGCAGTTGATTGTGAATGTGTTGGAGCCAGATCACGGCAAAATTTTTGACCCGGCTTGCGGTTCCGGGGGCATGTTCGTACAAAGTGCCCACTTTATGGAGCGGCACGCGCAAGACCCGCATGAACTCACCTTTTACGGCCACGAAAAAAATCGCGTGACCACACGCCTGGCCAAAATGAACCTGGCGGTACACGGCCTTGAAGGCAACGTGGAAGGTGGTGAAGCCGCCATTACCTACTACAACGATCCCCACGAAGGCCTGTTCGGCACTGTCGACTATGTGATGGCCAACCCGCCCTTTAACGTGGATGAAGTCGACGCCGATAAAATCAAAGGCGATAAGCGCCGCTTGCCGTTTGGCTTGCCGGGCGTAAATAAAAACAAAAAAGTCAGTAACGCCAACTACCTGTGGATTCAGTACTTTTATAGCTATCTCAACGATTCGGGCCGAGCAGGTTTTGTCATGTCATCCCAGGCTTCCAGTGCTGGGCGGGACGAAGCTAAGGTGCGCGAGCAGTTGGTCAAAACCGGTCATGTGGACATCATGGTCGATATTCGCGGTAACTTTTTCTATACCCGCACCGTGCCCTGCCAGTTGTGGTTTCTGAATAAAAACAAGCCCGCGCACCTGAAAGACAAGGTGTTAATGCTGGATGCACGCAACGTCTACCGCAAAGTTACCCGCAAGATTTACGACTTCAGCCCCGAGCAGCAACAGAACCTGACTGCCGTGGTCTGGCTATACCGTGGCGAAGGAGAGCGTTTTGTTGAGCTGGTGCAGCAGTATATCGACAAGTCAATTTTCGAAGCTCGCTCCTGTGAACAATCTGAAGCGCTAGCCTGCGAGCCAATACCAGACTTTATCACTCAGTTGGGAAAATTCGGCCAAGCCTTTCAACCCTTTATGGACAAACTGGAGCAGGGCGGCGTGAGTGTTGAGCCTTATGTCGATTTTCTGAATGCCAAAGGCTCGGTCGAAGGCGGTTGGTCCGCGTTTCAAATCCTGACCAACGACCTGCAGAAATGGTGGAACGAATACGACTATAACGATGCTGCCAGCCTGCTGGACTTCATCGATAAAGATACCTGCCTAAAAGACCTGGCCGAACAAAGCCGCAACCTGATTAAAGAAATCGACCTGGCTTATAAGCTGGCAACCCGCGTGATTGAACTGGCCGAAGCCAATGATGCAAAAGACAGCGAACTCTGGGATAACACGCTGTTAAATGGCCGCAGTCGCAGCAACTTAAAGAAAACCGCCGATGACGCCCGCAAGCTGGCCGTAGAGCAACTCAAGCAGGTACGCTACTTCTACAAGCAAGCCCACTGGCTGTTAAGCCGCTTCCCGGAAGGCAAGCTCTGTGATGTGGAAGGCCTGGTCAAACTGGTAGATATCAAAGCGATCGAAGCCGCTGACTGGAGCCTGACGCCGGGCCGCTATGTGGGTGTGGTGCCGGAAGAGGTGGATGAAGACTTCGATTTTGAAGAAACCCTGCATGATATTCATATTGAACTGCAAGGTTTGAATTCTGAGGCCATAGAGCTAGCCGAAAAAATTGCCCGTAACTTTGAGGAGTTGGGGGTATGAGCTGGCAAAGCGAACCTCTGTCAGCGTTAACCCTCAAAATTGGTAGCGGCTCAACTCCAAGAGGTGGTGATTCTGTCTATATATCTGAAGGTACAACGTTAATCCGTAGCCAAAATGTATATAACAATGAATTTTCAACGGATGGCTTAGTTTATATCGATGAAAAAACAGCAGAAAAAATGAAAGGCGTTAGTGTTGAGAAGGAGGATGTTCTTGTCAACATTACCGGCGATTCTGTTGCACGATGCTGTTTGGTCCATGATGCAGTACTCCCAGCAAGGGTAAATCAGCACGTTGCGATTTTAAGAACAAATCCAAAGAAGCTTCTGCCACATTTTCTTGCTTTCTACATGGTATCACCCTTCATGCAGGCCAAGATGCTTTCTTGGGCTGGTACTGGTGGAACCAGAAAAGCACTGACAAAAGGCATGCTAGAGGGATTTGAAATACCACTCCCCCCTGTTGATGTTCAAGATAAAATCGTCCAAAAGATTAAGACTTATAACGACCTCATCGAAAACAACCGCCGCCGTATTCAGTTGCTGGAAGAATCCGCTCGCCTGCTGTATCAGGAATGGTTTGTTCACTTGCGCTTCCCCGGACATAAGCAAGTTAAGATTACTGATGGTGTGCCGGAAGGGTGGTCAAAGGAACCTTTAGAGAACTTACTGGTTCTTCAGCGTGGGTTCGACTTGCCTGTTTCCAAACGTATAGAAGGAAGCGTTCCCATCTATGCATCCACAGGTATTAATGGATTCCATAATGTGGCGAAGGTAAAAGGCCCTGGTGTCGTCACGGGAAGATCTGGTTCACTGGGAACGGTAATGTATGTTGCTAAAGACTATTGGCCACTCAATACGACATTGTGGGTGAAGGAATTCAAAAAAGCGTCACCCATATTCGCAACATATTTGCTAAGAGCAATGAAGCTTGAAGGCTATAACGGCGGTGCGGCTGTTCCCACATTAAATCGAAATGACGTTCATAAGGTCGATGTTCTGTGCCCTGAATCGAAATTAATGAATGAATTCGAAGTTCAGGTAGAAAACATTTTCAAACAGATAGACAAACTAAAAGAATATAACGAGAAGCTAGCCCAAGCACGTGACCTGCTACTACCCAAACTTATGAGCGGCGAGCTAACCGTGTAAATCAAGGAGTGATCATGAACCGTGCCCAAGCCCAACAATTATTACAAACCGCTCTAGCTAATCCCGCCGCCGAATTCCGTGATGGACAGTGGGAGGCCATTGATGCACTGGTGAATCATCGGCAGAAACTGTTGGTGGTACAGCGCACCGGTTGGGGTAAAAGCTCGGTTTACTTTATCAGTACCAAAATTTTCCGCGATCGTGGTATGGGGCCAACCATTATCGTATCGCCTTTGCTGGCCTTGATGCGTAACCAAATTGAATCTGCTGCTCGACTTGGCATAGTCGCCGAGACGATGAATTCAACCAATACTGATGATTGGCGTTCGGTAACTCAGCGGATTCTGAATAATCAAATCGACTGCTTGTTGATTTCCCCTGAGCGCTTGGCTAATGACAGCTTTATTGAAACTGTGTTGCAGCCCATTGCCGACCGCATAGCCCTGATGGTGATTGATGAAGCGCACTGTATTTCCGATTGGGGTCATGACTTCCGCCCCGACTACCGTCGTATTGTGAATATTCTTCGCCAGTTGCCTGCCAATACGCCGGTGCTGGGCACTACAGCCACGGCGAATAACCGCGTGGTTGCGGATATTCAAACTCAGCTTGGAAATATTCAAATTCACCGTGGTCCGTTGATTCGGGAAAGTCTCTCCTTGCAGACCATGGTGTTACCGGATCAGGCATCTCGTTTGGCTTGGTTGGCGCAGGTGATACCCACGTTGCCGGGTACAGGTATTGTCTACGTACTGACTCAGCGTGATGCCGATTTGGTTGCAAAATGGTTGAATCAGCAGGGGATATCTGCACTGGCATATTACAGTGGCGTAACGCATCCTAATTTTGTTAATTATGCAGGGAAAGAAGATACAGATCTCTACCGCCAATTTCTGGAAACTCAGTTACTAGAAAACAAAATCAAAGTTCTTGTTGCAACTACTGCATTAGGGATGGGGTATGACAAACCTGACCTAGGCTTTGTGCTTCATTACCAAGCCCCAAGTTCGATAGTTGCTTACTATCAACAAGTAGGTCGCGCCGGTCGTGGAATCGAAAATGCGATTGGCGTACTAATGTCAGGTACTGAGGATAACGACATTCATGCTTTCTTTCGCCGAACAGCCTTTCCAAGTCAAGATGATGTTCAGCGTCTACTTGCAGCATTAGAAGATGCAGACGGATTGTCACTTGAGAAGTTAGAGAAAGAAGCAAACCTGCCGCAAAAGCGAATAGAGCATGTTTTGAAATATTTGCGTACTGAGAGTCCATCGCCTGTCATTGCGATTGGAAAGACTTGGTTTAGAGCTCCTGTTCGCTACCAAATGGATCTAGAGCATATTCGTAAAATTACAGAGATTCGTGAGCGCGAATGGAGCGAGATTAATGATTATCTCAATACTTCAGGTTGTTTAATGTTGGCTTTACGTAATGCGCTTGATGACCCTTCACAGGAAACTTGTGGCAAATGTGAGAACTGTATTGCGGAGCCAGTGCTTACCAAAGTTTTCGATCAAGAAATTGGAATAAGAGCAACTCAGTTTTTAAGACACTCAGAAGAAATTATTAAGCCCCGTAAGCAAATAGCAGCTTCGAATGATGAGGCAGCGAGAACATTTGTTGAATATGAATTTCCGCGTAATCTCGGTGACTTAGTCGCTCAAGAGGGCCGTGTTTTATCCCGCTGGGGCGATGCCGGTTGGGGGCGGACGGTTGCCGACAACAAACATGCCGGGCGTTTCAGTGATGAGTTGGTTGAAGCCATGGCAGAAATGATTCAGCAGCGTTGGCAGCCTAACCCCGCACCTCAATGGGTATGTTGCGTGCCGTCGCGTAATCATCCTGAACTGGTACCGGATTTTGCTCGCCGGCTGGCTGCACGCTTGGGGCTGCCGTTTGTGGATGCAGTTAGCAAAGTCAAAGACAATCAGCCGCAAAAAGGCCAGCAGAATCGCTTCCACCAATGTCGCAATCTGGATGGTGCATTTGCTGTGACTCAGCTTTATCAGGGGCAACCGGTTTTGTTAGTGGATGACATAGTGGACTCCGGCTGGACGCTAACGGTCGTCGCGGCACTCCTCCAGCAAGCAGGCAGCGGCGTGGTTTACCCCATCGCGCTGGCTTCATCTTCGGTGAAAGACTCATGAATGTATCCCGCTTTTCATCAGCTGATGGCTCTTTACCAGCTAACGGCTCTTTGTCACCCACGGCGCAAGCGACCTTGCTGTTGACCAGCTATTTCTCAAAAGCCAGTAGCGAAAGCGCAAAGCCGCTGACCAATGCCGAATGGGGTCGCTTTGCCTTGTGGTTAAAAGAAAAGTCCACCACACCAGCTGATCTGTTGGTTTCCGACCCGAAAGCTTTGCTGCAAGGCTGGCACGATGCGCGTATCAGTGCGGAGCGCATCATTGAATTGCTGAGCCGTGGTCATAGCCTCGCACTGGCCATGGAAAAATGGCAACGGGCAGGCCTGTGGGTGGTCACCCGTTCCGACCCGGAATATCCAAGGCGTTTAAAGCAGCAGCTAAAAACAGATTCCCCGCCAGTGCTGTTTGGTTGTGGTAACAAAGCCTTGTTGAGTGCCGGTGGCTTGGCGGTTATTGGCTCGCGCAATGCCAGTGAGTCTGATTTGGCTTTTACCGACCAAGTGGGGGCTAAAGCAGCGGCAGAGGGTATTGCCATTGTCTCTGGTGGTGCTCGGGGTGTCGATGAAACGGCAATGCTGGGGGCTATGAAACAAGGCGGTGTGGTGATCGGCGTGATGGCCGATAGCCTGCTAAAAGCAGCGACCAGCAGTAAGTGGCGTAAAGGTCTGATGAATGGCCATGCAGTGCTGGTATCGCCTTTCTACCCCGAGGCGGGGTTTAGTGCGGGTAATGCCATGGCTCGTAATAAATATATCTACTGTCTGGCAGACAGCTCTCTGGTGATTCACTCCGGTAAAAAAGGTGGCACGCTCAACGGAGCAGAAGAAAATCTGAAAAAGGGATGGGTGCCGCTGTGGGTTAAACACACGACGGACAAGGATGCCGCCAATGCCGATTTGGTCACCAAAGGTGGCCGTTGGCTGGAGGCTGATAATACTCAAGCCTTCAAGATTGCGGAATTAATGTGCAATGAAGGTGGGCGTGTGAATCAGGTGAAGGAACAAATGGGCGATCTCTTTTCCATGCCTGCACAGCCCGAATTGTTTTTTGAGCCTGAATCTAATCCTGAGCCAGATTCTGGGCCTGAAGAAGTTATAGAGTCAGAGCGCGAGATAGTCGTTAGCGAAAGCCAGACAAAGATTCAGGCTATTCCAGAGCAGACTGCCGAAAGCGAAGCTGCCCCATCAGGCCCTGTCGATTTCTATCAGATGTTTATCTCCGAACTTCAACACTTGGCTGAAAAGCCAGTAACCGTTGATGCGCTGATTGAAAGCACACAGCTTCATAAGTCTCAGTTAACTGAGTGGCTGAAACGTGCTGTTGATGACGGGGTGGTGAAAAAGCTCAATCGCCCTGCACGTTTTCAAGTCAAGAACAAGAAATAGAAGGATTTGCTCATGGCCATGACAGAAGAAACCCTGGTTCAGGAAGTCACTGCAGACTACTTGCTGAATCAGTTGCAGTGGGATGAATCTGTCCTGGGTATGTATGAAAAGCTGGGCAAGGAGGGTGATTTAGGTCGGCTTTCAGAGCAAGAGGTGGTGTTAACCCGCTATTTGGGCGAGAAACTGATAGAGCTCAACCCTGGCTTGCCGGATGTCGCCTACCAAGAGGCGCTGCGCGTGGTTTGTGAGATGCCAGCATCCACCAATATTGTTGCTGTAAATAAGGAGAAATACTCCCTTCATAAGAATGGCGTAGAGGTGAGCTTCCATAACGAAAAAGGTGAACGGGTAAAGAAACGGCTTCGCCTGTTTGATTTTGACAACTACGAAAACAATCACTTCTTGCTGGTCAGAGAGTTTTGGATCAAAGGCGATATTTATCGTCGCAGAGCAGACCTTGTGGGCTTTGTGAATGGTATTCCGCTGCTGTTTATGGAGGTGAAAAACGTTCACAAGGATATCCGTGCTGCCTATGAGCAAAATCTTGCGGACTACAAAGACACCGTCCCGCACCTGTTTTATCACAACGCCTTTATTATCTTGGGCAATGGTATTGACGCCAAGATTGGCTCCGTTTCCAGTAAATTTGAGCATTTCAATGACTGGAAGCGTTTGAATGAAAGTGAGCCTGGTGTGGTGGATATGGAAACCTTGTTGAAAGGTACCTGCTCCAAAGCCAATCTCATGAACATTTTTGAGAACTTCACTCTGTTTGACCAGAGCTCGGGCCGCCTGGTAAAGATTATTGCCCGCAATCACCAATATCTTGGTGTCAGCCGTGCCATTGATGCCGTGATTAATCGTGGCGAGCGGATGGGTAAGTTGGGAGTTTTCTGGCATACCCAGGGCTCTGGAAAGTCCTATTCGATTGTCTTTTTCGCTCAGATGGTGCATCGAAAACTGGGTGGGAACTATACCTTTGTGGTGCTGACTGACCGAGAAGATCTCGATACACAGATTTATAAAACCTTTGCAGGCTGTGGCTTGGTCGACAACGATAAAGACCCGTGCCGCGCCGATAGTGGTAAAGACCTGAAAGAGCTGATCGGCCAGCAAAAGGCGTTTGTATTTACCTTGATTCAAAAATTTAACGAAAAAGTCGACCCTAAAAAGCCTTATTCCGAGCGCGACGACATTATCGTCATCACCGACGAAGCTCACCGCACGCAATATGGCACGTTGTCGTTAAACATGCGCAACGCCTTGCCCAATGCCAGTTTTATCGGCTTCACCGGAACTCCATTATTTAAAGATGATGAGATAACCAAGAAGGTTTTTGGTGATTACATCTCTACCTATGACTTTCAGCGGGCTGTCGAGGATAAAGCGACAGTGCCCTTGTACTACGATGCCCGTGGTGAAGAATTGGTATTTACCGATGAAGATGGCAACGAGCATACGGTTGCGGACCCCAAAGGCATCAATGAGCGCATAGCGGAAAAGCTGGATGAGTTGGAAATTGAGGATGTAGACGTTCAGCAAAGGTTGGAGCGAGAGCTGAAGCGTGATTATCACATTATCACTGCAACCAGCCGACTGGATCAGATAGCACGTGACTTTGTGGCTCATTATGCCAACGCTTGGGAAACCGGCAAGGCGATGTTTGTGTGCCTCGACAAGATCACTTGTGTACGGATGCACAAATTGATCGATTTTTACTGGCAACAGGAAATTAAAACCAAAGAAAAAGCACTTTTGTCGGCTACGGATGAGCAGGATCTAGCTTGGCGAGAGCGGCAATTGGCGTGGATGAAAGAAACGCTGATGGCGGTTGTGGTCAGTGAAGAGCAAGGTGAAGTCGCCAAGTTTGAAAAATGGGGGCTGGATATCAAGCCTCACCGCCAGTTGCTTAAAGCAGGACTTGAACTGGCTGATGGCTCTCGACTGGACATGGAAGAAGCCTTTAAATCCAGCGAACACCCTTTTAGAGTCGCCGTTGTCTGTGCCATGTGGCTGACCGGATTTGATGTGCCCACACTTTCTACCCTCTATTTGGACAAGCCTTTGAAGGCGCATACCTTGATGCAAGCTATCGCCAGGGCTAACCGAGTAGCGGAAGGCAAGAATAACGGTTTGATCGTGGATTACTGCGGGATACTGAAAAACCTGCGTAAAGCATTGGCAACCTTCGCCGGTGCTGGTGACGAGGGTCATGGCGGAGGTGAGGGCGAAAATGAACCCGCCAAGCCCAATGAAGAGTTGTTAGAAAGTCTGAACGAGTCGATCAGTTTTGTTGCTGAGTTTTTACGAAAGCATGATTTTGAACTAAGCCGGATTATTACAGAAACAGGTTTTGCTAAAAATGCAGCGATTGCTCAAGCCAAGGAAATCATCAATCAAAATGACGAAACACGGAAACGTTTCGAGGTAATGGCCAGAGAGGTGTTCAACAAGTTTAAAGCCTGCATTAACGTGCCGGGCGTTAATGGCTATCGTGATATGCGCGATGCCATCAACGTACTCTATAAGAGTTTGCAGGCAGATAAAGAGAAAGCCGACATCTCCGATATTATGAAGGATCTGTACGAGATTGTTGACGGTAGCATCGATACCACCCATAAAGTCAAAGAACCGAAACCGGATGGTGATCGAATTTACGATATCAGCAAGATCGATTTTGAACGGCTCCGCCAGGAGTTTTCTAGATCAGAGCGAAAGAATACTACAGTGCAATCGCTCAAGCATGCGGTTGAGAAGAAGCTAGCCAGGCTCATGATGCAGAACCCGTTACGTACCGATTATCAAGAGCACTACGAAAAATTGGTTAAGGAATATAACCAAGAAAAGGATCGCGTTGTTATTGAAAAAACCTTTGAGGCACTGTTAAAACTGAATGAAGAGCTTTCTCATGAAGAGAAGCGCGCAATCAGGGAATGCTTGGACGAGGAGTCTTTGGTATTGTTTGATCTCCTTAGTAAGCCGAATTTGCAGCCAAAAGAGATTGCCAAGATCAAACAAGTCGCCACTACGTTGTTGGCAACGCTAAAGGCAGAGCGGCTGAAAGTTGCAAACTGGCAGCAGAAAGAATCGACGCGCGACGCGGTTAAGCAGCAGATATTTGATTTTCTTTATGATGAAAGAACAGGGTTACCCGTTGAGCAATATGAAGAAAATGAGATTTCAGATATCACTGAAAGGGTGTTTCTTCACATATATCGGGCGTACCCCGAACTGCCATCGCCCATTTATGGGTGAAGAATTACGCGGAGTTACGCATGGTTTGCGTAATTACGCATATGATGCATAATTGTGCGTAATTTGAGGCAACTCTATCCCAAACCTCAAATAGGCCGGTTACCTGCCGGATGGTGCCTTGGTCTAATGAGCTCTTAGCCGGTGACGGCTTGAAAGCGGGTGTAAATACCAAGGTTTGACATAGAGTTGATGGCAAGAGCGGGAAATGGATTTTATTTCGCCGAGATCTTGCTAAAATGCGATTCAATGTTCGGTAGAAACAACCAGCCTTCCAATACCCGCCTTTTTGATTTTGGGTGTTGGAGTCGCCTGAGTTGATCAGGTGCTGTTGACCTGCTCCCCGTTGATTAGTACACCCCGATGTTAGTAATGTCTTCATAAGCCACATGAGGACATCCCCATGAAGAAGCGTTTTTCCGACGAACAGATCATCAGTATTCTCCGCGAAGCCGAAGCTGGGGTACCCGCCGGTGAACTCTGCCGCAAGCATGCCATTTCCGATGCCACGTTTTACACCTGGCGTAAGAAGTATGGCGGTATGGAGGTGCCTGAAGTTAAGCGCCTGAAGTCGCTTGAGGAAGAGAACACCAGACTCAAGAAGCTGCTTGCCGAAGCCATGCTGGATAAAGAGGCGCTTCAGGTGGCTCTTGGGCGAAAGTACTGACGACAGACCAGAAGCGGGAAGCCGTGATGTTGATGTGTGATGCGACCGGTCTGTCGCAACGTCGTGCCTGCAGGCTTACAGGTTTATCCCTGTCGACCTGCCGCTATGAGGCTCACCGTCCGGCTGCTGATGCGCATTTATCAGGGCGCATCACTGAGCTGGCACTGGAGCGCAGGCGTTTTGGCTACCGTCGTATTTGGCAGTTGCTGCGCCGTGAAGGGCTTCATGTTAATCATAAGCGCGTGTACCGGCTTTATCACCTCAGTGGTCTGGGCGTAAAACGCAGAAGACGTCGTAAAGGGCTGGCAACAGAACGTCTGCCGCTGCTCCGTCCGGCGGCGCCCAATCTGACCTGGTCGATGGATTTCGTCATGGACGCACTTTCCACCGGTCGCAGGATCAAGTGTCTTACCTGCGTCGATGATTTCACAAAGGAATGCCTGACGGTCACTGTTGCCTTTGGGATTTCAGGCGTTCAGGTCACGCGTATTCTGGACAGCATTGCACTGTTTCGAGGCTATCCGGCGACGATAAGAACTGACCAGGGGCCGGAGTTCACTTGCCGTGCACTGGATCAATGGGCCTTTGAGCATGGTGTTGAGTTGCGCTTAATCCAGCCGGGCAAGCCAACGCAGAACGGATTTATTGAGAGCTTTAACGGACGATTTCGCGATGAATGTTTGAATGAGCACTGGTTCAGCGATATCGTTCATGCCAGGAAAATTATTAATGACTGGCGGCAGGATTATAACGAATGCCGCCCGCACTCCACGCTGAATTATCAGACACCGTCTGAATTTGCAGCGGGCTGGAGAAAGGGTCATTCTGAGAATGAAGATTCCGACGTTACTAACTGAGTGTTGTATCTAATCGTGGGGGCAGGTCACTGTCGCTGAAAGTGTCAAGATTCTATCTTTACGCTTGGCGGCTAATACTTCCACAGTACCTGCCCAGGAAGTTGACAATATTGGGCTTAACTTAACAGCTTTGGCTTTCTTTATGATAAAATCCAATATTTTCAATGGGTTGAATGGTTTGTTTGCTGCTTTATGTGAACTACCGTTTTGATTTGTCATTAAAACAATAGGTTATATTGTTTTAAGGTGGATGATTAAAGCATCTGCCAGCCATAAAAAAGAAGCCTCCGTTATGGAGGCTTCTACGTATCAGGTCAAAATCATTGGCCATTGTGGCGGTGTCTGATTCATCTCTTCTATCATCACCGACTCGATGTTGTGCCAGATAGCGGTGATGTCCGCCATTGTGATGCCAAGCAACCCCATTGCGAACCAACAGGCGGAAACAACGCCCAGACCGCTGCTGATCACCGCAAGCCCGACATAATCAGACCGACGAAAACGGATGTTGAGTGTGCTGGCCAGAAACATCATTACGGCACTAAGAAGTTGCCAGCGAAGAAGAACCACGCCAGTGGTGAGGGTAGCCATCAAACAATTCCTCTGAAAAGAGCCGATGCCCTGGACAGCGCGGCGTTGTTCACGGGAGGCGTGGTACACTCTGGCTATCGCGGGGCTTGCAGAACACAAAAATGAAACACTCTGTTTGTTTCATTAATTTTGTGAACTATATCACAATTGATTGTTTGTTAGCCATATTAGGCCGTGACTTTTATTGCTGTACAGATTATGTGGTTTTTCAGTGGCATTAAGGGCATATCTTCCCGCCGCCTCTGCATTCCTGTAGGAAATTAATTTTGAATATCAATGAATTATTTTCATCCAGGTGACGATTAGAAAGGTATCAATTTCAAATCAGGCAAAAGTGCTATTTATACCGTAAGATTTATCTAAAGACGTCGGTACCCAGGGTTTTCACCTTGCAATGGCCGGGTATAAACAGGCAGGAAATTGATAGCAATGAGTCATCGTGCACGACACCAATTACTGGCGTTGCCGGGCATTATCTTTTTAGTTCTCTTTCCCATCATTCTTTCGCTATGGATTGCCTTCCTTTGGGCAAAATCAGAAGTGAATAATCAGCTCCGAACCTTTGCTCAACTGGCACTGGATAAATCCGAGCTGGTCATTCGCCAGGCAGATTTAGTGAGCGATGCAGCTGAACGCTATCAGGGGCAAGTTTGCACTCCAGCCCATCAAAAGCGAATGTTGAATATTATTCGTGGCTATCTTTATATTAATGAATTGATCTATGCCCGTGATAACCATTTTTTATGCTCATCGCTGATAGCGCCTGTAAACGGCTATACGATTGCACCGGCCGATTATAAGCGTGAACCTAACGTTTCTATCTATTATTACCGCGATACGCCTTTTTTCTCTGGCTATAAAATGACCTATATGCAGCGGGGAAATTATGTGGCGGTTATCAACCCTCTCTTCTGGAGTGAAGTGATGTCTGATGACCCGACATTGCAATGGGGTGTGTATGATACGGTGACGAAAACCTTTTTCTCGTTAAGCAAAGAGGCCTCGGCAGCAACGTTTTCTCCGCTGATTCATTTGAAGGATTTAACCGTACAAAGAAATGGCTATTTATATGCGACAGTTTATTCGACAAAACGCCCAATTGCAGCCATTGTTGCGACTTCATATCAACGTCTTATAACCCATTTTTATAATCATCTTATTTTTGCGTTGCCCGCCGGTATTTTGGGGAGTCTTGTTCTGCTATTACTCTGGCTACGTATTCGACAAAACTATTTATCTCCCAAACGTAAACTGCAACGCGCCCTCGAAAAACATCAACTTTGTCTTTATTACCAGCCAATAATCGATATCAAAACAGAAAAATGTATCGGCGCTGAAGCGTTGTTACGTTGGCTTGGTGAGCAGGGGCAAATAATGAATCCGGCAGAGTTTATTCCGCTGGCAGAAAAGGAGGGGATGATAGAACAGATAACTGATTATGTTATTGATAATGTCTTCCGCGATCTGGGCGATTACCTGGCAACACATGCAGATCGCTATGTTTCTATTAACCTGTCGGCCTCCGATTTTCATACGTCACGGTTGATAGCGCGAATCAATCAGAAAACAGAGCAATACGCGGTGCGTCCGCAGCAAATTAAATTTGAAGTGACTGAGCATGCATTTCTTGATGTCGAAAAAATGACGCCGATTATTCTGGCTTTCCGCCAGGCAGGTTACGAAGTGGCAATTGATGATTTTGGTATTGGCTACTCTAACTTGCATAACCTTAAATCATTGAATGTCGATATTTTGAAAATCGACAAATCGTTTGTTGAAACGCTGACCACCCACAAAACCAGTCATTTGATTGCGGAACACATCATCGAGCTGGCGCACAGCCTGGGGTTAAAAACGATCGCTGAAGGCGTCGAAACTGAGGAGCAGGTTAACTGGCTGCGCAAACGCGGCGTGCGCTATTGCCAGGGATGGTTCTTTGCGAAGGCGATGCCGCCGCAGGTGTTTATGCAATGGATGGAGCAATTACCCGCGCGGGAGTTAACGCGCGGGCAATAAAACTACAGGCGGTGGCGATAATCGCTGGGAGTGCGATCAAACTGCCGACGGAAAACGCGGGAGAAGGTCTGCTGCGAGACATAACCCAGGTCCATTGCGATATCAAAAATCGGACGCTCGGTGGTGCGCAACTCAACGGCGGCCAGTAACAGGCGACGTTGGCGAATGTAATCGCCAAGCGTCTGATGCGTCACCGTGCGGAACATTCGTTGCAAGTACCACTTTGAATAGCCTGATTTTTTTGCGACTACATCAATGTTAAGCGGCTGGTCAATATGCTCGTCAATCCATGCGATAAGATCCTGAATAATTTTCTGATGGGACATAAATCTGCCTCTTTTCAGTGTTCAGTTCGTTAATTCATCTGTTGGGGAGTATAATTCCTCAAGTTAACTTGAGGTAAAGCGATTTATGGAAAAGAAATTACCCCGCATTAAAGCGCTGCTAACCCCCGGCGAAGTGGCGAAACGCAGCGGTGTGGCGGTATCGGCGCTGCATTTCTATGAAAGTAAAGGGTTGATTACCAGTATCCGTAACAGCGGCAATCAGCGGCGATATAAACGTGATGTGTTGCGATATGTTGCAATTATCAAAATTGCTCAGCGTATTGGCATTCCGCTGGCGACCATTGGTGAAGCGTTTGGCGTGTTGCCCGAAGGGCATACGTTAAGTGCGAAAGAGTGGAAACAGCTTTCGTCCCAATGGCGAGAAGAGTTGGATCGGCGCATTCATACCTTAGTGGCGCTGCGTGACGAACTGGACGGATGTATTGGTTGTGGCTGCCTTTCGCGCAGTGATTGCCCGTTGCGTAACCCGGGCGACCGCTTAGGAGAAGAAGGTACCGGCGCACGCTTGCTGGAAGATGAACAAAACTAAAGCGCCACAAGGGCGCTTTAGTTTGTTTTCCGGTCTTTGTCTTTCTCTCTATCCCGCTGGTACACAGGAGGGTTTCCCCCGACGTCAACACACCTCATTCGAGCACGTGGTGGAGGTTCCGGTTGGTGTTGATGCTTTAATTGTATGTCACCGACGTTTCTTCGCCAGTGTAAAAGTATACTTTTTAACCGCAATATTTTTGTCATCTCAGACGATTTTTTATCGCAATCCTGAACGGTATACGGCTCGATAACGCTGCAATCTTGCGCACCGACGATAACGTTTGCGCATCAATTGCCTGGTTTTTCATCGTCAAGACAATAAAAGAGAAAAAAGCAGCAAACTTCGGTTGAAAAAGCCGCTATGATCGCCGGATAATCGTTTGCTTTTTTTACCACCCGTTTTGTATGCGCGGAGCTAAACGTTTGCTTTTTTGCGACGCAGCAAATTGTCGCAAACCTGGAGCAGGAAGATAACGTTTCGCTGGCAGGGGATTGTCCGCCACGCATCTTGACGAAAATTAAACTCTCAGGGGATGTTTTCTTATGTCTACGCCATCAGCGCGTACCGGCGGTTCACTCGACGCCTGGTTTAAAATTTCACAACGTGGAAGCACTGTCCGTCAGGAAGTGGTTGCCGGGTTAACAACGTTTCTGGCGATGGTCTACTCGGTCATCGTCGTTCCAGGTATGTTGGGTAAAGCAGGCTTCCCGCCTGCGGCAGTTTTCGTTGCAACCTGTCTGGTTGCCGGACTCGGTTCTATCGTGATGGGTCTGTGGGCTAATCTGCCGTTGGCGATTGGTTGCGCCATCTCCCTGACGGCGTTTACCGCATTCAGCCTGGTGCTGGGGCAACATATTAGCGTACCTGTCGCGCTGGGTGCCGTGTTCCTGATGGGTGTGCTGTTTACGGTAATTTCTGCCACGGGTATCCGTAGCTGGATTTTGCGCAACTTGCCTCACGGTGTGGCGCACGGCACGGGGATTGGTATCGGTCTGTTCCTGCTGCTCATTGCCGCTAACGGTGTCGGTCTGGTGATTAAAAACCCGCTTGATGGTCTGCCCGTTGCGCTGGGTGATTTCGCGACCTTCCCGGTGATTATGTCACTGGTAGGTCTGGCGGTGATCATCGGCCTGGAAAAACTGAAAGTCCCTGGTGGCATTCTGCTGACCATTATCGGTATCTCAATTGTCGGTTTGATCTTCGATCCTAACGTCCATTTCTCCGGCGTTTTCGCCATGCCTTCATTGAGCGATGAAAACGGCAACTCACTGATTGGCAGCCTGGACATTATGGGCGCGCTGAATCCTGTAGTCCTGCCAAGCGTTCTGGCGCTGGTAATGACGGCAGTATTTGATGCCACCGGAACTATCCGTGCCGTCGCCGGCCAGGCGAACCTGCTGGATAAAGATGGGCAAATTATCGACGGTGGGAAAGCACTGACCACTGACTCCATGAGCAGCGTTTTCTCTGGCCTGGTGGGTGCAGCTCCGGCAGCGGTATACATCGAGTCTGCGGCGGGTACGGCGGCGGGCGGTAAAACCGGTTTGACGGCTATCACCGTTGGCGTGCTGTTCCTGCTGATTCTGTTCCTCTCTCCGCTCTCTTACCTCGTTCCGGGGTATGCAACGGCTCCGGCGCTGATGTACGTTGGCCTGCTGATGCTGAGCAACGTGGCGAAAATCGACTTTGCTGATTTTGTTGATGCGATGGCGGGTCTGGTTACGGCGGTATTCATCGTGCTGACCTGTAACATCGTAACAGGCATCATGATCGGCTTCGCGACTCTGGTGATTGGTCGTCTGGTTTCCGGCGAATGGCGCAAGTTGAACATCGGTACGGTCGTTATCGCCGTGGCGCTGGTGACCTTCTATGCGGGTGGCTGGGCTATCTAATCTTTCATCGGATTCTGAAAACGGGTGGCAATGGCTGCCCGTTTTTATTTTCTCCGCACATTGTGTGAGCTTTTGCGATATTCTGAAAAAATGAGAATTCAGGCATAACGCCTTTCTCAGATCATAAAAAAACATCGCAAACAGGGAACGCATGGAAATCTTCTTCACCATACTGATAATGACCCTCGTGGTCTCGCTGTCCGGGGTGGTCACTCGTGTCATGCCCTTTCAGATCCCGCTTCCGCTTATGCAAATCGCCATCGGTGCGCTACTGGCGTGGCCGACGTTTGGTTTGCATGTGGAGTTTGATCCTGAACTCTTTTTAGTCTTGTTTATCCCGCCGTTGCTGTTCGCTGATGGCTGGAAAACGCCGACCCGTGAATTTCTCGAACATGGTCGAGAGATTTTCGGCCTCGCGCTGGCGCTGGTGGTGGTCACCGTGGTCGGCATTGGCTTCCTTATTTACTGGGTGGTGCCGGGCATTCCGCTGATCCCCGCCTTTGCGCTGGCGGCGGTACTTTCTCCGACCGATGCTGTGGCGCTCTCCGGGATTGTTGGCGAAGGGCGCATCCCGAAAAAAATCATGGGCATTTTGCAGGGCGAAGCGTTGATGAATGACGCTTCCGGCCTGGTGTCGTTGAAGTTTGCCGTGGCAGTGGCGATGGGGACGATGATCTTCACCGTCGGCGGTGCGACGGTCGAATTTATGAAAGTAGCCATTGGCGGTATTCTTGCCGGTTTTGTGGTGAGCTGGCTGTATGGTCGCTCGCTGCGATTCCTCAGCCGCTGGGGCGGTGATGAACCCGCGACGCAGATCGTTCTGCTGTTCTTGCTGCCATTCGCTTCTTATCTGATTGCCGAACATATTGGCGTTTCGGGCATCCTCGCTGCGGTTGCCGCCGGGATGACCATCACCCGCTCCGGTGTGATGCGTCGTGCGCCGCTGGCAATGCGCCTGCGTGCAAACAGCACCTGGGCGATGCTGGAATTTGTCTTTAACGGCATGGTGTTCCTGCTGTTAGGTCTGCAGCTGCCGGGTATTCTGGAGACGTCGCTGATGGCGGCAGAAATCGACCCTAACGTCGAAATCTGGATGCTGTTTACCGATATTATTCTGATATATGCGGCGCTGATGCTGGTCCGTTTCGGCTGGCTGTGGACGATGAAAAAGTTCAGCAACCGCTTCCTGAAGAAGAAGCCGATGGAGTTTGGTTCGTGGACCACACGAGAAATCCTGATCGCGTCTTTCGCCGGGGTGCGTGGGGCGATCACTCTGGCCGGTGTGCTCTCTATCCCGCTGCTCTTGCCGGATGGTAACGTCTTCCCGGCGCGCTATGAGCTGGTGTTCCTGGCGGCTGGCGTCATTCTCTTCTCGCTGTTTGTCGGCGTGGTGATGTTGCCTATTCTGCTACAACACATTGAAGTCGCGGACCATTCGCAACAATTGAAAGAGGAACGTATTGCGCGAGCGGCAACGGCAGAAGTGGCGATTGTGGCGATCCAGAAAATGGAGGAGCGTCTGGCGGCGGATACCGAAGAGAATATCGATAACCAGCTGCTTACGGAGGTCAGTTCTCGCGTCATTGGTAACCTGCGTCGTCGCGCCGATGGACGTAACGACGTTGAAAGTTCCGTGCAGGAAGAGAACCTTGAGCGTCGCTTCCGTCTGGCGGCATTGCGTTCTGAACGTGCTGAACTTTACCACCTGCGCGCCACGCGGGAGATCAGCAACGAAACGCTGCAAAAATTACTGCACGATCTCGATTTGCTTGAAGCGTTGCTAATTGAGGAAAATCAGTAAGCCGAAAGCGACGTAACCAGGCCCGAGGTAATCTGAAAAAGGTGCAATCTTTTGCACCTTTAACAGGTTAGCTCGGGCTAACATTCATGATTCTAAAACAAATAAGTTATCTCTCTTGTAAAGTCAATTCATTGGCTGTTCTTCGACTTAACCTCAATCTGCGTGTTGCATAATATCTGCAGTAATCTTCATAGCGACTGCATTAATATTATCCTCAGTTTGTGACATGCCAGTATGAGAGGTACAATCTTCTTCAAAGAATTTCTGTAGTGTTACCAGGGTATCACTATTAATGGAGATATTTTCCTCACCACGGAGAATGGTAATACCCATTCCCTGGACGCTAGCCTCATCGAAATTAACACGATAGAGACGGATATTAAACATCCAGGCTTTTGTTAAAACAGAACAGTTGAAATGGCAATTGCTTAAATTGGCATTATTAAAATTAACATTAGCCATATTAGAGTCGGTACATATAACCATTTCGAGGAATGTATTTGTTAGCCACGTACAAAAGAGTTTGCTATCAATTAAGTTTATATTCTGGAGGATTGCTTTGTTCAGATTGACGCGAGACAGATCAGCATGTTCAAAGTTAATTAAATCGAGTTTAGAGAAACTAAGGTCGGCTTTAAATAAATTAACATATGGCGCTATTACTTTATAAAGATTTACCTCAGCCATGTACGCCATATAAAAATTTGAATAGTCAAGAAAGGTATTTTTAATATTGGCTCTATTCATTGCTGCATTGTAGAATTGAACATGCATAGCGGAGCATGCATTTAGAGTTCCGTCGGCCATTTTTATCTGAGCGAAATTTGAGTCATCGAGAATACAATTATCAAAAAGTATTTTTTCCATTATGGCGTAATAAAAATTCGTTTTATACATATTACAGTCCTGGAAAATAGCGTTTTGTAGTCTGCAACCTGCAAAATTCGAATTGGATAAATCTTCATCTTTAATCACGATACCTTTCAGGCTAAGGTGTGAAAAATCGTAACCACCATTTACTGTCTGTGGAATTTCGATAGTATTATTATGGACGGCGACATTATTTATAATAATATACCACCTTAATGGATACTTCCTTTTCTTTACTAAGGTAAACTCTTCTCGTAATTCTATCGTCACATTTATTATTTGCATATAAAGCTATATCTATAAAATGTTTATGTATTTTCCTGTCCGTTTCCTTCGTGATTTTTCCTGATGGTAAACTATCATAAATTCTTTTCATTTTCTGAATCAAGCCTATCACTTTTTCATGATCATCCATCTTGAAAAGAGAGAGGGCTTTATTGTCAATTAACGTGCTTTTATGATGTTTTCTGTAATTATCTGATTTTGTTTTCTTTGTATGTGATGGACTTGTGACAGAGTGGTTATCGTTAATCTGGCAAAGAGGGAAAAACATATTATTTAAACCATTGTAGCACATAAAATATCCTTATAATTAACAAGAAAGAAAAGGCATATTCTCTGCATTATCATTTTCTACGACTGTCAAAAATCGCTCATTTTTTAATGAGTTTATTTGTTTAATATTTTGGGAAAAGGTGATGCATGCTGGAGAGGAAGAGTATTCCCCGGTCAGGCGACCGGGGAAGGGGAGAGATTAATGTGCGCGGCCTTGCTCAACGCCAAAGCCGGTCTGGGAGCGGATAAACTGCGCGCGGAACAGTTCACGCTCGCGCGCCCCTTCCGCTGAGTTATCGGTTGCCGAGAAGAACCAGATGCCGAGGAATGCCACGGTGATAGAGAACAGCGCCGGGTATTCATACGGGAAGATGGCTTTTTCGTGACCAAGGATCTGTACCCAAATCGTCGGGCCGAGGATCATCAGTACTACTGCGGTAATCAGCCCCAGCCAGCCACCCATCATCGCGCCACGCGTGGTCAGTTTCGACCAGTACATAGAAAGCAGAATGATCGGGAAGTTACAGCTCGCCGCGATGGCAAACGCCAGCCCCACCATAAAGGCGATGTTCTGATTCTCAAACAGCACGCCGAGGATAATCGCAATCACGCCGAGGATCAGTACGGTGATTTTTGATACCCGCAGCTCTTCACGTTCGGTCGCGCCTTTTTTGAAGACGTTAGCGTACAAGTCATGCGAAACCGCGGATGCGCCCGCCAGCGTCAGACCCGCAACCACCGCGAGGATAGTGGCGAAAGCAACCGCTGAAATAAAACCGAGGAACAGGTTGCCGCCCACTGCATTCGCCAGGTGAACGGCCGCCATGTTGTTACCACCAATCAGATGGCCCGCCGCGTCTTTATATTCCGGATTCGCACCAACCAGCATGATCGCGCCGAAGCCGATAATAAAGGTCAGAATATAGAAGTAGCCCATAAACCCGGTGGCGTAGAACACGCTCTTACGTGCTTCGCGGGCATCGCTGACTGTAAAGAAGCGCATCAGAATGTGCGGCAAGCCCGCCGTACCAAACATCAGTCCCAGACCCAGAGAGAGCGCGGAGATCGGATCTTTCACCAGCCCGCCCGGCTTCATGATGTCGACCCCTTTCGGGTGTACCGCCATCGCTTCGCTGAACAGATTGTTGAAGCTAAAGCCAACGTGTTTCATCACCATAAAGGCCATAAAGCTGGCACCGAACAGTAACAGCACGGCTTTAATAATTTGCACCCAGGTGGTCGCCAGCATGCCGCCGAACAGGACATACATCATCATCAGCACGCCGACCAGCACCACCGCAATGTGATAGTTAAGGCCAAACAGCAGCTCGATCAGTTTACCTGCGCCTACCATCTGAGCGATAAGGTAAAGCGCCACCACCACCAGAGAACCACAGGCCGAAAGAATACGAATCGGCCCTTGTTTCAGGCGGTAAGAGGCTACATCGGCAAAGGTGTAGCGTCCCAGGTTACGCAGACGTTCGGCAATCAGGAACAAAATGATCGGCCAGCCCACCAGGAAGCCCAGCGAGTAAATTAAGCCGTCATAGCCGGAGGTAAACACCAGTGCGGAGATCCCCAAAAATGAGGCGGCGGACATATAGTCACCGGCAATCGCCAGCCCGTTCTGGAAGCCTGTGATATTGCCGCCTGCCGTGTAGTAGTCGCTACGAGAACGTACGCGTTTTGATGCCCAGTAAGTAATGCCGAGCGTAAACACGACGAAAATCAGGAACATAATAATCGCCTGCCAGTTCGTTGGCTGGCGCTCTACGGCCCCGCTAATAGCATCCGCGGCGTTAGCTGCGAAAGGGAGTGTGGCGGCAAGCGCCGTCAGAACTCTTTTCATGATGCTTGTACCTCATGCAGGACTTCGTTATTAAGACGGTCGAATTCGCCGTTCGCCCGCCAGATGTAGATACCGGTGAGAACAAAGGAGATCACAATCACTCCAACACCAATCGGAATACCGCGTGTGACGCTGGTGTTCGGATTCAGCGGGGTGCCCAGCCAGCCGGGCGCGAAGGCGATCAGTAAAATAAAGCCGATATAAACTGCCAGCATAATAATCGACAGGATGGTGGCAAACCGTTGCCGTTTTTCGACTAACTCCCTGAAATGCGCATTGTCTTCTATCCGCTGATAAATCGTACCATTCATCACAGATTCTCCAGAGGTAATGTAGGGATTGTTTTAATTCCCGCTCCCTTATGGGAGAAGGTTAACGCTCGGGTAACCCTTGCCGAATGTAGGCCGGATAAGGCGTTATACGCCGCATCCGGCAATCAATGCCTGATGCGACGCTGTCGCGTCTTATCAGGCCTACAAACCGTTACCGACTCGCATCCGGCAATTGTGGGTTACGATGGCATCGCGATAGCCTGCTTCTCTTCAAGCAGCTTCTCGACTACGCCAGGATCGGCAAGCGTCGAGGTATCGCCCAGGTTGCTGGTATCGCCCGCCGCAATTTTGCGCAGAATACGGCGCATAATTTTGCCGGAGCGGGTTTTAGGCAGGGAGTCGGTCCAGTGCAGCACGTCTGGCGTCGCCAGCGGGCCAATCTCTTTACGCACCCAGTTGCGGACTTCTGCGTACAGTTCTGGTGACGGTTCCTCCCCGTGATTAAGCGTGACGTAGGCGTAGATCGCCTGACCTTTAATATTGTGCGGAATACCTACTACGGCGGCTTCGGCAATCTTCGGATGCGCCACCAGCGCCGACTCAATCTCCGCCGTTCCCAGACGGTGACCGGAGACGTTCAGCACATCGTCCACACGCCCGGTTATCCAGTAATAGCCATCTTCATCGCGACGCGCGCCGTCGCCGCTGAAATACATATTTTTGAAGGTGGAGAAGTAGGTCTGTTCAAAACGTTCGTGATCGCCAAACAGCGTACGCGCCTGACCCGGCCAGGAGTCGGTGATCACCAGGCTGCCTTCGGTAGCGCCTTCCAGCGGGTTACCTTCGTTATCGACCAGCGCCGGTTGCACGCCGAAGAACGGACGTGTTGCCGAACCGGCTTTCAGCTCGGTAGCGCCAGGCAGCGGCGTGATCATGAAACCGCCAGTTTCGGTCTGCCACCAGGTATCGACCACCGGACATTTCTCGTTGCCGATTTTTTTCCAGTACCACTCCCACGCTTCCGGGTTGATTGGCTCGCCCACGGAACCGAGAATGCGCAGCGACGATCGGTCGGTGCCTTCAATCGCTTTATCCCCTTCCGCCATCAGCGCGCGAATCGCCGTGGGTGCGGTATAGAGAATATTGACCTGATGCTTGTCCACCACCTGCGCCATACGGGCAGGCGTCGGCCAGTTCGGTACGCCTTCAAACATCAGCGTGGTCGCACCGCAGGCCAGCGGGCCGTACAGCAAGTAACTGTGTCCGGTCACCCAGCCCACATCGGCGGTGCACCAGTAGATATCACCCGGATGATAATCAAAGACATATTTAAAGGTCAGCGCCGCGTACACCAGATAACCGCCGGTAGTATGCAGCACACCTTTTGGCTTACCGGTAGAACCGGAGGTGTAGAGAATAAACAGCGGATCTTCGGCGTTCATCTCTTCCGCCTGGTGCTGATCGCTCGCTTGCTCAACCAGGTCGTGCCACCACAGGTCGCGCCCTTCCTGCCAGTCAATTTTCCCGCCAGTACGCTTCAGTACCACCACATGCTCTACGCTGGTGACGTTCGGGTTTTTCAGCGCGTCATCAACGTTTTTCTTCAGCGGAATACTGCGCCCGGCACGCACACCTTCGTCGGAAGTGATCACCAGTCGTGAGTTGGAATCAATAATGCGCCCGGCAACGGCTTCCGGCGAGAAGCCGCCGAAAATCACCGAATGCACCGCGCCAATGCGGGCGCAGGCCAGCATCGCAACCGCGGCTTCCGGCACCATCGGCATATAAATCGCCACCACATCACCTTTTTTAATGCCCAGCTCGAGCAGGGTATTGGCGAAGCGGCAGACGTCGCGGTGCAGCTCTTTATAGCTGATATGTTTGCTCTGGCTGGCGTCGTCGCCTTCCCAGATGATGGCGGTACGATCGCCGTTTTCTTGCAGATGGCGGTCAAGGCAGTTTGCCGCCAGATTCAGCGTGCCGTCCTCGTACCATTTAATGGACACATTACCGGGGGCAAAGGAGGTGTTTTTCACCTTCTGGTAAGGTTTGATCCAGTCAAGAATTTTTCCCTGTTCGCCCCAGAAGGTATCAGGTACGTTAATAGATTGTTGATACATCGCCTCGTACTGCTGAGGGTTTATCAGGCAACGGTCTGCGATGTTGGCAGGAATGGTGTGTTTGTGAATTTGGCTCATGCTTTTGTTCTCCTTGTAGGATGTTAATAATATGTGGCATAAGCGTTAAATGTAGGGGTATTGGCAGTTTTGTTTAGTATTTGGGCGACAGATCACGCAAAAGTAGAATTGTGCAAATAAACGGCAGGGTAATTTTTGAAGGTCAGCAACAAAAGTTGATTAATTCTTTGAGGAACATGCAGTTATGCATGCTGTTGAAAAAGAGGAAGATACTGACTAACTCTAAAGTGGTATTTTACATGCACTTACAATTGATTAAAGACAACATTCACAGTGTGGTTATTTGTTACACATAGGGGCGAGCAATGTCATGACAGTGTAGGTGCGGTTACTGTCGTGAAAAACAATAAAAACCGCCATTGCAACAATGGCGCAATTCGGATGAAGCCCCTATGACAAGGATAAAAATAAACGCACGCCGTATCTTCAGCTTATTGATTCCTTTTTTCTTTTTCACTTCTGTTCACGCTGAACAAACGGCTGCTCCCGCAAAACCTGTAACTGTGGAAGCGAAGAATGAAACCTTTGCCCCGCAGCATCCCGATCAATATCTCTCCTGGAAAGCCACCTCGGAACAGTCAGAGCGTGTTGACGCCCTGGCGGAAGATCCACGGCTGGTGATCCTGTGGGCGGGGTATCCCTTCTCGCGCGATTACAACAAGCCGCGTGGACATGCTTTTGCTGTGACCGATGTGCGTGAAACCCTGCGTACCGGTGCGCCGAAAAACGCTGAAGATGGTCCGCTACCGATGGCATGCTGGAGTTGTAAAAGCCCGGATGTGGCGCGTCTGATCCAGAAAGACGGCGAAGATGGCTACTTCCACGGTAAATGGGCGCGCGGCGGTCCGGAAATCGTCAACAACTTAGGTTGTGCCGATTGCCATAACACCGCCTCTCCAGAGTTCGCCAAAGGCAAACCGGAGTTAACCCTTTCCCGTCCGTATGCGGCTCGCGCGATGGAAGCCATTGGTAAACCTTTTGAGAAAGCCGGACGTTTCGACCAGCAATCGATGGTTTGCGGTCAGTGCCATGTGGAGTATTACTTCGACGGCAAAAACAAAGCGGTTAAATTCCCGTGGGATGACGGCATGAAAGTCGAAAATATGGAGCAGTATTACGACAAAATTGCCTTCTCTGACTGGACTAACTCCCTGTCGAAAACGCCAATGCTGAAAGCGCAGCACCCGGAATATGAAACCTGGACAGCGGGCATTCACGGTAAAAACAACGTGACCTGTATCGACTGCCATATGCCAAAAGTGCAGAACGCCGAAGGCAAACTCTACACCGACCATAAAATTGGTAATCCGTTTGATAACTTCGCCCAGACTTGTGCGAACTGCCATACCCAGGACAAAGCTGCCTTGCAAAAAGTGGTCGCGGAACGTAAGCAGTCGATTAACGACCTGAAAATCAAGGTTGAAGATCAACTGGTTCACGCTCACTTCGAAGCGAAAGCAGCGCTGGATGCAGGCGCGACGGAAGCTGAAATGAAGCCAATTCAGGACGATATCCGTCATGCCCAGTGGCGCTGGGATCTGGCGATCGCTTCCCACGGCATTCATATGCACGCACCGGAAGAAGGTTTACGGATGCTCGGTACGGCGATGGATAAAGCGGCGGATGCACGCACCAAACTGGCGCGCCTGCTGGCGACCAAAGGCATCACCCATGAAATCCAGATCCCGGATATCTCAACCAAAGAGAAAGCCCAGCAGGCCATTGGCCTGAACATGGAACAAATCAAGGCCGAGAAGCAGGACTTCATCAAAACGGTGATCCCGCAGTGGGAAGAACAGGCACGTAAAAACGGTCTGTTAAGCCAATAACCCCGTTCCGCCTCGCAAGGGGCGGAAAACACAATGGAGTGAATATGAGCGTATTACGTTCGTTATTAACTGCCGGGGTGCTGGCGTCGGGCCTGTTGTGGAGCCTGAACGGAATTACCGCTACCCCTGCGGCGCAGGCATCTGATGATCGCTACGAAGTTACCCAGCAGCGTAACCCGGATGCCGCCTGTCTGGACTGTCATAAACCAGATACCGAAGGTATGCATGGAAAACATGCTTCCGTTATCAACCCGAATAACAAACTGCCGGTCACCTGCACCAACTGTCACGGCCAGCCATCACCGCAACACCGCGAAGGGGTGAAAGATGTGATGCGCTTTAACGAGCCGATGTACAAGGTTGGAGAGCAGAACAGCGTCTGTATGTCCTGTCATCTGCCGGAACAGTTGCAAAAAGCGTTCTGGCCGCACGATGTCCACGTAACCAAAGTGGCGTGCGCCAGCTGCCATTCCCTGCATCCACAGCAAGATACGATGCAGACGTTAAGTGACAAAGGACGGATTAAGATTTGCGTCGATTGCCACAGCGATCAGCGCACCAATCCGAACTTTAACCCGGCGTCTGTTCCGTTGCTTAAGGAGCAGCCATGACCTGGTCTCGTCGCCAGTTTCTCACCGGCGTCGGCGTGCTGGCAGCCGTCAGCGGCACCGCAGGGCGCGTGGTGGCGAAAACGTTGAATATCAATGGGGTGCGTTACGGCATGGTGCATGACGAGTCGTTATGCATCGGCTGTACCGCCTGTATGGATGCTTGTCGGGAAGTGAACAAGGTGCCGGAAGGCGTCTCGCGCCTGACGATTATTCGTAGCGAGCCGCAGGGCGAATTTCCTGATGTGAAATATCGCTTCTTCCGTAAGTCTTGCCAGCACTGCGATCATGCGCCGTGCGTTGACGTCTGCCCGACCGGTGCGTCTTTTCGCGATGCTGCCAGTGGGATTGTCGATGTTAATCCGGATCTCTGCGTCGGTTGTCAGTACTGCATCGCCGCCTGTCCGTACCGCGTGCGCTTTATCCATCCGGTCACGAAGACGGCGGACAAATGCGATTTCTGCCGTAAGACCAATTTGCAGGCCGGTAAGTTGCCCGCGTGCGTTGAAGCTTGCCCGACCAAGGCGCTGACGTTTGGCAATCTGGACGATCCCAACAGTGAGATTTCGCAACTGCTGCGCCAGAAGCCCACTTACCGCTACAAGCTGGCGCTGGGAACCAAATCGAAGCTGTACCGCGTACCGTTTAAATACGGGGAGGTGAGCCAATGACGCAGACTTCCGCATTTCATTTTGAATCGCTGGTGTGGGACTGGCCGATTGCCATCTACCTGTTTTTGATTGGTATTTCTGCTGGTCTGGTGACGCTGGCCGTGCTGTTACGTCGCTTCTACCCGCAGGCGGGCGGTGCAGACAGTACGTTGCTGCGCACCACGCTGATTGTCGGGCCGGGCGCGGTGATCCTCGGTCTGTTGATCCTCGTCTTCCACCTGACAAGACCGTGGACCTTCTGGAAGCTGATGTTCCACTACAGTTTTACCTCGGTGATGTCGATGGGGGTGATGCTGTTTCAGCTCTACATGGTGGTGCTGGTGCTGTGGCTGGCGAAAATCTTTGAACATGATTTGCTTGCCCTGCAACAACGCTGGTTGCCGAAGCTGGGGATCGTGCAAAAGGTTCTGAGCCTGCTGACGCCCGTTCATCGCGGACTGGAAACATTGATGCTGGTGCTGGCGGTGTTGTTGGGGGCTTATACCGGCTTTCTGCTGTCGGCGCTGAAATCGTATCCGTTCCTCAATAACCCGATCCTGCCGGTGCTGTTCCTCTTCTCCGGCATCTCGTCCGGTGCGGCGGTGGCGCTGATCGCCATGGCGATACGCCAACGCAGTAACCCGCATTCCACGGAAGCGCAGTTTGTACACCGTATGGAAATCCCTGTGGTATGGGGTGAAATCTTCCTGCTGGTGGCGTTTTTTGTCGGTCTGGCGCTGGGCGATGACGGTAAAGTTCGTGCGCTGGTGGCGGCATTAGGTGGCGGTTTCTGGACGTGGTGGTTCTGGCTTGGTGTCGCCGGGCTGGGGCTGATTGTGCCAATGTTGCTCAAACCGTGGGTCAATCGCAGTTCCGGCATTCCTGCCGTGCTGGCGGCGTGTGGGGCCAGTCTGGTCGGCGTGTTGATGCTGCGCTTTTTCATTCTCTACGCCGGACAGTTGACGGTGGCGTAAGCCAGAAAAGAGGTGGTTTCTGGACGTATTCCTTCCTGAAGTCGGTTTTCTGGCGTTGTTGTTAAGTCTCGGGGTCAACGTGTTGACCCCGTTGACGGCCTTTGCGGGAGTGCGGTTGCGCTGGCCTGCCATGATGCGACTCACTTGCATCGGCATTCTGGCGCAGTTCGCGCTCCTGCTGCTCGCCTTTGGCGTACTGACGTATTGTTTTCTCATCAGCGATTTCTCGGTCATTTATGTCGCGCAACATAGCTACAGCCTGCTGTCGTGGGAACTCAAGCTGGCAGCGGTGTGGGGCGGCCATGAAGGTTCGCTGCTGCTTTGGGTGCTGCTGCTTTCCGCCTGGAGCGCGCTGTTTGCCTGGCATTATCGGCAGCAAACCGATCCGCTATTTCCGCTGACGCTAGCCGTTTTATCTCTCATGCTCGCCGCACTGCTACTGTTTGTGGTGCTGTGGTCCGATCCCTTCGTGCGGATATTTCCACCAGCAATCGAAGGCCGCGATCTCAATCCGATGCTGCAACATCCCGGTCTTATCTTTCATCCACCGCTGCTTTATCTCGGGTATGGCGGTTTGATGGTGGCGGCGAGCGTGGCGCTGGCGAGTTTACTGCGCAGCGAGTTTGATGGTGCCTGCGCCCGAATTTGCTGGCGCTGGGCACTACCTGGCTGGAGCGCATTAACGGCGGGGATCATTCTCGGTTCCTGGTGGGCCTATTGCGAACTGGGCTGGGGCGGCTGGTGGTTCTGGGATCCGGTGGAAAACGCCTCTTTATTACCCTGGCTTTCTGCCACTGCGCTGCTGCACAGTTTATCTCTGACACGTCAGCGGGGGATTTTCCGCCACTGGTCGCTGCTGCTGGCGATAGTTACTCTGATGCTGTCGCTGCTGGGCACCTTAATTGTCCGTTCTGGCATTCTGGTTTCGGTTCATGCGTTCGCGCTGGATAACGTCCGCGCCGTGCCGTTGTTCAGCCTGTTTGCACTGATTAGCCTTGCGTCTCTGGCTCTGTATGGCTGGCGAGCGCGGGACGGTGGCCCGGCGGTGCGTTTTTCGGGGTTATCGCGGGAAATGTTAATCCTCGCTACGCTGTTGCTGTTTTGCGCAGTGCTACTGATCGTGCTGGTGGGAACGCTTTATCCGATGATTTACGGCCTGCTGGGCTGGGGACGCCTCTCCGTTGGCGCACCTTATTTTAACCGCGCGACGTTACCGTTTGGTCTGTTGATGCTGGTGGTGATTGTGCTGGCGACGTTTGTCTCTGGCAAACGCGCGCAGCTTCCGGCGCTGGTAGCTCATGCGGGCGTGCTGTTATTTGCCGCTGGGGTCGTGGTTTCCAGCGTCAGCCGTCAGGAAATCAGCCTGAATTTACAGCCGGGTCAGCCGGTGACGCTGGCAGGATACACCTTCCGTTTTGAGCGCCTCGATCTGCAAGCCAAAGGCAATTACACCAGCGAAAAAGCGATAGTGGCGCTGTTTGACCATCAGCAACGCATTGGTGAATTAACGCCGGAGCGGCGTTTTTACGAAGCTCGTCGTCAGCAAATGATGGAACCGTCAATTCGCTGGAACGGCATCCATGACTGGTATGCGGTCATGGGGGAGAAAACTGGGCTGGATCGTTACGCTTTTCGTTTGTATGTACAAAGCGGTGTGCGCTGGATCTGGGGGGGAGGATTGTTGATGATTGCAGGCGCATTATTAAGCGGATGGCGGGGGAGGAAGCGCGATGAGTAAAGGACTTCTCACGCTACTGCTGTTATTTACCTGTTTTGCGCGCGCTCAGGTTGTAGACACCTGGCAATTCGCTAATCCGCAACAACAGGAACAGGCGTTAAATATTGCCAGCCAGTTACGTTGTCCGCAGTGCCAGAATCAAAACTTACTGGAATCCAATGCGCCGGTGGCAGTCAGTATGCGCCATCAGGTTTACAGCATGGTGGCGGAGGGGAAGAACGAAGTCGAAATCATTGGCTGGATGACCGAACGCTACGGAGATTTTGTTCGCTATAACCCACCGTTAACGGGTCAGACGCTGGTGTTATGGGCGCTGCCAGTGGTGTTGTTACTACTGATGGCACTGATCCTCTGGCGAGTGAGGGCGAAGCGATGAAACAGCCCAAAATACCGGTGAAAATGCTGACAACACTCACAATATTGATGGTATTTCTCTGTGTCGGCAGTTATCTGTTAAGCCCAAAATGGCAGGCGGTACGTGCGGAGTATCAGCGTCAGCGCGATCCGCTACATCAGTTTGCCAGCCAGCAAACCCCGGAAGCGCAGCTTCAGGCATTACAGGATAAAATCCGCGCTAATCCACAAAACAGCGAACAGTGGGCGTTACTGGGCGAGTACTATCTGTGGCAAAACGATTACAGCAATTCGCTGCTGGCGTATCGTCAGGCGTTGCAACTACATGGTGAGAACGCTGAACTGTATGCGGCGCTGGCGACGGTGCTTTATTACCAGGCCAGCCAGCATATGACCGCCCAGACTCGCGCAATGATCGACAAAGCCCTCGCGCTGGACTCTAACGAAATCACCGCTCTGATGCTGCTGGCTTCCGATGCGTTTATGCAGGCGAATTACGCGCAAGCCATCGAACTATGGCAAAAAGTGATGGATCTCAACTCACCCCGGATCAACCGGACACAGCTGGTCGAGTCGATTAATATGGCGAAACTGTTGCAGCGGAGATCGGATTAATCATCTGGTGATGAAGATTATGTCATTGAGCTGCATAAAAAATAATCGAATGAACATATGCCAAAAATAATCACTAATCAGTATTATTGCAGATTAAACAAATAAAAATCTTTCCATAACAAATGGTTATTCATTAATCCTGCCATAAACTCGCGTTATTATGCATTAATGCAGCGAAAAGCTCTGTTGTTAAAGGGTTGCGCAACATACCGCGCAAATGATACTGATCATAAGCGTTAAAAAAATCTACAAACCAACGCAACACAATTCATGCCCTGGCAGTATGTCACGTTCTCGCGTTTCTGAACGGGGAACGGCGCTCCATTGAGGAAGTTATTCTGATGAAAAGTATAAAATTCAGCCTGGCCTGGCAGATTCTGTTTGCTATGGTGCTGGGCATTCTCCTGGGAAGCTACCTGCACTACCATAGCGACAGCCGCGACTGGCTGGTCGTCAATTTGCTCTCTCCGGCGGGTGATATCTTCATCCATCTGATCAAAATGATTGTTGTGCCGATTGTGATCTCCACGCTGGTGGTGGGTATCGCGGGTGTTGGTGATGCCAAACAGCTCGGGCGTATTGGCGCGAAAACCATTATTTACTTCGAGGTGATCACCACCGTCGCCATCATTTTGGGGATCACTCTGGCGAACGTCTTCCAGCCCGGTGCCGGGGTGGATATGTCGCAGCTGGCGACCGTCGATATCTCGAAATATCAGAGCACTACGGAAGCGGTACAAAGCAGTTCCCACGGCATTATGGGCACGATTTTGTCGCTGGTGCCGACGAACATTGTGGCGTCGATGGCGAAAGGCGAAATGCTGCCGATCATCTTCTTCTCGGTGCTGTTTGGTCTGGGGCTTTCCTCCCTGCCCGCGACGCATCGTGAACCGCTGGTGACCGTGTTCCGCTCCATCTCTGAAACCATGTTTAAAGTGACTCACATGGTGATGCGTTATGCACCGGTGGGTGTGTTTGCGCTGATTGCGGTGACGGTGGCTAACTTTGGTTTCTCTTCTCTGTGGCCACTGGCGAAACTGGTGCTGCTGGTGCATTTCGCCATTCTGTTCTTCGCGCTGGTAGTGCTGGGAATTGTGGCGCGCCTGTGCGGGTTAAGCGTCTGGATCCTGATTCGTATTCTGAAAGATGAGCTGATTCTGGCGTACTCCACTGCCAGCTCTGAAAGCGTACTGCCGCGAATTATTGAGAAGATGGAAGCCTACGGAGCACCGGCGTCGATCACCAGCTTCGTGGTGCCGACCGGTTACTCTTTTAACCTTGATGGTTCGACGCTGTATCAAAGTATTGCCGCTATTTTCATCGCTCAGCTGTATGGCATTGACCTGTCCATCTGGCAGGAAATCATTCTGGTGCTGACGCTGATGGTGACCTCGAAAGGGATTGCTGGCGTGCCGGGAGTGTCGTTTGTGGTGTTGCTGGCAACGCTGGGTAGCGTAGGTATTCCGCTGGAAGGTCTGGCGTTTATTGCCGGTGTTGACCGTATCCTCGACATGGCGCGTACTGCGCTGAACGTTGTGGGTAATGCGCTGGCGGTGCTGGTGATTGCCAAGTGGGAACACAAATTTGACCGCAAAAAGGCGCTGGCTTATGAGCGTGAAGTGCTGGGTAAATTTGATAAAACTGCGGATCAATAATTGAAGATTGCCGGGGATATCCACCCGGCAATGTGTGGATGCCTGATGCGACGCTGGTGCGTCTTATCAGGCCTACGCCAGACAGCGCAATAGCCTGATTTAGCGTGATTTTGTAGGTCGGATAAGGCGTTTACGCCGCATCCGACATCAACGCCTGATGCGACGCTTGCCGCGTCTTATCAGGCCTACGCCAGACAGCGCAATAGCCTGATTTAGCGTGATTTTGTAGGTCGGATAAGGCGTTTACGCCGCATCCGACATCAACGCCTGATGCGACGCTTGCCGCGTCTTATCAGGCCTACGCCAGACAGCGCAATAGCCTGATTTAGCGTGATTTTGTAGGTCGGATAAGGCGTTTACGCCGCATCCGACATCAACGCCTGATGCGACGCTTGCCGCGTCTTATCAGGCCTACGCCAGACAGCGCAATAGCCTGATTTAGCGTGATTTTGTAGGTCGGATAAGGCGTTTACGCCGCATCCGACATCAATGCCTGATGCGACGCTTGCCGCGTCTTATCAGGCCTATCTTAACCGTTGGTTAATTTTTCAAACTCTTCACACCCGGTATCAAACCCTTCCATACAGCTCAGGTTCAACCAGTGCAGCGCCTTTTGCTTGTTCTTCTCGATAAAACCTTCTTCACCGTTTAAGAACATCATTCCCGCCCAGTACTCGGAATAACCGGTTCGGGAAATTGCAGAGCTGCGTTTGAAATACCAGGTTGCCTTGTCATCGTCGGCCTTAATGCCCACGCCGTTGGCGTAAATCAAACCAAGCAGCATTTGGGCATCGACGGCAGAGTCGTTCTCCAGATCTTCCGAGGCGTTTTCTAACAGCGAAATTGCCTTTGGATAATCCGGTTTACCCGCTTGAGTATTTACCAGAATATGCGCCAGCGTTACTTCACCTTCTTTACTGCCCGCTTGCGCCGCTTTCTCTGCAAGAACTTTTGCTTGTGGATAGTCCAGACTGACCGGATTGGTGATTTTGATCTGCGCCAGCAGCGCGCAGGCATCAGCATCACCGCTGTCGGCGGCTTTCTGTGCCCAATATTCGGCTTTGCTCAAATCGCCGGAGCTAAACCAGCTGTCGGCAAGAAAATATTGTGCGCGTCGGTCCCCGGCCTCTGCTGCCTTTAAATACTGGCTGCCAGGCTCGGAGTCGTTGGCGTGGGCAAAGAATGTCAAAAACAACATCAATGCGATAATTTTTTTCATTTTGATAATACGATTGGGTAGGGAGTAACCAGTATAAAGAGTTCGAATGGATAAAAAAACAGCCTCCGAAAGGAGGCTGTAGAAAGGACGGTATTACGCCAGTGCCGCTTCGCGCAGGCGAGTTTTCAACTTGTTGTACTCGTCAATCACGTACTGCTCGGCGGCGCGCTGATCGGCGATCGGCTCGACGCGCACGGCGCAGTATTTGTATTCCGGCGTTTTCGTAATCGGGCTTAAGTTTTCGGTAACCAGCTCGTTACAGGCACCAATCCACCACTGGTAGGTCATGTAAATCGCCCCTTTGTTCGGACGATCGCTGACCTGCGCACGGGTGATAATTTTGCCTTTACGCGAGTGCACCCAAACCAATGCCTCATCTTCAATACCCAGACGTTTGGCGTCTTCGGTATTGATTTGTGCGTAGCCAGGTTCATCAGCCAGCGCCGCCAGTGCCGCACAGTTACCGGTCATCGAACGGCAAGAGTAGTGACCAACTTCACGCACCGTTGACAGTACCATCGGGTACTCGTCGGTGAGTTTGTCGATTGGCGCTACCCAGTCGCAGGTGAAGAACTGCGCCAGACCGTTCGGGGTATCAAACTTCTCTTTAAACAGATAAGAAGTCCCCTGATCGGCATCTGAAGTATCGCGGCAAGGCCACTGAATGAAGCCCAGTTCGCCCATTTTCTCGTAAGTCGCACCGTAGAAATCCGGGCACAGATGACGCAACTCATCCCAGATCTCCTGGGTGTTGTTGTAGTGCATCGGATAACCCATACGGGTGGCGATTTCACTGATGATTTGCCAGTCCGTTTTCAGATCCCATTTCGGTTCAACCGCCTTGAAGAAACGCTGGAAGCCACGGTCAGCCGCAGTAAACACGCCTTCATGCTCGCCCCACGACGTTGACGGTAAAATAACATCCGCCGCCGACGCGGTTTTGGTCATAAAGATGTCCTGAACGATAACCAGTTCCAGATCTTCAAAGGCTTTACGTACTGCCGACAGCTCCGCGTCAGTTTGCAGCGGATCTTCGCCCATAATGTACGCGGCACGCACTTCGCCATGCGCTGCGCGGTGCGGTAGCTCGCTGATGCGATAGCCGGTATGCGCTGGCAGGCTTTCCACGCCCCAGGCTTTGGCGAATTTCTCGCGGTTAGCCGGATCTTTCACGTACTGGTATCCCGGATACGTATCCGGCAGCGCGCCCATATCGCAGGCACCCTGTACGTTGTTCTGACCACGAACCGGGTTAACACCCGCATGTGGCTTACCGAGGTTACCGGTCAGCATCGCGAGGCTGGTCAGAGAACGCACGGTTTCCACGCCCTGGTAGAACTGGGTTACACCCATGCCCCACAGGATGGCGGCGCTTTTCGCCTGGGCATACATCCGTGCCGCCTGACGAATCTCACTGGCGCTGACGCCGGTGATATCTTCAACCGACTCCGGCGTGTAGCCTTCAACGATTTTACGATACTCTTCAAAGCCTTCTGTACGGGAAGCGACGAATGCTTTGTCGTACAAATTTTCTTCAATAATGACATGGCCCATCGCATTCAACAGCGCGATGTTCGAGCCGTTTTTCAGTGCAATGTGCATGTCAGCAATGCGCGCGGTTTCAATTTTGCGCGGATCGCAGACGATAATTTTCGCCCCGTTACGTTTAGCGTTAATTACGTGATTCGCTACGATTGGGTGGGAATCCGCCGGGTTGTACCCGAAAACGAACACTAAATCGGTATTATCAATTTCGTTAATAGCATTGCTCATTGCGCCATTACCGACCGATTGGTGCAGACCTGCAACCGATGGGCCGTGTCAGACACGAGCGCAGCAGTCAACGTTATTGGTACCAATAACGGCGCGCGCAAATTTTTGCATTACATAGTTGGTTTCGTTACCCGTACCACGCGAGGAGCCGGTCGTCTGGATGGCATCCGGACCGTACTTCTCTTTGATGGCGCTCAGGCGCTCGGCAACGTAATTCAGTGCCTCATCCCAGGAAACAGGTTCGAGTTTGCCGCCACGCTGGCGACGGATCATGGGGGTTTTCAGGCGCGGGGTCAGGATCTGGGTATCGTTAATGAAGTCCCAGCCATAATAACCCTTCAGACACAGGGTACCCTGGTTGGTTTTCCCCTGCGCTGCCTCCGCCCGGACGATTTTGCCGTTATCGACGACCAGGTTGATTTTGCAACCTGATGCGCAATAGGGGCAAACCGTGACGACTTTTTTCATCGGTCTCGCTCCAGTTAATCAAATCACGCATACGCGCTCTCGACTACAGTATGCATCTTTTATGCCACATTTTATGTGGGGTCATTCCCTGATATTACGGGCACTATTTATTCAAAACTCTGACGAAAAACAGGCTGTCGTCAGTTTTGACGTGACGAAACGAAATACCGCGTGACAGCCATCACGCGGCAGACATTTTATTTTTTCTCGACGACGGGACCTGCCTGATACCCGCCGCCCAGCGATTTCATCAACTGAATGCTTTGGATCACCCGGCGGCTGTCCAGCATCAGTAATGACATCTCTTCGGCAAGCACTGGCAACCGGGCTTCGGTGGCCTGTAAGCGGCTGGTTAAGCCGCGCTGATAGGCGGCCTCGGCAGCGCGCTGGGTAAAGCGCGTGGCTTCCACGCGTTCAGCCTGCATTTCTCGCTCGTCGTTGAGCGTTTGCAGACGCGTGCCGTTGACGGCAACGTCACGCACCGCGTTCAGTACTGACTGGTTGTAACGTTCAATCATCATGTTGCTGGCGGCGCGCGTGCCTTCGAGATTGGCATTCAACCGTCCACCGTCAAACAGCGGCAATTTCAGACCCGGGATGAAGTTGAACTGGCGACTGGTTTTTTTGAATAAGGTATGCAGATGGATGGAGTCCAGACCGAAAAACGCTTTGATATCAAAGCTCGGATAGAACAACGCCCGCGCGGAATCCACCTGATCTAATGACGCCTGAACATACCAGCGCATGGCTTGCAGATCCGGGCGTCTGGCGAGCAACTCATAAGAGAGTGTCGCCGGAATGCCGGTCTGGACTTGCGGTAATGCCACCGGTCTGATCTCCGGCATATCGCTGGCTCCCGCGCCAATCAATGCACGCAGAGATTCTCGCGTTTCGGTGATTTGCCCTTTGACGGCAACAATTTGTTTATCGACCGCCAGAATCTGTGCCCGCGCGCCGTGGAAAGGCACTTGCGCTTCCAGACCGTGCGCCACTTTACTCTGGTGCGCTTTCACCGCGTAATCAATCACATCGTGAGTTTGTTCTAACAGATCGAGCATCTGATAGCTGGCCTGCATACTGTAATAAAGCTGCGCTACGCCCGTGGCCAGCGATAGCTCTACTGCTGCGGTTTCTGCCAGCGCGGCATTATGCGCGCCAATGGCGGCGGCAACCGCTGAGCGATGCACACCCCACAAATCAAGATCCAGTCCGGCAAACAAACCTACTGTGGCTTCCGTATAGTACGGCCCGTCCATACCCAGTGCTGGCGCATCCATTGAATAAGGGCTTAAAAAGCCGTTCGCCGAGACACGTTGGCGGTTGAGCATCCCTAACGCTGCGACCTGTAATTGTGAACCGGCATCTAACAAATCGGCCTGGGACTGCGCTTTTTCTTCCCGCAGTTTCGCTTCGGCGAGGGTGTGTGAACCACTTAGCGTCCGTTGGATCAGCGCATCCAGCTGCGGGTCATTGAGTTGTTTCCACCACTGCGCCTGCGGCCAGCCGGAGCTGGCAAGATGAATATCGTCGGCCAGTTTGATTTGTTCCGGTTTGAGCTGTTGATGAGGTGCAGAATCCTTACGTACCAGGGCACAGCCGGAAATCAGCGTCGTGCTGCCGAGAATGCTGCACAACAGCAGACGTGAAAGTTGACGATTGATCATTGCGTGGCTCCTTGTGCCTGTTCCGTGGCGGGCGTTAATGCCGGGGCTGTCCAGTCTGGCAAGCGGGCGAAAAGCTGGCAGACGTGTTGCTCCTGTTTTAATAAGGTGGGCAGGATGGCCTGAGAGGCGGGTGTCTCTTCAAGCGTTATTTGAGGAGAACGGCTGAGTGCGGTTGCCAGACCGGCAGCGTATTTCTCCAGGGCGTCGGCAAACTGACCTGCTCTGTCCGGCTGTAGTGCGTTATCCAGCGCCTGCGCCGAGTTCCAGGTGGCATCCCAGGCGTGAAGAAGATCGCGGCCCTGACGAATAACCGTTTGCGAACGTTCAATCAGTAATGCGCGTTCTTCGCTGTCCAGTTGACGCTCCAGCGCCACGCGTTGGCACATCTCTTCACAGGCATTAAACGCCGCATGCAGACCTATACGAATTTGCAGATAAGTGCGCAGAGCCGTGACTTCCTGCTGGCGTGGGATCCGCATTACTTTACTTAACATACCCAGCGCGCCAGCCAGTTTTTGCGGCAGCGTGCGCGCTTCACTCTCAGGCCAGACAAAGGTGTAAATCACCGCGGACACCACGGTACCAATGATGATACCCAGGGCGCGATCGCGAATTTCCACCAGGTCGTACACCGGGCCAAAAACGTTTTCGAGCGTGGCGAGCGCGAAGGTGACCACCATCTGTGTGCCGATATAAGAAGAACGTTCAGAGCTGGTGGCAATCCATGCGCCCAACAGGAAAATAGGTGCCAGCACAAACAGCAATTCGACAATATTGTCCAGCCAGGGCATGACCAGTAGCGTGAATAACAGCGCCAGAATCGCGCCGCAAAAAGCCCCGCCAAAACGCAGCACCATCTTCTGGTACGACGAACCGACATTCGGGTTAGCGACGATCACGCAGGTCAGCATACAGGTGTGAATGCCTTCCCAGTCGACGCCGCTGTAGAAGGTGTAACAGATCAAACAGGCGAGCAGCGTTTTTACCGCGTAGCGCATATAGTCTGGATTGGTAAAAGCATCGGCGGCCATTGATGGTGGTTTGGCGGCGGGCGTTGGCGGCGTATTCGGGTCCATCTGACCCAGTTGTAACAACGTCTGGCAGATATTCTCCAGGTTACATTCCCGTGCCGCCATCGCTTCACTTTCACTGATCCGCCAGTCGCTTTGCCAGCACTGACCTTCGGCAATGGAATGCTGCAGCTTGTTGATTTCTGAGGCTAATTTTTGTCGGAATTCAATAATTGCCTGAGAATCAGCAAAAGAGGTGGGATCGTAGCGATTCAGCGTCGAGTAAATGTAGGTTACCGTTGCCACGCAGCTTTGCCACCATGCGTTTTGAGTTCGCCAGTTGGCATCGTCCGCGAGGCAAAAGACATTGAGTTTTTGTAGCGCCAGCGCCTCTCTTTCAATCCGCGTTTCGGGTAGCGGTGCGAGGCTGTCTGTCAGGTGACTAATGGCATCATCAAGCCGATCATTAAGCGCCTGATGCATTTGCGAAATGGCACGACTGGGAAACCACAGCACGCCGATTAACGTCATCAGCAAGGTTGGATAGAGGCCAACAACGATACACCACAGCGTTAAGCGCACGACCACTTCCGGATAGTCGAGCATGGCGGGGAAGGTTTGCCCGTAAATAGCGACAATGGCGACGGCGAAAAAGACCAGCCCCAAGCGATGGGTGCGCATCAAAAACATGCAGCCCATCAGGATCGGTCCGGCGATGATCAATCGGATCAACGGTTCGCCGTATGACCATTTGTAGATCAAAAACAGGCTGCCGATCTCCAGCACCGTGGCAACCACAAACAAGATCGCGACAAATTTGGTGTAAAACGCGTTCGACTGAATACCGTAAAACAGCACTGCCAGCGATAACGCCACAAAAGGGATCTCAAAGGTCATCGAGATCAGAATCACCAGCAGGCAGCCTACCCAGAGTTGCACGGTCTGCGGCACGCGACCTGGTCGCCGCTCGCTTAACTCTTCATGAAAGAACGCCAGCAGCCTGACCACCGGTAATGGCAGGGAGTTGAGCGCGCTCATTATTGCGGCTCAAGATTAGCGACTGCCGAAGCGCCGATGCGGAACATTTCCGGGTCAGGTTTATCGACCATGATTTTGACCGGAAAACGCTGGGCAACGCGGACCCAGTTAATAGAACGAGACACTTTCGGCAGGCCGCCCAGCACCAGGCCGCCGTCATCCGGTAGCACGCCGTAGCCAATCGAATCCACTTTACCCTCGAAGGTTTTGCCGCTGTCACTCATCAGGCGAATCGTTGCGGGTGTACCTGAGCGAATATTTTTCAGATCGGTTTCGCGGAAGTTGGCGATCACATACCAGTGACGAGTGTCGATTAGGGTAAAAATAGGGCGCATGGCAGAAGCAAATTGCCCGACGGAGGTTTTGAGGGAAATGACCCGGCCATCAAACGGCGCGCGAACGGTCGCCATTTCCAGATGCAGTTTGGTCAGGGCAATATCCGCTTCGACCGCCGCACGCTGGGCAACTAATGCATCCACGCCGCTGACGGCGCTGGCGGCTGACTGCGCCTGTAACAATACGGCATTAAGATCCGCTTCTGCGGCGCGCTGCGCCGTTCTTGCACGGTCAACATCTTCCGCTGAGACAAAACCTTCTTTCAGTAATGGCTCGGTGCGGCGTAATGTATCTGTGGCCTGTTTCGCGGCGGCACGGGCTTTTTCTACCGTGGCATTAACCGAGTCGGCACCAAACTGTTGCGCGTCAACGCTACGCTGGGTGAGCATAATTTGCTTATCCAGCGCCGCGAGGGAGGCTTCAGCTTTCGCCAGATTGGCTTCGTACGGGCGCGGGTCGATGCGGAACAGCAAATCGCCCTGTTTGACTGCCTGGTTGTCGGTGACCGCCAGTTCTACAATGCGGCCGCTGACTTCCGGTACCACATCAATGGTATCTGCTGACGCGTAAGCGTCATTAGTTGATGGCGCACTGTCTACGCGCCAGATAACGAAAACAAGGGCAACCAGCGCCAACGCAACCACTAACAGAGCAGGGAATTTACTGCGAGGAGCTTTTTTCGGCGTACTTTCCATGAGCGCGTCTCAAATAGATTAGAAAAATGCCAGCCAGAACAGCATGGCGTAGAGAGCAAAAAGGGCGGTATAAATAATTCCGACAAATGCCAGATTGATATTTGCCCGCTGAATAACTCGCCTCGTGATGAGCGTCAAAATAAGGCTGGCAATGGCGCAGAAAAACCAGCTGGGATAATAAGCGCCGATCACCGGGATTGCCGGAGATAATGAGCATCCCGAAACCATGAAGACGGGAATTATCCAGGCTGTTTTTTTGAGTTGCATCGCCATGCGAGAGAGAACTGTTGGCATATTAAATACATCCTGTCTGCTGCGAACAATATCTGTAGTGAATATCAATATCCATTGAAGGCGTCAGTATGGCTATTTTCTTGATGAATAAAAATAGCTTTATTCAGCCACCGCATTCATAACTTATATATTTTATGTATTAATTGGTTGTATATATTTTTAAAATAAATGCTTTTGGGGGCTTCAGCGCCCCCAAAAGCGAGTGGCATTAATTTGGGGTTACGATATTCACCCACAAATCGAAATTATCCAGACAGGCAATAATTTCTTCCAGTTTCGCGCCATTGCCAATAATTTTGGCTTTCTTCGCTTTTACCAGATCCGCCATTTTTGCCTGTCCGGTCAGCACGGCGTGCAGATCTTCACGGCTGATGTAGAAAGAGGCGTTGGCTTGCGGTTGCAGCGTTTTCCGGTAGTTAAGCACACTATCGTTCAGCGTCAGGTTGAGGTTATCGCCGTTGCCCATATTGAAGTTCAGGCTGATATTTTTACCCGCGGCTTTCGCGCTATCGAGGCGAACGGACATAAAGTCGAACAGCATTTCGACCGACATCCCGCGAATGGTGTCCGGGGAACCGGTGGTGCCGTGGCTGAACTTATGCACCCCTTCGCGCAGCTCTTTCGCGCCGGTCAGGTAGAAACCGCGCCAGGTGGCGGACTCGGCCTGATAGCCCAGCTGTTCAAAGTTATTCGCTTGCAGATTCTTCGCGACCTGGTCACCCGGGTTGGCGGCAATCACCTGTTTCAGCAGTTCTGCCGACCAGCGGTAATCACCTTGCTTGTTCGCTTCTTGCGCCAGGTTGATGACACGGGCAGAACCGCCCAGCGCCTGCACGTAACGTTTACCCATCTCCACCTGACCATACGGATGCAGGTTAGCCGGGTTACCGTCGTAATAGCCAAGATAGAAGTTATACACCGCGCGGGCGTTGTGGCTGACAGAACCGTAATAGCCACGGCTGGCCCAGTTATTGGCAAGTGCAGGCGGCAGCTTAATCATGTCGCCGATTTCATTCATGGTGTAGCCCTGGTTCGCCAGGTGCAGGGTCTGGTCGTGAATGTACTTGATAGTATCGCGATATTTACCAATATAATCATTGATATGCTTATTGCCCCAGACCGGCCAGGTGTGCGGCATAAACAGGACTTCCGCGTCGTTACCCCACATATCCAGCGTTTCGTTCAGATACTCGGTCCACTTGCTGGTGTCGCGGGTTTTCGCGCCGCGTAGAGTGTAGAAGTTGTGCAGGGTATGCGTGGCGTTCTCGGCGGTACACAGGGCTTTCAGGGCCGGAATATAGAAGTGCATTTCGGCTGGCGCTTCGCTACCTGGGGTCATCAGGAAGTCAAACTCCAGGCCGTCGATAATCATCTTCTCGCCAGTTCGGACGATAGTTTTAGTCGGTGCAATAATGCTCGGGTCGCCCGTTGCCAGCGTCACGCCAAGGCCATTACCCACGTTGCCTTGCGCGTTGTGCGGCAGTAACAGACCGTAAGAGTAGAGCGCACGGCGGCTCATGATGTTACCCGCCAGCACGTTTTCGCTGATGGCTTCGTCCATAAAGCCTGCAGGGGCAATCACCTGAACTTTGCCGGATTTAACATCGGCTTCAGAGATAATGCCTTTCACGCCACCATAGTGGTCGGTGTGGCTGTGAGTGTAGATAACGGCAACAATCGGTTTTTGCGGACGATGCTGGAAGTAAAGGTCAAGTGCGGCTTTTGCGGCAGGCGGCGTCACCAGCGGGTCGATAACAATAATGCCTTTCTCGCCCTCAACGAACGTAATGTTAGAGATATCCTGGCCGCGCACCTGATACATTTTATCGGTGACTTTGAACAGGCCAGAAATACCGTTGATTTGCGACTGACGCCACAGGCTGGGGTTTACGGTTTCCGGCGCTGCGGCATTAATATCAAATTTGTAATCGTCCGCGCGGTAGTAAACTTTACCGTTCGCATCACGCAGAATACCTTCATCCAGCAGCGGGGCGATAAATCCACGCTGGGCATCGTCAAAATCCTGACGATCGCTAAACGGTAATGATTTGGCGTAATTCTGATTAACCTGTTGGGTATATTGAGTGGCGGCTTTCGCTTCCTCTTTCGCGTTAGCGGTATTTACCATCATGCCGCTGGCGGCAGTTAACGCAATAACAATCCTGCTCAAACGGAATAACCGAGAGTTATTCATATAAATCTCCATTTATCATTTATGTCGTAAATATGTAATCCATGCAAAATACGTCATTTAAAGCTGGCGTTATCATAATTGGGAAATTGCGACTTTAATAAGTGGAAGTGTGAGCGGAACGCGCCATTTTATTAGGCATTTGTGCTGAAGAGGGAAAATTACAGTAAAACTATCATTGCAGAAAATAATATGAGTCGTTTTATGTGTTTATTATATATATTGTACCTGTCGTTGGCACAGCGGGACATTGCGCTACTGTGCCAACGTTTTACTCATGGGGCTTTAGCACAGAACTGTGGCAAAAAACGTTGATGCGCCAATATTGCTGCACCCTGAGCGCCATTAAAGTCAGAAGATGAGGCGGCAATAAAGCGCACGACCTGATGCGGCAGTGGACGGCGCAGGTACTTTTGGGTCATGGCAACGAGAGTCTCGCGTGGGAAGGCGGGCATATCCATCACGCCACCGCCCAGGATCACCGCATCGGGATCGAACAGATTAATGCTGGTGGCAATGGCCCGTGCCGCGTTTTCAAGCAGACTCTGGACGAAAGGGGCGTTTTCCGCATGGACGAAAAGATCGCGCAATGGGTAATTTCGGGGCTGTTGTTCGTACCAGAGTCTTAGCGCCATTCCAGAGCAATTGGTTTCCAGGCACCCAGGATTGCCACACGCGCAGTGTTGGGTCATATCTCCCAGGGGGATATGACCCAGTTCGCCTGCCACACCGTGTGCACCCGTCCACGGCGCACCGTTCATCCACACTGCGAACCCCATCCCCGTACCGAGATAGGCCGCCAGAACCAGTTGTTGCGTAAGGCGGTTTTCTACTACGTCCCAGGAGAGTTGCAGGTTAACGTCGCGGGAAAACTCAACCGGACAATTCAGCGTATTTTCGAGCTTATCGGCGAGATCATATAAATCCGCCGCTGTTAACGGCAGGTTAGGCGTAGAAATAATGGTGCGTTTATCTTTACTGACCAGCGCCGGAAATCCCATCACCAGACCATGACAGCGAGCGTTAAAGCGCCTGAGTTGCTCGTCAATCATTTCGCCGATACCCGACACCAGGCCGGGAGCAATGACTTCTGCGGTCCGCTTTTTTTCGCAGTGTAGCGTTTCACCTTCTGCTGTCCGCAGACAAAAGCGGATATGCGTTGCCCCCATATCCACGCCCGCTACGACGTTATGCTGTTTTTGCATGAGGCTGTACCTCGCTTTTTGCAGCCAGAATCTGCGCGGTCATAATTCTCCATGCTTCGTCGATATTTTCCGCATGATTAAACAGGCCGGAAGTGCCGACGATAAAGACATCCGCCCCTGCCGCCATCAGTTTTTCGTAAGTTGCCTGGTTGCAGGAACCGTCCACCTCAATTTCGTACTCCAGACCTTCTCGTTCACGCCATGCCTTCAGTTCGGCAAGTTTATCCAGCATTTCAGGAATGAACGGTTGTCCGGCAAAGCCGGGATCGACAGTCATGACCGTAATTTTATCGGCCTTATGGATATAGTATTTCATGGCCTCAACTGGCGTCTCCGGGTTAAGGATCAGCCCCACTTTCATGTCATGACGGCGGATTTCATCAATCAGGCGGAACGCCTGGCCGTTGATGGTTTCCGGATGCAGAGTGATGAAATCTGCTCCCGCACGCGCCAGTTGAGCAATGTAATCCTGCGGCCGCGTCACCATCAGATGACAGTCGAGCGGTTTAGTTGCCAGTTTTTTAACCTGACTTACGAAGAACGGTGAGAGTGTCAGATTGGGGACAAAGTGACCGTCCATGATATCGATGTGGAAGTAATCGGCATGGCTGTCGATAAATTCGATCTGTTCTTTAAATTTCAGCAGATCCATACACATTAACGAGGGGGAGATTTTCATGTTCAATTCCTTACTTACTGATAAGACGGTCAAGGGCGACAGCCGCGATAATTAATCCGCCCATCACCACCAGTTGGTAATAGGTTTGTACCTGCAAAATATTCAGACCGTTGTTGATGGTGCCGATGATCAACCCGCCAATCACCACAGAGAAAATGCGCCCCTTGCCGCCGAAGAAACTGGTGCCGCCAATGATGGCGCTGGCAATGGCATAGGTTTCAAAACCCATACCGGCAAGCGGTTCTGCGGCACCGAGTCGTGCAGTTGAGACGACGCCTGCCAGACCTGCACAAACACCGGAGATGATAAACACCACCAGGATGTGGAATTTCACGTCAATCCCGGAATAGAACGCCGAATTTTTGTTGCCGCCCAGTGCGTAGATGTTGCGCCCGAGCCGCATACGCGTTGTCAGAAACCAAAGGATGAGCGCGACAATTAGTGAGAAGATAACGGGGACAGGTATCCCAATTACGCTGGCGGCAAAGAAGTTCACGAAGTCAAATGAGAAGCCGTATACCGAGTTGGCATCGGAGATCACCAGCGTGATCCCACGGAAAATCGCGTTGGTGCCAAGGGTGATGATGAACGGGTGTAGCCCCGTCCAGTTGACCAGGCAGCCGTTGATCGCCCCCAGTGCGCCGCCAACCAGTACACCGCCAATCATCGCTGCGAGAAACGGGTCAACACCTGCCAACATCAGTTTGGCGGTCACCATACCGGAAAGCGCCAGAATCGCGCCAACCGAGAGGTCGATACCAGCGACCAGGATAGCGAAAAACTCGCCCATGCCGATCAATACCGTCACGGAGCTTTGAACAAAAATCTGGGTAATATTATTGGTGGTCAGAAAATATTCTGGTGACAGCGAACCAAAGATGGCGACGATGATCGCCAGGATAAAAAAGGTGCCGTATTTATCCCAGAACAGCGCAAAGTTGAACGGTTTCTTCTCGCTCGCTTCGCTTTTTACTCTTGTGGTAAAGCCCATGCCATAATCTCCTCTTCGCTCATGTCATCGCGATTCGTCAGGATTTGCGTCAGTCGTCCTTCGCAGAACACGGCGATGCGGTCGCAGACGGTGATAATTTCAGGTAGTTCAGATGACACCATCAGGATGACTTTTCCGTCGTCCGCCAGTTGGCGCATCACTTTGTAAATTTCGGCTTTCGCGCCAACGTCGATGTCGCGGGTAGGTTCATCGAAAATAATCACTTCCGGGCAACAGCACAGCCATTTGGAGATCAGGACTTTCTGCTGATTTCCCCCGGAGAGTTCGGTGATATTCTGGTTTACCGAATGACATTTCAGCGCCAGCAGTTCGCGTTGATTTTCAGCGGTACGTTGCTCGTCAACTTCATGAAACAAGCCCATCGCGCCTTTATAGCCGCCGTCTTTCAGACTGCGGCTGATCGCCATGTTCTGAGCGATGGAAAAGTTGGGGAAAAAACCGTTATCCCGGCGGCTTTCAGTGATGTAAGCCATCCCTTTTTTCACGGCATCCAGGGGTGAACGTGGAGAGATATCTTTGCCATTAAGACGGATTTCTCCGCCAGCGCGTTTATCCACGCCAAACAGACAATTCATCAGTTCAGTACGTCCGGAACCGACCAGTCCGGCAAAGCCTAATATTTCTCCCCGGCAGACGCTAAATGAGATATCCCGGACCTTTTTTCTGTCACGACTGGTGACGTTCCGCACCTCAAAAACCGTTTCGTGCGCAAGGTTGCTGACATTCTCCTTCATCGCGTTAAAACGGTTTTGCAGTTCGCGGCCTACCATCAGACGGACGATATCGTCATTTGACACATCGCTTACTATGCCGCTGCAAACGCTGCTGCCGTCTTTCATCACCGTATAGCGGTCGCAAATACGGCGAATTTCCGCCAACTTATGCGAGATATAGACGATGGCCGTACCCTCTTTACGCAACTGATTCATGATCAGAAACAGATAGTCCACCTCTTTATTGGTGAGTGAGGAGGTGGGTTCATCCATGATGATGACTTTGGCATCGAGCATCAGCGTTTTGGCAATTTCTAGCATCTGCTTGTGGCTGATAGATAAATTCGCCACTTTCTCATCTAGATCAACTTTCAAGCCCACGCGTAATAACATCATGGCGGCGCGGACACGCATTTCTCGCCAGTCGATAATATTGACGCCACAGATTTTTTTCGTCAGATGACGACCAATATATAAATTTTCCAGTACGGTTAATTCATCAATAACGCTGAGTTCCTGATAAATAATCCCGATACCGAGTTGTGCCGCTAATTTATGATCCAGCTTGTTATAGCTAATGTTATTAATGGTAATGGTGCCTTTGGTCGGCTCATGTATTCCGGATAAAACTTTCATTAGCGTGGATTTACCCGCGCCATTTTCTCCTAGTAATGCATGTATTTCACCAGGATAAACCGTTAAATTAACCGACTTTAATGCGTGAACCGGACCAAAGGACTTGCCGATCCCCGCCATCGATATATATGGCGTGGCCATAAATAACCTCTCTGCACGAAATATCGTATTATTGCCTGATGGCTACATTTATCAGGTCTACGTTCAGGTTATTTTGTTGGCCGGATAAGACACTTCATTAGCATCATCATCCGGCATCATTCAGTTTTATTGAGTGACCAGGATTGAATCGACCAGTTTAAATTCCGGTGCTTTATCCAGCGGGATAACCTTGCCGGATTTCTCAGCGTCAACCATCAGCTTCAGACCCGTTGCGCCGATATCCGCCGGGTTCTGGGCAACCGTCGCGGTCATTTGTCCGGCTTCCACCATTTTGCGGGCTTCCGGAATGCCATCTGTACCGACGACCAGCACTTTTCCCGTTTTTCCGGCGTTTGCGACTGCCTGAGCAACACCCATTGCCATCGTGTCATTCGCGCAATAGATCGCTTTAATATTCGGATTACGTTGCAACACGTTAGTGGCGACATCCAGTGCTTTAATGCGGTCCCAGTCGGCAGGCTGGCTGGCGACAAGCTTGATCTGGCTTGCTTTTTTGAAGGCTTCGGTGGCACCATTACGACGCGCTTCACCGGAGGCGTTACCGGCTTTACCCTCAATGATTGCGACTTCACCACCTTCAGCGCCCAATTTGTCAATAATGAACGACGCGCCTTTCGCCCCGACAGCAACGTTATCGGTGGTGACAAAAGCTTCCACATTGCCGCCAGCTTTTTTCAGATTATCCATGTCGATTTTTTCATCGAGATTAACCAGATAAATGCCTTTTTTCCATGCGCGGGCGACAGGCATGACCAGATTCACTGAGGATAATGGAGCGAAGGCGATACCTTTGTAATTTTTATTACTGAGATCTTCAAATAACTGCAATTGAGATTGAAAATCGCCTTCTGAAGGAGAGGCAAAAATATCAACGCTGACGCCCAGTGTTTTTGCTTCATCTTCAATGCCTTTTTTCATATCTACCCAAAATGGGTTGGAGAGGGTTTTCAATACGACAGCATATTCGGCGGCAGCAAAAGCGCTGGTTGACAACATTAAGCCCACGAGTGTGCCGCTGAAATATTTCAGATATTTATTCATAATAATGTTCTCACGGTAAGGGGACAGGTAACTCCGCGATGGCGGAATTACCTTTTTCTTATTTCAGCGCGCCTGGTGAGAAGAAATCAACAATTGCGCCGGTTTTTTGCATATTAATATTAGCTTGTTCAATGTTGAGCTGGGCGACAGAGACAAAAAAAGCGTCCAGCAAAGTTAGTTGTAATATTCTTGCCGAGGCATTACGACCTAATAACGGCGTTTCCGGGGCTGGTGAGCAAATAATATAATCGGCCAGTTTCGCTATCGGTGAATGGTAGCTATGGGTTATACAAATAATCTTTGCCCCGTTCTTTTTTGCCAGTTCTACGGCCGCTTTTACATCACTGGTTCGCCCGGAATGGGTCACTACCAGCACAACATCTCCTTCCTGTAACAACGAAGCGGACATCATCATGATGTGAGCATCAGGATAGGCCTGACAGCGTACGCCAATGCGCAAGAACTTGTGCTGTACATCAGCACAGATAGCATTTGATCCTCCGGCACCGTACAAATCCCGCTGTCTGGCCTGATAGAAAAAGCGGGCGGCACGGTGGATCTCATCAACGTTGACGATCGACTGACCTTCCATAATGGTGCGTAAAGTGATGTTAAATACCTTATTCACCACATCCTGCGGCGCTTCATCAAAAGCCAACTCGGAAGGCAATACCTGTTCTGACTGAGAAAAATAATCTTCCAGCGCACTGCGTAAGTTACGAAAGCCGCTAAACCCCAGCAGCTTTGATACCTTAACTATCATCGCTTCAGATACCGCCAGAGCTTCTGCGACATCTTTAATTGCGGGTGCACAACTCAGGTTACCGGGTTTGAGTAACCACTCCACGATGCGGCTTTCATTTTCTGTCATTCCTTCCTGCTTCATTCGCAGGTAAGGCGCTAACCCTATACCGTTCGGAAGCGCTGAATCAAACTCTGACTGGCTCATCACGTTCTCTTGTCCTTGAATTGAAGACGCCACTATATCACCACAGCAAGAACAGAAAAGATGCTGGCGACTTCACAAAAAAATAAAATTTATAAAGTTTATTTTATTGTGAACAATGGCGAGTGGCTTAAAATTTTATTTCATTTAATTAGTTTAAAAACATGATGTTATTTGTTTTTCTGGTTTTTTAGATGATAGATGTTGCTGGATGGTGAGTGTCTTTAACGCTATTGCGCTGTCAGATGTAACTCTGTAAAACAGATCAGGAAGGCGTAATTCATCGATTTTGGGTGTTTTTAATTCATTAACATCACAAATGTTTTTTGATTGTGAAGTTTTGCACGGACGGGGAAGATGAATGAAAAAGATTGCATTTGGCTGTGATCATGTCGGTTTCATTTTAAAACATGAAATAGTGGCACATTTAGTTGAGCGTGGCGTTGAAGTGATTGATAAAGGAACCTGGTCGTCAGAGCGTACTGATTATCCACATTACGCCAGTCAAGTCGCACTGGCTGTTGCTGGCGGAGAGGTTGATGGCGGGATTTTGATTTGTGGTACTGGCGTCGGTATTTCGATAGCGGCGAACAAGTTTGCCGGAATTCGCGCGGTCGTCTGTAGCGAACCTTATTCCGCGCAACTTTCGCGGCAGCATAACGACACCAACGTGCTGGCTTTTGGTTCACGAGTGGTTGGCCTCGAACTGGCAAAAATGATTGTGGATGCGTGGCTGGGCGCACAGTACGAAGGCGGTCGTCATCAACAACGCGTGGAGGCGATTACGGCAATAGAGCAGCGGAGAAATTGAGATTCATCCACTACTTGCATGGATGAGTAATGATTAATGTGGATAGAGTTTCTTTTTGAGGTTGGCTAATGAAACGCTTTCCGCTATTTCTTTTATTCACCCTGCTCACGCTGTCCACCGTTCCGGCCCAGGCCGATATTATCGACGACACCATTGGCAATATTCAGCAGGCGATTAATGACGCTTATAACCCTGACCGTGGGCGAGACTATGAAGATTCGCGCGACGACGGCTGGCAGCGTGAAGTGAGCGACGATCGGCGCAGACAATATGACGACCGCCGCCGCCAGTTTGAAGATCGCCGCAGGCAGCTGGACGATCGCCAGCGCCAGCTTGATCAGGAGCGTCGGCAACTGGAGGATGAAGAGCGGAGAATGGAAGATGAGTATGGGCGATGAGGTTGGGTATGGAGCAGGCATCGCCCCTCACCCCAATGGGGAGAGGGAGAAAACGAGCGCAATATTCAATATCGAGCACAATCGGTCCCCTCGCCCCTCTGGGGAGAGGGTTAGGGTGAGGGGGCCAGCGCGCACATTCCCTCTCATCACGCCACCCCAATCTCCATCCCATCAAACCCCACCTCAAACCCTGACGGTAGTGCGTTTTCCATCAGCCACGCATCAAACTGGTGGCTGATATGGGTCAGAATCACCCGTGGCGAGCGGATAACCTGATTCAGCGCAAGCACGGTATTTAAATCACAGTGATTACGCGGTGCATCCGCGCGCGGCGGGTGACTGCAATCCATCACCATTACCTGCGGCTGATTATTGCGTAAAAATTTCAGCGTTTTTTCCGGCAAGCCTGCGGTGTCAGACAGCCACGCCACCCGGCTGTGTGCCGTTTCCAGCAGATAACCGAAGGTCAGTTTTGAGTGGTTGAGCGGCAGGGGCGTGACCTGTAACCCCTGCAAATCAAACACCACAAACGGTTCCACCGTGTGGCTGAAATCAAGCAGGCCCGGATGTTTAAACAGATCGTCGCAGCCCTGTTCATCCGGCGGGCCGTAAACCGGGATCGGATCGCCAACGCCCCAGCGCAGCGGAAACAGCCCCTGGACGTGATCCATATGATAATGCGTCAGCAAAAACTGCTGGAACGATCCGGGCGACCAGCGATCGGCGAGATCGTGCAGCCCGGCGTCGATCAGGGTGATTGCGTCGTTAAACTTCACTACGCCGCTGCACGGTTGGCGGCGATACTGCGGCGAGCGCCGCGCTCTGGCGCAGGCCGCACACTCGCAGCCCCATGCCGGAACGCCCTGTGCGCCGCCGGTGCCGGTGAGCGTGAGGGTCAGGCTCATGTTACAGCGCCTTGGTGAAGCGGAAGTGGCTCTGCTCGTAGCCTTCGCGCAGATAGAAACGGTGCGCGTCGTGGCGCTTCACGTTGGTCGAAAGTTCGGTCATTTCGGCCCCGGCCTGGCGGGCTTCTTCTTCTGCCCACGCCAGTAACTTACTGCCGACGTTCAGACCGCGCGCCTGCGGCATTACCACCAACTCCTGAATTTCGCCGATCCAGTTGACATGATGCAGATGAAACTGCAAATGCAGGCCGATCATGCCGACAACTTCGCCATCAAGCAGCGCCAGATGGTAGCGCATGTTTGGGTCGCGCAGATTGGCGTTAAAACCCACGCGAAACGCGTGGTGGTCAAACTCCGCCTGTTTTAGCTCACAAATCAGCGCGTAAACCGCGTCGGTGTCGTACTGCGTGGCCGGGCGAAGCTCACAAGCAGGCATGGTGTTTCTCCTTCTGATGGATCAGCGTCAGCAGCGTGTCGACCGACTGGCGCAGGCTGCCGTCATTGTTGAGCGTATGGCAATCCTGTGGAGTATAGCGGGCGGCGCGCGCCAGGCGGGCGTTAATTTCACTGGCGTTTTCACGGCCACGGTTTTCCAGGCGCTGGCGGAGGATCTCCGGCGAAACCTGTAAACAGACGGGCAGCAGCGCCGATTGATAGCGCGCCCGCGCCTGCGGCAGATGGGCGCGTGAGCCGTTGACCAGCACGTCGAATCCGGCGTGCAGCCAGAGATCAATCTCGACGCCGACGCCATAATACAGACCGTTAGCGTGCCAGCTTAAGGCCAACAGATTTTGCCCCGCGCGGGTAAAAAACTCCTGCTCGCTCAGGGCGATATGGTTTTCACTTCCGGCGCTGGCATCGCGCGTGATGTAGCGATGCGCCACCAGTAACTGAGTTTGTTCCCGCAGGCGGAGTTCCGCCAGCAGGCTGTCTTTCCCGGAGCCGGACGGCCCCATTAACCAAATCAGTTTTCCCATCATCAGAACACCCTTTTACCCTGACGCCAGACGTGGTCGATATGAATATGATTGTCCTTGCGATGCGCCAGCACCAGGTCGGCGCGTTTGCCCTCGCCAATCACCCCGCGATCCTGGAGATTAAGCGCCTGCGCTGGATTTTTAGTCACCAGCTTCACCGCCTGCGGCAGCGTAAAGCGGTTGCTCTCGTCATCGGCGACGCGAAATGCCGCATCGAGCAGGCTGGCGGGGTAGTAGTCGGAAGAGAGGATATCCAGCAGGCCAAGCTGCGCCAGTTCACTGGCCGCCACGTTGCCGGAGTGCGAGCCGCCGCGCACAATATTCGGCGCGCCCATCAGCACGTTCATGCCATGCTTGCGCGAGGCTTCCGCCGCTTCGAACGTGGTGGGAAATTCGGCGATCACGCTGCCAAGCTGGTGAGATTCAGCAACGTGGGCGTGGGTGGCGTCATCGTGGCTGGCAAGCGCAATTTTTCGCGCGCGGCACAGGGCGGCGATGGATTCGCGATTCGGCTGCGACCAGCGTGCGGCGAGCGCCAGTTGCTCTTCTTCGTACTGCTGCATCTGCGCATCAGTGAGGGAGTATTTGCCCTGATAATATTCGCGATACTTCTCGCGGTTGGCGAACTGGCGCTGGCCCGGCGAGTGGTCCATCAGCGACACCAGCGTCACCGGCTCGCGCTGCACCAGTTTTTCAAACAGCGGCAGCGTGGTGTGATGCGGCAGTTCGCAGCGCAGATGCAGACGGTGCTCGGCGCGGTTGACGCCGCGTTTCTGCGTCTCTTCGATGGCGTTGATCATCTTCTCCAGATTCTCCAGCCGATCGCCGCCGTCGCGCACGTCGCCAATTGCCACGGCATCCAGTACGGTGGTGATGCCGCTCGCCACCATCAGCGCGTCGTGGCTGCTCATCGCCGAGTGGGCAGGCCAGTCAACTTTCGGGCGCGGGGTGAAGAATTTATCCAGATTATCGGTATGCAGCTCAATCAGCCCCGGCAGCAGCCAGCCGCCTTCGCCGTCCATCGCCTCCGGCAGGCGGCTCTGGCTTTCGGCAAAGGCGCGGATTTCGCCGTTCTGCACCTCCAGCGAACCGCTTACCACCTCGTTTTCCAGCACCAGCTTAACGTTATTGATAATCATGAAGAGGCTCCCATTGGGTGCAGGCGGTCGGCGACGTCATTACGTACAGCTTCGTCATGGAAGATGCCTACGATGGCTGCGCCACGGGTTTTGGCTTCGCGAATCAGTTCCACCACCGCGGCGCTGTTTTTGGCGTCCAGCGAGGCGGTAGGTTCGTCAAGCAGCAGAATGGGGTAGTCGACGATAAAGCCGCGGGCGATGTTGACGCGCTGCTGTTCGCCACCGGAAAATGTCGATGGTGCCAGGTGCCACAGGCGTTCCGGCACGTTCAGGCGGGTGAGAAGACGCGCGGCTTTAGCGGCGCAGGCTTCACGCGGAACGCCGGTATCGAGCAGCGGCTGCATCACCACTTCCAGTGCTGAGATACGCGGGATGACGCGCAGAAACTGGCTCACCCAGCCGACGGTGGTTTTGCGGATTTCCACCACTTTGCGCGCTGGCGCGGTGACCAGGTCTACCCACTCGTCACCGTGTTTGATCTGGATTTGACCTTCGTCGGGTAGATAGTTGGCGTACAGCGAGCGTAGCAGAGTTGATTTGCCGCTGCCGGAATGGCCGTGGAGCACCACGCATTCGCCCGCGTTGACGGTGAGCGAGGCGCGATTGAGGACGGGCAGGCGCACGCCGTTTTGCTGGTGCAGGATGAAGGTTTTACTGACGTTTTGTACGTTAATCATTTTTCGCCTCGTGGTTCGGGTGTCGGATGCGACGCTGACGCGTCTTATCCGACCTACGGGGAGCGCATTTGTAGGCCGGATAAGGCGTTTACGCCGCATCCGGCACCGGCTCAATTCTGCAAAACCGATGACACCAGCAGCTGTGTATACGGATGATGCGGGTCGTCGAGCACGCGGTCGGTTAACCCACTCTCCACCACTTGCCCCTGCTTCATCACCAGCAAACGGTCCGCCAGCAGGCGGGCGACGCCTAAATCATGGGTGACAATCACCACCGCGAGGTTCAGCTCCACCACCAGGCCGCGCAGCAGGTCGAGCAGGCGGGCCTGCACCGACACATCCAGCCCGCCGGTCGGTTCATCCATAAACACCAGCTTCGGATGCGTCACCAGGTTGCGGGCAATCTGCAAACGCTGCTGCATACCGCCGGAAAAGGTGGTCGGCAGGTCGTCGATCCGGTTGGCGGGAATCTCCACCTCTTCCAGCCACTTCTGCGCGGTGGCACGAATATCGCCGTAATGACGTGCCCCGGTCGCCATCAGCCGCTCGCCGATATTGCCGCCTGCCGACACCTGGCGGCGCAGGCCGTCGAGTGGATGCTGATGCACCACGCCCCATTCGGTACGCAGCAGGCGACGGCGGTCGGCCTCGCTCATTGCATACAGCGAACGGTTCTCGTAGTGAATTTCCCCCTGCTGCGGCGTCAGGCGCGCGGAGATCGACTTCAGCAGCGTGGTCTTCCCGGAGCCGGATTCCCCGACAATGCCCAGCACTTCCCCCGGCCATAAATCAAAAGAGACATCGCTAAAGCCTTTGCCCGGCGCGTAAAGGTGGGTCAGGTTATTGACCGAAAGTAACGGTTGATTCATTGGTTTTTTGCCTCGCTCTGTTGGCGGCAATAATCGGTATCGGAGCAGACAAACATGCGGTTTCCGGCGTCATCCAGCACCACTTCATCAAGATAGCTGTGGGTCGATCCGCAGATGGCGCATGGCTCATCCCACTGCTGAACGGTGAACGGGTGATCGTCGAAATCGAGACTTTCCACGCGGGTAAACGGCGGCACCGCATAGATGCGCTTCTCGCGCCCCGCGCCGAACAGTTGCAGGGCGGGCATCATGTCCATTTTTGGGTTATCGAATTTCGGGATCGGCGACGGGTCCATCACGTAGCGCCCATTTACCTTCACCGGATAGGCGTAGGTGGTGGCGATATGACCGAAGCGGGCAATATCTTCATACAGTTTCACCTGCATCACGCCGTACTCTTCCAGCGCGTGCATGGTGCGGGTTTCCGTTTCGCGCGGCTCGATAAAGCGCAGCGGTTCGGGGATCGGCACCTGGAAGATAATGATCTGATCTTCGGTCAGCGGCGTTTCGGGGATGCGGTGACGCGTCTGGATAAGCGTCGCATCGTCCGTACGTTCAGTGGTGTTTACCCCGGTCACGCGCTTAAAGAAGTTGCGAATCGACACGGCGTTGGTGGTGTCATCCGCACCCTGGTCAATCACCTTCAACACGTCGCTTTCGCCAATCACGCTGGCGGTGAGCTGAATGCCGCCGGTTCCCCAGCCGTAGGGCATCGGCATCTCGCGCCCGCCAAACGGCACCTGATAACCGGGGATAGCCACCGCTTTTAAGATGGCGCGGCGGATCATGCGTTTGGTCTGCTCGTCGAGGTAGGCAAAGTTGTAGCCGCTCAGATTAGCCATGGTTCTGCTCCTGTTGCAGACGTTTGAGTAGCTCCAGTTCGGCCTGGAAATCGACGTAGTGCGGGAGTTTGAGGTGCGAGACAAAGCCTGCGGCTTCGACGTTGTCGGCATGCGCCAGCACGAACTCTTCATCCTGCGCCGGGCCTGTCGCGTGCTCGCCGTATTCCGGGGCTTGCAACGCACGGTCAACCAGCGCCATTGCCATCGCTTTGCGCTCGCTCATGCCGAATACCAGCCCGTAGCCGCGCGTGAAGTGCGGCGGCTCATCCGGCGGGTCGATAAAACCGTTGACCATTTCACACTCGGTCATCAGCAGTTCGCCGACGTTTACCGCAAATCCCAGCTCTTCCGGCACAATCGATACGTCGATATAGCCGCTGCGGATCTCGCCCGCGAACGGGTGGTTGCGCCCGTAACCGCGTTGGGTGGAGTAGGCCAGCGCCAGCAAATAGCCTTCGTCGCCGCGCATCAACTGCTGCAAACGGGAAGAACGTGAGCAGGGGTAAACCGGCGGCGTGCGGGTGATGTCATCCGGCTGTGCGCCGCTATCCTCTTCAAACTTCGCCAGCCCCTGACGCGCCAGCAGGCTGAAAACGTGCGGCGACGGCTGTTGTTCGCTGTCGGCGGTGGTCAGCGTTGGTGCTTCACCGTTTGCCAACAGGGTGAAATCGAGCAGGCGATGGGTGTAGTCGTAGGTAGGGCCAAGCAACTGGCCGCCGGGAATGTCTTTATAAACCGCCGAAATACGCCGTTCGAGACGCATCCCGGTGGTGTCGAGCGGCTCGCTTACCGCCAGCTTCGCCAACGTGGTGCGGTAGGCGCGCAGCAGGAAAATCGCTTCAACGTTATCGCCGCTGGCCTGTTTCAGCGCCAGCGCCGCCAGTTCGCGGTCGGCAATGCCGCCTTCGGTCATCACGCGATCTACCGCGAGGTTAAGCTGCTGTTCAATCTGGGCGACGCTCAGTTCAGGCAAATCGGTATCGCCCCGGCGTCGGCTCTCTTGCAGGGCGTGGGCGGCGTCGATCGCCTTTTCGCCCCCTTTTACGGCAACGTACATCAGCACACCTCCACATGCGTGGTTCGCGGAATAGCCAGCAGGCGTTCGCCGCAGGTCAGGATCAGGTCGATGCCGAGCGGGAACGGGTGCGGGCGCTCGGTGAGTTCGTGCAGAATGCACTCCGGCAGCTGCGGAGCGATCATTCGTTCTTCGGCAATACCCGCGCCGGTGAGACGCAACATGCGCCCGCCGCTCAGGCTGGCGACCTGTAAAATCAGCGTCGCGCCCGCTTCCGGCGCAACGGCGGTGCCGGTGGAAAGGGCGTTGAGCTGTTCGCTGGAAATCGCCTCATCCGTCACCGCGAAGGTCGCCTGTTCCGGCTGGCTGACCAGCGGCGCGTTGGTATGAAAACGCAGGCTCTGGTTGACGATATCGTTATTTAATGGGGTAGAAAGCCACACCGGCGTGTCGTTATCGGCCAGCGTCAGCAGCACGCTGGTGGTGGCGATATTCAGCGGTTGCCAGCCGCGTTTGAGCTGATGCAGGGCGACAATCACGCCCGGCTCGCTCATGGCCTTTAACAGGCGACGAAAACTGTGCTGGGCATCCTGCACGGGAAGCATAAAAGCGGTTTCCAGGGTCATGCGTTGTCTCCGCGAACCATCGTAAAGAAGTCGACCCGGCTGGCGTTCACTTCGGCCTGGCGTGCGGCAATGCGTGCCATACGGTCAGCGTCCAGCGGGGCAATAAGGGTTTCTGATAAGTTTTGAAAGTGGCGAGATTGCTGCATCAGCGCGTCAATCAGCGCGCAGCGTTCGGCGTGCTGTTTATCACGCCCCAGCACCCAGCTGTAGCCGAGCGTGCCGTCAGTCAGGCGCACGGCGGCGCGGGTCAGCGTGGCGTCGCCGGCAAAAAAACGTTCGCCGGTGCCGCCCATCCGCGCCTGAATCTGTACCAGGCCAGTTTCAGCGGCGCGGATCACCTCATAGTCGGCGGTGATGTTTAGCGCGTTCAGGCGTGCTGCCAGTTCAGCCGGTTGGCTGTGCGCCAGCACGGACATCCAGTGCTGGCGGGTCGCGGTATCTGCGTGCATTCAGTGCTCCATAGTGAATTCAATCATGTCGGCGCGCGTCAGGCTGACGGAGTACTCCGCCGGGCTGCTTTCACCGTCACGGTGGTTAAGGGTGCGCACGCACAGCAGCGGCGACATATTCGGGATTTCAAGACGCTGGCACTCTTTGGCCTGGGCGCGGCGGGCGCTGATCCGCGTCTGGCTGCGGCGCAGCGCAATTCCGGTTTGCTCGCGCAGAAAATCGTGCAGCGAGCCGCTGTCGAAGCGTTGCAGCGTCGGCCAGAGGGTGAGGTCCGCGAAGTAGTGGTCGATTAAACAGAGCGCGACGCCGTTGACCCGACGCAGGGTGCGCAGGTGGATGACGTTCTCCCCCTCGGTAATCCCCAGTGCGTCAGCGACGTGGCCGGACGCGGGGCGCAATACCGAAAGCAGTTTTTCGCTGGTGGGATGGCTGCCCTGATCCAGCAGATTCTGGCTAAAACGCGCCTGGGCGTTGAGCGGGTAATCGAACGGGCGCATCAGCACCAGCACGCCGACGCCCTGACGGCGCTGTACCCAGCCTTTTTCCACCAGTTGGTCGATGGCGCGGCGCAGGGTGTGGCGATTCACCTCAAAGCGCGCTGCCAGTTGCTGCTCGGCGGGAAGATAGTCGCCGCAGCGGTAGTGTTGACGAAGCTCCTGCTCAAGTTTTGCGGCTATCTCTTGATAGCGTGTTGGGTAGCTGGTCGGATGTGTAGACAAGTGCATAGATATCAATGCCTCGCTTATCAGATAAAGTGCTTACGCAACCGTTGAGAGAGGAAATCCAGCAGGCTGACCGTGACGATGATAAGCACCATCAGGGCGCAGGTTTGTTGGAACTGGAAACCGCGAATCGCTTCCCACAGGGTGACGCCGATCCCGCCCGCGCCGACCATGCCGACGACGGTCGCCGAGCGGACGTTGGATTCGAAGCGATAGAGGGAGTAGGAGATCAGCAGCGGCATCACCTGCGGCAGCACGCCGTAGAGGATCTCTTCGAGCTTGTTGGCACCGGTGGCGCGAATGCCTTCCACCGGGCCAGGTTCAATTGCTTCTACCGCTTCGGAAAGCAGCTTGGAGAGCACGCCGGTGGTGTGGATAAATAGCGCCAGCACGCCAGCGAACGGTCCGAGACCGACGGCGACCACGAACAGCATGGCGAAGACCATTTCGTTAATGGCGCGGCAGGCGTCCATCAGGCGGCGAACGGGCTGGTAAACCCACCACGGCACCAGGTTTTCGGCGCTCATCAGGCCAAAGGGGATGGAGAGAACCACCGCCAGCGCGGTGCCCCAGACGGCGATTTGCAGCGTGACGGCCATTTCGGTGAGGTAATCCTGCCACTGGCTGAAATCGGGCGGGAAGAAGTCGGCAGCGAAGGTTGCCATGTTGCCGCCGTCTTTAATCAGCGTGAGCGGGGCCATTTCCGCGCCCTGCCACGAGACGACCAGCACGGCGAGAACAACGGCCCAGCTCAGAAGCGAGAACCAGCTGCGCTTGGGTGGGGCGATGGTGATGGTTTGCATGTTTGGCTCCGGTCTGTAGGCCGGATAAGGTGCTTGCACCGCATCCGGCATCAACGCCTGCACATTGTCGGATGCGACGCCGGGGCGTCTTATCCGACCTACGATTTACTGCACCGCTTTACTCACCGAACTCATCGCGCTTAGCGCGTTGTTCAGGCGGTCCAGGTCATCCAGCTGCGCCTGAATCTCGGTGGTTTTTGCCAGCTTGTCCTGCTCATTCAGTCCTTTATTGCTTTTCACGCCCTGCATCTCTTTAAACAGCGCGAGCTGGCGAATCGGCACCAGTTGCAGGTCGCTGGAAGCGCGGAATGGCGCCCAGCCCAGGCGTTCCAGCACCGCTTTTTCTTCCGGCGTTTTGCCGTAGTTCATAAAGAAGTCGTAGATCTTGTCTTTGGTGGTTTCGGAAAGATTCTTGCGCCAGACGATCGGATCGCCTGGGATCAGCGGCGACTTCCAGATCACCTTCAGTTCTTTCAGCTTCTCTGGCGCGGAGGTTTTCAGCTTGTCGAGGTTTTCGGTGTTGTTGGTGGCAACATCCACCTGCTTGTTGGCGACGGCCAGCGCGTTGGTTTCATGCCCGGCGTTGACGGTGCGCTTGAAGTCGCTGGCGGAGATATTGTTTTTGGCAAAGACGTAGTAACCGGGGACGAGGAAGCCAGAGGTGGAGTTAGGATCGCCATTGCCGAAGGTGAGATCTTTCCGCTTCGCCAGCAGATCGTTCAGGTTGTTGATCGGACTATCTTTGTTGACGATCAACACGCTCCAGTAACCCGGCGATCCGTCCGCCGCGACGGTCTGAGCGAAGACCTGGCCGTTGGCGCGATCCACCGCTTCCATTGCCGACAGGTTGCCGTACCAGGCGATATCCACTTTATTGAAGCGCATTCCCTGGATAATGCCTGCGTAGTCTGGGGCAAAGAAGGCGTTCACCTTCACGCCCAGCTTCTTCTCCATATCCTGTAAGAATGGCGTCCATTGCGGTTTCAGGTTTTGCTGTGATTCCGTTGAAATAATGCCGAAATTCAGCGCCTTTTCCTGCTCTTCGGCGTGTGCCGGGCTTAACAGGGTGCTGAGGCTGAACATGCTGGTGAAGGCCAGCGAGGCAATTATCTTAGCGTTCATTCGTTTTCCTCAATGATGGGGATGTCAGGCAGCTTTCGCGTTCTCTTCGATGCGATTAATGCTGCGGTAGAGATGGTCAAAACGTTCGTTATCAAACTGTTGGCTGCTGCCGTCGTAGAAAACGTGCCCCTGGCGCAGGGCGACGATGCGTTCGCAGTAGCGCAGGGCGTAATCCACCTGATGCAGCGTGACGACCACGGTGATGCCGTCGTTCTGATTGATGTCGCGCAGGGTGTCCATCACGATGCGGGCGGATTCCGGGTCCAGCGAGGCGATGGGTTCATCGGCCAGAATCACCTTCGCCTGCTGCATCAGCGCGCGGGCAATCGCCACACGCTGCTGCTGTCCGCCGGAGAGGGTGGAAACGCGTTGATGGGCAAAATGCACCATGCCAACGCGGGTCAGCGCCTGTAACGCGCGTTGTTTCTGCTCGCGGGTAAACCAGCTAAAACAGGTGCGCCAGAACGGCGTGCTGCCGAGCGCGCCAATCAGCACGTTCTCCAGTACGCTCAGGCGGTTCACCAGGTTGAATTGTTGGAAGATGTAGCCGGTGTTGGCGCGGCTTTTGCGGATATCGCGCGCCAGACGGCCTTCGCGCTGGACTGTGCGGCCCAGCAGCTCGATATGGCTGCCGGCGGATTTATCGCCGGTAATCAAACCGCTTAAGTGACGTAAAAGGGTGGATTTGCCGGAACCCGACGGCCCAAGCAGAGCCACCATTTCACCGTGATGAATGTTCAGATCAACCGCATGCAGCGCCTGATGCTGATTGAAGGTTTTGGCGAGCTTCTCGACACGGATAATCGTTTGCATGATGCAGCCTCCCTAAAAAAGTGGCTCCATCGTGGCGGATTATTGTGACGATTTGGTTAATTAAAAGTGACTAACAGATGAAGAGTTAACGGGAATTCGATGACAGTGCGGGAGGGCGGGCCTCCCGGCGGGTTATTGCGTTGGTTGTTGTTTGACGACATTAATCATCCACGGTACGCCAAATTTATCGGTGACTTTGCCAAAGCCATGCGCCCAGAAAGTTTCCTGCCAGGCCATTTCGATTTTTCCGTTAGCGGCAAGATTGTCAAACCAGCGTTTTCCTTCTTCGACCTGTTGCGAATCGAGCACCAGCGTAAAGCCGGAGTAGCTGGCTTTTCCTGACGGCATGGCATCGCTCATCATGATGTCGCTTCCGGCAATGCGCACGTTGGCATGAGCGATGGCGGTATCGGGAAATTGCATTCCGGAAGGGCAGTTCTCGGCGCTGTCCTGCGCTGATTTTGGCATTTCGCCGAAGCTGATTTTATAGAGCAGTTCCGCGCCCAACGTACGTTGATAATAGGCAATCGCGTCGGAACAGTTACCGGCAAAAGAGAGGTAGGGACTTAACGGCATGATGGTGACCTCAGTTAAGAGAAGCCAGTTAAGTGTAGTTCGAAATTTATACAGATGAGAGGCGGCCTGATAAGACGCGCGAGCGTCGCATCAGGCAGTCGGCACTGTTGCCGGATGCGGCGTAAACGCCTTATCCGGCCTACGGAGGGTGCGGGAATTTGTAGGCCTGATAAGACGCGCAAGCGTCGCATCAGGCATCTGGCACCGTTGCCGGATGCGGCGCGAGCGCCTTATCCGGCTTACCGATCACAATACAATCAGTTCTTTTTCACAAACTCAGATTTCAGTTTCATCGGACCAAAACCGTCGATTTTGCAATCGATGTTATGGTCGCCTTCAACCAGGCGGATGTTTTTCACTTTGGTGCCAATTTTCAGCATCGAAGAGCTACCTTTCACCTTCAGATCTTTAATGATGGTAACGCTGTCGCCGTCAGCCAGCAGATTGCCGTTAGCATCTTTAACGATCAGCTCGTCGCTTTCCTGTGCAGGTTCTGCGTCGTTCCATTCGTAGGCACATTCCGGGCAGATGTACATGCCGTTATCTTCGTAGGTGTATTCGGAGTTGCATTTTGGGCAGTGTGGTAATGACATGTGGATTTCCTCAAAAGTCAGCAGGGCAAAAGCGCCAAAAAACGGCAGATTGCCGAAAAAGGCCGCAATTATACACAAAATCCCTGAGTTTGTCGGGGGTACTGCTGATTTTAGACGACGATCGTTTTCATTTGAAAGGAAACGCAAAAAGAAAATAATCTTTTTGCCTCTATTTATTATTTAAGATAATGTTAATGCTCTACTTGTTCTTTTTTTAATTCACATGATATTTTTATCTTTCTGACGTTTTAAACGTATCAGAAGACGTTATTTATTCTGATAAAAAACAACACACTAAATATAAAATTATTTCTTGCAGTAATTATAAAAGCCGAAAACAGAACTCAAAAACAATCTGGCTAAATAAAATAACAAAATTTGCTTTAAGGAAGAATTTTCTATGTACACACAGACCCTGTATGAGTTAAGTCAGGAGGCTGAACGCCTGTTACAGCTTTCTCGCCAACAGTTGCAGTTACTGGAAAAAATGCCTCTCTCTGTACCCGGAGACGACGCGCCACAACTGGCTTTACCCTGGAGTCAGCCTAATATCGCCGAACGTCACGCGATGCTGAATAATGAGTTGCGTAAAATTTCCCGACTGGAAATGGTGCTTGCAATTGTCGGTACCATGAAAGCAGGGAAATCAACCACCATTAATGCCATTGTTGGTACGGAGGTTCTGCCTAATCGTAATCGCCCAATGACTGCGCTGCCGACGCTTATTCGCCATACGCCCGGGCAAAAGGAACCGGTACTGCATTTTTCACATGTCGCGCCAATCGATTGTTTAATTCAACAATTACAACAGCGCCTGCGTGATTGCGATATTAAGCATCTGACCGATGTGCTGGAAATAGATAAAGATATGCGTGCGCTTATGCAGCGGATCGAAAATGGCGTCGCTTTCGAAAAATATTATCTGGGTGCCCAGCCTATTTTTCATTGTCTGAAAAGTTTGAATGATTTAGTGCGACTGGCGAAGGCGCTGGACGTCGATTTTCCTTTTTCTGCTTACGCCGCCATTGAGCATATTCCCGTGATTGAAGTGGAGTTTGTCCATCTAGCGGGGCTGGAGAGTTATCCCGGTCAGTTGACGTTACTGGATACCCCCGGGCCAAATGAAGCCGGGCAACCGCATCTGCAAAAAATGCTTAACCAGCAGCTGGCACGCGCCTCGGCGGTACTGGCGGTGCTGGATTATACGCAACTGAAATCGATCTCCGATGAAGAGGTCCGTGAGGCGATTTTGGCGGTGGGGCAATCGGTGCCGCTGTACGTGCTGGTCAATAAGTTCGATCAACAGGATCGTAACAGTGACGACGCCGACCAGGTGCGGGCACTGATTTCCGGGACGCTGATGAAAGGCTGTATTACGCCACAGCAGATATTTCCGGTGTCGTCGATGTGGGGCTACCTGGCGAATCGGGCGCGCTATGAGTTAGCCAACAACGGTAAGTTACCACCGCCAGAGCAACAACGCTGGGTGGAAGATTTTGCCCATGCCGCGCTTGGCAGGCGCTGGCGTCATGCCGATCTGGCGGACCTCGAACATATTCGTCATGCTGCCGATCAGTTGTGGGAAGATTCGCTGTTCGCCCAGCCAATTCAGGCGTTGCTTCATGCCGCTTACGCTAACGCCTCGTTGTATGCTCTGCGATCTGCCGCGCATAAACTGTTGAATTACGCGCAGCAGGCGCGGGAATACCTGGATTTTCGTGCGCACGGGTTAAACGTCGCTTGTGAACAATTGCGGCAAAATATCCACCAGATCGAAGAAAGTTTGCAGCTATTGCAACTCAATCAGGCGCAGGTGAGCGGCGAGATTAAACATGAAATCGAGCTGGCCCTGACCTCCGCCAACCACTTTCTGCGTCAACAGCAAGATGCGCTGAAGGTGCAGTTAGCCGCCTTGTTTCAGGATGATTCGGAGCCGTTAAGCGAGATTCGTACCCGCTGTGAGACACTGTTACAGACGGCGCAGAACACCATCAGTCGCGACTTTACGCTGCGTTTTGCCGAGCTTGAATCCACCCTTTGCCGGGTGTTAACCGATGTTATTCGCCCCATTGAGCAACAAGTCAAAATGGAATTGAGCGAGTCAGGGTTTCGTCCTGGGTTTCATTTTCCTGTTTTTCACGGCGTAGTTCCCCACTTCAACACTCGCCAGCTGTTCAGTGAAGTCATTTCGCGCCAGGAAGCAACGGACGAGCAGAGCACGCGTTTAGGCGTTGTGCGTGAGACTTTTTCGCGCTGGTTGAATCAGCCCGACTGGGGACGGGGAAATGAGAAATCACCGACAGAAACGGTTGATTACAGTGTGTTGCAACGAGCATTAAGCGCAGAAGTCGATCTCTATTGCCAACAAATGGCTAAAGTTCTGGCAGAGCAGGTCGATGAATCTGTTACGGCAGGCATGAATACTTTTTTCGCTGAGTTCGCTTCATGTTTGACGGAATTACAGACGCGTTTACGCGAAAGTCTGGCTCTGCGTCAACAAAATGAATCGGTGGTCAGGCTGATGCAGCAGCAATTGCAGCAGACTGTGATGACTCACGGCTGGATTTACACCGACGCCCAGCTGTTACGCGATGATATTCAAACACTTTTCACGGCAGAACGATATTGACCAAGACGTTACTTGACGGCCCCGGTCGCGTGCTGGAGTCGGTTTATCCCCGCTTTTTAGTGGATCTGGCGCAGGGTGATGATGCCCGCCTTCCACAAGCCCATCAGCAGCAGTTTCGTGAACGACTGATGCAGGAACTTCTTTCGCGTGTGCAGCTTCAGACATGGACGAACGGCGGCATGTTAAATGCGCCGCTTAGCCTGCGTCTGACATTGGTGGAAAAACTGGCGTCGATGCTGGATCCCGGTCATCTGGCACTGACGCAGATCGCGCAGCATCTGGCGCTGCTGCAAAAAATGGATCACCGCCAGCACTCTGCTTTCCCGGAGCTCCCCCAGCAAATTGCCGCCTTGTATGAGTGGTTTTCAGCCCGTTGTCGCTGGAAGGAAAAGGCGTTAACGCAACGAGGCCTACTGGTGCAGGCAGGTGATCAGAGCGAGCAAATTTTTACCCGCTGGCGTGCTGGGGCGTATAACGCCTGGTCGTTGCCTGGGCGCTGTTTTATCGTTCTCGAAGAGTTGCGTTGGGGGGCATTTGGCGATGCCTGTCGTCTGGGAAGCCCGCAAGCGGTGGCGTTGTTGCTGGGTGATTTGCGCGTGAAAGCGACACAACATCTGGCAGAGAGTATCAATGCGGCCCCGACCACGCGTCACTATTACCATCAGTGGTTTGCCTCTTCGACCGTTCCGACGGGCGGGGATCATGCTGATTTTTTAAGTTGGCTGGGAAAGTGGACCACGGCAGATAAACAACCCGTTTGCTGGTCAGTGACCCAACGTTGGCAAACTGTCGCGCTGGGGATGCCACGACTCTGTTCAGCGCAGCGTTTGGTGGGGGCAATGGTCGAGGAAATCTTCTCTGTAAATTTGGCGTAAATAATCAGTTACATCAATGAGTCCTAAACGAAATCCATGTGTGAAGTTGATCACAAATTTAAACACTGGTAGGGTAAAAAGGTCATTAACTGCCCAATTCAGGCGTCAACTGGTTTGATTGTACATTCCTTAACCGGAGGGTGTAAGCAAACCCGCTACGCTTGTTACAGAGATTGCATCCTGCAATTCCCGCTCCCCTTTTGCGGCCGTCGCGCTGATTTTTCTGGCGTTTGCGGAAATGGGCCAACTCTGCGAGGAAAGCTATGCTGAAAAGGAAAAAAGTAAAACCGATTACCCTTCGTGATGTCACCATTATTGATGACGGTAAACTGCGTAAAGCCATTACCGCAGCATCACTGGGTAATGCAATGGAATGGTTCGATTTTGGTGTTTATGGTTTTGTTGCTTACGCATTAGGTAAAGTTTTTTTCCCGGGGGCTGACCCCAGCGTGCAGATGGTTGCTGCACTTGCCACTTTCTCCGTTCCCTTTCTGATTCGACCGCTTGGCGGACTCTTCTTTGGTATGTTGGGCGATAAATATGGTCGCCAGAAGATCCTCGCTATCACTATTGTGATTATGTCGATCAGTACGTTCTGTATTGGCTTAATACCGTCCTACGACACGATTGGTATTTGGGCACCGATTCTGCTGTTGATCTGTAAGATGGCACAAGGTTTCTCGGTCGGCGGTGAATATACCGGGGCGTCGATATTTGTTGCGGAATACTCCCCTGACCGTAAACGTGGCTTTATGGGCAGCTGGCTGGACTTCGGTTCTATTGCCGGGTTTGTGCTGGGTGCGGGCGTGGTGGTGTTAATTTCGACCATTGTCGGCGAAGCGAACTTCCTCGACTGGGGCTGGCGTATTCCGTTCTTTATTGCTCTGCCGTTAGGGATTATCGGGCTTTACCTGCGCCATGCGCTGGAAGAAACTCCGGCGTTCCAGCAGCATGTTGATAAACTGGAACAGGGCGACCGCGAAGGTTTGCAGGATGGCCCGAAAGTCTCGTTTAAAGAGATTGCCACTAAATACTGGCGCAGCCTGTTGACATGTATTGGTCTGGTAATTGCCACCAACGTGACTTACTACATGTTGCTGACCTATATGCCGAGTTATTTGTCGCATAACTTGCATTACTCCGAAGACCACGGGGTGCTGATTATTATCGCCATTATGATCGGTATGCTGTTTGTCCAGCCGGTGATGGGCTTGCTGAGTGACCGTTTTGGCCGTCGTCCGTTTGTGCTACTTGGTAGTGTTGCCCTGTTTGTGTTGGCGATCCCGGCGTTTATTCTGATTAACAGTAACGTCATCGGCCTGATTTTTGCCGGGTTACTGATGCTGGCGGTGATCCTTAACTGCTTTACGGGCGTTATGGCTTCTACCTTGCCAGCGATGTTCCCGACGCATATCCGTTACAGCGCGCTGGCGGCGGCATTTAATATTTCGGTGCTGGTTGCCGGTCTGACGCCAACACTGGCGGCCTGGCTGGTCGAAAGCTCGCAGAATCTGATGATGCCTGCCTATTACCTGATGGTAGTGGCGGTGATTGGTTTAATCACCGGCGTAACCATGAAAGAGACGGCAAATCGTCCGTTGAAAGGTGCGACACCGGCGGCGTCAGATATACAGGAAGCGAAGGAAATTCTCGTCGAGCATTACGATAATATCGAGCAGAAAATCGATAATATTGACCACGAGATTGCCGATTTGCAGGCGAAACGTACCCGCCTGGTGCAGCAACATCCGCGAATTGATGAATAAGCTGAAACGGATGGCCTGATGTGACGCTGTCTTATCAGGCCAATTGAACTCTTAAGGTTCACTTAATCTCTGACGCGCATACTCTCCTCCAGGTTAACGGAGGAGAGTGCAATGAAAAACCGTGTTTATGAAAGTTTAACTACCGTGTTCAGCGTGCTGGTGGTCAGCAGCTTTCTTTATATCTGGTTTGCCACGTACTGATCTTTCTTCAGCCGTACCCAGGCCCGCGTGCCGGAAGTCTCTTGCCGGTTTTGCAGGAAAAACTGCCCGTGATGCAACTGTGTAATGCGGCTGACAATACTTAACCCCAGACCAATCCCGCCATAACGGCTGTCCATACGTACAAACGCTTTACTCAACTCCCCGCATTTACTCTCATCAATACCTGGTCCTTCATCTTCAACTGCCATGACCGCTCCGTCATCTTCTTGCAGCTTAATCATAATGTTGCTGCCTTGCGGGCTGTAACGATGGGCGTTTTCTACCAGGTTTCGCAATAACATCCGCAGCAGGGTTGCATCACCCTGAACGGTGATGTCGGCGGCGCTCTCTGGCAATAGCAGGGTTTGCTGTCGCTGGTCGAGCATGGTACTGAGTTCGTCATACGAGGGGAGAATGACATCTTCCAGCAGTTTTACATGTTGATAATTACCGGAAGAAAATGACTGTCCGGCACGCGCCAGTTGCAGCAGCTGGGAGACGCTCTCCATCATCTGATCAAGCCGTGCCACTAACGGTGCTACATCAATGTGATGCGTTTTCGCCAGCAGTTCCAGATGCAAACGCACCCCCGCCAGTGGCGTTCGCAGTTCGTGCGCGACGTCAGCGGTAAACAACCTTTCGTTATCCAGCGTGCTGGTCAGGCGACTGACCAGATCGTTTAACGCCGAAACCACCGCTTCGATTTCGAGGGTGGCGCTGTGAATGGCAATGGGCGTTAAGTTGTCGGCGGTGCGCGCTTCCAGCTCTTTTTGCAGCTCCGCCAGCGGGCGGGTGATGCGGCGTACCGCCTGATAGCAGATAAATAGCGTCAGGCTGACCATAAAGACGCCGGGGACAATCAGGCTGGCGACCGCCTCGCGGATCTCACGCATGATGTGGCGATCGTTGTTGCGATTGTCGCGTAGCGCCTGCTCAAACAGCTGAATCTGCTCGGTACTTTCATGCCATAGCCAGAAGACGCTGATCAGCTCAAACACCAACAAAATGGCCCCGATGGTCAATATCAGCCGTTGGCGCAGCGATATTGGTCGGCGCAGAAAACGCATCAGATTCAATTAGTTTTCCTCATTCGCGACCAGCATATAGCCAAAGCCGCGCACGGTGCGGATACGGGCTTTGCCCACTTTGTCGCGCAGATTGTGGATATGCACTTCCAGGGTGTTGGTCGAGGGTTCATTGTCCCAGTTATAGATGTCGTTGTAGAGAATTTCCCGATGCACCGGACTGCCTGCTTTGAGCATTAACCGTGACAGCAGAGCATATTCTTTGGGCGTCAGAATCAACTCTTCACCGCCCATCCATACCTGACGGCGACCCATATTCAGCGTCAGATTGCCAACAATCAGCTCACTTTCGCCCTGATTATTATGGCGTCGTAGCAGGGCTCGGATACGGGCGTGTAACTCTTCCAGCGCAAAGGGCTTCACCAGATAGTCATCGGCACCGACATCCAGCCCGGCGATTTTGTCGGTCAGCGTATCGCGAGCGGTGAGGATCAGTACCGGCAGGGTGTATTTTTTCTGCCGGATACGGGCGAGAAAATGCAGTCCATCTTCGTCGGGTAACCCTAAATCCAGTACCACCAGGCTGTAATGACCGGCCTCAAGGCTTTGTTCCGCCATCCGCGCGGTTGTCACGCCATCGCACGCGTAGCCTTCGGTTTGCGCCGCCAGAATCAGTCCCTGCAATAACAGCGTATCGTCTTCAACAATCAGAATTTTCATTTACTCACTCTCCTGCAAGTTTGCAGAATATCATCCGCAGCCTGGTAATACTTCGTCTCAACGCCAGTTAATCCCAATAGCGTGGAGAATAAATTGTCTTGTGAATAGTGTTGCGTTTGCGCCTGTTTTTGCAGGCAGTTCTGGTCAACCTGATACCGTTTTTGATAATCCTCCGACAGCCACAGCAGCATTGGCACCTGTTTTTGGCTATCCGGGGCGATGGCATAAGGCAGACCGTGCAGATAGATGCCATTTTCACCTAACGATTCACCGTGGTCAGAAAGATAAACCAGGCTGGTGGTAAATTTATCCTGATGTTCTTTAAGCAGATTAATCGCTTTATCAACAATATAGTCGACGTAAACCAGCGTGTTGTCGTAAGTGTTCACCAGTTGCTCTTTGGTACAGGTCTGGATCTCATTGGTGTCGCAGGTTGGGGTAAATTTCCTGAACTGAGGCGGATAGCGGTTGTAATAGGTCGGACCGTGGCTGCCGATGGTGTGTAAGACAATCACGCCATCACCTTGCAGGTTATTGATGTACTCTTCAAGCCCGTGGAACAGCACTTCGTCATAGCATTCGCCGTTGATGCACTGATCAGGTAGATTCAGCGCGGTGACGTTCTGGTGAGGCACGCGGTCGCAGGCACCTTTACAGCCGCCATCGTTGTCATTCCACAGCACGTTGATGCCCGCTCGCTGAATGATATCCAGCACGCCTTCCTGGTGCTGTGCCAGCTCTTCTTTGTAGTGCTCACGCGGCATATCCGAGAACATGCACGGTACTGAAACTGCCGTTGCCGTGCCGCAAGATGCGGTATTAGGGAAATAGACCACGTTATCTTTCGCCAGCCGCGGGTTAGTTTCACGCGGGTAGCCGTTGAGGGAGAAGTTCTCCGCCCGCGAGGTTTCGCCGACAATCAGGATGGTCAAATTTTTACGTTTTTCGTTCTGCATTAACGGGTTGCGGTGCGCGTCTTCACCAATTCGCACCAGCGGCAGATTTGCCAGTCGCTGATGGGAGTACCATGACCAGCTGGCAACAATGCTGTTAGAGGGGCTTAAGGATTTCACCAGCTCTTTGTTATTGCGGAACAACGAGGCGTAGTCTTTATAAAACAGTGCGGCGACCAGCAAAATCAGTAGTACAGAAACCAGAATATTGGCTCCACGGAAAAGAACACTGCGCAGACGCGAGGTGGCAGGTTTGATTTTTATCCAGCAGGCAATCAGCGCAGCAAGCACGCCGCTGAATCCCAGCGTTAATAACATTTGCGGTGTCATCAGCGCATAACTTTCTGCCGGAGTGGTATCAATAATATTGGCAATCATCGAGCGGTCGATGACGATGCCGTAAGTCATTATGAAATATTGTGCAGCCGCGCCAACCAGAATAAACAGGCAGGCCAGTGGTCGATTAAGCCATAAGAAAGAGCTTAGTGTCAGGACAATATTAATCACGCTGAAAGCGACGACCGGCATCGACAAGAAAACCAGTACGTTATGCAGCGAATCCAGCGGCAGCGCCTGCAACACCTGTTTAAAAAAGGCAATATTCAGGCAGATAGAGATATAAAAAGCGGCCAACAATAGCCAGGCGAGTAAATTCAAAGAGGGTCTTTTTAGTAGGCGCTTCAACATCACGGTGTTTCCATCGAACAAAGTGCGCATATGCTCGCAAAGCAAAATTAAGCCAACCTTAAGTTCTTAAGGTTGGCTTTTATGTTTGCTGGATTAAGGGGAATTAATCTTTGCTTATTGGTGCATCTAAGGGATACGGGTTTTTATGTAGCCGGTTGTAATTCAGCGCATACATGGCGGTGATGACCATCAGGGTGACAAATGACCACATAACCTCTTTCGCTCCGGACCCCACCACGGCCCAGATGCAGTAGAGGAAGGCAATGGTAGTAACTGCCAGATATGCCGGGCGTGCTTTACCAAAGTGACCGTGTCCGAGCAGCAGTAACGCCGCACAGGTGTAAAGATATGGCACCAGTGTAAAGATGACCGAGACGGAAGAAACCAGACCGAACTCTTTGGTCGCGTTTGGTGAAATGCTGCTGAGCTGGAAGATGGTCATCAAAATACCGACGATAATCAGCCCCGCCACTGGCGTACCCGCTTTATTTACACGGGCAAAAATCGGTGGGAACAGTCCGTCATCGGCAGCGGCTTTCGCCGTTTGACCCGCCAGCAACGTCCAGCCGCCCAGTGAACCTAAGCAACCCGCAGCTGCGCAGAAGGAAACAATGGCCCCGGCGGTGTCACCCAACGCCATCCGTGCGGCATCACCGAATGGCGAAGCAGAAACGCGCAGTGCGGCATTAGGGATCATCCCCATAATCGCGGTGGTAGAAAGTACATAGCAAACGGCGGCAATCAATACCCCACCAATGGTGGCGATAGGGACATTGCGTTTCGGGTTTTTCACCACACCTGCGGCAACGGAGGCACTTTCCACACCGATGAACGACCACAGCGTAACGTTAAGGGTACTTTGAATTGCACCGAAGGTGCCCAGGCCGCTGACGTTCCATGCCGCCATATAGGTTTCACCACGGAACCAGAACCAGCCAAATACGGCAATCCCGACGATGGGGATCAGCGCCAGCACGGTGGCAACTGCCTGCACACGGGTGATCATTTTCGGACCGACAATGTTCAGCAGGACGAAGATCCACAGCACCACGACGCAGGTGATGGTTAATACCAATGGATCTTTCAGAATCGGGAAGAAGTAACTTAAATATCCTACGCCAATGACCACCATGGCGATATTGCCGATCCAGCAGGCCAGCCAGTAGAGGACGTTGGTTTGATAACCGAGAAACGGGCCAAAGCAGCGGCGGGCGTAAGCGTAAGAACCACCAGGACTTGGGTCGAGGAACGACATTTTGGCGTATACCATCGAGAGCCCCAGTGCACCGATAATCGTCACCAACCATCCATAAATGGCAATCCCGCCAGTAGAGGCCAGGTTTGCAGGTAACAGAAAAACACCTGACCCCATAATATTCCCCGACACCATCAGGGTGACGGGGATTAAGCCCACTTTGTGAGCATCAGCATCCGAAGACATAATTAAACTCCTGCGAAGGCGAGCTTCGTGACAATAAATTACGTCATATCATACGCCTGCATTCGATAGTTGAATTATTATCGACCGGGTTATCGCTGATGCCGTTATTAATATAGCTCTTCGTTAAGGTTAAAAATCAGGCGACAGTGCGTTCTCTGTGCTGACTAACATAATGCAGCGGCGTCATACCGTAGAAGTCTTTAAAGACAGAAATAAAGTACGACGTACTGTTGTAGCCGCAGGACTGTGATACCTGAGAGATATTTTTACCGTCCATCATTAATTCATTTACGGCATAACGCATGCGGCAGGTGGTGATTATTTGGCTATAACTGGTGTTTTCGCTTTTCAACTTTTTCTTTAACAGACTTGGGCTAAGACATAAACAACTGGCTACCATACTAAGATTCCAGTCTTTGTGAATATCGCTTTCAATAATTTGATAAACGCTGTCACTTACACAATTACGTAACATATACATCATTAATGAAACGAATTTTTTACTGTCGAGAAAACGGGATAGCACCGTGAATAATAATGCGCGTGTTCGTTCCTTTTCTGACTCAGTTTCTGCGGGCATCATGCTGTGTTGCGCGGCAACGCGAAAGACGTCTGGCGTCAGGCATGGCAGGGTGAGTATGGGCGTAGCGCTACGTTGCCATACTGGTATTTGCGAGAGATCTTTATTCAGAAACCGGAGGTAATCTTTGATGATGTCGTGACTAATATGAGCAACCAAAGTGTTGTTAAGAGAGGAGACGTCGATAATATTATTTTCACAATTTAATAACGCCATATGGTTAGCTTTAAGGCTAATAGGTTCTTTCCCATTCACCCTTATCCAGACATCTTTTTCAGTCAATAAAACAATACAAGGTTGGTCGCTGCAAATCCTCATACATGTACTCCTGGGTAATGACTCCAACTTATTGATAGTGTTTTATGTTCAGATAATGCCCGATGACT
>OBZO01000019.1_pt1 | contig 180992 bp, 132 predicted proteins | sample 1477001 | NCBI WGS metagenome assembly OBZO01 (sample SAMEA2580258, study PRJEB22360) | human gut metagenome | biome: human gut; feature: human-associated habitat; material: faeces | place: Denmark | collected 2008/2010 | reverse complement strand
AAAATTCTTTTAATATTAAGTTGAAAGAAGACTCTGAAATGCTGGATGAAGTGGTAGTCACAGGATATTCCGGAACACAGCTTCGTTCTAAAGTAACTAACTCCATCTCTAAAGTAAAAGAGGAAGCTTTGACAACAGGTTTGTTCTCTAATCCAGCTCAGGCTTTATCTGGAGCGGTGTCAGGACTGAAAGTTATTCAAAGTTCCGGTAATCCAGGAGCAGCACCAACTATTATTCTCCGTGGAGGAACTAATCTGGATGGTACAGGTTCTCCCTTGGTAATTGTAGACGGCCAGCTTCGTGACGGACTAAATGACATTAATCCTGAGGACATTGAGTCCATGGATGTACTTAAGGATGCCGGTGCGACTGCACTTTATGGTGCGCGTGCCAGTAATGGTGTAATACTTGTAACAACTAAAAAGGGTAAACAAGGTTTTCGTGAGATAAACTTTAAAGCTAAAGTTGGTCTGAATTACGCATATACTCCTTATGACTTTCTTAATGGTGGAGAATATATCAAAGCGTTAAGACAAGCTGTTTATGATGCAGGTAATTTATTTGTTGATAAAGCCGGTAATACAAAGGGATACGGTGTTTATGCGAATGGTGCTCTTGACGGTGCACAGCCTTATGGTACAGGTAATGTATATGGTAAATCAGCATATAGTACAATGTATTTAAATGATGAAAACTCGTGGTTGCTTCAAAAGGGATGGAAGACGGTAGTTGATCCTATTACTGGAAAAGATATTATTTATAAAGATACCAATCTGGATAAATATAATCTAAACAATCCGGCATTATCACAAGATTATAACATAAATATGTCTGGTGGGAATGATCGTGGAAGTTATTATGCAGGTATCGGATATAATCGTCAGGAAGGTATACCTATTAATACATTTTATGAACGTTACTCATTTGTGACAAATGCAAGTTATAAAATAGCAGATTGGCTAACAAGTACATCATCGTTAAACTATAACCGCGCTAATTGGGAAAGTATGCCTGGTTCCAATGGATCAGAGGCAAATTATTTTGGTCGTATTCGTTCGTTACCTTCTACTGTGATTTTTGAGGACGAAGAAGGAAATATGGTGTTAGGTCCAGGTACGGCAGATGGAAATCAGTCTTACCAACCGGATAAATGGTGGCAAGATTTACAGTCTGATAAATTCACAATGATACAGTCGTTTAAGATTGATTTGTTGAAAAACTTATCGGTTAATTTGAATGCAAATTGGTATTACTCAGAAGATTTACAGGAAAAATTCACAAAAGACTACGAAAAGAATCCTGGGAATTATGATAGAACCCGTTCAAGTTCAATGCAGTATACCCGTGATTTTAGACAGACCTACAATGCGGTATTAAACTATAAACAGACATTCTTTAAAGACCATAATGTCGAATTGATGCTTGGAACAGAATACTATGATAAGTATTATCGTCAATTTAAAGCTTCAGGACAAGGTGCGGCAACAGATGATTTGCCAGACCTTGGTTTAACTGATCCAGGAGCAAACAAACGTTCTATTGATTCAGAACATAAAAAATTGAGAATCTTATCTTTCTTCGGACGTCTGAATTATGATTATAAATCAAAATATCTGTTATCAGCAGTATTCCGTCGTGACGGTTATTCCTCTTTGCTAGGCGATAATCGTTGGGGATTTTTCCCAGGTGTATCTGCCGGATGGATTTTCGGTCGTGAAGATTTTATCAAAAATACGATTCCGGTAATGTCATTTGGTAAGTTGCGTATGAGTTATGGTATTAATGGTAATGCATCAGGGATTGGTGAATACGATTTGCAAGGAGCTTATGGACCTACCACTAACTATAATGGAAATTTGGCATATCTTATCAGTAAACTTCCGAATCCGAGTTTAAGATGGGAAAAGACTGCTACCTTTGAAGCTGGTATTGATATGAGCTTCTTCGATAATCGTTTGACTACTAATTTTACATTCTATAATCGTTTGACATCCGACAAATATGCTAGTTTGAGTTTTCCTACTTCAACGGGATTCTCTTCTGTGACTAATAACAATGGTGAACTGCGTAACCGCGGTCTTGAAATTGAATTGTCCGGTAAGATTTTTGAGAATAAAGATTGGTCATGGTCTGCATCTGGTAATATCTCATATAATAAAAATACAATTGTTTCATTACCAGATAATGGACTTGAAAGAAATCGGCAAGATGCTTATGAGATTTATTCTGGTAAAGGTAACGAAAAAATGTGGGTAGATGGTTATCAGGAAGGTCGTGAACCCAACATGCTTTATCTTTATAAAGCAGATGGTATTTACAAATCATATAATGAAATTCCTGGTAATCTGATTGTAAAACATATGGGGTCAGTAACTTACTATGGTCCAGAAGCTTGGAATAAACTTAGTGCGGAGGAACAAGATGCTAAAAAGAATTTTCCGATCCAGCCTGGTGATGTAAAATGGCATGATGTAAATGGCGATGGCACCATCGATCAATTCGATCAAGTAAAAGTAGGAAATATGAATCCACATTGGATGGGTGGTTTCAATACAACTCTTTCATGGAAAGGACTGAAACTATATGCTCGTTTCGACTTTGCACTTGATTTCTGGGTGTATGAAAACTCAGATCAGAGTAAGACACCATGGTATATGGGATGTATGCAAGGTTCGTATAATGTACCTACTTTATACTATGATACATGGTCAGAATCAAACCCAGATGCTAAATACCCTCGTTTCTTATACGCAGATCAATTGGGTAAGAATAACTACAATACTCCATCAACCTTGTTTGCTTACAAAGGGAACTATTTAGCTGTACGTGAACTGTCACTGAGTTATGCTCTTCCTCAGAAGTGGGCGAGTGCTGCCAAAATGCAACGTGCTGAAGTGTCCATAACTGGACAGAACCTGGGATATATTACAGGAGCAAAGAATGTTTCATCACCAGAAACTGGAGCTAACGGAAAAGTAGGTTCAGGATATGCATTGCCTCGTACGGTGTTATTTGGTGTGAATCTGACTTTCTAAATTTACAAACCTTTAAAAGAATGATTATATGAACATCTTTAAAATAATGATACGATTAGGAGTTTTGGCAGTTACTGTCTGCTTGTACAGTGCTTGTGATTCACTCGATTTGGCACCTATTGACTCTTATGGTACAGGAAACTATTGGAAAAGACCAGAACATGTGCAGGCCTATATGGATGGATTGCATAAAAATCTCCGTGATAAGATTTTTCAGCATCAATATACTTTTGGAGAATCAAGAGGCGGCACAAGTATCGTGGGAACTGCTGTAGACGGTACTTCTCTATCATATGGTGAATTGGTCACTCAACAATTAACCCCACAAAGTTCGGGAGTAAGCAAATTTGGAGAACTTTACGGAATGATAGCTAATGTGAATATATTCTTACAAAACACAAAGGATGCAACTTATATGACCGAAGACGAAAAAAGTTACTACCTAGGTCAGGCTTATGGTTTGCGTGCTTATTATTATTTTGATTTATACAGGATATATGGAACTGCCCCTTTGCGTTTGGATCCTAATCCGGTCGTTAATGGGAACTTTAATCCGGAAGAGTTGTATGCAGGACGTGCAAGTGGATCCACTCTGATGGGACAGATAAAATCAGACTTGACTGAGTCCCTGAAGTATTTTGGTGATAATAACTCTTTTGATCCTTACAACAGAGGTAATAAAAAGGCTTATTGGTCCAAAGCAGCTACAGAATATCTGGCAGCAGAAGTTTATCTGTGGAATGCAAAGGTATCAATTGATGATAACAAAGCAAATGAAACTGATTTGCAAATAGCAAAAACACATCTTAATAATTTGATGAGTAATTATAACTTAACGTTACAACCATCTTATAGTAGTGTTTTTGATGTAACTAATAAAGGTAATTCTGAAATTATTATGGCTGTTAGATATGCCGAAGGGGAAGCTAGTAATAGCTATACTACCTACATATATAATTTTCAAACAGGAAACTTTAAGACTGTAGGTTATAATGATGAAAACGGAAAACTTATGGGAGATACTTTGAAAGTTGGTACAACCGGGCAACAGCGCATTGAATACAAATCACAGTTCTTCCTTGCGTATGATAAAATAGATACTCGTCGGGATGCTTCGTTCTTAAGTGCTTATCACAAAGAAACGAATAAACTACAAGGCACCATATTTAAAAAGATTATGGGACATTTCAATCAAACAACCAATCAATATGTATGGGATGCTGATGCTGTATTATATCGTTTGGCAGGTGTATATCTGATGATGGCTGAGGTTGAAAATATGCAAGGAGGAGATGTTGCTAAATACATTAATTTTGTTCGTGAACGTGCCTATGGCAAGGCTTGGGATAAGGCTAAATATGGTTATGAGAATGCTGATTTCACAACTAATGAATTAGCGATTCTTCACGAAAAAGATAAAGAAATGCTTGGTGAAGGACAGCGCTGGTGGGATGTATTACGTATGACCCTAACTAAAGGCGGAAAGCCACTGGTGTTCTGTACAGAAGGAAGCGTAGACGGCACTCCTATTTTGAATGAGGCTACTGAAGCATATAAAGTACTTTGGCCTATTGAAACTGAAATGCTAAATAAAGATCCCAAGTTGGAGCAAACTCCAGGGTATGTTAAATAGAAATTATTCGATATACTGGAGAAAGATTTTCTCAGATATTTAAAAGTGGCATGGGACTTATTTCTGTATTACCAGGGATAAGTCCCATTATTGTAAAAATGAAGGTTTGTTTTTTATTTTATATTTATCTTCCAATAGCAAACTAATTATTCTTTCTGGAAATTGTATCCAATAATTAATAATAAAAGTCATACGTGCTTGGAACCGTTCATGCCAATGGACTAAAGGTAACAGGGAGTGGAAATCAAAAGAAAAGCATTATGTCAGTGGAGATGCTATATTGAAACAGACAGTCGATCCGGAGCCCGGATATGCGGTAAAAGAAGTTTTTTTCATCCAAAAGGGAGAAAACGTATACGCTATTTTACCTCAATATCCTAAAAATAAAATTGTGTTGAAAAACGTTCAAACAAGGAATAAGACTAAGATTGCTTTATTAGGATCAGATAAAAAAGTCCTTTGGAAACAAAAAGGTAATGATCTTGAAATCACAATGCCTTCTCTGTACGCAGATGAATTACCTTGTGATTATGCATGGGTTCTTAAATTGGACAATATAGAAAATAAAAAAGATCGATAGGTATATTGTATAAAACCGATTAGTTTCTTTTTTGTTGCACGAGCATGCTGCACAAATTGAAAAGGCAGTATCTGAGTATCTTTCTGTATACTTGGGTACTGCCTTAAATATAAACTCTATGAAGCTTTTTCTTTAAATAATTATCTCTATAAGTATAGCTGAATTTATTTTCCTTCAAGTATCCGTCACTTAGTACTATAAAATGTTAATAGTGGCATTACTTTTTCTATTGTGTTAGAATGTAGGTATTGTAAATAATTATCAGTATTATTTCTAATGACTTTCTTTTTCCCCTATTCTTGTCCGCAGTAATGTTTATATTGCATTTTTATAACATTTATCTGTTGTTTTATACCATTAGTCTACCGTCCGAAAAAAGTTATTTTCTCACCTATATTAGCCTTTTGGGGCTTAAAAAATAAATTGTATATCTCTGTATATCAGCCTATTTTCTGCTTGCTCCCTTTCTCTCCTCCTTCCATTTTCCGCCTACCGTCCCGATAGAACTTAGCAAAAATTTTTCAAAACACATATAAACATCTTTATTATTAACTCAAAAAGCAATACTTATGAAGAAAACCATCTTCTTGATTTTGTGCTTGTTATGTTCCATCGGAGCCATGGCGCAAAAGAAATCAATCACAGGTGTGGTTACGGATGCTACCGGTGAAACAGTCATCGGAGCAAGTGTTGTCGAGGTCGGTACCACCAATGGTGTTATAACCGACATTAGCGGCAAGTTTACGTTAATGGTCGATCCCAATGGAAAGATCAAAGTATCTTATGTTGGTTATCAGCCTCAAGTAATCGACATAAAAGGCAAAAATTCTTTTAATATTAAGTTGAAAGAAGACTCTGAAATGCTGGATGAAGTGGTTGTTACCGGTTATGGTGGTAAACAGCTACGTACGAAGGTTACGAACTCTATCGCAAAGGTAAAAGATGATGTTCTACAAAAAGGACTTTTTTCTAATCCGGCACAAGCTTTGTCTGGAGCTGTATCTGGTGTACGTGTTCTTCAAACATCGGGTGACCCAGGAGCGACTCCTACTATAATTTTGCGTGGTGGGACCGATTATAATGGGACAGGGTCTCCCTTGGTATTAGTCGATGGACAAGTTCGTGGTAGCTTGAGTGATATCAATCCTGAAGATATTGAATCAATGGAGGTTCTAAAGGATGCTGGTGCTACTGCTATCTATGGTGCTCGTGCCAATAATGGTGTGATCTTAGTTACTACTAAACGCGGTAAAGAAGGAAAAGGCGAAGTTAGTGTAAAAGCTAAAGTCGGTATCAACTATTATAATAGTCCATATGAATTCATGAATGCAGGTGACTATATTTACTGGATGCGTACAGCCTATCAGCGTTCTGGACAAATTTATAAAGACTCTAAAGGCAATTGGGTTGGTACTGCGGATATGAATAGCTTAAATAATGCAACTCCATACGGTACAGGTAATCTTTATTTTGATCCTAGCACTGGGGCCGTGCTTGATGGAAACAAAGACGTACGCGCTGTATGGAGTACGATGAAGTATACTGATGATTTGGCTTTTTTATTGAAACAAGGTTGGCAAACTATGACAGATCCTGTATATGGCGATCAGTTAATATACAAAAATACAGATCCTGCATCATTCAATCTAAATACCCCTTCTCTTTCTCAGGACTATAACATCAGTATTTCTGGTGGTAATGATAAAGGAAACTACTATGCTGGCATCGGATACAACAGTACAGATGGTACAGCTACCGGTAACTGGTATAAACGCTTAACTTTTACATTCAATGCTGATTATAAAATTAAGTCTTGGCTCACATCTAATTCTTCATTCAATTTTGCAGATGCTACTTGGTATGGACTCTCTCCGGGTTCCAGAGGTGAAGTGGAATATTTCAACCGAATGCTTTCATTGCCTCCTTCTTTCCGTGGGTATAATGCTGATGGCGAAATGTTATTGGGGCCTAATTCCTCAGATGGAAATCAAGCATTTAATCTAAGTAAATTTAAGCGTGATAACAATACCGACAAATTTACCATGGTACAATCTTTCGATATAAAATTGATGAAAGGATTGAATTTAAAGCTAACAGCAAACTGGTATTTTGATGAAGCTAAATATGAAGCTTTCAATCAAGACTATCTGTCAAGTCCCAATAATATGAACACATCCCGTTCTACTTCAGCTGAATACGATCGAACACTAAATCAGACTTATAACGCCGTCTTAAATTATGATTACCAGATTACAAAGGATCACTATCTGGCTGCCATGTTAGGTTTCGAATATTATGATGCTTATCAAAAAGGATTTAATGCTTCTGGTTCCGGAGCCCCAACCGATGATTTCGGTGATCTCCAATTTACAAGTAATGAAGAAGGAAAACGTAATATCGATTCATGGCACAGTCGCCAACGCATCATGTCTTTCTTTGGACGTATAAATTATGACTTCCAAAGTAAGTACTTAGTATCACTGGTATTAAGAAAAGATGGATATTCTAAATTAGCAAAAGATAATCGTTGGGGAGTGTTCCCGGGTATTTCTGCAGGATGGGTTTTCGGAAAAGAGAAGTTTATGGAGTCTCTTCAGCAAGTGGTTTCTTTCGCTAAATTGCGTGCAAGTTACGGCTTAAATGGGAATGTAAATAAGGATTGGGTAGGCAACTATACCGTTCAAGGTTCTTATGGCAGCAACAAATATAATGGTAATACAGGATATTTATTGGGTTCTCTTCCTATTCCTTATTTACAGTGGGAAAGGTCACAGACTTTTGAAGTAGGTATGGACTTAAGCTTTCTGGCAAACAAAATTAATGCTAACATGACATATTACAATCGTAAGACAGACGATAAATATGCCACTATTCCTTTGCCATCTTCATCTGGAGTTTCTGGTATAACCTCAAATAATGGAAAATTCCAAAATCAAGGTCTTGAACTGGAATTTGGATTTAAAGTTCTTGAAAAGCGGGATTGGAAATGGGACATCAACTTCAATGCGGCCTATAATATAAATAAAATCCTAGAACTGCCATATAATGGACTCGAGAGAAATCGTCAGAATGCGATGGAAGTATATACAGGCCGTAAATTAGATGATGGAAGTTACGAGAAGATGTGGGTTGGAGGATATCAGGAAGGGCAACGTCCTGGCGATATTTACGCATATAAAGCAGAAGGGCTATATAGAAGTGAATCAGAAATTCCTGGTAATTTGATTGATAAGTCTGTAGGAAATAATGGTTCTAACAATAAAGTTTTATATGGTCCGGAAGCATGGGCTAAATTAACCGATCAAGAAAAAAGTAAAGGTCTCCCTATTCAACCGGGTGATGTAAAATGGAAAGATGTAAATGGTGATGGAGTGATTGATGTATATGACCAAGTGAAAGTCGGCAATACAACACCTAAATGGACGGGTGGTTTCAATACAACTGTATCTTGGAAAGATTTGACATTATCAGCACGTTTTGATTACGCTTTAGGTTTTACAGTTATTGACTGGAGAACTCCTTGGATTATGGGTAACATGCAAGGAACTTACAATACGATTTCAGATACCAAAGACACATGGTCCCCTGAAAATCCAAATGCACAATATCCCACTTACACATGGGCTGATCAGCTAGGAAAACGTAATTATGCACGTAGTAGCTCTATGTTTACATTCAATGGTAATTACTTAGCTCTCCGTGAACTTAGCTTAGCATATAGACTACCTTCACAGTTGGTTAAGAAGGCAGGAATGAGTGATGTTTCCTTCTCTATTACCGGACAAAATCTTGGCTATTTGACAGAAGCTGAACATATATATTCTCCGGAAAATAGTAGCAATAATGGGGGATATCCATTACCACGGACTATTATTTTTGGAGTTAATGTTTCCTTTTAAAAAATTAACATCGTAATAAATATGAAAAAGATAACATCTATTTTATTATTTTTATCTGCGTTACTGTATGTATCATGTGACGCTCTGGACCTTTCGCCGGAAGATTACTATGGTAGTGGTAACTTTTGGACTAAAGAAGCCCAAGTTGAGGGATATATGAATGGTTTGCACAATAATCTGCGGAGTTCCTATACCATGTTCTATGTACTTGGGGAAGCTCGTGGTGGAACATCTCGCTATGGTACATCATCATTAGGTACATCTATGACCTATAGTGATCCTATTAAAAACAATATGCTGACTAAAGATAACACTGGTATTAGCAATTGGTATGATCTATATGGCAGGATTATGCAATTAAACCACTTTATATCAGAGGTTTCTAATGGATGTTCTTTTTTAAGTGAAAGTAAAAGGGGATTTTATTTAGGTCAAGCACATGGTTTAAGAGCACTGTATTATTTTATGTTATATAGAACTTATGGTGGAGTACCTTTGATTACTGATGTAAAAGTACTTGAAGGGGGAAAGATTTCAGCAGATGCTCTCTATACAGAACGTTCTACTCCAGAAACAATACTCAATTTCATTAAGAGTGACCTTGAAGCATCTGAATCTAATTTCGGAAGCCATTTTACCATAAATAGAGCAATGTGGACGAAATATGCAACTTTAATGTTGAAAGCAGAGGTTTACATGTGGTCAGCAAAAGTAACTACAGGTGATCATCAAGCAACAGGGAATAGTGATCTAGCAATTGCTCAATCAGCTCTTCAACCTTTGATTAACCAATTTTCATTATTAAATGATTTTTCAGAGATTTTCTCTAAGAAAGCAAATGATGAAATTATTTTTGCTATTCATTTTAAGGATGGAGAAGCAACCAATTGGGCAGGTCCTTTTATTTATTATGGCAACATATTCGAAGGACAACGTTATGGTCGTGATGGAAAATTGATGCAAGATACTTTGGATTTAAAAGGGACAGTAGGACAATTTCTTCATGAATATAAGAAGGCACTTTGGGATTCATATGATGATGAAGATATACGACGTGACGCTACATTCATGGATCATTATGCCAGTGCAAAGAAAGAGGGATTTGGCATTGCTATGAAAAAGGGAATTGGTTCTATCAATTCTAATAATCAGCGGATATTTGATACAGATATTATTGTATATCGTTATGCTGATGTATTATTAATGATGGCAGAGATAGAAAATGGGCTAAATGGAAAATGTGCATCTTACATTAATGAAGTTCGTAAGCGTGCTTATGCTAAAGATTGGGATCCAAAGAGTTTTGCATACACTGATGGAAGTTACTCTGAAAATGAATTGGCTATCTTACATGAAAGAGACAAGGAGTTTGTTTGGGAAGGAAAACGTTGGTTTGATATAGTACGGATGCATGACGCAAGTGGAAAATCATTAGCTTTTTCTGCTGAAGCTAACTACCCTAATAATGAGACTCCCGATGAGAGAACTCCGTTAATCAAAGAAAGTGAAGCCTATAAATTGTTGTGGCCAATAGATGTCAATACGTTGAACAATGACCCCAAATTGGAACAAACTCCAGGCTATAAATAAGTAAAAGTTGTTAATAATATTCGGGAATGTTTTCTGGATAATATAAATATAAGCCAACTGATGATAAGTCAGTTGGCTTTTTTATTGGAGGTGAATTATAATCATAGTTACATAACAACGACGACTATAAATGTGACATTATTATAATCTAACAACCATTTTAAATATTCTCTTTGGATATTTGTATAAAAATGTTAATAAAGATATTGGATAGCTTGATATATTTCTCTCTTCATCTGTATTTTTTTTTCATACTTCATTAGATAGGGTTCTTTTATTGTTCTTATGTGTTTCTTATATTGATTTCCTCTCAATTTTAGGGGTTCTACTTTGTTGTTTTATACTATTATGATACCACTACTTTTTCATTAAAAACAGTATTCAATTTTTCCCTTTTTTACATGATTGTATTATTTGTAATTGTTTGTAAATGAGTTTATTGATGTTCTGTTGTGTTATCTTTCTTTCATTCTGTTTCGCCTACCGTCCCGATAGAACTTAGCAAACAGTTTTAAAAACACATATAAACATCTTTATTATTAACTCAAAAAGCAATACTTATGAAGAAAACCATCTTCTTGATTTTGTGCTTGTTATGTTCCATCGGAGCCATGGCGCAAAAGAAATCAATCACAGGTGTGGTTACGGATGCTACCGGTGAAACAGTCATCGGAGCAAGTGTTGTCGAGGTCGGTACCACCAATGGTGTTATAACCGACATTAGCGGCAAGTTTACGTTAATGGTCGATCCCAATGGAAAGATCAAAGTATCTTATGTTGGTTATCAGCCTCAAGTAATCGACATAAAAGGCAAAAATTCTTTTAATATTAAGTTGAAAGAAGACTCTGAAATGCTGGATGAAGTGGTTGTTACCGGTTATGGTGGTAAACAGCTACGTACGAAGGTTACGAACTCTATTTCAAAAGTAAAAGAAGAATCGTTAAAAGTCGGTTTATTCTCTAATCCTGCACAGGCATTATCTGGAGCTGTTGCAGGTTTGAAGGTAACACAAGCTTCAGGTAGTCCGGGAGCAACTCCAACAATTGTATTGCGTGGTGGTACCAATCTTGACGGAACAGGATCTCCGTTGGTTATGATTGATGGTCAGCTTCGAGATGGTTTGAATGATATTAATCCTGAGGATATTGAATCAATGGAAGTCTTAAAGGATGCAGGTGCTACCGCTTTGTATGGTGCACGTGCCAGTAATGGTGTTATATTGGTTACAACTAAAAATGGTAAAGCCGGTCATCGTGAAATAAACTTTAAAGCAAAATTAGGTCTTAACTATGTGAATAATCCATATGAATTCTTGGGAGGTGAGGATTATATCAACGTTTTGCGTACTACCTATGCTAAATCTGGCTATAAATGTTCTGATGGTGAATACGTGTCAATTGCTCCATTGGCTAATCTAACAGGTGCCTCGCCTTTTGGTACAGGGAATGTATTAGGTAAATCTGCTTGGAATATTATGGGAAAAACAGCAGATAATGCTTACTTGCTGCAGAAAGGCTGGAAGGAAATGGTTGATCCATTGGATCCTTCAAATATGATTATTTACAAAGATATTAATCCTGCCGATTATAATTTAAATAATCCTTCTTTCTCACAAGATTATAACATTAATATGTCAGGAGGAAATGATCGGGGGAATTATTATGCCGGTCTGGGGTATAACCGTCAGGAAGGTCTTCCAATCAGTACTTTCTATGAACGTTATAGTTTTGTATTAAATGCTAACTATAAAATAACAGATTGGCTGACAAGTACTTCCAATTTCAACTATAATCGAGCCAACTGGAAAAACATGCCGGGATCAAATGGAAGTGAAGGAAATTATTTTGGTCGTATCATGTCAACTCCTCCTACGGCTCGTTTTGAAGACGAAGATGGAAATCCGACTTTAGGTCCTAACGTTGCTGATGGAAATCAGGCTTTTCAACCTGAAAAATGGCAAAACTTTAATCAAACAGATAAATTTACCATGATTCAAGGATTTCAGATTGATATCATGAAGGGGTTGTTTATCAAAGGTACAGCAAACTGGTATTATTCAGAAGGCTTATATGAATCTTTCACTAAAGATTATATGGATAATATGCTGACTGAACACTACACTAAAACTCGCGAAAGTACCGCCAAGTTTGAACGTAACTTTGCGCAAACGTATAATGCAGTCCTGAACTTTACTCATACTTTTGCCAAAGATCATAATGTTAATTTAATGTTAGGTATGGAATATTATGATAACTACAAACGTGGATTTGAAGCAAAAGGAAGTGGTGCACCGACAGACGATTTCTCTGATCTGAGTTTAACAGATAAAGGAGAGGGAAAACGTACTATTAATTCCTGGCATGAACAATATCGTATTCTTTCATATTTCGGCCGTCTAAATTATGACTATAAGAGTAAATATCTTCTATCCGCAGTATTCCGTCAAGACGGTTATTCTTCTCTATTAGGTGATAACCGTTGGGGATTTTTCCCAGGTGTATCTGCCGGTTGGATTTTCGGTCAGGAGAATTTTATAAAAGATGCCATTCCGTTCTTGTCATTTGGTAAACTGCGTGCTAGTTATGGCGTTAATGGTAATGCTTCAGGCATTGGTGCCTACACTTTACAAGGTTCTTATAATACAGCAGTATATAATGGAAATACAGGTTTTCTAATTGGAACTTTACCTAATCCGGGATTGAGATGGGAAAAAACAAAAACAGCTGAAGTTGGTATGGATCTGAGTTTCTTTGAAAACCGTTTGAATGCAAACTTTACCTATTATAATCGTTTGACATCTGATAAGTATGCAGATTTCAGTTTACCATCAACAACCGGTTTTTCCTCTATCAAAAATAACAATGGAAAATTCCGAAACAGTGGTATTGAAATTGAACTATCTGGAAAAATTCTGAAAACAAAAGATTGGAGTTGGGAAGCATCCGCAAATATCTCATTTAATAAGAATAAAGTAGTTGCATTACCAGAAAACGGTCTGGAACTCAATCGTCAAGGTGGACAACAAATCTATACAGGAGAAAAGTTCACTAATGAAAAAGGTGAAATAGAGTATGCAAAAAAATGGGTTGGCGGCTATCAGGAAGGGAAAGAGCCGGGAGTAATGGTCGTTTATAAATCAGAAGGAATTTATCGTAGTTGGGATGAGATTCCCGGGGACTTGGTTATTACCTCCGGTAATTATTTTGGTAAAAAAATGTATGGTCCTGAAGCATGGAAAAAACTAACCAAAGAACAACAAAAAAGTGCTTTGCCTATTATGCCGGGTGACATGAAATGGAAAGATATTAATGAAGATGGAATCATTGACTCTTATGATCAAGTCGTAGCAGGTAATACAACTCCCCACTGGACCGGTGGCTTCAACACTACTTTACGCTGGAAAAATTTCCAACTTTATGGTCGTTTTGACTTTGCTTTGGACTATTGGATCTATGACCACACTTTACCTGAGATATTCTTAGCTTGTGCTCAAGGTACTTATAATACAACTAAAGAGGTATTCAATACTTGGTCAGAAGAGAATCCTAATGCAAAATATCCCCGTTATGCATATGCAGACGTCTTAACGAATGCTAATTATGCACGAAATTCAACTATGTTTGCTTACAAGGGAAACTATTTAGCTATCAGGGAAATTTCTTTGAGTTATTCACTTCCTAAAGCATGGGCAAACAAAGCATATTGCCAAAAAGTAGATGTGTCAATCACCGGTCAAAATCTGGGATATATAACTTCTGCCAATGTAGCAACACCTGAGGTTTCTAATGCGGGTTCAGGCTATGCATTGCCGAGAACTCTCTTATTTGGACTTAATGTAACATTTTAAGTAATTAATTACTAAATAGAATAAATATGAAAAGAATAAAATCTACAATATTATATAGCCTACTGGCAGCTTCTTCCGGAGTACTTTGTACTTCTTGTGCCGATAAATTAGATCTTTCCCCGATTGATTACTATGGGAGTGGTTCATATTGGAAAACAGAAGCACACGTAATAGGATATATGGATGGTATACATAAGCATTTACGTGATGCGGCCTTTCAGCATACTTTTATTTGGGGAGAAGCCCGTGGTGGTGCTTTAATAAGTTCCGGTACTAGTGCCGATGGCATGGGTATGTTATATGGTGACATAAAATTACAGAATTTTGACGAAGACCATACTGGAGGCATTAATAAATTTGGTGATATTTTTGGGCGGTTGACTAATATAAACCTCTTTATCGCCAGAGTAACGGATGCCACCTATATGGACGATACCAAAAAAGGATATTACCTTGGACAAGCTTATGGTTTAAGAGCCTTTTACTATTTCGATTTGTATCGCACTTATGGTGGTGTACCTTTACGTCTCTCTGCAGATGTAGTAGAAGGAGTTATTGACCCCAATAAACTATACATGGCGCGTGCTACTCCCAAAGAAGTCATGGATCAAATAAAAAAAGACTTGGATAAATCCATGGAGTATTTTGGTGATAATAACTCATTTGATCCAAATAATCGTGGAAATAAAAAGGGATATTGGTCCAAAGCCGCTACTGAGTGCTTGATGGGTGAGGTTTATCTTTGGATTTCCAAGGTATCTACTGGAGATGATTCTGCGAATGAATCGAATCTGGGAATAGCAAAAACACATTTGCAAAACGTTTTGAGCAATTATGGACTGAAAATGTTAGATGACTTTTCATCAGTATTCGATGCCAAAAATGGAAAAGGAAATTCTGAAATCATATTTGCAGTTAGATATGCAGAAGGTGAGGCCACTAATAACAATAATTTGTTCACCTATGCAATGGCTACTGGAAGTACTAAAGATAATTATTTAGCTAATGGTGAAAAATTTCTTGATGCATTGAATATTGCCAATACAGGTAGTCAGCAGTTGGAATATAAACATGAAATTTATAATAGTTTTGATGTAACAGATACGCGGCGTGAAGCTACATTTATTGCTTCGTATAATAAAAATGTTGAGACAAATGAGCTGACCTTAAGAGGAACGCATGTTCGTAAAAACATTGGTTATGTGAATGCTCAGGGAAGCCGTATCTATTGTGGTGATTATATTATTTATCGCTTGCCACTTGTCTATTTAATGCTTGCCGAAATTGAGAATATGCAAGGAGGAAATGTTGCTCAATATATTAATATTGTTCGTAAACGTGCTTATGGCACTAATTGGAATGAGGCAATATACGGATATAAAAACTCTGATTATACAACAAATGAATTAGCGATTCTTCATGAAAAAGATAAAGAGTTCATTCAAGAGGGACAGCGTTGGTGGGATATTCGTCGCATGACATTGACTAAAGGAGGAAAACATCTCGTTTTTTGTAAAGAGGGAAGCATTGGAACAGATACGCCTACTTTAGACGAAACAACTGAGGCTCATAAAGTGCTTTGGCCGGTTGACAAAACCTTATTGGGTAATGATCCTTTGATTTATCAAACTCCGGGGTATGCTACTTATAAAAAACAAGAATAGGTATTATTAAATACGATTAATCTTAATTGCCAACATGCCGTGTACTTTGTTTAGTATACGGCATGTCTTTTGTCCGTCCATTAAGACGAGACAGAGCTCGATAACTATCTATCTGCATAAAGGTAGATTCCGTTTATCCGTCCTCTGATTTGAATAATGACAAACTGAAACAGGCGAAATATCCCACTTTGGTGGAGTATTACAGTAAATTGTATCATAGATAAAGAATCGCCATGTACCGAACAGTATACATGGTGATATGAGAGGGCGGATAACAAAATTCTTTTCCTCCTGTTTTTGTTTTCCGTCTCCTCAATTAAAATTGATTGTTTATTTAGGTTTCAATTACTACATTTCATCTTTCTTCCAATAATTCTCTCAACCATGGTACAACCAGTTCTGATTTAAAATAATGATTGGGACCATCTACATTTACCATTCGAAAATATTCATTACGATCCAGTCCTTCAGGTAAGTGTTTTACATTTTTTCGTGTATTTGGATCTGCGAATTTCTTATAATGATATACTTTCACGTTATCGGGAGCGCCTGCTATAGCATACGCTTTTCTTACAAGATTCAAGTCTCTATCTAATCCCCCTTCAGTCAGTATGATAGGACGGGGTGCCAAAGCTGCTACAATGTCTGGAAAATTGAAATTTTTCCAAAAATCAGGTATTAAATGACGTATGGAATTAGGGAATGGACGGCGTCCGTTTTTATCAGGCATAGTTATCACTTCCGCCCGTTCTTGAGTTTGACATAAGAAATCATTGTAAACAAAAGCATAAATTGAAGTATCAAGCGTACCCAATACCATCATAGGTTCGGTTCCCAAAGAAAATCCACTTACTACAATGCGATCTTTACGAATATGATCCTGGGTCTTCATCCAGTTTAAAACCTGCATATCCAAATATGAAGCGTATCCCAAATAGCTCCATCCCAATTCTAAAAGATGGCGAGATACAACATCGTAATCATAATTAGAGCCCAAAGTATATCTCTCCAGGTCTGAGGCTTCTCCGGCAGCCGGGTTATCTACTGCTACCGCTATATATCCTTCTTTTACAAAGTTGAGGGCTTGGGTCAGTTTCGGATCTTTGTACCGGTCGTCCAATTGGGGAGTTATCCCCGGTTCACCTGCAAGTCCCTCCTTATTTCCTCCGGAACCGGGAATACATAAAATGGCAGGTACGGGTTTATTTATATTATCAGGTATTAAAACAAGAAAAGTAGAAACGCATTCAGGAAGCGGATAAAATTCCCATTTTTCTAATCGATAACCTTCCCGCTGTTCTCTTTTTATACAAACAGGAGCAGGAGAATTTTTTATTTGAGGAAATTTCATTATTTCTTCCATCGCATGGCGAAGTCCTTTTTGCCATTTTCGAAATTGTTTGGGAGAGAAGTCATCATGAAAAGCATAACATGGCTTAGTATTTCTGAGCATAGCGTGCACTACACCATAAGAGCTTAAAAATCGCCCGTCCTCACGTGCAGACGTGATTAAATTATGATCCTTAGGAGACCAGCCATCGGACTGAGCATATAGGCTGCCATTAAAAAACAGTGATATTCCAATTATTAAAAAAATATTTTTCATGTGATTTAAATTTTATAGATTTTACAAATATAGTTTTATTTTTTGATATGCTCCTTTTAATTGCTGAAATATACAATTGGACATATAGTAAGTGACAGTATAAGATATGATGCAAAAAGATAGTATTTTATTTGTTTGAGAATCCTGTAATTTTATCTCCTATTCTACAAATAGAAGATAATATGAATAAATTGAGGAATAATATACTGTATTGGCAAAAGTAATGTATATAAATTCATTACTGCTACCGGAAGATATTAACTGGCTAAAATCAGAATGTTAACTTTGTGTTTTCAAGAAGTTAACTTCGTACAGATACGAAATTAATTTCTTGAAAACAAGTTGTTAGTTCTCTGTCAACAGATGGTCTAAATCACTGCTAAGAGTGTGAAAATAATCTTTTATATGTTCTATTTGACAATGAAATTAAGAAAAAAGAAATATGTGGCTATGTTCCTTTTTTGAAATATCTCTATGCAAAAGTAAATCGTAAGTCGGTAAAAATATGCTTTTTGATCGTAGAATCGTGATTTCACTTTTCCTTTGATTTGATAAAACGGTTCAGATTTTGTTTTTTCTATTCCGGTTCCGGTCATCCCTCTGATTAGCACGATGTAGAGACATCAAGAAATACAAAATGTCAGATCTGTACCAATATATCAAATTGATAAAAGGGGGATTCAAAAAAACAGGCTGCTCAATTGAGATACTTTTATCATTTTACTAATGAACATTTATCTACTACATATCCTCTAATGATAAACAGACTGTATTTATTTGGTATTTAGCCAAAACTTTATTCTCTAAGTGCTCCACTTTCTTTTGGAAAAGTTCTGGCTTGAAATTCTTTTTTTGACGTTTGACTTCTGCTACAATTGCACTTTTGTTATCTAAATAAATAGCTACAATGTCAATTTCGTTTTGATTGCCTTTGGGCTCCCACCACGAACCAATAAGACGGAACTCATAACTTTCAGCATATTTTTGCTTAAAATACTGTTCCAGGATTTTTCCTGAATATGTCGGATAGTCAGCTTTTATTAATTTTCGTAAGCCAACGAAGTTTTTTATTTCAATAAGTGAACGATTTCTATCGAAATAATTAAACCAGAAATGAATAAAGTTATCGCATATTTCATATCTGACAGTTTGAGAACCCTCTTTAGAAAAGACAGGACGTTGGCGTACTACTATGTTATAGTCTTCAATTAATCGCTTTAGATAACCGCCCAGACTCTTTTCGCCAAGTAGTGCTTCTATTTCCGTCTGAGTATTATATCCGCCAGAGATGGCGCTCAGGATTGAGAAGTAAGTACCGTAATTCTTGCCGAATTCCTCTATTAATAGATTTTTTCCTTCATCTGTAAAGGGGGAGTTGTCTCTGACCATAAAATCGATCATTTCATCAACGGTTAACACTCTGTTATCACAAAATAATTCGACGTATTTAGGAACTCCACCAGAAAATGAGTATAATGCCAATAAATCATCATTTGTATATTGGGGATGATAGTCTTTCATGATCTTCTTTAATACATTCAGACTGAAAGCAGAAAGTTTTATAATGTTGTCAGCACGGCCAAAAAGCGGCTCCTTTTCACTATGAAAAATCTTTTCCATTAAAGAATAAATAGAGCCACTCACAACGAAATTCATGTGGGTTTTTTGTCTATACTGATCCCAGATATCTTGTATATCACTATAAATTGACTTATTGATATTGTAGAATTCTTGGAACTCATCTATAACCAAATTGAATGATTGTCTGGTAGCAGTTTCCATAATATACCGAAAGAGGGATTTGAAAGTCGATATTTCTTCTGGTACATAAATATCAAGTGCCTGGGAAACTAAGGTTATGAATTCCCGACATAGAGATGCTTCATTTTTTCTCCCCACAAACAAATAGATAGTAGGAGTTTTTTCAAAGGCTCTCATAATAAGACTTGTCTTACCTATCCTTCTTCTTCCGGTAACTACTGTCAGACGAGAGTTCTCTCCAAAAGATAATTCTTGTATCCTTTGTAATTCAGCTAATTCATTCTCTCTATTGTAAAACTTCATATTCTTTGTTTATTTAGTCCTTACTTTGTAACGGGCGTTACTGTAACCGCGGTTACAAAGATAACTCTATTTCTATTATTTCAAGTACAATGTTTCATAAGATTCCTCTGACGCTTTGTATAATAATGTTAATAGCTGATTGTGTTCTTTTCGATATGCCAATTTATATATGTCAACTATTTTGAACTAACATCTTGTCTATTATGATATAAGTTAATTATGAAGATTATATTTATAATATAACCTTATTTGTTTGTCATTTATACCCTTATGCTACCGCTAATATTTATAAATAATGGGTCTATTTTTTTCTTTTTTATAATTATGTGAATTATTTAAATTGCTGTATGTTAGCTGTTTATTAAATGTGCTTATTATTCCATTTCTCCACATTTGGGTTACCGTCCCGATAGAACTTAGTAAACAGTTTTAAAAACACATATAAACATCTTTATTATTAACTCAAAAAGCAATACTTATGAAGAAAACCATCTTCTTGATTTTGTGCTTGTTATGTTCCATCGGAGCCATGGCGCAAAAGAAATCAATCACAGGTGTGGTTACAGATGCTACCGGTGAAACAGTCATCGGAGCAAGTGTTGTCGAGGTCGGCACTACCAATGGTGTAATTACCGACATTGACGGCAAGTTTACATTAATGGTCGATCCCAACGGAAAGATCAAAGTCTCTTATGTTGGTTATCAGCCTCAAACGATCGATGTAAAGGGCAGAAATTCTTTTAATATTAAGTTGAAGGAAGATTCTGAAGTGTTGGATGAAGTGGTTGTAACAGGTTATGGCGGTAAACAATTGCGTTCTAAAGTGACTAACTCCATAGCCAAAGTAAAAGAGGAAACTTTAAAACAAGGTATGTTTACTAATCCGGCTCAAGCTCTTTCCGGTGCTGTAGCAGGTTTGTCAGTAAGTCAGACTTCGGGTAATCCGGGTAGTGCTCCAACTTTAGTACTCCGTGGTGGTACGAACTTTGATGGTTCCGGTTCTCCACTGATCTTAATTGACGGTCAGGTACGCTCTTCGCTGAGTGATATTAATCCGGATGATATTGAATCAATGGAGGTGTTGAAAGATGCCGGTGCAACTGCTATTTACGGTGCACGTGCTAATGATGGTGTAGTACTTGTAACAACAAAACGTGGTAAGGCGGGTAGAGCAGAGGTAAATCTAAAAGCAAAGTTTGGCTTGAACTACTTCAAGGATTCTTATAACTTTATGAATGCCGGTGATTACCTTTATTGGATGCGTACAGGTTATATGAATGCTTACGTTGGAGATATGAAACACCCGGACGGAGCTAATGTGAAAGGATGGTCTTCTCTAAGCGGATTGACTACTGCAACTCCTTATGGAACAGGTAATTTATATTTTGACAAGGATGGTGTAACGCCATTAGACGGAAATAAAACAAGTTCTGCTATTTGGAGTCCGATGATCTATTCAGATAATCTATCTTTTCTGCTCAATCAAGGATGGCAGACTATGATTGACCCGGTATATGGAGATAAAATTATTTATAAAAATACAGACATTGCCGATTTTAATATAAACACACCTTCATTCTCTCAGGATTATAACTTAAGCGTAAGCGGTGGTAATGATAAAGGAAGTTATTATGCCGGCTTGGGCTACAATAAGAGTGAGGGTACAGCAGTAGGTAACTGGTATCAACGAATTACTTTTACTTTTAATGCTGATTATAAACTTAAGGAATGGTTAACTTCTAATTCAAGTTTCAATTTTGCAGATGCGACCTGGAACGGACTTCCTGCATCGCAAACAGCTGAGGCTAACTATTTCTCACGCTGTCTTTCATTACCTCCTACTTTCCGTGGTTATAATGCAGATGGAGATATGCTATTAGGACCGAACTCCGGTGATGGTAACCAACAATACAATTTTAAGCAATTCGTTCGTGATAATAATACGGATAAGTTTACGATGAATCAATCTTTCACAATTGATTTCATGAAAGGTCTCTCATTGAAATTAGGAGCCATCTGGTATTATTCCGAAGAAAAAACAGAAGCTTTTAATAAAGACTATTTGAGCTCTCCGGGTAACTTGATTACATCTCACGCCACCTCTGCTTCATATAGCCGTACTTTAGACCAAACATATAATGCCGTATTGAACTATAATTATCAGATCAATAAGGACAACTTCTTGGATGCAATGGTTGGTTTTGAATACTATGATTCATACGGCAAGGGATTCAGTGCTTCTGGTTCTGGAGCTCCCACCGATGATTTTATGGATTTGGAATACACCTCAAAAGAGGAAGGAATGCGTTCTATAGACTCTTCACATTCTCGTCAACGTATTATGTCATTCTTTGGACGTGTTAATTATGACTACCAATCTAAGTATCTGCTTTCTTTGGTTTTAAGACGGGATGGATATTCCAAATTAGCTAAAGAAAACCGTTGGGGAGTATTTCCGGGTGTATCAGCGGGATGGGTGTTCAGTAAAGAAGAATTTATGGAAAACACAGCATCTATTCTTTCATTCGGTAAATTACGTGCCAGCTTTGGTTTAAATGGTAATGTAAACAAGAACTTTGTTGGAAACTATACAGTTCAGGGAGCTTATGGCAGCAATCGCTATAATGGTTCAACCGGTTTCTTGTTAAGCAGCATTCCTAACCCATATTTGATGTGGGAAAAATCGAGAACTTTTGAAGTCGGTTTAGATATGGGCTTTTTGGAAAATCGCATCAATGCTAACTTGACATATTACAACCGTTTGACTAGTGATAAATATGCTAATATCACAGTACCGTCTACTTCAGGTGTAAGTTCTGTTACTTCAAACAATGGTGAGTTCCAGAATCAAGGATTTGAATTTGAATTAGGATTCCGGATCATTGATTCCAAAGACTGGAAGTGGAACTTGAACTGGAATGGTGCTTTGAACAAAAACAAGGTTGTTTCTTTGCCGGACAATGGACTTGAAAGAAATCGTCAAAGTGCTTATCAGGTTTATACTGGAAACGGAGATGAAAAAATGTGGGTTGGTGGATATCAGGAAGGACAACGTCCGGGCGATCTATACATGTTTGTGGCAGAAGGACTTTATAAATCTCAAGACGAAATCCCGGCTAACTTGATTGACTTGACAACAGGTAATAACGGTTCAAGTGGCCGTCCTCTTTATGGTGGAACAGAAGGTTACAATAAATTAACAGATTCTCAAAAAGCCAATGCCCTTCCGATTCAGCCGGGTGACGTGAAATGGAAAGATGTAAATGGTGATGGAGTTATTGATAATTATGACATGGTGAAAATTGGGAATACTGTTCCTAAATGGACAGGAGGTATCAATACTACTGTAAGCTGGAAGGACCTTACCTTGTCTGCACGTTTCGACTATGCATTGGGATTCACCGCAGTGGACTGGAAAACAATGTGGATCATGGCATGTGCTCAAGGTACTTATAATACCATTGAGGAGACCAAAAACACATGGACTCCTGAAAATCCGAATGCTAAATATCCAACTTATGTATGGGCCGATCAATTGGGTAAACGTAATTATTGCCGTAGCTCATCCATGTTTGCCTATAATGGAAATTATCTGGCGCTGCGTGAACTCTCATTATCCTATAAATTACCATCTGTATGGGCGCAAAAAGCTAAGTTGAGCAATGTGGAACTATCTATTACAGGTCAGAACTTAGGCTATTTGACAGAAGCAAAACACCTATTCTCACCGGAAAAAGCAGATAATAATGGAGGATATCCATTACCTCGTACAGTGATTTTTGGTATTAATGTTTCTTTCTAAATATAAAAAAGACAAATTATGAAAAAGATAATATATATCATTTCCTTATTTGTATCGTCTGTGCTTTACACTTCATGCGATGCATTGGATCTCGCTCCGGAAGACTATTTCGGAAGCGGCAACTACTGGAATAATAAAGCCCAGGTGGAAGGGTTTATGAATGGCATGCACTCTCAATTGAGAGGTAACTATAATATGTTTTATTGTTTGGGAGAATTGCGCGGTGGTACACAGCGCGTTGGTAGTTCTTCACAAAACACCAGTTTGGACTATGCCATATTGCGTACCAACACTTTAAGCCAGGATAATCCGGGATTCAGCAACTGGTTTGGATTATATAGCCCGATTATGCAAGTTAATCATTTCATTCAAAAAGTTGAGAATGAATGTGATTTTTTAAGTGAGGCAGACAGAAAAGCCTATTTAGGACAAGCATATGGTTTAAGGGCTCTTTATTATTTTATGCTTTATAAAACTTACGGCGGAGTACCTATTGTAACAACAGTCGAGTTGCTGGATGGCAAAGTGACTGCAGATAAATTTTATGTCGAACGTGCTACACCCGAGGCCACTATGGCCTTCATAAAAGAAGATATCGGTAAATCTGAAAACTATTTTGGTACAGAAGAAGTGACCAATAAATATGATAAGACAATGTGGTCTAAAGCTGCCACTCTGATGTTGAAAGCGGAAATTTATATGTGGGCTGCTAAAGTTTCAATAAATGGCTATACAGCTTCTGGAAGATCGGATTTAGAAACAGCCAAAACAGCTCTGAATGGAGTGATAGGCAAATTTCAGCTATTAAATAAATTCAGCGATGTATTTAGTACAGCTAACCGTAATAATGCAGAGGTTATTTTCACCTTACATTTTGCTGATGGCGAAGCTACAAACTGGGGAGGCATGTTCCTCTATCAGGAGGCAGTATTCATTGGACAGGTATATGACCGTGATGATAATAAAATTGAAACGGATACATTAAATTTGAAAGGTACCGGAGGTACATTCCGCCATGAATATACAGAAGATTTCTGGAAAAGCTATAGCGATAAAGACACTCGTCGTGATGCAACATTCTTAGAATATTATACCCAAAAGAATAAAGAAGGCTTTGGTTGTGTTATGCTTAAGGCTATTGGTTCTATCAACTCGAACAACAATCGTATTTATGATACCGATGTGATTGTTTACCGTTATGCCGATGCTTTATTGATGATGGCTGAAATAGAAAATGGTTTAGGAAATCCTTGCGCAGGTTATATTAATGAAGTGCGTGAACGTGCATATGGCTCCAATTATGAGGCTAATAAATATACGGAAGGAAATTATGCAGAGAATGAATTGACCATTCTCCAGGAACGTGATAAAGAGTTTGTTTGGGAAGGTAAGCGATGGTTTGATGTAGTACGTATGCATGATGCTAATGGCAAATCTCTTGCTTTCTCTGCTACTGCGAATTATCCTTCGGATAAACCTCTTTTGGACCCAAGCGAGGAATACAAGTTGTTATGGCCTATTGATGTTAACATTATGAGTGTCAATCCGTTGCTGAAACAGACACCTGGATATGAAAAATAAAACTTAATCAATAGGTTTTAAATATGATTATTTATTAAATGTAGAAGCTGTCTCGGTTATTATTGAGACAGCTTCTCTTTTTTCATTGCCATACACACATTACTCCTTATTCTCCAATCATAGAGCCGATTTTTATATATGCAGATGGAGGAGAACAAAATAAAGCGGGGAATGTCCGGCCGGACATTCCCCGCTTATACTAACTAATCAATTTTCATATCCCGGAGTCTGTTTTAACGCCGGATTGTCTGTCAATACACTTTCATTAATCGGCCATAATAAGCGGGTCGCAACGGCAGAAGTGCGCTTTGTCACATAGTCTGCACCCAATAATCTTAAATCATACCAGCGTTTCCCTTCAAACATAAATTCACGCATGCGCTCTTTCAAAATGGCTTCCAAAGGATCTTCATCACCGGACATGTATTTATTATCCGTATAGAAGTCTCCTTTATCATTCGGATAAGATAGCGTAGCTTTGTTTAACTCAAAGAACTCTTTTCCATAAGCACGTTCACGAACTTGATTGATCTCAGTTGCCGGATCTTCTCCCAACAGCGCTTTTGCTTCGGCAAGTAATAACAGGCAGTCTGCATATCGATAAATGGGGTAATCATTCAAAAAACTGCGCTGTGAAGCTCCGTCCAACAGGACTCCCTGATACTTATTGCAGAAAGGAGCAATATATTTAATTGTGCCATCTTCTTGCTTTTGGTAAACAGCTGTCATGGAAGCGTCCTTACGGGTATCTCCATCACGGAATGCCTTATTATACAAATCGTATCTTATCTGCAGACGAATCAAACCGTTAAGTTGTCCTTCAGGCAAATCTTTAAATGAAATTCCTTCTTTATTACAGTAAGTTGCAGTCATGTATGCCTGCTGTGGTACTAAGTTTTGTCTAAATCTATCGTCCCACATGTTATACTCATCTTTTGCATTACGTATAGAGAAAATAATTTCGGCATTATCTTTATTATTGTAAGCAAATACTTTTGAGAAATCATCCTGCAAGCTGACATTTACATTACTGATAATTGATTGTAAAGCTGTTTTGGCTGTAGTATAATCTGTTGTGCCGCCACCCATTTGACGCCCACTCCATAAATAAACTTCACCTTTCAGCATTTGTGTTGCGGCCATTGACCAGTAATATCTGCCGAATTTGAAAGAGTAATCACTGCCGAATGCCTTTTCAGAAGCAATGATATCTTCTTTGATTTGTTTCATCACATCTTCTGCAGGAGAGGCTGCTTTTGAGAGGTTGCTTAAGTCTAAAGAGGCTCCATTCGTATAATCCAGATAGAGAATAACATCTCCCCAAGAACGCAATAAATGAAAATAAAGATATGCCCGCATACCATAAGCTTCACCTAAATAATAGTTTTTAGTAGCTTCGGGAAGTACAGTCGTTTCTTTGGTTTTAGCGATCATCAAATTGATCTGATTGATCACTTTGTACATTCCTGCAAAGTTGGTTATTCCTGTGTTTTCCTTATTTATCGTATTGAAAGGCAAGCGTTCCATACCTTGAGTGGCTTCTCCTCCAAAGGGAACGTCTCCATAAATGTCCGCACGAGGCTCACCTAATAAGAAAAAATTAAAACTACATTCTCTAAGTAATGCATGCAAACCTACATTAAAGGTACTGAACTGAGCTTCAGTCTTCCAGTAATTACTATCCGCAATAGAACTGGTAGGTTCAATATCCAGTGCATCACATCTTGAAAACAGCAGGAGAGAAAGCCCTGCTAACATATATGTAAATATTTTCTTCATAATGCTATTTGTATTAATCATATATAATTTAGAATGTCACTGACAAACCGAATAAAACTGTTCTCGGAGTTGGATAACGTCCGTTATCTATTCCACGACCATAAGTTGTATCTACAGCCGGCTCAGGAGAAACACCCGTGTATCCGGTGATATAGAATAAGTTCTGTCCTGTTACATAGACTGATGCATCTGTCATGCCAACTTTACTGATCCATGCTTTAGGCAGATTATAATTTAATGTCAATTCACGCAAAGCCAGATAATCACCCTTTTCATAGAAGCGTGAACTGTTATTATCAATAGCTGTATTACCGTTATTTGAACGTGTAATATTTTTCTTGCTTAACTGGTCTGCGTAATAGAATGCAGGTAAATCTGTATCAGTATTGGTCTCACTCCATGTCTTTTTTACTTCTTTAATAATATTGAATGAACCTTGATACTGTCCCAAAGAACGTGCTGCGAGATCATTATAAATGGTATGTCCTAAAGCGTAATCGAAACGAGCATATAAAGAGAGGTTTTTATAACCCAATGTAGTAGAGAATCCACCAGTAATTTTGGGAAATATATTTCCTACTACTTGACGGTCATATCCATTGATTACACCATCGCCATTGATATCTTCCCAACAAACATCACCCGGTTCGATCGGTTGCCATCCTTCTTTTCCGGCATATTGGGCTGCAAGTCCGGGACCATATAAGTTGGCTACCTCGTCGATGCGGTTATTGGCATACTTTTTCACGTCATCCCAATCTTTGAATATATGATTTTGTTTGTAAGCAACCAATTCTCCCAGTTTACCACCTTCCTGACGGCCGGCAATCCATTTTGTTTCAGGAGTTCCATCGGCTTTTTTGCGTCCGGTTGCCACTTCATAGCCACCTACACGGTTATTTTCATTGCCGTTATAAGGTAATTTCACAATTTTGTTTGCTACAGAAGACAGATTGGCTGTAACATCCCATGTCAATCCTTTCGGGTTATTCAGAATGTTGGCTCTTACTTCCATTTCGAAACCATAGTTACGCAGAGTTCCCATATTAGTCATGATCTCTGTAAAGCCTGTATATCCCGGAAGTGCTTGTTTAGTTAACAAGTCTTTAGTAGTACGGTTGTAGTAGTCAAGAATGAAACTTAACCGATTGTTTAAGAATCCGATGTCCAGACCAGCTTCAAATGACTGACTTTGTTCCCAGCGTAATCCGGTGTTTACCAAGCCTGAGTTGTAGAATGCGGTTGAACCTCCATATGTCTTTGCACCTACTTGAGAGTAAGCACCATATACATCGAAATTTCCGATACCATTTACATTTCCATTTACACCATAGCTAAGACGAGGTTTCAAGTTAGAAATAACTTCTGAGACTTTAGAATCCTTCCAGAAATTTTCTTCCATGATATTCCAACCCACAGACACACCAGGGAAAAATCCCCAACGGTTATCTTTCAGTTTTGAAATACCATCATAACGAGCAACAAATGAAATTAAATATCTCATGTCATAGTTATAATTGATACGGCCAAACCCTGATAGAATACGGTATGCTGTTTTAGTTGTAGAAGTATAAGTCCTTGTAGAACCAGCATTCAAGGTAGGAATATCATCAGTTGGAGAGTTTTGGGTTTTAGCTTCAAAATCGAACTGATCATAGGTGAAGTATTCAGTTCCTACCATTGCTTCCAGATTGTGTTTTTCAGCAAAAGTATCTGTGTATGTCAGTGTTCCGTTCAACTGAATTTGATTGTATTTCTGGACATAAGCTTCAGCCTGACGTGTATTATCAGGAGTTGCAGAAGATTGAGCTTGATAAGATTTATTAAACTTCTCTCTCTGCCAGTCATAACGATAAAGTGAAGCATTTCCATTTAACACTAATTTTTTAGGTAAAATGTCAAGGGCAAATCCAACACTGTAGGTTGATTTATTAGTGCTGTTCTCGCTCGTCAACTTATCTCTGTAATAATCGGGATTACCGTCTCCTGTACCGAAACCGGAGGCCGGAGTTCCATCTTCATTCCAAGGATTCCATGTCGGACGTTGAGAACGTGTACGGTAGAAAAATTCATATTGACCGATCCAAAGTTCCGGTTGAGTTGACCAAGAGTAAGTCGCATTAGCCTTTACTGTCAGGAAAGGAAATACTTTATAAGAACCGTTCAATGCACCATTGAAGCGCTCGTAACCAGTACCTCTAATCTGACCATCTTCTTTATAGTAGCCTAAACTTGCAGAAAAAGTCCCTTTATCATTACCACCTGTAATGTTCACATAATGATCTTGAGTTAAAGCACTATTGTTAAACACCACATCGTCCAATTCACCAGAGTAGTCTTTATACAAGATCGTTTTTCCATCATAAAATGGATCTGCCATAGAAGACCAACCTTCATTTTTCAGATTAGCATTTTCGTCTGTCAAATAGCGGATATCAAATAAGTTATTTCCAATACCATATCCCATTTGTGTATCGACATTGGTACGTCCGGTTCTTTTGTAGCCCATACGGTTATAATAAATATAATCGTGTGCATCGCAAAAATCATAGCCTTTACGAGCGAAGTTCACACCCATTTTAAATTTGTAATTAACAGATGCTTTTCCTTCTTTTCCACTTTTAGTCTCAACCAAAATAACACCACCATTGGCACGTGCACCATAAATAGCTGTTGAAGCGGCATCTTTCAAAACCTGAATAGATTCAATATCAGAGGGATTAATATCACTCATGCTATTGCGAACAATACCATCGACTACAATAAGAGCTTTGCTGTTGTCGCCTGTAATAGTAGCGCCTCCACGCAATGTAATATCCGGTTCACTACCAGGTTGCCCCGTTTTGTTAACAACACGAAGACCTGTAACAGAGCCTTGTAAAGACTGTCCTGCATTACTGAAAGCCGCATTTTTAAGTACAGAATTATCAAGCTTTGAAATAGCAGTAGTTAAAGTTGCACGTTTTTGTGAGCCACCGTATCCTGTAATCACCACTTCATCTAATACCTCTGTATCTTCTTTCAGTACTACATTGTAAGTGTTTGCAGCGCTAACAGTAATTGTTTGAGGTTTGTAACCAATATAGCTAACTGTGAATTTAGCGCCAGTAGCTATCGTTAATGAGAACTTGCCGTCAAGGTTAGTGATTGTACCATTGGTTGTACCTACCTCAACGACACTTGCACCGATGACAGATTCACCGGTACCATCTGTAACCACACCTGTGATGGATTTTGTTTGAGCTATAGCTCCTATAGAGCATAATAAGCACAAAATCAAGAAGATGGTTTTCTTCATAAGTATTGCTTTTTAGTTAATAATAAAGATAATTATAATTGCTTTTACTAAGTTCTATCGGTACTTGGTATTTTTACTACCTAAATAATAAATGAAAAAGGTTAAATTTATTATTTCTTTTCATTTATATACTATCAAACCGTTGCAAATATATATATTATATTAAAAACTCACAAGTATATTTTAAATATATTTTTTATATAACCGAAATAATATTGAAAAACTAAGATAATCAGCTCCGGATTCTCATAAAAGATTGTTTATGGAAGAGTGCTATATATATAATATTGATTTCTTATATTATATATGAGACTGCTTTCATTAAAATGGACAAATGTAATATGTTTTTATTTTGAAATACTGTTTGATTAACTTGAAAAGTGCCAAAGATTATATCTAATAACCTTATTATATGTTATAAGATGTTTCTTTGTGTTGAAAGATGGATCACTTCATTTCACTTACATAAAAGTGGCTTCCGAACACAAGAAAAGATGAAAAGTATAGCCTGATGATTCACTACTTTTCACCATAATAAATTTGTTTGTGAACATTTGTACGAAAATATTTTTTTAAAATCTTTCGTTTGTAAGATAAACAATTGATGTTTAGATTATTGCATATTTATTGTCCTTATTTCTGTTATACCATATAACCAAGTACCGATAGGACTGTGCTCATTTTCAGGTGTTTATATTTAAGAGATTTAGAAGAGATAATTTTCCTTTTTTATTAACTAAAAATCAATTTATGAAAAAAGTCCTTTTTATTTTGTTGGGCTGTTTGCTATCGTTTAATGTGATGGCACAGGTAAAGGCGATTTCGGGGGTGGTAACAGATGTTACCGGAGATCCCGTTATTGGGGCAAGTGTTGTAGAAGTGGGAACCACTAATGGAGTAATTACTGACTTAAATGGTAAGTTCTCGTTAAAAGTGGCGCCTAATTCACAATTCTTGGTGAGTTATATTGGCTATAAACAACAAACTATTAAAGTTGGTTCTGAAAGCACTTATAATATTGTGCTGAAAGAAGATTCGGAAGTTCTGGATGAGGTTGTTGTAGTAGGTTATGGTTCACAAAAGAAGGTGAACGTTACGGGAGCTGTAGGTATGGTTAGTGCTGATGCATTGGAAGCACGGCCGGTAGCAAATGCTTCACAAGCGTTACAGGGGGTTGTTCCCGGTTTGAATCTTACTGTTGGCAATAACGGTGGTTCTCTGGATGGAACATTGAACATGAATATTCGTGGAGCCGGAACGATCGGTGATGGATCGGGTTCTTCTCCATTGGTTTTGATTGATGGCATTGAGGGTGATCTGAATACTGTCAATCCTAACGATATCGAATCTGTTTCGGTATTAAAAGATGCTGCATCGGCTTCTATCTATGGTGCAAGAGCTTCGTTCGGTGTGATTCTTGTAACTACAAAGAGTGGTAAGAGCGGTAAGACAAATGTGTCATATAGCGGTAGCGCACGTTTTTCTGATGCTATTGGTATTCCCGATATTATGGATTCTTACACTTTTGCTCAGTACTTCAATCGTGCTTCTGCTAATAAAAGTGGCGGTGATATTTTTGCACCTGCCGTAATGGAACGCATCAAAGCCTATCAAGAAGGAACGTTGAAAGCTACTACAGTTGATAATGGAGCAGGTATTTGGCAAAAATGGGCTAGTGCGAATGGAAACACGGATTGGTTTGAAGAATTTTATGATCATTGGGCGCCATCTCAGGAACATAACCTTAGTATTAATGGTGGTACGGACAAAACCCAATACTTGATTAGTGGAAGTTTTCTGGATCAGAAAGGTTTAATGCGTCATGGATCTGACAAGTTTCAACGTTACACACTGAATGGCAAAATCACAACGGCTGTCACTGACTGGTTCAAGGTGGCATATTCTACTAAATGGACCCGTGAGGATTTTGAACGTCCTACTTACTTGACAGGAAACTTTTTCCATAACTTAGCTCGTAAATGGCCTGTGCATCCGGCTTATGATCCTAACGGATTCCCTATGGACGAAGGTGAAGTGGAGCAGATGGAAAATGGAGGAAAGCAGAACAGCCAGAAAGATTTTTATACGAATCAGTTGCAACTGGTTTTTGAGCCTATTAAAAACTGGAAAATCAATCTTGAAGGTAGTGTACGTACCACTACTCAATATCAGCATTGGGAAGTATTACCTGTTTATGCCTACAATGTAGATGGAGATCCCTATTATACAGTGTGGGATATGGGATATGGTTCTTATGCGGCAGGTTCTTCTCGCGTGAATGAATATAGTTGGAAGGAAAATTATTATACCACAAATATTTATTCGGACTATTTCAAACAGTTCGATAACGGACATTATTTTAAAGTGATGGCTGGTTTTAATGCAGAGTTATATAAAACCAGAAACATTACGGCTGAGAAAAACACATTGATTACTCCGGGGGTACCGACTATTAATACGGCAACTGATGACCCACAGGCTTATGGTGGTTATGCCGACAACTCTGTAGCCGGTTTCTTTGCGCGTGTCAACTGGAGTTATAAAGATCGCTATATGTTTGAGGCTAATGGCCGATATGATGGTTCTTCCCGTTTTGTCGGAAAAGAACGTTGGGGATTCTTCCCTTCGTTTTCTGCCGGTTGGAATATCGCCCGCGAACCATTTATGGAAAGCTTTGCTGAAAAGATCAATATGGGAAGTTTAAAGTTAAGAGCTTCATGGGGACAGTTGGGTAATACGAATACCAATGATGCTTGGTATCCATTTTATCAGACTATGCCTGTAGGGTCTAATTATGGTTGGTTAGTAAATGGCGAACGTCCTAACTATGCTACAAATCCGGGTATTGTCAGTTCTAAGAAAACATGGGAAACAGTAGAGACTTGGGATGTCGGTTTGGATTGGTCTTTCTTTAATAATCGTTTGTCTGGTTCATTCGACTATTTCGTACGTTATACTTATGATATGATTGGTCCGGCTCCTGAACTTTCAAGTCTGTTGGGAACTTCAGTTCCTAAAATCAACAACTCGGATATGAAATCATATGGTTTTGAGTTGGAGTTGAATTGGAGAGACCGGATTGGTGAAGTTTCTTATGGAGCTAAATTAGTGCTTTCTGATGACCAACAGAAAATTTTGCGTTATCCGAATGACTCATATGATGTAGGTTCGTACTATAAAGGCAGACACTTGAATGATATTTGGGGATTGACAACAATTGGCATTGCAAAAACACAGGAAGAGATGGATGCCCATTTGGCAAAAGTTGATCAGTCTTCTTTGGGAACCAGTTGGGGAGCCGGTGACATTATGTATGCCGATTTGGATGGTGACGGAAAAATAAGCAATGGTACTAATAAGTTAGGAGATACCGGTGACTATCGCATTATCGGTAATTCAACCCCTCGCTTGAAATATGGTCTTACGTTGGACGCTGCGTGGAAAGGATTCGATTTCAGTATTTTCATGCAGGGAATCGGAAAACGTGACCTGTGGTTGGACGGATGTTATTTCTGGGGAGCCAACGGACAAGGAAATGAATGGCAATCTACCGGATTTACTGAACATTGGGATTTCTTCCGTCCGGAAGGTGACCCGTTGGGTGCTAATTTAGATGCGTATTATCCACGTGTTAACTTTAGTGGTGGCCGTAATACCCAAGTCCAGACACGTTATTTGCAGAATGGTGCGTATCTGCGCTTGAAAAATGTTCAGTTGGGTTATACATTGCCTCGGGTGTGGACAGAAAAAGCCGGAATCTCTTCTGTACGTGTATATCTTTCAGGAGATAACCTGGCTACAATCACCAGCCTTTCTAAGATTTTCGATCCGGAGGCTACCGGAAGTTTAGCCGGAACAGGATCCGGTAAACTGTATCCTTTGCAAAGAGTAATATCTGTCGGTGTTAACATTAATTTCTAAATTGAAGTATTATGAAACTTAAAATAAAAAATCTGTTTATACAAGCATGTTTTATTGCAGGAGGGGCATTGACACTCACATCCTGTAATGACTTTCTTGACAGAGAACCGCTTTCTTCTGTCACACCGGAAGTCTATTTTCAGACAGTAGACCATTTCGCTGCTTATTCCATAGCGAAGTATCAGAACTATTTTTCTTCGCATGGCGGTTATGGAGCAGGCATAGCCAATAATGATGGCGGAACAGATAATATGGTAGCCGGAGGGCGTAGTAGCCGTTATGTAAAAGGACTTTGGAAAGTTCCTTCCAGTGATGGCAACTGGAGTTTTAGTAATATCCGTTATTGCAATTACTTCTTTGAAAATGCTGTGCCTAAATATGAAGCGGGTGAAGTTGCCGGAGCGGATGCTGATATTCGTCATTATATTGGAGAAATGCATTTGATGCGTGCGCTTGTGTATTATAATCTGTTGCGTAATTATGGTGATTTTCCGATCATAACGGAAGTTCTTCCTGACGATAAAGCGGTACTGATGGAGAAAGGTGTTCGTCAGCCTCGTAATCTGGTTGCCCGTTTTATCTTGAAAGATTTGGATGACGCTGCCAGTATGATGTATAGTCAGGGATTTAAGAATAATACTCGTTTGAATCGTGAGACGGCTTTGTTGATTAAATCACGGGTAGCATTGTATGAAGCTTCTTTCGAAAGGTACCATAAAGGTACAGGAAGGGTACCGGGAGATGACAACTGGCCGGGAAAGAAAGTGCATCCTAATTTTTCGTTGGATGTGGAAGCAGAAGTTGATTTCTTCTTGACAGAGGCTATGAAGGCTGCGGAAGAAGTGGCAGATAAAATCACTTTGACACCCAACACGAAAGTTGCGGACCCGGCTAATCCTTCTATTACATCCGGATGGAATCCTTATTTTGAGATGTATGCTACTGTTGATTTGAGTGGCTATGATGAAGTGCTTTTCTGGCGTCAATATGCAAAAACCGGTAGCTTCTCTATCATGCATGGTGCTCCGGCATGGATTGCATCCGGTTCTAATCATGGTTTGTTGAAAAGCTATGTTGAAAGTTTCTTGATGCAGGATGGTTTACCTTGGTATGCGGCAAGCAGTGCGGCTCCTTACAAAGGTGATGCTACATTGGATAATGTGAAAGCAAATCGTGATAATCGTCTTCAGTTGTTTATGTTTGGTGAAAGTAATTTTGTGCCTGTATATTCAACCGAAGAAGCGGGTACGGTGAAAATGTTTGCTCCACACCCGGTGTCTAACCGTGAAGAGATGAGAGACCAGACAGGATATCGCATTCGTAAATATGCCAGCTTTGATATGGCACAGAATGTTTGGGGAAAGGCTGAATCAACTACAGGATGTATTATTTACCGTGGTGTTGAGGCTTATCTGAATTATCTGGAAGCTTATTATATGAAGAATGGTAATGTGGCAGGCAAAGCGGCTCAGTATTGGAGAGCTATTCGTGAGCGTGCCGGATTGGATCCTGATTTTACAAAAACTATCAATGCGACTGATTTGAATCAGGAAACAGATTGGGGTAAGTATTCAGGTGCCCAGGTTGTAGATGCTACCTTATTAAATATACGTCGTGAGCGTCGTTGTGAATTTATTGGTGAAGGTATGCGTTGGGATGATTTGGTTCGTTGGCGTTCGATGGATCACTTGCTGACGAAAAACTATATGCCTGAAGGATGTAATTTCTGGGATGAAATGTATAAGTCGGCTAACAAAGATGAGAATGGTGCTGAGATTACATTTAAAGATTCCGGTGAAGAAGGTTCCAATATCTCTTCACGTACCTTTAAGTATTTGCGTCCTTATGCCATTTTGAAAGCCAATAATGACGTATACGACGGTTATACCTGGCAGAAAGCCCATTATCTCAATCCTGTGCCGGTTCGCGAGATGGAATTGCTGTCTCCGGATGAAAAAGTAGAAACGTCTGTATTATACCAGAACCCTTATTGGCCAACTAAGATTGGAGAGGTTGCTGAAGAATAATTCGGTTTTCAATAGATTATTAAAATAAAGTAGAGGAGAGGGGTGTTATTGAAGATAACGTCTCTCTCTTTTTTATTCTGACTTCAGATATGCTCATCACAAAGTTAAAACTCAGAATCCGAAAGATTCAGAGTAAAATATATCTTGATCTTTAGAGAAATGTTTTCTTCGTACAAGCCAAGTTTATCTTGGCAGCCAGGATGAAGTTTGATTACCATTTTAGATAAGTTTGTTTTCGGTCCTTTAGCACTTTGAACAGAGGAATTTGTCGTTTTATAATTGATCTCTTAGTCTCTTTCTATCCTTTTGGGAGTGTCTGTGTTCTGTGAAAAAACAGACAAAGGAAATTTAGACAGGCTTTTATGGCAAATAGAATTAAAAACAATCCCTTAGCTTGCGTGCTATTTATTAATTGGCTGGTATATAATAAAATATTTAATTAATATAGCTGTTGTATAATAAAAAATACTATCTTTGCTCCCGATAACATAAATATTAATTAGTCGATACCATGAAAAAAGCTGTAATTCTATTTTCGCTTTTCTGTTTTCTGTGTGCTATACCGGTAGTTCGAGCCGCAGATACAATTTTTGTTCGTGAGACCCGTATTCCTATTTTGATAGAGAGACAAGATAATGTCTTGTTCTATCTTCGTTTGGATGCTAAAGAGAGCCAGACTCTTAATGATGTAGTGTTGAATTTTGGTAAAGGAGTGGATCTGTCTGAAATTCAGTCTATAAAACTTTATTATGGTGGTACAGAAGCATTGCAGGACAGAGATAAGAAACGTTTTGCTCCTGTGGGATACATCTCCAGTAACACTCCGGGAAAAACGCTTGCCGCCAATCCTTCTTATTCAATAAAAAAATCGGAGGTGAGTAATCCTGGCAATCAAGTTGTTTTGAAAGGGAACCAAAAACTGTTTCCGGGAATTAACTATTTCTGGATTAGTCTGCAAATGAAGCCGGGTACATCCCTTACCAGTAAGGTGACTGCCGATATTGCTTCGGTCACTCTGGATGGTAAGAAGGCTCTGTTGGATGTTGTTTCGCAAGAAGGAATTGAACACCGCATGGGGGTAGGAGTACGTCATGCCGGAGATGATAATTCTGCCGCATTCCGTATCCCGGGATTGGTGACTACTAATAAAGGTACACTGCTGGGAGTTTATGATGTACGGTATAATAGTAGCGTGGACTTGCAAGAGCATGTTGATGTTGGTTTAAGCCGCAGTACAGATGGTGGAAAAACCTGGGAGAAAATGCGTTTGCCTTTGGCATTTGGGGAGTTCGGTGGTCTGCCTGCCGGTCAGAATGGAGTAGGAGACCCTTCTATCCTTGTTGATACAAAAACAAATAATGTTTGGGTGGTTGCTGCCTGGACACATGGTATGGGTAACCAACGTGCATGGTGGAGTTCACATCCGGGTATGGATATGAATCATACTGCGCAACTTGTTCTTGCCAAAAGTACGGATGACGGTAAAACGTGGTCTGCACCTATTAATATCACAGAACAGGTAAAAGATCCGTCTTGGTATTTTCTGTTGCAAGGTCCGGGTCGGGGCATCACTATGAGTGACGGTACTTTGGTATTCCCTACTCAGTTTATTGATTCGACACGTGTACCCAATGCAGGTATCATGTATAGCAAAGATGGTGGTAAAAACTGGAAAATGCACAATTATGCACGCACGAATACTACAGAGGCTCAGGTTGCCGAGGTCGAGCCCGGAGTATTGATGTTGAATATGCGTGATAATCGTGGTGGAAGTCGTGCTGTGGCTATTACAAAAGACTTGGGTAAAACATGGACAGAACATGAATCTTCTCGCAAGGCATTGCCGGAATCGGTTTGCATGGCTAGTTTGATAAGCGTGAAAGCCAAAGATAATGTTTTGGGCAAGGATTTATTGATATTCTCTAATCCTAATACAACGAAAGGACGTTATAATACTACTATTAAAATCAGTCTGGATGGTGGTGTGACTTGGTCACCCGAACACCAACTTTTATTGGATGAAGGCAATAACTGGGGTTATTCTTGTCTTACTATGATTGATAAAGAAACGGTTGGTATTCTTTATGAAAGCAGTGTGGCACATATGACATTCCAGGCAGTGAAGTTGAAAGACATTATTAAATGAGAAATTTTCCCCCATAAACTAAATAAACACCGATGAGAAATAAACAAATTTTCTTAATCAGTTTCATTATTTACTTATGCACAATTTCTACGGTCCGGGCAGGTGAATATCACCTGCTTCCGGAGCCGCAAAAGTTCACTCCTTTAAGTTCCAGCTTTGTACTGGGCAGAACAAAGCTTTCTACTCCGGTGCTTCGGCAAGAGTGGGAAGCTTTTGTTGTCGATAGGGGTGGAGTCATTGATGACAAAGCTCGTGCAAGTATTGAAGTGAAACTGGTACCTTCATTAGAAGAGGTACCTTTGAACGCAGACGAAGCTTATCGCCTGGTGGTAAATAATGGTAAAGTTACGGTTGAGGCTGTGACGGAGCATGGTGTGTATTGGGCTATGCAAACTTTGGCCCAGTTACAGGATGTGCGAAAGAAAAAGGCAACATTCAACGGTTGTTCAATTGTTGACTGGCCTGCTTTCCGAATACGTGGCTTTATGCAGGATGTAGGGCGTACGTATATGTCGATTGAAGAATTGAAACGTGAAATTGCTGTTCTTTCACGTTTTAAAATTAATGTCTTTCATTGGCACCTGACTGAAAATCAATCGTGGAGGCTGGAAAGTAAAATTTTTCCGATGCTGAATGACAGTGTGAATACGACTCGTATGCCGGGTAAATACTATACATTGGAAGAAGCGAAAGATTTAGTCGCTTTTTGTAAAGCGCATAATATACTTTTAATCCCGGAATTTGATATGCCGGGGCATAGTGAGGCTTTTGTCCGTACATTCCGTCATGATATGCAGAGCCCGGAAGGAATGAAAATTCTTAAATTGCTGGTAGATGAAGTTTGCGAGACTTTTGATGTACCTTATCTTCATATTGGTACGGATGAAGTTCGGTTTACCAATCTAAAGTTCGTTCCGGAAATGGTCGAATATGTCCGTGCCAAAGGAAAGAAAGTAATTTCGTGGAATCCGGGATGGCATTATAAACCTGGCGAAATTGATATGACGCATTTGTGGAGTTATCGTGGAAAAGCCCAAAAAGGTATTCCCGCAATTGATTCTAAGTTTCATTATCTCAATCATTTTGATACTTTTGGCGATATCATTGCATTGTATAACAGCCGTATTTATAATGTTGAGCAAGGAAGTGACGATATTGCAGGGACAATTCTTGCCATCTGGAATGACCGTTACGTAGCTAACGAACGCAATATTATACTTGAGAATAATTTCTATCCTAATATGCTGGCTATTGCTGAACGTGCATGGAAAGGCGGAGGTACAGAATATTTTGATAAGAATGGTACTATCTTACCTTCTGAAGACTCTCCGGAGTTTAAAGAATTTGCTGATTTTGAGAATCGTATGCTTTGGCATAAAGAGCATACATTTAAGGGATATCCGTTCGCCTATGTAAAACAGACGAATGTAAAATGGAATATTACTGATGCATTTCCTAATGGTGGAGATTTGAATAAAGTCTTTCCTCCGGAACAGGAATTGAAGGATTCTTATTTATATGAAGGAAAAGAGTATGGGGTACACCCTGCCATTGGTGCGGGTATCTATCTTCGTCATGTATGGGGGAAAATGGTACCTACTTTCTATAAAGATCCGCAAGAGAATCATACGGCTTATGCCTATACATGGGTTTACTCTCCGAAAGATCAGGAAGTAGGGCTATGGGCTGAATTTCAGAATTATGGTCGTTCGGAAATGGACTTGGCTCCGTTACAAGGTAAATGGGACTATAAAGGCAGCCGTATCTGGATCAATAATGAAGAAATACAGCCGCCTGTATGGACAGCTACTCATAGTACAAAGAGTAATGAAATAGCGTTGGGAAATGAAAATTGTGTGGCACGTCCGCCTATCGCCGTACATCTGAATAAAGGCTGGAATAAAGTTTTCCTGAAATTGCCGGTTGGCAAATTCAATATGCCCGAGGTGCGGTTGGTGAAGTGGATGTTTACTACAGTTTTTGTAACTCCTGACGGAGAAAATGCAGTGGACGGACTTATCTATTCGCCCGACAAAACGAAGTGATCGAGAAAAAATAAAAACGAATGAAGAAAATTTTATTAATGATGTTGTTGCTCGCCTCAATGGCGGGCAACGCACAGGAACGCAAATATTCTACGTTCTATTATCAACGTGCAACTCTGTTTGAGGAGCTGCCTGTGACTTCAAAAGATATCATTTTTCTGGGTAATAGTATTACTAACGGGGGAGAATGGAGTGAATTATTGAATAATAAGCATGTCAAAAACCGGGGAATCAGTGGTGATATCTGTATGGGTGTTTATGATCGGCTGGATGCGATTTTAAAAGGAAAACCCGCTAAAATATTCTTGTTGATCGGTATAAATGATGTAAGCCGGGGCACCTCTGCGGATACAATTGTTCATCGTATTGGTATGATTACTCAAAAAATTAAACAAGAATCTCCAAAAACAAAGCTATATTTGCAAAGTGTACTTCCGGTAACCGATCATTATAAGATGTTTGGCGGACATACGTCACGTTGGCAAGAGGTGAAAAAGATTAATGAAGGGCTGCTTCGGCTGGCTGACAGAGAACACGTGACCTATATTGATCTCTATTCTCATTTTGTTGATGAGAAGACCGGCAAGATGAATATTGAGTATACAAATGATGGTTTACACTTACTGGGTAAAGGCTACCTTAAATGGGTGGATATTGTTAAACCTTATATAAACAAGAAATGAAAAAGATACTATTCTTATCTCTATTTTTGATGATTTGCGCAGTTTTGTCCGCACAGAAGCGGATAAAAGTTGCTTGCGTGGGGAATAGTATTACGTATGGGTATACTCTTCCAAATCCGGCAACGGATTCTTATCCTTCACAGTTGCAGCAACTTTTGGGCGATACTTATGAAGTTGGAAATTTCGGAAAATCAGGGGCTACTTTATTAAATAAAGGACACCGCCCTTACATGCAGCAGGAAGAATTTAAAAAAGCGCTTGCCTTTGCCGGTGATATTGTTGTTATTCACTTGGGAATCAATGATACGGATCCTCGTGACTGGCCGAACTATCGTGATCATTTCGTGAAAGATTATCTGGCATTGATTGATTCTTTCCGTGTTGTTAATCCTAAATGTCATATTATTATTGCCCGACTGACACCGATTGCCGATCGTCATCCTCGTTTTGAGTCGGGTACCCGTGATTGGCATGGAGAAATTCAGCAAAGTATCGAGACAATAGCTAAATATGCCGGGGTTCAGTTGATAGATTTCCATGCGCCGCTTTATCCGTATCCGTATCTTCTTCCGGATGCTGTACATCCTAATGTAGAGGGTGCCGGCATTCTTGCGAAAACGGTATATTCTGCGATTACGGGAGATTTCGGTGGATTACATTTATCTGAACTGTATACTGACAATATGGTGCTTCAACATGGGCAGCCTCTGACTATCCGTGGCAAAGCAAACGCAGGAGAAAAAGTGACTGTAGCAATAGCTAAACAGAAACAGTCTGTGAAAACTGCTTCCAATGGTGATTGGGCGATCACTCTCCAGCCTTTGAAGGCTGGAGGCCCATATACTTTGACTGTTTCTGCCGGAAAGCAGAAACAAGCTTTCAATAATGTATTAGCCGGAGAGGTATGGCTTTGTTCCGGACAATCGAACATGGAGTTCTATCTTGGTTGGAGTAAAACTGCTAAAAGGGATATTCCGCAAGCCGCCAATGATCAGATTCGTTTGTTCGATATGAAGGCGCGCTGGCGTACAGATGCTGTGGAATGGGATGAGTCCGTATTGGATTCATTAAATCATCTGCAATATTATAAAGATACCGAATGGACAGTTTGTTCGCCTGCTACTGCCGGTTCTTTTTCTGCGGTAGCTTACTATTTTGGTAAAATGCTGCAGGACAGTCTAAAGGTACCTGTCGGATTGATTTGTAACGCAATCGGCGGTTCGCCTACCGAAGCATGGGTAGACCGTAATACATTGGAATATAAATTTCCGGCTATATTACGTAATTGGACTCAAAATGACTTTATCCAAGACTGGGTACGCGGTCGTGCCGCCCTTAATGTGAAAAAGGCGGATAGCAAACAGCAACGTCATCCTTATGAACCTTGTTACCTGTATGAGGCCGGTATCCGTCCTTTAGAACAATATCCTATTAAAGGTATTATTTGGTATCAGGGTGAATCGAATGCACATAATCGTGAGGCACACGAGAAATTGTTTAAACTATTGGTTGAAAGTTGGCGTAAAAACTGGGAAAATAAAGATTTGCCATTTTATTATGTGCAGTTGTCAAGCATCAATCGTCCGTCATGGCCATGGTTCCGTGATAGCCAGCGCAGAATGATGTATGAGATTCCTAATACAGGTATGGCAGTATCGAGTGACCTGGGTGATTCGCTTGATGTACACCCCAAGCACAAACAGCCGGTTGGGGAGCGTTTGGCACATTGGGCTTTGAATCAGACTTATGGAAAGAAGAATGTAACGCCTTCGGGGCCGATGTTCCGCAATGTAGAGTTCCGTGATGGTGCTGCTTACGTGTCATTTGATTGTGCTGAAGGTATGCATTCATCGGATGGGAAACCGTTACGGACATTCGAAGTGGCTGAAACAGAGGATGTTTATTATCCGGCTACAGCCGAAGTTGTAGGAAATCAAATAAAAGTATATAGTAAAGAAGTGAAGAATCCTCTTCGTGTACGTTACGGCTGGCAGCCTTTCACCCGGGCCAATCTGGTCAATGGTGATGGTTTACCGGCATCTACGTTCCGTACGGACTGGGGAAGATAAACTTGAAAAAGAGAGCAGTTTATGATGAAAAAATTATTGTATGGACTTGTATGTTGTTGCGGTTTAGCTTATGGGCAAAACAGGGACACTTCGGATGTGTTAATGTTGAATGACGATTGGTCATTCTCACAGGTGGGGACAGAAAAATGGCTACCAGCTACTGTCCCGGGCACTGTTCATCAGGATTTGATTCATCATAAATTGCTACCCGATCCGTTCTATGGTACCAATGAAAAGAAGATTCAGTGGGTGGAAAATGAGGATTGGGAATATAAAACCAGTTTTGTCGTTACAGAAGAGCAGTTGAAGAGAGATGCCGCCCAGCTTTCCTTTGAGGGACTGGATACTTATGCGGATGTTTATTTGAATGGTTCTCTGATTCTGAAATCAGATAATATGTTTGTGGGCTATGTAGTTCCCGTAAAACAAGTATTACGTAAAGGGGAGAATCTGCTGCATGTTTATTTTCATTCTCCGATAAAACAAACCCTTCCACAGTGGTCCTCCAATGGATTTAATTATCCGGCAGATAATGATCACCACGAAAAACGTCTTAGTGTATTTACCAGGAAAGCTCCTTATAGTTATGGATGGGATTGGGGAATCCGTATGGTTACAAGCGGTATCTGGCGTCCTGTTACTCTTCGTTTTTATGATGTTGCTACTATTGCAGATTTTCATGTGAAGCAGCTTAGTCTGACAGATCAGGTTGCAAAACTCTCTAATGAATTGGAAATTAATAGTATTTCTGAGAAAGAAAAGCCTGCTGAGGTCTTGATCTCTTATTCATTGGAAGGAGGAGAGGAAGTGATGGTAAAGGAAAATGTAACATTAAAACCGGGTTTAAATCAAGTCCAAATTCCATTGGATATTCAGAACCCCGTGCGTTGGATGCCCAATGGGTGGGGGAAACCTCATTTATATGATTTCTCAGTGCAGGTGGTGTGTGATGGCAAAACGGTCGCCGCACGACAGCATCGAATCGGCCTTCGTACGATACGCGTAGTGAACGAAAAAGACAAAGATGGAGAATCTTTTTATTTTGAGGTGAATGGCATCCCGATGTTCGCAAAAGGAGCAAACTATATTCCTGATGATGCGTTGCTCCCCAATATAACTACCGAACGTTATAGAACTCTGTTTCAAGATATGAAAGAGGCTAATATGAATATGGTTCGTATATGGGGTGGGGGAACTTATGAAGACGATCGTTTCTATGATCTGGCAGATGAAAATGGTATTCTTGTCTGGCAGGATTTTATGTTTGCATGTACTTCCTATCCAAGTGATCCTACTTTCTTGAAGCGAGTGGAAGAGGAGGCGGAATATAATATCAAACGTCTGCGAAACCACGCTTCACTCGCCATGTGGTGTGGGAATAATGAAATTCTGGAAGGATTAAAATACTGGGGATGGCAAAAGAATTATACTCCGGAAGTATATGAAAACATGTTCCGGGGATATGATAAGTTATTCCAGGGATTGCTGCCTGCAAAGGTGAAAGAACTTGATGAAGGGCGTTTCTACAAACATACTTCTCCCTATTTCGCAAATTGGGGACGTCCGGAGTCCTGGGGCACGGGCGATAGTCATAACTGGGGTGTGTGGTATGGCAAAAAGCCTTTTGAGTCATTAGATACCGATTTGCCTCGTTTCATGAGCGAATTCGGTTTCCAGTCGTTCCCTGAAATGAAGACGATTGCTACTTTTGCGTCTACGAAAGATTATCAGATTGAATCGGAGGTAATGAACGGACACCAGAAAAGCAGTATCGGTAACGATTTGATACGAACTTATATGGAGCGTGATTATGTTGTTCCTGAGAAGTTTGAAGACTTTGTATATATCGGACTTGTACTTCAGGGGCATGGTATGCGCCATGGCATGGAAGCACATCGTCGCAACCGGCCTTATTGTATGGGGACATTATACTGGCAGCTTAATGATAGTTGGCCTGTCGTTTCCTGGTCAAGTATAGACTATTATGGCAATTGGAAGGCATTGCACTATCAGGCAAAGCGAGCTTTTGCACCACTGCTGGTCAATGCGATACAAGAAGGTGATAGTTTGAGTGTTTATCTGATATCTGATTTGTTGGAGAAACAGAGTCAACTTACACTTGAAATGAAAGTGATTGACTTTAATGGCAAGACATTAGATAAGGAAGTTGTCAGGGCAGTCGAGGTTCCGGCGAATGTTTCTTCTTGCATCTTTCGTAAACCGTTGAGTGAGTGGGTGACATCGGAACATCGTAAAAACAGTTTCTTACTACTTGCTTTGAAAGATAAAACCGGTAAGAAAATAGCTGAAGAGGTTTATTTCTTTAATAAGACTAAGGATCTGGAGTTGCCCCAAACAAATGTTTCTATGAAAGTAAAGCAATCCGATGGTAAGTGTGAAGTGACCTTATCGTCTTCTAAGCTGGCTAAAGATGTATTTATCCAGATTCCTGTTCAGGGCGCCCGTTTCAGTGATAATTTCTTTGATCTGTTGCCGGGGGAAAACAAGAAGATAACGATTACGTCTCCGGATATTAAGAAAGGAGAACAGCAAAATATTACAGTGAAACATGTACGAGATACCTATAACTAACACCTATTAAATAATTTGTATGAGAAATCTTTTTAAAATTGCCGGTTTACTGGCGCTCACGGGATTTATTTCTTCGTGTAACGACAAAGAGACTACAGCTAATTACCAGGTAATTCCTTTACCTCAGGAAATTACTACTACTCAAAGCCAACCATTTACATTGAATGGTAGTGTGAAAATCATCTATCCGGAAGGAAATGAGAAGATGCAACGTAATGCCCAATTTCTGGCGAATTATCTGAAGAAAGCTACAGGTAAGGATTATGCAGTTGAAGCTGGAACTGAAGGTAAAGGTGCTATTCTGCTTAAATTGGGTATGGAATCAGAGAACCCTGAAGCTTATCAGTTGAGTGTGAATGCAGATGGTGTAACCATTGCTGCTCCCACTGAAGCCGGTGTATTCTATGGTATCCAGACGTTACGCAAGTCTATTCCGGTTGCCATTGGTACAACTCCTTCATTGCCGGCTGTAGAAATCAACGACTATCCTCGTTTCAGCTATCGTGGTGCCCATTTTGATGTGGGACGTCATTTCTTCACAGTAGATGAAGTAAAGACATATATCGATATGATGGCTTTGCATAACATGAACCGTTTGCATTGGCATTTGACAGAGGACCAGGGTTGGAGACTTGAGATCAAGAAATATCCTAAGTTGACAGAAATCGGTTCAAAGAGATCGGAAACTGTAATCGGACGTAATTCAGGAGAATATGATGGAAAACCTTATGGTGGTTTCTATACTCAGGAAGAAGCAAAAGAAATCGTAGCTTATGCTGCCGATCGTTATATCACTGTTATTCCGGAAATTGACCTTCCGGGACATATGCAGGGAGCATTGGCTGCTTATCCCCATTTGGGATGTACCGGTGGTCCGTATGAAGTTTGGAAGATATGGGGAGTATCCGATCAGGTATTGTGTGCAGGTAACGACAGCGTACTGACCTTTATCGATGATGTACTGACAGAAGTTATGGATATCTTCCCATCTGAATATATTCATGTTGGTGGTGATGAATGTCCGAAGAGTGAATGGGCGAAATGTCCGAAGTGTCAGGCTCGTATCAAAGCTTTGGGAATCAAGAGTGATGCTAAGCATTCAAAAGAAGAGTATTTGCAGAGTTTTGTTATCAACCATGCAGAAAAATTCCTGAACGAGCACGGACGTCAGATTATCGGCTGGGATGAAATTTTGGAAGGTGGACTCGCTCCGAATGCAACCGTGATGTCATGGCGTGGTGAAGGTGGCGGTATCGAGGCTGCCAAGCAGAAACATGATGTTATCATGACTCCGAACACTTATCTATACTTTGACTACTATCAGACCAAAGATACTGAGAATGAACCTTTGGCTATTGGTGGTTATTTACCTTTGGAGAGAGTGTATAGTTATGAGCCAATGCCCTCTTCATTGACTCCGGAAGAGCAAAAATATATTATTGGTGTACAAGCTAATCTTTGGACGGAATACATTCCTACTTTCTCTCAGGCTCAGTATATGGTGTTGCCGCGTTGGGCTGCTTTAGCAGAGGTGCAATGGTCTAATCCTGAAAAGAAGAATTATGAAAACTTCCTGACCCGTTTGCCACAATTGATTAATATATATGAAGCTGAAGGATATAATTATGCCAAACATGTATTTGATGTGAAATCCGAGTTTGTTGCTAATTCGGCCACAGGAGCAGTAGATGTAGTGATGACTACTATTGACGGTGCTCCCATCCATTATACATTAGATGGAACTGAGCCTACGGCAGCTTCTCCCGTATGTGACAGTATTCTTACGATTAAGGAAAGTTGTACTTTAAAGGCGGTTGCTGTTCGTCCTACCGGAAACAGCAAAATGCTGACTGAAAAGATTGCTTTCAGTAAATCTACTTCAAAGCCTATTAAAGCTAATCAGCCTGTAAACAAGCAATATGAATTTGGTGGTGTTTCTACATTAGTAGACGGACTGAAAGGAAATGGTAACTACAAAACCGGCCGTTGGATCGCATTCTATAAGAATGATATGGATGTAACAATTGACTTGCAGCAACCTACCGAAATTTCAAGTGTAGCTATCACTACTTGTGTTGAAAAGGGGGACTGGGTATTCGATGCACGTTCTTTCTCAATTGAGGTTTCAGATGATGATAAGACTTTTACTAAAGTTGCTTCTGAAGCATATCCCGAGATGAAAGAGACCGACCGTAATGGGCTTTATGAGCACAAATTGACTTTCGATCCGGTAAAAACCCGTTATGTGAAAGTGGTTGCAACGTCGGAACACTCCATTCCGGCATGGCATGGTGGTAAAGGTAACCCGGGTTTCTTATTTGTAGATGAAATTACGTTGAATTGAAAAAATAGAAATGACAGAAACTAAAACGATTCGTTTTCTTTCTATCATTGGATGTTTACTTGCCGGGATGGTTGCTTCGTGCAGCTCCCGGCAAGTTGCGCCTAATGAAGAAGGGATTAGCGTGCAGAAAATGACCGGATTCCCCGAAGGAGAACCCGGTTTTTCTTTGGGTGTATCGGCATGTTATGCCGGCATCTATCAGGGAGAGTTATTGATTGCCGGCGGATGTAATTTTCCGGAAATGCCGGCAGCCGAAGGAGGAAAGAAGAAATTCTACCAAAGTATTTATGCCGCTGATGCTTCTGCAGACTCAGTTTTCATATGGAGACAGGTCGGTCAGCTGCCTGTTGCTGCTGCTTATGGAGTTTCGGTTTCGACTCCTCAAGGGGTAGTTTGTGTGGGTGGATCGAACGAAAATGGATCCTTATCTGCTGTTTACCGCCTTTCTTTGACTGACGATAAACAGACTGTGATTGTAGATACACTACCTTCTTTACCTTGTACAATGGATAATATGAGCGGTTCAGTAGTGGATTATACACTTTTCGTAGCCGGAGGCAATGTGGATGGTAAACCTTCGAATGCACTTTATTGCCTCAGTCTGAGTAACCCGGAGACCGGATGGCAGAGGCTTCCCGATTTTCCGGGTTCTCCCCGTGTACAACCGGTATGTGTAGGACAACGTAAAGAGGGGGAAACCCTTCTATATTTATGGGGAGGTTTTGCCGGTGCATCCGATGGACGGTCTGCAACCCTTTCTACTGACGGATATTGCTATTCTCCATCTTTGCAACAATGGCAGTCGGTATCTGTTCCGGTTGGCAATGATTCTGTGCCTGTCGCTTTGGGTGGTGGAGCCGGTATAGCACTGACGGACAGTTTGATACTTTGTACCGGTGGAGTCAACAAAGATATTTTCTTTTCTGCTCTTCAGCGCGAGGAAATGATGAAGACAGCCGTGGCCAATGGCAAGCAAACTGTTGTAGACAGTCTGAAGTTGGAAGCAAAAAAGTATATGTTGCATCCGGCAGGATGGTATCGTTTTAATGACCGGATTTTGATTTATAATACACGTCGGGATAAGTGGGAAGAGGCTGTTCGGGGTGAAGATGTTGCCCGTGCCGGTGCTGCATTGACAGGGCAGGGACAGACCTTCTTTAATATCAATGGTGAGCTGAAGCCGGGAATCCGTACCCCGGAAATAGTTAAGATAATGATTGACTGATTGCAGATAATCTGACATTTTACTTATATTTGTACATTGAAAACAAAAAACTAAAACCAATCATATCATGATAAAACCTACAATGAAAATTTGTACTTTCTTGCTTGCGGCCGGTTTGATGATAGCAACAGCTGGTGTGAAAGCGCAGTCTGTCATTCCTATTCCTCTCCGGATGGAGCAAGGTAGCGGTACTTTTCTATTTACCGGTGACACTAAGCTGTATACCAACCTGAAAGGTGAAGAGAAGAAAATGTTGATGGATTATCTGGAGACATTACCTATCCATTTCAAAAACGGTAAAAAGCAAACGAAAGATAACGTGGTCTCTCTTATGATAACGAAGGCTAATCCTCAGTTATCTTCTCCCGAGAGCTATACACTGGAGGTAACTCCGCATAAAATAACAGTGCAGGCTACTTCCGGTGCCGGATTATTCTATGGTGTTCAGACTCTTTTGCAAATGGCTCAACCTGCAATGGAGGGTGCCTGGTCAGTTCAGGCTACAACGATTCAGGATTCGCCACGTTTCGAATACCGTGGGCTGATGCTCGATGTTTCACGGCATTTTCGCTCTAAGGAGTTTGTGAAAAAGCAGATAGACGCTTTAGCCTATTATAAACTCAATCGCCTGCATTTGCATCTTACCGATGCTGCCGGTTGGCGTATCGAGATTAAGAAATATCCTTTATTGACGGAACTTGCTGCCTGGCGTCCGGAAGCCAACTGGAAAAGATGGTGGAATGAAGGTGGGCGGAAATATTGTCGTTTTGATGCTCCCGGTGCTTCCGGAGGTTATTATACGCAGGATGATATTCGTGAATTGGTCAATTATGCCCGTGAACGTCATATTACTATTATTCCTGAGATAGAGATGCCTGCCCATTCGGAAGAGGTTCTGACTGCCTATCCGGAACTGTCTTGTTCAGGAGAGCCTTATAAGAATGCCGATTTTTGTGTCGGAAACGAGAAAACCTTTACTTTTCTTGAAGATGTGTTGACGGAAGTTATGGAGCTTTTCCCTTCCCAATACATTCATGTTGGAGGTGATGAGGCCGGAAAAGCTGCTTGGAAAACCTGCCCTAAATGCCAAAAACGCATGAAGGATGAGCAACTGGATAATGTAGATGAGTTACAGAGTTATCTGATTCATCGTGTGGAGGTATTCCTCAATGCCCATGGCCGCAAGTTACTGGGATGGGATGAAATTCTGCAAGGTGGATTGGCACCTAATGCCACTGTAATGTCATGGCGTGGTGAACAAGGTGGTATCGATGCCGTAAAATCCGGTCATCAGGCGATTATGACTCCCGGTTCGCACTGTTATATAGATAGTTATCAGGATGCTCCTTATTCTCAGCCCGAAGCCATCGGAGGATATCTGCCATTGGAAAAAGTATACTCTTACAATCCGATTCCCGCTTCGCTTACACCCGATGAAGCAAAATTGATTTATGGTGTTCAAGCCAATCTTTGGGCAGAATATATTCAGACTGACGAGCATTGTGAATACATGATTTATCCTCGTATTCTTGCGTTGGCCGAAGTGGCTTGGTCTGCACCTGAACGGAAATCATGGACTGATTTTCGTCCCCGTGCTTTAAAGGCTGTAGGATATTTACAATCCAAAGGATATCATCCGTTCGATTTGAAAAAGGAGATCGGCAATCGGCCGGAAGCAGCGCAACCGGTTCAGCATCTTGCATTGGGCAAGACCGTAAAATATAATGCTCCCTACAATTCGTCTTATCCGGCACAAGGTGATAAAACCCTGACTGATGGAATCCGTGGGAGTTGGACCTATAGCGACGGGGCATGGCAGGGATTTATTTCCCGCGATCGTTTGGACGTAACTATCGATATGGGAGAATCGACAGATCTGCATTTGATTGGTGCTGATTTTATGCAGGTAGTGGGTCCTGAAGTATTTCTGCCTGTCGAAGTGATAATTTCTGTCTCGGAAGATGGAGAAAACTTCACTGAGCTGAGCCGTCAGACGCATGAAGTGGTTAAATCGGATGCTGTAGTATTTAAGAACTATGCATGGAACGGAAATGCCAAAGGACGTTATGTCCGTTACCAGGCTCGTGCCGGAGAGGAATTCGGGGGATGGGTGTTTACAGACGAAATCGTTGTAAAGTAACTCTTTCCGCAGGTCCGGTAAAACCGAACGTATAAATTAGATAAATATAGAGTATTGAAAGAATGAAGAAACTACCTTATTTAGTATCACTTGCAGCCGTTTGGCTGTCCATAGCAGTAGCTTCTGCGCAAGAGAGTCCGGTGGATTATGTGAACCCGTTTATCGGAACAACGAATTACGGAACAACGAATCCCGGAGCCATCTGTCCTCAAGGCATGATGTCGGTTGTCCCTTTCAATGTGATGGGAGGAAAGTCCGTTGGTAATAAAATAGATAAAGACAGCCAATGGTGGTCTACTCCTTATGAACATACCAATGCTTATTTTACCGGATTTTCACACGTCAATCTGAGTGGAGTGGGATGTCCGGAGTTGGGCTCTCTACTGCTGATGCCTACAACCGGAAAGCTGAACGTCGATTATTTACAGTACGGAAGTGCTTATAAAGACGAAAAGGCCACGCCCGGTTATTACTCGAATATCCTGACTAAATACGGAATCAAGAATGAGGTTTCGGCCACTTTACGTACCGGAATCACTCGTTTCACTTTTCCTAAAGGAGAAAGTAATATTTTGCTGAATCTTGGCGAAGGGTTGACTAATGAAACGGGAGCTACCGTCCGTTTTGTCAATGAGCGTGAGATAGAGGGGACTAAACTGCTGGGTACTTTTTGCTATAATCCGCAAGCTGTGTTTCCCATTTATTTTGTAATGCGTATCAATAAAGTCCCTCGTGCCCGTGGCTACTGGAAAAAGATGCGTCCGATGACAGTAGAAGCCCAATGGGACAATACGTCCGGCAAGAATAAATTGTATACTGCTTATACCAAGGAGATGAGTGGCGATGACATTGGTACATGGTTTACTTTCGATACCGAAGAAGGCGAAACCATCGAGGTAAGCATGGGAGTGTCCTTTGTCAGCATAGCCAATGCCCGTCTTAATCTGGATAAGGAACAGGCTGGTAAAGGATTTGATCAGATTCGTGCCGAAGCACGTTCCATGTGGGAGGACGATCTTTCGCGTATCCTCGTTGAAGGTGGCACGAAAGAGCAGAAGACAGTGTTCTATACCGCTATGTATCACTTGCTGATCCATCCGAATATTTTGCAGGATGTGAACGGACAATATCCGGCTATGGAAGGCAGTGAGATCCTTACAACGAAGGGAAATCGTTATACCGTGTTTTCTCTCTGGGATACCTATCGTAACGTACATCAGCTGATGACCCTGCTTTTCCCTGATCGCCAACTGGACATGGTTCGCACGATGGTCGATATGTATAAAGAACACGGCTGGCTGCCCAAATGGGAACTTTACGGCCGTGAAACGCTTACTATGGAGGGTGATCCGAGTATTCCCGTTATCGTAGATACCTGGATGAAAGGCTTACGTGACTTTGATGTACAGGCAGCTTATGAAGCCATGTATAAGTCCGCTACGACTCCGGGTAAAGATAATCTGATGCGTCCCGATATCGATGATTATATTGCTAAAGGATATGTGCCTTTGACAGAGCAGTATGACAATTCTGTTTCGCATGCACTTGAATATTATATTGCCGATTATGCCTTGTCTCGTTTTGCTCAGGCTTTAGGAAAGAAAGAAGATGCAAAATTGTTCTATGACCGTTCATTGGGTTATAAACATTATTACAGCAAAGAATTTGGTACATTGCGTCCTATTTTACCCGATGGAACATTTTACTCTCCGTTCGACCCGATGGAGGGTGCCAATTTTGCTCCCAGTCCCGGTTTTCATGAAGGCAATTCCTGGAACTACACTTTTTATGTTCCCCATGACATTGCAGGTTTAACCCGTCTGATGGGAGGTAAAAAGAAGTTTGTGGATAAATTGCAGAAAGTTTTTGATGAGGGGCTGTATGATCCGGCTAATGAACCGGATATTGCCTATCCTTATTTGTTCAGCTACTTCAAAGGAGAAGAGTGGCGTACTCAGAAACAGGTAAAACGTTTGCTTGCCGAATATTTCACCGACCAGCCTAATGGTATTCCCGGTAATGATGATACCGGAACCATGTCGGCATGGGCCATTTTCAGTATGATAGGTCTCTATCCCGATTGTCCGGGAATGCCCGACTATACACTGACTACACCTACTTTCGACAAAGTGACTATTCGGCTTGATCCGAAGTATTACAAAGAAAAAGAATTGGTTATTACGGCTGTTCGTCCCGGAAATGATGCCGATCTGATCAAAGAGGTGAGGTTGAACGGAAAGAAACATGCAGGCTATCGTATCAGCCATGAGGAGTTGGTGCATGCCGGAACAATGGAATTTATATTAAAATAAAAACAAATCAATCATGAACAAGAAAATCAAAATTGCATTTGCTTCGATGCTCGCTGTGCCGCTGTTGGTATGTGCACAGGTCCGTACGGAACAAACCTTTGAAAAAGGGTGGAAGTTTACCCGTGAAGACGATAAAGACTTCAGTAACTCCACTTATGATGATGCAAAGTGGCAATCGGTAACGGTACCCCATGATTGGGCTATTTATGGTCCATTCAGTATCAATAACGATAAGCAGAATGTGGCTATTTCGCAAGATGGACAAAAAGAGGCGATGGAGCATGCCGGACGTACCGGTGGGCTTCCTTTTGTAGGTGTAGGGTGGTATCGTCTCGATTTTGAGGCCCCTTCATTCAGTAAAGGTAAGAAGGCTACTTTGGTTTTTGATGGTGCTATGAGCCATGCTCATGTCTATATCAACGGACAAGAGGCCGGTTACTGGCCTTACGGTTACAATAGTTTTTATGTGGATGCCACCCCTTATTTGAAGCCGGGTGAAAAGAATACACTGGCTGTTCGTCTTGAAAACGAAAACGAATCTTCACGTTGGTATCCCGGTGCGGGATTGTATCGCAATGTACATCTGGTAGTGAATGAAGATGCTCATATTCCTACTTGGGGTACTCAGTTGACCACTCCGGTAGTGAAGGACGACTTTGCTAAGGTCAATCTGAAGACAAAGCTCGATATACCTGCAGGCAAAACATTTGAAGGATACCGTATTGTCACCGAATTGAAGGATAAGAATGGTAAGGTTGTGGCAACTAATGAGAAGCAGGGCAGTCAGTTCGACGGCAATGTTTTTGAGCAGGATTTTGTTGTTACTGCTCCGGCTTTGTGGACTCCCGATACTCCTAACCTTTACAATGCGGTTTCGAAAGTGTACGAAGGCAACACTTTGAAGGATGAATATACTACCCCGTTCGGTATCCGTTCCATTGAGATCATTCCGAACAAAGGCTTTTTCCTCAATGGAAAGAAAACCATGTTCAAGGGTGTCTGCAATCATCACGATCTTGGTCCGTTGGGAGGTATCGCCAACGAAGCCGGTATTCGTCGTCAGATCCGTATCTTGAAGGATATGGGGTGTAACGCCATCCGCACTTCACACAATATGCCCGCTCCTGAGTTGATTAAGGCTTGTGATGAGATGGGTATGATGATTATGGCGGAATCATTCGATGAATGGAAAGCGGCCAAAGTGCAGAACGGTTATCATAAAGTTTTTGATGAATGGGCAGAAAAAGATCTGGTGAATCTGATTCATCAGTATCGCAATAATCCAAGTGTGGTTATGTGGTGTATCGGTAATGAAGTACCGGATCAGTGGAACGGCGATCGTGGATCGAAACTTTCACGTTTCCTGCAAGACATCTGCCATCGTGAAGATCCTACACGTCCCGTTACTCAGGGTATGGATGCGCCTGATGCTGTGGTTAATAACAACATGGCTGCCGTGATGGATGTAGCCGGTTTCAATTACCGCCCTCACAAATATCAGGAAAATTACAAGAAACTTCCGCAACAGATTATTTTGGGTAGCGAAACTGCTTCTACTGTCAGTTCACGTGGGGTTTACAAGTTCCCGGTGGTACGTCGTGCCATGCAGAAATATGACGACCACCAGTCTTCATCGTATGATGTAGAACACTGTGGTTGGTCCAATCTTCCTGAAGATGATTTTATCCAGCATGAAGATCTGCCTTATTGCATTGGTGAATTTGTATGGACCGGATTCGATTATTTAGGTGAGCCTACTCCGTATTATACTGATTGGCCCAGTCACTCTTCATTGTTTGGGATTATCGACCTTGCCGGACTTCCGAAAGACCGTTATTACCTCTACCGCAGCCACTGGAATAAAGATGCGGAAACCTTGCACATCCTGCCTCACTGGAATTGGGAAGGACGTGAAGGTGAAGTGACCCCTGTATTTGTATATACCAACTATCCTTCGGCCGAGCTGTTTATCAACGGTAAGAGCCAGGGTAAACGCACAAAAGACCTTTCGGTTACAGTACATAATAGTGGTGATTCTGCTTCTGTCGCCAATTTCAAACGTCAGCAGCGTTATCGTCTGATGTGGATGGATACGAAGTATGAACCGGGTACCGTGAAAGTAGTCGCTTATGACAAGGATGGTAAGGCCGTTGCGGAAAAAGAAATTCATACTGCCGGCAAGCCCGATCATATTGAGTTGGTGGCAGACCGCAGTGTGATCGATGCTAATGGTAAAGACCTCTCGTTTGTAACGGTGAAGGTGGTTGATAAAGATGGTAATCTTTGCCCGTTGGCTGACAATGAAATCAGCTTCAAGGTGAAAGGGGCAGGTACCTATCGTGCAGGAGCCAATGGTAATCCGGCTTCACTCGAGTCATTCCAGACTCCGAAGATGAAAGTGTTCAGTGGCATGATGACAGCCATTATGCAGTCTACAGAGAAAGCAGGAAAGATTACACTCGAGGCTACCGGGAAGGGCCTGAAAAAAGGTACATTGGTGATCGAGAGTAAATAATCCGTTCAGATAAAGATAAGAAAAGAGGGGATCCGGGCAACCAGATACCCTCTTTTTTTGTTATATTTTATATGCAAACCTTAAATGATGATAGTATGAAACAACACCGGATCATTCACATACCAACATTCGTCTTAGCTTTGTTTTTGATGTTTACCACCTCTGTTTTGCGAGCACAGGATAAGCCTGTTTGGCTGGCAGATTCTCTTATTACTGTGGGATACGCTACCGGGAATAAAAAGAATATTTCCGGTTCGGTGGAAAAAATCACGGAGTTAGGAATGAATAAAGACCAGATTACCAATCCTCTGGAGGCTATCCGTGGACGTGTTCCCGGACTCACCATAGAAAAAGGAACCAATGGTCCGGCTGCTTTGGATGCCGTACGTTTGCGGGGAACCACTTCACTGACCAGTGGTAACGACCCTCTGATTATTGTTGACGGTGTGTTTGGTGATCTCAGTATGTTGACTTCTATATATCCTACCGATATAGAAAGCTTTACTATCTTGAAAGATGCTTCGGAGACAGCACAATATGGTTCCCGTGGTGCTTCAGGTGTTATCGAGATCACTACCAAGAAGGGAATTCGGGGCAAAACCAGAGTCAGCTATAACGGTAGTTTCGGCATATCCTCCGTATACAAAAATCTGGAGATGCTTTCCGGCAGTGAGTTTCGCAATCTGGCGCAGCAACAGGGCATTTCAATACTTGATAAAGGGAATGAAACCAATTTTTTGAAAGAGATAGAGCAAACAGGTCTGCAACAGAATCATCATGTTGCATTTTATGGTGGGACGGATGCTTCAAGCTATCGTGTTTCGTTGGGCTTTATGGATCGTCAGGGCATTATATTGAACGAGGATATGAAGAACTTCACTTCGAATATGAACATGACCCAGCATGTTTTTGATGATTTCTTGGTGTGCGAGTTAGGTATGTTTGGCTCTATCCAAAAGAACCATAATTTGTTTGACCTTCAAAAAACATTCTATTCGGCTGCAACTTTTAATCCTACATATCCCAATCACCGTAATCCGGAAACCAGTTCCTGGGATCAGATTACCAATGCCAGCCAGATCACTAACCCTTTGGCCTGGATGGAAGTGAAAGATCATGATGCGACTTCACATATCAGTACTCATGCCCGGCTGACCTTTAACTTACTGCGCGAGCTTAAACTGATTCTTTTTGGTTCTTATACTTATAATATTGTTGAAAATTCCCAGTATCTGCCTACATCTGTATGGGCACACGGACAAGCATATAAAGGTACCCGGAAAATGGAATCACTGCTTGGCAATCTGATGTTGACCTATAAAAAGAACCGGAATAAACATTATTTTGATGTGCTGGCCCTGGCGGAACTTCAAAAAGAGACTTATAGCGGTTTTTACACCACTGTGACCAATTTCAATTCCGATCAGTTTGGTTATAACAACCTTCAGGCAGGTGCCATTCGCCTTTGGGAAGGAACGAACTCTTATTTTGAACAGCCGCGGTTGGCATCTTTTCTCGGTCGCTTCAATTATACGTTTGACGATCGGTACATCCTTACGGTGAATGCCCGTACCGATGCTTCTTCCAAGTTTGGTGCCAATCATAAATGGGGCTTTTTTCCATCCGTGTCGGCTGCCTGGGTTGTCAGTGAAGAGAAGTTTATGAAACGTATTTCATTGGTGGATAATCTGAAATTCCGTATCGGTTACGGGCTGGCCGGCAATCAGAGTGGCATCGACTCTTATACGACGCTTAATCTGGTAAAGCCTAACGGAGTTGTTCCTGTTGGTAGTTCACAGGTGGTTACTTTGGGTAATATGCGTAATACCAATCCCGATTTGAAATGGGAAGTAAAGCGTACTTTTAATGCAGGTGCGGATCTTGGTATGTTTGGCAACCGGTTACTCTTTTCTTTGAACTACTATAATTCCAAGACCTCTGATATGCTTTATCTTTATAATGTCAGTGTGCCGCCTTTTACCTATAACACTCTTTTGGCAAATATAGGTTCCATGCGCAACAGCGGTACGGAGATTGCTGTCGGCATCACTCCTTTGAAGACCCGCGACATGGAATTGAACATTAATGTTAATGTCACTTTCCAGCAAAATAAATTGCTTTCATTAAGTGGAATGTATGGTGGAGAGAATATTTCGGCACCTGAGTATAAAAGCCTGGCAAGTCTGGACGGAGCCGGATTTCATGGTGGATATAATCATATTGTGTATCAGATGATAGGACAACCCTTAGGGGTATTCTACCTGCCTCATTGCAAAGGGCTTATTTCCGATGGCAATGGTGGGTATACGTATGACATTGCCGATTTGAACGGAGGAGGGGTGAGCCTTGAAGATGGAGAAGACCGCTATGTGGCAGGTCAGGCGGTGCCCAAGACTTTGCTTGGCTCCAATATCAGTTTTCGCTATAAGCGTTTCGATCTCTCAGTACAGATAAACGGGGCGTTCGGTCATAAAATCTATAACGGTACTTCACTGACCTACATGAATATGAATATTTTCCCTGATTACAATGTAATGAAGAAAGCTCCCGGACGTAATATCAAAGACCAGACCGCTACGGACTATTGGCTGGAGAAAGGTGATTATGTAAACTTCGATTATGTTACGATAGGCTGGAATGTTCCTGTGTCGAAGTGGAAAAAATACGTCCAGTCCCTCCGTCTCGCACTGACTGTCAATAATCTGGCTACTATTACCGGATATTCCGGTCTGTCACCTATGATCAACAGTTCTACCGTTAATTCTACTTTGGGAGTGGATGACAAACGGGGATATCCTTTAACACGTACCTATACGCTTGGTTTGAGTATTAACTTTTAATTTGGAGGATTAATTATGAAAAGGCACTATATATATTCCTTTGTCTGTATCCTGATGTTTAGTCTGCTGTTTTCATGCGATGACTTTCTGAATGAAAATCCTAAAGACAAGATTCCCGAAGAGGATGCTTACAAGAGTCTCACCGATTTGTATTATAATGCAGTGGCTTCCTTATACAATAACATAGGAGGTTATAGTGATAGTCAGGGGTTGCAGGGCACCGGCAGGGGAATTTACGATCTGAATACCTTTACCACCGATGAGGCTATTATGCCTACCCGTGGAGGTGACTGGTATGATGGAGGATTCTGGCAGGGACTTTTTCTTCATCGTTGGGGAGTCGATAATGATGCTATTCAGGCTACGTGGGAATATTTATATAAGGTTATAGGTCTTTGCAATCAGTCACTTGAACGAATCGATACTTATCAGGAGACTCACCATGACACGGAACTTCCTGCTTACCGGGCAGAGGTTCGTGCTTTCCGTGCTTTGTATTACTATCATTTAATGGACTTGTTCGGACGTGTTCCTCTAATTCTCTCATCTGCTATACCTTTGAAAGAGGTGAAACAAAACAGTCGTAAAGAAGTTTTTGATTTTATTGTGAAGGAGTTACAGGAGTCTGCCCCTTTATTGGCGCAAACATATAGCAATCGTTCCGGCAGTTATTATGGGCGGATTACCCGTCCTGTAGTCCATTTCTTGCTTGCCAAACTTGTCTTGAATGCTGAGATATATGCGGATGATAACTGGACCGATACACAATATCCCGATGGAAGAGACATCTATTTTGAAGTAGATGGCAACCGGCTCAATGCTTGGCAAACGGTGGAGGCATATTGTGATTCCATTACTGCGGCGGGATATCGTCTGGAAGATAACTATGAAGCAAACTTTGCTGTTTACAATGAATCTTCTGCCGAGAATATTTTTACCATTCCAATGAGTAAGACTTTATATACTAACCAGATGCAATATCTTTTCCGTTCCCGTCACTATAATCATGCCAAGGCCTACGGATTGGGAGGAGAGAATGGTTCAAGCGCTACTGTGGAAGTACTTCGAACCTTTGGGTATGATACCCAAACTGTCGATCCCCGTTTTGATAAATGTTATTTTGCAGGTGTTGTTTACGATTTGAAGGGAAAGGTCATCACACTCGATGACGGTACTTTGCTGGAGTATTTTCCTTGGAAGGTGGATGTCGATATCTCTAATACCTCCTATGAAAAGACCGCAGGCGCACGGATGAAAAAGTATGAGATTGATGAAACCGCCACAAAAGATGGTAAACTGATGGAAAATGATATTGTACTCTATCGTTATGCCGATGTTTTATTAATGAAGAGTGAGGCCAAAGTCCGTAACGGAGAAAATGGAGATGTAGAACTGAATCTTGTTCGCGCCCGTGTGAATGCTCCTTTCCGGACAGCTACATTAGAAAGTTTGCTTTCGGAACGTCAATTAGAGTTTGCCTGGGAGGGTTGGCGCAGGCAAGATTTGGTTCGTTTTCGCCAATATACCCGTGCTTATACAAGCAGGCCCCGGCTTCCGGGTGAGGAAAGTGGATATACCACAGTATTTCCTATTCCGGAGAAAATCCGTTTGATGAATCCCAATCTGACACAGAATCCGGGGTATTAAAATTGCAAAACACACAAACGGTTTCTGACATTTTGCCAAAATGATATTTCAACTTCTCCTGGATTGCTCTTTTTCGGCCCATTCTTAAACAGTGTGGCTAAAAACGTCTCCCAAGGAAATCAGTGATTTTACTTCTGTCATCTGAATGGAGAAACAAGTAGATAAAATCACGTTACTTTCGGTGAAAGTCAGAACCTATAGACAGTAATTATCCCGAATATCCGCTTATTTGTCATTTTTGCTTTGTTCGTTTCGGAGTAGCAACCAGGGAAATTTTCGTCACTTTTCGGCTTTCGACTGTGAAGAATATGGGTAATATGGAAAAACATGGGGAGATTTTTCTGAAAGAAGTAGGCATTTGTCCCGAAAGAAGTAAGCGTTTTGTGAAAATGCTTACTTCTTTTTCCGGAAAGCCCGGCGCTATTCTCTCAAAATCCCGGCTTTCGAAGCCTTCAATCCCGGCTTTTCGGCTTGCAAAGTCCCCTTGAGGGAACTTCCTTCTCCCAGATGTGTCTCAAAAAAGAAATGTGGCGTTTTTCAAACAGCATGTTTTATGTCTTTTTGAAGCCGGGATGTAATAAAGGGTGGCAGATTGATAAATCATCGGGATACTATCCAACTATCCGGTATTCTGTTTTATATAAATTTGCCCGGGCTTACATCTTTCGACGTATACCCGGGCAGATTTTATGAGATATTCTCTGTGTAGATCAGTGTGATCGGTGGTGAAACTTCTTAGTCGAAAAGACTTCTGAACTTCTTGAATATCTTTTCTTTAATTGAAGTACTTGGCTTGAAGTTCTTCGATTCTTCCAGCTTTTCCAAAGTACTTTTTTCGTCTTTACTCAGTGTCTCCGGCACATATACACTTACGTTAACCAGCAGGTCTCCTGTGCCGTAACCGTTTACACTTGGCAACCCTTTACCGCGGAGTCGGAGCACTTTTCCCGGTTGTGTACCTGCTTCGATTTTTACCTTCACTTTTCCGTCGATGGTTGGAATTTCTACCGCACCTCCGATAGCTGCTGTAGGGAAACTCAGCAATAAGTTGTATACCAGATCGTTTTCATCACGAATCAGCTCCGGATGTGGCTCTTCTTCCACCAAAATCAATAGGTCGCCCGGGATACCGTTATGTTTTCCGGCATTTCCTTTGCCGCCCATAGAGAGTTGCATGCCTTCTGCTACTCCGGCAGGAATTTTTACTGTTACTACTTCCTCACCGTATTCGATACCTTCTCCACCACAAACCTTACACTTGTCTTTAATGATTTTTCCCTCGCCATTACAAGTAGGACACGTAGTACGTGTCTGCATGGTTCCTAAGATGGTTTGCTGGTTACGGATTACCGAACCGCTGCCTTTACAGGTCGGACAAGTTTCAGAACCGCCATTACCTTCTGCCCCTGTTCCGTGACAGTGCGAACAAGGTACATATTTTTTTAGTTTGAATTTCTTTTCAACTCCTGTAGAGATCTCTTTCAAATTCAGCTTCACCTTCACCCGGAGGTCTGAGCCACGGAATTTTCTCTGTTGAGAACCTCCGCCTCCAAATCCGCCGAAGCCTCCGAAACCACCACCGAATCCGCCGCCGCTATGGCCGCCGAAAATATCACCGAACATAGAGAAGATGTCGTCCATGGACATTCCGCCACCGAATCCTCCGAACGGTCCGCCGTTTCCGGCTGCTCCACTCATTCCTGCATGACCAAACTGGTCGTAGCGGGCACGTTTATCCGGATTACTCAGTACGTCATACGCTTCGGCTGCTTCTTTAAACTTTTCTTCTGCTTCCTTATCACCCGGATTTTTGTCCGGGTGATATTGGATGGCTTTTTTCCGGTATGCTTTCTTTATTTCTTCGACTGTTGCCTCTTTCGTGACTTCCAGCACTTCGTAATAATCTCTTTTTTCTGCCATATTTTAGTTTCGTTGATTTTAATTATGTTAGCAAGTTTGTCGTGTTCCGGTTATTCACCCACAACTACTTTTGCATGGCGGATTACTTTGCCGTTAAGGGTATATCCGGTCTGTACACAATCCAGTATTTTACCTTTCTGTTCTTCTGTCGGAGCAGGGATCACAGCGATGGCTTCGTGATAATCCGTATCCAACGGTTGGTCTTTGGTTTCGATAACCTTCACTCCATCCTGCGACAGAATAGACAGGAACTTATTATATATCAACTCAACACCCTCTTTTACGGCAGCTACGTCCGTAGCCGTTTCCATAGTTGTCAGTGCACGTTCCATGTCGTCGATTACCGGCAGAATACTTTTGATGCTCTTCTCACCACCGTTCAGAATCAACTCTGCTTTTTCTTTGATGGTCCGTTTACGGTAGTTATCGAATTCAGCCGAAAGACGGAGATATTTGTCCTTCTGATCTTCGATCTGGCTATGGGCTTCTTCCACTTCTTTTTCTAATTTCTCCTCTGCGGTCAGCGGTGTGCTTTCCTCAGTGGTTTCTTCGTTTTGCGACTGTCCTTCAACGGTATCCTGAATATCGTCTACTGTCAACTCTTCTTCTTTCTTGGTTTTTTTTTCTTTTGGGTCCATATCTATTCTGTTTTTATTCTTGTTAAACGGATTTAGTTTCATGTCAATACGGCATTTTAATGTATTGGCTTTGCAGCAAAAACTTTGCCAGTTTGTTTGTTTTGCCAAAAAACGCAGCAAAGGTAATACTTTTATGTCAGATTGACACATTACTGATAGTTCGTTATTCACTAAAAATGTCTACCTTTGTCACCGCATTATTTGATAATAAATAAATTAAGGAATAATAATAGAATGATTACAGTTTCAAACGTTTCGGTACAGTTTGGTAAAAGGGTATTGTTTAATGATGTAAATCTGAAGTTTACAAGTGGAAATTGTTATGGTATTATCGGTGCCAATGGCGCCGGCAAGTCAACTTTTCTCCGTACGATATACGGTGACCTCGACCCGACTACCGGAAACATTACGTTAGGTCCGGGCGAACGCCTTTCGGTATTGAGCCAGGACCACTTTAAGTGGGACGCTTATACGGTAATGGATACCGTAATGATGGGTCACACCGTGTTGTGGGATATTATGAAGCAGCGCGAAGCCCTTTATGCCAAAGAAGATTTTACTGATGAAGACGGTCTGAAGGTTTCCGAACTGGAAGAGAAGTTTGCCGAACTTGACGGATGGAATGCTGAAAGTGACGCAGCTATGTTGTTGAGCGGTTTAGGTGTGAAAGAAGATAAACATTATACATTGATGGGTGAATTGAGCGGTAAGGAAAAAGTGCGTGTGATGCTGGCACAGGCATTATACGGAAATCCGGATAACCTGTTGCTTGACGAGCCTACCAATGACCTGGATATGGAGACTGTTACCTGGTTGGAAGAGTATCTCTCTAATTTCGAACATACCGTGTTGGTTGTAAGTCACGACCGTCACTTCCTCGATTCTGTCTGTACACATACGGTCGATATCGATTACGGAAAAATTAATCTTTTTGCCGGTAACTACAGTTTCTGGTATGAATCCAGTCAGTTGGCCCTCCGTCAGCAGCAGAACCAGAAGGCCAAAGCTGAGGAGAAAAAGAAAGAACTGGAAGAATTTATCCGCCGTTTCAGTGCCAATGTTGCCAAGAGCAAGCAGACTACCAGTCGTAAGAAAATGCTCGAAAAGTTGAATGTTGAAGAAATCAAACCCTCCTCCCGTAAATATCCGGGTATCATCTTTACTCCGGAGCGTGAGCCGGGCAATCAGATATTGGAAGTTTCCGGTTTGAGCAAGAAGACCGAAGAAGGGGTTGTATTGTTCAACGACGTGAACTTCAATGTGGAGAAAGGTGACAAGATTGTGTTCATTTCCCGTAATCCGCGTGCGATGACTGCTTTCTTTGAGATAATCAACGGTCATATGAAGCCTGATGCAGGACATTTCAACTGGGGGGTAACAATTACAACTGCTTATCTTCCTTTGGATAATACCGAATATTTCAATACTGATTTGAATCTGGTCGACTGGTTGAGCCAATACGGCGAGGGTAATGAAGTTTATATGAAAGGTTTCCTGGGACGTATGCTTTTCTCCGGTGAAGAAGTACTGAAGAAAGTGAGTGTACTTTCGGGAGGTGAGAAAATGCGTTGTATGATTGCCCGTATGCAGTTGCGCAATGCCAACTGTCTGATTCTCGATACTCCGACCAATCATCTCGACTTGGAGTCTATTCAGGCATTCAACAACAACCTGAAAACCTATAAAGGCAATATCCTTTTCTCTTCACATGACCACGAATTTATTCAGACCGTTGCCAATCGCGTGATTGAGCTGACTCCGAACGGTATTATCGATAAGATGATGGAATACGACGAATACATTACTTCCGATCACATCAAAGAGCTGAGAGCCAAGATGTACAAGTAATGATGTACGGTTTTGAACGATGAACGATTAACGATGAACAGGTTGTGCCTGAATGGGCGCCTGTTCATCGTTTTTTTGTTCGTATTCACTTTATTTATCGTTTACTGTTGTTCATCGTTCATAGTTTATCATTCATCGTTATTTTACCTTTCTCCATTTATTACGTATCATATATAAACAACATATACTGTGGCTTATGGAACAAAAGGAAATACAGGCATTAGTAGAAAGGAGCAGGAAGCAAGATGCAAGTGCATTTGCTTTGCTTGTGGCAGAGTATCAGACTTTTGTTTTTCGCCTGGCATTCCGCTTGTTGTGTAATGAAGAGGAAGCGCGGGATATGGTACAGGAGACTTTCCTGCGTGTCTGGCTTTCGTTAGACAAATACCGTCCTGAATTTCGCTTTGCGACCTGGCTTTACAGGGTGGCGTGTAATATTTGTTATGATCGTTTGCGGGTTTTACAACACTCGCCGGCCGGAGCGCTTTCCGATATTGCGTTTTCCGAGTTGCCCATTCTTTCCGATGATAACGTCGAAGCAGTGTTAGTCAACCGGGAGTTGAAAGCACATATCCTGTACTTTATGCAACAACTGACTCCTAAGCAGAAGCTGGTATTTACATTGCGCGATATAGAAGAGTTGGAAATCAAAGAGATCGAGATTATTACCGGACTTACATCGATCCAGATCAAAACAAACCTCTATCTCGCTCGGAAGAGTATCCGTAAGAAGTTGAATGAAATAAATAAAGAAAGATGAAAAAGGAAGAAATTAATTATGAAAGGTGGTTGGGACAGTTAAAAAAGACACCCCCCATTCTGGAAAATCCGGAGGCATTGACCGAAGATATTATGCGTGCTGTCAAGGCGGCTTCTTTCAGAAGTCCGGCCAAGCGCAGACCGAATCTTGTTGCCTGGTGTTCGGGCATTGCTGCAACTTTGCTCTTGGCGATATGGGTAGCAGAAACGATGTCTGTTGATTCATTTCCCTCGTCTGAAGTAATCATCATACCGGAGCCCTATCAATCGAATACTTTCACAGGCAGTCTGGAGCATAGAGGTTTGACGATAGGAGAGAAGCAGGAACTTTTCTTTACCGCATCCCGTAATCGGAAAAGGGAAATGCTTAAACGAGAACGGCTTTATACTCAGTATAAACAGATAATGAAGAGTGAGTGATCTTTAAAAAATAGATGCGTATGAAAACAAAAAATCTTTTACCGATATTGTTGCTGGCCGTTTCAATGGTGTCCTGCACCACCTATTATCAAGTGAAAACCCAGGTTTTTCCTGATGGATCGGCTCGTAGGGAGGTTTATGCCTTTGGCGATTCTGCATTCATGGCCGGAAATCGGGCACAAAATCCTTTTATGTTCTCATTGGATTCCGGTTGGACGGTGATGCGTTTTGATTCTGTCCGGATGCATAATTATTTTGGAGAGAAGGAAAAGATAAACGTGTGTGCCAGCAGGGAGCAGGCTTCTGTCGACTTATTTTCGGAGCAGGTCCGGCCTAAAGATCCGATGTTTCGTCCTTTGGTGACTCCGCGGGAAACACTGACCAAACATTTCCGTTGGTTCTATACGTATTATACCTATAACGGTGTTTATCCCGAACTGACAGAAAAAGGGCCTGTACCTCTGAAAAACTATCTGAACGAGTCGGAACAGAAACTTTGGTTTCAGGGCGACGACACTGCGTATCGGGGAATGAACGGATTGGAGATGAAAGAAGTGCTCGATCGTTTGGAAGGACAATTTGTTCAATGGTACAACCGTAGTCTCTATGAATTAAGTCTTGAAGTGATGCGGCCTTTTATAGCTGACCTGAAGCAGGGTGACTATCTTTCACGCCTGAATGCGGCTAAGGATTCATTGTATCAGGCATATCGGCCTCAGAATGATGATCCGGACTTCTCTCCGGCACTCGTTTGTCAATTACTCGATACTCACTTTCATACTGATTGCTTTTCGCTTCTCTATAAAGAAAAACAGCAGGAAGTGGATCAAAAATTTGATGAGGAAACACGTTCCGTTGAGTTATTTGGAGTGGTGATTCAATATGAACTCAATATGCCCGGACAAATGCTTTCGGCAAATACAACCTTTAGGGAGGATGGTCATTGGGTCTGGAAAGTAGATGCCTATCGTCTTTTGGCAGGCGAATATCTTTTGACTGCCGAGTCGCGCGTACCCAACATCTGGGCCTTTATCCTCACCGGCTTGCTAATTCTTTTGGGTATAGTCTATTGGATAAAAAAGCGATGAACAAGAAGGAGTGAAGTTGTGTCAAAGGTCCTTTCACCACAGATTGCACTGATTTCCACAGATTATTCGTGTCGTTAAAATTCCTTCTGTGTTCCTCTGTGCCCTCTGTGGTGAGTTTTTTGATATGCTCCCGTTTTTTATCGTTTATAAATCAACTTATTTTTCCCTTCCCCGAATAAATTGTCTCCTATGGTTGTGATTTTATCTCCTTTGGCAACTACGTAGCGTAGCCTGTCACATCCCATGAAAGCACCATATTCGATGGCTGTAATGCTTTCCGGCAATTCCACGGTTCCACACAGACGTCCGCAATTGCTGAAAGCCCGCTGTCCAATGCTTTTCAGTCCATGAGGTAAACGAACGCGGAGCAGGTATTTTTTTTGTGAGAAAGTGAAGTCCGGGATAGCTGTCGCATTGGTCTTTTCGATGTCTACGGCAACCAGATTCGGCATATAATCCCGTATCAGTTTAAAATCGGCTGCATCCAGTTTACCTTCGATGGTCAGGAAGTTGATCTCTTTCGGTTGTAGCCCTGCTTTTTGTATTTCACTTTCCAGTGTGCTCAAAGCACCTACCTCTATTTTAGCTTCCAATGGTTCGCCTTCAATGAACGCAAAGTTATCCCAACGATTTTTCAGCCGGTATTCATCACTTGCTCCCAGTGGTACGAAGATTGCAGTGATGCTGTCAGCCAAAGCTCCCGGCAGCAGGTTGGGAGGAGTTTTCTTTTTGATCTGGCAGATGTTCAGGTTCTCGCATCCCATAAAGGCTGCATCTTCAATGTTCTTGATTTTTTCCGAAAGAACCACTTTCTTTAGGGTCGGTTTCCCTTTGGCAATGCCGTTTTCCATCTTGCAGAAAGCATAGGCCGGAACAAAGTTTGGCATGTAAATATAGAATTTATCCGGATACGTACCTTCTTTTCCCGAATACATACTGATACTTGCATTCGCTATATCGAGCACTTGCAGATTTTTGAATTCATCGCGCAGATGCTTGAAGTCCACTGCGTTGATCTTTCCTGTCAGAGTGAGGTGAGTCACCTGATTTGCTTCTTCTTCCGTCATCATCGAAATAAGAGTTCCCGGTTTGCTGACGAAATATGTTTTCTTAACTTCTTGTGCTGTAGCTGCAAATAGATTGGCAGCAAGGGCTATTCCTATAAACAGATGTTTTATTTTCATATTTATGATAAATGTTTAGACAAATATAGCGAATCATACTTTATCTCGTTGAGAGTTTTAGGAAAATATAGTTATTTTTGTCCTTCAACTAATAAATTAACAAAATGGAACAACAAGAAAAAGAGAACAGTCCGATCCCCTCTTCGGGAGGAATTCCGGCATTTGCAAGTATTGCATTATTTCTGGTGGGTTTCTATATTCTTATACCTCTGTTTGGGATTATCCTGAGTTCTATCCCTGTATTAAAAGAGTGGAGAATGGGGGCTTTCTTTATTGGGGAGGGAGCTATGTTGCTGAGCGTGTTTGTTGTTACTTTCCTGATGATGCAATTTCTGGATCATCGTCCCTTCTCCGATTTAGGATTCAGTCTGAAAGGACGTGGTAAAGACATCTTATACGGCTTTTTGATGGCAGTGCTTATCTATACCATTGGCTTTGCTGTTTGTTTGCTGACCGGTCAGATTGAGGTTGTCGGTGTTCATTTTCATTGGAGCGATCTGTTCTTGAGCGGGCTGTTTTTCGCTATGGTTGCCATTGTCGAAGAAACTATGATGCGCGGATATATTCTGGGGCGCTTATTGCGTACGCGACTCAATAAATTTATTTCTCTTTTCATCTCTTCCTTTTTGTTTGCGTTGCTCCATCTGATGAATCCCAATGTGGCTTTTTTGCCTATGCTTAATCTGGTGTTGGGAGGATTATTACTGGGAGCTGCCTATCTTTATACCCGTAACCTTTGGTTTCCAATTTCGCTTCATTTCTTTTGGAACTGGATTCAAGGGCCCGTGCTTGGATTTGAAGTCAGTGGCAATCGTTTCTGTGAAACCTTGTTTTCACTTCGCCTGCCCGCAAATAATCTGATCAACGGAGGAGCATTTGGTTTTGAAGGTTCGCTGGTTTGCACGGCATTGGCAACGCTCTTTACACTGCTCATAATCTGGTGGTTTGAACAATAAAAAAATGTCCCATGTTCCGCTGAACTCTGGGACATTGATAAAACAAACACCACATTTACTTCACAGTAAGTCAGAGTGGAAAAGCAAGGACGCATTTACTTCGCAGTAAGTTTGTTGCGCACTATTAAACACAAACAAAACAAAATAAAAGCTGTACAACAGCCATTATAACACTTGCATCAATGTAGGTTTATATTAATTTGTCCATAAGAGAGAGCATAAAGTATGTGGGGGTGAATCTTATTCTAAAATTTATACGTTGTTCCCACCATTAACCCCACTGTTCCCCTTATGGGTTCCTGAAGGTCAGCCCGATAACTTCTGTCTTTAAATATATTGATTCGGGGTTCCAGCCAAAGCCCGGTATGCGCCGACAACCTGATTTCTCCCTGTAGTCCGATGCGGCCGTTCAGGATGATGGAAGATGATGATTCCGTTCCGGGAAAATAGCTCCCGATGCCACCTGCCACTGTCAGGTTGAACACGTGGCTGTCCCGGTCGGAAAAAAGCCTTGTGAGGTTGCACAGATAGTCGATGTTGAGGCTGATATTAAAATCGCGGTTGCTTCCGCTTTCTTCATTATCTAAAAAGGCGGTACTACTGCCGGCACTGATCCGCATTCCGTTAATTTTGTCGAACCATTTACCTAAAGCGAATTCCGTGTCGAACAATACATTTCCGGTGTTTCCCGTGCCGGCCGCCAGTGAGGCAAAACCTCCTTTAAGGAAGGTCAGGGTAGTGTATCCTGCCGGTTTGTAAGTAATACCTGCCATTAGTGATCCTGCCAGGTTATATCTTTTCCACGATGGCTGGTTGTCCACCCGGTCCGGATAAAGTGCCAGTTGTGGCTCGATAAACAGGTTAAAAGCAGACGATACATTCAGTTTCCCTTGTAATCCTGCCCTCAATCCGTATGAATGGATTGTTTTTTGGTCTTTTACGATAGTGGCCTGATAACTGAGTCCGAGAGCGCCGATCACTTCGAATACCCGCTTCGGGTTGTATCTGGCGGCAAATGCACTGATATTGATCAGGTAGTCTACATTGGCTCCTGCCAGATGCATATCCGTATTTCCTTGTTTCCATTGTGTATATTCCCCTCCGGCCCGTAATCCTATGACGGGAGTCAGCCAATTGCCTGCCATGAATGATGCCCGTGGTCCGTGAGCGGTTTGTCCGCCTCCTACGTTAAACAGATAACCGATGCCCGATCCGACAGAGAAAAACAGATGTTCCGACCCTCTCTTCGAATGGAACTTTTCCGCTCCCTTTCTTTTGGGTATCAAATATTTTGAGGCCTCTATATTGTTTTTTCCCGCTGTTGAATCTTGCTTTTGCTCTTGTGCTGCCAGAGTTCCGCATAAGCCGAAACCGACTCCTAACAGCAGGATTCTTTTATAGCTCTTTCTCATATTCTTCATTGCTTTATCGTTCTTTCTTCATTCAAGCCGTTCTCTTCCGTTTCGGTGTCTTCCGTTTCGGTTTTTTCTTTTGTTTTCTCCGCTTTTTCCTTCTGTTCTTTCTTTTCCTCTTCCAATTGTTGCAGTAGGTCGGTTACGTCTCCGTCTATCTGCGCAATCTCTTTCAGTGACGGATCTTCGTTCAGGGCCCGTTTTATGAAAGCATATGCTTCGCTCACTTTGTCCAACCTGTTGGCACATGCCGCCCTTAGATAATAGCTGAGTGGTTTATCCGGTAGTTCTTGTGCCTTTTCCCACGCTTCTTCATTTTGCTTCATGGCCATTAATAATACCACTTCATTTATGCCGCCTTGTGTTCCGAACCGTTCATAAGCATCCTCAAAATGCCCGTTGTAAGCTCCAACGATGGCTCTTACGTCTTGTGTCATGTCGTTGTCCGGCAAAAAGTCTATAATGGAGTCCGCCCGGTTATAAGCTCTTTCGTCCATTAAGGCGATTACCTGATTACAGAGTAGTTCTGTGGGAGCCGATCTGCTGACAAACGGTTCCAGCAATTTGCTGTCTGCTTTCTTTTGTTCTATCAGTAATGCAGCCAATTCGTTGGCCATAATCATAAATTTAGGATATTGTTCCAGTGCTTGTCGGCAGATTACTTCCCGTGTAGAGTCATTATCGGCATTCAGGTATATCCGCCAAAATTCATAGGGTACCAATTTTTTATAGTCTTGTTTATACATTATGCGTATTTCTTCATCGTTCAGTAATCTCATCACCGAATAGTTGAAACTATATTCCACCCGGCGCAGCCGTGGTAAGTAAGTCGTTAGAATGACATTCCGGTATTCCGGTAGTCGTAGGATCCGGCTGTATTGCGAGGCCATGTTGTCCGGATAGCAATTGATGATTTCCCGTAACTTGTCTGTAGGCAGTGAGTCGTGTTCCATCAATTCTGCTACCTCTTCCCATGAGGCCACCACTCCTTCTGTATATGTACTGTCTTTTATCGCGTCTATAGTACCTCCGTTCAGAAAACCAAAGATACGTTTCAGCGTACTGTCCGTGCGTTTTTGTGCCAGTTTCAGATTCGACTGATACGGACCTTCTGGCGACGATACTCCTTTGACGGAAAACGACAGGAATTCCGAGTTCGGATCGTTTTCTATTTCCTGCAGGCGCAAGCGCATTTTCTCCAGTTCTCTTTGGTTGTTCGGATCCTTTTCGTCTATCGTTGCCGAGTTGATCAGGAAGTTCAGCTTCACTTCTCCTCTGTCGCCTCTTTGTTGTTTTTGAGGTTTAGGGATGTATTTTTCATCTCTGATTTTCATGCCATCCGCTTGGTACGTAAAGAAACGCATCGGATTTACCGTACCTTTGGCTATCACTACTGTATCTTTGTATGCCAGTTTTTTATATTCTACCAGATACATGTAGATGTCACACCGGCATTCATCGTCCGGGTTATCCATATAGAGGGAGTCTACGTAGGCAATCACTTCATTTTTATCAATCTTTTGCGTTTTCTCCTGAAAAGGTGCTAACGGGTCTCTGCTCAGGTCGAATTCCATCATTCGTTCCAATGTGATGGCATACTCCTTTCCGGTCACCACTGCCGGGCGGAACAGGCTCTGTGTTTTACGGGTAATATTCACCAACATCGGTTGCACTACGATACGTGTGTTCGGCTTATACATTTCTTTGGGAATTTTTACTTTAGGGTGGATGATGTATTGATTTCCGATGATCTCGATGTCGGTTGGTTCCGGTAGCAGTTTGTCCACCACTTTTTTGGCGGTGATCACCACTTCGTCAATCATCGATGCTTCGTACGAGATCACTACGTTTATCGTTGTCTTTCCTTTAAGTTTTACTGTTTTTGATGCGTAGGCAAAGCCCGAGAAATGGAGGGTCGTACTGGGATCTGCCATGATCTTGAACTTTCCGTCCAGGTCTGTGATGCCGTATACATCTCCCTTTTCATTCTGGTCTCTGATTACGATAGAGATGGCAGGCTCTCCCTCGTCATCGATTACGCTTCCGCGTATTTCTACTTTCTGGGCTTGTCCCCATGCCGGAATAATGGCGTATAGGGTCACTATCCCCAATAGCAAAAATCTTTTGATATTCATTAGGGTTATTTTATTTGGCTATATAGATAAAAGATACACTTAGTTTAACCGGTATGGGGGCCCATCCCGATTCATTCGGTTCACCGTGAGTGCTTCCCGGTTGGTAGCGCACCAACCTGTAGCGTGCCACACCCACACCGCCTGAAACCTCAAGGTTCCAGCGGCGTGACAGAATCCAGTTGTATCCATACGTGACACCCGCAGCTACGGCATCTCCATAATATGCCCTGGGGGTTATTCCTACGTCGAACATGGAATAGAATCCTGTGATACCGATGTAATGGCGCGCCAGCAGGTTCCGAAGCCAATATTTAGCTTCAGCTTGTACGCGCCCATGACGGTAGAAAAGTTTATCTGTAATCTTCCAGGGATTAGCCGATGCCGAAATTTCGGCTGTCATCCAATCGTTTAGCGGGAATTCCACTCCCAGATTGGGAGATGCCGCTAACCATTCCAGCGTATTAGTCTTGATGGCCATACGTTGGGCGGATACTTGAAAAGATATTGCTATGAAAATAAAGAGTATAGCCCGTTTCCCGAATAGAGACGGGAAATTATATCCGGCTATCTCCCACAACAAGTTGGGGAAATTTAGTTTTAAATTAAATGTATTCATAAACGCGCTCACTTCTGTCTAAAGCGTGCTGTCGTTTATTCTTGTCGGTGACAAATATAGAGGTTTTAATTTACATTTTTCAACTAATCGAAATCTTTTTTTATTAATTCTGATAAATACTCCTGTAAATCAGTCTCTTGCCCTATCTGTAATTTTTGTCGGAGCCGGCTCCGGTTGCTTCTCACAGTCGAAGGGGCTATATATTGAAGTTCAGCTATCTCTTCGGTTGTTTTGTTCTCCAATATCAGGCAGCAGAATTGTATTTCTTTGTTGCTGGGTTGAAGGTGCAGGGCGTTGAAAGCCGCCCATAGCTTTAGTTCGGAAGTCATCCTTTTTTTTTGCCGGTGCATGCTTCGCAATATTTCCTGTAACTTGGCGAGCATTACCGGAGGAAAAATATAAGCTACCGTCAGGCTGGGAAAATTCATAAGGTAGAGGTCGGACGATGTATAGAGTCCGATGCCCAGGTAGAGCAAAACCGGTGAGAGGGATAGGATTATGACCGTGTGGCGTTTTACGGAAATGGAAGCCAGTCCGCAGGTCACCATTCCGATAATCAGGTCCTGCGACAAAAAGAATCCGGCTTCTTCCGGCGGTAGGTAGATACGGTTGTACATCGAGATCAGTATATTGCCTTGTATCGTATAGAAAACACTGTTTAGTAGAGATACGATCCGGGCTTTTTTCCGAATCAGTAAATAAGTGAATAACGCAAATAATCCCAGGGAGAGTATATTGCATATTGCCAGCAATAAGTTATTTCGCATGAGGTAGACGCAAAGGTCGGCCAGGATTCCGATACTGAAGCAGACCACTGTACTATAATAGATGTAATAGATCGTTTGTTGTTCAGCACTTTCTATATTCTTGAACTGGTGGTATTTTCTTTGCAGATACTCGTTTCTTTTATGAAAAGGAAGGCTTTTAAGATTCATATTTATGTTTGGTTTCAATGTCAGATGTTGGTTATGTCCTATTCGCACAATGTTTGCGAGTCCCGTGGACAAAACTCTCACAGCGTCCTTTTTCCCCCATAATAAATGTGAATAATTTCAAAATCAATTCAAACATATATATATTAAAAAGACGTAGTGCGCCCGCCATACGTCATCAAGGCTCACCACAAGCCTGCTTACTCAATGGCAGTGCACCACGTCCTGAGACGGTACAGTTACCCCAATGAGTAAGTCTATTATAGCCTTTCTTTGGTTATCGGAGGTGGTGATTCTGATGACGATTAGGCTATCGTTTATGTTGCTAAAACCGATTTGTTTCTCCGGCCGCATATAATTGGGGCAAAGATACAGATAAAAAATGAAAACTTTCAGAAATGTTTTTGATAAGTAGAACTCCTGATTTGCTTAAATATGAATTGGCTGGTGGATTCTATTCTGAGAGTGTGTAGAGGACGTATTGATTTTCCTTCAAATTCTAACTATTTGCTTTGATATTTCCTTTTTTGCTGACGCGTGCAATGCTCCGTTTTCTTGGAATAGGGGCTTTGCGGGGATATAAAGACAGATGAAAAGAGAGTTTGGTAGTAAAAAAGAACCGGATATTCACTTTTTTATCTATAGGAAGTTAACTTTGTAATTGCACAAAGTTAATTCTTTGTCGGCAGAAAGTTAGCTTTGTGCCGGCAGGAAGTTAACATCTAACCGGTGGCAAGTTGCTTTGCAGCCGATAACTCTCTTTTTTCTTTCGGAAAAGGGGCATAAAACACTGCATATTTTTCTGGTTGCTTCTCGTTTATGACTTCTCTGAATATATGAAAATGATCTATAATTGGAATTATATTTATCTTTTATATTGCAATCGGTTACGTATGCCGATTTTGTGGATTGCGTATTGCCTTATTTGCTTTCTTTTCGATTTACTCTGATACGGATTCTTGAGCTTCTTTTGATTAACCTTGGAACTTGGACGGAAAAAATGAATTCTATAAGCTATAGAAAATACAAAATGACAATTTTCAGATTCTATTGCCAAATAAGTGATTCGATTGATCTACGAGAGCAAACATTACGCTTTGCAGTGCAAAGATAAGTGCTGCTTCTGCGCTTTTTCAATGAAAGGAAAGCATTCTGAGTGTTATTTATAGTTGAAGTCTCGATAACTTCTGATTAACAAATAGCAGGTAATATGGGGTTCATGTTTTCTTATCGTGTATATACTTTTCATATATATCGCGTATATGGCGTAGGTTATTGTTTGTTGTGCTAATCGGGTAATCGAAAGTTTAGATCATATGATACCCCATAATATCCATGCCTTTTTTATCCGGACAGATTTTTTTCTCTTCCCGGTGAAATAAAGAAAATCATGCAGGTAGTTCAAAAATAGCCCATTTCATCGATGGAAGTCCGGTGTTGCATATTTGCGACACCCTGAAAAAGAGAGGTGTTGCAAAAATGCAACGGCTATTTTTAGGTCGTTTCCGGGGGGTGGGCTACATTTGCTCCTCTCTTCATGGAGGGGAGTACAAACAAAATGTATAAGATTTTTTAAGATAGTGAAGTCAAAAAGCTGCCAACATATTGATAGTGGACGTTGTTATACTTTTGCAAAATTTTCAAAAGTAAAAAAGAAGATGACCTCCATCACTCCACGGCTCAATCGCTCGCGCGAGGGTCGTGATGGCAGCTATCCACTCGTGATACAGATCATACGCCATCGAAAGAAAAGAGAGATTTATACGCCTTACCGATTTTGGGAGGCAGAGTTCAACACCCGTTTAGAAATGGTAGAGAATACCGGTGGCAATCGCCGTCGCCTGCTCACTGTTCGCGAAGCCAACGAATACCTTATATATATAAGGAAGGAGTTGACAGCTATTTGCGAATCGCTGGAAGCGGAGAAGGGGAGTGCTTATACGGTGGACGACATTGTACGCGTCTACAACTATCACAATGATTTGACCCAGGTACTGGTCTACGCCGACTCCGTGATAGCCGGTCTGGAAAATAAAGGGCGTCAGGGCACAGCCGCCAATTACCGTAGTGCCCGCCGGGCGTTCGAGTTGTTTGTGGGTGACCGTCCTTTCTCGTTCGAAGAACTGACTCCCGAAGTAATCGACCGCTTTGCCGACTTCCTCCGCAACCGGGGCAATCAGCCAAACACCATTTCGTTTTACCTCCGCCAGTGGCGTGCCATCTACAATCGCGCCTGTGCCGACCACTTGGTTTATACTGATCAGAAACCTTTCCGGAGGCTGAACCTTAAAGAAGAGGTGACTGCCAAGCGTGCCATTTCCCGCGAGAAGATTGCACGGATCGAGCAAGTCGATTTGACTGCTTCCCGTGCCGATATGCAGTTGGCTCGTGATCTGTTCCTGTTCAGTTTCTATACGCGTGGAATGTCTTTTGTAGATATGTGCTATATTAATAAAGAAAATCTGCAAGGAGACTACCTTTGCTATAAACGGCAGAAGACGGGACAAGAGTTGCGGATACGAGTTGAAAACGGTTTGCGTGAGTTGATTGACCGCTATGCCGATTCTTCATCGGATTATCTGCTCCCGATGCTCCGCCGTGGTGACAGCTATCAGGATTACCGCCGACAGCAACGCAAGCTTAACAAACAGATCCGCGAATTGGGTGACAGGCTTCGGTTGGAGGTGCCGCTTACGTTTTATGTGGCCCGCCACTCCTGGGCGACCCTTGCTCATGCGAACGATATACCTGTCTCGGTCATCAGTGACTGCATGGGACACACATCGGAGAAGACTACACGCATCTATTTGGATCGTATAGATACTACGCGGCTTGACAGGGCCAATCGGTTAGTGATAAACTGTCTTCGGTAAAGAGGGGGTGAGAAAAGGACAAAAAAAACTCTTTCTTATAATGAAAGAGCCAACCGTGAGATACCCTCTGATCTCAAATAACTTTTGCAAAGATACATATTAAATTATTAATAAAGCAAATCTTTTTTTAGTTTTTTTGTTTTTGCTGTCAATTATTTATTTTCTCTTTCCATATAGAAAAAAACATCCTCCTGTACACCTTCTTTTTGTCTACAGACTCTTCTAAGAAAGCATACACCAGTTTCTCGCTATTTCTTTTCCAACGGTTTTCATCTGCCCGTCCCCACTGCTTCAGGCACATGCCGTTATTTATTCACAAGGATGATTAATCTGTTTATAATCAGATATATGCAGGTCGTACATCATCCTTCGTGTTGCTCTTTTACGGCCCTTTCCATCTATGTTTCTGAAATCGTTTCTGAGTCAATATCAAGCAATGCTCTATGAATCAGTGCTTTACTTTCATACTTCCTGCAATTGTTTCTGAAAATAAAAAAAATCAGAAACATTTCCGGATCGGTACTCTTTTATTTTTCTGTCTTACAGGTGATTATGTTGGTAATTCTGAAGCTTTCCCTTTCATTATAAGAAAGAGCCCCTAATTATCAAACAAACCATAAATATGAAAAAGGTACTATGCACATTGGGGGTGGTTGTTGCTTTGCTTTTAGCGTTTCCTTGTATGGGGCGCGCTCAGCAATGGGGCTTGACTACCAATGGTCTTTACTGGGCCACGGCTACTCCGAATGTAGGAGTCGAATATGCTTTTAGTTCAAAGATGAGTGTAGCCGGTCTTATTCAATATAATCCTTTTACTTACGCTAAAAACCGGAAAATGAAACATTTGGTCGGGCAGGTAGAATACCGTTACTGGCTGAGTGAAGTTTTCAAGGGGCATTATCTGGGCGTGCATGCTACGGGAGGTATCTTCAACTTCGGTAACCTTCCTTTTGGCATCCTGAAGGATTATCGGCTTGAAGGTCAGTTGTATGGTGGAGGGGTTACTTATGGTTATCAGTGGATTATCAGTAACCGGGTGAATATCGGAGTCGATATCGGTTTGGGATACCTTCAAGTTGATTATGATAAGTTTTATTGTCCTACCTGCGGTGAGCGTGTCGATCATTACCGGACCGGTTATGTAGGCCCTACCAAGGTTGGTGTGTCCATTATCTATCTTTTAAAGTAGGGGAGGGGGCAAGACATGAATATCAGGCAAGCTTTTTTCATAAGTTTCTCATTTTTCATCTCTCTATCAGTGTTAGCGGCAGATAGATCTACGCAGCCTGTCCGTACAGAGGTGTATCGTTTGGAACGCCGGGACTCTGTCTTGTTGGTCGATCTGGCTGTCGACTTAACCAGCGTCCATCTGGCGCCGGACTGTACGGTCTATCTGTTTCCGCTACTCTCTTCGGGCAATGCCGCCGATTCGTTGTCGCTGCCTCCCATTGTGCTCAATGGGCCTCAAAGCGATTTGATGTATCGCCGACGCCGGGCCTTGGGCACTACTTCGGGATTGGAGAAGATTCCTCCTTATACTGTGCTTCGTGAGGGAGATCACGCCTTGCCTTACATCCATTATCGAATCGAAGTTCCTTATGCGGCATGGATGGAAGATGTGAAAGTGTGGATGCGGGATACCAATTGCAATTGTGATGCCCGTTTGGTACCTTTTGCCATGCAGACAGAGCAGATACCCCCATTGATTGTAGAGCGGGTGGATACTATTGTGATTCGTGACACCGTCCGGGTAGTTCCGGATGTATCTGAACAGCCACCTGTGATTGCGGATGCCTCTTCCCATAGGAAGGTGGTTCCTATTCAGGCGGGCTATGAAGCTGATATTTATTTCCCTACTAACGAAATGCGCATTCTTCCCGATCATGAGTTGAACCGTGCCTCTTGGATGCATTTCGTTAATCAGGTGGACTCTATTGAGCGGGATAACCGGAATTCCATATCGGGAGTCACTGTTACCGGCTACTCTTCCCCGGAAGGATATGCCTTGAATAACGAACGTCTGGCCGAGAAGCGTGCCAAAGCTCTTCAGGAGTTTCTTGAAAATAAATATGGCGAACGCATGGAGATCGCGGTTGAGTGGGTAGGCGAAGATTGGGAACAGTTTGAGAAAGATATAGAACTTTCCGACCTTCCGGAGCGTGATGAAATTCTTTCAATCCTGCGTGCCGTAAAAGATAACAATCAACGGAAAAAATCTTTGAAAACGCTGAATAAAGGGAAAACATTCGGAGTCTTGCTGCGGGAATATTTTCCGAAGCTCCGGCGAGTGTCATGTCGTATTAGATACGTAAAATAAGAATATGAAAAGAATGTATTACATAGGATATATGCTTTGCTTGTTGCTTGCCGGTTGTGTAGTCGGTGAGAAAGCGGATGGGCTGTTGGAGCAACGTCTGTCTGATCGTACCCTTTTGGTTTATATGGGAGGGGATAATGATTTAGCCGATGAGACCGACGAAAAATTGTCAGCATTAGCAGAGGCATGGGACAGGTTTCCGGGGCATCTATTGATTTATCAGGATAAAAAAGGAGCGGATAGTACCCGCTTGTTAGAGGTTTGTTTTGATGAGCAGGGAGAAAAGGTAACAAAAATATTGGCTAAGTATAAGCAGGAGAATTCAGCCAGTGCCTCCGTATTTGCACGGGTTGTCAATGAGGCTATGGCCCGGTATCCTTCCGTTGATCCGGGATTGATCGTATTTTCTCATACCAGCGGATGGCTGCCGGTAGGTACGGCAGTGGTTCCGGGCGGTATGACCCGTTCGGTTGTCAAGGATAATCATTCTGAAATGACTTTACAGGATTTTGCATCAGCCATCCCGGATGGCCAGTTCAATTTCATCCTTTTCGAAGGTTGTTTCATGGCCGGACTCGAGGTAGCCTATGAACTGAAAGATAAAACACAATATGTGGTCGGGTCATCGGCCGAGATGCTTTCACCGGGCTTCACTCCGGTATACAAACAAATGTTTCCGTTGCTTTATAAAAAGGAAGCGGATCTGTCGGCAGTGGCTGCCGCCTATTATGATTATTATAACAATCTGGAAGGGGATTACCGTTCGGCTACCATCAGTGTGATCCGGACTAACGGCTTGGAAATGTTGAAGTCGCAACTTCGTGCAGCCGAGAGCCGGGTGGAACGTTGGGAGTGGATAGACCGTAGCGGCTTACAGAGTTTTGATCGTTTGCCGGATGGACAACATCTCTTTTATGACGCTTCGGCCTATGTGGAAAGGATTGGAAGCGCAGAAGAGTCTGCCGCTTTTGATGAGGCCTTGGAGAAAGCGATAATCTATAAAGCGGCTACGGAGAACTTTATGTCACAGAGCCGGGGCGGATTTACGATTAGCGATCATTGCGGCATGACGCTGTATATACCTGATGCCACCGCTCCCGCATTGCTGACCGAAAGAAAGAAGCTGAAGTTAATGCAATAATATATAGTTCAAATTAATTAGTGAATGGTAATAATAGAATTAAAAAGTGATGGAAAGGAATTTTTGATTAACGAAACAGACAGTGACAGTTAACAGAACGATGGAACAGGGAGTATCCGCATTTTTTCTCTCTGCCTTTCACCCTTCGCGATTCGGAAGGGAGAAAGGAATATCCAAAGCGGATAAGAGTATAAAATATTCGAACTTATATCTATAATTAAATTTTTTAGTAACATGAAATTAAACAAATTATTTACGTTTACATTGGCGGCTCTTGCAATGGCTGCATGTAGTAATGATGATGAACCGGGAATTGACAATGGTGGTCAAAAAGGTGAATTGATTGATGCTATCAGCATTGCTTTTACCAATTCTACAGCTCCTGCCACCCGTGCGGATAAGGGTGAAATAGAAGGAGTAGGTACTGAAAATAACGTGTATGTGGCCTATCTGTTTGCCAAAGAAAATGATCCGCAGCATGAAGGCGCGAAAGTAGGTGACTGGACTGTGAAGCGTGTGGCAGGTGACAGTAATGCGGAAGACACTGATGTGGCAGACGCAATTGGTGAGGGCGATGTTGCGACTCCCGGAACGAAGAAAAATATGTGTACGTTTAACGGCGTACGTCAGGGAGATAGCGTTTATGTCATTGTGAATGATCCTCAGATGACCCTTGCTACCGCTCAGACACTGGCACACCAGGCTGACAAATCGGAAGCCGCTATCCGTGCCTACATCTCTAATCTGTCTAAGAGCTACCTGAATGATCTGACCGTTACTGCAGACGGAAAGCAAACTAAAAAGTATATCATGGCAGGTGTATCGGCTATTCCTACCAACCCGAATATTCCGAATGGATCTACCGTAAAAGTTTCGATTCCTTTGAACCGTGAATTAGCGAAAGTATTCTTTAATGCTTCCGTTACTACCAACCCCGTATACGAGGCTTATGGTAAGATGGAAATCAAAGATGCAGAATGGGAAAATCCGACAAGTACTAAAGATCCTGATGGTATTGTCGTAGTGCGTATCCCGAGACGTGTGTCTCCGTTCACAGCACAGACTCGTGACTGGTATTTCCCGCAGAGCGCGGATGCGACTGCTAAAGACTGGGATGTGCTGAACTGGTTGAAAGCATTTGCAGGTGAGAAAGAATCTGTACCCGGTACTGCAGAAGTTGCCGGAACGACTCTGGCATTGAATAAAGGGGAATACAATGCTGACGCGAAAGAATATCGTCTGACATGGGTTGTTGGTGAGAAGGCGCTGACTGATGGACAGAAGGCTGATGAAAAATCTATGGTATACGTTAAGAGCAACAAGTTATATTCTCCTTATTTTTATGTAACTCCTAACTATGCCGATAATGCCGGTTGTGCTACTGTGGTAGTTACCCAGGCTACTTATATCGGTACACATACCCTGCTTGAACCGACTATTACGGAGCAAATGTTGAAAGAAGCTTTGGCAGATGGCACTTTCCAAGGTGCTACTTCTACTGACGGATCTGTCACCTATGATAAATTGGCTGCTGGTTTCTGGGATGATGCTGATCATGTAAAAGCATTGGTTGCGTTCCTGGAAGCGAATGAGACGTATAAACTTGCGTTGAGAGGTGAAACGGAAGACGCTAAGAAAGAAGCTGCTATTACGATTAAACCTAACGACAAACGTTACTATCGTGCTGATGTTGCCAACTATAGCGATGACGAAACAACCTCAATGAAGATTACCGAACGCAACACATTCTATCATATTACAGGTACTATTACTACTTTGGGTGCCAAGAGTATTGAAGATGCTATCAATTCGGATAATATTGACATGCTTGTACAGGTAGTTGTTAAGCCATGGAAATATGTTGTTAACAATATAAATATGTAATCAGAATCTCTTTTTTTATATGATCCGGGGCGGATGGAAAATCCGCTCCGGTTTATATCTCTTTCTTTTTCGGAAAGAGAAGAATACAAAACTAAAATGAAGAAACTGCTACCGATACTTCTGGGGGTTGCCCTATTGCTGAATTCATGTATTAAAGATGATATGGATGCTTGTGCCGGATATATGCACATCTATTTCAGCTATATTTATGGTGGAGCCAATCGTTTTTTCGAAACGGTTTCTACTCCTACGCAACTTCATTTTTATAAACAGAAGCATAAATATCGGGAACTGGAAATAGGTTTGGATGAAGTAGGATTGACCGAACCTTATCGATTCTTGAAAACCTTTGATGATATAGACAGTCTGGAACTGATAGCCTGGACATATGATGAGGCAATTGATTATGTAGATACTCCTGATACTCCCATAGGAGAGGGGTATGTGAAATTAAAAGAAATTACCGACGGCAGCGGAATCTGCCGGCCTGTAGACGATCTGTTGTACGGACGCATTGCCATAGATGCTGGCCTGCGTGAAAACCGCAATATTGTGACTATTCCGTTTGTGCGTGCCGTATGCCGTACGCGTATAACAATGATTCCTCAGACAGTAGAGGATCAGGTCGTTGAAGAAGGAGGAGCAACACGTGCCGCAAGCAGTATTATTCCTTCCCCCGAAGATTTTAAGTTCCACCTTTACGGTACGCGTAGTGGTGTAGATTATAATAATAAAGCAAATACGGACGAAGTGATACTTGAACCTGAATGTTATTACGAAGAAAGTACCGGAAATGTACTGACTCCCTGGTTCGGTTCTTTTTCTTCGGAAGGAAAGTTCCTGAGAGTAGACGTGTTTATTCGTGATGAACAGGTCGCTTCGTTTGATTGTGCTCCTATTGAGTTGACTTCTGTTCCGGGCAATTATATTGACTTGGTGATTGACGGACATTATGTGAAGCCCGTTATGCAAGTTCGTGTCAACGGATGGAAAGTGGCGGCAATAGAAAGTAATATGTAAGTAAGCTGATAAAAGGAGAGTATAGCATGAAAAGAATTCTGATATGTCAACTGATGGTATTTCTGGCCGTGGCTTTGGTTTCGTGTTCGGATGATACTTCCGAAAGTATCTCTCAGAACCCGGATAAAGACATGTACCTCCGTGTGAATGTTCCCCGCACTTATGCTTCCGGAGCCGATGGGACGGATAACAAAGAGACGGTGATCAATGGCATTGACGTATTGGTATTTGCTCCGGGAGTGTCCGACCGGAACCGGCTGTATCTGAAATCAGCATCCGAAGGAACTCCGGTTGCCGGTAAAAATACGTTTCAGGTGACTATGCCTGTGGGAGAAGGATTGGAAGTGCATGTATTTACGAATAGCCATGCAGAGTTGGTGCGTAGCGGTGCCTATAAAGGTTTAGGGATGGAGATGAATGCATTATTGGAAAAAATGGTATCCAAAGTGGAGAATAATCCGTCCGGGATAGACTGTTTGCCTATGCATGGTTTTTTGTCAGGAGTGACTGTTTCGAAAGAGTCGGTAGGACAAACGCTTAGTGTACCGGTGCTGCGTTCGGTAGCCGCTGTACAGGCAAAAGTGGATGACGCGCATACGGGAAATCCGGGTGAGTTGTTGGATAGCGATGGTAAGGTGATTTTTAAGTTGCGTGAGTTTTATGCTTATTTCCCGGCGGATAGCGGTAGGTTGGCTCCGTTGAAGGAGGCCTATGAAGTGGTTACCGCAGGTTCAGAAGACGAGAAAAAGACCCGTAATGTGGTTAAAACGACTTTACCCGCCAAATTAGGGGTTCGCCCGGTAGGTGACAAGCTTTTTTTGAAGAGTGAGTCTTCTTTGCCCCTTGCCGGACCGCTCTATCTATACGAAAACACTTATTACTCGGATAACGGCTTTGATCAGCCCGGATATATTGCCGGCAACGACAAAGTGGCTACCACTCGTTTGGTGGTAGGCGGAATTTATGGAGACGATGCGGATGTCACTTATTACCGGATTGATCTGACGGATCCGGACGATCCGAAAAAACTGGTTGAACTATTGCGCAATCATAAGTACACTTTTCAGATTATGAATGTCTCGGGTCCGGGGTATGACAATCCTGACGATGCGGCTACGGGGGTACCGATGAATATCTATGTGAAAGTGATTGACTGGATAGACGTGAATACGGAAATTGACTTTGACCGTGAGAACTGGTTCTCTTCGGGTACAAAGAAGCTCGTTTTATCCGGTTACGCAGGTTCGCTGAAATCCATTCCCATAGAAAGCGATGTCGCGTTCGGTCCTTTCTGGGAGTTGAGTTTTGATGCGTCGAGTCCGGTTAACGGTAATGCGACGGTTGCACCTGTAAAGGTATCTGACGGTGCAGTGTCGGCCGTAATCTCTAATGAACGCTATGAGATAACCGTCACTGCGGGTACGCTTACCGTAAAGGCCAAAAAGTCTTATGGAGACCTTGCCACCGGTGAGGCTTATGACGATGACTTCTATATAAAAGTAAAGAATTTGACAGTGCATTATAAACTGACTCAGGTAGACCGTTCTCCCGATGATTGGGGAAACGGAGGAAGCCAGGAAGATGAACTGCATAATTAAACATAGATTAGTTGGCTTATGAAACGATTTAAAAGAAATATACGGCAAGGATGTATGCTTCTAAGCGTATTTTGCTTGATGGGGGTTACAGCCTGTTCAGGTGAAGAGGGACGTGATATGCAGCCTGTCAAGCCTGTCGCTTTCACGCTGAACTATACCATCCCCGATGCTGATGATCCGGAAACAAGGGCATCCGATACAGGAGGGAAAATACCTGTGGCCCGTCCGGAGGAAAGTGTGATAAATGATGTAAAGCTCTTATTTTTCATTTACGATGAACATGGCAACGGGTTGTATGCCGGTTCCTTGCAGGGAACCGTCGATGGCAATCATCTGGCTAAGACAGGGAAAATATCGGTAATTATACCGGAAAGCGGAAGCATCGACAATCATACGGATTATAATGTATTGGTGCTTGCCAATGCTTCTGCTTATTTTCCCGGAATGGATTTTGATACATATTGTTCCGGACAGACTGAAAATGCAGTGCGGGTGCAACTCCGGGGAGATATGCCGTTGCAGTCAATAACGGACAGAACATATACCGTTACGGATAACAGTTTACTTATGAGCGGAACAACATTCAAAGAAGCAGGGAAAGATATGAGTGTACAGCTACTGCGTGCCGCCGTACGCATAGATGTCCGGGTGGCTGAGGATAAAAGGGGGACGGTTCTCTTGAAATCGGCTATGCTTCGTAATGTTTCACCGGTAATACCTGTATTTAATGATCCGCAGGATATGGCTTTCCTGCCGTTGACCTATGCAAATGAAAAAAATGCACCGGAGCAATTCAGTATCATAGGCGGTTTGTATGCCACTGAGGTGTTGCGTACCCTTCATACTCCCTATCTGCTACAGACACAGGCGGTATGTCTGCTGCTGCAATGTGAAAAGTCTCCTTATAAGGGATGGTATCGGGTGAATATTAATATCGATAAAAATGATGTGCAGTATTTACGACGTAACAATGCTTATACGGTGGTTATTAAAGATGTTTTGAGTCAGGGGGCTGACACTCCCGATGAGGCATACGGAGCGGGTAGTTTTGGTATAAGAACGGTTACTGTCCCTACCGATTGGAAAGTTCCCGATGGGATAGTAACTCCACCGGATGTAGAAGTGAATTGAATGATTTCATAAAAAGATAATGAGAACGATGATAATAAGGAAGTGTAAAATAGATTGTTTTCAGAAGTCCTGCATTCTTCTGTGTGTTGCGCTCTTCTCCTGTTCGCAGTATGACTGCGCTGTTCCGGATGACGGAAGGACAGGAGAAGGAGAGCGCACTTCTTTATGCATAGGAGGAGTTTCAACAGGGCGGTTAGAGGTACTTACGCGTTCGGCTGCTGAGCTTACTACAGCAACCGACGCTATCGGGATTTTTCAGAAAAAAGATATCGCGAATGGCTACGAAGCCATTCATAACAGAAAATATACATATGGAACTCCATACTGGAAGACGGATGGGGAAGAACTGGTGTTGATCGATGGGCCGGCGGAACTGACGGCTTACTATCCTTATAAAGAGGATCGGACAAGTAGTGTGGTGATGAACAGTGAGCTCTATGCGGCTTCAAAAGAAATCTATTATTGCCCTTTTAAGGCTTCGAATACAACAGGTGCCGTAACGCTGAATTTACGCAGAGCCTATTCGCTCCTGAGATTCAATTTTATCAGGGGAGTAACGGATGTGGCTCTGAATAAAGGAGAGTATACCGGGAACGGTGAGATCAGCTCATTTACATTTTCTGCGGCTTTACGGATCACCGGAACACTGGATCTGTTTACAGGGATCGTTGAAGGAGGAGTGCAGGGGGTGATGTTCAGCTATACCGTTCCGATAACTATCGGAACCGTTGCAGCTCCTGCCGTCCTGGATTATATGGTAGTGCCTGCTGACTTCACCGGGGATCTTTCTTTTACACTAATGGTAGATGGAAAGGAGATGAAAGGTAAGATTGGCGCTGCCGAGCTTTGTGGTACGAACAAGAAAATGGTGGAAGGGACAAAGTATGAGATAGATGTCATTATTCGTCCCACTGAAGTAGAGATAGGAACTGTGGATGTGGAGGAATGGATAGAAGAGGCAGTCAGAGACTCCGGTGATCCGTTTGTGCCGCAATAAAGAGACAGAAAGGAATAAATATGTTTTTAAGAAAGCAGAGAAAGATGAAACACATTCTGGCAAATATGATGATGGCAATAGTATTGATTGCTTGTAGCAACGGAGGGATGGATCCGGTGGATAACGGCGGGGAGGACGAGTATGTTCCTGTCAGAGTGGAAACCGTTGCGGATAATGGTGTTGAAACACGTGCGGTTGCTTTGTCAAATGCCAGTATAGGAATATTTCGCACGGCACCTTACACTGCTACGTTTCCGCAACAATATGATGTACAGTGTACTCACGACGGAACCGGATGGAGTTTGGCAGATAAACTATATGTTGGCGGTACGGATGCCTCTTTGCATGTCTATTATCCGTATGGTAAGGTCACTTTTAATGGTGATAATAGTACGGTTACTGCTTTGACAGTGAAAGATAATACGGCGGATAATGATTTTTGTTATGCCGATGCTCCTTTAGCGGCAGTCAATAACCGCAATCCGGTTGCTTCCTTTTTGCTGAAGCATGCTTATGCCGGTGTGAAGTTCAGCATTGCTTGTCATTCGACTTATCCGTTGAAGTGCAAGTTAACCAAGATTGTGATGAAACCCGCAACGAGCGGAAAGAGGTTTTATGTGGAACGTAGCATGGATATCAGTAAATCCGCTGCGGATGCGGGACAGTTGGGAGGGAGCACAGCTTCCGGTTGGACGCTGGATACATCTGCGCTTGCTATGGGGACAGCAGGGATAGCTCAAGGGAGTACGGATGTAAGTATCAGCAAATTGTTTCCTCCACAGGATTTTGAGGACGATACCCAACTGATATTGACAATTGATGGAAGTGAATATTCGGTAACGATTCCATACGAGACTTTGAAAGCTCTGAAAGCCGGGTATTTATCTACCATTTTCCTGGAGGTCAAGGGTACGGGAGTAGATATTTCGGGAGTGAAAGTATACCCATGGGATACCTCTGTTGTACCCGGTGGTGATAACGATGCGACTTTAGATTAATAACTGATTGTAACAGAAAGGATAGTAATGAAAACCAAGTCTGATATGAAACCAATTATAATAGCCACTTTATCGCTGATTTTACTGGCGGGCTGTGGTAATGATGATTTTCCGGTAGAAGAACAAAAAGTTCCTTTAGAGATTGCTTCTGCATTTGTAACAGGTGACGTGCAGACACGTGCCGTCACGCCACAATTACTTACATCAGGTTCGATCGGAGTTTTTCTGGAAGGCGAATCCGGAACCAGTTATGTAAAAAAAGACAATATACAGTATGACTATAACTCCGGCTGGAAACCCAACACGGAAACAATTTATCTGGGTGGAGAGAATGCCAATGTGTGTGCTTATAAGAAAACAACGAAATTAGATTTGGCAACTAAAGAAGCTGTTTCTTTGACTTCTCAGATTTTTGACGCCGAACTTGATTTGGTATATGCAGGTAAGAAAACAGTGAATGGTACTTCTGCCGCTAAGAGCGTTGAGTTTATCATGGGACATGCTTATTCGCAAATCGAATTTGTCTTTAGCCGGGAGAATTATCCTAATACATGCAGAGTAACTAAAATAGCCATAAAGAACGCGAATATAATTGAGAATGCTACGCTGAACCTGGCAACAGCGGTTTATACATCGACTAAAATCAATGCTGCGTTCAGTTATTGGACAAATGTGGCAAAGCAGGCAGATGGCATTGTGGTTCCTGAATCGGGGACTATAAAAAGTAATGTACTGATGATTCCCTGTACATTGGCCAACAATGGAGATACAGGAGTGACACTGGAGTTGACGGTGGACGGTCAACTGATGACAGTTCCGGTTGCGTATACTAAATTGGGCGCATTAACCAAAGGCATTATTCATCAGATCAGCCTGAAACTAAAAGGTACTGCACTTGAACTGAGTGTGAAAGATACTCCGTGGGATAATCAACCGGTAGATGGTGAATATAATCCGGAACCATAAAAAGGAAGGATGAATCATGAAACGACTTTATACGCATAATCCGGATTCTCACTTGGCAAGACGCTTGTGGCTGATGTGGCTTTTAATAGTAGGCTGGAGCTCTTGTTCACAAGTAGAGGTTGCAGACTCTGTAGGGGGTGAGAACGGAGAGATACCTCTTGAAATCCGGGCTACAACCGGTGCAGAGATCGACACTCGTGCTGTTACTGCTGTAGAAATGACTGAAGGAACATTAGGAATTTTCCGTTTACCCGAGACGGATTATACGGCATTGGAAAATATTCGTTATAACCGTGTTGCGGGAGAAAACTGGAAGCCGGCTTCTACTGTGATATATGTCGGTGCCACTTACGTCAGGCTATGTGCTTATGCTCCCTATAACTCTGTAGAGTTTAAAAATAGTTCGTTGAAAACAGAAGCCAGCCTGACAATGCAGACTTATGCGGCGGAGAAAGATATGCGTTTTGCTGTCAGTGGGGGAGATGAAGTCTGGAAAAAGACTCCTACTGCGAATTTTGAATTGAAGCGTGCGTATGCCCGTTTGGTATTGTCTGTGGTACGGGATGCCACGTATCCGAACACGTGTAAGATAACGAAAGCAAAAATAAAGGCTTCTGCCGGAAATATAATCACAGCCAATACGGTTGACATCAGTACCGGAACCGAAGGAAGCGGAACACAAACACCTCAATATATTCACACTGTGACGACCGGTTTAAAAGACGGATTTGCAATAGGGGTTACAGATGATACGAGTTTTGACTGGCTGCTGCCCCAACAAACTTTTTCCGGAGGCGTAGTCTTGACACTTACGGTGGATGGCATGGATTATTCCGTCACTATTCCGGTCGATAAACTGAGCACATTTGTAAGAGGTACTAAATATACTGTGTCATTGGTTGTCAAAGGTGGAAAGTTAACTTTGCTGAGTAACAAAATCTTGATTGACAGGGATTGGACAGAGGTGCAGACAGGGACCGGAGGCAGTGGCAGTGATTATGATACCAGTTTTAATTAGAATATGAAGATTATGAAACGTTTATTATTGATCCTGGTGGGAGGTATTTTATTGAGTAGCTGTTCTGATGACAGTGAGATGGATGACGGGAGATGGAAAGCATCTGCACTTCGAGTACCGCTCGAGGTATCTTCGGCAGTCATTAAGCAGGAGGTGGTTACACGTTTAGCTCCCGATCCGGTATCTTTGACGGAAGGGGCCATAGGGATTTTTTTGTCGGGCACAGAACCTGAAAGCGGATATAAAGTTATTGACAACCGTAAATACGTTTACAGCGAAGGTCATTGGGGACCTCCGACGGCTAATGATACAATTTATTTAGTGGGTAACGATGCTGATGTCTGCGCTTACTACCCTTATAAAGATTCGTATGCGGATAAGACGGTCATTCCATTACAATCACAGGATTATGTGGATACTGAAGATATCTATTATGCATTGAATACAATGATAAATGGTTTTACTCCTGCGATTACTTTTGATATGGTGCATGCTTATTCTTTGGTGGAGCTAAAGATCAGTCGTGAGAACTACTTCATGCCTTGTAAAATTAGTAAAATAACCTTGATGAATTCTGCTTTAATAAAAAAAGGCACTATTAACATTGCCGTTGACGGAAGCATACAGGCTTCGGAAACAGGGAATTATGATTTGACAACAGTAACTGCAGCTTCACCTCATACATTGCTTGCTGACGAATCTTATGTACGCCGTGTACTGATGATTCCGGTTCTGCTTGGAATAGACCGGGAAGATGCGGAAGGAGGACAATTCGGGCTGTCTGTCAGCCTTGTGGTAGATGGACAACAGATGCTCGTGGAGATCCCGTATTCCGAACTTGGAGAGTTCAGGCAGGGAGAGAAGTATGTTATCGGATTAAAGATCAAAGGAACAGAAATCGTGCCTACCGTCAAAGCATTGGAATGGGAAGATGATAAGGTCAATGGCGGGGATAAATATCCTGTTGAATAAAATCATATTTAAAACTGAGCTACTATGAAAGGAGTACTATACATAAGTTTTTTAGTTTGCATGTTACTGGGGTGCAGCGATGGTGATAGCTTACCGGATTGGAAAAAAGACAAAACAGCCCGTACTGAGTTGGAGATTGCGTCTGCTTCCATTGTGGAAGGCAATCTACAGACCCGTGCCGATGCAGTTTTTACGCCCGGAAGTTCCATTGCTTTGTTTTGTCATGGGCAGGCTGCCGAAACGAGTTATACGCCTGTGAATAACAGAAAATATACGCTAAATGCCGGTGAGAGTCAATGGACAGCCGAGTCGGAGGCGAGTACCATTTATTTAGGTAGCGAGAAGGCGGATGTGTGCGGGTATTATCCCTATACGGAAGAAACAGTGGATAAGCTTTATAAGGACCGTACTAAAATTCCTATGGAGACACAAAACTATGACGTTTTAAAAGAACTGTATTATGTGACTAACCAGGAAGTTGATGCTAAGGAATATTTTGTAAATATGCGTTTTAAGCATGCTTATTCACGTTTAGTATTGAATATAGGGGTCGAAGATGCTTATCCGGCTACATGTAGTATTAATTCGGTGGCTTTGGCAAACGACTCATTGTTTCGAAAAGCGGTGATAGATATTACGAGTGGTACTGTTGGCATCCATCCGGATGATACGGAGAAACAATTCAGGGGTGGATATAACATTACAAAAGACCTTCCTTATGTTTTAGACAGTCCTACTAAAAAATACCAGGCTGATCTGCTTATGATTCCTACAAAATTATTGCCTGACCCTTTTGAACCGACTAAAGGGCTTAGCATTATAGTGAATGTAAGCGGATTTCCGGCAACGGTGATCATTCCGATAGACGATCTCTCTGATTTCGAGAGTGGTAAAAAATACGTTGTCTCTTTGAAATTGAGAGGGATTGCAATTAAATCGGTGATCGTAACCACTACTGACTGGGATGAGAAAATACTGAATGAAGGTATAGATTACGAACCGCTTCCCCGACCTTAATGATTATACAAAAATGAACAGCATGATTATGAAACTCAATATGAATATAAATACTTCTGTGGCTGCCATATATGCAATGATGTTATTATTGGTTGCCTGTTCGCAGGAAAGAACTTTATTTCCGACAGAAAAAACGGACAGTGTGCCTTTAAGCGTATTCACTTCGTTCAAGGCGGATGTGACTACAAGAGCCACTGCTCAACCCTTGCCTGAAGGGAGCAGTATCGGAGTTTTTTTGATAGCGGATGCTAACTATGTTATCCCTCAGAGTAATGTGAAATACACTTATCAGCCTGATGACGAATGGACGTCAGAGACCCCTGTTTGGGTGGGCGGGGCAAGAGCCGGTCTGTGTGCTTATTATCCATATGATAGAGTTACTTTTTCCGCAGTTACACAGACCACATTAAAAAACCAAGCTTACACGGAGGATGCGGATTGGTGGCATGCCAAAGACAATGCGGCTGTCACAGTCAATAATCTGTCACCACAGATAGAATTTTTATTAGAGAAACCTTATTCTCAGCTCTCTTTGGAGATGATTCGTAACGGAAGGTATCCGTTGCAGTGTAAAATAACCAATGTACGTATAGAATTGGATAACGGAGACCCGATGGTTGACACCGGGACGTTCGATATAAAAGACGGGAGCCTGCAAAACACAACGGATGTTACTTCTTATTCATATCCAACCTCCGGACCTATGCATGACACGGGATTGGGGGTAGGAGAAGCGGCGAGAGATACCACTTGTAACTATCTGTTTGTTCCGCAGGTTCTTGCGTCCGGGTTGAAACTGACTTTGACCATCGATGAACGTGAGTTCAGTGTGATTGTGCCACAGGCGGATCTTGCCGAACTGGTAGCAGGAAAGCGCCACGTAGTCCGGTTGGATATCAGAGGGGGAATACCGATTAATATAGTGGAGGTTACCACGAAAGAGTGGCAATCAACAGAATTTGACGGTGGTGATGCCACTACTATTAAAGATACAACAGAGATCATTATTGATGGTGGTAAAGTGGGAACAGAAGATTGGGCGTCGGATCCTACAGAAAATGGATCAGGAGCACTGTAATTTAATATTAAACGTATGAAGACAAACCTATTATTTTTTATTTGCATCCTATTTGCATTAGTCTCTTGTGAACAAGAAGACAAGGTGTCCGGAGAGAAGGCACTGGCTGTAGTGTCCGCTTCTTCCGATGATAGGCCCTCAACACGCGGAATTATAAACGATGATACATACGCTTTAGGGGTTTTTCGGACCACTGCCGGTACTTATATGCCTTTATTCAATGTGAAGCATATTTATTCAGGAGGAGAGTGGGGATCTGATGATGTAATCAAGGTAGATTATCGGAATGCTTCTTTTTTTGCCTATTATCCTTATCATACAGCGACCGGAAATTATGCCGGACTGGCAAGTGGCACTACCTTGACCCTGCAAGCACAGTTGTTCAATGCCGGAGAGGACATTTGCTATGGGGCAGGTGGAGCCTTGGGTGGAGGTCCGGTTAGTGTATACAATCCGTTTGTTGAGTTTCTGGATATGAAACACGCGTATACCCGGTTGAGGTTGACACTGACCCGCGGGGAAAAATTTGATAAGACTAAGAAATGTAATATACAGAATATTACTTTCAAATCGAATAATGCCAATTTTTACCTGACACGTAGCCTCGATATTGCTTCAACTGCCGGAGCTACCGGAGGAAGCGCTGTGACTACCGGGTATGTTCATAATCCTAACGTTAATATTGCCGCCGGTAAAAGCGTGACATATGAGTATATGTTTCCTCCGCAACCACTTGCCGGTAGTAAATTGACTATTCTTGTCACTGTCGACGGGGTGACTCGGAGTTGTGACATTTCAACGTTAGGCAGTTCTTTGGATTCGGGGAAATATTATGGAGTATCGCTGATATTTACGGATGTGGGAATCATCCTGTCATCGGCGGCTGTTACTGTCAATGATTTTGGCGGACAAGGAAATACTCCGATAGATACGGAATTATAACATAAACGGAGAATAAAGATGATACAACTGAAAGATAAACTAAAAGTAAATGGCGGAATGAGACGGTACATGGAAATGGTTTGTTTGAGCCTGTCGTTTTCTCTTTTCGTAATGGGTTGCAGTCAGGAAAGCGATACGTTTTATCCATCGATTCCGGATGAAGAACAGCCCGCTGTGGATGAAAGCCGGATGGTTCCGATACAATTGAGTGTGGACGGGGTTGATCGATTTTACGGAGGGGCAGTGACGCGTTCTGGAGAAACTGTTGCTCGTTTAGTGCAGCCTTTGGATTCTACTTATGATACCGGATATGATGTGGAGACAACAGTGGAGTCGGTTCCATTGGAGAATAGTGTGTCGACCCGTGCCAACTTGGGTAATGTACAGTTTCGTGTAGTGGCTTACAGAACAAATGCTTCGTCTGCCGCTAATTATGCGGGGACAGCTGTTTACAAGACAAATGGTTCGGGAGTCGCGGCTATTGTAGCCAAGACAGCTACTCCTGTCAATAGTGCCGGACAATGGATATTGGGGCCGGGCACATATACTTTTGTGTGCTATTCTTATGGAGTGAATAGTACACCGGCAATGCTGTCCGGTAATTGGTCCGCAACCGTTTCGCACAATCAGGATTTTATGCTTTGCCGGAAAGAAGGAGTTGTAGTAGCTCCCGATGATAGGGGAGAGTTTACATTGGGAGGAATCAGCTTTACACGTCAGTGCGCTCTACTCCAACTGGCTGTCACAGCCAATGATTTTTCTAATAATACGGTTCAACAATGCGCAGCCACTGTATCCAACTTGAATAGCAATAACATAACCTGGAATGCCGGTCAGGCAGCCCTTTCAACAGGCGGTACAGGGGGAGCTGTAAACTTTTCGTGGAGCAGCTTGAATGCGGCTACGGTTCATAGTAATGTATATAAGGTGCTCCCTCAGAGCAACCGTACATTAACCATTAAGTTCACGACTTTGAGAATTGGCAATATACAATACAACAACCGAGTGACGGTTAATGTCACCGGACGTCAATTTGTGGCAGGAGGTAATTATAAGATAACTGTTAAGATAACCGGAAACGGTATTACTGTGGGAGGAGCTACGTGGGCGAAAGGGAACGTTTACAGGAGTGGGAGTAATTTTTATTTAGAGTCTTCACAAAGTGGTTATCACAGTGGTACAGAAGGTGGATCTTTTTTCGGCTGGAATACTCTCTCTTCCAGTAATAATACGTATGGAGGAAGCTCTTTTTCCTCCAACAATGATCCTTGCTATCAGGTTGCTCCCCAAGGAACATGGTGTACTCCGACTGCCAACCAGTTACAGAATCTGGGAAATAGTGGCTATAGGTCTGGAAATATGAATGGTAAGAGGGGAGGATTTTTTGGCGGTGATAAAGTTTTTCTGCCTGCAATGGGAAACAGAGGTAAAAATAATGTAAACTATTGGCCTGGAACGGGGTATTATAGAAGCAGTACGGGCGCTAGTAATAAGCGTTGCTATTATCTGGAGTTTAATCAGAGTTATGCTGTTAAAAATAACTATTATTGGTATTGGGATGCATTCCCGATAAGATGCGTCAAAAGATGAAAATTTTGAAAATGGTGAAGTGTAATGTCGTAAAAAATGAATAATGAATAATTTAAATGATCTGATCAGGATTTGGTGTCTGCTACTGGTTTTGGTCGCCTGCAGCCAGGATGACAATATGGATGGTATACCCGATGATGCCACCGTACCTTGCACTGTCAATAGCGTGAGTGTAATCGAACCGTATAAGGTCAATACTCGTGCCGCACTTAATGACGGAGAATCCATCGGGGTCTTTTTGACTGACGATGTGGCGAAGAATGCAGGTAACAGCCGGAAATATTCGGACAGGAATAATTGTAAATATACCAAGCTATCAGGAAAGTGGACTCCGATTGACGATGAAAACACAGTGTCACTGGCTGAAGATGTATATGCAAACCTTTGGGCAATCTATCCTTATCATGCCGATAAGGAAAACGGATTGGATTATACGGATCGGACGGCCATTCCTCTAAAGTCAAAACTGTATTCGGTTGAGAAAGATTTGTGCTATGGGCCGGGAACCGGAATAGCCGATGAGACCAGTTTTACTCAGCCTGCATACAGTAGAATTCCTGTAGATATTTCTTTTTTAGAAATGAAGCATGCTTATAGCTGGGTCGTTTTTCAGGTCAACAGACATAAGTATACCAAAGATGCTAAGCTGTCAAAAATAAAGGTATCCAATGTGTTGACATACACTACTCTGGATATTACAAACGGAACTTATGCCGCCTCTGAAGCCACTCCGGAGCCGGGAATCGCAGAGAAAGTGAACGTAATGATTCCGGAACAGGAAAGTGATTATGTAGAGGTGGGCTTCCTTATCGCGCCTTGCACATTAGGATCGATCGGAACCATTCTGGGAGTAGCTGACTGTGGCATGAAAGTAGACCTTACAGTAGATGGTGATGTATATACATTGGGGATTCCGCATTCTTTGCTGTCTAAATTGGAAGCCGGAATGAAATATACCATTAAAATTACCGTGCAAGGAGCGCATGGAATTGTCATTGGGGCGAATGGAGTTTCTATTGTTGACTGGCCTACGCCCCAAGAGGCTTCGGGAGACTTGATAGGTGAGGCTACTATACATACAAATTCTGTTTTAAACTGTTTTTGGTCATGAAAATTAATAATATGTTTTTTATTGCCATGTGCGGATTGTTTATATCATGCGGGGCAGAGATTACAACGGATACTTCATCCGAAGTATTATCCGACAGGCAGATTCCTATAGGAATATCGACTGTTGCTGTTCCTGAATACGGTGCGGAGACTACGCGTGGGCTGATTGCTAACGCCACTTATCGATTGGGACTGTTTCGTACCGGTGACAAAGGTTACCCTCCTCAGTATGATGCGCCTTATACGTATACAGCAACCGGATGGACGGCTTCTACAGAAGTGAAGGTGGATCATCGCGGGGTGAGTTTGTATGCTTATTATCCTTATCAATCCGTTTCCTTTGTAGATAATACGACAACAGCCGTCCTGAATGCGCAACTTTACAGTGCGGACAAAGATATGTGTTATGGGAAGGGGCTACCTGTGGGGAGTGCAAGCCTGATTAATAATGATGCTCCGGAAGTGGACTTTACAGCTATGAAACACGCTTATGCCCGGCTCAAACTGACATTGCTGCGCGGAACGAATTATGATAAGAGTAAGGCATGTAATATCAAAAATATTACTTTGAAATCTAATAATACAAGTTTTTATCTGCAACGTCATTTGAATATCGCTACGGTAGCCGGCGCAACCGAAGGAACTGCCGTCGCAACAGGCTATGTTTATAATCCGAATGTGGATATAGCGATCGGGGGGCAATTGAGCTATGACTTCCTGCTGCCTCCACAGCCACTTGCCGGCAATACATTAACAGTTCTTGTGACGGTGGACGGTGAAGTGCGTTTTTTGAATATTACGGGATTCGGCAGTTCGTTGGATGCCGGATCATACTACAATGTATCTCTGACGATTACAGATATACAGATGGTACCTACGAATGCTTTGACAGTGAATGATTACGGGACTCAAGGGAATACTAATTTTGATTATAAATATGAGATGCATAATTGACAGGACGCAAACGGGAATACTTAGAAGTATGATTCGCCTAATGGCTCGTTCATGTTCTTTGTTCTTGATTTTGCTTGCAGTGACAGGATGTGACAGGGAGGAAGATGAAAGATTTCCTTCGGGACATCATGATCCGATAGAGGGAGATGGGGAGATGGTATCTATCAACGTAAAAGTAGATGGGGTAGATGAGTTTTTAGGTGGTGCGGTTACCCGTTCCGGAGAGATTTTGACAAAGATAGTGCAGCCTTTGGACAGTACTTATGATTCGGGCTATGATGTAGAAACAACAATTGAATCTTTACTTCCCGTTAATCCGGTGCAGACGCGTAGCAATATGGCCAATATGCAGTTTCGGGTTGTAGCCTATAAAAACAATTCCATAACGGCTGCTAATTATGCGGGTACAGCGGTTTATAGTACCAATGCTTCCGGCATTGCCTCGATTGTAGCGAATACAGCCACTCCCGCAGGTGTTTCCGGACAGTGGGTGTTAAGGCCCGGGACGTATGCGTTTGTCTTTTATTCATACGGAACCAATACAGCTCCGGCCGCTTTGTCCGGTAATTGGTCGACAACAGTGACGCATAACCAGGATTTCATGTTGTGTCAGAAGACCGGGGTAAATGTTACGGCCAATGCAAGCGGGCAATGCCTGTTGAGCGGCATTAGTTTTTCAAGGCAGTGTGCCCAACTTCAGTTGTGTGTAGTGGCTAAAGAGTTTAATAATAATACGGTTCAGCAGTGTGCGGCAACTATCTCGGGACTTAGCAACAGCCCTGTGACCTGGAATGCGAGCCAGACAACTCTTCCTGTAACAGGGACAAGCGGGACGTTGAACGTGGCATGGACCAATCCGAATGCTACCACAGTGAATAGTAATGTGTATAAGATACTCCCTCAAAGTAACCGTACACTTACAATTAAGTTTACTACTTTAAAAATCGGTAATGGACAAATGAATAACGCCATTACGGTTAGTGCTACAAACCGTTTATTCAGTGCAGCCGGTAATTATAAGATAACGGTTAGCATTGTGCCAAATTATATATCAGTGAGGAGCTATAAATGGGCAAGGGGAAATCTTTATAAAAGCGGATCTAATTTTTACTTTGAGGCTTCTCAGACAAATTATCATGGTGGTGCGACAGAAGGAGGATTCATCGGATGGAATACTCTTGATATTGGTGTAGCTAAATATAATAGTGGAAATTACTCTACAGCCAATGATCCTTGTTACCAAGTAGTCCCTCCCGGTACTTGGGAAACACCTTCTGATGGACAATTACAAGATCTGATTAATGCGGGAGTCACCTATAGCAGTTCTCCTAAAGGTTTCTGGTTTGGAGGGAACAATGGTGTATTCTTGCTTGCTCTGGGAAGCCGAAATCAGTCATCTACTACAATAAACAACCCTATATCAGCAAGCGATTCTTGGGCATTTTATTGGTCCCGGATTCCTTCAGGAGCAACAGCTAAAGGGCTTAATGCCTCTCAAGGCTCGAATAGTGCCTTTATAAACACAAGCTGGGCGCGGGCTGATGGCAGAACGATAAGATGTGTTAAACGATAAATTGTATGTCCAATGAAACAGGTATTAGAATGTTGTTTGCTTTCATTAAGTCTATTCCTCTTTTTCTCCTGCGGGAAGGAGGAAGAAGGATCTATCCCAACCGATAGACAAGTGCCTATCGGGGTTACAGAAGCTTCTTTAAGTACGAGAGTGTCCACGCGTGGAGTCATCAATACTGCTACTTATAAATTAGGTCTTTTCCGTACGAATGCTAACGGATATCCACCTCAGTATGATGCTCCTTATACTTATAGCGCAGTCGGTTGGACCGCATTCACAGAAATACTGGTGGATCACCGTTCGGTGGGTCTATACGCATATTACCCTTACCAGTCTGTATCATTTGTCGATAACACGACGACTGCGGCGTTAGTTGCTCAAATTTATGATGTAGCTAAAGATGTGTGTTACGGTACCGCTGCGGCTACAGATGGATCGCCGGAGATAAATAATGATCATAAAGCAGTGCAATTTATTGACATGAGACATGCCTATGCCCGGTTGAAACTTACATTTGTCCGAGGGGCCGATGTGATGTCAGGCCGTGCATGTAAAATAGAAAACATAGTGTTGAAGAATAATTCAACCAACTTTTATCTTCAGCGGCAAGTCGATATAACTACCGGTGTGATTACCGGAGGGACCCCTGCGGCGGGGGGATATGTACACAATCCGAACGTGAGTATTTCATCCGGCAATCGGGTTTATGAATACTTGCTCCCTCCGCAACCTTTGACCGATAGTAAATTGACCATTTCGGTAACGGTAGATGGCGAAGTCCGTACGGTCACGGTTACTAAGTTTGTCGATGCATTGAATGCAGGAGGATACTATCATGTTACATTGACAATCAATGATGTGCAGATTGTTCCGAATGCGAATGTAATCGACAATGGGTATACGACGGATAATACTACCATTCAGAATAACACTCCAAGTGTAGTTTAAAATGACTGATAATAAGTGATGGGAGAGGCTCGGTAAATGTGAGCGGACTATCCACACCTTTTAATAAATTGATTTTAAATAGATAAGATGAAAAGAGAACTGAGCATAGTCTTGTGTCTGCTGCTGCTTCCGGGAATGACAGGAGTGAAGGCCAGTGCCGACTCACCGGAGAAAAAAACGGCGTCGGCAATGAACAATAAACAAAACGTACGACAGAAAATAACCCCGGTGGGTACTCGAAAGTCTACTTCGGTACGCCCCTTGTCCGTATGCGAGGTGAAAGTTAACTTACCTACGGACAGCATGTTGCTCTCGTGGGTAGACTTTTTGTCACCTTCGGTTACGGAGGCACCGAAGGTTGAGGAAGTACGGCAGACGGTGCGTGGCAGCATCGTGTTGGATTACAGTCGCGGGCAGAAGACGAAATATGATGAGCGTAATTTTGTAGAAGCTGTTTACAAACTTTTGGCTGTGACACGTCCGCTTAAAGAAACACCGGGTGTGAGTCTGGAAGGTATTCGTTTGACAGGTTATACGGCTCCGGACGGTGACTATCGGGCAAACGAACGTCTGGGCTTACAACGCGCACTGGCATTGAAAGATTATATTCGGCGGGAGAAAAGCTTCGGCACAGTGCCTTTTGAGGTGAACTGGATAGCGGAGGATTGGAAAGGACTGACCGATCTGATAGTTGGGTCGGAGATGGCATTCAAAGAGTCTGTACTCGACATTATCCGTACAGTGGATGTGGTGGACGGGCGCGAACGAATGCTGATGGATTTGGCGGGTGGGACTGCCTATCACTATTTGTCGTCAGCTTTCTTCGGGAAGTTGCGTCGCATCGACTACGAGGTAAGCTACGTAGACAGAAGTTTGGCGGCGCAGCCATCGATAAGCATGACAGAAGGGGTGTCGGTTGTTACTTCGGGCAAACCGGAAGCATTCTCGGTGGCGGACTTCTGCCGCTTGGCAGAAGCACATGCCGTAGGTTCGGCTGAATTCAATGACTTGATGGACTTGGCGGGACGTCTTTATCCGGACAGTCCGGTGGCGTGCATCAACGCTGCCGGAGTAGCCTTGTTGCGCCGCGATACGGAGCGTGCCCGGAGATATCTGCAACGCTTTGCCACCCTGCCTGAGGCCGGGTGTAACATGGGCATTCTCTGTCTGCTTGAAGGTGACCGGGGAAAGGCGGAAGTTTACCTGAGCCTGGCACAGGCAGGAGGAAGCGTGCCGGCAGGGAGGGCACTGCGCTTCGTGCAAAGTAAGTAAAGGCTCACCACAGAATACGCAGATTCACACGGAGTCGTTTTTTCTCTCCGTGTGGTTGCATTTAGTAAAGTATGAATAAAGAATCTGTGAAAATCTGTGTAATCTGTGGTGAAAAGAAAAATGGAAAACACAAACTGACGAAAGTTATGGATATAGCGGAAATAGCAACAATGGCATTTATCGCTTCGGGGATGACATACAACGCCGTGAAGTATTGGCGGGTAAACCGAAAGGTGCACATTGCCCGTGAGTGGCCGGTGAGTCTGATTCTGAAACGTATGGATTATTTGTCGGAAGAGTGCCGGAGAGCGGTCTTGTTGGTCTTTGACCGACGAGGATATCTGGTGCGCAAGTACCCTGAGGCGGATGTGCTGAAACGGAAAAAGAAATGGCGGCTGCGTTGCACTGTACAGGAGGGGATGTTGAACTTCTGTGTGCTATTCACCCCCCATGCGCTTTGCCTGAGCGGGATACATCATCGTGATGATGTGGATCGCCTGTTTGCCGGTCATACCGGCATCTGTATTGCCGAAACTGGATTACAGGAGATTGTTCATGGCGCGTCGTTGGAGTTGATAGCTGCCGGTACGGAAACAGACGAGGAAAATGAGAAGACCGATTCTGCCACATTGGATGCATTGCTTCCGGGAGAATTGGTTACGGACGCAATGGCAAAGGATCTTCCGGTAGAGTTGAAGGGGTGTAGCGAACAATGGTATACGGGAAGCGTGCATTATGCGAAAGGTGAACCGGATAACTGGCTTGCCGTGCGCCGTGAGGGGGACCGGCTGTTGATGCAGTTTCGTACCAACTTTTCTGCCGTGGAACGGGAGGCAACCATTGAGATAGGGAATGGCGAGGGAGTACACTTGCTCAAGGTGCGTCAGCAGGTGATGGGTATTCATCCCACGTTGACGGTCAGTCGTCGGCTCTATGTCAGTGCCGGGCGGAAGAACGAGGCTGTGACGCTAACCGTTATCCCTGACAATGAACAGGCATGTTGGTGCGTGAAGAGTGCTAACGCTAACGACGGTGGATGTTGGTATTCGGTCTATCCGCCTGTGGGCCTGCAACAGAAAGGGAGTCAGAACTTGAAAGTACATCTTGAAGCGAAACCAGCCAATGTGCGCTCGCGCTCGCTGGCTCTGACGTTGGAGACGGGTACATATCCTTTCAGCCAGACGACAGATCTGTTATTGATGCAGGGTGTCTGCTTTGATTATTATATAGAGTATCCGCCGGAAGATCCTTGTGCACGACATAGCGGGGTGATAGAGATGCCACCGGGTTACAGGGAGGAGGTGAGGACATACAGTGTGTGTGTGGACAGTAACCAGTCGTGGCGTATCGTGAGCGATGAGGCGGCGGCCTGGGTGGAGGTGAGCGAACCTGAACTGTTGCAGGGACATTATGACGGACGGTTCACGGTGAAGGTACATTCTAATGCAGGATACCGGGTACGTGGTGGATTTCCGGCAGCGCGTCACACGGTGCTCTCGTTGGTGAATGATACGGGCGTGGTACGCGATATCCTTATTTATCAAGGTGGATACGTACGTATCCGGGGTAAATATTGGCTGGACCGTAATCTGGCGGCAGGCGGGAAATTAGCACAGGTAGCCATCCCGTTGGGGTTGGAAGTGGGTACCACACTTAATCGGGGTACGTATTTTCAGTTTGGCTGTCCTACTGATCGATGGGAGGAAAATTTTACGCCCTGTCGCGGCAGTTGGTACGATGGCACGGCAGAGAGTCCTGCACGGATTAATGAGTTGGACCCTTCACCGGAGGGGTGGAGGCTACCATCGCGTATTGAAATGGAGGCATTGATGAACAGTCCCGCTGCTCCGATGGAGCTTCAACGGGAGGAGGACCGGACGAATATCTGCCTTCTGAGTGACGACGGAGTACCAGTATACCTGCCGCTGTGCGGACACCGGAGCCATATCAACGGCTGCCGGATTGTGGTTCCGCACGGTCATCGTTACTGGACGGGGAGTAGTCAAAGTCCGGTATATGGCTATTCGCTTTGCGTAGAACCCAGTCGACAGATGTATTTGATGCACGATATGAAGAAATATGGGTTTCCGGTAAGAAGCGTGATGAATGATGAACTATAAACGATTAACCAGGAAGGGTATGATAGAAATAAGGAAGATTGAAGAGGTACGGAGAGGTGTGGATATTCCGGAGATTACGGGTATTTATGATCCGCTGAGCGGAAAGAAAGACGGGACGATCACACCAATGGCACCGTTGGTGGTTTGGGGACGTAATTTGAGACATTATGCGCTGGAGGATTTTAAATTGTGTCTGGTGGCACAGAGGAAACCGGTGGAGGTAATCGAGATCAAACTTGTGTATACATATTCGGATAAGAAGGTGATTGCGGCTATTCCGGAACTCAAACCGGGAGAATATCGTCCTGCGGTACGATTGAAGGATGATGAAGGAAAGGTGTATGTGTTGCCTGCGGTGTGGGTGGTGAGGGGAAGATGGAGAAGATGAGGGACAATAAACGGATTTACCACGATAGATATATAGTAACACAAAGTTTCTTAATATATGGAATTAAGTACTATATGTCTTTGTGAGACTCTGTGGCGAAATAATAAGCATGAACAAAATGAATATAAAGAAGAAGTTGGTGGCATTTGTATCGACGGTAGTGTTGATGGCCCTGGTGGTGGTTTGTCTGGGTCTGCTGCTGGTAAAAGTTTGTTCGGGGACGGATGAATGGAAAGAGGTAAGAATAGAACCGGTGGTTGGATCTGCGGCGAAAGATTCAGTACATGTAGTGCATTACACACGGCCGGAGATACCACAGGTGATGACTGAGCCGGCGGATCGGGCGGCATATTACGTGAAACATTATTGGGATGACTACTTGGTGGATGATACGGCGTGGGTGAACGGCATGGATACGGAGCAACTGTATGCCGACTTCATCGACGCGCTGAAGTATGCCGAGCCGGAGGCAAATTTGAAGGCGTTGTATACCATGATGGTGAGGATGGAGGCAGACAGTACGGCGTACAAGCGTTTCTGCCTGCTGGGTGAGAAGTATCTTTACGAACCGAACTCGCCGATGCGCAACGAGGATTATTACATCGCTGTGTTGGAACAAATGGTGGCATCCGGGCGGCTGACGGAGTGGGAGAAGATACGCCCCGCGGATCGCTTGAAACAGGCGCGCAAGAACCGGCCGGGGATGAAGGCGGCAGATTTTGCGTACGTCACCCCGAAGGGTGAGAGCGGGCGGATGAGCGGATTGAAGGCAGAGTATACGTTGCTGTTTTTCTATGATCCGGACTGCTCAAACTGCCGGAAATTTGAGAAGGTATTTGAGGAGATGCCCGCTTTTGTAGAGATGGTGGAACAAGGGACGCTGCGCGTGCTGGCTGTCTATCCGGATGAGAACGAAGAAGAATGGCTGGTGAAGTCGGCACACATGCCGCGGGGATGGATTGTAGGCTGGAATAAGGCAGGGGATATCCGCAGCCGGCAGCTGTATGACATTCATGCCACGCCGAGCCTCTATTTGCTGGACCGCCGGAAGCGGGTGATCCTGAAGGACGCATCGATGGACCAGTTAATCGGTTATCTGGCGACACGGGACGCAAAGAAGAAATAAAGACATTGAAGATCTGTCTGACCCCGGTTACCTCTTTCTATAAGAGCATGTACAACAGTGGTTGTCGTTTATTCTTGTTAGGGGCTAATTGAAGGAGGTACCGGGGTTTTATTCACCTCTGCGGTGAAATCTTTGTTTGAAGCCATTATTCGACATTCATCGTCAACTGTATCCGTTTCCGTTCGAAGTCAATGCTCAGTACTTTCACCGTGACGTGCTGATGGATGGAGACCACTTCGGTGGGATCGGTGATGAATCGGTTGGCAAGCTGGGAGAGATGGACAAGTCCGTTTTCCTTGATGCCTATGTCCACGAAAGCACCGAAATTGGTGATATTGCTGACGATACCGGGAAGCACCATGCCTTCGCGGAGGTCATTGATGGTGCGAACGTTCCGGTCGAATTCAAAAACCTGTATCGTGTCGCGCGGGTCACGTCCCGGTTTATCAAGCTCTTGGAGAATATCTTTCAGAGTGGGGAGCCCTACAGTGGGGGTGATATACTTTTCTACTTCGATACGATTGCGCAGGGCTTTGTCGGCAATTAATTGGGGTACGGTACACGAAAGATCCTTCGCCATTTGATTGACGATGCCATAACTCTCGGGGTGTACGGCGGTGTTGTCCAGTGGGTTCTCACCTCCGGCGATGCGAAGGAACCCTGCGCACTGTTCAAAAGCTTTGGCTCCCATGCGGGGCACTTTCATCAACTCTTTGCGAGAAGAGAAGGCGCCGTTGGCGGCACGGTAGGAGACGATGTTCTGTGCCAGTTGCGGACCCAGCCCGGAGATGTAGGTGAGCAGATGACTACTGGCAGTATTGAGGTTGACGCCTACTTGGTTGACACAGTTCTCAACCGTCTGGTCGAGCGATTTCTTCAGCTTCGTCTGGTCTACATCATGTTGGTACTGACCTACACCAATGGATTTGGGGTCGATTTTTACCAGTTCCGCCAACGGGTCCATCAGGCGGCGGGCAATGGATACGGCGCCGCGGACGGTGACATCATAATCGGGGAACTCGTCGCGGGCTATCTTGGAAGCGGAGTAGATGGAAGCACCCTGCTCACTGACGACAAATACCTGTACGGGACGGTCGAACTGCTGGTGAGTGACAAAGGTTTCTGTCTCGCGGCTGGCAGTCCCATTGCCGATGGCGATGGCTTCTATCTTGTAGGCTTCTATCATTTTCCGGAGTTTGGATGCGGCTTCGGCTTTTTTGTCTACCGGGGGATGCGGGTAGATATTTTCGTTGTGTACCAGATTACCTTGCGCGTCGAGACAGACTACCTTGCAGCCGGTACGGAATCCGGGGTCGATGCCCATGACACGTTTTTGCCCCAGAGGCGGAGCAAGGAGCAGTTGGCGCAGGTTTTCGGCGAAAACACGGATGGCTTCATCGTCGGCCCTCTCTTTACTGAGGGCGGCAAACTCAGTTTCAATGGAAGGCTTCAGCAGGCGGCGGTAGGCATCCTGCACGGCTTCGGATACATGGCGTCCGCATTCGTTGGTGCTGCGTACGAACTGGCGATAGAGTCGTTCGAGGCATTCATTGTCGTCAGGGGTGATACTGACCTTCAGCAAACCTTCGGCCTCGGCACGGCGGATGGCGAGCAGGCGGTGTGAAGTGCAGCGTTTCAGGGGAGAAGAGAAGTCGAAATAGTCGCGGTATTTGGCAGCTTCTTCATCTTTTCCTTTTACTACTTTGGCAGTGATAACAGCTTGACGGGCAAAGAGGTTACGCACGGCATTGCGGGCACGTTCGTCTTCGCTGACTTGCTCGGCAATGATGTCCCGGGCGCCTTTCAGGGCATCATCGGCATCTTTGACATCGCCTTTCACGAAGGCGGAAACCCGGGCGTTGAGGTTGTTCTCCCGCTGCATCATTATCAACAGGGCGAGGGGCTCGAGCCCTTTCTGACGGGCGGCTTCCGCACGGGTCTTGCGTTTAGGCTTGTAGGGCAGGTAGATATCTTCAAGGGCAGTGGCATCCCAGGTCGCATCGATGCGTTGCTGCAATTCGGGTGTCAGTTTGCCCTGTTCACTGATGGTGCCGAAAATGGTCTCTTTACGCTTGGCGAGGTCGGAGAGTTTATCGTACTGCGTTTTGATAGCTTCTATCTGCACTTCGTCCAGGCCGCCCGTGATTTCTTTACGATAGCGGCTGATGAAAGGGATAGTGGCTCCCTCGGCCAATAGCCTGAGGGTATTGCTGATTTGCTTTTCCGGCAGGTTGAGCGCTGCCGAAATCATTTTGTGAAAGATTTCCATAAACTATTTTTAGGACATTGAGCGACAAATGTACGCAATAATCTACTATAACCATCAACTTTTAGTATCTTTGCGGGCATAAAAAACGGATACACACACTCTAAAACAGATGAATATGCCGGTGTCGCTTAAATATATTCTTTTTTTGCTTCTGGTAGTTATGGGTTTCTGCCGTCCCCTGACGGGATATGCCGCTACCGGAGAGAAACCTATCCTTATGATCTGTTCGTATAATCCGGGAGCGTATCCTACTTCAGCCAATGTTTCCGATTTTATGGATGAATATGAGAGATTAGGGGGCAAACGGGGAGTGGTCATTGAAAATATGAACTGTAAGAGCTTCTCTGATTTTCCTCGCTGGAAAGGGGTGATGAGAGACATTTTAGATAAATACCGGGGGAATCAGGAGCCGGCGTTGATTATTCTGTTCGGACAGGAGGCATGGGCCTCTTATTTGTCACTGAACGATTCAGTGACAGGGGAAGTGCCCGTGTTGTGCGCACTGACCAGCCGGAATGTGGTACTACTTCCGGATGATGAAAAAGATTTGGTACACTGGATGCCGGAATCATCCGATTTTTATGAAGATAATCTGAAACGGCAGGTACGTGGCGGATTTATGTACGAATATGACATTGCATCGAACATCCGCATGATCCGGGCTATCTATCCGGATACAAAGAATATCGCTTTTATATCGGACAATACTTATGGGGGTGTCACTTTGCAGGCGCATGTGCGGAGGGAGATGAAACAGTTTCCTGAACTGAACCTGATTCTGCTGGACGGGCGCGAACACACCATTTATACCATTGTGGACGAACTTCGGAAACTGCCGAAACATACGGCTGTACTAATAGGCACGTGGAGGGTGGACAAGAACGAAGGCTATTTTATGAGGAATGCCACGTATTCGATGATGGAAGCGATTCCGGACATACCGACATTTACAGCTACTTCCATCGGACTGGGTTATTGGGCTGTCGGAGGGGTAGTGCCTGCTTTCCGGACATTTGGTAAAGAGCTGGCGGCGGAAACAGCCCGGTTGTTGGAAAATCCCGGAGATACGACACTACGGGTGGAAGTGGTAGGTACGGAAGCACTACTGGATAGTAAAAAAGTGAAGGAACAGAAGATAAACGTGGCTGCATTGCCTATGGCGGTAAAGCTGGTAAACGAATCACCTTCTTTCTATCGACAATACCGGTATCAGATCTGGGGTGGAGTAGGCGTTCTGTGTGTCCTGGTTATGGGACTGCTGATTTCTATCTATTTCTATCTGCGGACGAAACGGCTGAAGGATGATTTGGAACGTTCGCAGGCGGATTTGTATGAAGCGAAAGACCGGGCGGAAGAATCGAATCGGTTGAAAAGTGCTTTCCTTGCTAATATGAGCCATGAGATACGGACACCATTGAACGCGATCGTGGGCTTTTCGGACGTGTTGGCTTCGGGTGGAAGCTCGGACGAGGATCAGCGGAATTATTTCAGAATTATCCAGTCGAACTCCGATTTGTTGTTACGGCTGATTAATGATATACTCGATCTTTCGAGGTTGGAGGCAGATAAAGTGACGCTGACTCCGGAAGACTGTGACGTGGTTCAGCTATGCAGGCAGGCGTTGTCGTCGGTAGAGATGTCGCGCCGGGAATCGGGTAACCGGTTTGTTTTTGAAACCAAGATCGACTCTTTTGTTTTACAGGTAGATGTTCAGCGTTTGCAGCAGGTGCTTATCAATTTGCTGACGAATGCGGCGAAGTTTACCAAAAACGGTACAATCACATTGCAGTTTGAAGTAGACAGGGAGAAGAAGCGGGTATTGTTTGCTGTGGCGGATACGGGCTGCGGCATTCCGAAAGAGAAACAGAAGCAGGTGTTCGAACGGTTTGAGAAGCTGAACGAATATGCTCAGGGGACCGGATTAGGACTTTCGATCTGTAAGCTGACAGTGGATAAATGGGGTGGTAGTATCTGGATTGATCCTGACTATGAAAGAGGGGCGAGGTTTGTTGTTTCGCATCCGTTATAAGAAAAAGAGACTATCACGGGGTCACACAGAGTTTATTCTCTATTTAAATCCTTTCAGTGAGACTCTGTGGTGAATCAAATTTAAACCATTATTATGATGAAAAGATTGATTTGTATTTGTGCTTTCTTGCTTTGTCTGGTGTGTGTATTGCCGGCACAAGAGAGAGAGGTGAAACTGAAGATTGTGCAGACAAGCGATGTGCATGGTAATTACTTTCCTTATAATTTTATCACTCAGAAGGAGTGGGGCGGAAGCCTTGCACGCGTGTATGCGTTGGTGCAAAAGAATCGGGAAGTTTATAAAGAGAACCTTATTTTGCTGGATAACGGAGATATTCTGCAAGGACAGCCTTCGGCTTACTACTATAATTATATAGATACAGTAGCACCACATGTGTGTGCCGAAATGATGAACTTTATGGGATACGATGCCGGAAACATGGGAAATCATGATGTAGAAACGGGTCGCCCTGTATTCGATCGTTGGATCGGTGAGTGTAAATTTCCGGTGCTGGGGGCTAATATTATCGAAACGGCTACGGGCAAGACCCATCTTCCTCCCTATCAAGTGTTGGAACGTGACGGGGTGAAGATTGTGGTACTGGGCATGATTACACCGGCTATTCCTGCCTGGTTGTCGGAGAATCTGTGGCAGGGGCTACGGTTTGACGATATGGAGGAGACAGCACGGAAGTGGATGAAAGTGATCCGTGAGAAAGAAAAACCGGATTTGGTAATCGGGCTGTTTCATGCAGGTCAGGATGCTTTTGTCATGTCGGGTAAGTATAACGAGAATGCATCGTTGAATGTGGCGAAGAATGTGCCGGGATTCGATATGGTACTGATGGGGCATGACCATGCCAAGGAGTGCAAAAAGATAGTGAACGTTGCGGGTGACTCCGTGCTGGTGATTGATCCGGCAAGTAACGGGATTGTAGTGTCGGACATTGATGTGACACTGAAACTGAAAGACGGCAGAGTGGTGAGCAAACAAATAGACGGGGTATTGACGGATACAAAAGAATATGGTGTAAGTGAAGCCTTTATGAGACATTTCGCAGTGCAATATGGTGCGGTAGAGAAGTTTGTTTCGAAGAAAATCGGTGTGTTTACGGAAGATCTGTCTACTCGTCCGGCCTATTTCGGTTCGTCGGCGTTTATCGATTTTATCCATTCGCTGCAACTCGACATTTCGGGGGCAGACATTTCGTTTGCCGCTCCGCTATCGTTTGATGCTCAGATAAAGAAAGGAGATATCCGCGTGAGCGATATGTTCAACCTGTATAAATATGAAAATATGCTTTATGTAATGAAGCTATCGGGAAAAGAGATTAAAGATTTTCTGGAGGAATCCTATTATATGTGGACGAATCAGATGAAGTCGCCGGAAGATCATTTGCTGTGGTTGAAGGAGAAACGTACGGCGGGTGCCGAAGACCGGGCCTCGTTCCAGAATTTCAGCTTTAACTTCGATTCGGCTGCCGGAATCATTTATACAGTGGATGTGACTAAACCGAAAGGAGAGAAAGTGACCATCGTCAGCATGGCAGACGGTGCTCCGTTCCGAATGGATCATATATATAAGGTAGCACTGAACTCTTACCGTGGCAACGGCGGTGGAGAACTACTGACAAAGGGATCGGGAATTCCACAAGAAAAGCTGAAAGAGCGTATCATATTCTCAACGGATAAAGATCTCCGTTTTTATCTGATGCAGTATATCGAAAAGAAAGGCACACTGAATCCCCGTGCGCTGAACCAGTGGAAATTTATTCCCGAAGAGTGGGTGAAGCCCGCTGCAGAGAGGGATTATGAATATCTGTTTGGAACTAAATAATAGAATATGGCTGAAGAACTTACATTTATATCGGGCAGCAAAGAGGAACAATATCTCTCTTTGTTGCCTCAGGTAAAGGCTCTGATAGAGGGGGAAGAGGACCTGGTTGCCAATTTGGCTAATGTAGCTGCTGTCTTGAAGGAAGCTTTCGATTTTTTCTGGGTAGGTTTTTATCTGGTGAAGCAGGACCGGCTGGTACTGGGACCGTTTCAGGGACCGGTGGCCTGTACGCGCATTCGAAAAGGTAAAGGAGTTTGCGGCACGGCCTGGGAGGAAGCTAAAACCCAGTTGGTTCCGGATGTCGAAGCCTTCCCGGGACATATTGCTTGCAGCTCGCTTTCCAGATCGGAAATTGTGGTTCCACTGATAAAGGAAGGTAGGGTATGGGGAGTGTTGGACATAGACAGTGATCTCCTGAATTTCTTTGATGAAACCGACCGGAAATATCTGGAAGAAATGTGCAGATACTTATGAAAATAATAACTATCTTTGCCGACTTAAAAATAAGAGTGCAATAGGTGGGATACATCAAAAGAGTTCTATTATCGTTTCTGTTGTTGACGCTGTTCGTGACGTACCAGGTGAGCATTACGATGTTTACCCATGTGCATTACGTAAACGGTGTAATGATTGCGCACTCTCACCCCTATAAAGGTACTCACTCACATTCTACATCTAATATTGTTGTTATTGCCCATTTTGCTACATTCCATTCGCTGGAAGCCCATGTGCAATATGATTTTACACCCGAACGGCCGGTGCTGTTTACGGTAGAGATACCTGAGAGTATACCGGTGACGACTGAAACACATTTACGGGTAATTTCTTTGCGTGCCCCTCCGGCCGAACAGGCTTAAACTAAATTTAGGGGAGAGCCCCTTTCCGTTTCTTTTACTCTTTTATATATCATAGCTAATAACAAACAATGAAAAATTATATAGTTATGCTTGTGCTTGCGTGTGTAAGCATGAGTTTGTATGCAGTCAATCCGATTAAAGAAGGTAATATGATTGCCGGACACGTTATTGTGAAAGGCACTGAAGAAAGCATTCCGTTCGCAACGGTAATGATATTGGGGACCAACCGTGGTGCGGTATCCAATGAAGAAGGGCAGTTTGAATTTCGTAAGTTGGCTGCCGGGAAATATACACTCCGTGTACAGGTAATGGGGTATAAAACACAGGAAAAAACAATCACGGTCAGTGCAGAGGCCACATCGGTGGTTCATTTCCAGATGGAAGAAGAGAGTTTTATGACAGATGAAGTGGTTGTCTCGGCCAACCGGAATGAGGTGAGCCGGAAGGCAGCGCCGGTGGTGGTGAACGTGATGAGCGCCAAGCTTTTTGAAACGGTGAATTCTACCGACCTGGCGAAATCGCTTAATTTTCAATCAGGGCTGCGGGTAGAGAACAATTGTCAGAACTGCGGTTTTCCGCAAGTACGTATCAATGGATTGGAAGGTCCTTACTCGCAAATTCTGATTAATAGCCGTCCTATCATCAGCGCATTGTCGGGAGTGTATGGGCTGGAACAGATTCCGGTAAATATGATCGAACGTGTGGAAGTGGTGCGCGGAGGTGGATCGGCTCTGTTTGGGGCCAATGCTGTGGGAGGTACAATCAATATTATTACAAAAGATCCGATAAACAATTCTTTTCAGGTGGCAAGCACGATGTCTAATATGAATGGTAAGTCGTGGGAGCAATATATGGGAGGAAACGTTTCTCTGGTTGCGAAAGATAATTCGTACGGTATCGCTTTGTATGAGACATACCGAAATCGTAATCCTTATGATGCGGACGGGGATGGTTTTTCGGAACTGGGCAAATTGAATATGAATACTTTCGGGATGCGTGCATACTATCGTCCCAACTATTTCAGCCGCATCAATGTGGAGTATCACACAACAAATGAATTTCGCCGGGGTGGCAATAAATTCAATTTACAACCTCACGAATCGGATATTACCGAACAAACAAAACATATTATCAATAGCGGAGGATTAAGTTATGACCGTTATTGGGGAGAGAAGCATAAGATGTCTGTATATGGATCTATCCAGCATACGGATCGCAACAGCTATTACGGTGCTCAACAGGATATGAACGCGTATGGTAAAACAAACGACCTGACTTGGGTAGTGGGAGGTATGTATGTGGGAAATATGGACCGTTGTCTTTTTGCCCCTGCTACATTTACAGGTGGTGTAGAGTATCAGAATAACTCTCTGCACGATGTGATGACCGGGTATCATCGTGACATGCAGCAGGATGTCCGTATTGCCGGAGGATTTGTACAGAACGAATGGCGCTTGAACCGCTGGACCATGCTCGTGGGAGCACGTCTGGACAAGCATAACCTGATCGATCATCCGATCTTTAGCCCGCGTGTGAATTTTCTATATAAGCCGAGCGATAATTTGCAGGCACGTCTGACATACTCTACCGGCTTCCGGGCCCCGCAGGCTTACGATGAAGACCTGCATGTGACAGCTGTGGGAGGTGAAGGGGTGCAGATCCGACTGGCTGAGGGGTTACGTGAAGAACGTTCCAACAGCTTTAGTGGTTCGGTGGATTGGTCGTTCCCAATGGGACACTGGCAGTCTAATATTCTTCTGGAAGGTTTTTATACTGATCTGCATCATGTATTTGTGCTCGAGGATATCGGTCTGGACGAGAATGGAGATAAGATAAAGGAGCGCCGGAATGGTAGCGGAGCGAAAGTATATGGTGTCAATCTGGATGCGAAGGTAGCTCACGGGCGTGAGGCACAGTTGCAATTGGGATTTACAGTGCAACGCAGCAGATACAACCGGGCAGAGATATGGACCAGTGAAGGGGAAGAGGAACAGACAACGAAACGGATGCCTCGTACACCGGATTATTACGGTTATTTCACTTTCACGTCGGCACCGTTGAAGAGCTTTGACTTTTCACTTTCCGGTACTTATACCGGTAAGATGATTGTGCCGCATATGGCGGGATACATCGAGAAGTCGCGTATGGAGCACACCCCGCAGTTTGTGGACCTTAATCTGAAACTGAACTATACTTTTGTGCTGAAAGATCATATCAAGATGCAGGTGAACGGTGGAATACAAAATATATTCAATAGTTTCCAAAAGGACTTGGATAAAGGAGAGTTCCGGGATGCAGGTTACTTTTACGGACCGACTCAGCCACGGACTTATTTTGTGGGAATAAAGATAATGAATTAAATCCCGGGTTCACCACAGAGTCTCACAGAGTTTTATCGAGAAGAAATAGGAAAAACTCTGTGGGGCTCTGTCTATTTTATGGTGAACTCGTTTTTACTTATCAGGTATTCGTCGGAATGTTTTTATTCATATCTTTGTGATGTTACATTTGAATTAAAAAAAAGAAGACCATGAATAAAGAAGTAGATCTTTCAGTATCCTGCCTTGGAAAGGTGAAAGGGCTGAAATATGACGTTATCATCTTACCGTGGGGAGCTACGGAACCCCATAATCTGCATTTACCGTATCTTACCGATTGTATTCTTCCTCACGATATTGCCGTAGAGGCAGCCGAAATGGCACTTGCACGTTCGGGAGTACGTTGTATGGTGATGCCGCCCGTACCTTTTGGAGCGCATAATCCGGGACAACGTGAATTGCCGTTTTGTATTCATACCCGTTATGCTACTCAACAGGCTATTCTGGAAGATATCGTATCTTCTCTTTATGTGCAGGGATTCCGAAAACTGGTCATCCTGTGTGGACACGGAGGAAACAATTTTAAGGGGATGATTCGTGATCTTGCCTTTGAATATCCCGATTTTCTGATTGCTGCCGCAAACTGGTTTGAAGTGGTTTCTCCCAAAGGGTATTTTGAAGCGGAGGTTGACGATCATGCTGGAGAGTCGGAAACTGCTGTGATGATGTATTATCATCCAGAATTGGTGAATCTGGCTGAAGCCGGTGACGGAAAGTCGAAACCGTTTGCCATCGCTTCGTTGAATGAGAAAGTAGCCTGGGTGCCCCGCCATTGGGATAAAGCGACAGCAGACAGTGGAGTGGGAGATCCCAGAAAAGCTACTGCTGAAAAAGGTGAACGCTATGTGAAACCGATCGTGGAGAAGCTCGCCAGACTTTTCGAAGAGATGGTGAAACACGACCTTTATGAATGATGGGGAAGGTATACTTATAAAAAACAGGCAGTGGCGGATTTCCGACACTGCCTGTTTTTTTAATTGTTACCTAAAAACTAATCTTTATTCCTATAAAAAACAACCTATTTATTAACTGCTACAAAAATACAGCATGTAATTGGATTACGTTTTGATATAAATCAAAAAATATTTTTTACAGTACTCCCGAACGTACACGACTGAGTGTTTCCGGGGTCATCAGCAAGTAGGAAGCGATGTGTGATAACGGTGCCCGCTTGATAATCTCCGGATGGTGATGTAAAAGCAGGTTATAACGTTCACGTGCCGTTTCAAAACGCCATGAATCAGCTTTTATTTGTGATACAATGAGTGAATATTCCAGCACTCTGCGATAGAAAGCATTGATCTCTTTGGACTGTTCCAGTAACTTTTGCAGGATGTCGTAGGGAAGCATGTATATCACTGCCGGTTCCAACGCTTCGGCCATCAAGTGGGTGGGTTCTTGTTTCAATAAACTTTCGATGCACATCAGAATACATCCTTCGTATGAGAAGTGTTCGGTGACATCTTTCCCGTTCTTATAATAGAATTGCCGTAACATTCCTTTTCCGACGAAAACCATGTGACGGCTTATTTGTCCTTCGTTCAACAACATTTCACCCTTTTCCAGTTCTTTACGTATCAAGACCTGTGCCAGTAGTTCCCGTCCCTCTTTGTTCATCTCCGGATATCTGGAGTTTACAACAGCATCCACTGTCTCTTTCAGGTTTTCCATCATGTATATATTGATAAGTTATTATAGATTGCGGAGACAAAAATACGAAAATCAGTTGATATAAATCAATTTTTCAAAGTAAAAAGATTCCTTCTACTCCAATGACTGCCCTGGAGAGCGAGAGTATGAAAAAAAAGTTCTCTCCTTTAACATTTGAAACTTAGCTGGTTAACTTATTTCGCATAAAATCCGTGAAAAAAATGTTGTAGAAAGATTTGCGTAGTTCAAAAGTTCCCTCTATCTTTGCATCGCATTTGAGAGGAAATGCGGTTAAAAAGGAAGTTTGGGTGAGTGGCTGAAACCACCAGTTTGCTAAACTGACGTACGGGTAACCGTACCGGGGGTTCGAATCCCCCAGCTTCCGCACCAAATCTCAACTTTAAGATGACAAGGGAAGAGCCGAGTTTATTGCTTGGCTCTTTTTTGAATCTAATTTTCAGTCGGTGGGTTCGTCTAACGGTTAGGACACATGCCTCTCACGCATGTAATACGAGTTCGATTCTCGTACCCACTACGAATTAATAATCAGCCTTTTACGATAACGTAAAGGGCTTTTTTATTGCTTTTGGGTTATGAATGATAAATATGAAGAGAGGCTTGGTACTGACCGTATGTTGCCGCTTGTATTCAGGATGGCACTTCCTGCAGTAATTGCACAAATTGTAAATCTACTCTACAATATTGTAGACCGAGTCTATATCGGACACATTCCCGGAATTGGTACACAGGCGCTTGCTGGTATCGGTGTGGCAGGTTCTCTGATTATTTTGATTTCCGCCTTCTCTGCTATTGTGGCGGGGGGAGGTGCACCCCTTGCAGCCATAGCTTTAGGGCAGGGCAATCGCTCACATGCAGGAAAAATATTGGGGAACGGTTTTGTGCTATTATTACTTTTTACGCTCCTGACATCTGCCTTATCTTATCTTTTTATGGAGCCGGTACTTTTGTTTACAGGTGCGTCCAATCAGACTCTCGGATATGCTACGGATTATCTTTCGATCTACTTGATCGGTACTCTGTTTGTAGAGGTTTCTGTAGGACTGAATACCTTTATTAATACTCAGGGCCGTCCCGGTATCGCTATGTTGTCGATTGTTATCGGAGCGCTACTCAATATCCTACTCGATCCTCTGTTTATTTTTGTTTTTGGATGGGGAGTGAAAGGGGCGGCGCTTGCTACTATCATTTCGCAAGCTTGCAGTGCTACTTGGGTATTGGTTTTTCTGACATCCGGCCGTGCTTCTTTGCGACTTGAATCCCGATATATGAAATTGGATAGGAAAGTAGTGGGGGCTATACTGGCATTGGGTGCTTCACCGTTTATTATGGCGAGTACCGAAAGTCTGGTTGGCTTTGTCTTGAACGGGTCGCTGAAAACATTTGGTGATATCTACGTGAGCGCATTGACGATCATGCAGAGTGCCATGCTTTTTGTCAGCGTTCCGCTTTCCGGATTTGCATTGGGATTTGTACCTATTGTGAGCTATAATTACGGGCATGGGAACCGGGAGAGGGTTAAAGAATGCTTTAAGATAGTGATGACCTTTATGTTTTTGTTCAATTTTATTTTGATTCTGCTGATGATCCTGTTTCCGTCTGTCATTGCTTCAGCCTTTACGTCCGATGAAAAACTGATAGAAACCGTAGTGCGGGTGATGCCTGTATTTCTGGCAGGAATGACGATTTTCGGATTGCAGCGGGCATGCCAGAATATGTTTGTCGCACTGGGGCAGGCAAAAGTTTCCATTTTCATAGCATTGCTCCGTAAGGTGATTTTGTTGGTTCCGTTGGCTCTGATACTTCCGCATCTGATGGGCGTGGTAGGAGTTTATGCTGCCGAAGGCATATCGGATGCTACGGCAGCTATTTGTTGCACAGCCATCTTCGCTGTTCAGTTCCCGAAGATTATGAATAAATTGGCGATGCGTTGATTACCGAGAGGATTGAGGTGCCGCTTTTTGTTTCTTCTTAGAGGCTATATACCATAAATAGATAGCCAATATGACAAAAACAGCCAGAATCGTGATCATCTCTGTTGGATGCCCTAACGGATCAACCCATATTTCGCTGAAGAAATCCATTCGTCCCAATATTTCCACCGGTGTCCAGAATACGATTACCGTGGCTATTGCCATGCGAATGTTTGCTCCCCAAGAGGCAAGTCGTAACTGCCGGCGAAACATGAATACTGAACCGACCAGGCAACCCATACCTATCAATATTGTCACCGGATGATGGTCCCCAAGGAAGTTACTGTCGTAACAGAACATTAGTAATAGGTAGCAACTCCATAACATCATGTTAAGTTCCATGAAGGTAACGATAGATGTATGACGGGTCATGGGGCGTGCCACGATTTCACTTTTCTTACTTCGGAACAATGCCGTCTGACACCAATTGATAAAGTTACAGCCTGTCTTTACACTAAATAGATAGAGCACCATGAACATAGCCCAGAATCCGAATGAGGTCGGCATAATCAGATATTCCGGTCGTGTTACTACTTCTCCATTTAGCATTTCGGGCTGTACTCCGTATCGGTTGGCATAGTACATAAATAAAAACTCTACCCAGCCTGTCCAAAAAAGCAGACCACCGAACAGTCCCCAAAGCGTTTGTTTCGTGTCGTTTCGTGCGAAGACACCGATGATAACCATAAGCAATCCTACTCCTCCTATGGCAAATGCCGTATAATGGAGTGCAGTAGGAATGATCAGATGCTCCATCATAATCATTAGGGCATGTCCCAAAGGCATGGTAAATAGAACTAAAAGAAAAGAAGCAATTGTTTTCCACCAATATCTGGTTTGATTTTTCATTGTTGTTTGTCTCATTTTGGGTTATACTTAATTTAATTCATCACAATAGTAACTGATTTGTCCACCACTGTCGCCTATCTCCGAATCGGCATTATACCAACTGATGATTTGTATCTTGAAATATCGTTTACCATCGGCGGTACGTACCACATAGGTGTGATAAGAGGGCGTGTAAACCGGAGGGGGGCCGGCGAAACTCATGGCTTCAGCCAATATCGGATTGGCGCTGGTCAATGTTTTAGCCGGACCGGTATTGGGGTCGAACCACGGATTCTCATTAAAATCCAGCCCATGCTCTATCAGATATTTGTTCCAGTCGTTTTGCGACATTGTGACGTATACTTCAGTATCATTGTCTACCGTCCATTTCAAATCAGCGGGTAGTTGCAAAACAGTTTTCCATTTGTCATAGCTTCCATATCCCAGATCAGCGGCAGCACCCTGACCGATGCCACTGGTACCACTGTTGGTGCGCAGGCGATATCCGCAGAATGCGAGATCCCAATCTGTGCGCTCTTTCTGTTCTCCTTCAGTAATATCCTGATTAGGTGAAAGGGTATTAAACCGCTCTCCGGTACGTAAGTTGAAATAAATCCAATCGTTCGTAACACCGGTGGAATAACCGCATGTGCGGGGCAGTGTCTTACCGGTAAACGGTTCGGCATCATATTTTACACACGAAGTTATTATAATGCAGCAGAATGACAAGCATAAAGCTTTAAAAACATTCATTTCTCTCATTTCTTTTTCTTTAATGCATTTATTACGTCGTCTATCATAAACTCAATCTGTACGTGTCCGCGGGCACCGGGGGTGGCGGGTACATTGAACATGGTCACTCCCGAACCCAATGTTTTGGGCTTATAGTTTAAAAGGTTGTCTACGCCCAGTGTCACTTTTACTTTGTTGTAGAAGGTTTGTGAAACGGACAGATTACACAGCACATATGCCGGAAGATCGCAACGGAAGTAGGCATCCTTGCTGGTATTCTCCTCCTCAATCCATACACGATCCTGCACATCGAATTTCTTGTTACCCATAAATGATGCGCTGAAAATGGCCCCCAACCGATAGTTTTTGCGATTGTACTTATAGTCCAAACTGGCTGTAGCTGCGTGAGGAGAGGTGGTGTTAACCTGTACACCTTTAAGTTTGCTCACATTGACAAAACTGTAGGTGGCATTCAGTGTCAGGAAGTCAAACATGCGCCAACGTCCCAGTGCCTCCAAGCCCAGTAAGCGCTGTTTGCTGAGATTAGTGTATTCAAAATTGTATTGCATGTCATAGATTCTCCAGACTCCTTCTATTTTATCTTTAAAGTAGTTTCCGTAAACCGTACCGGACAAGAATAGCCGGTCGTTGGTGTATTCGGCTCCAACTGACATGTAGTTGTTTTTCTCCGGTTGCAGGTATTCGTTGCCTTTTATCTGAAACATACCCAGATGGTCCCAGTTGAAGAAAAGCTCTTTGATACTGGGTGAACGGTAACCCATTGAATAGTTGGCACGGAAACTCCATTGGTCGTTGGGTGAAAACTTGGCTGCGATTTTGGGCATTCCCATGAATCCGAAAGCATGGGAAAAGTTAGTACGCAACCCGGCGGAAATCATCCATTGTTTAGACACTTCCCATTCGTCCTGCAGAAAATATTCCGTTTCTTTCAGTGACCGTGTAGTCATTTTGCGATTCACAAAACGGTCGCTTGTCAGGTCATCCGAAATATGTTCCACTCCAAAGATCAGATGGTGGGCTTTAAAGTAATTGCTGGTGATGGTCAGTCGTGGTTGCAAGATTCGGCTTTCATATACCTTCTGCCGTTCATTCCGGCGTTCGTGTCGTTTAAAGCGGTCATAAAAATCGCTATGTAAACTTCCGGTTACAGAAAACCAGTCCTTCACATGGTAAGTGGCTTTGATTCCTCCCGTCCAGTCACGTGCCTGACTAAAAGTCAGATCTTGTATCAGGTCGTATGTATTCATGAAGAATGCGCTGCCATAGAGCAAAACCGATAAATCTTTGTTCGGATCGTAATAAACCTTTTGTGAAGCTGAAATATGCTCGGTTCCTTCGATTCCCATAGGCGGACGCGCTGTAGCACTGGTTACAATGATATCGTGAGGTAGGAAGGGATTGGCTTCCTGTGTATATATCTTCTTGTCATTTTCCGCCTGATAAAGATAGAAAGCATCACTTTCGCTGTACCATACATCTGTTTGCGAGGTAAATGCTCCCTGCTTAAAACCTGCGGAGACCCAACTTTGCAGATTTGGGCGGTCAGCATTCTTTTCGAACATGTAGAGGAAGTCACTCTTTGATGGATTTTTATAATTACGTTCGTTCATTTGCCCGTAACGCACTCCGGCATCGATACTAAGAGGTTTGTTCGTCTTTTTAGTTATCAGATTGATAACGGCTCCTGCCGCACGCGAACCATACAGAGTACTACTGGCACCTTTCACAATTTCGATGCGGTCTATGGCATGCAGATTGAAACGTTCGTAATCCAGGTTTCCGGCCATGTCTCCGGTCAGTCGTTCTCCATCCATCAGGAATAACACATGGCGTGCATCCAGTCCCTGCATGCTTATTTCATTGCCAAAGCCTACTTTCTGTATGTTCAATCCCGGTGTTTCCTGTTGCAGAGCCTGCTGCAAGTTTCCATATCCGGCGTCTACCAGTGCTTTTCCTCCCAACACCTGCGTGGTCACCGGAGAAAGTTTGATGGGACGTGCCGTGCGTGAACCCGTTATCACTACTTCGTTCAGTCCCATTACATCTTCCGTCATGTGAAGGGTCAGGTTTCGGGTTGCTTGTGTTATTTTTCCTTTCAGGGGTATGTAGCCTACGGAAGTGATGTGGTAATGGTATGTACCGGGACGAGGGAGCTTCAAGATGGCATTGCCATTCAGGTCAGTGATGGCATACAACGTCTTTTCCGGATTATCATTTTCTGCAAATGCTATATTTGCCGCTATTATCGGTTGCTCGGTCTTTGCTTCCAGTATTGTGAGTTGCACTTTTGTTTGGCCCATAGAGGCGGTACATATAAACAGAAGCAGACATGTGATCGTTACAAATTCTCTTTTTTTCATTTTTCTAAAAGGGTGTGTGATTCACAGTTTATGATAACCCATGTTCCTTCTTATACTCTTCCAAGTCTTTTTCAAATTGTGCGAACTCCTTTTCATAGTTGTTGATGCGCGTCTTGTCTATTGTTTGCAGGAAACACTCCGAGCGAACGTTCATCATGTTGTAGTCCACAATAAAATTAATCTGGTGAGTGTCGGTATTATAATAGCCTTTTACACTACTTCCTTTAGCATTGGCCGGAGTGCCGTCTTTTTCTTCCCCCCAAGTAGAGCCGTCCTCACCATAGAATTTGATCCAGCCTGCACCCGGATATTCGTCTTTTTCCCATGTGTTGAGTTGCATGGTTTGTACGTCACATTTAAAGTTGATGATCATCCCCATTTTGCCTACGGTGAAATTAAGAAGAGACACACTGAAAGTATTTGTATCTGTATTACTCCAGTCAAACTTAAATTTGGTGGGGCATCCTTTTTCAAGCAATGTTTTATTGACGCCATTCAGGGTGGCATGGGTATTCAATACGATTTCTCCGGTCAGAAAATCTTTTGCTTTCTTTACGAGCTCTTCCGAAGCTCCTCCTTTGGTTATTTCTTCGTCGGATGAACAGGATGCCAAAAATAAACAGATACTGCAAAGAATGATATAGGATAATTTTATTGTTTTCATCTTGAAAAATAGTTTTTTATGGTTTATATAATGAATATTCGGTTATTGTTTTTTTATATGAATGAAAGGTTGTTTTCTTGTTGTTGTGACAAGAAAACAACCTATGGTACATTAGTTCATTTTGTGGAGAATATTATAAAAAACTTTATGCTCCACTAAAATTCACTTTGTTCCTTCAAATGTAACAATTGCTTCGAATAGTGAACCTGAATATTGAGTATTTACGGTAACTGTAAACTTCAGGTAGTTTCCGGTAATTTCTCCTTCCACTAAAGCATCATAGGTTAGGGGGAGTATACCGATCTTGAGTTTTACGGCACTTTCACAGGTCTGGCTGAAGTTTCCTCCGGATGCAGGGACAGTGATGTCCATCGCGTCGACCGTAATCGATCCCGGCATCGAACCTATTTTGAATGAATCAATATGAATATTGACTGTTCCGTCTCCATTATCGGTTACATTGGCAACCTTTCCATAAACTGGATTTTTTTCTCCATTCATGTAAACTCGGATCAGGTTACCCTGATAGTTACCTTCCAGACTTTCGGCAACAGTTGCTACTGAATATACGTCACTTGCTGCACTTGCAGAAACATTACTTGAAATAGCTGTCATTCCGAATAAAGCTATTCCCCAGATAAAAACTTTTTTCAACATAAGATTGGTTTTAAAATTAAAATAAAAAATAACACATATATATATGCTTGTTAGCTGTTAAATCTTCTTTGTCCAACGGAAAGCACCATAATCACTGTAGTCTCTGTATCCGGAGTCATTTAGATTTTTTTTGTAAGTACTAAGGAATGTTTTACATGCCTCTTGCTTGAATTCATTTTCTGAAATAAGGATTGTGGCTTTCTGTGCGTCAGCCAGTGGCTTTAGTGTTTCGTACGCTGCACTATAGACATACTGGAAATTGGGATAAGTGATGGTACAATTCTCGAGTTGCAATAATATGACAGCCTGAAAACCGCGGAGAAAGCTTAAATCCATTTTTTTCAATGAAGGCAGGCTGGCCAGTTCTAATTGAGAGACAAGCCCTTTGCTCTGTTCCGGAAATTTGATTTCTTTTAAATTCTCACAATCGAATACATGTAGTACATTAGAGACTGTTTTATCAAAGTCGGTTGCTTCCTGATTGGTGACAAGTGTTTTTGATAGATCCAGTTCTGTCAAATATTTGTTGTTGCTTGAACCGAAACTTGCCAACTTGGCAGATTGTGAAAGATCAATGCCCTCAGGGGTATCTGCATTCAGAATGAAAAGGGCTTTAAGGTTGTCACGAGGCATAAGATAAGCAACCGAACAATGATTCATGCACTCAACTTGCACATAGAATGGTTTGTAGAAAGGATTATTGATAAAATATTCTAATCCTTCAATTGAATGTATATTTTCATTATCCGCATACCAGGCATCTATGTTAATGCCGCTGCCTTGTTCGGTCAGGACCATTGGCTTACTAATGTCAATCTGGTTTCCATCTTTTGTAAACAGACTTGCAAACTTCGATTTCAGATAAGTGCGGAAGTATTCATCGGGAATATCACGCAAGGTGGTATAGGCTTGCAGGGTTCCGTTTGCATTTTGCATCTGCATGTCGGTGGCTGCACTGGCGGCATGGAATGGAACCAGATCCTCTATATTGTATTTGGCCGCTTCCGGTAAATAAAATTTGGTGAGTGGATGTAAGACAGTAGTGCTCATTTCATCATTTACCATTTTCACATCTACCAAACCTTTAAAATCATATATTTTATTACCTGATAAATCAATCGCAGTAATGCTTTTGGGCAATGCGGAGAAGTCGAAAACGGGGCCATACTCATTGTTCGATAGATTAATTTCAGCAAGGTTAGGCAATACTTCCAGTCCCGATAGATTAGCAATTTTGGTGCCCGATAGATCAAGCGAAGTTGTACTTTTTACTTTATCATCCTGTACCAGTTTGCCTTCTGCATTAAAGGTATATCCTTTTTGTTGCAAGATAGTTCTTAGTTCAGTATTTGTCACTTCCACTCCATTCCAATCAATGTTGTTATCGTTAGTACATGAAGTGAAACATATACCGGAAACTGCTATAAACGTGCTAATATACGTTTGAATTTTGTTCATTGTTTAATGATGGGTTTTTTGATAATTAATATTTGTTTTAATCCGGTTACAAAGTTATATGCGGTTTAAAATATGTACAATACCCATTTATGGGTATTCTGCTGTTGAAGTTTAATAGTAAACTTTTTAATATAAATATATTTTATTGGTTGTTGTAGTTTGTATTTTATGAGATGACTTTTTATGGAAGATATTTATGTTAAAAAGAATCGTGCTATTACTGCTTGTGTAGAGGACGGTTAAAGCGGTATTTCATCGAGATTATAAAATAACTTCCTATTTGTTGGGTGTGGTGTTCGGAAAAACCACTCGATGTTGTATTTCGGCTGTAGTTTTTCTTTTGATTCAGCATGTCTGCCCAATAGACTGATAATTCGGCCTGCTTTTTTTTCAGGAAGCGCCAGGTGATACCTGTATTCCATACTATCTGGTCGTCTTCTCCCTTCCGGATATTTGTACCATTACGAAAAGTATAGGTCGCGTCGGTTTTTAATTGTATGTTGCCGGGTAAATCGGCATAGGCATTGAATCCCAGAGAATAGTTACGGGTGTACGTATTTGTCTGCCGCAATGAATTGGAAGAGTGTTGAAAGCGCCAGTTCCCATTCAGGTCGATACTTCCCCATTTAGGGAAGTATCCCAGTCGTAAATTTGCGTTCAGTCCGGTGTTATGGGTAGTACTGTGGTCCGGTTGTTCACTTTCCCCTTCATTGATGAGACCGACATTTTGGATAAAAGATCCTCCTCCGACGGCCGAAATATTAAAACTACGGATGCGTTTCTGGTAACGTAGTGTTCCATGGATGTTCCAGTTACCATTTATGTTTACCGGATAACTCTCTCGCCCTCCCGTTTGCCGGTTATAGGTAATGGTACGGGTCTGGCTGTTTACCTCGTTTTGCCAGTTCAATGTAGCGAATATACCTTTTCGGATGTTTTGTGCTTCCAAACGGACAGATTGGTTATATGAGGGCTTCAGGTCAGGATTGCCGCGTGTGATATTTAGCGGGTCGCTATTGTCGGTCAGTGAAAGCAAGTCGGTTAGGGAAGGTTGTCGGGTATCTCCCCGATAGTTCAAGCGTATCAGACTTTTCCCTTTTTTCCACAGAATGGTGAATGTCGGTCGGAATCCGACTGAATACATGGTAGTATCGGCTTGTCTCAGCCCTGTCTTCTGATCCAGACTGCGTTGCTCAGGCTGAATCGATAGTCCGGTAACAATGTTCCATACCCGGGTGGAGTAGTTTATATGGAAAGAGACTTCGTGTCCGAGTGTGCGACTGTGGCTTCGGTTACTAAGGCTGTCGGTATATCCGGTTTCATACTGCGGAGGCAGATAGCCGGGAGGATCTGTTGTTTCATCCGTCAGACCGGATAGGTTATAAGTGTTACGGTCGCTCTGCTGTTTGCTATAGTTCAAATTGTAAGAGAGCTGCATTTGAACTTTTTTTGTAAAAGGGTGAGTGAATATCAGTCCGATATTCTGATTCCGGTTTCCGTTAGGGCTTCGCTGATATTGATTCCGATAGAGAACCGAGTCATTCCCTAAGCTATTTTCCAATCGGTAATAGGTGGTTGACGAAATAGTGAAACTTTCATTTTTACCTTTGCTGTCACTATATTGTGCCATCAGGCTGAGGCTGCTTCCTTTTCGGTTTATTTGGCGCGTGATGTTGGCATTGAAAGTATATTGGAGGCGCTTGTCTGTAGATAATGAATTCATTGTTATATCGTTGAGTCGCATATCATCGGGGATATTACCGATATTGCCGAAAGGGTCTGATGTTTCGAGATTGGGATTTTCGTCGAATGCGGCTTGCCGGTTGTTATTGGTGTTGTTCCCTCTGCCTGAGTTCAGATTGCCGGAGAAGCTCACAAAGGTCTTTTCGTTTATTTGCCAACGCAGGGCAAGCATAGAGTTTATGGTATGGTTTCGGTTTGTACTTTCACCGGCAGAATATTGGTATTTATTTCCCGTACTCAGGTATTGTTCATAGTATCCGGCCGATTTATTACCGTTATTGTTATGATTATAAGTCGTATTACCATTAATGGTCAAATTTCTGCCGAATCTTTTCACAAAGTTAAGTGCTATGTTATCCTGTATATTGTCCTTGTAACTGGTTGTCATGTTACGGTTACCCGAACGGACGATCAGTGAAAGGTTCTCACCGCCTTTTTTAAAGTAGTTACCTAATAATTCAAGGTCCTTCTTATTATAGTTGCCCAGTCCGGCTTTACCCGATGCCAGCAAAGTGCTGTTGAATTCTTTTTTGGTTTGCAGGTCTAAGACATAATTTTCTTTTCCGCTACTGACTCCTGTCATTTTTTCCAGATCACTTTTTTTATCGTATACCTTTATTTTATTGATCAGTTCTACCGGTAAATTTTCCAATGCCAGACTGTTATTTCCGGAAAAAAAGGCTTCACCGTTAACGTTGATTTCAGTAATGGGCAGACCATTATAGACCAGAGTTTTATCTTTGCTGTTGTATTCCAACCCGGGAATACGTTTTACGAGATCTTCCAGATAACTACCTTCCGGTGTTTTATAAGCAGACGCATTGATTATGGTAGTATCGCCTATCTGCTCTATTTCACGTACTTGTGCGGTAACTGTTACTTCATCCAGTTCGATACCCTCTTTCAGCATAATGTTTTCCAGATGAATGTCAGGAACATTTTCTGTTAATTTATGGAATACTGGTTGCATTCCTGTATAAGAAACTTTCAATAAATAGCGTTTATCTTTGTACGCAGGATACCGGAGGCTAAACTTCCCATTTGCGTTGCTTGTCGTGCCTTTAACAAGCGTAGAATCTTTTTCGTTGATGACGAGAACGCTGGCGTAAGGTAAGGACTCTTTTTCTTTTGCGTCTGCTGCCATGCTCCATATTTGTCCGCTGACTCTTTGGGGCTGTTGGGCATATAGCTCAATAGCCATTCCGGAAATTAAAAGCAATAAGATACAGGTTTTACGCACGTCCATTTCGTATGTTTAGTATGAATGGTTGCAAAATTAGCGAGTTTCAGGTTTGCGTTCAATACCTTTTATTAGGTATAATAATCAGATTTATGAGTCATAGTCCTCAATGCATGTAACCGGAATTATATATAAAGGGTGGGAGTGCAGATTATCGGATATAAAAAAAGGCTACTCTCACGAGCAACCAATCTTTGTTAACCTTAAATCTAATACTATGAAAAACACATTGCAAATGTACGGATTTGGATTATATCTGCAAATTATTCGGATATAAATCTCCATCTTGTAACGTTATTTAGCGAATTGTCGTTTTCTGTTAACGTTTGATATGTCCTTTTTAGAGCTTTCGGTCTTCTTACTCCTGTTTCCCTCTTTTAATTAGGCGATTCCCTCCGAAGATGTAGGTTTTTTCTTTTTCCTGAGATCATTTGTTTCCCTACTTTTGTTCACATCAAACTGATATAACTAAAAAACTATACGATATGAAAACTTTAGCTTTCAAATATTTAAAATTGTTTCTGCTGGCAGTGGCAATGGTAAATCTTACTTCATGTGAGATAGAGATAGATGACTTTTATGACGATGATAACATTGGCGGTTCCTATTATAACAAGTCCCTCGATCTGTGCAGTCGTACCTGGGCAGATACGTTTTATGATGCTGACGGAAACTATTGTTATCAGGAGTTGAATTTTTATCTGGACCGTCATGGTGAAGATTATATCCGTGTGGAATATCCCAATGGACGTTATTCCGAATCGGTGTACTCTTTTACCTGGAATTGGGAAGACCGTTCTCAATATTCTCTCCGGATGGTCTATGGTCCCGGTGATGTTTCCTATCTGGATGATGTCTGGATCAGGGGGAATGTACTGAGCGGGTACTTGGACGGACATGATAATTATGTTGACTTTACAGGAGTGAGATAACCCGAACCTTTATTGAAATAATTGTAGGCGGATTGATATATTCTTGATATATGTCAATCCGCTTTTTCAGTGTTTTTAAATACCTTTGCAGCCCGAAAAGGATTAAGGTAAAATGACACACAGAATTCAACAGGAGAGCATAAAGAGGCGCTTGGCAAAACTGGCCGCTCCGATTTTTATTGAAACATTACTGATAATGATGCTGGGAGCGGTCGACACCATTATGCTGAGCCGCCATTCTGATAACAGTGTAGCTGCGGTCGGAGTTGTCAATCAGATTATCATGCTGACTTTCCTGGTGTTTGAAGTGATCAATTTGGGTACGTCCGTGCTCTGTTCGCAGTATCTTGGTGCGAGGCTCGAAAAGAAAGTGGTACAGGTGGTAGGTGTGTCGTTACTTGTTAATTTATTGGTTGGAGGGATTATCAGTGTGCTTCTGTTTACGATGGCCCGCACCATTCTGCAATGGATGGGGTTGGGACCCGAACTGATGGCTGACGGTATGGATTATATGCGTATCGTGGGTGCTTTCGCCTTTTTTCAGGCCATTTCTCTTACACTTTCAGCTTCTTTACGCAGTGCCAATAAGGCTATATATCCGATGTTGGTAACAGTGGTAATCAATATTCTTAATATCATCGGTAACTATTCGCTGATTTTTGGTAAGTTCGGTTTTCCCGAACTCGGGGTAGAAGGGGCTGCAATCTCTACTGCTTTCAGCAGGGGAGTGTCTATGGTTATTCTGTTTATTATTCTGTTCCGCAAACATATCCATCGTTTCCCTTTGGCTTATTTCCGGCCTTTCCCTTTTGTAGAGCTGAAAAATTTGATGCGGGTTGGTCTGCCCTCTGCAGGTGAGCAACTTTCATACAGTTCATCGCAGGTAGTCATTACTTTTTTCATTAACATGCTTGGAGTTGAAGCGTTGGCTACCCGCACCTATTGTGTCAATATCATTATGTTTGTCTATTTATTCAGTATATCCATGGCACAGGGAGGTGCTATCTGTATCGGACATCTGATAGGGGAGAAGAAACCCCATGCAGCATTTCTGCTTGGGAAATATGTGATGAAGAAGTCGGTAATGATTACTTTGATTCTTTCATGTATTATTGCGGCTTCAGGCCACACTCTATTAAGTTGGCTGACTTCCAATCCCGAAATTATCCGTATGGGAGTGATTGTATTGCTGATTGATGTGGTACTTGAAATAGGCCGTCCCATTAATATTTTTGCGACGAATGCCCTGCGTGCAGCGGGTGATGTGAATTATCCTTTTTATGTCGGGTTGATTGTGATGTGGAGTGTTGCTGTCGGTGTCGGTTATTTATTTGGAATTTACTGGGCCTGGGGCATTTGCGGTATGTGGGTTGCTTTTGCTCTCGACGAGAACATTCGAGGAATTATTTTTGTCCGTCGCTGGTATGGGATGAAGTGGGTGAATAAAAGCTTTGTGAGGTCGTAAATAGTTGCTATCTTTGCGGACGCTAATGTATCCTTATGCGTTTCACGGATACATTGGCTTATGGATACATTGGTAAATTATTCACATGGAGTGGTTATATAGTCTCTTTATCGAACATTCTGCTTTGCAGGCAGTTGTCGTTCTTTCCCTGATTTCCGCCATTGGGCTTGGATTGGGCAAAATTCATGTTTGTGGCATTTCACTTGGCGTTACTTTTGTCTTTTTTGCCGGCATTCTGGCCGGACATTTCGGATTGTCCATAGATCCGCAGATGCTGAACTACGCCGAGAGTTTCGGACTTATTATTTTTGTATATGCCTTGGGGTTACAGGTTGGTCCAGGATTCTTTAGTTCATTCCGTAAGGGAGGAGTTACCCTCAATATGCTTGCTATTGCCGTGGTGATTCTGGGCACTCTTCTTACGGTTGTTTGCAGTTATACCACAGAAGTTTCATTGCCCAATATGGTTGGTATCCTGTGCGGTGCCACGACCAATACCCCGGCTTTGGGTGCAGCCCAGCAGACACTGAAACAGATGGGGCTTGAAAGCAGTACACCTGCTCTGGGATGTGCAGTGGCCTATCCTCTTGGAGTGATCGGAGTCATTCTGGCTGTTCTGTTGATCCGTAAACTGTTAGTGCGTCGTGAAGACCTTGAAGTGAAGGAGAAAGATGATGCCAACAAAACCTATATTGCCGCTTTCCAGGTACACAACCCCGCTATTTTTGATAAAAGCATTAAAGATATCGCTCACATGAGCTATCCCAAATTTGTTATCTCCCGCTTGTGGAGAGACGGCAATGTCAGTATTCCCACATCCGAAAAGATCATAAAAGAGGGTGACCGCCTGTTGGTTGTTACTTCCGAAAAAGATGCGTTAGCGCTTACCGTGTTGTTTGGCGAGCAAGAGAATACGGATTGGAATAAAGAAGATATCGACTGGAATGCTATCGACAGCCAGTTGATTTCACAACGCATTGTTGTTACCCGTCCAGAGTTGAACGGGAAGAAGTTGGGAGCTCTTCGTCTTCGTAATCATTACGGAATCAATATCAGCCGTGTATACCGTTCGGGTGTGCAGTTGTTGGCTACTCCCGAACTGACATTGCAGTTGGGTGACCGCCTGACAGTAGTCGGTGAAGCAGCTGCTATTCAGAATGTGGAAAAGGTACTTGGAAATGCTGTTAAAAGCTTGAAAGAACCCAATCTTGTGGCTGTGTTTGTAGGTATTATCCTGGGATTGGCTCTGGGTGCCGTGCCGTTTTCAATTCCCGGTATCAGTACACCTATTCGCCTCGGATTGGCGGGCGGACCTATCATTGTGGGTATCCTGATCGGAACTTTCGGTCCCCGTTTGCATATGATTACTTATACCACCCGTAGTGCCAATCTGATGCTGCGTGCTTTGGGATTGTCACTTTACCTTGCCTGCCTGGGATTGGATGCAGGTGCCCATTTCTTCGATACGGTTTTTCGTCCCGAAGGTCTTTTGTGGATCGGCCTTGGCTTCGGTCTGACCGTTGTGCCTACTGTGCTTGTGGGTTTCTTTGCTTTTAAGATTATGAAGATCGACTTTGGTAGCGTTTCCGGCATGTTATGTGGCAGTATGGCCAATCCGATGGCGCTGAACTATGCCAATGATACCATTCCCGGGGATAATCCGTCGGTAGCTTATGCTACGGTTTATCCGTTGAGTATGTTCCTCCGCGTCATTATAGCCCAGGTGTTGCTCATGTTTCTTCTGTAATCATTTTAGGGTGAATTTTAAAATTGTAAATCGTTAAATCGTAAATCATATGACTGCTCAAAGTAATATAACCCCCGAAAGTATCGTTGCCGATCTGCGTTATCTGCAACTGCTTTCACGCAGCTTCCCGACCATTGCCGCCGCCAGTACCGAAATTATCAATCTTGAAGCTATTTTGAATCTCCCTAAAGGAACCGAACACTTTCTGACTGATATACATGGCGAATATGAAGCTTTCCAGCATGTGCTGAAGAACGCTTCGGGAGCTGTAAAGCGGAAAGTAAACGAGATCTTCGGCCACACTCTCCGTGAAATTGAGAAGAAAGAGCTTTGTACCCTTATTTATTATCCGGAAGAGAAACTACAGTTGATAAAAGCTACCGAAACAGATATTGACGATTGGTATCTGATCACGCTCAATCAGCTGGTGAAGGTGTGCCAGAATGTATCTTCCAAATATACCCGTTCGAAGGTTCGCAAATCATTGCCGGCCGAGTTCTCCTATATCATTCAGGAATTACTTCACGAGTCAACTATCGAGCCCAATAAGCATGCTTATATCAATGTGATTATCAGTACTATCATTTCAACCCGTCGTGCCGACGATTTTATCATAGCCATGTGCAATCTGATACAGCGTCTTACGATCGATTCACTCCATATCGTTGGCGATATCTACGACCGTGGTCCGGGTGCCCATATCATTATGGATACTTTGTGCGATTATCACAATTTCGATATCCAATGGGGGAATCACGATATCCTATGGATGGGTGCAGCATCGGGTAATGAAGCCTGTATGGCCAACGTGATCCGTCTCTCGATGCGTTACGGCAATCTGGGGACATTGGAAGATGGGTATGGCATCAATCTTTTGCCCCTTGCCACTTTTGCGATGGATACTTATGCGGATGATCCCTGTACCATCTTTGCACCTAAGACCAACTTTGCCGACTCTACTTATAACGAGAAGACCTTGAGGCTGATAACCCAGATGCATAAAGCTATTACCATCATTCAGTTTAAGCTGGAGGCAAACATTATTAATCGTCGTCCGGAGTTTGGAATGGGTGGTCGCAAGTTGCTTGAGAAAATCGACTTTGAACGGGGAGTATTTGTCTATGAAGGCAAAGAATATCCGTTGCGCGATACCAACTTCCCTACGGTAGATCCTGCAGATCCTTATCGTCTGACTGATGAAGAGCAGGAATTGATAGAAAAGATACATTACTCGTTTATGAACAGCGAGAAACTCAAAAAACATATGCGTTGCCTCTTTACCTATGGAGGTATGTATCTGGTGTGCAATTCCAATTTGCTTTATCATGCCTCTGTGCCTCTCAACGAAGATGGAAGTTTCAAACATGTGAATATCTGCGGAAAAGAATATTGGGGAAAGAATTTGCTGGATAAGATCGATCAGCTAATCCGTACGGCTTATTTTGATGAAGATGACGAAGAGGAGAAACGCTTTGCGATGGATTATATCTGGTATCTGTGGTGCGGTCCGGATGCTCCCTCGTTCGATAAAGATAAGATGGCTACTTTTGAACGTTATTTCATTGCGGACAAAAGTTTGCATAAAGAGACGAAAGGATATTATTATGCGTTGCGTAATAAAGAAGAAATCTGTGACCGTATTCTTGAAGAATTCGGAGTGACGGGACAGCATACTCATATTATCAACGGGCATGTGCCGGTAAAAACCATAAAAGGGGAACAACCCATGAAAGCAGGTGGAAAATTATTGGTGATCGATGGCGGCTTTTCAAAAGCCTATCAACCGGAGACCGGTATTGCCGGATATACGCTGGTATATCATTCGCATGGGCTGCAGTTGGTCCAGCATGAACCTTTCCAGTCTACTCAGAAGGCAATAGAGGAGGGGCAGGACATTAAGTCGACTACTTTTGTTATTGAATTCAATTCACAGCGGATGATGGTGAAAGATACCGATAAGGGGAAAGAGCTGGTAACGCAAATTCAAGATTTAAAGAAGTTATTGGTAGCTTATCGGATCGGGTTGATCAAGGAGAAGGTCTGATCAGGTTCACCACAGAGTCCCACAGAGGAATAATTTAAATATAAACTCTGTGAGACTCTGTGGTAAATCAATTAGAACAGAACCACTCCCGCTTCAGCGATCAGTCCCTTGTCATAAGTCTTGGCTTTATTATAGTAACGGCTGCCACCATAACCGCCGGTTACGAATAAACCGAATTTATCCGTAAACCGATATTCCAGATTGAGGCGTGCCTGTAAAGCATAGAGACGCGCCGGAATACCCTCTACTTTTTTATTCCGGAAAGTTTCGATGTGCTGAAAGCCTAAATCGCCACTTACAAACAGATTTTTGTAGAGAGGAAGTTCGAGACCTGCCCGGTAGAATAAAGCTGCAGAAAATTTGTCATTGAAATCGAGATAATGTGTACCTCCACCGAGTATAGTGTAGAAGAGTTTGTTCTTAAAGCGGGCACCTACATTGATTTTGGTTCTGTTGCCTCCAAATACCATTAATTGTACTTTGGTTTGCGGATTTGCATTGACCAGTCCCAATTGGAGCCCTTTCATGTCATCTTTATAATAATTGAAAAGTCCGATTTGCAATCCTTTCGCTTTCGACGCAAAATTGAACAACCCCAATTGTGCTCCGTTCATTTGGCCGCCGGTCACGTTGGCGAGTGCGGAGAGCTGCAACCCATTCATTTTTTCTCCCACTACATTCAGCAGTCCCGACATCATAAGTCCGTCATATTCCTCACCGGTTACGTTGGCAAGGCCTGCCAGTTGTACACCTGCGGCTTTATCACCTGTGATGTTCATGATACCACTGATCATTAATCCGCGTGTATTGTCTCCGGCGATATTGCTTAAGCCGGTAATCAATACGCCTTTCGCTTTATTTCCCGTAATATTTACGAGTCCCGAGACGGACAATCCTGCCAGGTCGTTACCATTTACGTTACTGATACCTCCAATTTGTACGCCACGCATACTTCCTCCGGCAAGATTGGCGAGCCCGGAGATTTGAACACCGTTCATATCGTTTTGCACCATACTGCCGAAAGCATTGATACCTACACCATGTAACTTATGCATAGCCGAGAAAAGTCCCAGGTTGACATAAGTAGTCTGTGTACTGTCAAGTGGTTGCGTACATGCTTTTTTCCATAAAGAAAGATTAATTCCACCACTTTTATTTCTGCCTTTATTCTGTGCAGGCAGACAGACTGCAGCCGAAAGAAGAGCTGCAACAAGAATGATTTTCTTCATAAGCTAAGTTTTTAAAACGCAAATTACGCAGATTTGCACGGATTATCCTATTAAAATCTATGCAAATCTGCGTAATCGATGTCTTTTTAATGAAAATAGAAATTATTTTTAACCTTTGGCTTCCTGATACAAGAAGCGTTTGATACTCTTTTTCGGAGTCTTTTCAAACTCTTCCGGATAGATTTTCATTTTCGAAATCTGGCTATAAGCCGGGAGCATTTCATTCAGGGTAATCCGGTTTTCCTCCATTACCCGTTCCATATCTTCATTCTTCAAGCCATGCGCGAAGGCTTCGTCAAAATCCGGATAAACCAATCCTACCAGTTTGTCGTTTTGTTGTACGATAATACTTTCGGCCACGTATGGCAGGTTGTTCAGTTTATCTTCTATTTCCTCCGGATAGATATTTTGTCCGCTGGCACTGAGCAACATGTTTTTGCTACGTCCCTTGATTGTGATGTTCCCTTCGGCATCTTCCAAAGCGAGGTCACCGGTATGCAGCCAGCCGTCTTTGTCGATCACTTGGGCGGTAGCCTCTTCATTTTTGTAGTAACCCAACATTACGTTCGGACCTTTGCAAACAATTTCGCCTACCACATTCTCCGGGTCGGGCGAAAGGACTTTCACCTCCATGTTGAGTGCAGCTTTTCCACATGAACCCGGTTTGAAGCGTTTCCAGTCTTCGTAACAAATAATAGGACCACACTCGGTCATACCATAGCCCACTGTATAAGGGAAGTCAATCATTCTTAGGAATTGTTCTACCTCCTGGTTGAAGGCGGCTCCACCTACAATGACAGCTTCAAAGTTGCCGCCAAAGCCTTTTATCATCTCTTCGCGTACCGTTGCTTTAATCTTATCATTGATAATCGGCACTTTAAGCAGCAACTTCATGGTAGGAGTCTCCAACTTCGGAAGTACGCTCTTCTTGATGATTTTTTCGATAATCAGCGGAACAGCCACAATCAGGTTGGGTTTTACCTCGGCAAACGCCTGGAAGATAATCTTTGGGCTTGGCATACGGGTGAGGAAGTAGATCTGACACCCTACCGCAAATTCATACAGGAACTCAAAGGCCAGTCCGTACATGTGTGCCATCGGCAGCATGGATACGATCTTATCACCTGCTTTCAGTGGAAGTACCTCGAAAGCGAAAGTCGTATTCGACCATAAGCTGCGATAGGGGAGCATTACACCTTTTGAATAGCTGGTGGTTCCCGAGGTATAGTTGATAACAGCCAGTTCTTCAGGCTGATCCTTATGATATTCGATATGTTCCTTACGGAAATTTTTTGGGAATTTCTTCCCGAACATTTCGTTGAGGTGTTCACGTGCGTGAGTCAGTCGTTCGCTACGTGATACCAGTAACGTAAAATCGTTCATCATCAGGATACCTTCGAGCAACGGCATGGCAGACTCATTGAGGTTTTCCCAGACCACGTCTCCTACAAACAGGAGTTTGGCTTCCGAGTGATTGACGATATTGTGTACGTTATCTGCTTTGAATTCATGTAAGATGGGGACGATAACCGCTCCATAAGTGAGAGTCGCGAGGAAAGTAACTCCCCAATGGGAACTATTTCTTCCGCAAACGGCTATTTTGTCTCCTTTACGGATTCCGCTTTCTTCAAAGATGATGTGGAGCTTTTCTATTTTGCGGGCTACGTCTTTATACTGTAGGGTGGCACCCTTATAATCTGTCAGGGCATCCAGATCCCAATTGTTTTTGATACTGTTTTCAATGTAAGCTATAAAACTTTGTTCCATTGTTTTTTGCACATTTGATGATAAATTGTGCAAATATAGCCATTTAATTGAGATTTGAAAACTTAGAAGCTATTTAAATTTTTCTTTTGCAGCTTTCATTGTATTCATCACGGGATAACACGAAGGACATAGAGTTTTATTTTTTTCTATTTTAAAACTCTGTGTCCTCTGTGCCCTCTGTGGTGAATAATTATCCCAGATACCACTCGTACATTCTTTGTACCCCCTCTTCAATATCGATCTTATGATGCCATCCGAGGTTGTGCAATTTCGACGGGTCGGTAAGTTTTCGCATGGTTCCGTCCGGCTTACTGCTGTCGAAAGTCAGCTTTCCCTGATAGCCGACTGTGCTTACAATCAGTTCTGCCAGTTCGCGGATCGTTATTTCTTTGCCGGTGCCTATATTGATGTGGCAGTTGCGGATGTCTTTTGCACCGGCTTTGTAGGTATCCTTGAAGTCCACATGTTCCATTACGAAGACACTGGCATCTGCCATTTCTTCACTCCAAAGAAATTCCCTTAGAGGCGTTCCTGTTCCCCAAAGTGTCACCTCCGTTTCAGTAATGCCGTATTTCCGGAGAATCCTGAGGATCTCTTCGTTGGAGTTGGCACCACTGATGCCTTCCACCGGACGCAGGTTCATGTCTTTACGCACAGCTTCCCAATCTCCTTTTTTCAGGCAGTGTGCCAAGTGAATTTTACGGATCATGGCAGGCAGCACATGACTGCGTTCCAAGTCAAAGTTATCGTTCGGCCCATACAGGTTGGTCGGCATCACGGCGATGTAATTCGTTCCATATTGCAGGTTGAAGCTTTCGCACATTTTCAGTCCGGCTATTTTGGCTATGGCATAAGGTTCGTTGGTATATTCCAGCGGAGAAGTGAGCAACACGTCCTCTTTCATCGGCTGTTCGGCATCTCGTGGATAGATGCAGGTACTTCCCAGAAAAAGCAGCTTTTTCACTTGATGGCGGAAACTTTCTCCGATCACGTTCTGCTGTATCTGTAAGTTCTTGTAGATAAAGTCCGCACGGTAAATACTATTGGCCATGATCCCTCCTACAAAGGCGGCAGCCAGAAATACGTACTCCGGCATTTCCTCATCAAAAAACTGCTTTACGGCCGCACCGTCCAATAAGTCCAGTTCCTTATGTGTGCGTCCCACCAGATTCGTATATCCCTTTTCCTGCAGGTTTTTCCATATAGCCGAACCCACCAGTCCGTGGTGTCCGGCTACATAAATTTTTGCGTTTTTATCCATTCTGTCAATCATGTTTAGTCGCAATCATTCTTTTCACTTTGGCCATATCGTGGCGTACCATGATTTTTACCAGTTCCGGGAATGGCGTTTTGCATGGATTCCATCCCAATACGGTTCTGGCTTTGGTCGGGTTACCGAGCAATTGCTCCACTTCGGCAGGGCGGAAGTATTTCGGGTCGACTTCTACCAGTACTTTACCGGTGGCTGCGTCAATTCCTTTTTCATTTACGCCTTCGCCTTCCCAACGCAGGTTGATGCCTATTTCGGCAAATGCCAGTGTACAGAATTCGCGGACGGTATGCATTTCGCCGGTAGCGATTACGAAATCTTCGGGTACGTCATGTTGCAGGATCAGCCACATACATTCTACGTAATCTTTGGCATAGCCCCAGTCACGCTTGGCATCCAGGTTACCCAAATATAATTTATCCTGTTCGCCTTGTGCGATGCGTGCTGCTGCCAGCGTGATCTTACGGGTTACGAAAGTCTCGCCACGGCGTTCACTCTCGTGATTGAATAAGATACCGTTTACGGCAAACATTCCGTAACTTTCACGATAGTTCTTAGTGATCCAGAAACCGTATTGCTTGGCTACTCCATACGGAGAACGCGGATAGAACGGAGTCGTTTCGCTTTGCGGTACTTCCTGTACTTTTCCGTAGAGTTCGGAAGTGGAAGCCTGGTAGATGCGTGTCTGTTTTTCCAGTCCCAGGATGCGGACAGCTTCAAGCATACGCAATGTACCGAGTGCATCCGCCTCGGCGGTATATTCCGGTACGTCGAACGATACTTTTACGTGGCTTTGTGCCGCCAGGTTGTATATTTCGTCGGGTTGTACTTGCTGGATGATGCGGATCAGTGAACTTGAGTCGGTCATATCTCCGTAGTGCAGGTTGACTGTACGTTTCTGTTTCATATCGCGCACCCATTCATCAAAGTACAAGTGTTCGATCCGGCCTGTATTGAAAGAAGATGAACGGCGTAGGATGCCGTGTACTTCGTAACCTTTCTGAAGAAGAAACTCGGCGAGGAATGAACCATCCTGTCCGGTAATACCTGAAATAAGAGCTTTTTTCATGTCTATTGTTTTGAGTTTATAATCTTTTTGACGATGCAATATTCGGTATTTTCATAAGAACGGGCAATCTATCTGCTGAATTATTTTCTTTTTTCAACGGAAAAAACTTATCTTTGCTGTAATTTATTAAAATAGAAATAAATATTCTACTTTTTAATATTAAAATATCTATTCTATTTTATATAATGGATTTTATTTTAAATAAATTCATATATGAACGATATATTTGATGAATTGGTGTTGTCCAACTACTGGAATGGAAAACTTCCGAAAGTGGAATTTGCCCGTAAAAGTTACACAAACCGTATATTCGGGTATGTAGGTAACCGCCTTGTAAAGGTCCTGACCGGACAGAGAGGGGTAGGTAAAGGATGCCTGTTGCGGCAGATCATCTATCAGTTGATTGCCGATGGTGTTTCATCACGGAACATTCTATATATAAGTAAGAAGTTCACAGATTCGGGCGTACTTTCCGGCTATCGTGATCTGGACGACTTGCTTTTTATCTATCGTGAGAAAATCCATCCGGTAGGTAAAGTCTATATTTTTATTGAGGAAATACAAAAAGTGGAGGGCTGGGAACATTTTGTCCATTCCCATTCACAGGATTTTGTAGATACTTGCGAGCTGTTTATCAGTGGTTCCAACCAGGATATGCTTTCGGGTGAAGCCGAGAAGCTTTTGGCCAGACATTACGTCAGTTTTGAGATATTTCCCTTCAGTTTTTCCGAGCACAGGATATTGGAGAGGGTAGAGGCTACCGGCAAAAATTACGCGGATTATATGGGTAAGGGGGCACTACCCATTCTTTTCAATCTTCCGGATGCGGAGGCCGGGTGGAAAGCCATTTCCGCTCTCCGCGATACGATTCTGTTTCGTGATATCATCCGTCGATATCGGATTAAGGATGCCCGCCTGCTCGAAGATGTGTTCGTCTATTTGTGCACCCATCTCGCTGAGTTGATTACCATCGGTCAGCTGGTCAGTCACTTTGCTTCCCAGAACCGGAAGACGAGTTATGATACGGTTGCCAATTATATCTGCTATCTGGAAGACACCTCTCTGATTCATCGCGTGGAACGTTATCAGATCCGCAGTAAAGAGATTCTTCTGGGTAGCTGCAAATACTATATTAACGATTGGGCATTCATGCGCCATCTGTATCCTTTTTTTGCCGGTTCCCGAAAATCCTGCTTTGAGAACCAGGTTTATCTGGAACTGCGGCGTGCCGGATATACCGTTTTTGTAGGTGTGCTTCGAGGAGGCAAACTGGTCGATTTCGTTGGCAGGAAGAAAGACCGCATTGTGTATTTGCAATGTGCACCTCTGCTCAATGATGATTTTCAAGTGGAGCAAATGTACAACACGCTGGAGATGATACAAGACAATTATGAAAAGTGGATCGTTTCTATGGACGATACCACATTGCCCTCCAAAGAAGGGATTCGTCACATACAAGTCTGGCAACTGCCTGAAATACTATAGTCTGACAATCTTTTTTGATTGCTTTGATGTCCGGATGATGCCGTTTACGAAGTTAACATCTTGTCGTTTACGAAGTTAATATCATAACATTATGAAGTTAAAATCGTATCTTCGGGAAGTTAACTTCCTGAAGTCACGATTTTAACTTCGTATTAGTGCTTTTTGAATCGCTTTTCAACCCCTTGAGAATCAGTGCTCGTTTCCGGAGGAAAACAGCTGCATTCTTTAATTGATTGCAAGCAAACAGCATTTTCCAGAATATAAAAACGTACTGTTTGTCAGAAAAGTTCTTTTTTAGGTTCCGCTTCTTTTCTTTGCCCGGTTCAATGCTGCGATCATGTATTTTCCTTTTGCTCCGATGTTACTCCAGTTCGTGCTGCAAATCAGTTTCCATACAGGGGTTCCTTTTCTCCCGTAATCCGACAGTCTCAGGATTGCTTCGATCTCTTTTTCGTCTGTTATTCCGAATCGTTCCAGGTTTCCCATTAATCCCACGTAGTTGTGTGTCATCGTATTAAATGCGTATCCGGGCATACTGACCGGCGTAGCATTGACTTCCTCTTCCTTCCCCCTTGGGGGAGCTGAGGGGGGAAATTCTTTACTTTGCTTTACTTTACTTTGTTCGGTATTGCATGCATTTTTTGCATCAGAGCCTGCATCCTGCTCTACATTTTGCGGGCAGACGGTCTTTTCTTCATTGCATGTCTCTTTCGGTTTTATCAGTAGATAAGGCATGGCTGTCCAGTTCCTCTTTCTTCGCTTGGTTGCCTCTATCCATACTTTTTGTATTGCTTCAGAGGTCAGTACTTTATGTTCCGCATAGTTTCCCCTGTCTATCATTCCTTTCTCGATCATTATCTCGATAATTCCCTGCACCTCTTCTGCGTCTGCCTCTTTTCCCGTCTTGTTGGCGAAAATAAGGCATTGTTCCTCACCCCACGGAATATAATATCCTTCTTTATATATCTTGCATAGGAGTTTCAGTACAATCGCGAGTCCTTTCATGTCATATTTTGCTTCTATTACCTCCATTGCGTTCTCTTCCATAAAATTCACAGCTATCGGAAAGTAATTTATTCCATCGTATGTTGTTGCCATAATTATTAAGTTGTTATGTTGCTGATTAATTGGTTACTGAAAGATTCTCCTATACGATCGCTCTCCATTCCATGAAATTCTCTATTTTGAAGGTCATCCACCTTTGTTGCTCCACATCCCGGTAGACCACTGTGTTTTTTATTTCCATCGGGTCATACTGCTTTCCGAAATCTTTTTCGTATCCCACCAATGTTCCTTTCACCAGTTTGAATGTTCCGTCCTGTTTCATATAAGCTACGGCTGCATGTCCATATTGCATATATTCTATGAGGGCTTCCAGTCGTTCTGCCATCCATTCGGAGCACTGTTCAGTGTAGTCCTTTTCGAGCATGATTTGTCTTTTCCATTTTCCTTTCATCATTTCGTTTTTCGATACTGCTTTCCTGTTCTTTTTCATAATTGATTTTTTAAAGTTTATTAATGAGTTATTGTCGGGCTTTTATTTTTACCCGTGGCAAAGTACGGTAATAAGTTTTGAATAGACTAATCCTGTAAAAGTACTTTAGAAAGGGACTTTTACAGGATTTTAACAATCGGTTATTCGCTTTCATCTCGCTTTTTCCGGAATGCTCTGGCATATTTTTTCAGCTCTGATAGAAAAGAACGTTTATTAGGCTCTGTAGCAATGCCTTTGCGCTGATATTCAAAGGTGAGATATTCTTTTATTGTTTCCTGTAGTTCTTCGATGGGTCTGTTTTCCATGCTGTTGATTCCGCCTTTGATAAAGCTTTCGGTAAGTGCCTCCATTAGCTTTCCTTTGCCTTTTGTGATACGTAGTGGTTCTCTAACCTTTTGATTGAGGCTGAATTGCAAGTCGGCTTTACCCGCAAAGATTACTTTTCCATTTACTTCGATGGTTACTAAGTTATCATTCAATGAGATAACTACTTTTTTTCTTCCATAATGTTAGTTATTAAATGAATTTATGAAAAGGCAAAGTTTGTATAAAAAAATATAAATATAAAAGAATACCGGAGTTTTTTTAGCTTAAAGGGAGAATCTTAAAGTGTAAGGATCTTGTTATTAGTTATTTATCTTAAGATATAGGTGTTGTTTCAAAAAACGTTCGTTTGATTGAACAAAGGTAAGGAGTCTGTTTTAATGTACAAAATATTTAGTGGATAAAATTTTATCAAAGATTTTATATTATTGATTTTCAAATATATATAGAGCAAAAAAAGTTCTCTGCTCAGCTACTTTACAATATTCATTTTTTCATCGAAAAAAAACTTAAAAATGCCGTTTCAAAAGACGAACGTTTTTTGAAACACATTCGTTCGTTTTCAACTTCTAAAAATGTTTCGTGAAATTTGACGGTTTGAAAGAGAAAAGATGTCTCGTTCAAACCGCGAAGCGCACCCGAAACAAAGGAAATTTTCCCCAAGTATAAATTGTAAATGTCTGAACAACAGAAGTATTGGTTTGCCGCCCGTACCCGAGATAAGCAAGAGTTTGCTATTCGTGACTCTCTTGAAAAATTGAAGACTGAACTTACTTTCAATTACTATCTTCCCACTCAGTTTGTCATCCGGCAGTTGAAATATCGTCGAAAACGGGTGGAAGTCCCTGTTATTAAGAATCTTATCTTCATCCAAGCTACCAAGCAAGATGCTTGTGATATTTCTAATAAATACAATATCCAGCTTTTTTATATGAAAGACCTGCTTACCAGGGCTATGCTGATAGTTCCTGATAAACAGATGCAGGACTTCATATTTGTCATGGATTTAGATCCGAATGGCGTTAGTTTCGATAATGACCATTTATCTGTTGGTAGCAGGGTTCAGGTAGTTAAAGGTGATTTCTGTGGTGTCGAGGGCGAACTTGCCAGCGAGGCCAACAAAACTTATGTTGTTATTCGTATTGCCGGTGTATTGAGCGCCAGCGTCAAAGTTCCTAAAAGTTATTTACGTGTCATTTAAGTTATGAATACACTCACTTCTCAAATTGAACAATTACAGAGTCTCGCGCACGAGTTACTCTATTTAGGTGTGGATGGTGCTCCTATTTATACCGATCATTTCCGTCAGTTGAACAAAGAAGTTTTAGAACAATCCGATGCGTTGTATCCTCAGCGTGGTGCTACTCCCGAAGAGGAAGCAAACATCTGTCTGGCATTATTGATGGGTTACAATGCAACCATCTATAATCAGGGTGACAAGGAGGAGAAAAAGCAAGTTGTTCTCAATCGTTGTTGGGACGTGCTTGACCAACTTCCTGCTACTTTATTGAAATGCCAGTTGTTGACTTATTGTTATGGTGAGGTGTTTGAAGAGGAGTTGGCGAAAGAGGCGCATACTATCATAGAAAGTTGGAAAAATAAAGAACTTTCTGAAGATAAAAAAGAGGCAATCAATAATTTGAGAAATTTGGAAGAGAATCCATATCCTTATAGTGAAATGGAATAGAAAGTTTTACTTTTTTAATTTATTTGATTTATGAAAGGCATTGTTTTAGCCGGGGGCTCTGGTACACGTTTATATCCTATTACTAAAGGAATAAGCAAACAACTTCTTCCAATTTTCGATAAACCCATGATTTATTATCCCATCTCCGTACTTATGTTAGCTGGGATACGAGAAATACTAATTATTTCTACTCCTCATGACTTACCGGGTTTTCAACGTTTATTGGGTGATGGTTCTGATTTTGGAGTACATTTTGAGTATGCAGAGCAGCCTTCTCCTGATGGTTTAGCACAAGCATTTATTATTGGAGAGAAGTTTATAGGCAGTGATTCTGTTTGTTTAGTTTTAGGAGATAATATTTTTTATGGGCAAGGTTTTACGCATATGTTGCATGAAGCGGTTCATTCTGCTGAATCAGAAAACAAAGCAACCGTTTTTGGCTATTGGGTAAGTGATCCTGAACGCTATGGCGTTGCAGAGTTTGATCAGGAGGGAAATGTACTCAGTATTGAAGAAAAGCCTCAAATACCTAAATCACATTATGCTGTTGTAGGACTTTATTTCTATCCTAATAAAGTGGTGGAGATAGCCCAAAATATCAAACCTTCTCCTCGTGGAGAATTAGAAATAACTACTGTTAATCAACAGTTTTTGTTAGACCAGGAACTGAAGGTCAAATTATTAGGGCGTGGCTTTGCTTGGTTGGATACAGGTACGCATGACTCGCTGTCCGAAGCGAGCACTTTTATCGAAGTGATAGAAAAACGTCAAGGGCTGAAAGTTGCTTGTTTAGAGGGAATTGCTTTTAGGCAAGGTTGGATTTCTTCCGAGAAGATGAAAGTATTGGCACAACCGATGTTAAAAAATCAATATGGTCAATATTTGCTGAAAGTAATAGAAGAAATTGCAACGAAAGCATGATAGGATATTTATATATTTTTGGTACTATTTTATTTACTGTCTTTGGTCAGATACTATTGAAATGGAGACTTTCTATGCTTCATTTTACGCTTCCTGACACAATGCTTTCTGATAAATTACTCACTTTAATCAAATTGGTTTTTGACCCTTTCATTTTTGTCGGGTTTATTTCAGCTTTTATTGCTTCTCTTTTTTGGATGGCTGCAATGACTAAATTTGAGATCACTTATGCTTATCCTTTTATGAGCTTGTCTCCCGCAATTGTTTTCCTTGTAGGAGTATTCTTACTAGGTGAAACCTTTACAATTGGAAAGGTACTAGGGTTAATTATAATAGCAATTGGTATTGTTGTAACTGTAAAATTTTAATATGAGAAAGAAAATAGCAATTATTGGAGGGAGTTATCTTCAATTACCTGCCGTTCTAAAAGCACATAAATTAGGGCTAGAAGTACATTGCTTTTCTTGGGAGGAGGGAGCTGTTTGTGCAGAATATGCCGATTATTTTTATCCAATATCGATTCTTGAAAAGGAGAGAATATTATCTGTTTGTCGAGAGATTGGAGTGGATGGTGTTATGACAATAGCATCGGATGTAGCAGTTATTACAGTTAACTATGTGGCAAAGAGACTAGGACTGGTATCTAATCCAGAGGAATATTCTTTAATAACGACGGATAAGTATTTCATGAGACAATGCTTCTCTAAAAATCAATTACCCTCACCACGTTTTTGTTTGGCTACTATTCAAGAATATGATATAGCTCATTTTTCTTATCCTTTAATAGTCAAACCAACTGATCGTTCTGGAAGTCGTGGCGTTGAGAAAGTTTATTCAAGAGAAAGTGTTGCAATGGCTGTTGAAAGGGCTTGTAGTGAATCATTTACTCACACAGCCATTATTGAAGAATATATTGGCGGACGTGAGGTAAGTGTCGAGTCTATCTCTTTTGATGGATGCCACTATGTTTTGGCTGTTACGGATAAGATCACTACGGGAGCTCCTTTTTTTGTTGAACTAGAGCATCATCAGCCTTCCCTGTTATCTGAGTCTTTACAGAATGAAATACGTAAGATTGTCTTGGAATCTTTAACCGCATTACATATTCAATACGGTGCTTCTCATTCTGAATTAAAAATAACTGATGATGGTCAGATTTTCATTATTGAGATTGGCGCAAGAATGGGTGGAGATTTCATTGGCTCCGATTTGGTCCAGCTGAGTACAGGCTATGACTTTTTAGCTGCTACTATAAAGGTTTCGTTAGGTATTTTTGATAAACCCATTATGAATGAATCTCATTGTTCTGGTGTTTATTTCCTTTCAAAAGAGACAGAATATTTACGAAATGTAATTATGAACGCTTCTAAATATCCTGAAATAGTAAGGGCTGATATTACAGATGAAAATTTGAAGAATATAGAGTGTAGTAGTGATAGAAGTGGATATTTGATCTATCAATCGGATAAACGTTTTAACCTTTAATTTTCAAGTTCATGCAGACATTTATTTCTGTAGTTACAACTTTATATAAATCTGCCAACTATTTAGAACGGTTTGTACAATTATGTGAAAGGGCTTTTTCTGAGCTTGAGTGTATGAATTGTGAGATAATTATGGTCAATGATGGATCTCCCGATAACTCTTTGGAAAAAGCTCTTAAACTTAAGGAGGAATATCCAAACATTGTAGTTGTTGACTTGAGTCGAAATTTTGGACATCATTACGCACTTTGGGCTGGCTTATCTATTTCAAAAGGAGAATATATATTTACGATTGATTGTGATTTAGAGGTTTCTCCATTATGCTTGGTTAATTTCATGAATCGAATGAAATCAGGAACAAATATTGATGTCGTTTATGGTATTCAAGAAGTAAGAAAAGGACATATAGTAGAAAGATTGGGAGGGGCACTATTTTATAGTATATTTAATAAAATAAGCGGTATTCAGATGCCTAAAAATGTACTTACGGAAAATTTGATGAATCGCAAATATATAGATTCACTATTGAAATTGGGAGATAAATCCTTATTTCTTGCAGGTATGTATCAATGGGTTGGATTCAATCAAGTACCTCTTATCGTGACTAAGGGGTTGCGGGAGGGTAAAAGTACCTATACATTAAAAAAGAGAATTGCATTGACTTTTCAGGCAATAACGTCTTTTTCCTCTTATCCATTGATTGTTTTGCTGAATGTCGGTTTTTTGATTACAACCCTTAGTTTTATTTGGGGGATTGGTTTTATTATTTATCGTGTGTTTAATCCTGATATTGTTTTATTAGGATTTACTTCTTTATTTGTTTTAATACTTTTTTCATTAGGTATTATTGTCTTTTCTTTGGGGGTTATTGGCCTATATATAGACCGGATTTTTACCCAAACGAAAAATCGTCCTACATATATAATTCGGGAGATTTATTGATGAATATCTTATTATTAGGTGCTAGTGGATTTGTAGGTTGTTATTTGTATGATATATTACAGGCGAAAGAGTATTCCGTGACAACTGCTTCCCGTCAGAATGGAAATATTACGATTGATTTGTCTCAGTATTCTCAATATAAAGAAAAGTTTGATACTTTATCATTTGATGTCGTTGTAGTAGCAGCAGTTGTATATGCTGATTCATTGCCGGAATCATTAGTGAATGTTCAAATAGTCACCAATACTCTTGAGTATTTTTCTAAAAAAGTTAATCAAATTATTTTTCTGTCTAGTTTGTCTGCATTGGCTGAAAATAAATATTCTAATGTTTATAACTATTCGAAATATTTGTCAGAGGAAGTCATTCGTTATTATACTGTTAATTATTCCAATATTTGTGTTTTGAGGTTTGCTCAGATAATTGATATAAATGGTTTAAGTCGTTCTTCACAGAAAGGCTTCCATTATATCGTGGATTCTATTAATTCAAATGCTTCATTGGGAGTATACTCTTTAAACGATCATCCTCGTTCCTATATCTCTGTTATCAATGTGTGTGATGTTATTTTGTTTGCTGTAAATCACCGGATCTTAGGCTTTCATGATATTATCATTAAGCCATTACTTACTCTTAAGGAGTTAGTGAATTTGTTGATAGAGGCAAAAGGTGATTATAGAGGAAAAGTTGAATATCTGGATAAAGAAGCTCTTCATTATTATATTCCAGAATCATCAAGGACTTTTCAAGATGTTATTGATGCTTGCCAATTAAAGGAATATTTGGTTTCATTTATTAAATCTTAATTATATGAATATATTAGTTACAGGAGTGGGAGCCATTATTGGGTATGGTATAATTAATTCTCTTCGTCGTATTGAAGATCTAGATATATATATTGTTGGTATGGATATCTATCATGATGCATATGGACAATTTATTTGCGATAAATTTTACATTGCGGAAAGAGCAGACTCAGACTGTTATCTTACTTTTTTAAATACTTTGATAGAAAAAGAACAAATAGATTTAATTATTCCAGGTATTGAGCAGGATATGTACCGAATGAATGATCTTAAGGATCACATAAAATGTAAAGTTGTACTCAATAATGAATTATTAATATCTATATCTAAAGATAAGCTTCAAACTTTTGAGTATATGCAATCACATACGGAACTTAATTTGATTCCTACACTTTTTAATGTTTCCTATGAGAAATGTGTGACTCAATTAGGCTCTCCTTTCCTCTTAAAACCTCGTCAATCATATGCTTCAAAAGGAATACATAAGATATATTCTCTTAAAGACTTTGAATATTATAATTCTCAGCAAGATAATAATATATTTCAAAGAATAGTGGGTTCAATGGAAACGGAATATACTATTTCTATTTTTGGTGATGGTCGAGGAGAATACTGGGACTATATTATATTAAAACGAAAATTAGCCCAAAGCGGAGCTACAGATAAGGCGGAAGTCATATTGGAGGATTCTGCGATAATGAACTATGTTTCTGATCTTTGTAAGATCCTTAGGCCTGTTGGGCCAACCAATATCCAATTAAGGCGGGAGGGAGAACAATTGTATTTACTTGAAATTAATCCTCGAATATCTAGTTCATGCTCTATCAGGACTAGTGCGGGATATAATGAACCATTTATGTGTTTGTGTTATTATTTGGGGGTACGAAAATACTTCCCCAATGAAAAGAAGTTTATAAAATCCGTAAGATATATTGATGATTATATTTATGGGTAAAATTGCTTTTATCAGTGATATTCATGGAAACTTTCCTGCTTTACAAGCCGTTTGGGCTGATATAAAAAGTAGAGGAATATCAGAAATCTATTGTTTGGGAGATTTAGTTGGATATTACTGTCAGATTAATGAAGTTATTTCTTTTATAAGAGATAATCATATTCCATGTTTGATGGGTAATCATGATTATGCTCTATGTTATAATGAAGGGAAGATTACACGTTCTAAGACTTGTACTTCTATCTTAAAAAGTCAATTATCTTTTATATCAATCACTAATTTATATTTTCTACGTACTTTGCCTTTAAGTTTTCATCTTTCGTTGGAATCACATTCTTTTTGGTGTATGCATGGTGGCCCTAATGACCCTATTGATGAATATTTTAATACTAAAGTGGAGATCGGATTCAGTAAAAGTGCTTTGGGGGTTTCACATCTTGTTACAGCACATTCTCATATTCCGGAAATAAAGTTTTTAGGTGATGTTTGCTATGCAAATAGTGGATCTGTAGGACAACCCCGAGATTATATAAATACTGCCAGTTATCTTCTTTTCGAGAAAGGTGCATTTGAGGTGATTAGAGTTCCTTATGATATTGATAGCATTGTGACTTGTATGAAGGAAAATGGTTATCCCGAATATATAAGTAGTATCCTTTATCGTGGGTGTAGAATAGGTGAATAATATTTAAATTTTTTATATGATACCTTTTAATAAACCTTATCTGACAGGTAAGGAAGCACACTACATGTATCAAGCCGTTTTTTCTGGAAAAATTTCAGGGAATGGTATGTTTACAAAGAAATGTCAATCTTTCTTTGAAATTCGTTATGGTTTTAAGAAGTGTTTATTAACTACTTCTTGTACTGATGCCCTTGAAATGGCCGCTATTCTTTGTGATATTCAACCGGGAGACGAAGTGATAGTACCTTCTTATACGTTTGTGTCTTCAGCATTGGCATTTGTTAGGCAAGGGGCGAAAATTGTTTTTGCGGATAGTTGTACTGATAATCCCAATATTGATGCTGATACTATAGAAGCGTTGATTACTCCTAAGACAAAAGTGATTGTCCCTGTTCATTATGCCGGAGTAGCTTGTGATATGGACAAGATTATGGATATTGCTGCCCGACATAGTCTTTTGGTTGTAGAAGATGCAGCTCAGGCTATTGATTCTTTTTACAAGGGTAGGCCATTAGGAGGAATTGGGCATATGGCTGCTTTCTCTTTTCATGAAACTAAAAATATAATTTCAGGTGAAGGAGGAATGTTGGTTATTAATGATGAACGTTTTATTCGTCGTGCGGAAATAATATGGGAGAAGGGCACTAACCGTGCTGAATTTTTTCGTGGAGAGGTGAATAAATATGGTTGGGTGGATACGGGTTCTTCATTTTTGCCATCTGAAATTATTGCCGCTTTCTTGTATGCGCAACTAGAGAATCTTGATATGATTCAAGATAAAAGAAAAGAGTTATGGAATGGTTATTATCACTATTTGAAACCTTTGGCAGAGAAAGGATTATTTAGATTGCCTAATCTTCCTCTATATGCTACAAATAATGCGCATATGTTCTATTTGGTATGTAATAATTTGGAAGAACGGTCGGCTTTGATAAAACACTTAAAAGAAAACAATATTCTTGCGGTTTTTCATTATTTGAGTCTACATAGTAGTGAATTTTATAAAGATAAGCATGATGGGAGGGAGTTACCGAATTGTGATCGGTTTGCAGATTGTTTGGTGAGGTTGCCGTTGTTTTATGAATTAGAATCTTCTTCTTTAGCTCGGATCGCAAATAAAATGATGAATATATGAAGTATAAAAAAAAAATAGCCATAATTATGTTGATGGTAAATATAGTAGTGACTTTATATTTACTTTTGTTAAGCTATTATAATAGGTTAAGTAATGATGATTGGACTTTTTGGAATGCTTTATCAGAAAAAGGAATTTGGGGATTTATAGGGGAGACTTATTTAACATGGCAAGGACGTTTTTCTGGTTTTTTCTTAACTTCTTTAGATTTATTAGTTTATCAATGTTTAGGAAATCTCATTTTACCTACACTTGTATTGATATTGGCAGGAACTTATGCTAACTATTTGTTGCTGAAGTTTTATTTCCCTAATATAAATAAGAAGCTACTGATTGTTATCTCTAATTTTTTGTTTTATATATCTATTTTAGGATTGTTGGATTTTACTACTTTTTATTGGGTTTGTGCTAGTGGATATATTAAGTTTGTGGTATTATCTGAGTTTTTGTTTTATTTTGTAATAAAGAAAAGCTCTAATATTGTAGATTATATATTAATAATTTTATTATCATTATTGATAGGTGGAAGTGCGGAGACATTTACTCCTATAATTCTTTTGTTGATATTTGTGAGAGTATGCTATTGTTATTTTAAATCCTATGCTATATTTATTGAATGTAAAAAAGAATTGCTTGCATTGTGCGTTGTGTTTATAGGATTTCTTTTTATGGTATTTGCTCCTGGGAATGCAGTACGTCTATCAAGTTTTGAACATGATTTTTCTTTTTCTGGGTTGTTATTATGTCTCACAAAAGCTTTTGCCCAATATTTTATTTATCAATTACCTAAAATCTTTTATGCTACATTGGCATTATTTCCAGGTATCTTTGTAGGACAGACTTTGGGAGAAAGCTCTACTCTTGGTTTTATGAAGAATATATCTGTGAAAAAAGTAATTTCGATCTCATCTCTAATTTTATTTATTGTCATTATTTTGGCTGTTTTGCCAGGCTCTATTGCTGTTTATGCACTATTACCTTTACGCTCTCTGTCGTTTTTATCTTTTGTTCTAGTAGCCCATTTTTTCTTTATAGGAATTTTTTTGGGGATTAATAATTATAAATTAACTTATTATGTTCCATTATGTTTCATTGTTTTCTTTTTAATTTTAGGATACAGATTTTATAAGGAAATTCCTAATTGTCAGCCATATGTAAATTCACTCTCTAAACGAGAATTTAAATTACAAATATTAAATGAACAGATATTATATCGTGGAGTTTCGGATACATTGGTATATATACAACCATTACCAGATTTTAAATATAAAGATTTGAATTGCATATATTTGGATTATATGGAGTCGTTGATATATCCTAATAGAGAGAAAAAAATAAACTTTAAATATTTTCCTTTTTTGTATGATGAATTGTCATCTGATAAGAATAATTTTCGGAATATATCTTATAAAAAAAGATTGAATTTAAAATTTGACATAGCTATTGTATCTAAATAAAAAAGATGTTTCAGAATTTGTATAGTAATCCTGATTTTTCAGTTGTTTATTCTAATTTCACCATTATACTTTATTATGTAATTGTACTATTATCGTTTATTTGTGGATATTATATACAATATTCTTATAGTCAGGAAACGAAACTTATTTTATATAATAAAAGATTTTTCTTACATTTTCACGTAAACTTATTTGTTCTGCTTTTTTTTCTTGTTTCTTTCATTTCTGGTGTGAGAGAGATTGGTAATGATTATGTAAATTATATTGATATTTTTGAAAGGTCAAATTCTTTAGACCGCTTTTTTATAGGGGTAGAGCCAGGTTTTATTATTTATAATGGAATTATTCGTTTTTTTACCAGTAATTATTATGTTTTTTTTCTTATAACATCTTTTCTTACAGTAGCTCTTTTCTATATAAGTATTGTTAGGTATTCAGAGTATGTTGAATTATCTTTAGCTTTTGGTGCATATGCTTGTGTTTTCTATTTTCAAAGTTTTTCGTTAGTCAGAATATATTTAGCTTCTGCAATTCTTTTTTATGGTACAAAATATCTTTTTAATCAACAAAATGTTAAGTTTTTTTTGATTATTGTTTTTGCTATAACAATTCATACTTCTTCTATTTTTATTTTGCTAACATTCATATTGTACTTATTGAAATGTAGATCAGATAGAATGTTTTATATTTTATATGTTTCTATTTTTTTATGTTCAATATTATTAAAGGATTATCTGATGATTTTAAATATATCTGATAGATATTCTGGATATCTTGAAAACATGTATGAAACTCCTAGTGTCGGTTTTGGAGTTTTGGTGGTAAATGTACCTTTGTTTTATTATTTATTGAAATTAAAATATTTGGGTGTAAATGAGAAATTATATAATATATTTATGGTTTATATTTGTATGTCTTTTTTTGTCTCTTTCATGGGGTATTATATTCCTACTATAGCACGGGCTAATGTACATTTTACAATACCACTATTGGTTTTGTTGCCTTATTATGTACATGAATTGAAAAAGAAAAAACTTCCATATAAAGGTACATATATGATTATCATCATATATCTTTTGTGTCGCTTACACATTTATTTTAGTGAATATCTGTATGTTGATGAAATTATGCCGTATAAAACTTTCTTTAATTAATATTTGTATATAAATGGATTGGGGAAAAATTATAACATTACCTAAGATGTTAGATCGTCGAGGAAATCTTTCTATTATAGAAGAATTTAAAAATATTCCATTCAAGATTGAACGAGTTTATTGGGTTTATGATGTTCCTGGAGGAGAGTCACGTGGAGGACACTCTTATAAAAAGAATGAAGAGTTTATTGTGGCTTTATCTGGGAGTTTTGATGTTGTTCTAAATAATGGTAGTGAATGGAAAAAATATTCTTTAAATCGTTCTTATTATGGACTCTATGTTCCGAATGGATTGTGGAGAGAAATGAATAATTTTTCAACAAATTCGTTAGCTTTAATATTATCATCTACTAGATATGAAGAGGAAGATTATGTGCGAGATTATAATGTATATTTAAAAATGAAGAAAATATAGAATGAAAATATATGTTTAAATTTATTTACATTAAAGTGGGTGGGAGAAAAAATAATGAAAGATACTTGTGTTTATGATTGTACAATAATTGAATTAGATAAGCACCACCATGAAAAAGGTAATATAACTGTTGTAGAAAATAGTTTAACTATACCTTTTGAGATTCATCGTACTTATTATTTATATGATATTCCTGGAGGCGAGAGTCGTGGTGGGCATGCCCATAAAGAACTTCGGCAATTGATTGTTGCTACCAGTGGTAGTTTTACGGTTACTTTAGATGATGGGAAAGTAAAACGGACATTTGTGTTGAACCGTCCTTACCAAGGTCTTTTGGTTGTTCCTGGCATTTGGCGAACTTTAGATGATTTTTCATCAGGAGCTGTTTGTCTTGTTTTGGCTTCCCATGTTTATGATGAAGGAGATTATATAAGGAAATATCAGGATTTTATAGAATATAAAAATGATTAGAATTCATCCATCTTCAGAAGTGTTGACTTCGCAAATCGGGAACGATACTAGTATATGGCAATATTGTGTGATTTTATCTGGAGCAGAAATTGGGGCAAATTGTAATATTTGTGCCAATGTGCTGATTGAGAACGATGTTAAATTGGGTAATAATGTGACAGTAAAGTCTGGTGTTCAGTTGTGGGATGGAATAATTTTGGAAGATAATGTCTTTGTCGGTCCCAATGTAACTTTTACTAATGATAAAGTTCCTCGTTCTAAAATATACCCTGATTTATTTTTAAAGACTCTAATAAAAAAAGGTGCATCAATAGGTGCCAATTCAACAATTCTAGCAGGACATACAATTGGTGAATATGCATTTGTTGGTGCGGGTAGCGTTGTTACTAAAGATATTCCAGCCAATACTGTTTGGTATGGTAATCCGGCCGTCCATCGTGGATATATTACCAATGATGGTGTTTTGTTAGATTTAGAAAGAAAAGATAAAAGTGGACTGATACATATAATATAAAATAATGATAAAATTTTTAGATTTGCAGAAAATCACTCAGAAGTATTCGCAAGAAATACATGAGGCTATCAATCGAGTTGTAGATAGCGGTTGGTATCTTCAAGGTAAAGAAAATGAAGAATTCGAAGCTAATTACTCTATGTATATAGGGACAAAATATACTATAGGATGTGCAAATGGTTTAGATGCTTTGGTTTGGATTTTTCGGGCTTATATTGAATTAGGGGTTATGCAGCTAGGGGACGAAGTGATTGTTCCAGCCAATACCTATATTGCTTCTATTTTGGCTATTTCTGAAAATGGTTTAAAGCCTGTGTTGGTAGAACCCTCTATTGAGACTTATCAAATAGATGATAGCCGAATAGAAGCTGCGATTACTTCTAAAACAAGAGCGATACTGATTGTGCACTTGTATGGTCATTGTGCTTATACTGACAAGATCGGGGACATTTGTAGAAAATATAATTTAAAGTTAATTGAGGATAATGCGCAGGCGCATGGCTGTCGATATAATGAAAGAAAAACAGGTTCATTAGGCGATGCTGCTGGACATAGTTTTTATCCAGGTAAGAATCTTGGTGCGTTTGGTGATGCTGGTGCTGTTACTACTAATGATGCAGAACTAGCTAGTGTGATACGTGCTATTGCTAATTATGGGTCGACAAAGAAATATGTATTTAAATATATAGGTCGTAATAGTCGATTAGACGAGATACAAGCCGCTATCTTGAATGTAAAATTGAAGTATTTGGATGAAGATGTGGCAACTCGTAAAAAGATAGCTAGATATTATATTGAAAATATTACAAATCCTAAGATTGTTACTCCTGAGGTTATTGATTGGAATATTCATGTTTTTCATATTTTTCCTATTCGTTGTACACAACGTGATGAGTTGCAAAAATATTTGGCCGTAAATGGAGTGCAGACTATAATCCATTATCCAATCCCTCCTCATAAACAAGAATGTTATAAAGAGTGGAATAATTTAAGCTTTCCAATTACAGAACAAATCCATGCGGAAGAGTTGAGTTTGCCAATAAGTCCAGTGATGAATATGTGCGATGTGAGAGGTATTGTAGAAATATTGAATATATATTAGAAATATGAAATCTTTTCTTAAGAAAACACTCAATTATATATTGAGAAAAAAAGGTATGGTTTTGCAAAATCAAGCTCTTATGCTATATCCTTCTTTGGCTTTAAAGCAATTGGGCATTGTGAATACGGAAAATCGAATTGATTCTATTATTTTTTCGAAGGATCGCGCTATTCAGTTACATGCCTTTATTGAATCTTATTTTGAAAGAGTGAATGGAGCTGATAGACTTGTTGTATTATATAAAGCCACAGGGGAGCATGTTTCAAGTTATGAAGAACTGAAGCAAATATGGAAGGGATATGATATTTTATTTATAGAAGAAACTGACTTTCGTAAGCAATTAAATGAAATTTGTGCAAAGTCTACTGCAAAACTCTTAGGATTTTATGTTGATGATATGATTTTTACGGAATCTGTGTCATATCATGAAATCCTGCGTTATAATCCATTAGAATATATAGTATCTCTAAGTCGTGGACTTGACTTTACTTACTCTCAAGTATTAGATAAAAAAATGAACCTGCCTGCTTTTGAAAAAATTGAAAATAGTGCTTTTTATTCTTTTCATTGGGATTATAGTGAGGAGTTTAATGACTGGACCTATCCATTGGGGGTTTCTGCCTACTTTTATTCAAGGCATGAAATTGTAGCAATGTTCGATCTTATTCCTTATAAAGCTCCTAATTCGTTGGAATCTGCTATGCAAATATTACTGCCTTATTTTAAAGTGCGTAAAGGCTTATGCATGGATCGGATTTCTTGCTGTTGTGTACCAGTAAATATAGTGCAGGAAGAATGTATGAATCCTGTTACTGGATATATTTCAACACAGGACTTATTGGGAAAGTGGAACCAAGGGTTGAAAATTGATATTTCAAAGTTTGAAAAGGTAGGAGTTAAGGGTATCTACATGGACTATGAATACATAAAAAGATAGATGGAAGAGAATAAAAGAGCGTCTTATCGCAGTATTATGAAAGGTACTGCAATCTTTGGGGGAGTTCAGGTTTTCAATATTTTGATAAATGTAATTCGTGGTAAATTTGTTGCTTGTCTTTTAGGGCCAGAAGGAATGGGTATTTCTGCATTATTTGTTTCCACTACTAATATAATAACTCAATTTACTGGTTTTGGATTACAATTGGGTTCCATTAAGGATATATCGCAGGCTTATGAACGGCACGACAAGCACACATTGTCACGAATTGCTAAGATATTTCAGCATCTAATGCTTCTTACAGGAAGCATTGCCGGTCTTATTTCCTTACTTGGAGCTTCATGGTTAAGTTCTTTTACCTTTGGGACTGAAGAATACTCTTGGGGATTTGCTGGTCTTTCTATTATGCTGTTTTTTTCTTCCATTTCTACTGCTGAAACAACAATATTACAAGGAACAAGACAGCTTAAGTCATTAGCAAAGTCATCCATGTTTGGTGCTGTTGGAGGATTATTAATAGGTGTTCCACTATATTATTTCTTTGGAACAGGTGGTATAGTTCCTGCTATGGTAGTTGCAGCAATAATTGTATATATAATAAATCGATCATATTGTAACAAATTGAATTTGGATAATCCGAAACTGACGTTTAAAGAGGTGATATATGAGGGTAGGAATATGATGTCACTTGGAGTGATTATGATGATCTCTACGCTTATTGGTGCGATTGTGCTGTACTTAATTAATGTATTTATTAAACGATATGGAAATGCGGCTGATGTTGGTTTATATCAAGCCGCATCATCCATATCAAATCAATATATAGGACTAGTGTTTTCAGCTATGGCAGTAGATTATCTACCACGTTTAGCCGCCATTTCTACTGATAACGTTAAAGTACGTGAGATTGTAACTAATCAACTTGAGATTGTTATGTTAGTTGTGACTCCGTTGGTGATAGGGATAATTGTGACCGCTCCTTTAGTTGTAAGATTACTATTGACTCACGAATTCTTACCGATTGTAGAACTCCTCAGGTTAATGGGAATCGGTTTGTTTCTTAAAGCTTTTATTTATCCGATAGGATATATCGCTTTTTCAAAAGGGGATAAGAAGGTCTTTTTTTGGATGGATGGGGTCTTTTCGAATCAAATTACTTTATTGTTAAGTTTGTTGGGATATTGCTTTTATGGATTAAATGGATTGGGTATTGCATTTATTATAGCAAATATTTTGTGTATAATAGTTTTAATGAGTGTTGTGTATTGGAGATATAGTTTTTGCTTATCTTATAAATTAATTCCTATGTTGGGTGGCTTGGGGAGTTTTGTAGTGTTGGCTTATATTTGTTTCGAACTATTTGGCGAATCTGTTTTTTCTTATATATTAGGCGTAATTATATTAATTATTGTTTGCGTCTACTCTTTGGTGATGCTTGATAAAATGTTGTATATAAGGGAGTGGGTTACTTTAAAATACATGCGAAAGGACGATGAATGACTTAATATTTTATGAAAAGTAAAATTAATCTTTTTAGAATTGGAGAAAAAGAGTGTAAAGGTAAATGTTTTTTATTGAGTAAACACTTGGATTTATTTTTATTATTAAGATTATTGTTTGCTAAACGTCGTTTTTTTTATATTTCAATAGTTATTGCTCTTTGTGTATCAATAATAGAATATAAAGTGACCCCTAATCAATATATTTTTGAATTAAAATTGCTGCCAGCAAATGAATTTTCTGGGGACATTCTTAAAGAATTAAGCTATTCAAAAGATTTTCCTTTAAATCAGCAAAGAACTTATAATAATATATATAATGATATTGTGTACTCCACTCCCTTTTTGATGGATGTATTAAATACTGAAATAAAGTGGGAGCATAAGATTATAACCATTGGAGAGTATTTAAAGAGTGGTCAGAAAATAAGTTGCTTTTCAAGAATAAAAGGGTTGCCAATGCGTTCCTTGTCTTATCTTTTAAGTCTATTAAAGAGAGAAAAAAAGAAAGGGAAGGATACTTTGAGTTGTAGTATTGATAGTTCAAATAATCATTTTTATTTGTCGAATGATGATATGAATCTTATTATCGCTTTAAAGAACGCAATCCAGGTAAAAAAAGAAAAAAGAACAGGAGTGTTTATAGTTAAAGTTGAGGTACAGAATATATATGTAGCCGGTAGAATAGCCGAAACGGTGAAAGAAAATTTAAATAAGTATATTTTAAAATATAATCGTTTGTTCTATAAATCTGAATATAAGTATTCTAAATCTATTTTAGATTCTATTGATGTTCATCTTAAAAGATCAATGAGACATTATTCTCTTTTAATAGAATCTAATAGGAATGTAGTTAAGACCGTATATTATCAATCATTATTGAACGCTAAAGAAGAGTTGCAACGAAATATAGAATTATATAATAAACAAAGAAGTAAGTGCCTAATTGACTCGATTCGTTCTCATAATGAAGAAAAATATTTATTCGAAATAAGTAGATGTAATTATTTACCACATACGAAATCCATCTCTTGGTTAGCAATTGGGGGCGAATATTTATTGATAGCCCTCTGTTTTTCAATTGTGTATTCTTTAAAAGGAATAAAAACTTTGAAAGTCTTTGTATAATATGTTATAGTTTGTAATTTACTTAATAATGAGTCATTTATGAATTCTTTTGTGTTTCCCGGTAATATAGAGTCAGATATCCTTGGTATTTCTTCTCTTCCCATTCCCTATATGCGTACTTCCTCTTTTTCATCTTTGGTGCAAGATTGTGAGAGTATGTTGCTTCATTTAATTGGTTGTTCTAATGGACGGGTTATTTTTTATACAGCTTCCGGAACAGGTGCGATGGATGCAGTTGTAACCAATTATGTTTCTCTAAAGAATAAAGCTTTTGTTGTTGCTGGTGGTTCTTTTGGTTATCGTTGGAAAAGCTTATGCGACTATTATGATATTGATGTTGTTTTGTATGAAGTGCCTTTCGCAAAAGATATAGATTACTCAGATCTTGAGGCCAAGATTGCATTATCGCATCCAGATGTGTTTCTTTGCCAGCAGCATGAAACCTCTACTGGACAAATGTTCAATTTAGATAAAATCTCCTATATTTGTAAGAAATATCATATCTCTTTGGTCGTTGATGCAATCAGTTCTTTTTTGGCTGATCCTCTGCATATGTCTGATTTGGGGATAGATATCTGCATTACCAGTAGCCAAAAAGGCCTTAATATAGCTCCAGGGCTTTCTTTCGTCATTCTTTCTCAAAATATTTCGGATATGCACTTTGCCAGTTCCGGTTATTATTTTGATTTTAATGAAAATTTAAAAAATCTCCAACGCGGGCAGACCCCTTATAGTCCGGCTACTACGGTTTTTTTACAATTGCATGAACGACTGAAACGTAATATTCAGATAGGAGTAGACAGCATTATTTCCCGAGTTCGTGAACGTGCTTTGTTTTTTCGTACTTTATGTAATAAGTACAATTGGATTGTTCCTGCTGAAGTGCCGTCTAATTGCATCACCGGTTTTTTTATCAATCGTAATGGCGATATTCTTTTCAAAGAATTACTTGATAGGGAGATTTACATAATGCCGGGGGGAACACCTAATTATTTTCGGGTATCTCATCTTGGAGTACAGGATAAGCAGGATTTGCTTTGTTTGTCTAAGGAAATTTATCGTATCGAACAGTTATAATTTATTCGATGAAACGGGTTATTACTTACGGTACATATGATTTGCTCCATCAAGGTCATTTGAATTTACTTCGTCGTGCCAAATCGTTAGGTGATTATTTGATTGTTGGTGTTACTACGGATAATTTTGATTTGGATCGGGGTAAGCTAAATGTCCGCAATAATGTAATGGAGCGTATCGAAAGTGTTCGTCGAACGGGGTTGGCTGACGAAATTATCATAGAAGAGTATGTCGGCCAAAAGATAGATGATATTCAGCGCTATAATATTGATGTATTTGCAATTGGTTCCGATTGGAGAGGCCATTTTGATTATCTGAAAGAGTATTGTGATGTTGTTTATCTAGATCGTACAGAGGGGATTTCCAGTACACAGTTGAGGAATGAGAGTTGTGTTCGTCTTGGTATCATCGGCACAGGGCGCATAGCCCATAAGTTTATTCCTGAGGTTGCTTTTGTCAATGGAGTTAACATAACTACAGTTTATAATCCTGATCAGGAGTCCGCATCTTCATTTTCAGAGCAATTTGGTATATCCCATGTGTCATGTTCTTTTTCCGAATTGTGTAAACATATAGATGCCGCTTATGTTGCATCTCCACATTTAACCCATTATGACTATGTTAAACAACTTTTGGATTGTGGGAAACACGTTTTATGCGAAACTCCTTTGACACTATCCTTTTCCGAGGCACAACAACTTTGTGAACTTGCCAGATCCAAAGGATTGACTTTCATGGAAGCTAACAAAACAGCTCACTGTCCAGCTTTTAATCATTTGATAACTCTAATAAAATCTGGTTTGATAGGCAGAATTGTGGATATAGACGCCTCTTTATCCACCCTGCGGGTTCAGGGAGTACGGGAGCTTGATAGCTCCCAAGCTGGTGGTAGTGTGACGGAAAACATTTCTTTTGCTTTGCTTCCAGTATTTAAACTTTTGGGTCCCCATTATAAAGATGTAATGTTTTTTTCTTCTTTCAAAGATGGAGTCGATATTTTCACAAAAGGAATTTTACGATATGATTCTGCCATTGCTTCTTTCAAATTGGGTCTTGGTGTTAAAACAGAAGGCAATCTCGTAATTTCCGGAACTAAAGGATATGCTTACGTTCCCGCACCTTGGTGGAAGACAGATTATTTTGAGCTTCGCTATGAAGACACGAATCAGAATAAAAAATTTTTTTATACTTATGCGGGTGAAGGACTCCGTTACGAATTGCAAGAGTTTATCTCTTGTATTAATAATGGGCTTTCTAATACGCATCGGTTAACGTATACTGAAATGATTACCATGGCTGGAATTATAGAAAAATTCCGTACAGGAGAACACATTGAACTACTATAATACAAATTATGCTAAAATCTACATCTCTTTTATTCTTTCTATTTATCTGTATTCCGGTTTTCTCTCAGGAAGAGCATAGGGCTTATTCCTTTGATGCCGGTCTTGAATTAAATAGTAAATATGTCTGGCGAGGTACTCCTTTTGGTGATGCTCCTGTTGTGTTTCCCAGTATCGGATTCCAATATAAGAATTTTAGTCTTTCGGCACTGGGAGGATATGCAATAAATGGTAGTCATTCAGAAGTTGATTTGTTTCTTACTTATGGTTTGAAAGATTTTTCTATTGGCATAGGTGATTATTTCTTTCCTTCGGAAAGTGATAGTAAGAATCACTATCTGAACTTTAAGCCAAAAGAAACCCCTCATACAATTGAAGCTTATGTAACTTATGCCCCTTCCTGTTTTCCATTTTGGGTGACGGCTTCTACTTATGTTTATGGTAATGACCGGGATAAATGTGGTAATAATTATTACTCAACCTATTTTGAGTTGGGCTATTATAAACAATTTTCTTCTTCGGGTAAACTAAGCTTTATTTTAGGTTTAACTCCTGCAAAAGGTTTTTATTCCGATAAATTTAATGTAGTGAACACTTCTGTCAAATATGACACAGCGTTTTCCTTTGGAAAATATAAACTTCCTGTAAGTGGTGCTTTTGTGCTTAATCCCTATACAGAAAAAGTATTTTTAACCTTCTCTATTTATCTTTCTAAATAAGTATGATACACACTGCTGTGATATTAGCTGGTCGTCAAGAAAAAAGTTTTGATATACCTGTTTCTTTGATTGAGTTTGATGATAGCGTTTCCTTGTTAAAGCGTTCGCTATCATTGCTTCGCGATTCAGGAATTTCTAATATTATCCTTGTAACAGGATTTGGTTCGGAGCTTTTCAAGAATTTATCCGGAATGACTTTAGTTCATAACGATAATTACCTGTATACCTCTTCGATGGCTTCTTTGGCACTTGCCGCTCCTTATGTAACTGAAGATTTTCTTTTAATCGAAAGTGATATTCTCTTTGAAAAAGAATTAATTCAGGAGCTATCTACTACCTCAAAAAAGAATTGTTTTTCTTTAGCGGGTGAGAGTGGAAATGGCGATGAAGCTTTAGTTGAAACAGATGGTGATTTTATAGTCAAGATATCGAAAGATATTCATCAACTGAATAAAATTGATGGTGAGATGATCGGCGTTTCTAAACTATCTTTGGAAACCTATAAAAAGATGCTCGTTAAATGGGAATTTAATTCCAATCCGAAGCTTAATTATGAATATTTATTGTTGGATTGTACAGAGAAGTATGAACGTCAATACATACATTTTAAAAACTTACTATGGTGTGAGGTGGATAATGAAAAGGATTTTGCTTACTTAAAAAATACGCTCTATCCTAAACTTAGGAGAAAAGAAAATCCGTTCGATTATCAAAATATTGCAGGTCACCTGAAGAGCATTTTTCCAGGACGTGATATAGAAAGCACACTTTCGGTCAGTCAAATAGGGGGGATGACTAATCGTAATTTCAAGGTTACACTTTCTCAAGAGAATTACGTCCTTAGAATTCCTGGTAATGGTACGGAAGGTATGGTCGAACGTCGTAACGAGGAGATAAACACTTTGTTATCTTATCGTTTGGGTATCAGTCCTGAGATTTTCTATTTTAATGAAACAACAGGTATCAAGCTTGCCCAATTTATCGAAGGTGCTGAAACATTGAATTCCGCTACCATTCAACGTTACGATAGTTTATTGCAGATTTCTTCCATATTTAGTAAGTTGCATAATTCTGGTGTTCGTTTCAATAATGATTTCAATGTTTTTCGTGAAATATTGAACTATGAGCGTTTACTTTCAGCAACAGGTGCTTCCATGTACGAAGGCTATATCGATTATCGTCCGGCTGTTATGGCTTTGGCCGGGCGTCTAAATGAGCTGGGTGTGGAGTTAAAACCTTGTCACAATGACCTTGTTCCTGAAAACTTTATAAAAGATATACATGGAAAAATCTTCCTGATTGATTGGGAATACTCAGGAATGAATGATCCTATGTGGGATTTTGCCGCATTGTTTTTAGAGTCTGATTTCTCAGAGGAGAACTGCCAATTTGTATTGGAACGCTATTTGGGAACCCCTGTTCCGTCGCGCTTAAGAGAGAAAATTTTTATTTACCAGATTTTAATGGATATTCTGTGGGCTATCTGGACTTGTATAAAAGAGGCTCAGGGCGATGATTTTGGTTCTTATGGTACAATGCGCTATAACAGGGCAATCACAAACTTAAAACAAATAATAAGATGAAGGCAAAAACTCTTTCAGAAGTAAAAGGAGGCTATTTATGGGGAATTCTCTCAGGCATGACCTGGGGGTTGGATACTGTTTTGATTGGTATTATTATGTCGGCCGTTCCTTTTACAACAAGTATGACATTGATAGCCACGGGTACATTCGTCTGTAGTTTTTTTCATGATGGTTTTGCAGCCATGTGGATGACATTGCTGTTGGTTGTAAAGAAAAAAATATATTATTTGATTCCTAAGCTAAAAACGCGTGATGGTTTTTTTTGTATATTGGGCGCTCTTCTTGGTGGTCCTATCGGAATGAGTTTTTATATGCTTGCCATAAAAAACGCAGGTCCGGCTTATACGGCTACTATAACCAGTTGTTATCCGGCATTGGGTGTTGCTCTTGCTTTTGTTTTTTTGAAAGAGCGTATGCCTTTAAGGGGGTGGTTCGGACTTATTCTTTGTATATTTGGAGTTATTTGGTTGAGTTATGAACCATCGGAAACTTCTGTTTCTTCTACGCTTTATGTGGGCATCCTTTGTGCAATAATAAGTGCCTTTGGATGGGCTTTGGAAAGTGTGGTTTGCGCTTATGGAATGAAAAGCGGTGATGTCGATCCGGAAATGGCACTAACCATTCGTGAACTTGCTTCTTTTGTCACCTATGGTTCACTGGTGGTTCCTGTATTTTGTGGGACTTATGAAGGTGTTGTGGATGTCGTTATTTCCAATTCTTTATTTTGGCTTTTATTGACTGCTTTTGTCGGGGTCTTTTCTTATTTGGCTTGGTATAAAGCAATTGATACGATTGGCGCGTCTAGGGGAGTCTCTTTCAATGTCACTTATTCTTTTTGGGCCATTGTATTCAGCATGCTGTTTATTGGTGGAGAATTTTCACTCAAGCTTATACTTTGCTGCCTGATGATTATAGGTGGCGTAGTTCTGGCTGTTGGTCGACCTTCCGAGGTTTTAAACGAGAATAAAAACTAATTATAATGAATGCAATCATATTGGCTGCGGGTATGGGTACCCGTCTTCGTCCTCTGACTAATGATATTCCTAAGTGTTTGGTAGCTGTAAACGGAATTCCCATGGTAGAGAGGCAGATACAGTTTCTACATGAGTCGGGTATAAACGATATTACTTTGGTTTCGGGCTATAAAGCTGAAAAACTAAACTATTTGATTGATAAATATGGTGTGGATATTGTCTTTAATGATAAGTATGGTGTTTGCAATAATATCTATTCGATGTATTTGGTACGGGACCGTCTAAAGGATACTTATGTTGTAGAGGGAGATGTGTATATGCATAAAAACTGTTTTACCAAGTACGCCTGTATCTCAACTTATTTTTCAGTATGGAAAGATGAATATAAGAATGAATGGGGATTAAAAGTAGATGAGAAGAATCATTTGATTAGTATTGTAATAGGGGATGGAAGTGGATATATTATGTCTGGGATTTCGTATTGGAATGAGAATGATTCTGAAATGATAAAAGAAAAACTTGTTGCTCTTGTTCGCAAAGGTGGGTATGAAGATCTGTTCTGGGATCATGTGATTCTTAAATATTATAATAATTGTGATATACAGGTTGAATTAGTAAAAGATATCTATGAGATAGATACTATAACAGATCTTATAAAAGCTAATGTGTATTGAAATATATCGTAAATAGTATTATTTGTTTAGTTTATGTTAATTATTGTGTTGTCTTGATACTTTATGAATAAGAAAGAGGTTTTAGTTTCTATAATAGTTTTAACATTTAATCAAGAGGATACAATAAAAAGAACTCTTGAAAGTTTGCTATATCAGAAAGATGTAACATATGAGATAATAGTTTCTGATGATCATTCCGTTGATAAAACATACAGTATATTGAAAAAATACTCTGAGTTTTATTCAGATAAATTGTTCATCTTTCGTAATGAGTCAAATATTGGAGTAGTTGCAAATTATTGGAAAACTGTGGCTAGATGCAGCGGGAAATATATAACGGTTTGTGCTGGTGATGATTGGTGGTGTGATAACTATAAGTTAAAAAAGCAAATTCAAATATTAGAATCAAATTTGGATATTGGATGTGTGTGTACTAATATGTATACATATAAAAATGGAAAACAAAAGAGATATATTGTAAATAAATCTTTATCTTTTTCTTCTTTATTAAAATTTAATTCGGTTTGTACACTCACTACATGCATTAGATATTCGTTATTGAAGGAGTATTGCAGCTATGTTGGTGATATTCGTTTTTCTTGGGTTGCGGAAGATTATCCGATTGTTTTATGGCTTTCTATTTTTAGTAAAATTGTACGTATAGATGATTTGACGGCTGTGTATAATATTAATGATGGATCAATCTCAAATCCAATTGGTTATAATAGAGCGATTAATTATCAAAAAGGAATATCTGAGATCCGTCTTTTTTTTGCAGAAAAGACAAATTTTTTAATTGATGAAGTTAAAGATGTGAACTTTCGTAATTTGATGTATACAAGTATAATTTTTAAGAGAAAGAAAGAGGGAATTAGTTATTATAATATGATTATACATAAAACATTGAAGGATTTTTTAAAGAAAGTTTTATTTCTAAGATAATTAATAAGTTTCTCTTCTATCTATAATATAATAGTTATGGAAGGGGATACGTTCTATAATATTTTTATGAAAAAAATACTGATAATATGTCATACATTCTCAAGTGGTGGTGGTGCTGAGAAAGTTTTGTCTTCATTTTTGCAAATCTTAAACAAATCTTATAAAATTGATATAATAGAGCGCTTAGAAGGAAGTATTCACATGTCTAATATGCTACCATCAAATGTGACAAAATTGAAATCGATGTCATATTCGAATGAGCGTTTGAAAGAACTTCATTTTTCTGTGCGACTTGGGGAAATATGGCGATTGTTGTTATCTATATTAATTATACTTTATCCTCGTTTTGTCTATAAATTTTTTATTAAATCTAAATACGACTATGAGATTTCATTTAATTATTTATATTCTTCTGCTTTGATAGCTAATAGTCCTAATACAAATTCTTATAAAATAATGTGGATACATGGGAGTATTGATGATTTAGTATATTTGAAATATTCAGGTGTAAAACGTTTGAAATTTTATACTTTATATTACATGCAAAAACAAGCGTTTAAAAAGGCTGATAAGATTATCGCAATCTCAAAAAATACATTTAATTCAATACTTGAACTATACCCATATTTTACTAAAAAAACGGAGATTATTTATAATGGGTATAACATTATGAAATTTTGGGTAAAATCTGCTGCTTTTAAAGTCCCTGCATCGTCTTTAGGTAGAATTCGTTTAATTTCTATAGGGCGTTTGGATGAGAATAAAAATATAGAACTGCAGATTGATAGCCTAATTTATATGTTGGATAATAATTTACTTGATGTGGAACTTTATATTATTGGTACAGGTCCTTTGGAGTCTTATTTAAAAAAAATATCTTCTAAATATTTAAATCAGAATATTTTCTTTTTGGGGTACGTGGATAATCCGTATCCATATTTGAAATCAGCTGATATATTTTTACTTACTTCTAAATCCGAAGGTTTCCCAACTGTTGTTGTAGAAGCTTTAGCTTTAGGAATTCCAGTTGTATGTACAAAAGTTGGGGGTGTTGAAGAGCTATTGTATGATGCAATTAATGGTTATGTTGTTAATAGTGATATATATAGTATATCCAGCTCTGTTTTAAGATTGGCTAATAAAAGATGTCAAAATGATGTTGTGAAAAAAACAGTTCAAAGTTATACATTGGAGAATTGGTATAATCATATTTCTAAAATATTAAATGAAAATGAAAGAATTTAAAATTATCTCTTGTGCGAGTTTTGGTAGTTCAGGCTCTGGAATTGTGACAGATTATTTACTTGAATTTGATAATATATATAATCCTGGAGATTACGAATTTCGCTTCTTGCAGGATTTTGGTGGACTAACAACATTAGAAGATAGTTTGTTGCATAGTCACCATAGACTTAATTCTGATATTGCAATACGTTTATTTAAAAAAATTATCGACTATCATTCTGGAGATTGGACGAATAAGCGTTATGAAAAATTTTTTCATGGTCAGTTTAAGGAAATATCTTATAAATTTTTAAATGAATTGATTGAAGTAAAATGGGATGGATATTGGGAAGAATATCAGGTTTTATCTCCTCGTTTTATTACTCTCTTTAAGTATAAAATATATCCTCGAATTTTACGTCTATTACATGGTAATATAGGATATATTGCTAAGTATGTACCACGTTCTACAATGTATTTTTCAAATCCTACTCCTGAGTATTTTTTAGACTGTGTGAGGCGATATTTAAATAATTTATTTAGGGTAATCGATAGAGATCACAATTATGAGTATTTATTTTTTGATCAGTTGCTTCCTTCTGATGATATTAACAGGTATTTTAAATATTTTGATAATTTGAATGTTGTTGTTGTTGACCGAGATCCACGTGATTACTATATTGAGAATGTATTAAAGTGGGGGGAAGGCTGGGTACCGATTGATATTGAAAAATTTGTTTGTTTATATAAAGGCATTAGGAAGAAAATAGATATTTCGAAAGATAATCCTAATATATTACGTCTTTCTTTTGAAGATGCTATTTATAAATATGATGATTTTTCTGACAAAATAAATCGTTTTTTAGGACTCTCTTCTAGAAATCATGTGCGTTTAAAACAAAATTTTGATCCAAATAAATCAATAAGAAATACACAATTATGGAAAACGACTAAGGTTGATTTATCGATGATAGAATATATTGAAAAAGAGCTAGGTGAATATTGTTATTCATTTTAGTTTTTTACTATGTGTAGAAATGTATTAACTAAATTGTGTGTTTGTTAGTGTGTAAATATTATGGCATTAGTAACAGTAGGCATTTCCTTTTATAATGCTGAGAGGTTTTTAGATGATGCGATTAGATCTGTAATAAATCAGATTTATAGTGAATGGATTTTGGTGCTTTTGGATGATGGAAGTGTTGATAATTCATTAGGAATTGCTGCGAAATATTCGGGGGAGTCTAGGATTAAAATTATATCTGATGGACAGAATAAAGGACTGATATACAGATTAAATCAATTAATTTCAATGTGTAACACGAAATACTTTGCTCGTATGGATGCTGATGATATAATGCATCCTGAGCGATTACAGAAACAGATTGATTTTTTGGAAGCCAATCCTTTAGTGGATATTGTTGGTAGTTGGGCTTATTCAATTGACATTAATAATAAAATTCTAGGAATTTTGAAGACCATAAAAAATCCAAAATCTCTATCTAATGTGCTAGAACATTCTTGTTTTATTCATCCTTCTATAATAGGTAAAACAAGTTGGTTTAAAAAAAATCAATATGACATTGATTTTTTTAGAATAGAAGATATGGAATTATGGGGGCGTACTATAGAGAACTCTTCTTTTTATAATTTAACAGAGCCTTTACTATTTTATAGGGAGGTTGGCATTCCATATTTATCTAAATATCTTCAGTCTATGAGAGGAGAAAGGAAACTTGTTAAAAGAATATATGCTGAGAAGGCTTTTATTTACAGGTGTTATAGACTATTTAAAAACTATGTAAAATCTCTCCTATACATTTGTTTTACTGTTATAGGACTGCAAACTTATCTTATAAAGCACCGATCTTTGAGTATTAGTTTTGTTGATTACCAGAGAGGAATAAAGTCATTATATCAGGCATTAAAATAACATTTATAGTGTATGAAAATGAAAATTCTTCATGTTGTTAATATTTCTTTCACTATTCCATATTTTTTGGGAGAACAATTGTTATATTTCAGTAAAAAGGGTTATTTAATATATATAGCTTGTAGTCCTTCAGAGAAGTTGAAGGATTATTCTATAGCTTATCATTTTTCGTATAAAGAAATTCCCATATTACGTAAATTTTCTATATTTCAAGATTGTAAATCAATATGGAATATGTGTAGATATATAAAATCAGAACAGATAGATATTGTATCTGGACATACTCCTAAAGGTGCGCTGATTGGTATGATTGCTGCATTTATAATGCGGGTTCCTGTTCGTTTGTATTTTCGTCATGGACTTGTTTACGAGACTTCAATAGGCACTAAAAGATGGTTACTAATTATGATTGATCGTCTGACTGCTTATTTGGCTACAAAAGTCATATGTGTTAGTCCATCTGTTTTTAGAAGGAGTTTAGAAGATCACTTAAATTCAGAAAAAAAACAATTGATATTACATAAAGGAACTTGTAACGGAATTGATGTTGAGAGATTTTGTAGATCAAACGTAAAAAAATCTCTTGTTTTAGAACTTCGTAATAAACATAAAATTCCAGAGAATGCAATTATTCTTGGATATGTTGGTCGGTTGGTGCGAGATAAAGGAATAGTTGAATTAGTTGAGTCTTTAGATATTATTCGTAGAAAGAATCCTAGGATTGTTCTATTATTAGTTGGCATGATGGAGGAGCGTGATGCTTTACCATATGCAGTGGTTGAATCTATCCAAGAAAATCCGTATATTATTAATGCTAGCTATGTGGATAATCGTTATATAGATGGGTATTATGCTTTGATGGATGTCTTTATTTTGCCCTCTTATAGAGAAGGGTTTCCTACTTCGATATTGGAAGCTTCAGCTATGGAGATTCCTATTATTACTACAAAGGTTACTGGTTGTATTGATGCCATTATTGAAAATAAAACAGGTATATTTGTAGAACATAACAAGGAAAAAATGGCAGTTGCAATATTGGATTTGTTGGATTCTCCAGAAAAAAAGAGAGCTTATGGAGCGGCTGGGCGGAAGTTTGTAAAAAAATATTTTAGTCCAGAACTTGTATGGAGAGAAATCGAAAGGCTATATAATAATTGAGATTATACAATGAATATATTAATAACTGGTGTTTATGGATTTGTCGGTTACAATTTCATAAACAATTTAAAAGTCGGACATAATCTTTATGGACTTGATATTGTGTGTTCGGCAAGAGAAGGTGTACTGAAAACATTTTGTTGGAAAGATATTGATCCAGAGTCATTCCCATTACAAACTCTCCCCCAATTTGATGCAATCATTCATCTTGCCGGAAAGGCTCATGATACGAAAAACCAATCAGCTGCTCAGTCTTATTTTGATATTAATACCGGTCTGACTCAAAAGATATTTGATTTCTTTTTGGAGTCTTCTGCGAAGAAATTCATATTTTTTAGTTCAGTAAAAGCTGCGGCTGATAGTGTAGTGGGAGATATGCTTACTGAGGATGTTATTCCGGCTCCTATTGGTCCTTATGGGGAAAGTAAAATAAGAGCTGAAGAGTATATAAAGGAACATTTTGCATTTCCCACTGTCTCCTCCTGCGAGTGTTCTCCTTTTCGGGAGATGACTTCGGTTACAGAAAAACAGGTTTATATATTAAGACCTTGTATGATTCATGGTCCGGGGAATAAAGGAAATCTGAATCTATTGTATAATGTGGTGAAGAAAGGAATTCCCTGGCCATTGGGTGACTTCGAAAATCGTCGTTCGTTTACTTCAATTGATAACCTATGCTATGTGATTGAGGGATTATTGACTAAAGAGGTACCTACGGGCATTTATCACATGGGGGATGATGAAGCTTTATCAACAAATGAGTTGATTGCCATCATGTGTGAGGCAATGGGAAAACAGCCCCATATCTGGAAGATGAATAAGGGCTTTATGGAAGGATGTGCCGGACTGGGAACTTTACTCCATTTGCCACTGAATACGGAAAGGCTTCGTAAACTGACAGAGAATTATGTGGTAAGCAATGCTAAGATCAAAGCTGCTCTCGGGATTGATAAAATGCCTGTGACAGCTAAAGAGGGATTGATGAAAACCATTCGTTCATTTGAAGAAACTAAATAAGTTATGTACTATTTAATAATCCTGGTTCTGCTATTTTTGGCAGAACTTTTTTATTTCCGTATTGCTGATAAATGCAATATCATCGATAAACCGAACGAGCGGAGTTCGCACACCCGGATCACTTTGAGAGGGGGAGGAATCATTTTCTTCTTTGGCGCATTAGCTTACTTTCTGACGAATCAGTTTGAGTATCCTTGGTTTATGCTGGCTCTGACATTGATTACTTTTATCAGTTTTGTAGACGACATTCGTTCTACTTCTCAGGGGTTACGTTTGGTGTTTCATTTTACGGCGATGGCTTTGATGTTCTATCAATGGGGGTTGTTCAGCCTGCCTTGGTGGACCATTGTGGTTGCTTTGATTGTTTGCACAGGGATTATCAATGCCTATAATTTTATGGATGGTATTAATGGCATTACAGGTGGATACTCGTTGGTAGTGCTGACGGCATTAGCATTTATAAATGGGGTATATGTTCCATTTGTAGAGCCGGCTTTGATTTATACCATGCTTTGTGCTGTGTTGGTCTTTAACTTCTTCAATTTCCGGAAACAGGCAAAGTGTTTTGCGGGGGATGTAGGTTCGGTTAGCATTGCTTTCGTGATCCTCTTTCTGATCGGTATGTTGATAATCCGTACGGAAAATTTCAGCTGGATTGTCTTGTTGGCAGTCTATGGGGTGGATAGTGTGCTGACAATAATTCATCGGTTGATGTTGTATGAGAATATTGGTTTGCCACATCGGAAACATTTGTACCAGATTATGGCAAATGAACTGAAAATTCCTCACGTGGTGGTTTCATTGGTGTATATGTTGGTGCAGGCAGTAGTTATAGCCGGGTATCTTCTATTTCCGGGGAATGAATATGGGTATTTGTCGGGTACCATTATTGCGCTGAGTTTGGTCTATATTCTATTTATGAAGCGTTTCTTTTGCTTGCATCAAGCGAAGTGATATTGGAAATATTATGCTTTCTGCCATAGGTCTAATATGGTCTAAAAAATAAAAGAAGTTACAGTCGAAAAATAATAGAGTTACAAAACAAATGGTCGCTAATAATTACAATGATTCATATTCAATATAGCATTGATATTCCCATTTTTTATATTTAGCTTATAACATCTCAATACGGTCATTGATTTCCTCTTTTATTTGATGGCTCCAATAGGCATCAACTCCTGCTATGTGCGCATATCGCTGGTAGTTGCTGACAACACTGATTACCTTGTCTACGTATTTCTCCTTATAGGCTACCAATGTACCCACTTTCCGATTCCATAAAAACACATCAAGATTTTGTATCATTATTGTTTCTCCTTACTCTTTGGGGAATGAATTTATTTAGTTGTTTCAGTGCCATTAGTGGCATGGGCAACTCAGGCAGTAAATCACTTATACGTTGCTCCATGCCGATTATCCGCAACAATGATATGAAATTATTCAGGGTCATGTTCTGATTGACACCTTGTTCAAAATGGCTTATAGTAGCAAGACTCACACCGGATTTCTCCGCCATTTCCTTTTGGCTCATCCGTGCGGCAAGCCTATACTCCTTTATGCGTTTCGCTAAAAGTAGTATTATCTCTTGGTTGGTAATATAGTCCGCTTTACTCATACATGGTGGAATATTACTATTTAATTGCAAAATTTTAAAAATAATATCTATATATTACTACTATTGTGAGACTTTCTGTACTGGAACTATGCATTTGTCGGATGAACTAAAACTTAACTGATATTGGGTACATGTGTATGCACCTGTTTTGAACGAAGAGTTTAGAATTATGATACAGATAATCAGTGTGTTATAAGTTTTTCTGAGAAAACTGCTTTCCGGACCGTTTTTTCCTTTGCCGATAATTTGTAAATCTTCATCTTTGCAGTGTTGATCAACAAAACATGAATGAAACGTAGTAGTAACATTAGTAAAGAAGGAGAAAAATTATGCCTTTATTTTATAGAGCGAGACAATCGCAGTTAAAAACTAAAGAGGGAAAGAAACAGTGGCACCTCACTCTGGTGAAAGTTGGAAAAATGGTAACTTCACAACAGTTGGCCGAAGTAATAGCTGAAAAATCATCGTTGACACCGGGTGATGTTCATAATGTGATTCGTAACCTGATGACTGCCATGCGTAAAGAATTGTTAAATAGCCGTTCGGTACGTCTGGAGGGATTAGGCACTTTCACGATGAAAGCTTGTACACAAGGGCATGGAGTGGATCAAGAGGAAGAGGTGAATCCGAATCAGGTGGCGGCTCTTCGTTGTCTGTTTACTCCGGAATATACTCGTCCCGCAGCTATCGGCACTACCCGTGCTTTGCTTCAGGGAGTGGAATTCCAGAAAGTCAGTGCGATAGGGGGAGCAATTAATGGTGGATCGGGTAGTGGAGATGGAGATATTGTAGATGATCCGACAGCTTGATAAAGTTTATTGTAGATATAATAATGATTGCAAATGAAAGGAGGTATGAAGAATATGAAGAAAACGGGATGGAATATTATATTGAAGTTGATTATTGCTGTGGCAAGTGCTGTAGCCGGTGTAATCGGTGGGCAGGCTATGACATTATAAAGCGGAATTAATAACCAAACAGGGTGAACTCCCGATAGCCATTAAAGGCTTTCGGGAGTTTTTCTTTTCCCCATGATCTTGTCTATAATCAGAGCGATGGCTCCATCACCGGTTACGTTACAAGCTGTACCGAAACTGTCCATAGCGATATAAAGGGCGATCATCAATGCCTGAGCCGATTCATCGAAACCGAGCATGGACTGGAGGATGCCTAAAGAAGCCATAATAGCACCTCCGGGGACACCGGGAGCAGCAACCATCGTGATGCCAAGCATGAAAATGAAACCTGCAAACAAGGAAAAATCGAAAGGCATGCCTTGCATCATCATTAAGGCTAAAGCGCAGGCCACAATCTTCAGGGTACTTCCGGATAAATGAATGGTAGCGCAAAGCGGGATAACGAATCCGGCTATATCGGCTGATACACCGTTCTTCTTGGTTTGCTCGAGTGTGACAGGGATGGTGGCGGCTGATGACTGAGTGCCTAAAGCGGTGAAATAAGCCGGCAGCATCCGTCCCAACAAGCGGAACGGGTTTTTACGGACAAACAATGCTGCAACAGAGTACTGGAAGACCAACAGAAAGATGTGCAGTACAAAAATGACGCCAATGATCTTAATAAATACCATCAGGATGGAGAATACTTGTCCGGAATGTGTCATGTTGAGGAAGATGCCAAAGATATAAATGGGAAGTAATGGGAGGATAACTGCACTGATCATGCGTACGATGATCTCCTGGAAGTCGCGTGCTACGTTTTTCAAAGCGTCACTGTGCAGACTGGCAAGTCCTAAGCCGAGGGTAAAGGCAAGGACAAGTGCGGTCATGACATTCATCAACGGTGGGATGGCGACCGAGAAATAAGGTAGAATACCTTGGGCCTCACTTACCTCGTCGAGAGGTGCTCCCGGCGTAATAAGTGAGGGAAAAACGGCAGCTCCGGTGAAATAGGAGAGGAAGCCGGAGAAAAGAGTAGCACCGTAGGCAATGAGTGCGGTGACAAGTAGCATTCGTCCGGCTCCTTTACCAATATCGGCAATGGCAATGGTGACCAGGCCGAGGATGATAAGAGGAATGGAGAAATTGAGGAACTCTCCGAAGATGGAGTTGAAGGTCACGAACAGCCGTACCAAAGGCGTCGGCAGGAAATTTCCGATAGCGATACCAAGTATAATAGCTATGATGATACGTGGTAAAAGTCCGATGTGTATTTTCTTCATTACGAGTTTTTAGAAGTTTGTTACAAAAGTAATATTTTATTCTGAAACTATCCGAACAAATATTTTCGATATGTGTTATAGATAATAAGAAATAGAACAAAATATCAACTGATTTAGATAAATATTACAATTATGGCAACTCAGAATAAAACAGATATAGGCCTGATTGGTTTAGCTGTAATGGGAGAAAATTTAGCCTTGAACATGGAAAGTAGAGGATGGAGCGTATCGGTATATAATCGTACGGTGCCCGGTGTGGAAGAAGGCGTGGTGGAACGTTTTATGAATGGAAGGGCTAAAGATAAGCATATAGAGGGGTTTACGGACATAAAAGATTTTGTGAATTCAATTGCTGTACCTCGTAAGATTATGATGATGGTGCGTGCCGGTAGTCCGGTGGACGAATTGATGGAGCAACTTTTCCCATACCTTTCTCCGGGTGATATATTGATTGACGGAGGTAACTCAAATTATGAAGATACGAACCGTAGAGTGAAACTGGCAGAATCGAAGGGATTTCTGTTCGTCGGTGCCGGTGTGTCGGGCGGAGAAGAGGGGGCTTTGAATGGAGCTTCTATTATGCCGGGCGGTTCGGAAAAGGCATGGGAGGAGGTAAAACCTATTTTGCAGAGTATTGCTGCCAAAGCTCCCGATGGAAGTCCGTGCTGCCAGTGGGTGGGACCTGCCGGATCGGGACACTTTGTGAAGATGATCCATAACGGAATAGAGTATGGTGATATGCAGTTGATTGCTGAAGCTTATTGGGTGATGAAGAAATTACTGGATATGCCTAATGAAGAAATGGCGTCTGTGTTTGCTCGTTGGAATGAAGGTAAGTTGCGGAGTTATCTGATAGAAATCACAGGCAATATACTCCGTCATAAAGATAATACAGGGGCCTATCTGATCGATAAAATTCTGGATGCTGCCGGACAGAAGGGGACAGGCAAATGGTCGGTGATCAACGCCATGGAATTAGGTATGCCATTAGGATTGATTGCTACGGCTGTTTTTGAACGTAGCCTGTCGGCACAGAAGGAACTCCGTGAGACGGCTGCCCGTCAGTACCAATGTAAGCATTCGATGGCTGTATATAATAAACAGGATACGGAAAAAGAAATATTTGCGGCGTTGTATGCTTCGAAACTGGTTTCGTATGCACAAGGATTTGCGGTATTGCAGCGTGCCTCCGATGCATTTGGATGGAACCTCGATTTGGCTTCGATTGCACGGATGTGGAGAGGTGGATGCATTATTCGTAGTATTTTCCTGAATGATATTGCTGCTGCATTTGAGGCAAAAGAAAAACCGGAACATTTGCTGCTGGCTCCATATTTTGAGCAGGAAATCAAAGGATTGTTGTCCGGATGGAAGAATCTGGTGGCGCAGGCTATGCGTGAAGAACTACCTGTTCCGGCTTTCTCCTCAGCTTTGAATTATTTCTATTCGTTAGTGTCGGCTGACCTTCCGGCCAATCTGATACAGGCACAGCGCGATTATTTCGGTGCTCATACATTTGAGCGGAAAGATGAGTTACGAGGAGTCTTTTTCCATGAAAACTGGACTGGACATGGAGGGGATACAAAGTCGGGTACGTATAATGTATAAGCAAAAAAAGAAATATGAATAAATTTGTAATGACTATCTTTGGTGCTTCGGGTGACTTGACGAAGCGTAAGTTGATGCCGGCATTGTATTCGTTGTATGTAGCCAAGCGTCTTCCGGAAGAATTTGAAATTCTCGGGGTGGGACGTACGGTTTATGAGGATGCGGACTATCGGACTTACATTTATAGTGAGATGGAGAAATTTGTGAAGTCGGAAGAGCAGAATAAGGAGAAGATGGACGCTTTCGTTGGACATCTTCACTATCTGGCAATAGACCCGGCATTGGAAAGCGGATACGGACAACTTCGGCTGCGAATTGAAGAACTGAGCGGGGACAGCCGGCCGGACGATTTGTTGTTTTACCTGGCTACACCTCCATCATTGTATGGCGTGATTCCGTTGCATCTGAAATCAGTACATCTGAATGAAGGTCGTGCGCGGATTATTGTTGAAAAGCCTTTTGGGTATGATCTGGAGTCGGCCGAGAAACTGAATCGAATTTATGCTTCCGTATTTGATGAACATCAGATTTACCGAATCGATCATTTCTTAGGTAAAGAAACTGCTCAGAATTTGTTGGCTTTTCGTTTTGCCAATGGTATTTTCGAACCTTTATGGAACCGTAACTATATAGATTATGTGGAAGTAACCGCCGTGGAAAATCTCGGAATCGAGCAACGCGGCGGTTTTTATGATACTACGGGTGCTCTTCGGGATATGGTGCAGAATCATCTGATCCAGTTGGTGGCACTTACTGCTATGGAGCCTCCCGCTGTGTTCAATGCAGATAATTTCCGTAATGAAGTGGTAAAAGTATACGAGTCTCTGACTCCTTTGACTGAAACGGATCTGAACGAACACATTGTCCGAGGACAATATACAGCCGGAGGAAACAAAAGAGGGTACCGGGAAGAGAAGAATATAGCACCGGACTCGCGCACCGAAACTTATATCGCCATGAAACTGGGGATCAGTAACTGGAGGTGGAGCGGAGTGCCTTTCTATATCCGGACAGGCAAACAAATGCCGACGAAAGTGACGGAGATTGTCGTACACTTCCGTGAAACTCCGCATCAGATGTTCCATTGTGCGGGTGGTAATTGTCCGAGGGCAAATAAACTGATTCTTCGCTTGCAGCCCAATGAAGGTATTGTATTGAAATTTGGTATGAAAGTGCCGGGACCGGGATTTGAGGTCAAACAGGTTACAATGGATTTCAGTTATGATCAGTTGGGAGGGGTGCCCGGAGGAGATGCTTATGCCCGCCTGATAGAAGACTGTATTCTGGGTGATCAGACCCTCTTTACACGAAGTGATGCCGTAGAAGCATCCTGGCATTTCTTTGACCCTATTTTGCGTTATTGGAATGAACATCCCGAGGCACCGCTATACGGCTATCCGGCAGGAACTTGGGGACCTTTGGAAAGTGAAGCTATGATGCATGAACATGGTGCCGACTGGACCAATCCATGTAAGAATTTAACAAACACAGATCAATACTGCGAATTATGAAACCCTATATTTTCCCTTCGTCCATAGAGACGGCACGCGCACTGATATTACATTTGGTGAAACTGATGTTAGATGAACCGGACAGAACCTTCTGCATTGCATTCAGTGGCGGAAGCACTCCGGCACTGATGTTTGATTTATGGGCGAATGAATATACGGATATCACTCCTTGGGAACGATTGAAAGTGTTTTGGGTCGACGAGCGTTGTGTGCCTCCTGAGAATTCGGATAGTAATTATGGGATGATGAGGTCGTTGCTGCTGAGTATCGTACCTATTCCGTACGAGAATGTGTTTCGTATCCAGGGAGAGAATAATCCAAAGAAAGAGGCTGCCCGCTATTCGAAACTGGTAATGAAGGAGGTGCCGGTGGAGAACGGTTTTCCGGTGTTCGATGTAGTATTGTTGGGAGCAGGTAATGACGGGCATACATCGTCTATTTTTCCGGGGCAAGAAGAACTGCTTTCGACAGATCATATATATGAGGCGAATTTTAATCCGAATAACGGGCAAAAGAGGATAGCTCTGACAGGAATGCCGATTTTGAATGCGCGTAGAATCATCTTCCTGATAACGGGAAGAGTGAAGGGGCCAGTTGTAGAAGACATCTTTTATTCGGGAGATACGGGTCCGGCTGCTTACATAGCCCATCATGCTGACAATGTGGAGCTGTTCATGGATAACGCGGCGGCGGAAAAGATTATCCGCAGATAAAAAACAAAAAGGGGCTGTCCAAAAAGTCGGATAGCCCCTTTTGCTATTGTTTATTTCGGTAAAA